>OJPW01000003.1_pt1 | contig 462730 bp, 385 predicted proteins | sample 1598571 | NCBI WGS metagenome assembly OJPW01 (sample SAMN03922493, study PRJEB24848) | human gut metagenome | isolation source: stool sample | host: Homo sapiens | place: Germany | collected 2011-05
GCAACTTGTCAATTTCGTCTACATTCGATGACTGACCGTCATTTTGCGAAATTGACTGCCGACCATATACCCATTCGCCCAAAGTGCCTCCGGATGCTTGCTTGTCGCTTTCAGCCCATGCCAATAATCGCTCTTTGCTGACTTGGGCTTCTGCATCCGTTACAGTTCTCATCCAACTGAAATCGGGGGTAACATCGCTTTCTCTCAACAAAGACGGATTGGCTAAGAACGCTTCGATACTACCGCAACGCATAATGATACGTTTGCGGGTAATCGGGTTATCGAGTGCGTTCTCCAATCGTGTGACCCATCGAAGATTGTCCGGGCGATTGTTGCGGCGATTCGTATCTATATGATCGACGACATGGTCTTCCGTTGGTTTCGGACCATGAAAGGCCGTTGCCACGATAATGTGAACACGAACGGACGCAATCTCCATGTATCCGTGTTTATCATTGGACTTACCGAAAGTCCAGAAGTTATCATATTGACGAGGCCGTTTACCATCACGAGGATACCGGAAAACAGCTCCATTATCTCGGACAGAGTATTTTTCATCTTTATAAATACACTCTATCTCGTGCTTAAAATCATCAATATCAATCATAATTTACATTACACAAACTCAACAAACGTGGTCATTAACTTTCTAACTTCCCCAACCGCATGACGATGGAAGCCTGACTGCGGCCCATCTTCTCCGCAATATATCGGATGCTCTTTCCTTCACGATGGAGCGTCAGCAAAAATTGGTCGGCACGGCGCGTCCACCGCTTGTTGGCATTCGGATGCTTGGTGTAACTCTCCACCGTAACTTTTTCGGGACGCAGAAACTCGTCCACAAAAACAGAAGGGAATCGTGCATCGTAGAGCACCCATGTTTTGACTTTGGCCCGTGTGATTGCTACATAAAACAACCGTCGCTCCTCGCCATAAGGGAAGTGGTCGCTTGCCGTCAGCACATATTGCAAAGACGGGTCATCGCTTACGAGAGAGGGGAAACCATAGGTATCCTTGTTGCATTGGAGCAGAATCACATAGTCGGCTTCAAGCCCTTTGGATTTGTGCACGGTCAGGAATTCGACCTTTCGGCCGCCAATGATATAGTAAAATCTGTTCCCTTCTTTGACGCTTTTATACATGAACGAAAGGTAGTAATCGTCGAATGAATACCGTCCCAGCAGGAACACAGATTTGTCGGACGGAATAGATGCAATAAGCTGTCCGATGACATTGCAATAGCTGTTTCGGTCGTAGGCTTGGAACGATAGCTCGGTTTTCCTTTGCTCGCTGAACGGCCGAATGTTCTTTTTTATTTGCGCCGTATTACGTTGGATGAATCGAGCCGATAAACCAACCAACGGCTCACCGAAACGATAGGTCGTTTCGATTTTATTGATTTCGGTTGGGCCGAAAAAAGCTGCGAAATTATTGAAAAGAGCCATATCGCTTCCCGAGAAACGATAGATGGATTGCCAGTCGTCACCTACGCAATAGAGTTTTGCCGGAGGATTTCCCTCGCGCAAGGCTTTGAGAAAGTTGTAGCGGTCAACGGATATATCCTGAAATTCATCGACAATGATATATTCATACGACACAGGATGCGTTGCCCGGCAAAGTTCGGTCGCCTGCAAGATGGCATCCGTAAAGTCGATTTGTCCGCCACTGCGCAAAGCCTCCGCATAGCGTTCATACACGGGACGGAAAATGTTTTTGACTACGAACTCACTACGCCGGTCATTGGCTTCGTCAGTCTGTTTCAAGACGTCTTTCAATGATCGACAACTCGATTTCAGCAAGGTGACGAATGTAGCGATCAATCTAATAAATGCCTTTTCCTGCTTGCTGCCCTCCGGTAATACCATGCTGTACAACTCTGTATCTGTTCGTTCTTGCAAAGGGACACCGGCATCGAGCAACAATTGTTTGAGCGTCTCACGAATATCCGAACGGTAAAAATCCACGCTGGACGTCGTAATTAGTCTTGTTCCGAATTTCTCGTGGGCGGCCCGCTTCCATGTGATGCCGTCGTTGTACTTTTGATTGGCCTCCTCGTAGGATATATTCCGATCTTTGGCGAACCATGCGGGTACGAAGCCGTGTTCATCTACCCCGAAATGCTCCAGATAAAGACGCTGCGGTTTACCGTCACGCTCAAAATAGATTGAAAAGTCCGGTCTATATTGGGAGTGCATCGCATCGGCCACCGGATGCTCGTAAGGCTCCTCGTATCTGAACTGCACGCCAAGGGACGATAAGACGAAACAGATTTTCTGCTCTTGCTCGCTCCGCACGTAAATCTGTTTGCCGTCCATATCCGGAACCATGGCTTTCAGCCGCACGTCCTTTTGTTCGGACAGCTGCTGCCGTCTTTCATTTTTCCGTTTCTCCCAATCCGCCTCGTTGGCTTGATAATCGACGAAATACTCGACCGCATGTTTGCGGAATCGCGAATCGGCCAGCAAATCGCGGTATATTTTCACGAACAACGCATCCGTATTGTCGCAGATCGAAGGTTTATTACCTGTTTGCTGCCCGATCAGATCAAGGGCCAACTTATGGAATGTATAGCCGCGCAAGCCCTCGATTCCCATTCGTTCGGTCAGCTCGGCGGCAGCCTTGTTCGTATAGCTGATAAGAAGAATCCGTGTCGGATCGACTTTCTTTATTTCAATCAGGTATTTGACCTTTCCTACGATGGAGGATGTCTTGCCGCTTCCGGCACTGCTTACGACCAGACAATTATCCTCTTCCGATACGATGGAACGCCTCTGCTGTTCGTCCAACGGATATTTCAAACAATGATCGAAAAAGAGTTTGTGCCTATCGAGCGAATTTTGGATAACTTGCTGGTTATGCAATCTGACGAGCTTGCCGATATTATCGAAATCATGGAGAAATTTTACAATGACATCCGATGGCTCGATACTGAACTTTTTGAGTTGTGGAACGAGCGCATTTGCTTCTTGGTAATAATCCGCGTAATAACAGGTAAATTCTTTTTCTTGCGCAAAGGTTATATAACGGGCGGCAAAACTGGTCTCTAAATCCGTAATAATATCGACTGAAAAACGCTCATTGTGAGCATAAACAGCTTCTTTTCTACCGTCGTTCGTTATTGCACTTTCATAGGAGGGAATACGACCAATCTTTGCGGAAAGTTGTTCCGATTGCTTTGTAAGACGCAGTCGTTTCACTATTACAACTATTATGGCTATAATAATTACACAACCTCCTATAACAAATAACAAGAACATACTAATTGGTAAAAAGTAAATATAGGGAATCAAGCTTCGCACATATCATAAATTTTATGATAAATGTCGAGGAACTCATCATGCTCTCCATCCGGGCAAAATGTTTTTCTTAAATCTTCATATATTAAGTTCTGGAAATGTTTTGCACAAACTTTTGATCCACCCAGTTGGATACATGATTCATGATTTTTGCAGATTGTTTTTACATCATCCCAATCTCCATACTCGATTTCAATAGGAGGATTAAGCGTTTTAAAATAATCAGGATGTATATAGCATTCTATTTCTCTTTTTTGAGTAACACTGCTATTGGTTTCATCATACTCCAGCTCTCTAAGTCTTAATAAATTAGGTGAATCCATATCATTATTAAGTTTGTCTGAGTCTAATAAAATATAATATGGTTTGTGCATTTTTCGAATAATCTGCAAATCTGCCCAATGCTTGATAGCGCCACATCCACCAACCGGAATTAATAAAACACCTAACTCATCAAATGTCTTCTCTATATCACCATGTTTCTTATATTCCCGAGCTAAAGTATTAAAAGCACCAACATCATCAATACCCTCAAGTAAAAACAGGACTTTTATATCACCGAATACATTCAAAAGCGCACTATTTCTTTTTATGCCTAACTCTTCTATAATTTGATAAATATCTATACGAGGAAGTTGTCGAACAGTATACTTTCCATCTATTCGTTGTATAAATATCAAATCTTCAATATTACTTTCGGCAACGATATTAGGAGAATGAGTTGTTACCAATATTTGATATCCATTATCTTTCATCCCGATTAATTTTGAATATAATTGCTGCTGTGTTTCGGGATGTAAAAAAGTTTCAGGTTCTTCAAACCCAAATAACATATCCCTCCCAGAGTGTTTTTCTTCGGCTAACATCTCAAAATAAGACATCATTGTAATCCGTCTGAAACCATCCCCTCTGGATGTTAGAGGAATATTAGCCTCATCTTTTTTACAACGAAATGATGTAGATATTAATTTCGACCAATCAAACTCCACTTGAGCTTCAACTTGTTCATCTTCTGGAACTACTTGATTGATTTTTTGTGTAATTTTGCCTAATGCCTCTTCAATATGATGCCTAATCGAATCTTCAACTTCATCTGTCGAAATCTCTGATTTCAATAATTTATAAGCCTGATCCTTAAAATATTTTTGGACAGAGGTATCACTATCTGAAAGTGATCTGTCAGCTCTAAAGTATTCAAAGGTCGGTAAAATACCTTTTAATGCTTCTATTATTTTTTTAGGACGAGTTGTACCCGTAGCAGGCATTTCTTCAAAATCGAAATGGAAAGACGTGCCTGCTTCATGATGATATGCACGCAATTTCTCCCGCTTTTCTTTATTGTTATATTCTTCTCCGTTTGCTTTTGCCGTTTCTATATGAAACTTTGCACAAAGAGTACGTAACTCTTTTTCACTCAACATAACAAAGTCATCTGCATCATATATCTTGCGACATAAAAAGATTTTAGGTTTAATCGTTTTTTGGGATACATCCCAGACCTTTTTAACTGAGATTAATCCATTTTCATCAACTAATTCTTCATCAAAAAGTGATACCGGAATAGTATCATCCAAAATAATTGGACTTGACGCAGAATCAAAATTAAGTTTATTTCGATAAAATTGGAATCACTATATACGTTTTTATCCTCTATATTAGGATTATTTTCATTAAGGAATGCATCTATTGCTTTCAATAAAGTAGATTTCCCCACATCATTTTTACCCACAATACAATTGAAATCCTGAAATGAAACCAATGTCTCTTCTTTGATACCTCTATAATTCTTTATTACTGTACTTTTAAGTTTCATTATTTATCAATTTTTTAGCTGTATCAAAATTACAAATTTTGAATTAGGTTGCCATAAAATTCTTTCATAATTTTCAGTGGTTAATATTAAACTCAAGAAAATTGCGTATTTTTGTATTTGGATAGAGTTCGCTCGTTCCAGACATATTGAGAAGAAGCGTTATGCTTATCTTGTAACTTGAAAACGTAGGAAATTTTCAATTAGATGCAAGGAGGGCATAGTGGTTCTCACGCGTATAGCGTGGGCTGCTATCACTACATCTGCATCTATGGGTTTCCTACGACCTTCAAGTTAAGACGTGGCATTGCAGTTCCACGCTTCGTGTTACTATTAATATCCTTGTGGCAGCTGGAGGATGAAAACAATTTTTATTATGAGAAGGTTGATTCTCTTGCTGTCGGTTATCATCATGCTAACCTCGTGTAGCGTCGTAAAAAGAACTTATGTTCGAGATTATGGAGAACGCATCGAATTAATCAAAACGAATTTTCCGGAGATATACGATTTGTATCGTCGTGGTTCCGTCATTATTGACGATGTATATACTTATGAAAAAGATGGCAAAGAACGAGTGGGCATTCATTATCATTACAGATAAATCTATAAAACAAATATAAAAGCCACTATGAAACAGATTTTCTTAATTTTAAGTATTGTCCCATTTTTGTTCGGTTGTGTGCAGACGAGAGAACAAAGAGGAGCAGAGATTGCCAAGTCGGAAATGATGAAACGTCTTTACGATGCGGATAGTTATGAACCCATTGAAACACATATAGACAGCGCATATACTTCTATTTATACGGATTTAGCTGTGATTAGAGCCGTCCATGATTTAATCGAGCTAAATGCGGATGAGCAAAAAGAACGACTGCAACGTCAATACAATTCCGCAAAATCATCGGCTGCCATTTGGAGCGATTCGAGAGGATGGAGCAGCTATGCCAGAGAAGAATATCGGCAGGCCAAAGAAGAAATGGATGATTACGCTAATCAACTCAAAGAATTGGACGAGGAGGTCAAGGTTAAAATGAACGAGATTCAAGACCATGCAAATGTAGTGAGTGAACACCAATTTTGCGGATGGAATATCTACCATAGATTTCGGTGCGCGAATCGACTTGGTATGCAACAGATCAGTGATGTTTTGATTATCGTAGATGAAAATATGGAATATGTCAATGGCTGTTTTATATTGGATGACGACGATGATTACAGTTTAGAAAAATTCAAAAAAGTTATAGATAAGGCTATTGGCAAAAGACAAAAATAAATATCAAGAGGCTGTCTAACAAGTCTTATTTTAACGATTTCACCCCTGCCAGAATGCGCTCTGACGGGGTGATTTTCATATTCGGAGGCTTGTTGGACAGCCCCTTAAGTTTATCGTTTAAGACCTTTGGATTGTCGTCGTTCCCGGGGGAGAAACTGACATAGTTTTTCAAATCTTTCTTTGCACCACTCCTTAAACAGTATTTTGTCGATATTAAGTTGCAGTTTTCGTTTGTCGGTCGGGTCGGGACTTATTTGAGCAGTTACTCGTTCAACTGTAAATTTGCAGTTGTGTTCTTTGGAGTATAGTTCGCCGCTGTATTCGAGGGGTTTGCCCTTGATAAGCGTCGCAGTTTGTTTGTCATCGAAGCCTATCGTTCGACAAACGCTTTCCATGCGAATCATTTCGCGGAAATAGGGAAACCATTTTACTGCTTTCGAGAGAACGGTTTTCAGCAATGATACCTCCTTTTCATGTCGCTTCGTTAGGTTCGCTGTTTCGGTGGCATGCCGTGCTTGCATTGCCGTCAATTCTCTGCTGTGGTCGTTCTGCATAGTCTGAATTTTCGTTTGCAGCATCTCGATTGTTTCATCGCGTGCGGCGACCTCTTGTCGCAGCATTCCGATCTCCTGCTCCTGCCGTTTGACTTTCGACGTGCCGATCATTGAACCAATACCGTCCAAAATGGTCGTACCGACCTCGGCGGCGGAGTTTTTCAGCCGTTCAGTTTTCAGCTCTCCTTTTACTGCCTTCAGTTCGATTGTGGTTCGATGCAATTCTTCGCGTGCAGCCTGTTTTTGCTTGGTGACATGTTCGATGGCTTTGCGTTTCTCCGCCTCGATGCGGAGCAGTTCGCCGATGTTGTCTTGCAAGTTCTGCTGTTGGGCAATGGCATTGCGATAAAACTCTTGAGTCGTAACGTGTCGGGCTTTCGAGCCGTCAATACCCCGTTGCAGACCGTATTTAGCCATTGCTGCGGCATAGGTATCTTGATACTCTTTTAGCTTGACACGCGACATTACGTCATCCGCACACAGTCGAGGCCGAGTATTGGATTTCGTGTGATATTTCCGTTTACCCGATTCGGTGGATTTTCTCTCGCGGACTTTGCGGCGTTCTCCTGTAACGATGGGAACGACCGCCGCGTGGATATGCGGTGTCGCTTCGTCCATGTGTAAGACTGCCGAAACGACATTTTCGGTACCGAAAGTTTTTCGCAGCCATGTGAGGTTATCGGCGCACCACGCTTTCAAACGGCCCTCTTGGGCGAGGCGTTTCATATCTTCTTGCGAGCCGGTCAGCATAACCCGGATTACCCGTACTTGATTCGTACCGATTTTGCGGGTTAATCCAGCATGGTTGAGCCGATGGTTGATTGCCTCCGTTCGGTCGGCGACACCTTTCGGATATTCGACGAGTTCTTCGTTCAGATAAGTCAACTCCGGTATGGCGTTCGGCGGCATTTTGGTACGTGCGATATGGGCGGTCATCGGAACTTCGTTATCCGGCGACTTATCCAAATGCAATACGACGTATCCCATGATAGTAGATAGGTTTTAGGTGATTGATACTTGCGTGGTTTGTATTTCGACCGCATAGCGGTCGGCGGCCGGAACGGTCGCAAAGGGTTTCCAAAGGGTCGCCCTTTGGCCTATTGGGGCTTTTTCAGCGACATGAAGTGTTGCGGTTCAGAAAAAGCCCTAATAGGCTATGGCTTTTCTGTGGAGGAAAAGTCGCGGGCGCGAAGCGGCCGAATGGTGAGCGACGTTATAACTTGCGACCGCGCGACCGCTGGTGCTCTTTCACGGGACGACGGCCTCGCAGATAGTCGTTCAGATCGTTGTGCGGCCGATAGTGAACGGATTGGTCGGAGAGGTTGCGGCAGACAATTTTCAACTCAGCCGTCGCTTTGCGGCCTGCCTCGTCGTTGTCGAGGTAAGCATAAACCTGTTCGTGCGACGCGATGAACGGAACAGCTTTGGCGAGGTTCGTTACCGAGTTCAGCACGGCGACATTGTACGGCGGGGTCGGGTTGCGCTTGAGCGTCAGGAACGAGAGGTAGTCCATAAATCCCTCGAAGACGAGGCACGTCGGATAATCGCCATGTCGGGTCGTCGGGGCTTTCGATGTGCAGCCCTTGAAATAGCGGTTGCGCAACTCCCAACCTCCGGCATTGTTGCGGAATCCGACGGCGAAATAGGATTTGTTCGCCACGCGATAATGCACCTCCGAACAATGTCCCCGCGCCGTATCGAGGTCAATGCCCCGCTCCATGAGGTAGTCAAGCAAGGCGGGATTTTCCAGCAGTCGCACCTTCTCGACGATAATTGAGGGAGAACGTTGCGGAACAGGATTCTTTCCGGTGAAAGAGAAAACGGGCATCCTGTCAATATGTCGTTCCAGCTGCCGCATGGCCTCCCCGGCCTCGCACCGCTCCATGCGCATCACGAGGTCGATCAGCGTGCCGCCCTCGCCCAACCCGAAGTCATACCACAAATTCTGCCCATAGTCCACCTTAAAACTTGGTGTTCGTTCTTCACGCAACGGTGAAAGATAAAAACCGTATCGCGGATTGTCTTTGGCTGGACGGATGCCCTGTGCGGCGAGATAATCCCGTATCGGAAACTTATTGACTGTTTTTGCGTCCATAAACTGTTTTTCTTTCAATCGGTTTATCGGTACGTTCGGGGTTTAACCCGCCGTACCGGTTTAGAATGATTTAATAATATATACCCCAGTTCCGGACTAAACCGCCCGCAAGGGTCAATAGTGGAAATCGGGATTGTAGCAGTAGAACCTATCCTCCTTGACGATCATCCGCTTATTCTCCAAAAAGACTTTGAGCTGCTTGGCCTTGTTGATGCCGAACGAATGACCGATCGAGGCATAGCTGCTCTGCAACCGTCCGATAAGTGATGAATAGGAAACACGGTCGGCTTCGGAAAACAACAGCTCCAGCGCTTCGCGGTGCTTGTCCGCGCTGACCTCTGCATAGTCGAAACTCTTGGCGGCGGTCGTTTGCCGGAGCTGGTAATCCTCGACCAATTCGGGCAAGCCGTCAGCGTTGATGCGAAACGCGAACGGCTCGAAATCCCGATCGCGGATGTGCATCGCCGCGACGGAGCTTATATCGCGTTCGAAGTCGTCTTTGGTGATTTGCAGGACGGTTTCGGCCTTGTTGTTCAACTCCGTGCCCAGATGTCCGCGCGTATTGTCGTCGCCCTTGTTCAGATGCAACACCGTATGGATGTGGATGCGCCGCTCGTCCGTCCACTGCATCAGTTTCGTGATGAGGTCGGTCGCCTCGCCCGGACTGTTGATGTCGTGCGCCAAATCGCGGATGCCGTCGATAACGACCAGTCCGAGGTTGTCGAGGTCATAAATAGCCTCCTCGATCTTCCGAAGCCGCTCTTTGGTGGCATAGCCGCGCAGGCACAAGAACTCCAACAATGGCGGATGTGCATCGGTCGGCAATCCCGCCAGCCGCAGAATCCGGCATAATACCCGCTTGCAATGGAAGCGGCTCTGCTCCGTATCGACGTAGAGGATGCGCCGCTTCCGGGGCGGCAAAGAGGCCGAATAGTTCAACACCGTGCCGCCCGTCATGGCTGCCGCCACGATCGCGCAGACATTGAACGTCTTCTTGCTCTTTGCCTTGCCCGTAGAAGCGCTGAAATTCCCCAAAGTCCCGATGACCGAATCACCGACCCGCAAAATTACGGGAGGAGCCGCGAACTCGTCAGTTACCAACAGACGGGCAGATTGCCATGAAGAGGACGAAGCCGCCGGAACCGAATCGGAATTTCGTTGCGCGCTCATCGCTACTTCTTCTTCGAAGAATGTCCGAGAACATATTGTTGTGCCTCGGCTTCGATCTGCGCCTGCGTCTTGACGGGATTGCGACGCAACCACGCTTCCAGTTCCGCACGCTCGAAATAGAGCATCTTGCCCTGCGGCTTGTAGTGCGGAATCAGATTGCCCGACGTCAGTTTGTAGAGGTAGCTTTTCGAGAGGTTCAGAAAACGGCTGGCCTCCTCGAAGCTCAGCACGTTTTTGGTGTGGAACACCTGCTTTTCGAGTTCTGCAACCCGCATCTCAATACTTTTCTCCATAATTTAGATAGATTTAAAATAAAACAAAATGGAGTGCATGCCCTCCGTGTCTTGTAACCGTTACGGGGGCAAATGTATTGACGATAAGCTTGATAGCAGATTGACCTATCTTTGAGGTCTCAACCCATTCTCAAAGTCTTTTCACTTGCATAAGGTACCTTTCAAGGGTTGCGTATTTTCCCTCGACACCGACGTCGCGGATGTAGTTGGTCGCCGTGGATAAGTCGCTTTGATTGATGTATTTATCGCGGGTCGTATCTTTCGAGAGAAAGAGTTTGTGATTGGCAATGACGGATTGCCAGTTCGGCGTTATCAACCCGCGGCTGCTCAATCCGGAGAAAAAGAAAGCAACGAGGCGATTGTTGTTTGACCGCACGATCGCTTCGGGTTTGCAGGCGAAAATAGCTTTCAACTCGTCCGCCGACAGCGATACGTTGAACATTTTGACATCATTGACAGCCGTAGTGAGGTAGGCGATCTGCTCGTCGGTAAGTATCGAATCGAACGGATTCTCCGTTTCTGCAATGGGCGACGCGGCAATAGCTGACTTCGGCGCAGATTCAGGCAAGGATATTTCCATTTGCCGCAAGTAAGCTGCATAACGTTCTCGTACGACGACGTTTACGACAGCAGAAAAATAAGGCAGTTCGGCATCGTAGGCCGTGTTGTCCTGCTCGTATCGGGAGTAGTCGAACGAGGGTGCGGAGAATGCGAGGTACTTTTTCTTTTCACCGGCATTCAGCGCCTCGAAGAATCCGCCCTCCCAAAGGAACGCCGGTTCGGAGTAACAGAACCGGAGATCGGACAGTCCGGAGTGGTGCAAATACAACTCGGCCAACTCGTCGGCAATCCGGTTATACTCCAGCCTTTCCTGCTCTTGCCGCTGCTCAGGGGCAAGTCGTGCGGTTTTCGTCGCAATACGCTCCTCCAATACCCGGCAAGCGTGTTTGATGCAACGATCGAATATCTTTTGCAGCTCGTCGAACTGTGGTTTCAACTCTATGCCTTCCATAATCCGTCTTGTTTCATACGAAGATACGAAAAACGGTTGAAAAAGAAAAACGTGCGAATCGTTGTCCGCACGTTCCTTTACATCACTCTGTCAGATTCGGAATCAACCCGATAGCCTCCTCTTTCTTTTTGTCCACGATTTTGGCGTAAATCTGCGTCGTGGCGATATTCTTGTGTCCGAGCAACTTGCTGACGGTATATAAATCGGCACCCAAAGTCAGCATCATCGTGGCATGGGTATGTCGGGCGACGTGAAACGAGATGTGTTTGGTTATTCCGGCGACTTTCGCCCAATGTTGCAGCGTATCGTTCACCGTCCCCTCGTGCGTCAGCGGAAAGATAAAATCGCTATCGCTTGCTTCGCCGCGCTCCGGCAGCCACTTCAACGCCTCGTCCGAAATCGGCAGGTAAAGCGGTTCTTTGGTCTTTTGCATCGTGATTTCGATGCGAACACGCCCTCCGCTCCGTTGCAAGTCACACCACTTCAACTTGCGAATATCGCTGACGCGCAGGCCACACAAGCAGCTGAAAAGAAAAGCCCGCTTGACGATTTCGTGCCGACACTCGGTATTTATCAACGTCTTCAACTCGTCGATCGTCAGATACTCGCGGCGGCTCGGCTCCTGCCGCACCTTGCCTGCGAAATCGAACTCTTTGGTCGGATTGACGGTGATAATCCCCTCCTTGTAAGCGCGATTGATAGCCGTTCGGAGCGTTCCGTAGTAGGCGACGACCGAATTATTGCTCAATAATCCACCGCCGATTTTCCGCAATCCGTAACGGCTAGCTTTGGGGGCTTGCCGCAAAAAGTCGGTGAACTCCGCGAGAAACTCCTTATCGACATCCCGAAAAGCGATGTAGTCGCCGCGGAACAGCTTCAACTCACGAATCGTATTCAACACGGTACGAGCATAGTTCGTACTTCCCCGCTCGACGGATTTTTTGCGAATGTTTTCCAGATAATCGAGCAGGTTCGCTTTGGACTTGTTCGTGTTCTGGAAACCGTGTGCGTCGTTCTGCACCTCGACGATCCGTTTGCTCTGAATGGCTTTGGCAAGGGCAAGCGTCGCTTCGTTCTTCGCCTTGTCCTCCCGCGTCCGTTCGGGGATAAGGTATAGTTTCAGAAACTCGTATTTCCGTTTGCCGCCGACATAGTTCTCCTTACGAATTACGTCGCCCGTATAATAATCCAAATAGATAGATTGATTTCCGTTGGAGAGTTGCTTGAACCGGATTCGCACCGGCTCCTTCAATTTGACCGTCTGTTTCTGCTTCGCCATACCCATTCCCGTTTATTGCTCCAACGGCAAATATAGCGAATTTGTTTTGTTACTACGGCATCTTTGAGTAACAAAATAGTAACAAATATCGGGCAATTATGGGCTTTATCGGGAAAAGTATCGAAACAACCGAAAATTCGATAATAAATATAAAATACTAAATAACAGCTATTTATATTTGATTTTTCACCGCTTCTCTGTCCTTTTTATAGATCTGATAACTATTCACGAAGTTCTGCCACACGACGTAGGCGGCCGGGCCGACCGAGGCGATCGGCAGCAGGTAGGTTTGCGCCATCCAGATCGCTAGCACGGTGTTTTTCTGTCCCAGTCCCTGTGCGCCGGAGATTTTCAGGTCGTATTTGCGTCCGATGCGGCGTCCGATAACGAATTGGCATACGCATGCGACGAGCGAGGCGCCGGCCAGCAGCAGCTCGTCTCCGTACCGGGATGAGTCTTGTCGGATCAGGAACGAAGTCGTGTTGCCCATGACGATCGTCAGCGATACGGCCCACAGGTAGAACGAGATCGACTGCCTTTGCCTCAGTGCCCGGTACGCCCGAGGCCAGAAGCGTTGCAGGGCCAGTGCGGCGACGAACGGCAGGATCAGTAGCGGAATCATCTGCCGTCCGATGCGCAGCAGCGAGTCGAGGAGAGGCAGCGAGACCTGTGAGCCGACGAACGAGAAGACGACCGGGGAGATCAGCGCGACGACCATGTTGCTCAGCAGGCAGTAGGTCGCCAGCGACGCGACGCTGCCGCCCAGCATGCCCGTTACCACGGCCGCCGACGTGGCGGTCGGGGCCAGCACGCAGATGAAAGTGCCCTGAGCCAGCAGCGGGTCGATCGGGGCGAGCGCGAGGTAGAGACCCAGTCCGCCGGCGATCTGGACGAGCAGCAGTCGGACATGGAGCGGAGCGATGCGCAGCTCGCCGAGCGACAGCTTGCAGTAGGGAACCAGCAGCATCAGGAAAATCAGGTAGGGAGTCAGAAAGGCCAGCGATGCGAAAAACGAGTGGAAAACGCCGCCGACGATCATGGCGATCGGCAGCATCCAGTTTTTGAACTGTTGCAATACCACATGGTTCAGGTATTCTACCACTTGTCGGCCCTCCTGATGTTTCTGACGGGGCAAAGTAACGGAGTTCTCCCGTCAATTCAAAAGGCTTTCTGAAAATTTCTGCGGACGGCTCCGGACGTATCCGGATCGATTCGCGGTTGCCGGCACGGTCCGTCTTCCGGTTTTTTCGCCGCCGGCCGGCTGTCTCGATTTTAGAAGTTCCCGCCGTGGGGACGTGCAAGGACCGGCGTTGTCCCTCGTTCCCGTGTTCGGCGGGTTGAGGGTCAGAAGGCATCGTTGCGGAAAAGGGAAAGCGGGTTCGTCGGATTTCGGGAGAAATGCGGACCGGTATCGGTTTTTCTCTGCCGGCCGGCTGTCCCGATTTCGGAAGATGCTGCCGTCGGGGCGTACAAGGACGACGTTATTCCTCTTTCCATATCCGACCGTTATGGGGTAGAGAGGTTCATTGCAAGGGAGGGGAAAGCGGGGTCGCCATGTCTCGGAGGGGAGCGCGGTCCGTCAAATGATGCGGAAAGCCTCGGCTACCGGGTCGCGCGACCTTCCGTTTTCGAGGAAATCCTGTTTCGGGATTTTCGGAATGTTCCTTACGGGGCGAGAATGGTTTGGCGAATAGGACGACCTGCTGCTTGTCTGTTCCGAGGAAGACCCCCGCGACAAAAGGCAGGCCTCGCAGTCGGCGGATCGCCCGATCCGGTCGTTTCGGACGAGCGGAAGGAACGCTTTCCGGAGCGATTCTATTTCAGAAATCCGTCTATCCCGGCGCCGAACAGCGCGAAGTCGTACTTGACCGGATCGGAAGCGTCGAGCGTCCGGAGCGAGGCGGTGATCTCCTCGACGGCCTTCCAGTCGTTCTGCTTTCGGGCGAGCAGTCCGAGTGCGCGGCCCATATGGCCCGTATGCACGTCGAGCGGCAGATAGAGCGCTGCCGGGGGAATCGACTTCCACAGTCCGAAGTCTACGCCCCGTCCGTCGTCGCGGACCATCCATTTGAGATACATGCACAAACGCTTGCACGAGGCGCCCCGGTCGATCGACGAGAGGTGCTTCTCGGCTCTCGGGCGGTGATCCGCGCTCCAGAAAGCCGTGCGGAAGCGCGACAGCACGGTCCGCAGGTCGCCCGTTTCGGCGTATTCCCGCTCGAAATAGCCGCCCAGCGAGCCGTCGCGCAGGCAGATGCCGCGCAAGGCGCCGATAAAATCGATGCAGTCGCCCCCGTTGAATGTTCTGTGGACGAAGTCGAGCAGCGGCAGCAGCTCGTTCCTCGATGCGTTCATCGTGAAGTCGTAAGGGGAGCGGTCCATCAGCTCCATCAGTTTCCGTCCGTTGCGGACGATCGAGCGGCGGTTGCCCCAGGCTATCGTCGCGGCGAGGAAGCCGGCGATCTCGATATCCTCCCGGCGCGTGAAGCCGTGCGGGACGGAGATCGGGTCGTCTTCGATGAATCCGGGCGTGTCGTAGCGCTCGTACAGCTCGTCGAGCAGCTCGCGGATCGGTTCGGGTATCATGTCCGGGGGAGGGCTTGCCGTCAACGGACGATCTGTCCGTCGACCATTTCGATCTTTCGGTCCGACATGGCGGCCAGCTGTCCGTCGTGCGTCACGATGACGACGGTCTGGCCCAGCGTGTCCCGCAGCGTGAAGAACAGCCGGTGAATCTCCTCCCTGTTTTTCGTGTCGAGGTTGCCTGACGGCTCGTCGGCCAGCAGCACGGCCGGGGAGTTGATCAGCGCGCGGGCGATGGCCACCCGCTGCTGCTCGCCTCCCGACAGCTCGGCCGGCTTGTGCGACGAGCGATGCTCCATGCCGAGCATTTCGAGCAGCTCGGCCGCGCGCTTCTCGACCTCGCGCCGGTCGCGGCCGCCTATATAACCCGGTATGCAGACGTTTTCCTGCGCCGTGAACTCGGGCAGCAGATGGTGGAACTGGAAAACGAAGCCGATTTTCGTATTGCGGAAGCGCGAGAGCTGCCGGTCCGAAAGGGCGTGCACCGCCTCTCCGTCGATCTCGATCTCGCCCGAGCTCGGGCGGCTCAGCGTGCCCAGAATTTGCAGCAGCGTCGTCTTGCCTGCACCGCTCGGGCCGACGATCGAGACGACCTCGCCCCGTTCGACGAGCAGGTCGATTCCCTTGAGCACTTCGAGCGTGCCGAAACTCTTGCGTATCTCCTTGGTTCGTATCATGCTATCGGTCATTGGATTGTTCGTATCGTTCGTACAGCGCGACGATTTGCGCCGCCTCGCGCGTGTCGTGCACGCGCAGGATCGATGCGCCCTGACGCAGGCATTCCCAGTGCAGCGCCGTCGTGCCTGCGAGGGCGTCGTCCGGCGTCGTGTCGAGCGTCTTGTATATCATCGACTTGCGGGATATGCCGGCCAGAACCGGATAGCCCAGTTCGCCCAGTCGGTGCATTTCGCCCAGCAGGCGGAAGTTCTGCTCCACGGTTTTCGAAAAGCCGAAGCCCGGGTCGAGCACGATCTGCGTCACGCCCTCGCCGCGCAGCCAGCCGATCTTTTCGACGAAGTAGGCGAGCACTTCCCCGGTCAGATCGTCGTAGCGGGTCATCGTCTGCATCGTCTGCGGCGTGCCGCGCATGTGCATCGCGATCAGCGGGACGCCGTGTCTCGCCGCGACGGCGGCGATCGCCGGGTCCGCCGTTCCGGCCGTTATGTCGTTGACTATGCACGGCCCGAAGCGTTCGATCGCGCCTTCGGCTACTTCGGAACGGAACGTATCGATCGATACGGGCGTGTCGGGACATCGGCGGCGGATCGTTTCCAATGCGAGCGTGACGCGGCGCAGTTCCTCGTCGGGCGTCACGTCGTCGGCGCCCGGCCGGGACGAATAGCCGCCCACGTCGAGAATGGCCGCGCCGTCGGCGACTGCCCGCTCCGCCCTGCGCGCGACATCGTCGGCCCGGGGCGTGCGGCTGCCCTCGTAGAATGAGTCGGGCGTCGCGTTGATGATCGTCATTACGACGGGACGGCTCAGGTCGATGCTATGTTTTCCTACGGTCAGTTTCATAAGGTGCTTTCGTTAGTTTCGGGACCGCTCTCTGCGGGCGGGTGCCGGGGCGTTTGGTCAGCGCAGCCGGCAGAATATCCCGTGCAGTTCCAGAATTTTCGGCAGGACGGGTTCCTCGTCGCCGGAGCGGATCACGTAATCGGCGCGGGCGATCCGCTCGGCTTCGTCGATCTGGGCGGCCATGCGCGCGCGGACCGCTTCCGGGGCGACGCCGTCGCGCAGGCAGGTACGGCGGATCCGCTCGGGCTCGGGAGCCGTGACCGTCACGACTTTGTCCATCTGCCGGTAAGCGCCGCTCTCGAACAGAATAGCGGCCTCCTCGATTACGTAGGGTCCTTGCTGGCATTCGGCCCAGCGGGCGAAGTCCTCGGCTACGGCAGGGTGTACGACGGCATTGAGGCGCTCGCGCAGCGTCCCGTCCGAGAAAATGCGTCCGGCCACATACTTCCGGTTCAGTCCGTCGGCATCGTACGCCCCATCGCCGAACAGCCCGCTTACGGCGGTCCGAAGGGCGGTATCCTCGTTCATCAGCCGGCGCGCCCGGGAGTCGGAGTCGTAGACGGGTACGCCCAACTGCGCGAATGCGCGGCACACGGTGCTTTTCCCGCTGCCTATCCCTCCGGTTATGCCGATCTTAATCATGCTCTTGCTGAGGAAATTCGATCTCGACGGGCGACTCGACCGAAAGGATTTTCAGGTCGGATATGTGGGAGGAGATGATGTTCTGAAGCGTGAAGGGCGCGATGTCGTAAACGCCGGCCTGACGCGCCGACGGCGTGACGGCCACATTGTCCGACGAGATATCCACGCCGTTGCGCCGGGGCGCGATCTTGTGCTTGAGAATCTGATAGCCTACCCCTTCGACGTTGCACCGGACCGAGTAGAGCGTGCTGTCGATGCGGACCGGAATTTGGATGTCCGTCGTGTAGACATAGCTGAGCTTGGTGATATACCACAGGCAAAGCGATAGGGCCAGCAGCATGAAGAAGACCGGGTTGCTGAGTCTCCGGACCGTCACCTTGACGTACAGCTTGAATTTATGCAGACGCATATCTTTCCCGAGATAGTTTCATGCAAAGTAAAGGATTTTTTTCATCAAAACGAAAATACGGGCAGGTAAGCGCCGGAGCCGACCGGAGCGTCCTTCGCGTGCCGGATATTTCCTGTTTGTTCGACCGGGAGAAATATCCGGTTGTGTACGGTACTTGCGGCAGGGCGACGGATTCTCGGACTTTGCCGTTACGGGCATGCCGGCCGGAAACGAGGAGGTCTCCTCGGCGGTCCGGTCGCTCCGGCGGTTTCCCGTTTCCCGGGTGTTCGGGGAGACGGTTCGGTATGGAGAGAAATCTTTGGGAATGAAAAGCGCGGCAAGTCTCCAAAGACCTGCCGCGCGCAGAATGGTTCGGACCGGCAGCGGACGGTCCCTTTCGGTTCGGACCCTCCGCAGGGAACCGTAGCCGCTACTTGCCCGTTACGCTTTTGGGCGTTTCCTCGGGCTTTTCGGCCGCGTACTTTTTGTTGAGTCCCTCGAGGATGATCTGAGTCAGATCCAGCGACGGATCGGCGTTCAGCACCGGGCCCGTCGTGCTCGAGCTGAGGATCATCTTGTAGCGGTAGTCGCTGTTGAACTCTTTGAGGTACTCGGTAATGCTGTAATGGATACGGTTCAGCATCACCTGTTCTTCCTCGGCCAGTTCGGACATCACTTGGTCGCGGTGCTGCATGAAGCTCTGCTGTTTCTTGTTCAGATTCTCCTCGATCGACTGGGCCTGAGAGCGGGTTACCAGCCCTTTCTGTATCTTGTCCTGATAGTCGCGCACGTCGTTCTCGAGACTGCGGCCCTTGGAAGTCAGCTCCGTATCGGCCTTTTTGGCCTTCTGCTCGTAGGCGGCCCTCAGGTCGATGTACATGTCGTATCGGCTGACGAGCGAGTCGATGTTGAAATAGGCTATGTCTCCGCCCGCTGCGACGGCCGATTGGCTGCTGTCGGCTCCGGTTACGGCCCCGCCTGCCGTCGAGGCGCTGTTTTTGTTGTTGCAGGCAGCCAGAAGAAGTGCGGCTGATACGGCGATCAAGATTCTTTTCATGTTCGGTTGTTGTGGTTTGTTGAAATCTCCGGGACGCCGCCGTTTCCGCTGCCGAAAGGCCGGCGCACGACCGTCCCCGGTTTATTGTTGTGCAAATATATAAATATTTCCTTTTGTTTGACTAATTTTGCCTTAAAATAGGAAAGGATTATGTATGAGTACGTAACGGGTCGGGTCGAGACGCTCTCGCCGACGGCGGCCGTTCTGGAGGCCGGAGGTATAGGCTATTGGCTGAACATATCGCTGCAGACTTTTTCGCAGATAGGCGATCGGGCCGAGGTCCGGCTGTACACGCATTTCGTCGTGCGCGAGGATGCGCAGGTGCTTTACGGCTTTTTCAGCCGGGAAGAGCGCGACATTTTTCGGGCGCTGCTGGGCGTGTCGGGCGTCGGAGGCAATACGGCCCGCATGATTCTTTCCGCCTTCACGGCCGACGAGGTACGGACGATTATCGCCGCCGGACAGGCCGACGTGCTCAAGAGCGTCAAAGGACTCGGTATCAAAACGGCCCAAAAGATCATCGTCGAGCTGAGGGACAAGATCGGAGCCGTCTGCCCGGCGAACGAGGCGCTGCCGCTGCGGCAGGCGGCCGACGGAACGTTCGACGAGGCGCTTTCGGCCCTGACGATGCTCGGTTTTGCCCGGCAGGCCAGCGAGAAGGTGCTCCGCGCGCTGCGGAAAGAGATGCCTGCGGCTACGGTCGAGGAGCTCGTGAGACAAGCGCTCAAGCGCCTGTAAGGAACTTTGTCGGATGCGTCGCGCGGGTAAATTTGACCCGATTGTTGCAAGTTTATGCCATTTTGTTCTATTTTTGTTGCCGAATTTGAAAGGGACAGGCCGCTAAGGTACGGGAAATGACCGGTATGACGGCCGGAAGAGAGGGCCGGGACAAGGGTTTTTCGCATGACCCCGAAATGCATTTAAATCGAAATCGTATGGATCTGTATCTTGCCATCGTTGTCATCATGCTGGTTCTGGCCGTGGCCGGGCTGGTCGTCGGTGTTTCCAACGACGCGGTGAATTTTCTCAATTCGGCCTTAGGCTCCAAGGCGGCGCCCCGCTATGTGATCATGACCGTCGCGTCGGTCGGCATCATCGTCGGGGCCATTACCTCCAGCGGTATGATGGAGGTCGCGCGCAGCGGCGTGTTCCATCCGCAGATGTTCACGTTCGCCGAGGTGATGCTGCTGTTTCTGGCGGTGATGTTCACGAACGTGATTCTGCTCGACCTGTTCAATACGCTGGGCATGCCGACGTCGACGACCGTTTCGCTCGTGTTCGGCCTGCTGGGCGCGGCGGTAGGCATCTGCGTATTCAAGCTCTCGAGCGGCTCGGTCGTGACGATGCCCGACGGCGATCCGGCCTCGATGGCCGACATGATCAACACGGGCAATGCGATGGCGATCATCGGTGGAATCCTGATCTCGGTGGCGATCGCTTTCGTGTGCGGAACGGTCGTCATGTACATTACCCGACTTATCTTCTCTTTCCGCTACCAGAAGAAGCTGCGCACCGTCGGCGCGCTATGGTGCGGGATCGCGCTGACGGCCATTTCCTATTTCGCCGTCTTCAAAGGGCTCAAAGGCACTTCGGTCATTCCCGCGCATGCGATGGCGTGGATGGAGCACCATACGCTGGCTATGCTGGCAGCTATGGTAGCAGGCTGGAGTCTGCTGATGTCGTTGCTGAGCCTTCTGAAAATCAATATACTGCGATTGACCGTGTTGGCCGGGACCTTTTCGCTCGCGCTTGCCTTCGCGGGTAACGACCTGGTGAACTTCATCGGCGTTTTCGTAGCCGGAGTGGACGCTTACGACGTGGCGAAGACGACCGGCGACAGCTCGATGCTGATGGGCAGCCTGAACGATCCGGTTGTCGCTAATATGCTGATTCTGTTCCTCTCGGGACTCGTTATGGTCGTCACGCTGTGGTTTTCCAAGAAAGCCCGCGCGGTTTCCGATACGGAAATCAACCTGGCACGTCAGGACGTCGGCGTCGAGCGGTTCGGTTCGACTTCCATTTCACGCGCGATCGTTCGCAGCGCGCTGAATGTCAATAGGAACTACGAGAAATACACGCCCGACCGCATTCAGCGTTTCGTCGCCAGCCGATTCGTGCCGGTGCTCAACCGCAAGGACAAGGCTCCGTTCGACTTGATCCGGGCGACGGTCAATCTGACGGTGGCCTCGATTCTGATCTCGTCGGCTACTTCGTTGCAGTTGCCGCTCTCGACGACCTATGTGACATTCATGGTCGCGATGGGTAGCTCGCTGTCCGACCGGGCTTGGGGCCGCGAAAGCGCCGTATATCGGATTACAGGCGTGCTGACGGTGATCGCGGGTTGGTTTTTCACGGCTTTGGTCGCCTTTACGATCGCGTTCGTCGTAGCGGCGGCTCTGGTTTGGGGCGGTACGATCGCGCTGGTCGTGCTGACCGTGCTGTGCGCCTACCTGCTGTTCGAGAGCACCGTGCTCCATAACCGCAAGCTGAAGAAGGACGCTGCCAAGGAGGCCGAAATGAAGGCGCTCTCGGACGAGGGATCGATCGTCGACCGCTGCATCCGCGAGGTAACGGACACGATGAGCAAGGTGACGACGATTTACAATCAGACGCTGATCGGCTTGTTCAACGAAGACCGCAAACTGCTCAAGCAGATGGTGCGCGAATCGGAAGCCCTTTATCAGGCGGCTCACGAGCGCAAGCACGAGGTGCTTCCGACGCTGCTCGAGTTGCAGGAGAATTATGTCGAGACGGGGCATTATTATGTGCAGATCGTCGATTATCTCGACGAGGTCGCCAAGGCGCTGGTCCACATCACGCGGCCGAGCTTCGACCATATCAACAACAACCACGAGGGATTCCGCGTCGATCAGTTGGAGGATCTGAAGAGGGTCAACGAGCAGGTCAGCACGATCTATACGAAAATCAACGAGATGCTTCGGACGAACCGTTTCGAGCAGCTCGACGAGATTCTGCGCCTGAGGGACGAGCTGTTCGATACGCTGGCCGCGGCGATCAAGAGCCAGATCAAGCGCGTGAAGGCCAAGGCTTCGACCACGCGAAGCAGCATACTCTACCTGACGATCATCAACGAAACCAAGACGATGGTGCTGCAAAGCCGGAATCTGCTCAAATCGCAGAAATATTTCCTCAGCAAGTCGTAGTTGCCGGGGAAAGTCGGTACCGTACGAAAGCCGGGCTTGCCGCCCGGCTTTTTTCGTGGAATTTTCGTGCCCGGGGCAATATTTTTGATTATTCGCAGTTTAATAGGCAAGCGCGCGGGTTCGTTTGGTTTTGGATGAAAAAAAATGTAGATTTGTACGCTAAAACGGGGATATTGAAGCGGTTTACTCAAATAGTGCTGATCTCGGCCGGATCTCTTGCGCTCGCCTGCGCCAAGGAAGACGATGCCGTGACTTCGCAACGGTCCGCGATCGAGAGCTTTCTCGATTCGAGAGGCTGGGAGTATGCCGAAGCCTCGGGCGTATACCGCTACACGATCAACGCCGACCGGCCGGAGTACGAGAGCGAGCCGCAGATCGCCTACGGGGACTCGGTCGTTTTCGATTTCGCCGCTTATCTCTTTTCGGGCTCGGTGAGCGCGACGGAAGTGCCCTATTATACGAATATCCGTTCGTTGGTCGAAGGAGATACCGTGCTGAATACGGAGTATTGGAGCTTCGAGCCTCAGCGGGTCGTGCTCGGAGCGACGCCGATGATCCGGGGACTTACTTACGGGTTGCAAGGCGCCCGCGAGAGCGACTCGCTTCAGTTGTTCGTCACTTCGGATCTGGCTTACGGCAGCGGGAATACGGGCGTCGTGGACGGCGATCAGGCGACGAGATGGTTTGTCTATATCGAAAAAGTGATTAAGAATGAATAAAGCAGTTCGCATTGCATGGGCCGTGTCGATCGTCGCGATCGTGGCCGCTTCCTGTGCCAAGGAGCCTTCGGATAATCTGGGCGAGAAGCAGATGGCCGCTTTCGACGCATGGGTGGGCCTGTACGGCGACGGCGCAGAGAAGCAGCCTTCGGGCATTTACATCAAGAAACTGCACTCCGCCTCGGGAGTGATCAAGCCTCCGGTCGAGTACGACTGGATACAGCTGGACTATACCGGCCGGATCATGGTCGACGGCGACGTGTTCGTTACGCGCGACAGCGCGGTAGCCGTCGAGCAGGGTACTTTCGAGTACTTTACGCATTATGTGCCCCAAATGATTCAGTTCTACGAGGACGGCGACCTGCCTCGGGGAGTGTACGACGCCGTGGGTACGATGAACGAGGGGGATCGCGTCCGGGTATACGTTCCTTATACGCTCGCTTACGGCAACTACGGCCGGTCGTTTACCGGAGGGTATCAGGGGCAGGTATCGAGCGTTCCGGCCCAGACGCCTATCATCATGGATCTGGAGCTGAAGAAGATCATTTCGGACCCGCTTCGGGACGAGAGCAACGAAGTGGCTCAGTATGCGTCCCGTAACTGGGGGCAGACCATAGCCGATACGCTGAAGACGGGGCTTTACCGCCGGTCGCTCCGCACGGGGCTCGATACCGCGACGGTCAAGGACGACTCGATAGCTTACGTCTACTATGTGGGGCGTTTTATGGACGGATTCGTCTTCGACACGAATATCGCCGATACGGCGCGCAAGTACCACATCTACGATAACAGCAGCTCGTCCAAGTACGACTCGCTCGTGGTGTCGCTCAAGTCGGAGGATACGTCGGTAGTCCGCGGCTTCTATGAGGCCATCAAGGGAATGAGGTACGGGGAGACGGCCGAAGCCCTTTTCACTTCTACGTACGGCTATGGCAGCACCGGTCAGGCCGGGACCTCCACCACCACCGAGATACCTCCCTATGCTCCTTTGATGTTCACGATCGAGGTGATTCCGCTTAACGGAGACGGTACGGCCCAGCACCCGTACAATATCACGGCGGTCAAGGGCCTTCCGCAGGAGGAGAGCGACGTGTGGATCACCGGTTATATCGTCGGCGTGGTCGACGGCACGAGCGTGGAGGAAAACGCCCAGTACGCCCAGACTGTTTCGGTCAAGACCAATATTCTGCTCTCCGACAAGCGCACGGCCAAGAAAGCCAGCGAGGTGATCGCCGTAGAGTTGCCCGAAGGCCCGATTCGCGATGCGTTGAATCTGGCCGACAATAAGCTGAACTATCGGATCAAGATCGCCCTGAAAGGCAATATTCGTCCTTATTTGGGCCAAAGAGGCATGACGGGCGTGACTCAGTACGTGAAATAATTTTTTCGGTCGATATTTGAAAGGGGGAGAGCTGAAGCTCTCCCCCGATTATTTTGTCTCTGTGGCGATTTTTCGTACCTTTCCGCCTCGATTGCAAGACGATGGCCAACGACTATTTCGCTTTCAAACGGTTCACCGTCCGTCAGCCCCGCTCGGCGATGAGGGTGGGCACCGACGGCGTGTTGCTCGGCGCATGGTGCGATTCGGCGCCGGCGGGCGGGCGGATGCTCGACGTCGGTACGGGAACGGGAGTGATCGCGCTGATTCTGGCCCAGCGCAATCCGTCGGCCCGGATCGACGCCGTCGAGATCGACGAGGGGAGCTGTCTCGATGCCGAGGGCAATTTCGCCGCGTCGCCTTGGGCCGGCCGGCTGACTCTTTACCGTCGTCCGTTCGCCGATTTCGCGGCCGGATGCACGGTCCGGTACGATCGGATCGTGTCGAATCCTCCCTATTTCGTCGCATCACTCAAATCGCCCGATCCGGCCCGCACGGCAGCGCGGCATGCGGAGTCCCTGTCCTATGCCGATCTGGCCGCAGGGGCTGCGCGGTTGCTCGTTCCCTCCGGACGGTTGTCGGTAATCTTGCCTGCCGAGACCGCATGCGACTTTGCGGCATCGGCTTTGAACGAGGGATTGTACCAGGTGCGCGCACTGGCCGTGCATACGGTTCCGGGCGGTCCCGTCAGGCGGCTGTGCGCGGAGTTTTCCCCCCGGCGGCAGGATTTGCAGGAGGAGACGCTCGTGATCGAAGCCGAAGACCGCCGAGGGTACAGTGCCCGTTACAAAGAGCTGACGGGCGATTTTTACCTGAAGATGTAAGTCTCTTTTTGGAAAAATAGTATAACTTTGTTTGGTTCGGTGTCCCGAGGAGGATGCCGACGGACATAAACTAAAAGGATGATTATGAGAAAGCTGATGATTTCGGTGCTGGCGGGTTCCCTGACTGTTGCGGGCGCGTCGGCTCAAGTGAAAGCTTACAAGCCGTCCAAGCCGATGGAGGGGAATACGGTGGCCTATGCGTTGCCCCGCTCGGTGGTTCGCGTGCAGGTCGTTGCCGAAAGGGAAAGCGTGCGAGTGGGCCCGTATGCCCGCTTCGCTCAGAAACTTCTGGGCGTAATGGCTCCGCTCGCGGACAAAGACATCTACACGATTCAGAGCGCTACGCTCTGCGCGGCTCAGGAAGCCGATCCGGCCGAAGTGTATGCGTTGGACAATCCCGACAAGAGCCCGCTGAGAATTTACGACGTGACTCCGGAAGGGTTCGTAGCGGCGTCCGCTGCCGGCCAGAAGCCTCTGCCTCCTGCATGGGACTGCGCGGGTCCGCTTCGCGGGCCTGTTCCCGACCGTTGCGAGGCGGTGTCTTATCTGGACAGCGATACCTCGTTCGTCAAGGTGTCGGTCGATCGGCTGAGCCTCGTCGAGAAAAGTCCCGAGTCGATGGCGCAGGATGCCGCCAATGCGATCTTCTCGTTGCGGCGCCATCGGATCGATCTGGTGACGGGCGAGGCGGGCGAGAACGTGTTCGGCGCGGGCCTGAAGGCTGCGCTTGAAGAGATCGACCGGCTGGAACAGGAGTATCTGTCGTTGTTTCTGGGCAAGCAGTTCCGTCAAAGAATCGTCCGGGAATTCAGCGTCGTGCCGTCGAAGGACGAGCCGGCGACGGTCGTCTGCCGTTTTTCTGATACCGCCGGCTTGCTGTCCGCGGACGATCTGTCGGGGCGGCCCGTCCTGCTGGAGCTCGCTCCCGAGAACAAGGCACAGAGCTTGGCTCCGGAGCGTCGCGCTTCGAAGGATCCGCGCGGCACGATTCTTTACCGCGTGGCCGACATGGTGAATTGCCGGCTGATGGACGGCAATCGCGAAATCGCGCAGAGCCGTCTGCCTTTGTATCAGTTCGGGCAGGTGATCGAGTTGCCCGTGACGTCGGTCAAATAGCCGGGACATGGACGATACCCAGCGAATGATCGGTCTGTTGCGTCGGCTGAAGGTGGAAATGAACGGGGCTGTCGTCGATGCCATGCGCAGCCGGGGTCTCGACTATCCGCTCAGCTACGGCGTTTCCGTGCCGACGATCAGGGAGATCGCGAAAGCGTACGCTCCGGCGCATGCTTTCGCCTTGTTTCTTTTCAGGCAGCAGGTTCGGGAGCTGAAGCTCGCGGCCGCCTTTATCGACGACCCTTCGGAAGTGACTGCCGCTCAGATGCGGGAGTGGGCGGACGGTCTGACCAATACCGAGTTGGTCGAACAGGTCGTTAGCGCCCTGTTCCGCCATGCGCCCGATGCTCCGGATATGGCTTTGGAATGGATGGGCTCGCCGGAGCCGATGAAGCGGTATGCCGGCTTGCTGACGGCCGCGTCGGCTATCCGCGCGGAAAAGAACCGCGCATGGGCCGACCGTTTTTTCGAACAGGCAGACCGGATCGCCCGGCGAGGCGATCTGGAGAGTTTTGTCGGCCGGGGGCTGGTGATGCTGATGCGTTCGCTGGCGACCGTCTCGCCCTCTTTGTGCGAGCGGGTGAAGCTTTGGGAGCGGCGGTGTGCGGCTTCGGCGGACGGAACGCTTCGCGAAGTCGCCGGAGAGCTGCAATGGCAGTTGGAGTATATGGAGGGCGGCTCGGACTGACGTCGGCGGAAGCGAGGACCGTTTATAGACAGGCGCAACGGATCGTCCGATCCGTTGCGTTTTTCGTTCGGAGAAACGCGCGGCGGAAGTGCGACCGGCGATCGTTCCGGGCGGCGGGGTCCGTTCGGCTTGCCGGCTCGACGACGTCGGGCGCTCTGCATGACGACCGTCCGGGCTTTCGGCCGGCCTGTGGAACGGTATGTGCATCGTTACGGCACGAAGAGGAAGGTTGCCGGGACTGTCGTGGATGCGGTCGGACGAGCCTATTCTTTTCCGAGTTTCCGGATTCTGTCCTGCAGTTTTTGCAGTCCGCAGCGGGCGAGCGGGGTTTGGGAGAACAGCCGGTCGAACTGGGCCCGATTCAGAGCGAGCCATTGCTCGGCATTCATTCGCTCCAGTTCGGGCACGGGACGAAAAGCCTCGTTCAAGGCGATCGGGGCCCGGCGGTTGTGCGGACAGGCCCGTTGGCACAGGTCGCAGCCGAAAATCCATCCGTGCAGCTCGCCTTCGTCTCCTTCGCCGCGTTCGATGGTCCGGCGCGAGATGCAGCGGGAAGCGTCGATTCTCCGTCCGGGCAGAATGGCTCCGGCAGGACACGCGTCGATGCAGCGGTGGCAGTTTCCGCAGCCGTCGGGCACGGTCGGCCGGCCGGCGTCGAGCTCGGCCGTCGTGACGATTTCGCCCAGCAGCACGAACGATCCCAAACGGGGATGGATCAGGAGCGAGTTCCGTCCGATCCAGCCGAGTCCGGCCTCGGCGGCCCATGCCTTCTCGACGATCGGGGCCGTATCGGTGAAAGCGCGTCCTTCGGAATCCGGGTACAGTTCGCGCACGAGGACGAGCAGTTCGGCGAGCTTCTCGCGGAGCGTCAGGTGATAGTCGCGCGAGTGAGCGTATGAGGCTATGCGAGACGGTATGTCGCCTTCGGAGAGCGGACGATGGTAGCTGACCGCGCAGACGATGACCGACCGCGCGCCTTCGACCAGCAGCGACGGATCGAACCGCTTGGCGACGTGGCGCCGCAAGTAACTCAACGAACCGTCGTAGCCGTGCTCGAGCCACTCCTCGAAAGTCTCCCGCTGGCTGTTCAGCGGATGGCATCGGGCTACGGCGCAATCGTCGAATCCGAGTTGCGAGGCGTGCCGCAGTATCCGTTCGGTTGCGTTCATGAGACAAAGGTCGGAAAAATCGGATATAAAAATAAAAAGAATTAACTTTGCGTTCGTAGAACAGGCGTTACAGCGATTCCAAAAGATCAGACATGACGTTCAATACACTTCGGGAACTGTATCTGCACAGTATCGAAACGTACGGTTCCAATCGATGTTCTTCACTGTACGGCGGAGAAAAGCTGACGTATGACGATTTCGCCCGTCGGGTGGATGCCCTGACCGAGACGTTCGTTGCTGCCGGGCTCGGCGCGGGCGATAAGGTGGCTCTGCTGAGCAACAATATGCCCAACTGGGGCGTAGTCTATTTCACGGCCGCGATCCATGGCCTGGTGATCGTTCCTATTTTGCCCGACTTCTCGGGACCGGAGATCGACCGGATCATCCTGCACAGCGAAGCCAAGGCGCTCGTCGCGTCCGACAAGCTCTATACGAAAGTGTCCAAAGAGGTGATCGCCGAGCAGGACCTGCTAGTCGTGCGTTCGAAGAACCTGGGCGTGATCTCGCATCGGAAAGCTGCCGCGCGGGGCGTCGTTTCCGTTCCTCGGAGCGAAGATTTGGCCGCTATCATCTATACTTCGGGCACGACGTCCGAGCCTAAGGGCGTGATGCTCTCGCATGGCAATCTGTGCAGCGAACTGGCTATGGTCAGCGTGCTTCAGCCGGTCTATCCGACCGATATTTTCCTGTCGATCCTTCCGCTTTCGCATACGTTCGAGTGCTCGCTGGGCATGTTGTTGCCGTTCATGTGGGGTGCGCAGGTCGTTTACCTCGATAAGGCTCCCACGGCGTCGGTCCTGCTTCCGGTCCTCCGGGTCGTCCGTCCGACGATCATGCTTAGCGTTCCGCTCATCATCGAGAAAATCTATAAGAACAAAGTTCTTCCGCAACTTTCGGCGAACCGCCTGATGCGCTGGCTTTACGATCGCGAGTGGGGACGCAAATGGCTGCATCGGATCGCCGGCAAGAAGCTGATGAGGCTGTTCGGCGGCCGGATACGATTTTTCGGTATCGGCGGTGCGAAACTCGATCCCCGCGTCGAACAATTTCTTTTCGAGGGCAAGTTCCCTTATGCGATCGGCTACGGACTGACCGAAACGGCGCCCGTGCTGGCCGGCGTCAATCCGACCATGGTGCGCCACCAGTCGACCGGACCGATGCTGCAAGGCATCGAGGCCCGGCTCGACAACGTGAATCCTCTTTCGGGCGAGGGCGAGATCGTCGTCAAGGGACCGAACGTGATGATGGGCTATTACAAGAATCCCGAAGCGACGGCCGACTCGTTCACCGAGGACGGCTGGTTCCGTACCAAGGACCTCGGCGTATTCGACGCCGACGGATATCTGTACATCAAAGGGCGGCTTTCTAACATGATCCTCGGTCCGAGCGGCGAGAACATCTATCCCGAGGAGATCGAGAACGTGCTCAACGGCCATGCGTTGGTCAACGACTCGCTGGTTCAGGAGGACGATATGGGCAAGCTCGTGGCGATCGTCTATTTCAACCGAGAAGAGCTCGAGCGCAAGTATCAGACGGTCAAGGAGAAACTCGGCGCTCGGATGGAGGAAATCAAGAAGGAGCTGCTGCACTATGTCAATTCCAAGGTAAACCGTTTCTCGCGCATTTCGGTGGTCGTCGAGAATCAGGAGGGCTTCGAGAAAACGCCCACGCACAAGATCAAGCGTTTCCTGTACGGCAAGAAACATGAAAGCGGGAAATGACCGGTAAGGAACCTTTGCGGTGAGTCGGGCATCCGTTGAGACTGTTGCATACGAAAGCTTCGCGCTACCATGCGCGAAGCTTTCGTTTCGGAAGCGTCCGGTAGACCGGACCGTGCGGAACAGTATTCTGCCGTAACGACCGCAGGAAAAGGCCGCTTGTGGCAAAACGGCGAACGCCCCGACATGGAGCGCGAAGATTCGCTCCGGGATTCGGTTGGATGCACGGAAGAAATGCGTACCTTTGGGCGGTTTTTCGCCGGGCTCCCGCCGGAGGCTGGATTCTGCCGCTTCCGGAACGGGGACGAGCGTACGGCGACGGACGAACCGTTAAGAACGATTTTTCGATGGATCGGGACAGAAGCCGGGCTGCGACCGGCATCACATTCGGTATTCTGTGGGCTCTGAGCGTGGCGCACCTTTTCAACGATACGCTGCAGTCGGTCATTGCGGCCATCTATCCGATGCTGAAGCACGACCTGACGCTCAGTTTCGCCCAGATCGGGCTCATCACGCTGATTTATCAACTGGCCGGTTCGGTCTTTCAGCCGTTGGCCGGACTCTATTTCGACAAGCGCCCTTCGGCGTGGGCTCTGCCTGCGGGCATGGCCGTCACGATGTTCGGGCTGTTGGGGCTGGCCTATGCCTCCTCTTTCGCGGGCGTACTGGCCATGACGGCGCTGACGGGTATCGGCTCGTCGGTATTCCATCCCGAAGCCTCGCGCCTCACTTCGCTCGCCTCGGGCGGACATCGGGGGCTGGCTCAGTCGCTGTTTCAGGTGGGCGGCAATCTGGGCTATGCGTTGGGGCCGCTTCTGGTGGCCGTTCTGGTCGCGCCGTACGGACGTGCGCATTTTGCCTGGTTCGCCGTCTTCGCGCTGGTTGCCGTGGCGATCATGGTGCCGATCAGCCGTTGGTACAAGCGTTCGTTTCTCGATGCGCCGGCGACGGACGAAGCGGAAACCGTCCGGGCCGGTATGCCTCTGTCGTTGCGCAGGACCGTATGGGCGATCGCCGTGCTGCTCGTACTGATCTTCTCCAAGTACATGTACATGGCGGCGCTGACCAACTATTATACGTTTTACCTGATCCACAAGTTCGGCGTTACGATCGGCCAGTCGCAGATCCTGTTGTTCGTCTTTTTGGCCGCAACGGCTTTCGGAACGATGCTCGGCGGCCCGGCCGGCGACCGGTTCGGCCGCAAGTACGTGATCTGGGCGTCGATTCTGGGAACGGCTCCTTTTTCGCTCGCCATGCCCCATGTCGACAGTCTGGTCGCAACGGTTGTGCTGAGCTTCTGCGCCGGGCTGATGCTTTCGTCGGCGTTTCCCGCCATTCTGGTCTACGCTCAGGAATTGCTGCCCTACCAGTTGGGACTGGTTTCCGGCCTGTTCTTCGGTTTCGCTTTCGGCGTGGCCGGAATCGGGGCGGCGGTTCTCGGCGATCTGGCCGACAGTCGCGGAATCGATTTCATCTACAACCTGTCCGGCTTTATGCCGCTGATCGGGCTGGCGGCGTGGTTCCTTCCCAATCTGAAAAAATAGGGCCGGGAGTGCGGGTATGCGTCCCGAGACGGTCCGTCCGGCGTCTCTTCCCTGATCGGAGCCAAAAAGGTGTCCGCCCTGCCGCAAGGATCGACGGACTTGCCGTAGCATAGTCCCGGTCGGGAGGAACGGTTTGTATCCGCTTCGTGCGCCGGGTCGATGCTCCGAGCCTGCGGAAGTGCGCGATTCGCTGCGGAATTGCTATCTTTGCGGTAAACGTTTACCGATGCGCGAAATATCCGAAAGAGAGCGGGAGCGCTACCAGCGCAATTTGTTGGTGGATGGCTTCGGCGAGCAGGGACAGTCGAGGCTGCTCGAAAGCCGGGTGACGGTCGTCGGGGCCGGCGGGCTCGGCTCGGCCGTACTGAACTATCTCGTGGCGGCCGGGGTGGGGCATATCCGGATCGTCGAGAGCGATACGGTGTCGCCGAGCAATCTGCAGCGCCAAGTGTTGTACACGACTGCCGAGATCGGGGCGCTGAAAGCCGAGGCTGCGGCCGCGCGTCTTTCGCGGCTGAATCCCGGCTGCCGCTTGGAAATCGTCGCCGAGCGGTTGACGGCCGCCAATGCTTCCGAGCGGTTGCACGGCTCGGAGGCAGTGGTCGACTGTACCGATAACTATGCCGCGCGCTATGTGATCGACGACTATTGCGCCTCGGCCGGCGTGCCGATGGTATACGGAACGGCCGAGCAGGCAGGGGGACAGGTATCGGTGTTCCACGCTCGCGGGGCGGGCGGCTACCGGTCGCTCTATCCCGAGGAGCCACCTCAGGAGGAGATTGTCGGAGTGCTTTCGCCCGTGGTGGGCGTGATCGGGTCCTTGCAGGCCCTCGAGACGGTCAAGCTCTTATCCGGCTTCGGAGAGACGCTGGCGGGGCGCTTGCTCGTGCTCGACGGGCGGACGATGCGGGTGAGTATCTTTGAAATTTGACGTCATGGAGTTCGATTTGGCCGAACAGCGCGCCGGCGCGCGCGAGCAGTTGCGCATCGCCGACCTGATGTCGCTTGCGCCGGGCGGCGACCGCGTGCTCGAGATCGGGGCGAGGGACTGCTATCTGTCCCGACGCCTAACCGCTCTTTATAGGGAGGTCACGGCGCTCGATCTGCGGAAACCCGAGATCGACGAGCCGGGAATCGTGCCTGTACAGGGCGATGTGACGGCCCTCGATTTCGCCGACAGGTCGTTCGATACGGTGTTCTGCACCGAGGTATTGGAGCATGTGCCGCCGCAGAAGCTGAGGCAAGCCTGCGGCGAGATTGCGCGGGTTTCTTCCCGCTGGGCCTTGATCGGCGTGCCTTATCGTCAGGATCTGCGCGCGAACCGGACGCGGTGCGCGCGCTGCGGGGCCGTCAATCCGACGACCGGTCACCTGAGCCGTTTCGACCGGGGGAGGCTCGAGGAACTTTTCCCGGGTATGGAGGTCCGCGACGCCCGGCTCGTCGGGCGGGGGCAGGCCGTGACCAATCCGCTGTCGGTCTTCCTTTACCGTCTTTGCGGGTATCCGTACGGCAGCTACGCCCAGGAGGAAGGGTGCGTGCATTGCGGGGCGAAGCTCGTCCGTCCGGAGATCGGGCCGTTGAAATGGGCCGTCTGCTTTCCGGCCCGCGCGCTGAACCGGATTCAATACCTGCTCTATGGTCGCCGCCGGCCGCTGTGGATACACGTTCTGTTCGAGAAGAAGGCCCGGACGCAATAGCCCCTGTTTTTCGGATACATAAAGAACCGGCCGGCGACATATTCGGTTCGCGATACGCATCCTTTCGGGGGAACCGGTGCGGACGGAACGGTTTGCCGGAAGCGGCGAACGACTCAGAACTGGGGTTGCGACAGCCCCGGCACGGTTGACTTATATGACCGTAATATGCCGCCGGCCTGCGAATCGTTCCCGGGGCCGATTATTTTCGGAATGCGGATCGGCTCGTTCCGATTCAGCTTCCGCAGGCGCGATAAAATGCCGGAAGGCGTAGGACAAAATCCTCACCGACCGCCTTCCGGCATGGTTCCTTATGCGGATCGGCCCGTTCCCGCATCCGCTTATCAGAAGTCCTCAGACGTGTGTGCTTCGGACGTTACTTCTCCAGTCCGATCTGCTTTTCGAGGTACTCTCCGATGCCGTGTTCCATCGAATGGCGGTGGTAGTCGGCTATGTGGCCGGCCCAGTCGTTGTCGGTCCGGTCGCCGGTCCGGCTGCGGTTGAACTCGGCGACTTGCCGGTCGTACGTCTCCAGCAGCGGAGCCAGCTTCTCATCGGGCATGTAGCGGCCCTCGTGCACGACGGCTTCCACGGGCAGCTTCGGCTTCAGGTCGGGCATCTCCCGCGGATAGCCGATCGTCAGTCCGCAGACGATCGATACGCCTTCGGGCAGGCCCAGCATGTCCGATATGCGGCGCGGATCGGCCGTGCGGACATAGCCCACGCAGCAGCAGCCCAGTCCGAGCGATTCGGCGGCCGTCACAGCGCTCATCATCGCCATCGAGGCATCAATCACGCCGACCGTGTAGCCGTCGATCGTGCTCTCGAACGGAGGCGTCCGCATGCCTTTGGCGGCGGCCGCCACGCGGAGCTTGTGATAGTCGAGGCAGAAAACCAGTAAAATGGCCGAGGTCTTGATCTGCTTTTGGCCGGTGATTTCGTACAATTCCTCCTTGACTGTCTGGTCCGTCACGGCGATGACCGAGAACTGCTGGCCGTTGTAGCTGGTCGGCGTGTTGCGGATCGCCGCGTAGATCAGGTCGAGCTTTTCCCGCTCGACGGGTTGCCGCTCGTACCGCCGGATCGACCGGCGCCCGAGCAGCGTGTCTTCGACGCTTTTCATAAGTATGGTTCGTTTGTCGTATTCGTTCCCGAAGATACCTATTTTTCCGAAGCTTCGAGCAATAGCTGCCTTATTTTTTCAGGACCTTCGAATCCGGTCCGCTGATATGCGACCTTCCCCTCCTGGTCTATCAGCAGATAGGAAGGTACGCCGTTGAATCCGAACTTTTCCCGCAACGCGGCGGCGGTTTCCTGGTCCAGCCGGTAGTGTTCGCCCGGTATGCCGGGAATCAGGTTGTGCCACGCCTCGAGCGGCGAGGATTCGCTGGCCAGATAGAGGTAGACGATGCCCCGGCCGTCGAGCTCTTTCTTGATCGGCTCGGTGGCTTCCATGGCTCGGCGGCAAGGACCGCACCAGGTTTCCCATACGTCGACGAAAACGACTTTTCCCCGGTAGGCTTCCCAGATCGCCTCGATCGTTTGCTCGGGCGTGTCGCGGATCGGCGTCGGGCGGATCGCGAATCCCGTTTTTTTCTTGTTCTCCGCGATCAGCGAGTCGATCCGCCGCTGGCGAGCGAGCACTTCGCGCGCGAATGCCCGGTTGCTGAAAAGCGTATCGAGCGACTGCGCCTGAGCGTCCGTCAGCGGGACACCGTTGTTGATCCGGCCGATCATGTCCCGAAAGAGCGTCAGATCGTAAAGTATTCCGCGGTCGGAGCCGATCAGACGCACGGTCGCCGGATCGTTCAGGATAGAGTCGGGGTGGAACAGGTAGTGTTGCGGTCCCAGATGCTGCGTTTTCGGATGGGTCGCGATCAGATACAGCGTGAAGTCATTGAGCGCATCGAGGGCCGTCGTGCCGGCCGCGAGCATCGTTTCGTCGTTGGCCGGATAGTCGTTCACGAAATCGTAATAGGCCGGGCCGGGTTTCTCGATTTCGATGTCGAGCGGCTGACTCCGGTCCCAGAGCTTGTTTACCGTGCGGTAGGCGTGTTCCATCATCGTGGAGTAGTTGAGCAGATCGGTCAGCGTTTCGGCTCGGACGGTCTTTTCGGCGATCTCCCGGCTGCGGGGACAGAACTCCTTCAGCGTGTCGATCTGGGCGAGACGGCGTGCCGATTCCTCCATAACGTATTGCTTGTACTGCTCGGGCCGCATGCCGTGAATCCGGGTCAGGCGGTCGAAGTGGTAGCCGATGTGGTGGGTGCCCGTTCGGACCTGAATCTTTTGCAGTCGGGCCAGTTCCTCGTTCACGCGGCCGAGTTCTCCGTAGTATGCGACAGGGGAGGTCTGCGGATGCAGTTCCTTGAATACCGATGTTTTACGGTATACTGCTCCCAGATCGATCTCCAGCGCGGTCTCCCGCCCGGGCTCGGCATAGAACGGAAGGGTGACGAATCCGGGCAGAAAGAGCATCCCGCGTATCGGCGTGAGGATGTTCAGCCCCGTTTCAAACGATCCGTCCGCGTGGACGGGTACTTTCAGTTCGGTCGCTCCGTCCCCGACGATCGGAGAGTAGAACGCGATTTCGATCCGGTCGAAAAAGCGGGGATCGTAGCCCGTAATCGCTCCTGCGATCCGGGCCGGGCTGTCGCTGACGACGGGTGCGGTGAAATTTCCCGTCAGAGGGACGGTTTTCTTGTATTTTTTTGCGAGAGCCGCACGGCCCGGCTTCGCTTTTTTGCCCGTCAGGTCGATGTCGTATATTTTGAAGCAGTCGGGGCAGTCGCTTTCGATCAGGTCGATCTTCGCTGTTTTCGGATCGACGGGAGGAAAGCTCAGCGAGAAGTCGTGCCGTCCCGTCTCGGGCATGTAGAACTCGGTGTCGAGCGGCATGCCGTCGGCCGAGCGGACTGTCAGCTTTTCGCCTTCGGCGCCTGCACGGATATAGGTTTCCGAGCTGATCCGTATCCAGTTGTGAGGTCGGAAATAGGCTTGGATGTAGACGGTCGTCGATTCGGGCGCGAGCTCGATCCGCTCGATTTCGAGCGTGCCCGAGTTACGGAATGCGAACGGGGGTTCGACGACGGTGCGCGGTTGCCGGGCGTACAGTCCCGAGACGAGGCTCGAGATCAGTAGCAAGACGAGCGATTTTTTCATAAAAGAGGGTTTAGGATTGACTTGGTACCCAAAGATAGTGAAAAAATGTCCGGTCGGACCGACCGGACGTAAAAATCTTTTTTCCTGGTAGTTGCATATTTAACCATGTACGGGACAGCGGCTCGGCCGGTGCGAATCTCTTATCGCGATCATGGGTTTTGGCGTGCCGGCATCGCTTCTTGCTTGCCGTTATCGGTGAGCCGCCATGACATTGCCCGAACGGAAGAAGCCGTTCCGGACCGTCCGAGACGTCGTATGGCCGGTCTGTGCGGTAAGGTGTATGACCGCTTTCCGCAAACCGTTACCGGTAGAGGAAGCGGGCGACAGGACCGGAAGTAAGGGGCGGTCGGGGAAGGCGTACATTAGGGCGTGTCGGGGGCGGCATGTGTCGGGATGAGGCGGCTGTCGTACGGTGACGGCCGGAAGCGGGCGTGTCCCCTCTCCGGCCCGGCGGTGGGGGAACGGGCGGATCGCCGCGATTATATACTTTGAATTCGTGCCGGCATCGATCCCCGATTTCTGTCGTGCGAGAACGGCCAAGCCTCCGTCCGGACGGGAGAGACCGTCCGGACGGAGGCGCCGAAACAGGTAAGAGGGTACGGTGAAGCATATGATCGCCCGGATCGCCTTACTTCCGCACCCAGACGGCCAGCTTGCCGCCCGGCACCGTGAAAGTCGCCCGACCGTCGTCGCCGATCGTGGTTTCCTCGGCGACGCAGCCGGTTATCTCTCGCCACCGCTCGCCCCGGCGCTCCTTGCCGACGAACATCGTCTTTTCGCCATCTTCGCCGTTCGAGACAAGCAGGGCCAGCCCCGAGCCGGGGTGTTCGGCGTCGCCGCGACGAACGAAACCCGCCGTATTCGGATGGTCGAAGTAGTTGTCCTGTTCGCCATAGGCATACTTTCGTCTCGCGTCGAGCAGAATGTCCAGAACCGCTCTGTGCGGAGACTGTTCGCCGCCGATTCCGTAATAGTCTCCGTAGAAAATGCACGGGTAGCCCTCTTTCATCAGCAGAATCATGCCGTAAGCCAACGGTTTGAACCAGTCCTTGATCTGGGATTCGAGCGAGCTCCCCCTCTGGGAGTCGTGGTTATCCACGAACGTTACGGCGTTGGCAGGGTAGCGCTCCACGAGCGATCCTTCGGTGAATCCCGTCAGATCGAAGTCGCGCCCTTTCTGCGAGGCATGGTACATTTTGTAGTGCAGCGGCACGTCGAACAGGTCGATTTCGCGCCCGACGACGTTCAGATAGGCTTCCAGCGAGTCGAAGTCGCCGTTCCAATACTCTCCGACCGCGTAGAACGTGCTTTCGCGGCTGGCGCGGACGGTTTCCAGAAACTGTTTGACGAACGTGTCGCGCATATGCTTGATCGCGTCGAGGCGGACGCCGTCGAGGTTCAGTTCCTTGGCCACCCACATACCCCAGTGCAACAGGTTGTGAATGACTTCCGGATGATCCATGTCCAAATCGTTTCCCAGCAGGTAGTCGTAGTTGCCGTTTTCGGAGTCTACCCCTTCGCTCCACTGCTTGCCCTCGCCGAGTATGCGGAATATCTTGTCGATATGCTCGTTGTCGGGGCCCTGACTGGTGCCCGAGAAGTGATACCAGTGGTACTTGAAATCGGAGTACTTGTCGCCGCGTCCCTTGAAATCGTAACCGGTGTATGCCTCGATCTCGTGCGGCTCGCCCACCGGCTCGTTCCGGTTCGAAGGATCGACCTGCTGAGCCATGAACTTTTCGGGATAGTCCCCTCCGCACTTATGGTTCATCACGGCGTCGAGGTAGACTTGCACTCCGTGCTTGTGCAGCTCGTCGATGGCCTCGACGAGCTCCTGCTTCGTTCCGTATTTGGTCCGGACCGTATTTTTCTGGTCGAACTCTCCCAGATCGTACAGATCGTATGTCGCGTAGCCCTCGTCCTGCTGCTCGTCCGCTTTGTATGCGGGCGGAATCCATACGGCCGTTACGCCTGTCTCGCGCAGATGCTTGGCATCCTGCTTCAGCTTGTTCCAAAGGTTGCCGTCGTTGGGCAGATTCCATTCGAAATATTGCATCATGACTCCGTTTCTCATAATTCGATTTTTTTGTTTTTTGGATATTCCGCGTTATGGCGTTCCGCGCGGGACGGCGCGGGTTTCGTTCGTTGCGCGTGGTATGGAATCTTTCAATTTTCATGCAAAACGGATTTCCCCCTTTCGTGGAGCGGGCACATCCTTTTATCCGGCCGCTGTCTGGACGGCGGATCGTGAGGAAACGTCAATGCGTTCGGTCGGTATCGGCTTCGGGGGCTGATGTTTCTGTGAAAGAGGCCGGTCCGGGTAGCGTGCGGAGGCACGGATGCGGAATGCAGGCGTAAAAAGGCCGCCTGCGTCCGGTCATGGATCGAGTTAGGAGTCGCGCGGATATAACGGATATAAAAAGCCATAAGAAACGGCGTGCGCCGTTTCTTATGGCTTTCTCGTGCAGTATACCTGCCGCCGTTACATCTGCTTGCCGGTCAGACTTTGCCAAACGAGAGCCGATGCGCCGAGCACGGCCGCGTTCTTGCCGTCGATGCCCGACGGAAGCAGCTTCACCTTGTTGCGGAAAACGGGCATCATGTGCATTTCCATATATTTCTTCGTCGGCTCGAAAATGTATTTGCCGGCCTTGGCCAGTCCGCCGAACAGGAAGATCGCCTCGGGGCTGGTGATCGTCACGGCGTCGGCCAGCGCATGCCCGAGCAGCATGCCCGTATACTCGTAGGCTTCGATGGCGAGCGGATCGCCGTTGAGGGCCGCTTTGGTAATCATTTCGGCCGTCAGGTCGTTGAACGTGATGTGGCGGAACTCGCTCTCTTCCATGCTGTCTGCCATCAGCTTGAATATCGTCCGCTTGATGCCGGTTGCCGAGACGTAGGTTTCCAGACACCCCTTGCGGCCGCAGCCGCAGACGCGGCCGGTGTGGCTGACCGTAACGTGCCCCAGCTCGCCGGCGAATCCGGTATATCCGTAGATCAGTTGGCCGTTGGCCACGAAGCCGCTGCCCAGACCGGTCCCGAGCGTGACGACCAGAAAGTCCTTCATGCCTTTCGCTCCGCCGTAGATCATTTCGCCTACGGCCGCGGCGTTCGCATCGTTGGTCAGAATGACGGGCAGGGTGGGGAAGAAGCGCTTCATCTTTTCGACCACGCTGATCGGTCCCTTCCACGGCAGATTGGGCGCGTTCTCGATCGTCCCCCGGTAATAGTTGCCGTTCGGGGCCCCGATACCCACGCCCACGAGCTCGACCTCGTCGCCGGCGGCTTTGAGCAGGTTCTGGATGCCGATATACAGTTCCTCGATATACAGGTCCGAGTCCGGATAATTGCGCGTGGGAAATACGCCCTCGCTGAGAATATGGCCCTGATCGTCCACTAATCCGTAGACGGAGTTCGTCCCTCCGATATCTACGCCGACTGCTACTTTTTTCATTGGATGCGTTGTTATTAAATTATTTTAATTTGGTTGCGTTTTCAAATATAGGAAAAAAAACGTCCGGTATGGCATCCGACGCGCAAAAAACATCTATTCCGCCGGCCGCCGAGGAAGATTCCGGGGGCCGGCGAGGACCGGACATGCTTCCCCATGCGAATATTTGGACCGATGGCTGCCCGCATTGCGTAAAGATTTGCTAACTTTGCGCTTTCCGGTTTTAACGAGACAAATATTTCGGGATATGTACTCTTTCAATGAATTGCAGGGGATCTTCGAGCAGGAGCTCCGGTCGATGAAATGGCCGCGCGAGCCGCGCCTGCTGTACGAGCCGATCGCCTATTCGCTCGAGGAGGGCGGCAAGCGGATCCGGCCGGTCGCCCTGCTGATGGCCTGCTCGGCTTTCCGCGGAGGGATCGACGCTGCGAAGCCGGCCGCGATGGCCATAGAGGTTTTCCATAATTTCACGTTGCTGCACGACGACATCATGGACCGTTCGGACATGCGTCGGGGCAAGCCTGCCGTGCATACGCGCTGGAACGACAATGTGGCGATTCTTTCGGGCGATGCGATGATGATCTGGGCCTACCGTCTGCTTTCGCAGTGCGACGAGGCCGTGTTGCCGCAGCTGCTCGCCGTGTTTACGGACGTGGCCGTCGGGGTCTGCGAGGGACAGCAGTACGATATGGATTTCGAGAGCCGCGACGACGTGACCGTCGAGGAGTACCTGCGGATGATCGAACTGAAGACGGCCGTTCTGCTGGCCGGCGCGCTGAAGATCGGCGCGCTGTGCGGCGGGGCCGAGCCGGTGCAGGCCGAGTTGCTGTACCGTTTCGGCATCGACCTCGGAATGGCTTTCCAGCTTCAGGACGATCTGCTCGACACGTATGGCGATCCGGCGGTGTTCGGCAAGCCCGTGGGAGGCGATATTCTGGTAGGCAAGAAAACCTATTTGCTGACCACCGCGCTGAAGGCTGCCGACGCTTCGACCCGCGCGAGGCTGCTTGCTTTGCTGCACGACGCGGAGATGGCCTCCGGCGAGAAGATCGCCGCCGTCCGTGCCGTGTACGACTCGCTGGCGGTCCGTCAGACGGCGGAACGCGCCATCGCCTCTTATTTCGACGAAGCGCGGCAGGTGCTTCGCAGCCTTCGCCTTTCCGAGGAGCGCCTCGCGCCGCTACGGGAGCTTTCCGACATGTTGTTGAACCGCAGAAAGTAACCGGCGATGACTGTCAAGCGGAGCGATGTGGAGATCATGGCCCCGGTGGGGTGCTACGAGTCGTTGGCCGCCGCCGTTCAGGCCGGGGCCGATTCGATCTATTTCGGCGTCGAACAGCTCAACATGCGGGCGCGTTCGTCGTTCAACTTTACGCTCGACGACCTGTCGCGCATCGTCTCGGAGGCCGGAAGGCACGGGATCAAGACTTACCTGACCGTCAATACGATCCTCTACGACGAGGATTTGCCCGAGATGCGCCGGATCATGGACCGGGCCCGGAGCGAGGGGGTCGACGCCGTGATCGCGTCGGATCAGGCCGCCATTTTCTACGCCCGCAGCATCGGGCTGGAGGTGCACATATCCACTCAGCTCAATCTGTCGAATATCGAGACCGTCGCCTTTTACGCGCAGTACGCCGATGTCGTCGTGCTGGCACGCGAGTTGAGCCTCGCTCAGGTGCGCGCGATTGCCGACGGCATCCGCTCGCGCGATCTGCGGGGGCCCAAGGGCGAGCCGCTCCGTATCGAGATGTTCGCGCACGGGGCGCTCTGCATGGCCGTCTCGGGCAAGTGCTACCTGAGCCTGCACGAGTCGGCGCATTCGGCCAACCGGGGAAGCTGTCGCCAGATATGCCGCCGCGCCTATACGGTCCGGGACCGCGAGAGCGGCGAGGAGCTGGTCGTCGACAACAAATATATCATGTCGCCCAAAGACCTCTGCACGGTCGACTTTCTGGACCGGTTTCTCGATGCGGGCGTTCGCGTGCTGAAGATCGAGGGGCGCGCCCGCTCGGCCGACTATGTGAAGCGGGTCGTCGAGTGTTACGACGAGGCGTTGCGGGCGATCGAGGAGGGGACGTACACGCCCGAACGGGCGGAGCAATGGAAGGAGAGGCTTCGGACCGTCTTCAACCGGGGATTCTGGGGCGGCTATTACATGGGAGCCCGGGCCGGCGAGTGGAGCCGGACTTACGGATCGTCGGCTACCGTACGCAAGGTGTACGTGGGCAAGGTGACGAACTATTTCGCCCGCATCGGCGTCATCGAACTGCAGGTCGAGGCGGCTCCGCTGTCGGTCGGCGAGCCGGTCTTTCTGACCGGCGAGACGACCGGTGTCGTCGAGTTCGTCGTCGAGGAGATCCGTGTGGCGTTGAAACCCGTGCAGGAGGCTCCGCAGGGCGTTCTTTGCTCGATCAAGGTTCCGACGCTGATCCGCCGGGGCGACAAACTCTTCAAAACGGTTCCCTCCGACGAGAAGGCCGACAGGAACAGGTAAGCGTAAAAACGACTGCAAGTGGAACGGCAACCGGAAAAGAAAAGCCCGCTGGGCAAGATCAAGCTCAGCAATGCCATATATCCGATCCTGATCGGGCTGGGCGTCGTGGGCTATATGTTGTGGCGCGACTTCGACCCGGCCGTTTTCGCAGGCATTTCGTTCACATGGCATACCGCGTTCTGGCTGCTGATGGCCGTGCTGTTCATGTTCGGCCGCGATCTGGGCTATATGATCCGCATACGCGTGCTGAGCGGGGGCAGCCTGAACTGGCGGCAGGCTTTTCGCGTCATCATGCTGTGGGAGTTCACGTCGGCCATTACGCCTTCGGCCGTCGGCGGGACGAGCGTCGCGATCCTGTACGTCCACAAGGAGGGGATCAGCGTCGGACGAAGTTCGGCCATCGTCATGCTGACGTCGTTTCTCGACGAGGTCTATTTCATCGTGATGTTTCCGCTGCTCATGTTGATCGTCGGCCGGGCGGAGCTTTTCGATGTCACCGGAGCCGTCACGCGGGGACTGATGAGCATCGCACTGGCCGGGTACTTTCTGAAGCTGGCTTACGTGCTGGTTCTTTCCTACGGCCTGTTCGTCAATCCTCGCGGGTTGAAATGGTTGATTCTGAAAATATTCCGGATACGCTTTCTCCGGAGATGGTATCATGCGGCGGGTCGGACCGGCAGCGACATCATCCGTTCGTCCCATGAGCTGCGGCGGGCCGGGTGGGGATTCTGGCTCAAGGCCGGATCGTCGACCTTTCTGTCATGGAGCTCGCGCTATCTGGTGGCCAACGCGCTGATCATGGCCTTTTTCTCGGTCAGCGATCAGTTTCTGCTCTTCGCGCGCCAGCTCGTCATGTGGATCATGATGCTGATCATGCCGACTCCGGGAGGCAGCGGTTTCGCCGAATATGTCTTCAGTACCTATTGCCGCGATCTGATCGTCGTGCCGCAGGCCATGCAACTGGGGGCCGCAACGCTGATCGCGCTGCTGTGGCGCGGCGTGACCTATTATCCTTACCTGGCCATAGGGGCCATAATCTTTCCGCGCTGGATCAAACGCAAGTTCGGCAAAAAGAATCCGTCGGCCGTCGCCGGGTAGGGCTTCCGTTTCAGGCGGCATGTCCGTCCTGTCGTCGCGCCGTTTCCCGAATTGTCGCAGGATGGTCTTTCGCTTTGTCCCCCGCTTGGAAACGGATCGGAAAGAGACCTTCGGATTCCTTACGATTTTCCGGAAATTGTCGGGATTTCCGCAGTTGCCGAAACGTTTCCCGACCGTATCCATACTTATCCGGCAGGATCCGTTTTTTGTCTGTCCGGAGTCGGGCGGAACATCGTGAAGCGCCCGGTCCGGTCAGGTTTTCGGCCGGCGTACCCTTTGCCGGCGAAAAATTTCGGGGATGCGTCTGCCGACGAGTTATTCGCCGGCTGTGGCGGACGTCCGCTGTCTTTGGGCGAGCAGGGCCTCGGCCGTCAGCATATCGACCGGCGTCGTGATCTTGATGTTTTCGTACGAGCCCTCGCATAGGTAGACCGGTTGTCCGGCGGCTTCGACGACGCTCGCATCGTCGGTGAACCGTTCGTCGAACGGTCGGGCGTACGCGTTCCGCAGGATGTCGGCACGGAATACTTGGGGGGTCTGAACGATCCGGTAAAGGCTCCGGTCGACGATCCGGCTGCCGTCGCGGTCGATACGCCGCATCGAGTCGATCGGTCTGACGACCGGAATGACCGCTCCGTAAGTCCGTGCGTCTTCCGTCGCGCGCTCGATGATTTCGCGGCTTACCAGCGGCCGTACGCCGTCGTGCACGGCGATCAGCTCGGCCTCGCCGGCGTGCCTGAGCCCGTTGGAAACCGACTCGAATCGGTTCGCTCCGCCGGTGCAGACGATATGCGGGACGGCAAAACCGTGCCGGCGGCACAGCTTGTCCCAATATTCGATATGGCTTGACGGCAGGACGACGACGATCCGGCTCTGCGGCAGCGCGTCGGCGAACCGTTGCACGGTGTGCATCAGCACCGGGCGGCCGTCGAGCGGAAGGAACTGCTTGGGCAGCCGGGCCCCCATGCGGGCACCGCTGCCTCCAGCCACGATGATGACCGCTATGCTATCGGTTGCGTTTTTCATCGATGTATGCTCGGGTGACGCGTTTCAGCGTTTCGTGCAGCGGAGTGTATCGGAAGCCGGTCGTCCGCGATATCAGTTCGCCGCAGTGGCGCGAGCGGCTGGAGGCGTTCTCGACTACCGATGGCGATAGCAGATACTCTCGCCCGGTCATGCGGCTGATTCTCTCGTCCAGCTTCGACGCCATGCGAAGCGCCGGTTTCCCGATCGGGATACTCGGCGCAGGGCGTCCCGCCGCTCGGGCGACGATGCCGAAAAAATCGCGGAAAGAGAGGCTGTCCGCCGAGAGGATGAACCGGCTCCCGGCCGTTTCCGGTCTTTGCGCCAGCAGGACCATGGCCCGGGCGACATCCCTGACGTCGACGTAGCTTTTGACGCCCCGGGTATAGAAAAAGCCTCCGCGCGCGCCGAAAGCGATCAGCAGCGAGCTGCCGCTGGTCCAGTTCCCTTCGCCGATGACGATGGCCGGGTTGACGATGACTGCTTTCAGTCCCTGTGCGATGCCGCGCCGCACGATGTTCTCCGCATAGATCTTGCTGATCGCGTAGGCCGACTTTCCGACCGGACTGTCGAGCGTGCACGACTCGGTGACGGGTTCTCCCTCGTGCCGGGGTTCTCCCAGCGTAGCGATCGAACTGCAATGCACGAGCAGTCCGACTCCGCATTCGAGACAACTGTTGACTATGTGGGTCGTGATTTCCGTGTTCGACGAGACGATGTCGTCCGCCCGTTCCGGATCGAACGAGACCTGAGCCGCGCAGTGGAACAGGACTTGCGTGCCTCGGACGGCCTCCCGCAACGTGTGCGGATTGTTCAGCGCGGTCTGCCGGAACTCGATCCGGTCGTAACGGTCGGCCATGCCCATACGTCGCAACGTAGCTTTCAGCAGATCCGTCTTGCCGGCGTTGCGGACGATCAGGCGGACCGAGCAACCCTCGCGGAGCAGCTCGGCCGTCAGATGGCTTCCCACGAGTCCCGTGCCTCCCGTGACCGCTATCGTTTTATCTTTCAGACTGTCCAATGCGTTCGGTTTTCGTTCGGTCTTCCCAAACAATCTTTTTGCCGAAACCGAGCCGGTTGTCGGTCAGTTTCATGAAATCGGGCCGGATCGTCCATAATTCCAGCTTGACCGCGGCCGCGTACGGAAACCGTCCGAGATAGACTTTCCGTACGGAAGGAAGCGTCTCCGCTTCCGCCGGCATCATCGTGCCGCGTATCTGAAGTCCCTGCACTTTGCCTACGACGCGGGTTTCCAGTACGACGGAGGCCGCGATGCGCGGATTCTGCCGCGCCTGCCTCGCATGCAGCGTTTCGTCCGACGAGGTGACCGCGAACAGGTTCCGCTGCGGATCGTACGCATAGAACAGGTTGCAGCAGTGCGGCATGCCGTCCGCGACGGTAGACAGCGTCAGCACGTGGTGCCGGGCGATGAAATCCGTTATCCTTCGGTCGATCATTTTTGCGGGACGCTGTCGGTTTTCGCGGTTCGCGCGGCGGTATCGGGCGTCTGCTCGAAAGTGGTGACCCTCAGGCTGTCGGCCAGTCTGCCTTGCAACTCGGCCAGTATCCTGTCCTTGATGTCCGTGAAAGCCGCTCGGTTGGCTTCGCGGATCGGCTCCGCCGGTTCGGTCGGGACTTTCAGCGGGTCGATCGGCGTACCGTTGCGCCAGAGCCGGAAATCCAAGTGCGGACCTGTCGACAGCCCGGTCGAGCCTACGTAGCCGATGAGCTGCCCCTGCCTTACGCGCGTTCCCTTGGCGATCCCTTTCGCATATCCTTTCAAGTGCAGGTAGCCTGAAACGAGCGATCCGCTGTTATGTTTGATCTTGAGCGTGTTTCCTCCTCCTCCGGCATATCCTTTGAAAATAACGACCCCGTCGCCCACCGCTACGACGGGCGTCCCGGACGGCGCGGCGTAGTCGACCCCGTGATGTGGACGCCGGATGCGCAGAATCGGATGCATGCGCCCGTTCGAGAAGCGCGAGCTGATCCGGCTATACTTGAGCGGCGCCTTGAGCAGGTTCTTGCGCAGGCTGTTGCCCTGCTCGTCCCAATAGCTCAGTTTGCCGTCCTGCACGAACGGAACGGCATAGTATGTCTTGCCTCCGTGCTCGAAACGGGCGCCCCAGATCGTGCCGTGGCCCACCTCGGTCGAGTCGACGAACTGCTGGTCGTAAATGATCGTGAAATTGTCGCCCTTTTGCAGGCCGAAGAAGTCGATGCTCCATGCGTAGATCTCCGACAGTTCCATAGCCAGATTCGGACTCATCCCGTTGTCGATCATGCAATTCCAGAGCGAACTCTCGATCGTGGCGGTTTTCATCCGCCGCTCGACGGTCACTTCCTTCGCGTTCTTGCGGACGTCGACCGAGTCGCCGCTCAGATCGACGATCAGGTAGTCGGTCGCCGTCGGCTCGTAGACGAAATAGGCGAGCCGGGACGTCGAGTCTTTCTCGCGGAATACGGTGAAAGGCTTGCCGAACCGGATGTTCTTGAGGCTGAAGACGGGTTCGGCCGCTTTGGCGATCCGGTCGACCGTACCGGCTCCGACTCCGTACCGGGCCAGAATCTGGCCGGCCGTTTCTCCTTCCCTGACAATGCCTTGCTCGATGTCGTACCGTTGCTTGTCGATGCCGAACAGCAGCTCGACCGTTTCTTCCTCGGCCGCCTCTTCGGCCGGCAGAGCGTGCGATTTGTTCCGGCCGCACAGGCAGACGATCAGAACGACGGCAACGACCGCGACCGCTATCGCAGCCGCTATGATAATCCACTTCCTTTTCATTGCCGTAAAATTACGCTTCGTATCGCAAACCGGCAAGGTCGTTTGGCCCGATTTGTTGTGATTTTATTAACAATTGCCGGAGAGCTTCTGCGATGCCGACGCCTCGCAAAGGAAATGTTCCGGAGTGCTTCGTATCGTCGGCCGGCCCGCCGTCCGTCCGTATGAAAAGGCGAAGGCGGGCGTTTCTCGCGGAACGGAGGTTTGCTGGCCGACGCCTTTCGGGCGCTATAGCTCGTTGATCGTCGTCCGGATGCGGCACAGCCGTTCGAGAAGTCCCTCGAGCCGTTCGAGCGCGAGCATATTCGCTCCGTCGCTTTTGGCGACCGACGGATCGGGATGCGTCTCGATGAAAATCCCGTCGGCCCCCGCCGCAATCGACGCGCGGCCGATCGTTTCGATCATCGCAGGCTGGCCTCCGGTGACTCCGCTGCCCTGATTGGGCTGCTGAAGCGAGTGCGTAATGTCCATGACGACCGGATAGCCCAGCGTCTGCATCGAGGGAATGCTGCGCATGTCCACGATCAGATCGTGATAACCGAACATCGTGCCCCGGTCCGTAAGCAGGATATTCGGGTTGCCCGCGTCGCGCACTTTGCCGGCTGCGAAAGCCATCGCTTCGGGCGAGAGGAACTGCCCTTTCTTGATGTTGACCGCCTTGCCGGTCTTGGCCGCCGCTACGAGCAGATCGGTCTGGCGGCACAGAAAGGCGGGTATTTGGAGCACGTCGACGTATTCGGCGGCCATGGCGGCCTCTTCCGGATTGTGGATGTCGGTCACTACCGGTACGCCGAATTCTTTTCGGATCGCGCCCAGCATGCGCAGCGCCTCCAGATCGCCGATGCCGCTGAACGAGTCGATCCGCGAGCGGTTGGCCTTGCGGTACGACGCTTTGAATATATAAGGTATCCGCAACCGCTCGGTGATCCGGCAGGCCGTTTCGGCCACTTGCCGGAGCATCGTCTCGTTCTCGACGACGCACGGGCCGGCCATCAGCAGGAACATCCCGCTGTCGAGATGCCGCAAGTCGGGAATATGGCTCAGAATTTCTCGGGTATTCATGGCTCGGAAAGTTTTTTGACCGAGTAAAAGTAGCTATTTCCTTCCGATTTGGCAAATGTTGTCCGAGGGCCGGTTTCCCCTCGCGCGGGCGGCCGTGCCGCAGGCATGGCGCGGGCTCCGTGTTCCGGCACTGTCGCTTTTGTCCCTGCCGGGAGACGGCGTGCCGGGGGCGGTTCTGTCCGGGGAAGGCTGTGTCCGGCTCGTTTTCAGGAGTGGTCCCGACTGCGCGGCCGGAACGAGTCGGCGGACGTTCGCGGCATCGCGCGAGCAAGACCGTTTTCCCGGCCGGAATACGCATGGCCGGTCCGAACGGGTTGCCGCCGCCGTGCGGAAATCGCGAAGTCGCTTTCCTGCGATCCGGCGGCGCGGCCGGTTGTCGCGCGCAGGCTTCTGCCCGCAGGTTCGGAAAGCTGTTTTTGTAATCAGTATTTTCCTTTCCACAACGTGCGGATCCGCTCGGCGATCTGCCGCTCTTTGGAATTGTCGTCCGGCGTGTAGAAGCGGCGGCCTTCCAATCCTTCGGGCATGAACTCCTGCTCGGCGAAGTGACCCTCGAAATCATGCGCATACCGGTAATTTTCGCCGTAGCCCAGCTCTTTCATCAGCGATGTGGGCGCATTGCGGATATGCAGCGGGACCGGGCGGTTCGTCGTGTCGTGCCGGACTTGAGCCAGAGCCGCGTCGATCGCCATGTAGGCCGAGTTGCTCTTGGGGCTCGTGGCCAGGTAGATCGTCGTTTCGGCCAGCGTGATGCGAGCTTCGGGCATGCCGATCTTGTGCACCGTGTCGAAGCAGGCGTTGGCGAGCAACAGCCCGTTCGGATTGGCCAGCCCGATGTCTTCCGAGGCGAGGATTACGAGCCGCCGCGCGATGAACTTCGGGTCCTCGCCTCCGGCGAGCATGCGGGCCAGGTAATAGATCGCCGCGTTCGGATCGCTGCCGCGCACCGACTTGATGAAGGCCGAGATCACGTCGTAATGCTGCTCGCCGTTCTTGTCGTACAGGGCGATGTTCTGTTGCAGGCATTCGGTGATGCTACGGTCGCTGATGACGATCTCGCCTTCGGTGGCGTTGCTGAGAATGTCGATGATGTTCAGTAGTTTGCGCGCGTCCCCGCCGCTGAAGCGAAACAGGGCGGCCGTTTGCTCGACCCGGACCTTGCGCTCCTGCAGGACCGTGTCGGTCGCTATGGCCCGGTCCAGAAGCTTTTGCAGGTCGCTCTCCTCCATCGCCTTGAGCACGTAGACCTGACAGCGCGACAGCAGCGGCGAGATCACCTCGAACGACGGGTTCTCGGTCGTCGCGCCGACGAGCGTGACGATCCCCTGTTCGACGGCTCCGAGCAGCGAGTCCTGCTGCGACTTGTTGAAACGGTGGATCTCGTCGATGAACAGGAACGGGGCCGGCGTGTTGAAGAAGCGGTTCTTGCGGGCCTGCTCGATCACTTCGCGCACGTCCTTGACGCCGGCGTTGATCGCCGAGAGCGTGAACATTTTCCGGTCGAGCGCAGTCGCCACGAGCCGCGCGAGCGTCGTCTTGCCGACGCCCGGAGGACCCCACAGAATGAACGAAGGAACGTTGCCCGTCTCCAAAAAGCGTCGGAAAACGCCGTCCGGACCGACCAGATGCTCCTGACCGATGTATTCGTCCAGCGTCCGGGGACGCAGGCGTTCCGCGAGCGGGATGTTGGTTTGCATGCGAAAAAGAATTACCTTTACAAAGATAATCGATTTATCGCAGAATGCGGAAGGGAGGTCGGCTTTGAAACGAATCGGAATACTTTCGGATACCCACGGTACGTTCGACGCGCCGCTGCGCGACTTTTTCGCCGATGTCGACGAGTTGTGGCATGCCGGCGACTTCGGAGGAATCGAAACGGCCGACGCGATCGCGGCCTTCAAGCCGCTGCGTGGCGTTTGCGGCAATATCGACGGGGGAGCGGTGCGTCTGGCTTATCCGCGCTGGCAGCTTTTCGACTGCGAGGAGGTGCGCGTGGCGATGACTCACATCGGAGGATATCCCGGCCGCTACGAGCGGGGCGTCGAGGCGCAGCTGCGCCTGCGCCGGCCGAAGATATTCGTCAGCGGACATTCGCATATTTTGAAGGTGATTTACGACCGGCGCAACGACTGGCTCCACATCAATCCGGGCGCTGCGGGGCTGAGTGGCTTTCACCAGGTTAGGACGGCCGTGCGTCTGACGATCGACGGAGCGGATATCCGCGATCTGGAAGTCGGCGAGTGGCCCCGGCGGCTGAAACTATAATAAAGCGTCTTCGCGCGGCGTTATCTTTCCAGAAAAATCAAATGAGGAAAACGCCATGCAAATTAAGCAAACGAAGAAACTGGAGTCGGTCCTTCTGGGAGGATGCTATGAGGCGCGTCGCCGCAGCAGTTCGGAAGTGACGACGGATCACCTCTTTCTCGCGATACTTAAGCAGGAGGAAAGTCATGCCTCCCATGTGCTGCGGAAACTGCTCAAAAACTGGGAGATCGATCAGATCAAAACGCGTCTCGAACGCGAAATGGGCCCTGTCGTCGCGCAAGACGGCCGGTCTCAGGCTCTCCGACAGACGATCGCTATCAACGGCGAATCGATGTTGCGCCAAATCATTTCCGATGCGGGCAAGGGCTGCGTCGTGGAACACATGCTCAATACGGGACATCTGCTGAGGGCGATTCTCGACGACCGCAGCTCGATCAGCTCGCGGATACTGGCTTTGTACAACGTGACCGGCGAGACGGCGGCTCCTTTCCTGAAGGACCTGCCTCCCAACGAGGACTATTACGAGAATATGCGCTTTCTGTCGCTGCTGGGCGACGACGAGGGCGAGCATCCCGAGCGGCTCTTCTCCGGCGTGATGCGTATCGGCGCTCCGGCCGGCGACAAGCCCAAGGATAGCATGCTCGACCAGTTCGGAGTCGATCTGACGCGCTGCGCCGCCGAGGGCAAGCTCGATCCGGTGATCGGCCGCGAGGCCGAGATCGAGCGGGTGATCCAGATTCTGGGCCGCCGCAAAAAGAACAATCCGGTGCTGATCGGCGAGGCGGGCGTCGGCAAGTCGGCTATCATCGAGGGGCTGGCGCTGCGCATCGTTCAGAAGAGCGTGCCCCACGTGCTGCTTCACAAGCGGATTTTTTCGCTCGACGTGTCGTCGCTGGTGGCCGGAACGAAATACCGGGGACAGTTCGAGGAGCGTATCAACGCGCTGCTCAAGGAGTTGTCGGGCAGCGACGTGATTCTGTTCATCGACGAAATTCATACGATCGTCGGGGCCGGAAGCACGCAGGGATCGCTCGACACGGCCAATATACTGAAGCCCGCCCTGGCACGGGGCGAGTTGCAGTGCATCGGCGCGACGACGATGAACGAATACCGCGAGAACATCGAGGCCGACAGCGCGCTGGAGCGCCGTTTTCAGAAGATCGTCGTCGAGCAGCCTTCGGCCGAGCAGACGCTGCATATGCTGCGCAACATCCGCAGCCAGTACGAGTCGCACCATTGCGTGCGCTATACGGACGAGGCGCTTTCGGCCTGCGTCGGTCTGACCCGTCGTTATGTGACCGATCGGTTCTTTCCCGACAAGGCCATCGACGTGATGGACGAGGCCGGAAGCCGTGCCCGGGCGTTCGACGCTCAGGTCCCCGAGTCGCTGAAACTCCTCGAGCAGGAGATCGAGCAGGCGGCCGGGGAGAAGAACCGGGCGATCAAGATGCAGAACTACGAGCTGGCGGCCACGCTCCGCAACCGCGAGGGGGCCTTGCGGCTGAGGCTGCAGGAGGTCGAGAAGCAGTGGCGGGAAAATATGGCCCGCAGTCCGATCGAGGTCGGCGAAACGGCTATCCGCGAGGTGATCGCCTCGATGACCGGCATCCCGCTGTCGCGCATTTCCGGCGACGAGCAGGCTCGCCTGCTCGACATGGAGAAGCATCTGGGCGGCGTCGTGATCGGGCAGGACGAGGCCGTGCGCAAGGTGACCCGTGCGATCCGCCGTAGCCGGGCCGGACTCAAGGATGCCAACCGTCCGATCGGGGTGTTCATGTTCGTCGGTCCGACCGGCGTCGGCAAGACCCATGTGGCCAAGGAGCTGGCCAAGTATCTGTTCGATACCGAGGAAGCGCTGCTGCGCGTCGATATGAGCGAGTATTCCGAGAAGCACAACGTGAGCCGGCTGATCGGCTCGCCTCCGGGCTATGTCGGCTACGGCGAGGGAGGCCAGTTGACCGAGAAGGTCCGTCGTCGTCCCTATTGCGTGCTGCTGTTCGACGAGATCGAGAAGGCGCATCCCGACGTCTTCAACCTGATGCTGCAGATTTTCGACGAGGGTCAGCTGACCGACGGCCTCGGCCGCCGGGTGGATTTCCGCAATACGATCATCATCATGACGTCGAACGTCGGCTCTCGCGAGGCTACTCAGCGCGCCCGGAGCGTCGGATACAACACGGCTTCGAAACCGGCCATGCAGGCGCTCAATCGCGAGGCGGCCTATCGCAAGAATCTGGAGCGCAGTTTTGCTCCCGAGTTCATCAACCGCATCGACGATATCGTGACATTCGGGACGCTTTCCGACACGGACGTGCTGCGTATCGTCGAGCTGGAACTGGGGTGCTTGAGCCGCCGCGTGAGCGAACTGGGCTACTCCCTCGACGCGAGCGACGAGGCCAAGCGCCTGCTTGTGAAGCTGGGCTACGAGCCCGCCTACGGCGTCCGCTCGCTGCGCCGGACGATTCTCGACCGGGTCGAGGAGCCTCTGTCGGAACTGATCGTTGCGGGCGCCGTGCATGCGGGCGACCGGGTTACGGTTTGTGCGGACGGGGACCGGATCGAACTCTCCGTCGCGCCGGCCGACTCGCCTACTCATCTCGCCTCGTAGTCGGCGGTTATCCGTTTTCGCTTCGGCGGTCCTTTCAAGGGCCGCCGAAGCTTTTTTCGCGGGGCCGTCGCAGAAGGGCGGCGACCGCCGGTTCGCCCGGTCCTGTGCCGTGCGTCGCCGGCTTTGGCTCCGGCCGTTTTCATCCGCACGGAGGCCCGTATCCGTCCGGCTGTCGGCATGGCGGGCTTTGCGGGTTCCTCGTCACCCGTCATCGCTGTCCGGGTCGGGCCAGTGAAATGAAGGAAAGGAAAGAGGGTGCGTATCGTTCCGGCGGAAATTTTGGCTCCGGCGTGCAGCTTGTCGGATTTCCCGCGATTCCGATCCGGCGGTCGTTTCGTCGTTTCGGAATTTGCGACAAAACGGGATTCGGGCTATCTTTGCGCTTCTTATGGAATGTTTCGCTTGGAAAGGAAAACTCCGGAATTGGTTGCCGCAATACCGGGAGAACCTGACGCTGGCCGTGCCGGTGATGCTGTCGCAGGTCGGGCAGGTCGTCGTGCAGCTGGCCGACAACGCGATGGTCGGCCGGTTGGGCGCGCTGCCGCTGGCCGGCGTGTCGTTCGGCGGAGCCGTGTTCGTCATCTTCATGTTCTGGGGCATGGGCGTTTCGCTGGGGCTGACGCCGTTGGTCGGCGAGGCGTACGCCAAGCGCGATCTGCGCGGCGCGGCCGCTCTGTTTCAGAATTCGCTCGTGCTGTATGCCGCGACCGGAATCGTCCTGCTGGCGCTGCTGCTGGGGCTGGAGGCTCTGATGGACCGGATGGGGCAGGCGCCCGAGGTCGTCGCTCAGGCGAGGCCTTATTTCCGCTATCTGTCGTGGTCGATCGTGCCGTTCATGATGTACTGTGCTTTCAAGCAGTTTCTGGAAGGCGTGGGCAATACGAGCGCGGCGATGGTCGTCATGCTGACTTCTAACGCGATCAACATAGGGTTCAACTATCTGCTGATCTACGGCAAGTGCGGGTTCCCCGAAATGGGCGCGGCGGGCGCCGGTCTGGCGACGCTGATCTCGCGGATCTGCATGCCGCTGATGATGCTGGCCTATTTTCTGCGCGACGTTTCGTTCCGACGTTACCTGCGTTTTTTCACATGGGCGGCGCAAGGTTGGAGGCGGATTCGGCAACTGCTGTCGGTGGGTCTGCCCATATCGGTGCAGATGGTGCTCGAGGTGTCGGCCTTCGCGCTGTCGTCGATCATGATGGGATGGATCGGAGCGGTCGAGCTGGCCGCGCACCAGATCGTCGTTACGTTCGGCAATTTCGCCTTTATGGCGATGGTGGGCATATCCTCCGCGACGACGATTCTGGTCAGTCACCGTTTCGGTCGCGGCGATCTGGACGGTCTGACCCGCGCCGCGACCGCTTCGTGCCATCTGGCGCTGATGACCAATTTCCTCACGATGTGCTGCTTTATCGGGCTGCGACACTGGATTCCGCTGCTTTTCACCTCCGACACGGCCGTCGCGGCGGTTGCCGCGCAGCTTTTCATCATGGCCGGGCTCTATCAGTTCTCGGACGGTTTGCAAGTCGTGCTGCTCGGCGTGCTGAGGGGGATGCAGGATGTGAAGATCGTGATGCGGTACGCTTTCGTGTCGTACATCGTCATCAATCTGCCGGTCGGCTATCTCTGCGCGTTCACGCTCGGCATGGGGGCTCCGGGGCTGTGGATCGGGTTTATCTTCGGTCTCGGCGTGGCCGCGCTTCTCTACTGGCGGCGCTATCGCCGGCTGATCCGCCGGATATGGGCCGAGGTCGGATAGACCGTGTTTTTTCGTTGCGCGACTCGGCGGAGCGGTCGGTCGGGTTCGTTTCAGAGGCGATTCCGGCGGAAAATTGTAGTCCGGCTGCGCTTTCCTGCCGTTTCTGTCGGGGTGGAGGTCCGGGTCGTCCGCGTGCCATCGGTCTCGGCGGGGAGGCTATTTTCGGACCGTACCGCACCGGTCTGCGTAGACGACGTTCTTTAGCAGTCCCCTATACCGGGAGTTGTTCGGCCGGGCTGCCGGCGACAGGGGCGGAGCCGATTTCCGGTTTTGAGCGAACTGCGGTCCCGATATGTTTTCGTTGCGCTCCATGCGGGACGCACGTCTATACAATCCGTACGCGGACGCGAATCCGCTGTTTTTCGTCCGGAGACGGAGCGGATTCGGCCTATGCTCCCGAGTTGGCTCGGATGAAGTCCGAAAGCGTGATCTTTTTCCGTGTGGCCGGAGTTCCGATCCGCTCGACTTGCGTCTCGATCATCAATGGCTCCCGTCCGAGCACCAGCCGGTCGAGAAAAATCTCGATTTCGGCCCGGTTCCGCTCCATCGGCTCTACGGCCATCTCGTGAGCCGCGCCGCTGACCGAATAGAAATAGAACGGCGTGTTCATCCGGCGGAATTGCCTGCTCAGATAGAGCGATCCGTAAAGGGCCGCGCCGCCCGTGCCGATACTGTCGTAAGGAACGTTACAGTCCGCATCGCCGTGAAATAGCTGGATCGGGGCGGGCTTTTCCCGCCAGACCGGACCGGAGGAGCTTTTCTCCAGAACGGCTCCTGCGAAGGCGATGATGCCTGCATAGCGGAAGCCTTCGGGCAGGCGGCGGCTCAGCGCCGAGCCCGTGCATCGTTCGTATTCGCCCTGCAGGACCGTAATCGCCCCGGCGCTTGATCCGCTGGCTACGACGGCCGAGGGGTCGAGGCCCCATGCCCGGGCCTGTCCGACGATGAAGGACGTGGCGTCGTACAGATCCTCGACGGCCATATCGACCGCTGCGAAGAACCGTTCGGCGAGCGCTTCGGGCGTATCGGCCGGGTCGGGGCGGCTTCCGGCCGTCTCGCGCAGTCCGAGCCGATAGTCGATCGATACGACGGCATACCCCTTGCGTGCGAAATATTCGAAATAGGGAACATAGGCCGGATTATCGCGCTCGCCGCCGACGAACCCGCCTCCGAAAGCGAATATCAGACAGGGCGCATTCGTTTCCCGGGACGCTTCGGCCACATAGCGGTCCATGTAGAGGCTGTCCGTTTCCTTGACGGCATAGAGCCATGTCGTCTTGTCGACTCCGGTCTCTCGGGCCTGAGCCGTCAGGACGACCGGTATCATCGACGCAATCAATGCCATGGCGCCGATCGTCCGTCCGTTTTTCTTGCTTCGATTCATCTTCCGTATAGTTTTGTGTTTCCGGTTGTATGTTTTCCCGTACCGGCTCTCGGGTTCTCCTTGTTTCCTGCCTCCCGATATGAAGCATCCTTCGGCCGAGGGAATTTGGAATAAGGGTCTGACCCGATGCGTGTCCTGTGATTGCCGTCCGCGGCCGGCGGATATGAAAAACTCCGGTTGCGACCGCGTCTGGGATATTGAAATATATAATTCCTCCATGTTTACCGAGCCCCATATCCGGTATGACGGATTACCGCCCAAAAACGATGCCGGCGCTCGGTATGCTGAGCGGTTTCTCCGTTTTCGCGCCGCTCGCATGCCGGTGAGAATGCGTGTCGGCCGAAAGGCCGATGGCACGCGCCCCGCAGTTTCCTACTCTCCGGGGGCGTGCCGCTCCCTTCCGCTTCCTTACTCTGTTCCGTTGCCCTTCGCGCTCGTCCGCTCCGTCCGGGCTGTGGCGACAAGGCGATGAGGCTCTCGTTTGCGACCGAATCCTGCCCGGTATCGCGCTATTCGGACCGGGAGCCTTTCCTTCGAAAGGGGAAGGCGGATTCGCTCGTGCCTGACGACGGGCCCGTTTCGGTTCCGTCCGCCCGTCGGTCGCAAAGTCCGGATCGTCCTGCCGGTCGGAGGTATTCGGGTATAGAAGACCGACGTCTTACTCGGCCGAGTCTTGCGCCGCTTGTTCCTGCGCGCCGTACATGACGGGCCGGATGTCGTAACTCTCTCCTTCGACGACGGCCTCGGTCGCAGGGAAAATATTCCTCGCCTCGTTTACGAGCACTTCGACGTCCGGATAGCGGGACGAGAAATGGCCGATCAGCAGCTTTCCTGCGCCGGCCTTCAGCGCGGCCTTCGCGGCTTGGGCGGCGGTCGAGTGTCCTGTTTTCCGGGCCATGGCTTTGTCCGGGTCGGCGAATGTCGCCTCGTGGTACAGCAGGTCGACTCCTCGGACGAGCTCCGCTGCCCGGGGCGAGTAGAGCGTGTCGCTCAGGTAGGCGTAGCTCCGGCGCCGGTATGGAACGTAGGTCAGTTCGGCGTTCGGGACGACTGTCCCGTCGTCCAGTAGTACGTCCTCGCCCCGCTTGGCGGCCCGGCATTGGGCGATTCCCAGACCGTAGAGCCCGACGGCTTCCTTGCGGATGTTCAGGGGCGGGGTCTTTTCGCGGAACAGGAATCCGGCCGCCGGCACGCGGTGACGCAGCGGGATCGACCATACCTCCAGCGTTTTGTTTTCGTACAGCAGTCGGTGCGCCCGGGTGTCGATTTCTTCCCACTGTACTTCATAAGGCAGCTTCGAGTCGAAAAAGCTCAGGTGCGAGGCCAGAATCCGGTCGAACGGACGCGGCGCGAAAATTTTCAGCGGCGTGCGCCGGCCGAGCAGGCCGAGCGTCGACATCAGACCGAAAAGTCCGTAGACATGGTCGCCGTGCAGATGCGTCAGAAAGACGGTGCCGAGCCGCAGCGGACTGATACCGCAGCGAAACAGCCGCGTCTGCGTTCCCTCGCCGCAATCGATCAAAAAAAACTGCTCATGCACGTTCAGTGCATGAGCAGAGGGGTTGCGTTTGAGGGTCGGCATAGCCGAGCTGCTGCCCAGTACGGTGACCCGAAACGTCATGACAGAAGCAGAATTACTCGGCTTTGGCTTCCTCGGCCGCTTTCGGAGCCTTGGCCTGTTCGGCGCTCTCCATCTTGGCCTTCAGCTCGGCCAGCGAAGAGATGTCGCCGAGGGTCGTCTTTTCGACCGAAGCGTTGATCTTCTTCACCGAGTCCTTGGCTGCGTCGTCTGCCTTGCGGCGCTCGGCGCGTTCGGCCTGAGCCTCCTGACGCCTCGTGTCGTCGAACGTACGGGTGTGCGAAACGAGGATGCGCTTGGTGGCTTTCGAGAACTCGATCACCTTGAAGTCGAGCGTTTCGCCCGCTTTAGCCGTCGTGCCGTCCTCCTTGACCAGTTGTTTGGCCGGGGCGAAGCCTTCGACATTGTCGCCCAGCGAGATGATCGCGCCCTTGTCGGTCAGTTCCGACACGGTGCCCTTGTGTACGCTGTCGACGGCGAACTGCTGTTCGAACGCGTTCCACGGGTTGTCCTCGAGTTGCTTGTGGCCGAGGCTCAGGCGGCGGTTGTCCTTATCGATTTCCAGTACGACCACGTCGATGTCGGCTCCGATCTGCGTGAACTCGGCCGGATGCTTGATCTTCTTGGTCCAGCTCAGGTCCGAAATGTGGATCAGGCCGTCGATGCCCTCCTCGATTTCGACGAATACGCCGAAGTTCGTGAAGTTACGCACTTTCGCCGTATGGCGCGAGCCGACGGCATAGCGCTGCTCGATGTCGGCCCAAGGATCGGGCGTGAGCTGCTTGATGCCGAGCGACATCTTGCGGTCCTCGCGGTCGAGCGTCAGGATGACCGCTTCCACCTCGTCGCCGACTTTCATGAACTCCTGAGCCGAACGCAAATGCTGGCTCCACGACATTTCCGAGACATGGATCAGACCCTCGACGCCCGGTGCGATCTCGATGAACGCGCCGTAGTCGGCCATCACGACGACGCGGCCCTTGACCTTGTCGCCTACCTTCAGGTTCGGGTCGAGCGCATCCCACGGGTGCGGGGAGAGCTGCTTCAGACCCAGCGCGATACGTTTTTTCGCATCGTCGAAGTCGAGGATCACGACGTTCAGCTTTTCGTCCAGATGAACGATTTCCTCGGGATGGTTCACGCGGCCCCAACTCAGGTCGGTGATATGGATCAGGCCGTCCACGCCGCCCAGATCGATGAACACGCCGTAGGAGGTGATGTTCTTGACGGTACCCTCGAGAATCTGGCCCTTTTCGAGCTTCGACATGATCTCCTTCTTCTGCGCCTCGAGCTCGGCCTCGATCAGCGCCTTGTGCGACACGACGACGTTGCGGAACTCCTGATTGATCTTTACGACCTTGAACTCCATCGTCTTGTCGACATAGATGTCGTAGTCGCGGATCGGCTTCACGTCGATCTGCGAGCCGGGCAGGAACGCCTCGATGCCGAACACGTCGACGATCATGCCGCCCTTGGTGCGGCACTTGATGTAGCCTTTGATTACCTCGTCCTTCTCGAGCGCCTCGTTCACACGATCCCACGAGCGGAGCTGGCGGGCTTTCTTGTGCGAGAGCACGAGCTGCCCCTTCTTGTCCTCGGCGCTTTCGACGTATACTTCGACCTTCTCGCCTACGGCCAGTTCGGGGTTATATCTGAATTCGCTGATCGGAATGATGCCTTCCGACTTGTAGCCGATGTTGACCACTACTTCGCGCTTGGTGAGCCCGATCACGGTTCCCTCGACCACTTCGCCGACCTGAACGTTCGACAGCGTCTGGTCGTACTTGGCTGCGATTTCCTCCTTCGATTCGCCGTACAGGTTCGAATCGTGTTCGTAGGCTTCCCAGTCGAACGTGTCGAGGTTGACGGGAGCGGCCGCCACCGGCTCGGCGGCTTTCATTTCCGGTTGGTTTTCGTTGTTTGTCGTCATGTTGTTTGTTTTGGCAATTAATGCGTTAGACATTATTTATAGTGCTTGTCCGGTTTCTCGGTCCCGAACTTCCTCGAAGAGCGGCCGGGGCGAGAGGCCCGAAAAAGCGTTGCAAAGGTAATAAATAATTCACATTTAACAACAAAGGCAAGCCGGTTTGCCTCCGCGTCGCGCTATTTTTTTGCGGTTTGCGCCGAAAAACGTATCTTTCATACGTTTTCGCCGCCGCTTCGCGTTTTACCGTCGAATCGCGGTCCGCGAGAATCGCCGAAATCAAACCGTCTGAAACCATGAATATGAACGATACCGTAAGAATCGTTTGCGAGAATACGGGCCGCAGCCTGTTCGTCAACCGGGGAACTTCGCTGTTGCAGATTGCCGAGATTCTGTCGCTCGGCGAGCGGGAGGACCGTCCGTTTCTGGCCGCCTATGTCAACAACCGGCTCAAGGAGCTCGACTTCGCCGTCTACTCGCCGGTGAGCATCCGCTACGTAGACATCACGCATTTCGAGGGAATGCGCGTTTATCAGCGCACGTTGTTCTTCGTACTGCAAAAGGCCGTCTACGACCTGTTTCCGGAGCGGAAACTGCATATCAAGCATTCGGTCGCCAAGGGATTCTATTGCGAGATCGAGGGTATGGAGGACCTCTCCGACGAGCAGATCGTCCGGATCAAGGAGCGCATGCGCGCGATCGTCGCTCAGGACTTGCCGATCGTGCGGCAGAAGGTCACCTCGGCCGAAGCCGAGGCGATGTACGAGGCGCTGGGGCTCGACGACAAGATCGCGCTGCTGCGGACCCGGCCGCACCTGTATGTGACCGTGTACAGCATGGCCGATCTGGTGGGCTACTTTTACGGCGCGCTGGCCGTTTCGACGGGATACGTTTCCCGCTTCGACCTGCATCCCTATTACAAGGGGTTCCGCATGGCTCTGCCGCAGCGAACCGATCCGACGAAGCTCGAGGAGCTGGTCCCGCAGGACAAGATGTTCGAGGTGTTCAGCGAGTACACGCGCTGGGTCGACGTGATCGGCGTGGCGAACATCGGCTCGCTGAACGCGCGGATTCTCGAGGGGGGCGGAAGCGACCTGATCCGGATCGCCGAAGCGTTGCATGAGAAGGCGCTGGGCAATCTGGCCGACCGGATTTACGAGAGACATCGGGACGGAGGAGCGCGCATCGTGCTGATTTCGGGCCCTTCGTCGAGCGGCAAGACGACGTTCGCCAAGCGGCTCGGCATCCAGCTCAGCATTCTGGGCATGCGTCCGGTGCTCGTCTCGCTCGACGACTATTTCGTGGACCGGGAGAAGACGCCTCTCGACGAGGACGGGGAGTACGACTACGAGGCGCTCGAAGCGATCGACGTCGGCCGGTTCAACGACGATTTGGCCGCCCTGCTCGCGGGCCGCGAGGTGGGGATGCCGCGCTATAACTTCATTACCGGCAAGAGCGAGCCGAATCACCGGACGCTGCGCATGGACGAGCGCTCGGTGCTTTTGATCGAGGGCATTCACGGCCTGAATCCGAGGCTGACGCCGCAAATCGACGCGGCGATGAAGTTCAAGGTCTACGTCTCGGCCCTGACCTCGATCGCAATGGACGACCTGAACCGGATCGCCACGACCGACAACCGGCTGATCCGGCGTATCGTGCGCGATCACCGTACGCGCGGCAACAGCGCGACCGCTACGCTGCGCCGCTGGGAGAGCGTCCGCCGGGGCGAGGACAAGCATATCTTCCCGAATCAGGAGCAGGCCGACGTGATGTTCAACTCATCGCTTTTCTACGAGCTGGCCGTCCTGAAAGATTGCGTTTGGCCGCTGCTGCGCGAGGTCCCCGACACGGAGCCCGAGTTCGGCGAGGCGAGGCGCCTGCTGAAGTTTCTGGACCATTTCACCTCGCTCGACGGAAAAGAGATTCCGCCGACGTCCATTCTGCGCGAGTTCATAGGCGGCAGCAGCTTCGAATATTAGAGCGAAGTGTCGGATCGTAACTCGAAAGTTCCGGAATGAACGATTTTTTAAGTCGGAACGGTTGCGTTCGGATAAATTGTTTATTTTTGTGGCTTTAACATACAAAGCATTATGTCACAAGATCAATATGCCGGTCGCCACGTCGGTTCGGACGAAAGGGCGCTTTCGCAGATGCTGTCGGCCATCGGCGTCCGCTCGGTCGACGAACTGATCGGGCAGGTCGTACCCTCGACGATCCGGCTCAAGAAGCCGCTGGCCCTTCCGCGCGAAGGCATGAGCGAATGCGAGTTCGCCGCCCATATCCGCGAGATCGGCCGTAAGAACAAGCTTTACCGCAGCCTGATCGGTATGGGGTATTACGGCACGGCCTCGCCTGCGGTCATCCTGCGCAACGTGTTCGAGAACCCCGCCTGGTATACCTCCTATACGCCCTATCAGGCCGAAATCTCGCAGGGGCGTCTGGAAGCGCTGTTGAATTTCCAGACCGCCGTCGTCTCGATGACGGGCATGGAGGTGAGCAATTGCTCGCTGCTCGACGAGGCGACCGCTACGGCCGAGGCTATGGCGATGATGTTCGCGCTCCGTTCGCGCGAGGCGGTCCGCGAGGGACGCAACGTGCTGTTCGTCGATGAGAATATTTTCCCGCAGACGCTCGACGTGCTGCTGACCCGCAGCGAGCCTTTCGGCATCGAGATCGTCAGCGACCGCTTCGACTGCTACGAGTTCACGGGCAGCGAGTTCGGCGCGATCGTACAGTATCCGGCGGCCGACGGCGAGGTGCGCGACTACGACGATTTCGCTGCGGCGGCCCACAGCCGGGGCGTGCTGGTGACGGCCGTGGCCGACATGCTGAGCCTTGCGCTGCTGAAGGCGCCGGGCGAGTGGGGCGCCGACATCGTGACCGGTTCGACGCAGCGTTTCGGCATTCCGATGGGATTCGGCGGCCCTCATGCGGCCTATTTGGCCACGAAGGACGCTTTCAAGCGAAATATGCCCGGCCGGATCATCGGCGTTTCGGTCGATCGGCTCGGCAACAAAGCGCTGCGCATGGCGCTTCAGATGCGCGAGCAGCACATCAAGCGCGAGCGGGCCACGTCGAATATCTGTACGGCTCAGGCGCTGCTGGCTACGATGGCCGGCTTCTTCGCCGTCTATCACGGAGCCGAGGGCATCCGTCGGATCGCCCTGCATGCCCACAGTCATGCCGTCGCCGTGGCCGATACGCTCGAAAAACTGGGCTACGAGCTGAAAACCAAAAACTTCTTCGATACGATCGAGGTGGCTGCCGATGCGGCGCAAGTGCGCGAGGCCGCGCTCGCCCGCCGGCTGAACTTCTTTTATCCCGACGAGGGCCGCGTGCGGCTGTCGTTCGACGAGCTTTCGACGCTTGCCGAGGCGAATGCCGTGATCGCCGCGTTCGCCGAGGCGGCGGGCAAGAAAGCTCCGGCGCTCAAGACGATCGGGGAGCAGGACCGTCTTCCGGTCGGGGTGCGCCGCTCGTCGGCCTATCTGACCGAGCCGGTATTCCGCAACTATCGCAGCGAGACCGAACTGATGCGCTACGTCAAGAAGCTCGAGCGGCGCGACATCTCGCTGGCCGACAGCATGATCTCGCTCGGCTCGTGCACGATGAAGCTGACGCCCGCCGTTGCGATGATGCCTTTGAGCCTGAGTGAGTTCGCCGATATTCACCCGTTCGTTCCGGCCGATCAGGCCGAGGGCTACCGCGAGCTGATCGACGCGCTGTCGAAGGACTTGGCGACGATCACGGGCATGGCGGCCGTGTCGTTGCAGCCCAATTCGGGCGCGTCGGGCGAATATACGGGCCTGATGGTGATCCGAGCCTATTACCAAAGTCGCGGGCAGGGCTATCGGAACGTCGCGCTGATACCTGCCTCGGCTCACGGCACGAATCCCGCCTCGGCCGCGATGGCCGGTATGCGGACGGTGACCGTGGCCTGCGACGAGCGCGGCAACATCGACGTCGATGACCTGAAAGCCAAAGCCGCGCAATACGCCAGTGAGCTTTGCTGCATCATGGTTACCTATCCTTCGACGCACGGCGTGTTCGAGAGCCGCATCCGTGAGATCGTCGACATCGTGCACGACAACGGCGGACAGGTCTATATGGACGGTGCGAACATGAACGCTCAGGTCGGACTGACGAACCCGGGATACATAGGGGCCGACGTCTGCCACCTGAACCTGCATAAGACGTTCGCGATTCCGCACGGCGGCGGCGGTCCGGGCGTCGGGCCCATTTGCGTGGCGGCCCATTTGGCCGAGTTCCTGCCGGGACATAGTCTGGCCGAGACGGGCGGACGCAGCGGCATTACGGCGGTAGCCGCCGCTCCGTTCGGCAGCGCGCTGATTCTGCCGATCACCTACGGCTATATCAAGATGCTGGGCGAAAGCGGTTTGCGCCGCGCGACCGAGATGGCGATCGTGAATGCCAATTATCTGGCCGTAGCGCTGAAGGACGAATTCGGTATCGTATATACCGGGGAGACGGGGCGCGTCGGACACGAGATGATTCTCGACCTGCGCGATTTCCGCAAACTCTACGGCGTCGAGTGCGCCGATATCGCCCGCCGGCTGATGGACTACGGATTCCATGCCCCGACGCTGTCGTTTCCGGTCCACGAGACGCTGATGATCGAGCCGACCGAGAGCGAGAGCCTCGCCGAGCTCGACCGCTTCGTCGAGTCGCTCGTGGCGATCAAGCGCGAGTGCGAGCAGATACGCGACGGCGAAGCCGACGCCGAGGACAATCCGGTCAAGATGGCTCCCCATACGGCGCAGGAGGCTTGCGCCGATACATGGACTCACCCTTATGGCCGAGAGCGGGCCGTGTTCCCGTTACCGTGGATTCGGGCCAACAAGTTTTTCCCTTACGTGACGAAAATCGATGGCGGATACGGCGACCGCAATCTTTGCTGCACTTGCGGAACGCTGTACGGGGGCGAGTAGGCCGGGGCTCCCGGGGGCGGCCTTTCGCTTTCCGGAAGCGGGGTAGCCGGCAGGTTTGTTTGTTGGAGGGAATACCTTCTGGAATCGGTCGAGTAGAACGGTTTCGTAAAGGGTGTTGAAGTGGGGGTTCGGTTCGCTCGTGAGAAACCGTTTTCCCGGACCGGACCGAGAAGATCGAGTCCGTCGTTTCCATCTCCGGGAGAGAAGGTGATGAGCCGCGATGGCAGCGTTCGGTCCGGTTTGGGAGCCCGGCATGCGGGGATTTCCCGAGGCGTTTTTTTGTTGTCGGACCGGTCGGCAAGCGTTTCGTCCGGATCGTTTCCGGTCGCGTTTTTGCAAGCGAATCCGGAGAACCCGAAGGCGGATTCCGGAGGGAATTCGTATCTTTGCCGCCGGATTGTCCGGATTTAGGAATACGACACTTTATTATTTTGACAGATATGAAAATCGGAGAAAAGACTTTTGTGGCTCTGAGCTACCAGTTGAAAGTCGACGGCGAAGTCGTCGAAACGGTTACGGCCGAGAGCCCGCTGAGGTTCGTATACGGCACCGGCTTCCTGCTGCCGGCTTTTGAAAAGCAGTTGGAGGGATTGGAGCCGGGCGGCGGTTTCGCCTTTCGTCTCGAGCCGGCCGAAGCATACGGCGACGTGGTGGCGGATGCCGTAGTCGAACTGCCCAAGGAGGTGTTCATGATCGAGGGCAAGATCGAGGACGGCCTGCTCGAGGTGGGCAACCAGTTGCCGATGAGCGACAATCAGGGCAACCGGCTGGTCGGCGTCGTGAAGGCGGTCGGCGAGGACAGCGTGACGATGGACTTCAATCATCCGATGGCCGGCAAGGCGCTCGAGTTTACGGGGCAGGTCGTCGAGGTGCGCGAGGCTACGCCCGAGGATATGATGATGGGCCACCATCACGCGGGCGGCTGCGATTGCTGCGGCGACGGCTGTGGCGACGGTTGCGGCGATGGCTGCGACCACGATCACAAGGGTGGCTGCGGTTGCGGCTGTTGAGTTTTGGTATGCCGGTTTCTGCCGGACGGCCCGCTTGACGTTTTCGTCAGGCGGGTTTTGTTTTGGCCGCACTGGGCGATAGGCTTGGAGCCTTTGCTACCGAAATATGTGCGACGAGCGATCGGATGGTCGAACAAAATTTCGACCGACGCTATGTGGGAGGGCTTTTATGTGACCGTTGCAGCGATGCCCGCACGGTTCCGGGAAACGGTCGCAGAGTACGCTCGTCCGTCGTGAAAATTACGGGAAGAAACTACCTTGCGGCTTGTCGGGAGCATTCTTACCCGTTTATCGGCGAAAGTGCAGCGGAAAGATACCGAAAGCAAATCGGCCCCGCCTATCGTTTGCGGGGCCGATCGTTTCTGCCTGCGGACTGAAAGTCAGTATTTCCCTATCTGAGTCTTGATATATCCCTTTTCTTTCCAGATCGCCTCGATCTTTTTCAAGCGCTTGCGGAAGTCGGGGTACGACTTTTTCTCCGGAGCGGTCCAGCCGCTTTCGGCGAAGGCGGCGATTCGGGGATAGGTCTGGTAGTAGACCCGCTCGAGGGTCGGGGTGTACTCTCCCCACATCTGGCATCCGAGGCCGAGGATTTTCTTTTTGTCCTTCTCGGCCAGTCCTTCGGGAATCGGGTCGAACGAATAGGCCTTTTCGAACGGGGTGACTTCATAGGCATAGTCGACGTACGTGAAGAATCGGTTCGAGTTCACGACGTCGTAACCTTTGGCGATCGCCTTGTTTACCAGCGATACGTCGCCGTCCCAGAACTGGACGATCGTGCCCGGGGCGAGCTGCTCCGACTGGCTGGCCTGAATGCCCTCGCGCACGGTTTCGCCCGTGATCTCGTTCCAGCCGATCATCCGGCATCCTTTCGAGGCGAGGTATTTCGACATCCGGTTGATCGCCCACACCTGCAGGTCGGTGCAAGTGGGCAGACCGTTCTCTTTCATGAACGCCATGATCTCGGGCGAGTTCTTCCAGTGAACGTAGTTGGCCTCGTCGCCGCCGATATGTACGATTTTCGACGGAAACAACCCGATCACCTCGTCGAGAATGTCGTGCAGGAACGCCTCGACCTTCGGATCGGTCACGTCGTACAGGTCGCCCGTCACGGCCTTGCCTTCGCGGCGGCTCGTCGAGCCGATCCACGGATAGGCCAGAATCGAGGCGGAGGCGTGGCCCGGCACTTCGATCTCAGGTATGATCCGGATGCCCCGGTCGGCCGCATAGCGCACTACTTCGCGGATCTCGTCCTGCGTATAGTAAGTGCGTTCCGGATGCAGGCTGTCCCAGCCTTCGGGCGTAATATCCATGTGTGAGAAGTCGCGCTTCGAGCCCCGCTCGGTCAGCAGGGGATACTTCTTGATCTCGATGCGCCATCCCGGATCGTCTACCAGATGCCAGTGGAACGTGTTCAGCTTCAAGCGGGCCATTTCGTCGAGCAGGTCCTTGACGGCTGCCATGCCGTGGAAGTGCCTGCTTTCGTCCAGCATGAACGCGCGCCAAGGGAAGGCCGGGGCGTCGGTAATCACGCAGCTCGGCACGACGACGGTGCCGTTTTCCTGCTGAGCCAGCTGACGCAGGGTCTGCAAGGCGTACAAAAGGCCCTCTTTCGCGTCGGCTCTGGCGACGATCTGCTTCTTGCTGTCGGGCGACTGCACGGCCAGCCGATAGGCCTCGTCGTCGTTGTTCAGCGGCGTCTTATTGAGCCAGAATACCAAATCGGCTTTCTTTCGCTTATCGACGAAAATCGGCGAAAGCCCGGTCTCGCGGAGCGTTTGCTCGACATAATTCCGATCGAGTCCCGCTTGCGGGTCGAGCCAGACCAGCACGGGGTCTTTGTAAACGGCCTGATTCTCGAATGCGACGATTTCGGCCGGTTTGGGAACGATCTCGATTCTTGCGCTCTGGGCTGCGGCGCTGCCCGAGGCCAGCGTCAGGACGGCCAGTAGTGCGATTAACATGTTTTTCATATTCGGGTCGTATTAAATTGTTGCGTGAAATATGGACGGCGGAGCTTTTCGCACTCCCGCCGTTTTTTCCGCTTCCGACGGTTATCCGCCGGCTTGCCCGGGCCGGCAGACCGTTCGGATGTTCAGGCGGGGGAGAAAGTGCCGGACATACCGAAACGTACTCGACCGGGAATTCTTACGGCAGGTGCCGAAAGGGAAAAGCCGGGAATGCACGGGCATCGAGTCAAAAACGGACCGGCCGGAGCCGGTCCGTTGACATTTCCGATCGTAAGATATTCCGCCGCGGCGTCTACTCGATCGTCAGCAGCACGTCCCCTTCTAGCACGGAGTCTCCTGTCGCGACTTTGATTTCCTTGACGGTTCCCTCCCGGTCGGAGTCGATGTTGTTCTCCATTTTCATCGCTTCGAGGATCATCAGCCGCTGGCCCGTGCCGACGCGGTCGCCGACGGCGACCTGAATGTCGAGCACGACGCCCGGCAGCGGGCTTTTGACCGCGCCTCCGGCGGCCGGCTTAGCGGCGGGAGCAGGCGCCGTTGCGGTGACGGCCGGAGCGGAAGCCGGCTTACCCGCGTCGGAAGCCGCTTGGGCATCGGCGATCTCTACCGAGTAGCTCTGTCCGTTCACCATGACGTCGGCCCGGCCGTTCGACAGGCCGCTTACGACGACATGATAGTCGTTCGAGTTGATTTTTAGTTTGTATTCTTTCATGTTGCGGTTATTCGTTGAGCGTTTCGATTGATTGGATACGGTCCCCGGCCTACCAGCGCCGGTTTCTTTGCGGCAGCTGCGTCATGCCGTAGCTTTTGCAGTTCCATGCCGATACGGGCCTTGAGCGACGCGATACCGTGCCGGCCGCTCTTTTCGGCGCGCTTCCCATTCCGTACAGTTGCAGCGCTACGGCTATGGCCGCTGCGATCTCGTTCTCCGCCGATGCGCTGCGCTTCGGCCCGAACAGTCTGCTGAACAGTCCTTTCATCGTTACAACGGAATGTTGTTGTGCTTTTTGGGCGGGTTGGCCAGACGCTTGTTCGCGAGCGACTCCAGCGCACGGACGATCCGATAGCGCGTGTTGCGCGGCTCGATCACGTCGTCGATGTAGCCGAACCGGGCAGCCACGTACGGATTGGCGAACTTATCGCGATACTCGGCTTCCTTTTGGGCGATGAACTCGGCCTTTTGCTGCTCGTCCTCGATCGCGGCGATCTCCTTCGACAATAGCACCTCGATTGCGCCCTTGGGGCCCATCACGGCGATCTCGGCCGTCGGCCATGCGTAGTTGATGTCGCCGCGCAGATGCTTCGAGCTCATCACGCAGTAGGCGCCGCCGTAGGCTTTGCGCAGAATGACCGTGACCTTCGGAACGGTCGCTTCGCCGTAAGCGAACAACAGCTTGGCGCCGTGGACGATGATGCCGCCGTATTCCTGAGCGGTGCCCGGCAGGAAGCCCGGTACGTCGACGAACGTCACGATCGGAATATTGAACGCGTCGCAGAACCGTACGAAGCGGGCCGCTTTGCGCGAGGCGTTGATGTCGAGCACGCCGGCCAGGAACTTCGGCTGGTTCGCGATGATGCCGACGCTCTGTCCGTTGAACCGGGCGAAGCCGGTCACGATGTTCGGCGCAAACTTGGGCTGGCTTTCGAGAAAGTCGCCGTTGTCGACGACGCCCCGGATTACGTCCAGCACGTTATAGGGCTTGTTCGGATTGTCCGGAATGATGTCGTTGAGCACATCGTCCAGCCGGTCGATCGCATCGGTGCAGTCCACTGCGGGAGCGTCCTCCATGTTGTTCGACGGCAGGAAGCCGAGCAGCTTGCGCAGCGTGGCGATGCCCTCCTCTTCGTTTTCGGAGACGAAATGGGCTACGCCGCTCTTGGCCGCATGGACCGACGCGCCTCCGAGCTGCTCCTGACTCACTTCCTCTCCGGTGACGGTCTTGACGACTTTCGGTCCGGTCACGAACATGTAGCTCGTTCCCTGATTCATCAGAATGAAGTCGGTCAGGGCGGGCGAGTAGACCGCGCCTCCCGCGCACGGACCGAAAATGGCCGAAATCTGCGGGATCACGCCCGAGGCGAGGATATTGCGCTGGAAAATCTCGGTGTAGCCCGACAGACTGTTGACACCTTCCTGAATGCGCGCTCCGCCCGAGTCGTTGATGCCGATGACCGGCGCGCCGTTCTTCATCGCCATGTCCATTACCTTGCATATTTTCGCAGCGAAGGTTTCGGAAAGCGAGCCGCCGAATACCGTGAAGTCCTGCGAGAAGACGTACACCTGCCGTCCGTCGATCGTGCCGCGCCCGGTCACGACGCCGTCGCCGAAATAGGTCTCCTCGCCGAGCCCGAAGTTGTTGCAGCGATGCGTGACGAACATGTCGAATTCCTCGAACGAGCCCTTGTCGAGTAGCATCTCGATGCGTTCCCGGGCGGTCTTCTTGCCTTTCTTATGCTGAGAGTCGATGCGTCTTTGTCCGCCGCCCAGCTTGGCTTGCTCGCGGACCTCCATCAGTTCCTTGATCTTGTTTTGAATGTCGCTCATATCGAAATTTTGGTGTGATTTTAGGTTCGTTTGCCTGTCTGCGGCTCCTCGGTCGGGGTTAGCGGCAGACTTGCTATTTTTCGTTTTTGTCCTCGCAGAGCTCCGTCAGTACGCCGCCGGTCGACTTGGGGTGCAGAAAGGCGATGCTGAGTCCTTCGGCTCCGCCCCTCGGGGCCTTGTCGATCAGCTGGACGCCGGCAGCCTCGCACTCGGAGAGGCGTTCCTCGATGTTTTTCACGGCAAAGGCGACGTGGTGGACGCCTTCGCCCCGCTTTTCGATGAATTTGCCGATCGAGCCGTCCGGGGAGGTCGACTCGAGCAGTTCGATCTTGGTCTGCCCTACCTTGAAGAAAGCGGTCTTTACTTTCTGCGAGGGAACTTCCTCGATGTTGTAGCATTTGGTGCCGAGCATTTTTTCCCAGAACGGAATGGCGGTATCCAGACTCTTGACTGCGATGCCGAGATGTTCGATGTGTGAAACTTCCATGATGAGTTTTCGTTATTTTTAGGTTGGTTTCGTAATCCGATGTTCCGGGTCCGAACCCCGCTTCGGCAGGGAACGGACCCGATTCTACAAATTTAGGATTTATTCTTTAAAATGCTAAATAATATCGTCGGATTTTATCGTCCGCCGTCGCCGTGCCGTGCGTCGGGCGGGCGGCCGGATATTCCGCGCCTGCGGCGAGTAACTTTGCGCCATCGGTTTCGTTTTATGAATAAATAGTTTATATTTGTTTAACACGAAATCGGATGAGCCTATGGGAAGGTTTTGTTTGGCGGTCGTCGTTCTGCTGTTCTCGGCGGGTTCGTGCCCGGCTCAGAGGCTGGTTGTCGGGGAGAAAGCGCCCGAGCTGAAAGTGGGGGAGTGGCTCTTGCATAAGGACGCTCTGTCCGACTCGCGTCCGACGCTCGTGGAATTTTTCTTTTCCCGTAGCGAGCCGAGCTTGCGTCGTCTGACGGTGCTCGACGGTTTTATACGCGATCATTCCGAACGGCTGAATGTGATTCTGATGGTCCGCGAGAGCCGGGAGCGGCTCGCCGCGGCGCTGGAAGGGAAAGGCTACGCCTTTACTGTGGCGCTCGACGACGGGAACCGGACGTTCGCGGCCTATGGCGTGCAATTTGTTCCTTTCGCCGTGCTGTTCGACGCCCGGGGGCGGGTCGTATGGTTCGGCAACTCGTCGAAGTTCGGCGACGCGGAATTGCAGAGAGAGCTCGGCTGGAACTGAGTCCGGACTTTCCCGTAGCGCGTCGGGCCGGCGGAGCCGGCGCGCGCTTCTGTCCCGGGTAGTGTCTTTCGGCGGCACATACTCGATATCATGCTGCGACATCTTTCGATTCTGGGGTTTTCTCTGTGGGCAGGCTTCCTCTTTTGCGCCCGCTGTTTCGGCGGCGATTCCGTCCGTGCGCCGAAAGACCTGCTCGGCGCCTATTTGCGAAACGGCGATTATGCGTACGATTGGGAACTCGAGCGGAGCGCGTGCGACAGCGGCTGCACGATCCATCGCCTGCGGCTGACCTCGCAGCGGTGGCGGGATCGCGTCTGGAAACACCGGCTTTCGGTGATCGTTCCGGACCGGGTTTCGCATCCGGGCGTACTGCTGTTCCTCTCGGGAGAGGGGGCCGGGGATAGTGCTCCCGTCCGCGATGGAGAGCCGGCCGAGTTTTGGCTGGCATCCGCCGCCAGGCTGGCTGCCGGGTGCGAGGCTGTGGTTGCGTTGCTGGGACAGGTGCCGAACCGGTCCTCGGCGGATAGTCTGAACGCCGGGGCATGGATACGCCGCACGCTGGAGCTGGCCGTCGAAGACGGGGACGACTCGTGGCCGTTGCTTTTCCCGATGACCAAGTGCGTGATCCGCGCGATGGACGCCGTGACCGAGTTCTGCGCCGAAATGCTGGGGCGCAAGGCCGGCGGTTTCGTGGTCGGCGGCGCGGCCGAGCAGGGGTGGGCCGTGTGGCTCGCCGCTTCCCGGGATGAGCGCATATCGGCGATTTCGCCTTGGTGCGCCGATATGCTGAATGCAGGGCGACGGGGCTCGGCTTCGTCCGTGCAGCCGCCAGACGATTCGCCCGGAGGCGGGTACGCTTCGGCTCTGCTGCACGGATTGCCCGGAACCGAGCGAGGGCAGTCGCTCGTTATGTCGGTCGATCCTTATGCCCGTGCGGATTCGCTACCGATGCCCAAGCTGGTCGTTTCGGGAGCTGCCGCCTCGGCTCGGGAGGTTTCGGAAACAGCCGGCTGCCTCGATTCGCTGCCCGGCATCAACAGGGTTCGCTATTTGCCGGGCGCCGGTCGTGACTTGTCGCGAGACTCGGCGGCTTTCGGTGCGCTCGGAACGTTTTTCTCCATGTTGCTCGAGGACGAGGAATTTCCGTCCTGCCGGTATTCGGCGCGTCGCAAAGGCGACTCGCTGAGCATCGACCTGTCGTTCGCGCCGGACCGGCTCGTCGGGGCGGAGCGGTGGTATGCCGTCTCGGATACGCTCGACTTCGGCGGTTCGGACTGGCATGCCGAGCCGCTGGCGTTGTCCGGAACCGGCCGGACGACCGTTACGGTCCCGTTCCCTTCCCTCGGGTATGCGGCTTGCTATGTCGATCTGATTTATCGGACGGCCGGCGGTCGGCCCTACCGGTTCTCGACCCGGATTTTCTTTTTCGGCGGGGAACGGTTTTTCTGATACGATGGCCTTGGACGACCGGTTTCCTTTTGCTCCCGGCGAGGCTTTTCTTCGTAGAGACCGTTGCCTTCGGTTTGTCGGGTTATGGAAAGTTGAGGGAACTTGTCTCTGCGGCCGACGGTCGGGGAGTGTCCCCGAATCGTAAAGCCGGTAAATATCCGGAACAATGTCCGGAATCGCGGGGCGCGGGTATGGCCGTTTCCGAGGAGGCGGAACCGGTTCCGGTCGGGCGGTCCCTCCTGCCTGGCGGGGAAAAGGGCGAGAGCCGGTACGGGTTTGCTAGGACGTCGAAGAGAATGTCGGGGAATGCCGCCGGTCGGGAGAGGCTCTTCACGGCGCTCGCCGAATCAGCCGGCCGAGCGGGCGGGGAATGGAACGGACCGTATATGTCTCGAGACATGTACGGTCCGTATGCCGATGACTGCCGGCGTCGGGTCAGCTTACGGCCTTGAGCCGGCGGAACTTCTCGTTGTCGATCTTGCTTCGGGCGTAGTCGAGCGTGACGGTGAAGCTCTTTTTCGAGTTCTTGCGGCTCGGCAGCTCGAACATGCTGTCCATCATCACCGCCTCGCAGATCGAGCGCAGGCCGCGCGCGCCGAGACGGTATTCGACCGCCTTGTCGACGATGTAGTCGAGCGCGTCGTCGTCGAACGACAGCGCGATGCCGTCCATTTCGAACAGCTTGACGTACTGGCGGACGATAGCGTTTTTCGGCTCGGTGAGAATCGAGCGCAGGGCCGCGCGGTCGAGCGGTTCGAGGTAGGTGAGCACCGGGATTCGGCCGATCAGCTCGGGAATCAGCCCGAACGACTTCAGGTCCTGCGGCAGCACGTACTGCATGATGTCGTCCGTGTCGACGCGTTCCTTGCGCAGTTGGCCGTAGCCGACGGCCTGTGTGTTGAGCCGCCGGGCGATCTTTTTCTCGATGCCGTCGAAAGCGCCTCCGCAGACGAACAGGATGTTCGTCGTGTCGACCTGGATGAATTTCTGGTCGGGGTGCTTGCGTCCGCCTTGGGGCGGCACGTTGACCACCGTTCCCTCGAGAATCTTGAGCAGGGCCTGCTGTACGCCCTCGCCCGACACGTCGCGCGTGATCGACGGGTTGTCGCCCTTGCGGGCGATCTTGTCGATCTCGTCGATAAAGACGATTCCCCGTTCGGCCAAGGCTACGTCGTAGTCGGCCGCCTGAAGCAGCCGCGAGAGGATGCTCTCGACGTCTTCGCCCACGTAGCCCGCCTCGGTCAGTACGGTCGCGTCGACGATCGTGAACGGGACTTTCAGCAGCTTGGCGATCGTCCGGGCCATCAGCGTCTTGCCCGTACCGGTCGGACCGACCATCAGGATGTTCGACTTGTCGATCTCGATCTGCTTTTCGCCGCTCTGCTCGTGCATCAGCCTCTTGTAGTGGTTGTATACGGCGACGGCCATGTGGCGCTTGGCCTCGTCCTGTCCGATAACGTACTGGTCCAGAAAGGCCTTGATGTCCGCCGGTTTCATCAGTTCCTCGAGCCGGATCGGCTTGGCTTTTTTGCTGTCGAGCGCGGCCTTGCTCTGCTCGAGCAGCGAGTGTCCGTGCTCGATGCACTGGTCGCAGATGCAGGCACCGTCGCTGCCGGCGAACAGAACGCCGACCTCGCTGCGGGGCGACCCGCAGAACGAGCAGCAATCGGTTTCTTTCGTAGTAGTCTTTTTCCCCATAGGATTCGTTATGCGGGGCGTTTCCGGGCCGGGCCCGAAAGGTCCCCTTTGTTTTCAAAAACGGATGTTCGGTCACTTCTTCTTGCGCCCGGCGAGCACCTCGTCGATCAGGCCGTACTCCTTGGCCTCGGGAGCCGTCATCCAGTAGTCTCGGTCGGCGTCCTTCTCGATCTTCGACAGCTTGACGCCCGAGTGGGCCGACAGAATTTCGTACAATTCCTTCTTGGTGCGCAGGATCTGCCGCGCCGTGATTTCGATGTCCGACGCCTGTCCCTCGACGCCGCCCAGCGGCTGATGGATCATCACGCGCGAGTGGGGCAGGGCCGAGCGCTTGCCCGCCGTTCCGGCTGTGAGCAGGACGGCTCCCATGCTGGCCGCCAAACCCGTGCAGATCGTCGCCACGTCGGACGAAATCAACTGCATCGTGTCGTAGATGCCCAGTCCGGCCGATACGGAGCCGCCCGGGGAGTTGATGTAGATCTGGATGTCCTTCTCGGGCTCGGTCGACTCGAGGAACAGCAGCTGCGCTTGGATGATATTCGCCGCGTCGTCGTAGATCGGTACGCCCAGAAAGATGATGCGGTCCATCATCAGCCGCGAGAAGACGTCCATCGTCGCGACGTTCATCTGCCGCTCCTCGATGATCGTCGGCGAAATGTATTCCTGCGTGATCGTGTTGAACCGGTGCAGCTTCAGGCTGCTGATCCCGGCGTGGCCGGCGGCGTATTTCTCGAATTCGCTTTTACCCATAGTTATTCCGTTTTTACTGTTTCGACTCTGTTGACATTCAAATGCCTGTGACGGCAAGTTTCTAAAGCAAACCCCGAACCAAAAAGCGTCCCGGGAGATTTTCCCCGTTCACCGTACCGGCGTAACGACCGAAACGACCGCCCGATGGTCGGAAAATTCCGAAGGAACGACCCGAGTCGATTCCAGCCTCCATTTTCCGGCCGGGAAACCGAACAGGTAGTCGAGCCGGATTTCGGGCCCGTCGGCCGGGAAGGTGGGCTGCCGGTCGCACAGCATCTTTCCCGTTCGGGTCATCGTCTCGATTTCCGGAGCGTTCGGTCCGGCGTTGAAATCTCCGCCGAGGAGCGCGGGGAAGCGCAGACTTCCGATTTCCCGGGCGATGAACTCGGCTTGCATCCGACGGCTCTGCGCGCTCAGCGACAGATGGGTCGAGGCGAAAACGATCGTGTCTCCGCCTGCCTCGATCGTGGCGAGCAGCAGCGCCCGGGGTTCCTCGGTCGCGGATGCCTGCGGCAGCATCAGCTTTTGCACGCTGATGTACGGTCCGGCGGTCAGTATGCCGATTCCGTACCACCCTCCGGCATGGGGTATGGTTTTCCCGTAGAGCGGGAACATGCCGGTCCGCAGGCCCAACTCCGTCACGAAGTCTTTGTCGTGCTGGCGCTCGACGCCCGGCCGCCGGGTGCGGCAGTCGATCTCCTGAAGAGCGACCAGATCGGGCCGCTGCGCGCGGATCGCTTCGGCGAGCTCCTCCAGCGAAGCTTTCTCGCCGAAGCGAAGATTGTAAGTCATGATCTTCAGGCTCAGCGAGTCCCCGCCGTGAAGCGTCGCCACGGAACATGCCGCCGTCAGTACGACGCAAAGCAGAATCTCTCGAAGGTATTTCATCGTCCGGATGTTGAGTCGGCAGAAACCGTCTGCAAAGATAGCCTAATTCGCCGGAAAATCTGTTCGGTTTCTCGATAATTCGCTTCGGCCGGGGCCGCGGTGCTATTCGACGGCCAGCCAGCCGACATTCCAGCCTTCCAGAGCGGGAATCCGGACGACCGCATCCGTGCCTTCGTACCGGGGACGCAGGATTTCGTCCGGTTGTCCCGCTTTTTTCCAGAGGAAAGTGCGTTTTGCCTCCGGCGGACATCCGCGCAGGCGGAGCCGGACCGAATCCTGTTTCGAGATACTGCAGTTGAGCAGCATGACGGAACGCAGGTTCTGCGCCGAGTCGATCCGGGGCACGACGGCGGCCTGAGCCATCGTCTCCATGATCGCCGGAAGCTTCCCGTCCGAAAGCCAGTCGGCGATGCGCAGCAGATTCAGTCTTCCGGCATTGTTGACGTCGGCGCTGAACGAAGGAACGACTGCCGTCCTGCCTCCGTTCCCGGAGATCATGCACTCGACTCCGGCGAGTCCGTCGGGAACCGGAACGTCCGTAAGCAGCGTATCGAGTCTGCGCTGCCGTGCCTGTTCCCATGCCGCCCGGTCGAGCAGGATGCCCCGGGTGCCGAAAAGCCGGGCGGCCTCGTCTCGGGCCAGTCCCTGCACGGCCGAAGCGTCCATGATGAGTGCCGACGAATGGTTCCCGTCGGGGCAGAAGGGCAGGCCGAGTGTCGCCATATCGTAAATCATGTCTCCGGCTCCCGTCGCGATCCATGCGAGGGAGGGTTCGCCCGCCTCCGTATCGCGCAACGCATGGTCGGGACCGATATAAGGATCGATTCCGCCCGGTTCCGTCCCTCGGTTGAAGGCGACGTATTGCTCGTAGAACGGGCGCCAGGCGCTCAGCGACTTGAAATAGTTGTCCGCATACCACTGCATCGGCTCCGAAGCGGCGCAGATGATCGCGTACGAGAGCTGAGTCGCTCCCATGGCCAGGTAGAACATAGACTCCACGCACAGGCCGTGAGGGGATTTGCCGGTCGCGCGGTGTCTGTATCCTTCCACCTCGGCGGCTATTTCGCGCACGGACGGCTTCAGACGGCGGATCTGGCGGGCCATGTCGTATCCCTTGAGCAGCATGCCTCTGGGGGCGTGATCGTCGTAGAATCCGTTTCCCGGCCGGGAAGCCGGGGCCAGTCCGGTCTCTTCCTCCAGCGCGTCGAGCGTCGGGTTCCAGTCCCGTCCTTCCATGAGTTCGCGGTGAAAATTGGCATGCTGCAAGCCCATCCGGGTGCCGGGCGAAACCTCGTGGACGGCTCGCGCGACAGTCCGGGCTACCTCGGCGAGGCTCTGCTGGCAGAACGATATCCATTGCCGCCGCAGCCGGCCTTCCCCTTCGTTCCTGTCCAGCGCCTCGACCAGCGTTTCCCGGGTCCAGCGCTCCCCCTGCTGCCGGTTGAACAGGCTGAGGCAGGTATCGCAGAAACAGAGCTGCCGCGCCGGAGCGTGATAGGTAACGCGCAAGTCGTCGTCCAGCCATACGCAGGACGGCCGGCATAGCCCGGCGTACAGGGCATAGGTTTCTCCGAGGTAGTCGTGGAAAGCCTGCTGGCGGGGACAGCTCGAAGTGACGGTCCGGACATTCCGCGCGTCGACGATATTGCCCCATGTGAGCTCCGGGTGGGGCCGCGCCGCTCCCGATTCGAAATCGTCCCCGTGACCGAGCGTTATTCCCTGTATCGACACGCCGATGCCCGCATTCCGCAGCCGTTCGGCCGCTACGGCCATGGCCCGCGCGGATTCTTTGTGCGCTTCTTTCGAGAAAGTCTCGAATTCCATGCAGAGCCAGACTTCGTCGCAAAAGTCCGGATACTTCTTCAGCGCCTGAAGCAGCTCTTCTCTGAGCGCGCTGTCCTTGTGATGATCGGGCCACAGCCGCACGATCATCTTGAACTCGGGATAGTCCGGGCTGGCCTTCTCCGTCCGGGACCCGCACGCCGTTGACAGTAAGAAGCCCAGCAGGCAGCACGTTCGGGTAAAGAGTCTCCCTGATTTCATGTCGTCGTGGTTTTACGGTTCGTTCCGTCACGAAGTTAGCAAAATAATCCGAATCCTGCCCCGCCGGACGAATTCCATGGCGGATCAATGAAAAAGAGGAGCTTCACGTGAAACTCCTCTTTTTTTTGCGGTTAACGAATGCTCCGGCGCTTACTGCGCTTCCTGAGCCAGCTTTCCGAAGTCGTCGGCGGAAATTTCCTTCTCGACGACGGTGATCTGCGGAGTCACCGCGTCGATGACCTTGCGCTCGAACAGCCTGTCGTAGATTTTGCGGTTTTCCTCCTTGTTGCCCAGAATGCTCTGCGCGTAGTTTTCGAGCGTTTCGTCGTTCACCTGGTTCATGCCGTAATAGGCGAACTGCTGGGCGGCCATCGCTTTGGCCTCGTTCTTGGCTTCCTCGGGAGTCACCTCGAGCTTCATTTCCGACACGAAATGTTTCTGGATCAGGTTCCAGCGCATCATGTCGACGAACTGAGCGAAATCCTTCTCGATCTGTTCCATCGTGAACTTGCCCTCGTTGATCGTGTAGAGCCAGTTCTTCAGGAAAGCCTCCGGCATCACGAGCGCGGCCTTCTTGAGCAGGAACTTGCGCACGTCGATCGAGAAGAGGAATCCGCTCTCGCGTGCGAGGTCGCCCTCGATCTGGCGCGTGACATACTGCTCGAACTCCTCGGCCGTCTTCACGCCGCCGTCCGGGAAAGCCGTCTTGAAAAACTCCTCGTTCAGCTCGGGTTCGGCGAACTTTCGGATCTTCGTGATCGTGAGACGGTAGTTCGGGTCCATGCCTTCGAGCTCGGCTTCCTTCACGCCTAGCACGGACGCGCGCTGCGACGGGGTCTTATAGAGCTTCGCGATATCCACATCCATCGTGTCGCCGACCTTCTTGCCGACGAACGGCGCGCGGTCCTCGTCGCTCATGCCGATCAGGCCCACGTAGGCCTCCTCGATCTTCGTGTCGCCCTGTTCGAGCGTCACGTCGAGGGCCTCCTCCTTCTCGACCTTCTCGACATCGACCAGCCTGCCGAACCGGCGCAGGAAGTTGCTGCGGTAGCCTTCGCGCATCTTCTCCTCGACCCGGATCGTGTATTTGGTCACTTTGTCCTTCTTGCTCAGACTGATCTGTACCTCCGGCGCAATGCCTACTTCGAATACGAATTCGTACTCGGTATCGTTGTCGAAGTCCAGCGGCTGCTGTTTCTGGCTCGGAATCATGTCGCCGACCGTCGTGAGCTTTTCCGTCTCGATGTAGTCGAAGCAGGCCTTCGATGCGGTACGGTATGCCTCTTCGGCCACGACTCCCTTGCGGTACATCTTGTTGATGATGCTCATCGGGACCATGCCAGGACGGAAGCCCGGGATATTGGCTTTGCGGCGGTACGTGCGCAGGGACTTGTCCACGGCTTCGTTGTAGTCTGCCTCACCGACGGTCACCTTGAGCAGGGTGGTAAGGTCTTCCAGGTTTTCTCTGACGATATTCATTTAACAGGGTCTTTTAAAGTTTTCCGAATCAAAAGCCGGAATGCCTCCGGAGATTTCCCGCCGGAGGCTTCGGGCCGTGCGGATAAAGGGACTCGAACCCCCACGCCGGTTAAGGCACCAGATCCTAAGTCTGGCGCGGCTACCAATTACGCCATATCCGCGAAAAAAGCTGTGCAAAGATAGCTGTTTTTTTATCAGGCTGCAAATCTTGCCGTGAAATTCAGGCGTTGAGCTGAAGGGTCTCCGAAGCCGCTCTCGCACGGTACGGCCGGCGTTCTGTCGCGCATTCGCGGACCGTGCGGGGACCCGGTTTCTGGAGCGTTCCCGATTCCTTCTTCCCTGCGGAGGCTCGTGCGGCCGGAGCGGGCTGCCTGCTACCGGACGGGCTGGCCTTTCGTCGGCAGATCCTGCGGCAGGCGCTTCCTCGCGGTGTCTTCCGGATGTCCGAGACGGACCTCACGGCGGCGCTTCGGCCGGGCAAGCCGACGGATCGTACCGTCCGGATTGCGGACGAATCGGTGCGTCTGCGGGTCGTCCGGCGCATAGACGATCTGCACGCGGTCGCCGCGCTGGAGCGCTCCGCTGCCGGACAGGCCGGACACATCGTTCCGATAAGTCTTGCCGTCGACCGTAAACTCGTACTCGATGCGCGTGATCTGCCTTTGGGTCGGCGCCCGCCGCCGGTTGTGGAAAGTTCTTTCTTCGGTATGCCGCCCGATGACGACGGCCGAGGTCGTGACGCCTTCGCTGTCGAGTTCCCGGGCGATCTGCGCATTCCGGTAGCAGAGGTATCCGATGAGCAGCCCGAAACCGGCGACTGCGGCGGTTGCGATCCGGAGGGCTTTTTTCGTTGAGCGTTTCATTGTGAGAGAATGGGTTTCGGCGTTACCGGATCAGGTAATAGTCCATGTCCAGATCGAGTATCCGGAGCCCGCCGTCGCCCTGCCGGTCCAGAACGATCCGCCTGAAGATCAGTCGGACCGAATCCCTCCGGTACTCGAGCAGCCGGTCCGCTCCGTTTCTCAGAGAGTCGACCGAAATCGTTCCGTGCGGGCTGTACGGCATGTCTTCCAATTGTCCGGCGAGCATATCGCGGAGGCTCAGCCGGAACAGAATGCGGTCGCCTTGCTCGACATACAGCGTGTCGTCGTTCGTGCGATAGAACGTATGCCGGCTGTCGCCGTAATTTTGCAAAGGGTACAGTTTGGAATATCCGGACAGATCGACGGCTTCCGCGCCGCGCTCGAGAGTGACGTCCCCGTCGACCGTGATCGTATCGACCTCCCCTTCCCAGCCGTACTCCACATATTCTCGGAACCGTTCGGGCACGACCTCGTCGAGCAGAGCGCGTTCGGTGCCGATTCCGTACCGGGCCCGCAAATACTCTTCGCCTCGTTCGTCCCGCAGATATTCGAGCGACTCGTACAGGTTGCGGAGGTCTTTTTTCTGCGTACTGTCGGCATGGGTGAGCCTGGCGAGGGTCAAGTGGCCCGTCGGGTCGGCGAGCTCCAGCCTGTCGATCAGTCTGTCGGCCCGGACCGACTGCGAGCGGACGCCGATGTCGGCGGCCGTCATGCCGGGAACGTAGGTGAACAGGGCGAGCAGGGCGGCTCCCGTAACCGTGGCGTACAGGTAGCGTGCCGTGCGCCGGTCGAACTGCATCAGCACGGTCAGCGTCATCACAGCTCCGCAGACGACCAGATAGGCCCGCGCCTCGGTGAAGCCGTACTGGTGCACGCGATACAGCACGCCGATCCAGAACATCGCGAGCGCCGGCAGGGCGATCGGTCCGAAGCGCCGATAGTACCAGTCGTAGCGGCGGCGCTGCAACAGCGTCTGGCTCGCCTGCACGACGAGCGCCGTGATCGTGTAGCCGAATACGAGATAGGCTATTCCCCCTTTGGGCAGCGACCAGCCGATCGCGATCTTCGCGAAATAGAGATACAGTATGGCCGTGTAGATCAGCAGGGCGGGAGTGAGAATATAGTTCGACAGCACGTCCAGAAAAGGGCCGGAGGCGAAGCCGTTGCCCTGATCGCGCTCGCTGTCCCGGTCGAGGATCAGGAACAGAACGGGCCAGACGACGAGCAGCGACGCCATAGCCGCGTATTCGGTGAATCCCCGCGAGCAGTCGTCCAGTATGTTGAAGATGTACACGATCGAGAAGAAAATGGCGCAGGAGGCCAGAAAGGCCGCCAGCGCGATCAGCCCGCTCGCGATCGCGTCGGACAGGTAGCGCAGGACCCGTTCGACGAAGCGCGCGTTGTCGCGCTGCCAGCCGCCGGCAAAGACCGTGAGCGCGCTGACGATCAGCGTGACCGGATAGGCGACCGAGTGGACCCAGCCGCCGACGTCGGCCCACAGGAACGGGACGGCGGCCAGCGGCGAAAGACGGTAGGCGATCCGGCTGCGCGGGCTGCGGCACCACCGGTTCGTCAGCAGCGAGAGCGCGAAAAAGATCGGCATCAGCGGCAGGTAATCGGCCATGCCGCTCAGCGCATGTTCCCGGTTCAAAGAATAAATCGCGAAAAAGTACAGCGCCAACAGCATTTCGGCCGGGGCTTCCCGGGCGGTCAGGGTCAACCGCCGGGTCCAAAGTCTGATATTCGGTTTTCTCATTTCGGTCGTGTTATGCGGTATGTCGAACGGTTCGGCTATTTTTTCCGAAAACTTTGTCAAGATGTTTCATCGGCAGACTTACGTCGAAATAGATTTCGTCGCCCTCGTAACCCGTTGCGCCCGAAATTTCGATCCGGTCGTAATGCTCTTCGACGAGGCTTTGCGAAAGCACGCTCTCGACGCCCAGCGCCTGCATGACGACGTATTCGTCCGCTACGCTTAGCACACGGAACGCCGTCCGAACGCTGCGTCCGTCGCCGCTTCTGAAAACGGCGTCCAACAGCCCGTCGAATCGGATCGCATACCGGCAGGCCTGCTCCGGGGGTATTGCCGCCCGGCCGGCGGCGAGCAGCAGCATCATATGCCCCTGAAGCGATACGGGCGCTTTGCTCAGAATCCGCTCGCACAGCGCGAACGCTTCCTGCGGCTTGTCCTGTTCGATTAGGGTCATAGCGTCTACCTCGCCGTAACCGAGACTGCCGTTGTACCGGCTTTGTGCCGCGAAACCGTAGTATACGGTCGCATACTGGTCGGAAGTCAGCGTCGTATCGCCCGATTCGAAGCGTTCGCAGAGCCGGGCGTACTGCGCCCGGTCCGTTTTCTTCCCCGAGGGGTGACCGCCGAGGCCGGCCGCCTCGGCGGCGAGCGGTACTGCGAGCCATGCGAACAAGCAAATCGAGCAGATGCGTCTTATCGGTATCATGGAAATAGGTTTCGTTCGGTGTCACGGGACTTCCCGTCCGCTCCGAAGCGGACGATCCGCCGTTCGGGCGATTCGTTTTCGTTCCCTTGCCCGCGCCATTAGGTTCTGCGTCGAACGACGGCGGCTCGCTCTCTGCTGTCTCGTTCCTTTTGCCCTGCTGCGGAGCCCCGGCGGTTCTGCCGGACTCCGGCGTTCGCTTTTACCTGTCGAACTCGAGCTCCGCTCCCCGGTGCGCCGTATCGACCCGTCCGTCGGCATAGACGGTCCGTCCGTTGACGAGCGTCCGCACGATGCGGTGCGAGAACGCGGTACCTTCCAGAGGCGACCAGCCGCACTTGTACAGGATGTTTTCTTTCGATACGGTCCATGGATCTGCGGGCCGGACGAGCACGATGTCGGCGAAATGGCCCGTTCGCAGGAAGCCCCGGTCGCGGACGCCGAACAGCCGGGCCGGCGCGTGGCACATTTTCTCGACGACCGTTTCTACGGGCAATACGCCCTGCGCGCTCAGCTCGAGCATCATGGGCAGCGAGTGCTGTACGAGGGGACCGCCCGACGGAGCGCTCGCATAGGGGCGTTCCTTCTCTTCGAGCGTGTGGGGCGCATGGTCCGTCGCTACGACGTCGACCGCTCCGTCGAGCAATCCGGCCCGGAGCGCGTCGCGGTCGGCAGCGGTCTTGACGGCCGGATTCCATTTGATCAGGTTACCTTTTCGGGCATAGTCGGCATCGCTGAACCAAAGGTGATGCACGCAGACTTCGCAGGTGATGCGCTTTTGTTCGAGCGGCTTGTCGCGGTCGAACAGGCTCAGCTCGCGGGCCGTGCTCAGATGAAGCACGTGGAGCCTTCCTCCGTAGCGCTCGGCCAGCGAAACCGCCTTTTCGGAACTTCGCAGGCAGGCTTCCGCCGAACGGATCAGCGGATGCATCGCCACAGTCAGGCCCGACTCGCCGTACAGAGTTCTGAAACGTTCCATGTCGGCCCGTACGGTCGGCTCGTCCTCGCAGTGCGCGGCGATCGGCACGGGCGACTCGGCGAACAGGGCGCGGAGCGCACGCTCGTCGTCGACGAGCATGTTGCCGGTCGACGAGCCCATGAAGAGCTTGACGCCGCAGACCCGCTTCGGGTCGAGGCGACGGATCTGCTCGATATTGTCGTTCGTCGCGCCGAGGTAGAACGAGTAGTTGACCACCGAGGTTTCGGCCGCCCGCTCGAGCTTTTCTTCCAGCAAAGCGTTCGTTACGGTGGGCGGCTTGACGTTGGGCATGTCCATGTAGGAGGTCACTCCTCCCGCCGCCGCCGCGATCGATTCGCTGTGCAGATCGCCCTTGTAAGTCAGACCCGGCTCGCGGAAGTGCACTTGGTCGTCGATCACGCCGGGCAGCACGTACATTCCTTCCGCGTCGATCGTCTCGCCGTCGAACTCGGGACGGGGATAGTCGCCCCGTCCGGTCCGCGCGATGCGTTCGTCCTCGACGACGATCCAGCCCCGGTAGCTCTCTCCCTCGTTGACGATCGTCCCGCCCCGGATCAGCAAGCCGCTCATCATGCGCGCGGTTTGATCGTGCGGAAACGCAGCTTCAGTACGCCGAAGAACGCCTCGCGGAAGATGCCGCCGCTCATTTTCGACGCGCCCTGCGTCCGCTCGGTGAAGATAATCGGCACTTCCTTGATCCGGAAACCGAGCTTCCATGCCGTGTATTTCATCTCGACCTGAAAACCGTAGCCCTTCATCTCGACGGCGTCCATATCCATCGCGCGGAGCAGCTTCGCGCTATAGCAGACGAATCCGGCCGTCGCGTCGCGGACCGGCATGCCCGTTACCGCGCGGACGTAGGCCGACGCGTAGTACGACATCAGAACCCGCTTCATCGGCCAGTTCACGACGTTCACGCCGGTCACGTAGCGCGAGCCGATCACCAGGTCGGCTCCCTCGGCGGCGGCCGCCGACAGCCGGATCAGGTCGTCCGGGTTGTGCGAGAAGTCGCAGTCCATCTCGAAGACATAGTCGTAGCCGTGCTCCAGCGCCCAGCGGAATCCGGTTAGGTAGGCGGTTCCGAGCCCCAGCTTGCTCTGACGCTCGATCAGGTGCAGCGATTCGGGATACGCTTTCTGCCGCTCCCTGACGATCTCCGCCGTGCCGTCGGGCGAACCGTCGTCGATAACCAGCAGGTCGAATTTTTCGGGAAGCGAGAAGACCTTGTCGATCATCGGACGGATGTTGTCCAGTTCGTTGTAGGTCGGGATGATAACCAGATTCCTCATAGCCAACAGATGTATTTTGAAACAAATGTACTAATTTTGGCGAAATCTGGTATGTGATCCGATTAAAAATATGCCGTTCGACCTTTCTCTTGTTCTCACTCCGAAGCAGGCTTCGGACGTGAAGCACTATCTTCCGCTGATCGCCCGCGACCTGGGGGTGGATTCGTCGCGCGTCTCGCTGGTGCGCGTCGTGCGGCGTTCGATCGACGCGCGGCGCCGTCCCGTCCGGGTCAATCTGGGCGTCGAGGTGTACGTCGACCATGAGCGGGAGCCCGACCCGGTGCGGTTCGACTATCCGTTCGTCGGGGGACGGACGCCCGTGGTGGTGGTCGGGTCGGGTCCGGCGGGGCTGTTCGCCGCATTGCGGCTGATCGAGCGCGGGTTGCGGCCCGTCGTGCTCGAGCGCGGCAAGGACGTCTCGGCCCGTAAGCGCGACATCGCTCGGATCAATCGCAACGGCGAGGTCGATCCCGACAGCAACTACGCTTTCGGCGAGGGCGGGGCCGGGACTTATTCCGACGGCAAGCTGTACACCCGCTCCAAAAAGCGGGGCGATTACCGCAAGGCGCTCGAGGTGCTTCGCTTTCACGGCGCCGACGAGTCGATTCTCTACGACGCTCATCCGCATATCGGGACCGACCGCCTTCCCCGCATCATCGCGTCGATCCGCCGGACGATCGAGCAGGCCGGGGGCGAGTTCGTCTTCGGGGCCCGTGCGACCGGCCTGCGCGTCCGGGAGGACCGTGTCGAGGGCGTGCTGCTCGGCGATACGCTCGTCGAAGGGGCGGCCGTCGTGCTGGCTGCCGGCCATTCGGCCCGGGACATCTACGAGATGCTCGACCGTTGCGGCGTCGAGCTCGAGGCGAAGGCTTTCGCTATGGGCGTGCGCGTCGAGCATCCTCAGCGGCTGATCGACGCGGCGCAGTACCATATGCCGGAGCGAGGCGAGTATTTGCCCGCCGCGTCCTACTCGCTGGTGGAGCAGGTGGGGGGACGGGGCGTCTACTCGTTCTGCATGTGCCCGGGCGGGTTTATCGTGCCGGCCATGACCGGCGGCGGCGAATCGGTCGTCAACGGCATGTCGCCGTCGGGACGCAACTCGGTCTTCGCCAACTCGGGTATCGTGACCGAGGTGCGCCTGTCGGATTTCGAGCATCTGCGTTCCGAACACGGCCCTTTGGCCGGGCTGCGGTTCCAGCAGCAGCTCGAACGGCTGGCCTACGAGCAGGTCGGAGACCGTCAGGTCGCTCCGGCCCAGCGGCTGTCGGATTTCGTGGCCGGCCGTCGCAGCGGCTCGCTGCCCCGTTGCTCTTACGTGCCCGGCGTCGCGCCGACCCGGGTGGACCGCTGGCTTCCGGAGTTCATGTCCGCCGCGTTGCGCGGCGGCTTCGTCTCGTTCGGGCGCAAGATACGGGGATTCGTGACCGATCAGGCGCTCGTCGTAGGCGTCGAGTCCCGTACGTCGTCGCCCGTGCGCATTCCGCGCGATCCGCTGACGCTGATGCATCCCCGCGTACAGGGCCTGTTCCCCGCCGGCGAGGGCGCGGGCTACGCGGGCGGCATCGTCTCGGCGGCGATCGACGGCGAGCGCTGCGCCGACCGCGCGGCCGATTGGATAGCCGGGTAGGCTGTTTCCGGCCGATGCCGTCCGTCTCTTTGTTGTCGGACGGTCCGTTCGTCGGAGACTGTGCGGTACGTGATCGGCTTACGAAGGATTGTCCGTCGGAACCGGCTCGGACAGGGCCGGTTTTATTCCCGTTCGACGAAATAGTCGTAGACGATTCGTGAAATGCCGGCGATCGTCGCTTCGTTCGTGCGGTCGTCCTCGAAGGAGTTTGCGACCAGCACGGCCATGTAGTACGTCGTGCCGTCGGGCAGTCGGACGAACGCCAGATCGTTGTCGGCCGCCGTCATGCCCTCGGCGCTTCGCAGCGAGCTGCCGGTCTTGTCGCCCGCGACGACGTCTCCGGGGAGCACGCTGCGGATTCGGCGGCTCCCGGTCCGCGAGGCGATCATGGCTTCCTCGACGAGTTTTCTCCGTTCGGCCGGCAATAGGCCGCCCGTATCGAGTCGCTCCAGCATCCGGACGGCCGCTTCGGCCGTCGTGCGGTTGAGATACTGGTTCTCGAACCGCTCGTGCATGGTTTGCTCCGTCGCTGCGATCGTAACGCCCCGGATACCCTGCCGCCGGACATAGCGATCGACGGTCTCGGGTCCTCCCGCTGCGGCCAGCAGAATGTCGCACGCATTGTTGTCGCTGACGATCAGTGCGTAGCGGATCAGGTCGCGGACCGCCAGAGTGCCTCCCTGCGGAATGGAGTCCCTCAGCGGACTGTGCGTGTCCCGAGGCAGTTGGCTTTCCCCGAAGGAGAGGAGACTGTCCGGCGACAGGCTGGACCCGCCCGCGGGGTCCAGCACGGCCAGCGCCTGATAGAATTTGCAGACGCTCATCGTGGGCAGCTCGGTTTTCCCCTCGATACTGGCGATCATCCGGCCGTCGCTCAGTACGGCGACGGCTACCGTCGCCTGCCTGTCCCGGAGGAAAGTCCGGATGCTTTTTTCGAGCGCGCGGTCGCGGGCGGACATGTCTGCTGCGGCGAGCGACAAACAGCCCAGACAGACGATTCGCTTTATGGTGTGGGCTATCATATGATACGTATCTTTACGGTTCGGCTGCAACGCCCTTTTTCGGCCCGTGCGGCCGGAATGGCGATTGCGCGGGCCGGAAAGGGAAAGCTCGCGGCCCGGCGGGGTCGCGAGCTGTGACGGGCGATATGCCGTTTCTCCGGAATCATGCCGTACTTTTTGCGGGGACGATTCTCGAAGCGTTTTGAGCACAATAATAACAAAAGGGGTTCGGCATACCGCTCCTTCTGTCGTCCTTCGGCCGGCTTCCCGAAATGCGGGCGAGCCGGCCGGCGGTGGATATACGACCGGAAGAATGCGATGTTGTGTGTCCGGGGCGCGTTTACAGCGGATAGTCCTCGAATGCGTACAGGGCGGTCGACAGGTAGCGTTCGCCCGTGTCGGGCAGCAGCGCGACGATCAGCTTGCCGGCATTTTCGGGCTCTTCGGCAAGACGGGTCGCCGCGCAGACCGCCGCTCCCGACGAGATGCCGACGAGCAGCCCTTCGTCGCGCGCCAGCTCGCGGCCGGTGCGGATCGCGTCGTCTCCGGCTACGGTAACGATCCGGTCGACTACGCTGCGGTCGAACGTTTCGGGAACGAATCCCGCGCCGATGCCCTGAATCTTGTGGGGCCCCGCTTGGCCCCCCGACAGTACCGGCGACTCGGCCGGCTCGACGGCCACGATCCGTACGGACGGTTTCAGTTCCTTGAGCCGGGCGCCGACGCCGCTGACCGTGCCTCCCGTACCGACGCCGGCCACGAACAGGTCGATCCGTCCGTCCGTGTCGCGCCAGATTTCCTCGGCCGTCGTCCTTCTGTGCACGGCCGGATTGGCCGGATTGGCGAACTGCTGGAGAATGACCGCGCCCGGCGTACCGTCGCGCAGTTGCTCCGCCTTGGCGATAGCCCCTTTCATGCCTTCGGCTCCGGGCGTCAGCACGATGCGGGCTCCGAGGGCCGCGAGCAGGTTGCGCCGCTCGACGCTCATCGTGTCGGGCATCGTCAGCGTCACGCGGTATCCTTTGGACGCTCCGACAAGCGCCAGCCCGACCCCCGTATTGCCGCTCGTGGGCTCGATGATCTCGGCCCCGGGCTTCAGAATGCCCCTTCGCTCGGCGTCTTCGATCATCGCCAGCGCAATGCGGTCCTTGACGCTTCCTCCCGGGTTGAAATATTCCAACTTGGCGATCAACGTCGCCTTCAGGCCGTGCTCACGGCTGTAGTTCGACAGTTCCAGCAGCGGCGTGCCGCCGATCAGATCCGTCAGATGCTTGGCTATTTTGCTCATATCGGTAGATTTTAAATTGTGTTTCGCAAAGATGCGGCCGAAACTTCCGCCCGCTTCGGGGATACCATCGCCCGTTCTGTCTTCCTTCCCGTCCGTCTCTTCCTTCCCGTCCGCCCGGCCCTTCCTTCTTGACAGCCGTCGCAGGCGCTTCCCGTTCGCTTCTTCGTGCGAGGCACTTTCGGAACCTGCGGATGCGATGCCCGTCCGGCCTGCGTCTATTTGTTCCGGTCCGAAAAGAGCCATTTGAGCATTTGCAGCAGGATCAGCACCGAGGCGGCGATCAGAATGAAACGTCCGTAGGCGTTTCCCTTGTCGAACACCATCAGCAGCGCCGAACCGATGAACAGCCCGACCAGTACGATCACATAGGCTATCCGCCGGCTGATCGCCTTGATCGTCCGGACGAACAGCGCGTTGTCGTCGAGCCGGATGTCGTGCTTGATCTTGCCCTCTTTGAGTTTGTAGAGTATCTCGCTCGCGTCGTCCGGGAAGCTGCGGATAAAACCGACGTAGCTCGACAGCGTATCGTACAGCATGCCGGCGATTTTGCGCGGCGCGTATTTTTCCTTGACGATCTGCTTGGCATAAGGGAGAATGATCGGCGCGAGCGAAAGCTGCGGGTCGAGCGTCGCGGCGAATTTCTCGAGCGTAGCGAGCGCCTTGATCAGCATGAAGATGCCCGAGGGAATCTGCAGCTGGTATTTGACGATCACGTCGATGCACGCCTGCATCGCTCCGGCGAAGTTCACCGTCTCGATCGGCACTCCCGTGTACTGCATCATCATCTGGTGTATTTCGAATCGCAGCTCTTCCTCGCGCTCGAAGAATTTTTTGCCGCAGAGCGTGATCAGGGCCTTCGAGATCGTATCGCCGTTGCGGCGGGCGAAGCCGATAGCGAAATCCGACAGGAAGTTCAAGTCGCGCGGCGTCAGCGCGCCGACCATGCCGAAATCGATCATCGCGATTACGTTGCCCGGCATGATGAAGATGTTGCCGGCGTGCGGGTCGGCGTGGAAGAATCCGTGCCTCAGAATCATCGTCAGCAGCATGTCGGCTCCGTTGACGGCGATCCGATGCGTGTCGAGCCCGGCCGCCCGCAGCGCGGGCGGATCGTCGGGAGCGATGCCCCGGATACGTTCCATCACGAGCAGTCTTTTCGTGCAGTATCGGCTGTATACCAACGGAATATGCACGGTCGGGTCGTCCTTGAACATCGTCTGGAACCGGTAAATGTTCGAGGCTTCGAGCGTGTAGTCGAGCTCCTTGAGGATCGTTGCCGAAAACTCGTCGATCAGTCCGACGATATTCACGGCCGCCAGCTCGGGATAGCGCTTGGCGAAGCTGCGCGCCAGATGCTTGAGCAGGTAAATGTCGAGCTTGATCTTGTTCTCGATGTAGGGACGCCGGATCTTGACGATCACTTCGTCTCCCGAGCGGAGCCTTCCCTCGTAGACTTGTCCGATCGACGCGGCGGCCAGCGGCGTCGTGTTGAACTCGGAGAATATTTCGTCGATCGGGGCGCCCAGCTCTTTCTCGATCAGCGAAAGCGCGTAGTCGTTGTCGAACGGCAACGCGCGCGATTGCAGTTTCTTGAGTTCGATGCGGAATTTCTCGGAGACCATGTCGGGCCGGTCGGCCAGTATTTGGCCGAACTTGACGAACGTGGGGCCCAGGTCCTCGATCGTCATCCGGATGCGCTCGGGCGTCGTGTGCACCGTCTTCTGCACTTTCCTTCTGCGGCGCCGCGAGAAACGGGTGTGGGAAAACAGCTCGCCGAGCGAGTGCTTGGTCAGAATGCCCAGAATCTGCAAGGCGCGGCGAAACTGGAGGATGGATATGTAGACGTTCACTATTTTCATGGCTTTTTCTCGTTCAGGGTTCGGTTCAGTTCCTCGAGCGTCCGGTTCAGCCGGTCGATCCGGTCGATCAGCTCTCCGTATTCGGCCGGGCGCTCTTCCCTGCCGGATTCCCGTTGAGAGGAACGTGCGAACGCCTGCCTCAGCAGCAGTTCGTCCCGGAGCGCCTCGACGGCGGCCAGAACGCCTTCGGCCAGCCGCTCGCCGTAGCGGGGATCGGCGCTCGTTTTACGGGCGATGACTTCCGAAACCTTGTCTACGAACGCTTCCCGTTCGGTCAGCCCGACCGTCAGGGCCAGCCGCAACAGCCTGTTGTAGATTTCCTTCATGACGGATGGAATATCGATTGTGCAATAATACGTATTTTTCGTTGCTTTTCTTCGTTTTGCGCGGTTATTTGTCTCGAAGGCGTCGGGCCGTGCTCCGGAGCGGGTCGTCGGGAAGCGTTTCCTGCGCTTGGGGTGTTTCGCCACGGAGGCTCGTGCGAAAGACGGGCGAATGTTCAAAAAGCGTGCTGTATGTTCGGTCGTGGGCCGCGATCCGTCCCGAACGTTTCGCGCGGAGCTTTCCGGACAGGGCCTCCGCTTTCCGACGCGCGTTCTTCCGCTTGGCAGGGGAATTCTGCCGGCGGATCGGATTTTGCCGGGGCATTCCCGGTTTCCTTTGTATCGATACGCGGAGACGGGACGTCGGTTCGTTCACAAAACAAAATCCCTCTTGCGCCATGCGCAAGAGGGATTTTCATCCTCGATTCGGTAATCGTCCGGCTCATCTACGACAGAGGAGTCACCGAGACGTACGATCTGTTCTTTTCCTTTTTCTTGAAGGTAACCACTCCGTCTACCAGAGCGTACAGCGTGTGGTCCTTGCCCATGCCAACGTTCTCGCCCGCATTGTGCACGGTACCTCTCTGGCGAACCAGAATATTGCCCGCTTTGGCAACCTGACCGCCGAAAAGTTTCACGCCGAGACGCTTGCTTTCGGATTCCCGACCGTTCTTGGAGCTACCTACCCCTTTTTTGTGTGCCATGGTAATTTGGTTTTAAACGTTAAGCCTTGATTTCGTCGATTTGAATCTGAGTCAAGCATTGCCGATGGCCGTTCTTGACCTGATAGCCTTTCCTTCTCTTCTTCTTGAAGACGATTACCTTGTCGTCCTTCAGGTGTTTGAGAATGGTTGCGCTGACTGCGGCCCCTTCCACTACAGGTGTGCCGACCTTGACCTGACCGTCGTTGTCCGTGAGCAGGATTTTGTCGAAGCTCAGCGAGGAACCTTCATCCCCCGCGAGACGGTGAACATAGAGCTTCCGACCCTTTTCAACCTTGAATTGTTGACCTGCGATTTCTACGATTGCGTACATTAATATTAATGTTGAATTAATTCGTTGTACAGATTGGACCGCAAAGATAGCAAGGTTTTTCCGAAAAAGCAAAGTCCGGCTCTCATTATTTCGCCGTTCCTTCGGAAATCGGGCCTGTTCGTCTTGTATTCTCGGGAGGTGCGGAGCCGGAAGCCGGTTTCGCAAGCGGCCCTTTCCCCTTACGGTCGAGACCTCCGGCGCAACGGACCGTGCCTTGTGCGTCGAATAAAAGAGCTGACCGGCGGATCGGTCGCGGTCGGAACACCCCGTTCGGGAGCCGCTGCCGGCCGTTCCGCATGCCGCCGCGCCGCGCAAAATTTGAGGAAGTCGGAATAAAAGCGTACATTAGACAAATTTTTCGAGGACGATTTCGGGAAAATATTATGTATATTGTCAATACTTCGTTCATGGTGGAGCCGTCGGTGCACGACCGCTGGCTGAAGTTCGTTACGGAAAAGTACATCCCCGCGCTCCGCGCACGCGGTTTCGGAAAGGTCGTTTTCACCCGGGTGCTGTCGGTCGATGCGGAGGATCATTTCACTTATTCGCTTCAGGTGAATGCGGACGATATGGAGGCTTACCGCCTCATAGTCGACGAGCTGTTCGCCGAGTACGCGGCGACGGCCGGGGCGCTGTTCGGACAACGGGTGCTGTGGTTCAATTCACTGATGAAACGGGTCGAGTATTAAAGCGATGGAAGCAAGAAAGATAATCGGTTCGGCTGTCCTGGCCGCATGGGCGCTGATCCTGTCGGCGGGAACGGCGGCGGGACAGTACAAGTCGAAGATCGACGTATTGAAAGGAGAGAAATGGTGGGGTGTGTTCGTGACCGGCGAACAGATGATGCCCCTCGAAAAACCGTTTCCGCAGATCGACCTGTCGACATGGGTCAAGAGTCAAGCGACCCCTTTCCTCGTTTCGAGCAGGGGACGCTATATATGGAGCCGCGAGCCGTTCAAGATCGAGTTCACGGGAAGCGGCTTTCTGATCGACTCGCCGGTCGAGCAGGTCGAGGCCGTGACGGGCGGCAAGACGCTTCGGGAGGCTTATCTGGTATGTTGTCACCGCAATTTTCCGCCGAAGGAGGGTAACGGCGTTCCGGCCGAAGGATTCTTTACCGCTCCTCTGTACGATATGACCGGCGAGATTCCTTTCGGTGCTACGGCCGGACAGATTCGCGATTTCGCGGAAAGCCTGCTCGCGTCCGGTTATCCCTCCGGCACGCTGGTCGTACCGAGCGGCTGGCAGCAAACCATCGGCAGCTTTACGCCCAGTTGGAACGAGTACGGCGATTTCGCGGCGCTCGCTCGCGAGCTTCACGAGCGGGGATTCCGCGTGCTGCTGACCGTCACTCCGTTCGTCAGCGGCGACGGCCCGATATTCAGAGCCTATCGCAACAGCGGAGCTTTCGTCCGGATGTCGGACGGCAGGGCCGCTATCGCCGAATGGGCCGGCGGGTACAGCGCTTTCTACGATATTACCGACCCGCAGGTCTTCGACATGCTGCGCGACCGGCTGACCGCATTGCAGGACAGTTGCGGGGTCGACGGGTTCGTGTTCGACTGCGAGGCGGCGTTGCCCTATGCCCGGTTTTCGCGGGAAGGGACGGCCGAGTACCTGAAAAAGTGGAGCGAATTGGGGCTCGGGTTCGGTTACAGCCTCTACACGATCAGCCGGACGAGGGGAATGGCGCCCTATGTCAGCGATTTGCAGATGGACGCCCGCCTCGACTGGGCTTTTCTTCCGCAGGCCGTTTCCAATCTGATTTCGGCCAATCTGCTCGGTTTTCCTTACAGTACGGTCCGGGCCGATCCGGCGCAGCCGGCCGATTCGGCGGGTGTCGATCAGAAGCTGCTGCTACGCTACATGCAGTTGGCCTCTCTGCTTCCCGTTCCCGCGATCGGGATGGCTCCGTGGCGGATAACCGATCCTCAGATTGCCCGGCAGTGCCGCGACGCGCTGGAGATACGCGGAAAGCTCGGCGGGTATTACGCCGCTTTGGCGGCGGAGTCTTCGCGCACGGCCGAACCGTTGGTCCGTCACATGGAGTACGAGTTTCCCCGTAACGGGTTCACCGATTGCAACGACCAGTTCATGATCGGGTCGAAGTATCTGGTCGCGCCGCTGTTGGGCGAAAGCGACACGCGGACCGTGCGTTTCCCCCGGGGCGTCTGGATCGGGCCTCAAGGCGAGCGGTTCAAGGGACCGTTGGTGACGACGGTGACCTCCCGCGACGGCGAGCTGCTGATTTTCGAGTCGGCCAAGTAGACCGGAAACGGAATTTTTGCTCACACTATAAACGACTGCATTATGCTGAACAAGGAGCAGACCGATTTTCTGCTGGTGAACGCCTACAACGCGGCGGTGCGTGCGGGCGCCCGCATCATCGATATCTATACGGGCGACGCGGATTACGGCGTCGACCTGAAAAGCGATCATACGCCGATCACCATAGCCGACCGTGAGTCGCACGAGCTGATCAAGAACTATCTGAGTCAGACGCGCATTCCGCTGCTGAGCGAGGAGGGGCGCGACTTGCTGTACGAGGAACGCCGTAACTGGGATTTGTTCTGGATGGTTGATCCGTTGGACGGAACCAAGGAGTTTCTCAAGGGAAACGGTGAATTTACGGTCAATATCGCGCTGATGTGCGATAACGAACCCTACATAGGAATCATCTACGTCCCTTACATCCGGCGAATCTATTTCGCTCAGCGGGGCGTCGGATCCTATCTGAAGACGGACGTGCGGCCCGACGGCGAGGCATCGTTCGACCTTACGGGCCTGTGGAGCGACTCGGTGCGTCTGCCGCTGCGAGAGTGCGCCAACGAGCCGATACGCATCGCCGTCAGCCGTTCGCACAATACGGACGAGACGTTCGAGCACGTAGCGCGGATCAAGTCCGTGCATCCCGACGCCGAAGTCATCGAACAGGGGAGCTCGTACAAGTTCTGCCTGCTGGCGGAGGGGGCCGTCGAGGTCTACGTCCGCACGTCGAATACCTACGAGTGGGACACGGCGGCCGGCGAGGTGATTCTCTCCGAGGCCGGCGGCGTGGTCGAGCCTTTCGGCGGAGGAACCGGCATGCAGTACAACAAAACCTCGCTGCACAATCCCTATTTCGTCTGCCGAAGTAAATTTTTCCGCTGATCCGGCTAAAAAACGGATGCCGGCGGCTTCTCCTCCGGCAAACTTTCGTAACTTTGCGACGAAACCTTGATTACGATGATTATGAACAACAAGAAGAAAGTGGCTCTGGTCGCGCACGACAACATGAAGCGGGACCTGGCCGAGTGGGTCGATTGGAACTGGGAGGTTTTGCTGAAGCATCATCTGATTTGTACCGGAACGACCGGCAAGATGGTCGAGAAAACGCTGAGGGATCGTCGCGGCCGCGAGTTTCGGGAGGACGACGTGGACATTACGCTGCTCAAGTCGGGTCCGCTCGGAGGCGATCAGCAGCTCGGGGCACTGATCGCCGAGGGACAGGTCGAGGCGCTGATCTTCTTTTGGGACCCGATGCAGGCGCAGCCGCACGACGTGGACGTCAAAGCGCTTCTGCGGATCGCCACGCTGTATAACGTGCCCACGGCTATCGACCGTTCGTCGGCCGACTTTCTGATCTCGTCGCCCCTGTTCGGCAGCGATTACACGCCCGTAGTAAAGGATTACAAGAGTTACGTCGAGCGCACGCTGAACGGCTGAGTTCCGTAGCCGACACGATTCGCAGCGACAATCCCGGCTTCGGGCTTGTCGTTGTTTTATAAAGAAGGGACCTGTCTGCGTGTATGCGGACTTCGGGTTAGAGGTAGCCGTCTACCCTCGTTCGTAGGCGTATCGGGTGCGTCGCCGGACGGCGAATGGCGGGAGGGGCTGCGGATTATGCGGCCGGTCCGGGTAAATTTTTCTGCCGGCCGTTTGGAGCGCGGCATGCCCATGACAGTCTCATATGTCGGTTCGGGAACGGTTCGTCGTAAGACGGAGAGGCGGTCGTTGAACCGACAGAGCCGAAAAACGGGAACCATGAATACGAAAGCGGAAATACAGACCATGCTGGCGGCCTATACGGCCCGGTATCCGGACGAGCGCGCCGCGATGGAGCCGTTCGTCCGTTATGTCGCCTCGTTCGACGCGCCGGCGTTGTACGACCGGAAGAATTTCGTCGGTCACCTGACCGCCGGCGCGCTGATCGTCAGCCGGCAGACCGGATGCGTACTGCTGCTCAAGCATAAGCAGCTCGGCAAGTGGCTTCAGCCCGGCGGCCATGTGGAAGCCTCCGACGCTTCGGTGCTCGATGCCGCTTTCCGGGAGGCGCGCGAGGAGACGGGGATCGGTCGGGACCGGCTGGAGCTGCTCGCGCCGAGCGGCTCCTTGCTGCCGGTTCCGGCCGATGCGGACGGGCATTACATTCCGCCCTGCCCGAGCAAGGGCGAGGACGAACATCGGCATTTCGACATGCGCTTCGTTTTCCTGTTCGACGGCGATTCTCGGGTCGTGATCGACCGGGCCGAGTCGGACGGCTTCCGCTGGGTTACGCTTGACGAATTGGCCTCGATGCCCGATTTCCGGCGGGTCGCGCCGAAGATCCGGGCCGCCTTGTCCGAGCGGGAAATCGCCTTTTAGCCTCTTGCAGGCCCCGAGGGGGCCTGCCCGTTGAACGGACGATCGGGAACGGCCCGGCCGGTCTGTCTCGTCGAGGAGGGGAATGTTCGGCCGACCCCGGTTTCCGTGTCTTTATTGTGCAGGTATGCCGGTGGTCGTTCCGGGGCATGCTCCTATCCCGAATCGATGGTCATCGAATGGAGCAAAATTTTGAAAGAAGTTTCGCCGAATGGTCCGTCCGATTCGGAAGTTTTTGACCGCAGGTATTCGTTGCGGTCGCATGGCGCTTTATTTCTGTATCCGATTTGCGTCGTATCGTATCGGTCGTCGGATTTTGACGCCGTACGAGTTTCCCTGTCAAGGTAGGAGTCGGAATTGAACTTCGCGGCCGGCAGCCGCGAATCACGGCCGGCGAGCGTATGAGTTCTCTGTGAGAATGCCGGCGATTATTCGCCATCTTGATTCGTTTCCCGTGCTTGGGACGTCTTGTTTGCATCGTATCGGCAGGCAGGGAATAGGTTGCCGTTACGGCTAAGGATCGGTCTCTTGCACCGTTTGGCAGCGGCGGATCGTTGTCCGCAGGAGCGCCCGACAGAAGGAAACGGTCCGGACCGTTTCCGGAAAGACCGGACCGTGTCGCCGTTTGTCCCGCGAGTATCCCGTTTTTTAGGTGCCGGTCGGCTCGTCGCATGCGGCGGTCTGTTTGCCGGCGGGCGACCGTAGGATGCTGTTCTCCGGGTCGGACCGATGTAGCCTGATTGGATGCCTGATCGCACCGGATGTCGTGTCTTGTCCGTCTTCCGTCGTTTGGACCGTTCGTTTCGGCCGGACGGATTCCTGAGAGGAAACCGGGAAAAAAGAGGAGAGAAGCCGTAGGCTGGCTTCTCTCCCGAATGTATCTGCAGCGACCGGGCGCGCTATTTCGCATAGCTGATCGAGCGCGTCTCGCGGATCACCGTGATCTTGACCTGACCGGGGTACGTCATCTCGTCCTGAATCTTCTTGGCGATGTCGTGCGACAGGCTGTCGGCCTGCTGGTCGGAGATCTTCTCGCTGCCGACGATCACCCGCAGTTCGCGGCCGGCCTGAATGGCATAGGTTTTCATCACGCCGGGGTAGGAGAGGGCCATTTCCTCCATCTCCTTGAGGCGTTTGATGTACGATTCGACGACCTCGCGGCGGGCTCCCGGCCGAGCTCCCGAAATCGCGTCGCAAACCTGAACGATCGGCGAGATGAGGTTCGTCATCTCGATCTCGTCGTGGTGCGCTCCGATCGCGTTGGTTACTTCGGCCTTTTCCTTGAACTTTTCGGCCAGCTTCATGCCGATGATCGCGTGCGGCAGCTCCGGCTCGTCGTCGGGAACCTTGCCTATGTCGTGCAGCAGTCCGGCGCGCCGGGCCAGCTTGGCGTTCAGACCGAGCTCGGCGGCCATGATGCCGCACAGGTTGGCTACCTCGCGCGAGTGCTGGAGCAGGTTCTGTCCGTAGGAAGAGCGGTATTTCATTTTGCCGATGAGCCGGATCAGCTCGGGGTGCAGTCCGTGTATGCCCAGATCGATTGTCGTCCGCTTGCCGGCCTCGATGATCTCTTCCTCGATCTGCTTCTGCACCTTGGCTACGACCTCTTCGATACGCGCCGGGTGGATGCGTCCGTCGGTCACGAGCTGGTGCAGCGCGAGCCGGGCGATTTCGCGGCGAACGGGATCGAAGCCCGACAGGATGATCGCTTCGGGCGTGTCGTCGACGATGATCTCGATGCCGGTGGCTGCCTCCAGCGCCCGGATATTACGGCCTTCGCGGCCGATAATGCGGCCCTTCACCTCGTCGCTGTCGATATTGAAGACCGTGACCGAGTTTTCGATCGCCGCCTCGGTGGCCACGCGCTGAATCGTCTGCACGACGATTTTCTTGGCCTCTTTGCCGGCGGTCATCTTGGCCTCTTCCATGACTTCGTTGACGTAGGTCATCGCTTCGGTCTTGGCCTCGGCCTTCATGTTTTCGATCAGGATGTTCTTCGCTTCCTCGCTGCTCAGTCCGCCGATCTGCTCGAGCCGGACGTTCTGCTCTTTGATCTTGCGGTCGAGCTCCTCCTTGCGCCGCTCGACGCCCTGAAGCTGCGCGTCGAGGTGCTCGCGGGCCGCGTTGACCTCCTTGGTTTTTTTCGAAAGCTCCTCTTGCTGGGCGAGCAGGTTGCTTTCGATCTGCTTGGCGCGCTGCTCGCTCTGCGCTATTTTCTGGTTCCGCTCGTTGACCGCGCGGTCGTGCTCGCTCTTGAGCTGAATGAACTTTTCCTTGGCTTGGAGAATCCTCTCCTTCTTGATCATTTCTCCTTCGGCCTCCGCCTCCTTGATGATCTTCTCGCCCCGTTTCCTGACGACCTTCGAAGCGATCTTCGAGGCGGCATAGCCGGCGACGGCCGAGGTGACGAGCGTTATGATTACAATTGTTAGCACATCCATAGTTCGTTAAAGTTATTTGTTCGTATAAAAAGTCTGTCGTTAGCGTAAAAAAATACCCGCATGGGGTTCCTCTTCTCTTGTTTGACGAATCTCCGTTCCGTCATGTGTGGGGCTGCCGTAAATCGCAAACTTCCAACGTTCCTCCGGGGGGAGAAAACTTTCCCCGAAGGGAAAGGTAAGGCCTGTTTTTGAGCTACCGAGCTTGACCCCAATCGATAATAGTGTTGAGTTTCGCAAAGCTTAAAAGGAATCCATGCGGGTTTTGCTTCCTTGGCGTATGTAAAGAACCTCTCGCTCTGTTGTCCGTAAGAACGCGGAGCTACTCCTTTATGTCGTTCAGGTAACCGTCGATCCGTCGTTCGATTTCCTGCAGACGGACCGCTTGGTCGGTCATTTCCCCTTTCATTTCGAGATCGACCTTGTCTGCCGCCACCTGTAAGGCCGCCATGGCCAGATAATCCTCGGGCTCGGCCATGAACCTCGTTTTGTAGGCGGCGATCAGCGAGTTGATGTCCCGGGCGGCGCGGCGGTACTTTTCCTCCTCGGCCTGAGGAATCGTCATCGGGTATTCCTTGCCCGCCAGCCTGACCGATATTCTTCTTGTCGCTGCCATCTCGAAATATCTTCCCTTCCCTTGCCGGGAAGAGGTTTAATCTATTTGTTCATCAGGGCGATGCAGCCGTCAATTTCCCGCAAAAGCCTGTTGACGCGCAATCGTGCCGTCCGCCTGTCGGTGCGGCTCGTGAGAAAGCCTCCGGCGGTTTCCAGCGTTTTAATCCGTTTTTCCAGAAGACGGATGCGATTCTCGGCTTCCCGCTTTTGCCGCAGAAGCCTGTCTCGCTCGGTGGTCAGGCCGAGAGCTTCGCTCCTCAGCCTGCGGTTGTCGTTGAGGACTCGGTCTATTTTCTTCCCCAGCGATTCGACAAGCTTTGTACGGTCGTCCATATCTCTTTTGAACGGAATTAAAATTACCCATTCAAAAGTAATCTTTTTTATTGAAATACCAAAAACCTTGCCGCTATATTTCGTCGCAAATCGTGGCGTACAGATCGTAATCGTCTGCCTGAGTTATTCTTACGGTGCACATGGTGCCCGGGGCGAGCTCCTGCGGCGTACGGATCAGTATTTCGGTATCGACCTCCGGCGAGTCGAATTGCGACCGCGCGACGAGCAGTCCGTCTTCCCGGCCGTCGACGATTACGCGCTCGGTCGTGCCGAGACGCTGCATGTTGAGTTCGCGGGAGATGCCGTTCTGGAGTTCCATGAGCCGCTCGACGCGCAGCCTTTTGGTCTTTTCAGGTACGTTGTCCGACAGGCGCTGCGCCGAATAGGTCCCCTCTTCTTCCGAGTAGGCGAAAACGCCCAGCCGCTCGAAACGGACCCGCCCGACGAACTCCATGAGCTCGGCGAAGTCGGCCTCGCTTTCGTCCGGATAGCCCGTGAGCAGCGTAGTCCTCAGTGCGATGCCGGGAATCTCGCTCCGGAGCTTGTCGATCAGCGCGTAAGTCTGCGCCCGGTCGATTCCCCGCCGCATGCTGCGGAGCTGACTGTCGCTGATATGCTGGAAAGGGATGTCGAGGTACTTGCATATCTTCGGCTCGTCGCGCATCGCGTCGATCGCGTCCTGCGGGAACGAAGCGGGGTAGGCATAGTGCAGCCGGACCCATTCGATGCCGTCGATGCGGCACAGCCGGCGAAGCAGCTCGCCGAGCTTCCGCTCGCCGTACAGGTCGAGCCCGTAATAGGTCGTGTCCTGCGCGATGACGATCAGCTCCCGGGTTCCTCCGGCCGCGAGCTTTTCCGCCTCGGCGACCAAAGCGTCCATCGGGACCGATACGTGCCGGCCCCGGATCAGCGGGATCGCGCAGTAGCCGCACCGGCGGTCGCAGCCTTCCGAGATTTTCAGATAGGCGTAATGCCGGGGAGTCGTCAGCATCCGCTCTCCCGCGAGATGTTCGCGCCATTGTCCGCCGACCGCGGCGACTACGTCGGCCATATCCCGTACGCCGAAGTAGTCGTCCACTTCCGGAATCTCCGGCCGCAGCTCTTCCTTGTAGCGTTCCGACAGGCATCCCATCACGAACAGGCGCTCGATTTCTCCCCGGTTCTTGGCCGCGGCGAAGGAAAGGATCGTGTCGATCGACTCCTGCTTCGCGTCGCCGATGAATCCGCAGGTATTGACGACGACGATTTTCGCGTCGGTCGAATCCGAGTCGTACACGACTTCGAAGCGGTCGTGCCGCAGCTGGGCCATCAGGTGCTCCGAGTCGACCCTGTTTTTGGCGCATCCGAGCGTGACGACGTTGATCTTGCGTTTCATGGGTTGGTCTTTGTTCGCTGCAAAAATAGCTAAAAGTTTGCAAGGCGCCCGCGCGGGGCGAGCGGTACGGGCGGTTTTTCCGGGCGCGTGCCGGCGCGTTTCGCTTTCCCGAGCCGTGCTTTCGGTCTTCGGGATTCTCCGGGTTTACCGTATTTGGGTATGCATTTTTCGGATAATCAGGTTTGTAGACGGAAATGCCGTTCTGCGCGGCGGCAGAGAGACCGCGAAAATTATTGTTTTTCGTACGACTATTTTTATTATTTTTGGCGTATGTAAGAAGCACGAAACTTACCCGAATATACCGTAATTAAAAAACAAAGCCATGTTGAGTGAAAAAATGGAGAAAGCGTTGAACGCTCAGATCAATGCGGAGTTTTGGTCCGCTTACCTCTATCTGTCGATGTCGGTTCACTTTTCCGCCAAGGGAATGAAGGGCGTGGCCAACTGGTTCGCCGTTCAGTTCAAGGAGGAGCAGGATCATGCTCAGATTTTCGTCGATTACGTGCTCGCGCGCGGCGGCCGTGTGACGCTCGCCCCGATCGCCGAGGTCCCCTGCGAGTGGGAATCGCCGCTGGCCGCTTTCGAGGCGACGCTCGTCCATGAGAAGAAAGTGACCGCCATGATCGACGCGCTGTGCCGTCAGGCCGAGGCCGACAAGGATTTCGCTACGGCCAACAAGCTGGTCTGGTTCGTCGACGAGCAGGTCGAGGAGGAACAGAACGCTCAGGATATCATCGACTCGCTGAAAATGGTCGACGACAGCAAGATGGGCCTCTATATGATCGACAAGGAGCTGGCCGCCCGCGCATACACGGCTCCTTCTATCGCCGGCGCATAATCGTCCGGGCGAAACGGAAATCGGCGGATCGTCTTCACGGACGATCCGCTTTTTTTCGATGCGAGGTGCAGCAGCCGACTCCGTCCTGCGTATTATGATTGAAAGCGCGTTTCCGACATGAAGGTTTTTCTTTCCGATATAGACAGCCTCTACGACCGGTATTCCGGGCGGCTGTTCCATACGAGCCTGAGGATCGTCGGCGATCGGACGGAGGCCGAGCAGATCATGCACGACACGCTGCTCAAGTGGTTGCGCCGAAGTCCTGCCGGGCCGGTGCCCGGTGCGACGCCCGATTCCGCTTCGGACGGCAGAATCGAGGCTTGGCTCGTCAAGGTCTGCGTCCGGGCCTCGATCGACGCGATCCGCAGACGCAGAACCCTGCGGAGGCTTTTCCCGGAAAGGAGCCTTGCGGAGCGCATACCCGACGAGGCGGAGACGGAGGCCGGTTGGAGCGGCCTGCTGGGCGACTCCCAGGGCGAGGCGACCGAGAAGGTCGAGCGCATACGCCGGGGGATGAGCCGGCTGCCTGCCGGTTACCGGGCGGTGCTCTCGCTGCTGCTGTTCGAGGGGTACGATTACGAGGAGGCGGCCGAAATCACGGGACTGAAAGCCTCGTCCGTGCGTTCCCAATATGTCCGGGCCAAAGCCCGGTTGCTGGAAATACTGAAAAAGGATGGATAATTTGCGCGAGTTTGTCAAGAAGAACCGGGCGGCATTCGACACGGAACCGCTCGACGAGGGGCATCGCGGGCGTTTCGCGGCAAAGCTCGCCCGCGGAACCGAACGAGGGGCTTCCGTATTGCTTCGGCGCTTTTGGGCGGCGGGTTGCGCCGCCGCGGTTGTGCTCGGACTGTTGTGGCTGCGCACGGGACATAGCCAGGGAGACCCGGTCCGGCGTGTGATCGCCGCGTACAAGCGCGATATGGATTCCTTGAACCGGGAGATTACGGCGTTCTGCCTGCGCACCGGAGCGGATACGTCCCAGATCAACCGTACGATTCGGATAATCGACTGCGAGGCGGTTCCGCTGTACGAGCAGTTGCCCGACGAGTTGGACGATGCCGAGAAAGTACGGATACTGAGACGCTATTTCGGATTGAAAGTCGATGCGGTCAAGCAGTTGAGGGCGCAGATCGCCGACGAGCAGTAGAGAACGAAAAACGATAAGACGATGAAAAACTGGTTTGTGGCATTCCTGACGGCGCTATGGCTGCTGCCGTCCGAGGCGGCCTCGGTTACGAAAAAGATCGGGGTACAGGATTTTACCGGTGTCGTGGCCGGCGGTATTTACGACGTGACGCTGATCCGCGCCGACGTCTGCTCGGTCGAGGTGACCTGCGAGGCCGATATGGCCGACGATCTGCGGATCGCGGTGAAACAGGGGCGTCTCGTGCTGGAGATCGATCAGTCGGGCTGGTCTTCCGCCGAACGCAAGAAATTTTCCGACCTCCGCCCGAAGGCGGTCGTTCGGCTTCCCGTGCTGAGCTATCTGGAGATCGGCGGCGCATGCCGCATGGAGACATCGGGCCGGTTCGATGCCGGAGAACGTTTCGACGGGCGTATCAGCGGCGCGGCTTCGCTGTCGGAGCTGTGTGTCGGAGGAGAGTCCGGGAATTGGGATATCAGCGGCGCGGCTTCGGTCCGGATCGACGGGAAGTTCGACGAATCGCTCTATGTGGTATCGGGGGCGGCCCGGGCTATCGTCTCGGAGACCGGCGTGAGCGTGCGGGCCGAGACGATCGGAGCCGCCTCGTTACGGTTAAACATATCCGATGCTTCTTATTCCTATGTCGGGGCGACGGGAGCTCCCTCCGTAACGGTTACCGGGCGGACGGGTAGTCTGACGATTGAGAGCAGCGGAGCCGGTCGCGTAAATACTGCCGCATTGAACGCCCGTCGGGCGCGGGTTGGCTGTACTGGCGCCTGCTCGGTCGATCTGAACGTGTCCGGCGAGCTCGACGTCAGCGTGACCGGCGCCTCGCGGGTAACCTATTCGGGCGATGCGAGGATCGTTTCGCAGTCCGTGAGCCGAGCAAGCTCGCTCAGGAAACGATAAGAAGCCTTGCGGCGACCGTTTCGAATATTCATCCCTAAAAAACGATACGATGAGAAAATGGCTTTTGCTCGCGGCGTTCGGCCTGCTTATGCAGCCCGCGTCCGCAACGACGGTGGCGAAAAAGATCGACGTGCCGGAATTCACGGGAATCGTGGCCGGCAGCGTGTACGACGTGACGCTGATCCGTTCGGACGGTTGTTCGGTCGAGGTATCTTACGATACGCGGTTCGAGGATTGCGTCCGCGTGTTCGTCTCGGACGGAAATCTGGTGCTGGAGTTCATGCAGCCCGAGCGCGGCCGTAAGAGCCGCTCGTTCGATATGAAGGACGTGAAGTTGTCGGCTGTCGTCCGGATGCCGGAGCTGACGTATCTGAGGCTTTCGGGCGCTTCGAAACTGACGACCGGCGACGAGTTCGACGCCGGAGCGCGTTTCGACGGCGCGTTGAGCGGGGCGTCTTCCGCCCGCGGGCTGAGCGTGAGCGCCGGACGGGGCGAGCTGAGGCTGAGCGGCGCTTCGTCGACCGACCTGAAGGCCCGCTTCGACGAGGCTTTTTTGATGCAGTTGTCCGGGGCGTCCAACGCGTCGGTCGATGTGCGGAGCGATGACGTGCGGATGACGTGCAGCGGCGCGTCGAATGTCAAAGTCGGGGTGCGCGATGCCGGACATACGGGCGTCCGTTTGTCGGGGGCTTCGCAGGCGACGGTTTCGGGCGAAACGGTCGATCTGAATGTCGAATGCTCGGGGGCCGCGCGTTCGGACGCAACCGCGCTGACGGCGCAGCATGCGAGCGTTTCCTGCTCGGGTGCGGGCTCGGCCGACGTGGAGGTAACCGGCGAGCTGAGCGTCGTCGCGACCGGCGGGTCGAGCGTCGTTTACGGAGGCGATGCGGCGATCGTTTCGCAATCGGTCGGCCGGGGCGCCTCGCTCAGGAAGCGATAGGGAATTTGCATTCCGATCTTCACGATCTGTTTTGTCGCCGCCGCGATACGGGAAACGACATGCCCCGTATCGCGGCGGTTTTGAGCGGTGCTCGTCGAGGCGGGCCCGGGCTGCGGGGGAAAAGGCGCGGGCGAGTCGGCCGAGGATAGTCGGGCCATATGACCGGGCTTCCGACGTGCACGAGTTATTTCGGCCGCATGATCTCTGCGCGGGATTTCTGCGCGATTTCAGCTGCGGACGGTATGTTCGGGATATGCGGCCCCGCGCGGACGTTTACGGCGGCGGAGCGGATTCAGGATGGCGATAGGATTGTCGGACGACGGCGGGACCGGCTTCCGGAGAAAGTTTTTTCCCGCTCCGTACGGTTGCCGGTCGACCGACCGGCATGCCGCGTCTGCGGTCTGTCTCGGATCGGAAATATTCCCGGCCACGTGTTCTGCGGAGGCGGAAAGCTACTTCCCGAACAAACTGTCGACGAACTCCTTGCGGTCGAAAGCCTGCAACTGGTCGATCCCTTCGCCCACGCCGATGAAACGGACGGGTATCTTGAACTGGTCGCTGATGCCGATCACGACGCCGCCCTTGGCCGTACCGTCGAGCTTCGTGATGGCGAGCGAGGTGACCTGCGTCGCTTGGGTGAACTGCTTGGCCTGCTCGAAAGCGTTCTGGCCCGTCGAACCGTCCAGCACGAGCATCACGTCGTGCGGAGCGCCGGGAATCACTTTGGCCATGACGTTGCGGATCTTGGTCAGCTCGTTCATCAGTCCGATCTTGTTGTGCAGCCGGCCGGCCGTGTCGATCAGCACGACGTCCGCGCCGTTCGCTACGGCGCTGCGCAGCGTGTCGAAAGCGACCGATGCGGGGTCGGAACCCATGTCCTGCCGGATCATCGTCGCACCGGCCCGCTCGGCCCAGACGGCCAGCTGGTCGATCGCAGCAGCCCGGAACGTGTCCGCCGCGCCGATGTAGACTTTTTGGCCCGCCTGCCGGAGCTTCGATGCGAGCTTGCCGATCGTCGTGGTCTTGCCGGCTCCGTTGACGCCTACCACCATCACGACGTAGGGCATCCCGTCCTTTTTTCCGTAGTCGAATCCCTGCTCGCCCTCGAGACGGTTCTCCTCGAGCAGGGCGGTGATTTCGCTGCGGAGAATGCCGTTCAGCTCGGCCGTATTCATGTACTTGTCCTCGGCCACGCGCTTTTCGATCCGTTCGATGATGCGCAGCGTCGTGTCGACGCCTACGTCGGAGGTGATCAGCACCTCCTCCAGGTTGTCGAGCACTTCGTCGTCGACCTTCGATTTGCCTGCGACCGCGCGGGCCAGTTTCGAGAAAACGCCCTCCTTGGTCTTTTCGAGACCCTTGTTCAAGTCCTCCTTATTTTCCTTTTTGGAGAAAAAGTTGAAAATTCCCATATCGCGTGTTGCTTTGTTTACTCGGTTTTCAGGATCTGTCGCCGGCGCCTTTCGGCTGTACGGGGCGGCAACGTCGGACTGCGCTTGGCAAGCTGTTGTCCGGCGCGCCCGGCGCTTTCGGCATCCGCTGTCGTGGCTCGGAACGGTTTTCTGCCTTGGGGCTTGGTCCGGTCGGAGCTCTGCGCTTTCCCGTACTCTGCATCTCCCCGAACTCGCGCGACTCGGGGCGGCGTATCTGCTTTCCCTCTACGAAGCGTCTTTTCGTTCCGGAGATACCGCACCGTCAAAAATACAAAAAGCTTCTTAAAACTTAAGAAGCTTTTTGTAATAAGACGGCGATTCGGCTATTTCTTGGCCGCGAAGAAATCCTTTACCTGCTCGTTGGGAACGACCTCGGTCTTGAAGGCGTATGCGCCGGTCTTGTCGGATTTCACCATCTTAATACACTTCGTGAATGCTTTACCGGTTCCGGTTTTCAGCGTTGCGACTACTTTCTTTGCCATGGTTCAAGCCTATTTAATTTCTCGGTGAATGGTTACCCGCTTGAGAATCGGATTGTACTTCTTGCGCTCCATTCTGTCGGGCGTGTTTTTCTTGTTCTTGGTCGTGATGTACCGCGACATGCCGGGCAGACCGCTTTCCTTCTGTTCCGTGCATTCGAGAATCACCTGGACCCGATTGCCTTTCTTTGCCATTTCGGTTTCTGTTTAAGGATTAATACAGCGATTTGGGAGCGGCGGCCTCTTTGAGAGCTGCTGCCAAACCTTTCTTGTTGATGGTTTTCATGCCGTGGGCGGTCACCTTGAGCGTGATCCAGCGGCCTTCCTCCTCGTTCCAGAAGCGTTTCGTCTTCAGGTTCGGATTGAAACGCCTCTTGGACTTCTTGTTCGAGTGCGACACGTTGTTGCCCACCTGTGCCGTCTTACCCGTGATTTCACAAATTTTCATAAGACAAGTTTCTTTTAAACATTGTACTCCAAAAGGAACGGCAAATTTAGCGATTATTCTCCGAATAAAAAAATCCTCAGGCAAAAAGTCGTCTGCTGCCGGTGTGTCGGAAAGAACGCTGAAAAACCGGCCGTCTTATCGGCCGAAAAAGTGGGACGTTGTAGGGTTGCTTGTCGGCTATGTCGCGGAAAATGCTTATTTTCGTCTGACCGAACCTAAACCGAACCGATAAATGAAGCGATTTGTTTTATCCTTGCTGGCGGCCGTACTGACGATTCCGGTCGTCCGGGCGGAAGTCCGACCGCGCGGGCCGTTCGAGGACGGCAGGTTGCCGCTGGTCCCTTATCCGGCCGAGGTATGTCTCGGTGAACGTGATTTCGATCTCGGCGAGCGACTGACCGTCCGGATATGCTCCGGCGACGAAGAAGACTTTTTCGCCGCCTCGACGCTGACCGATGAGCTGATCGGCGTTCGGACGGATGTGAAAGAGTCGCGCTCGGGCATCGAGCGCTCCGTGACGCTGACACGGCCGGGCCTGTGCCGTGCGGCCGACGAGCGGCTCGCGCAGGCCGGACTCGCGCCCGATTCCGATCCGGAAGGCTACGTGCTGCTGGCCGACGAGCGGGGCGTAATCGTCTCGGCCGCGACGGCTGCCGGGGTGTTTTACGGCGTTCAGACGTTGCGCCAGTTGGTCTATCCGTCCGACGGCGGCTATCGGATCCGGGCGGTCGCCGTGCGCGACGTCCCGGCCATGCGCTATCGCTGGCAGCAGGACGACTGGAGCCGCGGGCCGATTCCGACGTTGGAATATGCCAAGAAACAGATACGCATCCTCTCCGAATACAAAATCAACGGATACTGCATTTATGCCGAGAACCTCTTCCGCTCGGAACTTCATCCGGCGATCAATCCGTACGGCGGCACGATCGCTCCGGAGCAGATCGCCGAACTGGTAGACTATGCCAAGCGGTATCATGTGGAGATCGTTCCGCAGCAGCAGACTTTCGGACATCTTCACTACGTGCTGCGCCAAGAACGCTATGCCGCTCTGGGAGAGAAACACGGCAGTCAGATTCTGAGCCCGTCCGAGCCGGAGGCTTACGATTTCATCGGCGATTACCTGAGCGAGATCGTGCCGGTGTTCTCCTCCGAGTTCATTCACATCGGCTGCGACGAAACTTTCGAGCTGGGACGAGGCAAAAGCAAGGAGCTGGTCGCCCGCTCGTCGCATGCCGACGTCTACATGGGCCATCTGCGCCGGGTAGCTGCGCTGCCGGCTTTGCAAGGCAAAAAGTTGTTGTTCTGGGGCGAGATCGCCGTAGAACATCCCGATAAGCTTGACCTGCTGCCTGCTGCCGGGATCGCCGTCGCGTGGGATTACCTGCCGCGCGAAAACTACGATCGCTTCCTGAAACCCTATGCCGACCGCGGCATCCCGACCTTTGTCGCGCCCTCGGCCTTTTACGGCGGTCGCGTTTTCCCGGACTATCTTGCGCATCTCGAGAATATCCGCAATTTCGTCCGCGATGGACAGAAGTACGGTTCGGAAGGCATGTTGAACACTTCGTGGGACGATTTGGGCGAGGACCTGTTCGATATGGGGTGGTACGGCGTCGTCTTTGCGGCTGCCTGCTCATGGCAGTCCGGCGAGTCGGATATCGCCCGCTACCGCGATGCGTTCGACTGGGCGTTCTACCGCATCGCGGACGGACATCCGTTCGCCGAGGGAATCGGACGGCTGGCCGATGTGCACGGTCGGGTCGGGGCGGTCAATTTCGAAATGGCCTATTCGTCGCCGTTTTCCGAGATCGGCGCGATGCAGCAGAATCATTTGCAGCGTGTCGGGGCGAGCCGCGAGATGCGGCTTTGGTGCGAGGAAGCCTATACGTCCTTCTGCCATGCGCGGAATCGGGTCGCGCTGCACGGTTCGACGGTCGATGCGTTGCTGTTCGCCGCTCGGCGGATGGATTTCGTGTTTCATAAGGCCGTGCTGGCCGACGAGATGTCCGATTTGTACGACGCGGTGGTGCGCGACGACGACCGGGGATATGCGGTCAACACGGCGCTGTACGACCTGGTTATGCCCTATGCCAGCCGCCTCGGCTCGCTCAGGGATATGACCAAGGAACTCAAACTGTTTCATCGGGACCTGTGGCATGCGGAGAACCGTCCGATCCACTGGGACGTCGTAGCGGTCCGCTACGACCGCATGTTGCTGGAATGGGAAACGCAGTACGACCGGATCCAGCTCGATTTGCAGCAGCAGGCGCGTACCGGCATGCACCTGCCTCGGGAGCAGGTGGGCTTCCGATTCGATCGGCCGAAGCCGTAAACGGACGGATGTTCGGTCCGGACAGCGCAGGCGGGTAAGTCTGCGCTGTCCGGGTTTCGGGGTGAGCCGTCGGGCAGAAGCGGTACGGGAGAGAGTTTGAAGAAGCTGCGCACCCCTGCCGCGTTACTTCCCATGCGCGTGACCTATGCCGGATGGTACGGCCGTTGCGCTGTACCTTGGCTGCCCGCGCTTTCAGTACCGGATCGTATCGAGCCCGTGATCGGGCGCTCCGCACAGGCGAAGGCGGAGCAGGTTGATCGCGTGCGACGAGGCACGCTCGATGTTCTGGCTGCGCAGCGATCCGAACGTCATCCGGAGCGAGAAGGTGCCCTCGGGGCCCGATACGGCCATCCAGACCGTGCCGACCGGCTTGTCGGGCGTGCCGCCCGAAGGCCCTGCGACGCCGGTCGTGGCGATGCCGTACACGGCGCCGGTCGCCCGGCGGACGCCTTCGGCCATTTGCTCGGCGACGGGACGGCTGACGGCTCCGAAGCGCTCCAGATCGCCCCCGTCTACGCCGAGCAACGAGCGCTTCACGTCGTTCGAGTATGCTACCACGCCGCCCCGAAAGTAGTCCGAGGCGCCGGGCAGGGCCGTGAAGCGGCGGGCGATGTTGCCGCCCGTGCACGACTCGGCCGTTGCGACGGTCGCCCCGCGAGCGCGGAGCAGGTCTCCCGTTACGCTCTCGAGCGAGACGTCCCCGTATCCGACGATGCCGTAGGGGATGATTCGCTCCAACCGTTCGAATTGCCTGCCGATTTCCCGCTCGGCCTCTTCCCGGTCGATCTCGTAGGCCGACAGGCGCAGGCGGATGCACAGCGCGCTGGGCAGGTAGGCCAGATGCAGGTAGCCGGGCAGCGCGCTTTCCCAGCCGGCGATCGTCTCGGCCAGTATCGACTCGGCCATGCCGAACGTAATGGCCGTCCGGTGCACGATGGCCCGGAAGCGGAAATGCTCGCAGAGGCGCGGCAGCACCTGCTCGTCGACGAGCGTTTTCATCTCGAACGGGACGCCGGGCAGCGAGACGAGCACGCGGCCGTCGCGCTCGAACCACATGCCGGGAGCCGTTCCGCAGCGGTTCGGCAGCACGACGCAGCCTTCGGGCACGAGCGCTTGAGCCTGATTCAGCTCGTTGAAATCGATATGCCGCAGCTCGGTCATCCTGCGTACCTGCTCGTAGACGGCTTCGTCGCGCACGAGCGCCATGCCGAACATGCGCGCGAGCGTATGTTTCGTGATGTCGTCTTTCGTCGGGCCGAGGCCGCCGGTGCAGATCACGACGTCGGAGCGCTTCAGCGCCTCGCCGACGGCCTGTTCTATGTGCCGGGCCGTATCGGAGACCGACGTGATCCGGTGGATTCGTATGCCCGCCGCGTTGAGCTTCTCGCCCAGCCAGGCCGAGTTCGTGTCGACGATCTGTCCGATCAGGATTTCGTCGCCTATGGTAATGATTTCTGCCTGCATAAGTGCGTAATGGTTATGTTACGGAAACGATGCGCATCCGAGCCAGAGGCCTTGTGCGGGTGTCCGGCCGCATGCCTTCCGTGCCGTATGCTGCGGCAAAGGTACGCTCTTGTTTCGGAATAGCCAAGCTCTCGCGGGCGGCTTTCGCCTTTTGTTTCCGGAGGAGCGGCAGGGATGCCGGCGCGTCGTGCCCTGCGTGCCTCGTCGGGGCTCTTTTTAAAAAAAACGGGCCCGGCGACGTGTTCCGGGAATCAAAGTTGTATTACTTTTGCCGCCGGAAAAATAAGGGGACCGTATGAAAAAGAGTCTTGTCGCGCTGGCTTTCGGAACGCTCGCGCTCGGCATAGCCGAGTTCGTCATGATGGCGATTTTGCCTTATGTCGCCGGAGACTTGCATGTGAGCATAGCGACTGCCGGGCATCTGATTTCCGCCTATGCGCTCGGCGTGTGCGTCGGGGCCCCGGCGCTGATTTTCGCGCGTCGGCTTCCGCTCAAGCGGATTTTGCTGATATTGGTATGCCTGATGATCGCGGGCAATCTGTGCGCTGCGGTTGCGCCCGGTTACGGCGTGCTGATGTTGGCGCGCTTCGTTTCGGGACTGCCTCACGGAGCCTATTTCGGCGTGGGCTCGATCGTTGCCGAGAAGCTGGCCGACGAGGGAAAAGGCGCCGAGGCCGTGTCGATCATGATCGCGGGCATGACGGTCGCCAACCTGTTCGGCGTGCCGCTCGGCACGACGCTCAGCGAGGCGCTGTCCTGGCGGGCCACTTTCCTGCTGGTGGGCTGTTGGGGGTTGGTCGTGCTGCTGTTCGTCTGGCGTTGGGTGCCGCAGGTCGGCGGTTTGCCCGATACCGGCTTCAAGGGGCAATTCCGTTTCTTTCGCAAAAAGGCGCCCTGGCTGTTGCTCGGAGCGACGCTGCTGGGCAACGGAGGCGTATTCTGCTGGTACAGCTATATCAATCCGCTGCTGACTCGCGTTGCGGGTTTCCCGGCGGCTAGCGTTTCGGCGCTGATGGTGCTGGCCGGATTCGGCATGTTCGCAGGCAACTTGGCCGGCGGCCGCCTGTCGGACCGCTATACGCCGGGGCGGGTGGCCGCTTGGGCGCAGGGGACTATTTGCGTTGCCCTGCTGCTGACCTTTTTCTGCGCGCGGGTTCCATGGCTTGCCGTCGCGCTGATGTGCGTCTGCACGACCGGGCTGTTCGCGGTGTCGAGTCCTCAGCAGCTCCTGTTGCTGCGCCATTCCGAGGGCGGCGAGCTGCTCGGGGCGGCCAGCGTCCAAGTGGCGTTCAACCTGGGCAATGCGATCGGAGCCTATTGCGGCGGCTTGCCGCTGGAAGCCGGTCTGGGATACGAGTATCCGGCTTTGATCGGCGCTCCGTTCGCGCTGGCCGGCTTCGTGTTGCTTACGGTCTTCTATCGTCGGTACGAGCCTTCGGGCCGCCGGCCGCTACGGCATGCGTAATCCTCTCCGTATGGTTGCGGAATGATTTGTCGCCCCGCCTTCCGAAACGGCGGGGCGGATCGGAAGGCGGGAAAGGCGTTCGACGGCTTGTCCGGATGCGGCCTATTCTTATTTATTCGCCGGCGTTGTCGGTCCGTTGCTCTCCGGCCGACCGTTTGTCGGCCTCGAAGCGGAGCCGCTTGCAGATGCGTTTGACGAAAGCCGGGCCGTTGTAGATGAAGCCGGTATAGACCTGTATCAGATCGGCGCCTGCGTCGAGCATGGCTACCGCGTCGTCCTCGGTCATGATGCCGCCGACGCCGATGATCGGGAAACGGCCTTCGGTCTTTTCGTGAATGTAGCGAACCGTTTCGAGCGAGCGCCGGGTCAGGGGAGCTCCGCTCACTCCTCCGTTGCCGATGTCGGCCAGCGTGCGGGAATCGGTCGCCAATCCTTCGCGGCTGGTCGTGGTGTTGGTCGCTACGATGCCGTCGATTCCGCCCTCTTGCATCAGGGCGATCACGTCGTCGAGCTGGGCGGTCGTCAGGTCGGGGGAGATCTTGAGCAGGATCGGACGGTACTGGTTCTGTCCGCGCCGGAAGTCGAGCAGCCCGCGCAGGATTTCCTTCAGCGTCTCCTTGTCTTGCAGATGGGTCAGATTGCGGACGTTGGGACAGCTGACGTTGATGACGAAATAGTCGACGTACTGGTAGAGCGACCGGAACAGCTTCAGATAGTCGGCCGGGGCCGATTCGTTCGGAGTCGCCGTGTTCTTGCCCAGGCTTGCGCCGATTACCTGACGGCGCTTGCGGTGGCGGAGATTGCGCACGGCATTCTCCATGCCCCGGTTGTTGAAGCCCATCCGGTTGATCAGCGCCTCGTCGAGCGGCAGGCGGAAAAGCCGCGGCCGCGGATTGCCCGGCTGTCCCTTGGGCGTGACGGTCCCCACTTCGGTAAAACCGAAGCCCAGCGACAGCAGCTCGTCGTATACCTCGGCGTCCTTGTCGAATCCGGCGGCGATGCCGACCGGGTTCGGGAATTTGATGCCGAACACCTCGCGCTCGAGCGACGGATGCCGGACCGTAAAACAGGTCCGGAGCAGTTGCCGCGCTCCCGGAACGTAATGCACGACCCGCAGCATCACCACGACGATACGGTGTATCAGCTCGGGCGAAAGCTCGAACAGCAGCGGACGTATGATTTTTTTATACATGGGGCGGCTGTGAAATAAGTTTGCGCAAAGGTATGAATTATTTCCCAATAAAGCGTTTCCCGTCTTGGCGCCGGTTCCTCGCGTAAGATTTCTGCGGGCCGCGAGCTGCCGGCGGACCTTAAGGGAGTTTCAGCGGTCCTGCCTGCGACAGAAAAGGCCGTTGCGGCGCGGCGGAGTCCGTCAGAAGAATTCGTTTCGGTAGCGGTAGTTGTTACGCATCGTCTCGAACAGTTCGGGGTGCGCCCTGAGCCGGGAAGTTTCGGCCTCGATGTCGAAGTAGCGGGGCATCGCGCCGCTCATCCGCTCCCAGCTGATCGACGGGTCGGGTTTGCCGGGCGTTACCTGTGGCGGGTACCAGTCGTCGAGCGGCATCGAGTAGTGTCTGCTGACGGCGCGGACCGCAGCGGCCGTTCCGGCGGCTTTGCCCTGAACGGTATAGCCGGCGATGTGGGGCGTGGCCAGCGAGGCCAGTCCGAGCAGGTCGCAGCTGATGTGCGGTTCGTCGTTCCATGTGTCGATCACGGCGTGCGACAGCCGGCCCGAGCGGCGGGCCTCGATCAGGTCCTCGTCGACGACGATCCCGCCCCGCGAGGTGTTGACGAACACGGCGCCGGGCTTCATCGATGCGAAAAAGCTCGCGTCGGCCATGGCTTTCGTCGGGTAGTCGCCGTTGACGCTCAGCGGCACGTGGCATGTGACGATGTCGCATTGGGGCAGCATTTCGTTCAGTTCCGTGTAGTCGCCTGCCGGGTCCTGCTTCGCTTTGGGCGGGTCGCAGCGCAGCACCCGGAATCCGAAGCGCTCGCCGTATTGGGCGATGAGCGATCCGACGCTTCCGACCCCTACGACGCCGAGCGTCCTGCCGGCGGGAGTCCAGCCGTCGCGCCGGGCCAGCGCTGCGAGCGCGGCCATCACGTATTGCAGTACGCCCCGGGCGTTGCATCCCGCCGCCGTCCGGATTTCGATCCGGTGTTCGCGGCAGTACGGAGAGTCGATGTGGTCGTGCCCGATCGTGGCCGTGGCGATCAGCCTGACCGGGGTCCCGTCGAGCAGGCGTCCGTCGCAGCGGGTGCGGGTGCGGATAATCAGCGCGTCGGCGCGCAAGGCGTCGGCGTGCGAGATTTCGCTTCCCTTGAGGTACTCCATGTCGGCATAGGGTTCCAGTACGCCTTTCAGGAACGGAATGTCGCAGTCGGCAATGATGTGGGGTTTGTCGGTCATCTCCTGAGCGCTCTGCATTTATCGTGCCCGCAAAGGTAGCAATAACTTCCGAAACTTGTTTGCCCCGGGAGCGTTTCTGCGGGCTCGCGCTCCTTAGGCGTTCCGGATGGGCGGCGCATGGGAAGATGGCCGGAAGATCGAGGCCGGTTTCGGAGTGCGCGGTGATCGGGCCTGCGGCGTGCTCCCGCTGCGGAATATCCGGATTGAAGAACACCGTTTCGTTCGCCGGATTTGCAGTGAAAAACCCCGCCGCGAAAGCTCGCGGCGGGGTCACCCAACTTAATGTAATGATTATGAAAAAAATTCCCCGACCCCGTTATCGCAACGCTATCGGAAATCTGTCTATAGAACGGAACGGAGCGCCGTCGTATTGTACGCTCCGGAAACGAATCGGCGGCGCGGCTGCGTTCCGGCTGAGGATCGGGCCGGGGAATCGGGAGTAGGACGGATCGTTTATCTTTGCTAACTTTGCCTTGCCGGCGGCCCGGCGCGAAACGACGGGTTTCGGGCCGCTGCCGGATCAGAAGCGACGATTATGGAAGAGAAAAAAACGGCCCGTATCCCGGACGGTTTCGATCCGAACGGTCCGGGCATAGCCAACGGCAGCTATTTCGGATTGCCCTTTGCGCCGGAGGAATCCTCTCTGGTGCTGATTCCCGTGCCGTGGGACGTCACCGTGTCCTACCGCGAAGGGACGGCGCTCGGTCCCGGGGCGATACTGGACGCGTCCTTGCAGGTCGACTTGTACGACGTGCATTGTCCGGGTGCATGGAGACGGGGGATCGGCACGGCCGAACTGGACGATACTTGGCCGCTGCGCAGCCGGATGCTGCGCGAAGAGGCGCGTCGCGTGATCGAGCATTGGGAGACGGGCGGATCGCCCGACAGCGAATCGCTGCGCCGGCGGCTGAGGCGCGTCAACGAAGGGGCGGAGAGGCTCGAGGCCGAAGTGTACGCCGAGGCCTGCCGCTGGCTGGATGCCGGCAAGACGGTGGGCGTGGTCGGCGGGGAGCACAGCGTGCCGCTCGGGCTGATCCGGGCCGTCGCCGAGAGGCATCCGGGGCTCGGCATTCTGCACGTCGACGCGCATGCCGACCTGAGGGAAGCCTACGAGGGCTTCGTGCGCTCGCACGCCTCGATCATGTTCAACGCGCTGCGCGAGGCTCCGTCTCTTGCGTCGCTCGTGCAGGTCGGCGTTCGGGACTTCTGCGACGAGGAGGCCCGTCTGGCGGCGGACGATCCGCGCGTGACGATGTTCGACGGGCCGGGGCTGTCGGCCTCGAAGTTCGCCGGCGAAAGCTGGCATTCCCTCTGCGAACGGATCGTCGCCCGGTTGCCGCAGCAAGTGTACGTGAGCTTCGACATCGACGGCCTGACCCCGCAGTATTGCCCCCATACGGGAACGCCCGTACCCGGAGGGCTGACTTTCGACGAGGCGGTCTATCTGTTGTCGCGCGTCGTGGCGTCCGGGCGCCGGATAGTCGGGTTCGACTTGTGCGAAGTGGCTCCGGCTCCTTCCGGAGATGACGAGTGGGACGCCAACGTGGGAGCGAGAATGCTGTACAAGCTCTGTCTGTTCGCGCTGTCGTCGGAGTGACGGGCGTCTTATGGTAGGGCGGTGCGGTCGGCCGGACGCGGAGCGTTGAGGTCCGGATCGTTCGGGGGCGGGCGGCATTCGTACGATAACAGTATCTGTGGAACGCCTTTTGCGTGGCGGAAGGCCTGAGCGCCGGCTCGCGCGGCGCGAGGAACGGAATATACCGGAGCGATGACCAGAGCATTCGATTTCAGGCATAAGCGCAATTTCTACAATCGCCTTGCCCGGCTGCGGAAATTTGTCCGCAGCCCGTGGGCCGGAGGCGTGGTGCTGATCTTGTTTACGGTGCTGGCGCTCGTGTTGGCCAATCTTCCGTGGACCGCGTCCGCTTATCACCATCTGTTCGAAGCCCGTCTGCGGATCGGTTTCGACGGTTTCTCCCTCGACGAGCCGCTCGAGGCGTGGGTCAACGACGGGCTGATGGCCGTTTTCTTCTTTTACGTCGGGCTGGAGATCAAACGGGAAGTGATCGCCGGCCGTCTGTCGGGCCTCCGGCAGGCCGCGCTTCCTTTGGCCGCTGCGCTGGGCGGTATGGTCTTTCCCGCGCTGATCTACTTCGCGATCAATCCGTCGGGGCCGTATGCCGCGGGATGGGGCGTGCCGACGGCGACGGACATCGCCTTCGCGCTCGGCGTGCTGTCGCTGTTCGGTCCCCGCGTGCCCGTTTCGCTGAAAGTGTTCCTGACGGCGCTGGCCGTCGTCGACGATCTGGGGGCGATCGTGCTGATCGCCGTTTTCTATTCGACGGGGATCGATTACGGCCTGCTGGCGGCGGCCGGAGGGGTATTCGCCCTGCTGCTCGTGCTGAACCGGCTGAATGTCTACCGGATGTGCCTGTACCTGATTCCGAGTATCCTGCTGTGGGTGCTTTTCCTTCATTCGGGCGTCCATGCGACGATTGCGGGCGTGCTGATCGCGATGACGATTCCTGCGACGCCTCGCTATTCCAAGCGCTATTTCGGCTACAAGAGCCGTCATTGCATGGACGACTTCCGCCGGCACGACCGGGAGGGGGCCGAGGTGTTGTCCAACCGCGCGCAGATGGAGGACCTGGAGCGGCTGAGCCGGGTGGCCCTCCAGTCGATCAGTCCGTCTCAGCGGCTGGAGCACGGGCTGCATCATACGGTCGCGTTTTTCATCATGCCGGTCTTTGCGCTGGCGAATGCCGGCGTGACGGTAGACGGGCTGGGCGATTTGCGGGTGCTGGCTTCCGGACAGGGACTGGGCATTTTTCTGGGTCTGGTGCTCGGCAAGCCGCTGGGCATTTTCCTGTTGAGCCGTCTGTGCGTGCGGCTCGGATGGGGAGCGCTGCCCGAAGGGGCTACGTGGCGCGGCCTGCTGGCCGTCTCGTGTCTGGGCGGAATCGGGTTCACGATGTCGATTTTCATCAATACGCTGGCTTTCGGCGATCCGGTCTACGTGGCGTCGGGAAAGATCGCCGTGCTGGCGGCGTCGTTCTCCGCGATCGGAGTCAGCTTGTTGGGCATGAGGTTTCTGATGAGGGGAAAAGCTTCGGAGACGTAGTAAAATAATTCGATGTTTTTTTTCGAATATGCAGTATTATTCACTTAATTTGCTTATGTTTGCATTCCCGCCGCGAAGTCGGAAGGCGCGCGGGTACGCGGAAGCGAGAAACAATTCAATTCAAATAATGATTGGTTAAGAAAATGAAAAAGTTACTTATTTTAGGCGGCGCGGCAGCTCTCGTGTTCAGCTCGTGCGGCACCAAGGGAGGAAATCTCAAGAACGTAACCGACACGCTGGCCTATACGATGGGCATGGAGCTCGGCGAGTACGTCAAGAACATGGACAGCGTCATGGAGATGAAGTTCGATCTGGCTACCGTCGTCGCTGCGATGAAAGACGTAGCCAAGGGCGACACTTCGGTGATGACCCGTCAGCAGGCCATGGATTTCATTCAGGAGTATTACATGGTGCGCAAGCCGCGTATCGACAGCGCGGCCAACGCGGACTTCCTGGCTCAGGTCGAGAAGGATAACAAGAATGTGAAGAAAACCGAGTCCGGTCTGCTGTACGAGATCGTACGCGAGGGCGAGGGCGCGAAGCCCGATTCGGCCGACAATGTATTCGTGACCTACAAGTTGTCCGACCGCAAGGGCAATGTCATCGAGGATCGTTCCGCCGAAGGCGACACGACCAAACTGAATATGGCCCGCGTGATTCCCGGATGGGCCGAGGGTCTGAAGATGATCGGCAAGGGCGGCAAGATCAAGCTGTGGGTACCTTCCAATCTGGGATACGGCAGCCGTCCGATGGGTCGTCGCATTCCGGCCAATTCGGTTCTCGTTTTCGACGTGGACTTGCTCGACATTCAGCCGGTAGAGGCTAAGAAATAGTCCGGCAGGCGGAAAACGACTGTCGGAAGGCTTTCCTCCGGAATAGCCTATCGAAAACTGCAACAGATCGAGAAATCGATCTGTTGCTTTTTTGTGCGGTTTGGGGGATCGCCCGTCCGGCGACGATTCCGTCCGTCGGCAGCGATACTCGCAAAGAGAACGATGAAAAGTCTCCGGATTCGGTCCTGTTTTTTCCCTTCCTGACGATTGTCAGGCGCATATAGTGAAAGCTCCGTCCGCAGGAAACGTTGACCTTGCCGTTCTCCCGTACCCTTGTCTTTTCCGTTGAGCTTTCGTTCGGCGGTTTTCTGTGCGTTGCAGTTTGTTTTTTGTTCGATTGCGATCGCTTCCCCTGCTGCCGGTTAAGTTTCTGCAATGCGTTTCTCGCTTATCGTTTCCCGTTGCCGAGTTGCGAAACGGGCTGCCGGAATCGTTCCGACAGCCCTTACTCGGATTCGATTTATATGTTCGTTAAATCGTTGGTTTACAACTGCAAAAATATAAAAACGACGATAAAAAACAAAAATCGGCGTATCTATAGGTTTTTTAGGCTCATGAGGAAATCTTCCTCCGCTTCATACGGAGCTTTGATCGCGTCACTTGTAAAAACGAAGGAATAAATAGGATACCCGTATGCCTTTTGCAGTCATACCGGACTGTATTCCAACGTGTTTATCCGCTGCAATAGGCGGACGAGAAGACGACAACGTTAAAATGACGCCGAATGAAAAAATGTCTGTTATTATGGCTCGCGTTCGTGCTTGCCGCGAGCAACGTGCAAGCTCAGAAAGCGGTGGACTCGATGCGGGTTTTCTACCGTCGGGGCTTTCATGACGTCGATCCGTCGTTCCGGGATAACCGCGCGCGGCTGGATCGTTTCCTGAATTCGGTCGACAGGGCGCTGAAAGAGAACCGCGTCGGAAAGATCGTTATCCGCTCGTATGCCTCCCCCGACGGGACGGCGAAAGCCAACGAGCGGCTGTCGGAGCGCCGGGCGGAGGAGCTCAAAGCCTACCTTGTCCGCGAGGGAAACGTTCCTGCTGCGCTGGTCGAGCACCATGCCGAGGGCATCGCATGGGGGATGCTTCGGGAACGGATCGCCGCTTCCGACGTTTCCTACCGCAGCGAGGTGCTGGATATTCTCGATCGTACGCCCGTATGGATATACGACGCCGAGGGCAAGATCGTCGACGGGCGGAAAAAGCGGCTGATGGATTTGCAGGGGGGAGAGCCTTACCGACACATGCTGGAACATTTTTTTCCCGATTTGCGCAACAGCAGCAATACCGCTCTCTATCTGTGCGTCGAGGCGAAAGGCCCCGAGAAAGAACCGCAGCGGACGGTGTCCGGCATATCCGGAAACGGCGAGGCTCCTCGGCTCGATGCGACCGGCTCGGCCGACGGTTCGGTCTCCCATGCGACGGCGCTGCCTACCGAGTCGCCCATGGAGAGAATTTCCGGTCCGGTTCATCCGTTTCCTAAGCACGTCATCGGACTGCATGCGGGATACTGCGCTTCGTGGATTGCCTCTTACGGGCTCTCCTCTTCGACGAGACCGGGTTACGAGGCGGACGTGACCTATCGGGTCGGGCTGAGCCGGCGGTTGCCGTTTTATTTTCGGACGGGGTTGATTTTCATCGGCAAGGGATACGAGATCAACGGATTCGACGACAGCCGTACCGCGATGAATTACTTGCAGATTCCCGTAGGCATCGATTATGCCGTCCCTTTGGGTAGGCGATGGGCCGTCGTACCCGGGGCGGGACTCTATTATGCCGTCGGCGTGGGCGGCAAGCGCGAAATCGGTCGGGAGGCGGTGTCCGTTTTCGGAAGTCAGGGCGGATTCTCGCGTCACGACATGGGATTCTCGTGCGGCGTGGACTTGACGTTCAGCCGTTTCAGTCTCGGAATCGCTTACGAGGCCGGACTGATCGATATCGACAAGTCCGACACGGTGTACGGGAACGACAGCCGGATGATCGGATACAAAAACGTCAGGAACCGCTGCTTCCTGATCAGGACGGGCGTTAATTTCTAAATTCGGAGAGCGTGATGAAAAAGATAGTAACCCTTTTGATTTTCGGCCTGATGTCCTTGGCGTCCTGCACGGAGTACGACGAAGTGGCCATGTGGAACAAGAACGAGGATATGGGCTCGCGCTTGGCCGCGCTGGAGAGGCTGTGCGATCGGATGAATACCAATATCGTCTCGTTGCAGCGGATCGTCGAAGCGTTGCAGGCCAATGACTACGTGACCGGCGTGGCTCCCGTCGTGGAGAACGGCGAGACGATCGGCTACACGATCTCTTTCAGCCGGAGCGGCCCCGTCACGATCTATCACGGGAAAGACGGACAGAGCGGAGCGACTCCCGTGATCGGCGTGAAACAGGACACGGACGGCCTTTACTATTGGACGCTCGACGGCGAGTGGCTGGAGGACAGTCGCGGCGACCGGGTCGTGGCGCAGGGGCCGGCGGGTCGGTCTGCCTACGAGTTGGCCGTGGAGAACGGCTACCGGGGTACGCTCGAGGAGTGGCTGGCTTCGCTCAGCGGTAACAACGGCCTGTCTGCCTATGAGCTGGCCGTGGAAAACGGCTATCGGGGGACGGAAGAAGAATGGCTCGCCTCGCTCAAGGGCAATACCGGCCAGAACGGTCGGTCTGCCTACGAGTTGGCCGTGGAGAACGGCTACCGGGGCACGCTCGAAGAGTGGCTGGCCTCGCTCAACGGCAACAACGGCCGGTCCGCTTATGAACTGGCCGTGGAAAACGGTTATCGGGGAACGGAGGAGGAATGGCTCGCCTCGCTGAAAGGGACCGCCGGCGATAAGGGCGACGACGGAAACACGCCGAAGCTGAAGATCGAGAACGGCTACTGGTACGTTTCCTACGGAGACGACGACTGGGTACGGTTGGGTCAGGCTACGGGGGAGGACGGACGGCCCGGTCAGGACGGCGATTCGATGTTCAGCGGGATCGACGTTTCCGATCCGGACTTTGTTGTTCTGACGCTGGCCGAAACCGGGGAACGGATCAGATTGCCGCGCTACCGGGAGAAGTTCGACCTGCTGTTCGAAAAATCGGATACGGAAAAGGTGAAGGAGATGGAGATCGCCTGCGGGGCGGGAGAAACGGCCGAAGTTCGTTACGAGCTGACGCCTGCCGGAGCGCAGGTCGCCATCGAGTGCATTTCGCACAGCGCTTACAAGGTCTCCGTGGACGAGGGCGACAGGAGAATCCTCGTCTCTGCTCCGGACGATCCGGCGGCGGTCGCCGATCCGCAGAGCGAGATTCTGGTTTTCGCATCCGACGATGAGCGCACCATCATGCGCAAGTTGGTCGTAAAGCAAGCGAAGTATATTCGCTACCGGGCGACCGAGCAGTTGCGCGTGACGAACGAGTCTTTCCCCGGCGATCCGTATTTCCGGGGCAAGGAATGCGAGTTTATCGACGGGCTGAGTTCCTATGATCCGGTTACCGGAGAGGGGAAGTGGGGCTATACGGGCACGGTAACGCAAGTGGAGCCCGGCGCTTTTGGCGGAGAGACCGCGCTGCAAAGCCTGACCTTGCCCGAGGGGATCGAGTATATAGGAAGCAATGCGTTCAATAACAGCGGGCTGGAGGAGATCGTCCTGCCGGAAACGCTCGTCGAGATCGGCCAGTTCGCATTTTCCAAGACCCGGCTGACCGAAGTCGTCATTCCCGGGAGCGTGGAGCTGTTGCGCGCTTCGGCGTTCGAGGGGAAAAGCAACGGCGGCTCGCCGCTGGAGAAGGTCGTTTTCGAGGAAAATAAAATCCGGGAATTGGAGTTGAGGACTTTCTCCTATTGCGATCGTCTGAAAGAGATCGCCCTGCCCGAGGGGCTGGAATCGATCGGATACAACGCGTTCGACGGTTGCAGCGCGCTGGAGAGGATCGATATACCTGCCAGCGTGACTTACGTCGGCGAGGCCGCCTTCGTTTATTGTACCGGCCTGAAAGAAGCGGTCATAGGCGACGGTGTCGCCGAGATCGCGAAGCGGGCGTTCGCCGAGTGCACGGCGTTGAAGAGGGTCGTCATCGGCCGGGGCATCCGGCGTATCGGCGACATGGCGTTCAATACGAGAAGCAGCTGGGACCAGATGACGCTGGAGTCGGTTACCGTATTGTTCGACGATATTTCCTCCGGCGATTTTCCCGTGCTGGAGAGCGGACAGCGGGGCGTGTTCCCGAAGCCCGGCGGATGGGACCCGGTGTCCTACAAAATCTATGTTCCTCAGGGGACCGGAGCGGTTTATCGGGCAAAGTGGGCCGATTACAGTTCCCTCATACAGGAGAAATGATACGGCCGGCAGCTCTCGGGGCAAGCCTTCGGGCACGGTCCCGTTCCGGCCGATCTTTTCCGAACCGTGCAGGAACGCTCTTTCCTGCACGGTCCGTTTTTTACCGCGGAAGAGCCCCGACCGCGCGGCGCGGAACGGGGGCCGAAGGGCATGGCGTTTTGTGTGCGGGCGGAAAGCTATTTGACGATGACAGACGATACGATCCGGATGCCCGAGGCCTCGTTGATCGCGTCCATCAGCGCGGAACGCCGCATGAATACCTCGTTGCGCGCCACCGACGAACTGAGATGAACGAACAGGCGTCCGCCCGTCCGAAGCTCGATTTTCGTCGTATAGGAGGCGATGACGTTTCCCACCAGAACGGGCCACAGGTCGGGAATCTTCGCCTCGGCGATCTTGCGGGCGATGACGGGCGTGGAGCTGAAAAAGTCGTTCAGCGCGTCGCCTATGCGTACGGGGTCCCTGCGCCTCATGATTCCTCCACGATTCCTCCGGATACCCGGAACAGCTTGTACGCGCACTCGCTTTCGCGCAATATGCCTTCGAGCCGCGTTTGGTTGCAGTCCGTAATCAGTATCTGGCCGAACCGCTTGTCGGCTACGATGCGGATCAGCTCGCCGACCCGTTGCAGGTCGAGCTTGTCGAATATGTCGTCCAGCAGCAGGATCGGCCGGGAGCCGCACCGGGCGGCCACGATGTCGTACTGCGCCAGCTTCAGCGCGACCAGAAACGACTTCTGCTGTCCCTGCGAGCCGTATTTGCGCAGCGGGTAGTCGCCTATGCTCATCAGCATGTCGTCGCGGTGTACGCCCCCGGAAGTGAACTGGTTGATCCGGTCCCGCTGGGCCGTCTCGCGCAGGATCCGGTCCATCGGACGCTCGTTGAGCTCCGAGCGGTAGCCGAGGCCGACCCGCTCGCGGTCGCCCGACAGCGCCGCGTAATACCCGGCCACGACGGGAGCGAGTTCCGAGACGAGCTCCTTCCGCTTTTGCCAAAGCGTCGCGGCGAGCGGGCAAAGTTGCGCGTCGAAGACCTCGATCAGCTCCTCGAATCCGGGCGACTGCTGCCGTTTGAGCAGCTTGTTGCGCTCGGCCAGCAGCCGGTTGTACCGCACCAGCGCCGAGAGATATTCGCGGTCGAGCTGGGAGATGAAGCTGTTGAGGTATTTGCGGCGCTCCTCGCCCGACTCGTTGATCAGCGCCGTGTCGGACGGCGTGACCAGAACCAGCGGAATCAGGCCGATGTGGTCCGACAGCTTCTCGTACTCCTTGCCGTTGCGGCAAAGCTTCTTCTGGCCCCCCTTCTTGAACGAGCATACGATACGCTCGGTGCGATCTGTCGCAGGCTCGCCGTAGCGACCGTCCACGAGGAACGCCTCGCTGCCGTGCCGCACGCACTGGGTGTCGGACAGGCCGAAAGCGCTCTTGCACATCGAAAGGTAGTGGACCGCGTCGAGCAGATTCGTCTTGCCGGTCCCGTTGTCGCCGACCATGCAGTTGATCTGCGGCGAGAGCTCGATCTGGGCCTCGCCGACGTTCTTGAAGTCGATCAGGGAAAGTCGCTGAAGGTACATGTGGGGACAGAAAGTATTGCCGGGGGAAATCCGCCCGCGATCGCGATCAAAGGTAGGCATTTTTTCGGCAACGTCCAAGGCCGGTCCTTGCTCCGGAGCGGCCGGGGGACGTCGTTTTCCGACGGCGGAAGAACGGGGCGGGCGGAAAGCCGGCGTCTAAAAATAACGACAAAAAGGGGCGGAATAGTTTTATATTCGCCAAAAAAAGTTACTTTTGCATTTCAGTATGTCTTTCACTTTAATTTTCTGAAGCAATTATGACGGAGAAACACAAATCGCAGACCGAGGATCCCGAAGTGGCTATTCAGTCGGCTATCGGCCGGGTCGAGGGTTTTATCATGAACAACGGCCGCTCGTTGCTTACGGCGCTGATCGTGGTGGTCGTGGTGGTCGGCGGTTTTTTCGGATATAAGTACCTGATCTCCGGTCCGCGTGCCGAAAAGGCGGCGGCCATGATGTTCGTAGCCGAGCAGCAGTTCGCCGTCGACTCGTTCGCGCTGGCGCTCAACGGCGACGGCAACTTCGCCGGGTTCCTCGAGGTGATCGACCGCTACGGCTCGACCGACGAGGGCAATCTGGCGCGTCACTATGCCGGAATTTGCTATCTGAGGCTGGGCGAGTATCAGCAGGCGCTCGATTACCTGAAGGAATATTCCGCCTCGACCAAGTCGGTTCCCGAGGCGCTTTTGGCCGCGCAGAACTGCGGCCTGCAGGGCGATGCTTACGCGCAGTTGGAGAATTACGCCGAGGCGGTCCGGATGTACGAGAAGGCCGTTGCTGCGAGCGACAACTCGCTTTCGGCACCCTACTATCTGAAAAAGGCGGGAGGCGTGTACGAGAAGCTCGGCGATTACGCCAAGGCCCTGGCTGCCTACGAGAGGATCAGCGACGACTATCCCGCCAGCATGGAGGCGCGCGACATACAGAAGTATATCGGGCGTATCCAGCAGCAGATGTAAGGCCGACGCGCCTTGCGATCATTTCGATAATCCGAAGGTTGCGGCCGCAAGGCGGCAACCTTTTTTATGAAAAAGCGATATGGCAACAATACACAGAAATCTCTCCCGGCTCGACCCGCAGCTGCCGTCGGCGGCCGACATGAAGTTCGGAATCGTCGTTTCCCAGTGGAATCCGCAGATTACCGGCGCTCTGCTCGAAGGGGCCGTCCGTACGCTGCGCGCGGCGGGTTGCGAGGAGCAGAATATCATCGTCAAGGAAGTTCCCGGAACATTCGAACTGGCGCTCGGAGCTCAGTATTTCGCCGAGTATACCGATGTGGACGGCGTGATCGTGCTGGGCTGCGTCATTCAGGGAGAAACCCGTCATTTCGACTATGTGTGTCAGGGCGTGACGCAGGGCGTGACCCAGCTGATGCTGTCGTCGAACATGCCGGTGGCCTTCGGCGTGCTGACGACCGAGAATCTGCAGCAGGCGATCGACCGGGCCGGGGGCAAGTACGGCAACAAGGGCGATGAGGCCGCTATGGCGGCGATCCGCATGGTCGCCCTGCAGATCGAAATGGCACCTGACGAGAGCGAAGACGACCGCAAGAAAGTCAATTGAGGTTCCGTAAGGAATTGCGACGGACGTCCGAATAGAGTTCGCCGTCGAGCAGCCGGACTGCTCGACGGCGAACTCGTTATGTGCAGGCGACCGGACGTTCCGCGAGGCTTTACGGGGGGCGGTTCGAGTGCAGACGATCCGGCAGAACCGCGTTTGCCGGGCCGGCTTGTCGCGCGTTTTTCTGCCGTTGCGGCATCGGCCGGCTGTGACGATGCGGTCCGTGAAAGGTGCGGACGATCTGTCCGTTATACTTGCTTTTTACGGGGAATTTACTATTTTTGTTCACGAGGCCGCCCGTTTTTCGATCCGGTTTCGGACGAGGGGCCTGCGCATCCGTTTACGTTTTTAAAATTTCGCGCTATGAAGCGTTTGTTATGTGTTTTCTGCCTGTTGGCGGCCTGCCTAGCGCTCGTTTGTTGTACCGAGGATCGGACCGGGGGAGGCGAGCCGCTTCCGGCGCCCGCTCCCGAAAACTTGACTGCTCAAGAGGGGGACGGACAGGTCGCTCTGCGTTGGACGGAACCCGTAGGCGACGGTTTGTTGGAGTACGATGTCCGCTGGAATCCGGGCGGAGGGCAGAGGACGATGCACGTCGGGTTCAACTATCTGGTCGTCGACGGACTGGCCAACGGAACCGAATACGCTTTTTCCGTGACCGCCGTGTATGCCGACGGCCGGCGCTCGGATTCCGTTTCGGTCAAGGCCGTTCCGCATGTCGGACCTTGGCCCGAGGAGGGCGTGAACGGGACCTATATCAACAACGGGATCGTTCAGCTCGGCGTCGATATGGATCGCGGCGGAGCCGTTTTCCATTTTTCCGAAGTGAATACGAAGCGCAATCTGCTCAATCATGCCGACGAGGGCCGGTTTATCCAACAGTCTTATTACGGGGAGGCCGACGGCAGCGATTGGAACGGCCAAAGCTGGGTATGGAATCCGATTCAGGGCGGGGGATGTCGCGGAGAGAAAGCCCGGGTTATTTCTCAGGAGATCACCGAGAACAGTATTCGCGTCGTCTCGACGCCCGTTCATTGGGCGACCGGCGAGGCCGTGACGGACTGCGAGATGGAAGAGCGCATCACGCTCGACGGCCGGATCGCCCGCATTCATTATACGTTCCGCAACACCGGGCCCGGGGCGACCGATCATCCGGCTACCAGTCAGGAGATGCCGGCCGTTTTCGTCGATTATGCCCTGAAGAATCTGGTCTACTACGACGGTTCCTCGCCTTGGACCGGAGGTCCGCTGCGCAGGGACGTGCCGGGCTGGCCGAACGAGGAGCGGACGCGGACCGAACATTGGGCCGCTTATGTCGACGACAGCGACTGGGGCATAGGCGTGTATACGCCGGGCACACCGCTCTCGACGACTTATCGTTTCGACGGGCCTTCCGGGCCGACCGGAGGCGGATGTTCCTATTTCGCCCCGATCCGTAACTTCGCTGTCGCGAAGGGGCTGGTGCTTGAGTACGACGTTTATCTGTATATAGGGACGGTAGAGGAGATTCGCAGCGCGTTCGATGCGATACGGACCGACGGCTGGGAAATCGACGACAGCGGTTTTCCTGAAGGTTATCTCTACGTGAAGGAGAGCAGCGGAGTCGCGGTCGAGGAGCTCGAATCGTCGCCGTCGGAGGGCTACACCTACCGCTGGACCGCGACAAGCGGCGAGGCGTCGGTGACTACGCAGCGCATAGCTGCCGCTATACCCGGTCCGGTGCTGACCTTCATGTACAAGAGCGATCGGGACGTGCCTCTTTCGGTCGTTCTCGACGAAGATTCGCAGACTCCGGTCCGGATCGAGCCGCTGACCGCTTCTTCCGACTGGCGCCTCTACGAATTCGATATGGGGCAGGCGGTCGAGCAGTGCGGATGGGGCAGTATCGGCTCGCGCATGCAGCTGTTGCTGGGCGGAGGTGCCGGTGCCGTGTTGGAGATAAAGCAGTTGCATATGCGGGAGCGAAACGCCCATGAAAACGAGCTGGCTTCGGCTCTGTTCATCGAGCTGCAGGAGCCCCGGTCCGATCTCGAACGGTTCGAGGATTTGACGGATTATTTCAGTTACGAAACCGGGTTCGCCTATCTGTTGCAGGCTGAAAAGGGCGGCGTCGATCCGTATATTCATACGGCGGCCAGGAGTCGGGCGATCGCTTCGGACGAAAACTATCTTTCTTTTGAATACAAATGCGAGAAAGGCGGTACCGTAGAGCTTTTTCTCAAAATAATTGCCGGAGGATCGATCCCGGGGCTTTCGTTCCCTACGGCTTCCGATTGGACTCCTATTACGTTCGATCTGAGCGAGGGAAAGGCGTCCGTGCTGGAAAAGTTTCCCGATGCGTGTAGCGCTGGAGGCCGGATGCGGTTCGACATCGATGGAACGGACGGGGCCCCGCTGTACATTCGGGCTATCCGTATTCATAGATAGTCCGTTCTTTCGGCGATTTGCGACCGAATGGCTCGGGAGGCTGAACTTCGGGTGGGGTAGGCAGATGCCTTCGGACGAGATCGAGACGGGTTTCCGGCCGTAGCGAAAGTCCGTCTCGATGTACGGAGACAGCCCGGTCGTATCGTGCATGGTTTCCCGGAACGGGTCGAACGGTCGCAACATGCTTGGCGACAGTCGTGTCCGGATCGTTACGGGGCTATGCTGTGCCGGATATAATAAGAACCGGCCTTTCCTTATTCGTGCCGGACTAAGGCGGAGCGGCGCGAATCCTCTTCCGGCAGGAGAATGTGCCGGCATAGGATAACAATCGGAATGCCGGACCTTGGCTATATGTAGACTTTAGGCATGCCTTCGCGGGCATTGTCCGGGCAGTGTTCCGGTCCGCCGGTACGATGCAGGGGAAGCGCGGGCGCGTGCCTGTGTCCATTGCGGCATAATTACGCCTTTCCTGCAAGGAAAGCTTCGGAGGGATGCTTATTCTGCAAGGCGGATAGGGTCGGAAGGCTTCGGCTGACTCGGCCGCACGGCTTTGGGAGCGGCCGTAGATTGTTGTCGTTTAGCGGCCGAGCAGTTTTTCCTGCCATTGCTCCTCGCGGAAGCCTACCAGTACGAAGTCGGGGCCGACGAGCAACGGTCGCTTGACGAGCTTCCCTTCCGTCGCAAGCAGAGCGATCAGCTCCCCGTCCGACGCTTTGGCGACTTTTTCTTTCAGATTCAGTTCCTTGTAGCGCTGTCCGCTCGTGTTGAAGAATTTGCGTGCCGGCAGTCCGCTCGTGGCGATCCACTGCGACAGTTCGTCGCGTCCGGGGTTCGACAGGACTATGTCGCGGGATTCGGCTTCCACGCCGTGCTCGGCGAGCCAGCGGGCCGCTTTGCGACAGGTGCCGCAGGCGGGGTAGTGCAAGAACAGGTATTTCATGGCATGCGGTTTTGTACGATGCAAAGATACGTTTTTCCTCGTACGGAAAACCGCGCTTTCGCTCGGAGATTTCGGCGCTTCCCGAAAAAACGGCGGTCGGAGCGTTCCCCGATGCGAACGGAGAGCGCCCCGACCGGCGTCGGCCGAGTCCGAGACTATCGGATCATCTTGTCGATCGTTCTTTTCAGAGCGGCGATATCGTGCTGGTAAGAGAGTATATCTTCCTCGTGGTCGAGCTCGTCTTCGAGTATCTCGACGGCCATTTTGGCGGTCGTATAGTCGATGCCGCTCGTGAAGTCGGCGATGTCCTGATAGCGCTTGATCGCGCAGCGCTCGCTGCGGAGGTTCTGCTCGAGGATCGTTTCGATGTACGGGTCGCTGGGAACTTCGTACCGGCAGCGCGCCATTCGGGTCCACTCGTCGGGACTCAGCACGGGCGTCCCGCCGAGCTGAATGATGCGCGTAATCAGTTTTCCCGCATGCTCGAGCTCCTCGTCGGCATGCTCGAGCAGCTCCGACTCGATCTCGCTGCGCATCGGGCCCTCCATGACGCGGGCCCCGACCCAGTATTGGTAATAGGCGAGCCATTCTTCGGCCAGCGCCTGGTTCAGCATTTCGGTCAGTTTTTGTACGTCGAGGTTCAGAACCTCCGCAGTCTCCTGTTTCATCGTCTTGCGTTTTTAGTGGAAAATGTATGCGTGGATTATTGCAAAGACTGTGCTAAACAGCAAAGACGGCACATGGATACGGAACTGACGTCGCCTCCGTAGGTTTCCGGCTCTTTCATCCTCGTTTCGGAGCCGGAAGGTCGGGCCTCGTACGATCCGGTTTATTCCAGAAGCGGCGGAATCCGGTTTCATAGGAACGCTTTTTTCTTGTTCGGAGCGACGAAGGCTGACGGAGAAGGCCGACAAAGGACGGAAATTCCTGTCTATTCCCTGAACCGGTAGAGCTGGTCTCGCAGCCGGGGCGTGAAACCCGCCTCGCGGATCGCGCGGCGGATGCCTTCGGCATCGAGCCGGTTGCGGGCTCCGGCCGACGAAACGACGTTTTCCTCGATCATGATCGAGCCCATGTCGTCGGCTCCTCCGTGCAGGGCGATCTGAGCCGTCTCCTTGCCTACGGTGAGCCAAGATGCCTGTATGTGGCGGATATCGGAGAGTACGATGCGGCTCAGCGCGATGATGCGCAGGTATTCGAGCGGAGAGAAGAAGGCGTCGACGCCTTCCTTTTCGAGCCGGGTTCCGCTGCTGCGGAAAATCCACGGGATGAAAGCGACGAATCCGTACCGGCCGGGAGGGCATTCGGCCTGCAGGTCGCGGATCTTGATCAGGTGCTCGACGCGCTGGCGCGGCGTCTCGACGTGGCCGTACATCATCGTGGCCGACGTGGGCAGTCCGAGTCGGTGGGCCGTGCGCATGACCGACAGCCAGCGGTCGGCGTCGGGCTTTCCGGGCGATATGGCCCGCCGCACGCCGTTATCGAGAATCTCGGCCCCGGCTCCGGGCAGCGAATCGAGGCCGGCGTCCATCAGCCGGCGCAGCGTCGTCTCGTCGTCGAGCGAGCTGATGCGGGCGATGTGGGCGACCTCGGGTGCGCCGAGAGCGTGCAGCTTCAGCGTGGGATAAAGCCTCTTGAGCTCGCGGAACAGGTTCTCGTAAAAGTCGATGCCGAGCTTGGGATGCAGTCCGCCCTGCAGCAGCAACTGATCGCCCCCCAGAGCAAGCGTCTCGTCGATTTTCCGCACGTACTGGTCGATCGTCGTCACATAGGCCCTTTCCCGGTCGTGCGGCTTGCAGTGGAAATTGCAGAACTTGCAGCCCGAGATGCAGACGTTCGTAATATTGACGTTGCGGTCGATCTGCCATGTGACCGTGCGGCCCGGCACGTGCTTTTGCCTCAGCTCCCATGCCAGCGACATCAGTTCGTCCAGCGGCCCCGATTCATAAAGGACGAGGGCTTCGTCGGCGGTCAGGAAATCGAGAGCGAGGGCTTTGCGGTAGATTTTTTCCATATCCATCGGTATGCAGCGGGTCGGGATACAATAAAACCGTTCCTCGCCCGAGGAACGGTTTTATTGCGGTCGGTTCGGACTTATTCCAAGTGAATCGATTCGGTCGGGCAGACGTCGGCGCAGGTTCCGCACTCGGTGCAGACGCTGGGATCGATCTTGTAAACGTCTCCTGCGGAGATCGCTTCAACCGGACATTCGTCGATACAAGTACCGCATGCGGTGCAGGTATCTTCGCTGATTTTGTAAGCCATTTTCTTCTGTTTTAAGTTTTGTAAAGAAATTACGATGCAAATATATAATTATTATTCTTTCCGGTCAAAAAAAGGCGGGCCGTTTTGAGCGGAAGAGGTGCGTGCGGGACGAGCCGCGCGGCCTCTGTTTCGTGAGATGAAATACTTGCCGGGAAATTCCGGCCGGAGGATACCGTCTCGTCTCCCGTACGGCAGGAATCGGCAGGCGTCGCGGACGATTCCGACAGCGTTCCTCTGCGGTTCCGGAATCGCAGAGGGTCAGTGTCCGGGCATCCCGCCGTCCCGGACCGAAAGCGCTTCGCCGGTCAGCGTGGCCGACGTGCAGCCGGTGATGCGGACCGTCACGTACTCTCCGGCCCGGTGGGCGCCTCGGTCGAACACGACGACCTTGTTCTGCGACGTGCGGCCGAACAGCTGGTCGTCGCGTCGCTTAGAGACTCCTTCGACGAGCACCTCGAACGTGCGGCCTACGTCGCGGCGGTTGCTTTCGAGCGACAGCTCGTTCTGCAGCTCGATGATTTGCGCCAGCCGCGCCGTCTTCACGTTTTCGGGCACGTCGTCGGCCATGTGCCTCGCGGCTTTCGTATTCGGCCGCTCCGAGTATTTGAACATGAAGGCGAACTCGTAGCCCACCTCCCGCATCAGCGACAGGGTGTCGCGGTGTTCCTGCTCGGTCTCGGTGCAGAATCCCGCGATCAGGTCGGTCGAGATCGCGCAGTCGGGCAGGATGCGGCGGATCGCCTCGATTCGGCCGAGATACCATTCGCGCGTGTACTTGCGGTTCATCAGTTCCAGTATCCGGGAGTTGCCCGACTGGGCGGGCAGGTGAATGGCGCGGCAGATGTTCGGATGTCTGGCCATCGCGTGGAGCAGTTCGTCGCTCAGGTCCTTGGGGTGGGAGGTCGAGAAGCGCACCCGCAGCAGCGGATCGACGGAAGCCACTTGCTCGAGCAGGCCCGCGAAGTCGGTCGTCTTCCCGTCGCGCTCCCAGCGGTACGAGTTGACGTTTTGGCCGAGCAGCGTCACCTCGCGGTAGCCCGCGCCGAACAGTTCTCCTACCTCGCGCATGATCGACTGCGGGTCGCGCGAACGCTCGGCTCCCCGGGTGTAGGGCACCACGCAGTACGAGCACATGTTGTTACAGCCGCGCATGATCGACACGAAAGCGCTGACGCCGTTGCGGTCGAGCCGCACGGGCGAGATCTCGGCATAGGTCTCCTCCTGCGACAGCAGCACGTTGACCGACCGGGCTCCGTCGCGCGCTTGCCGGAGGAGGCGGGGCAGGTCGCGGTAGGCGTCCGGTCCCGCCACGACGTCGACCGGACTGTCGCCCTCGAGCAGTCGCTCCTTGAGCCGCTCGGCCATGCAACCCAGTATGCCGATCCGTACGCCGGGCTTTTTTCTCTTGAAAGGGCCCAGTTCGCGCAGCCGGGACCGAATGCGTTGTTCCGCGTTGTCGCGGATCGAGCAGGTGTTCAGCAGAATCACGTCGGCTTCTTCGACGCGCTCGGTGTAACGGTAGCCTTCGTCTTGGAGGATCGACAGCACGATTTCGCTGTCGCCTGCGTTCATCTGGCAGCCGTAAGTTTCGATATAGAGCTTGCTGCCGTCGCCCGCGAGCGGACGGAGCGAGCGGAGATTCTCTGGGCGGAATTCCATCGGGTCGTCGTCATTTTTTTTCGGGGAACGCCTTGAAGCCGTCCCCGTAGGTTTCGTATGCGTCCACGATCACGACGAACGACGCCGGATCGATCTGGTGAATCATGTTCTGGAGCATCGACACCTCGTTGCGGCTCACCACCAGAAAGATCATGTCGCGCTGCTGAGCGGTATACATGCCGGTGGACTTGATATAGGTTCCTCCCCGGTCCATCTTGTCGAGGATGAATTCCCGGATTTCGTCCTGACGGTCGGATATGATGAAAAGCAGCTTGTCGTAGCTGGGGCCGTCGATGATGTAGTCGATGATCCGCGACGACACAAAGATAGTGATTAGCGAGTAGAGCGGCAAACGCCAGTCGCCCAAAACGACCATACCGAAGACGATGATGCAAGAGTCGACGAGCAGGATGGCCCGCGAAAAGCGCATCCGCGTGTAGCGCGTCAGCAGCATGGCGATGATGTCGGTTCCGCCCGAAGTGGCATGCCCCTTGATGATCAGGCCCGTACCGCAGCCCAGAAACACGCCGCCGAAGATGCAGACCAGAAACATGTCCTGCGAAAGGTTCATGTTGCCTCCGAACATCGTGGCCGGGTTTTCCCCTATGAGGTAGGTCATGCCGTTCATGACTACCGGAATCAGCAGGGCCGAGCAGACCGTCTTGACGCCGAACATCCGGCCGAACACTTTCAGTCCGATCAGCAGCAGCGGAATGTCGAGCATCAGACCGAACGTTCCGACCTGAACCGAGGGTACGAGCGCGTGCAGCACGATACCGGTGCCGTACACGCCTCCGGGAACGACCCTGTACGGGTTCATGAACAGCACGAAGCCGGCCGACAGGATCACGCTGCCCAGAATGACGCAGAACCACGAGCTCAGCGATTGCCGGGCAAGCAGCTTGTCGTAGAATTTCGATACCATTTCCATGGGGGTTCGGAATAATTAACAAAAGTAGTCAATTTTGTTAAAACCGAAAACAAGTTCCGGCGAAAGAGCTATCTTTGCATAACTTTGCGCTACAAACGGAACGTTTTATGGCTTTGAACGTATTTCTCATTTTGGTGGCCTATGTGCTGGGGTCGATTCCGAGCGCCGTATGGATCGGCAAGCGTTTTTACGGCATCGACGTCCGGGAACACGGCAGCCGCAACGCCGGGGCGACCAATACGCTCCGGGTGTTGGGCGCCCGGGCCGCGCTGCCGGTTTTCGCAATCGATATACTGAAGGGCTTCGCTGCCGTCATGCTGGCGCACTTGTCCGGCTACGAGGCCGGCAGCAGCCAGATGTTCAACCTGAAGATAGCGCTTGTGGCCGCCGCCGTGGCGGGGCACATTCTGCCGCTGTTTGCCGATTTCCGCGGAGGCAAGGGAGTCGCCACGCTGGCCGGAGCCGTGCTGGCCGTATACCCGGGTGCCGTTCTGCTCTGCCTGGTCGTTTTCGCCATCGTTTTCGGATTGACGCACTACGTGTCGCTCGGCTCGATGAGCGCCGGGGTAGCGTTTCCGATATTCATCCTGATTCTGAAGCGGCAGCCTCCGGTTTCGCTCGTGGTGTTCGGTTGCGTGATCGCCCTGCTGCTGTTGTTTACGCATCGCAAGAATATTCGCCGCTTGCTGACTCGCTGCGAGTCAAAGACCTACCTGTTCAAGCATAAGGGCTGATCGGCGCCTGTTGCGGCTGTCCGCGTTTCTGGGGTCGGTCGGAGCTCGTTCCCTGCCTGCTGCCGGGCGGGCATATGCCGTTCCCGGGCGTCGGTAATTTTGCGTATGCCGGCGTGCTTGGGCGATTATCCGGCCTTTCGTTCATCCCGGTATGGAATGTCGGTCTGCATCCGCTGCGACTGCCGGTAGTGGCTGCGGCGGATACTCTTTCGGCCCCGGCGGGTAGCATCCTCGTCCGGGATACGGCATGGCCGTTGCGGCCTGCGCTTTCCTGCTACGATATGCTCAGTTCCTCGATCGGCTGCTGCTGGATTGTGTCGAGAGGGTGAGCCTGATACCCGATCCGCGCGAAGTCGATTTTCTTCAGGTCGATGCAGCGGATCGAGTTGTTGTACGACGTTTTGTAGTAGAGTCTGCGGTTCGCCAGATCGATCGCCGAGGTCCACTGCGTCGCGCTCGGTATGTCGGGAGCATGGCCTTCGGGGTGCTCGATTCCGATCGGAATGTCGAAGTTGTTCAGAATATGGAAGCTCTGCAATACCGCGTCGAGTCCCGTCTCGCATGCCGGGGCGGTCGCTTTGTAGAACGCGATCCGGACGAAACGAGAGGGCGGGGTGACGTCTCCCGGGATACCTAGAAATCCGGAGCCTGCGCCGAAGGGGAATATCCGGACGTTTCCGATCCGTTGCGCTTCGGCGTTTCCCGGATGCAGATTCACGTAATTGTTCAGATTGGTTATCTGCCACGGAAAGTCGGGCGAGTTCGTCAGCACGCCGACTTCGTTGTCGTAGAAGCGGGGCTCGCCGTCGATGAACTCCAGCACGACCTGCTTGCCGCTCGCGTCCGCGATGCGCCAGTGGACGGTCGAGCCGACGGAGGGATCGATCGATACGACCCGTACGGTCTGTGTGGCGGCTTTGACTTCGTCTACGGAGGAGAATTGCGAGAGTATCCACGCGACATACTGGAGATCCGAGAGCGTCCGGTCGTTCCGGGTCGAATCGTAGGCCGGGTATTTGCCGTAATGGGGGAAGTAGAACAGTCCGGCTGACAGTCCGGCTTCGTTGATTCCCTCGGCGATGAATTCTTCCCGGACGATCGTCAGTCCGACCGCCCCGTATTTTGCGCGGAACGACAAACCGTTGGCTCCGGTAGGCGTGTATGAGACGGTTTCGTGCTGCCGGGGAATGACGACATAGCCGCTGGGCAGCGGGCTCTCGCCCCATTCGATCGTGCGTGCCGTGACGAAGGCCCCGTCCCGGGCCGTGAAGGAGATGCCGGTGCATGCCAGCGCGGGCGCCGTGCCGTTCAGCAGCAGTGCTGCCCAAAGGAATGTTCTTTTCATGTTTTTATTCGCTAAGTGTCGGTGAGAGGAATTGCAAATATGCTGCCGTGTCTGAGCCGGCCGCGTTTCGTGCGGAACCGCATTGAACGACGGTCGGTCCTGTGCCGTCGAAAAACGGCGCGACGCCCGGTTCGTTTGCGTGCCGTCCGTTATGCGTTCGATGGCGTCTGGCGCGGTCCCGCCGGACCGGGTTCGTCCCTCGGGTATGCGAGGCGGGCCCGGGGAAGACGAGTCGGATCGGCTTCCGGCTTAAAAGCCGATCGCCCCGGAAACTCAGCGGCTTTCGAGGCGATCGGGATGGCTTTCGAGCCTGCTTTACTTGATCGTATCGAAGCGAGTGTAGGGAACCAGCGCGGCCGGAATGCGGATACCCTCGGGCGTCTGGTTGTTCTCGAGCAGCGCGGCTACGATACGCGGCAGCGCGAGCGAGCTGCCGTTAAGCGTGTGGCAGAGCTGCGTCCGTTTGTTCGCGTCGCGGTAGCGGAGTTTGAGCCGGTTGGCTTGGAACGACTCGAAGTTCGACACGGACGAGACTTCGAGCCAGCGCTGCTGGGCGGCCGAGAAGACCTCGAAGTCGTACGTGATGGCCGACGTGAAACTCATGTCGCCGCCGCACAGGCGCAGGATGCGGTACGGAAGCTCCAGCTTCCGTACGATGCTCTCCACATGGGCGATCATCCCGTCGAGCGCTTCGTACGAGCGGTCGGGATGCGCGATCTGCACGATTTCGACCTTGTCGAACTGGTGCAGGCGGTTCAATCCCCGCACGTCCTTGCCGTAGGAGCCGGCCTCGCGCCGGAAGCAGGGGGTATAGGCGGTCATCTTGACCGGAAAGTCCGACTCGCTGAGAATCACGTCGCGGTAAATGTTCGTCACGGGAACTTCGGCCGTCGGGATCAGGTAGAAATTGTCCGCTGTCACGTGGTACATCTGGCCTTCCTTGTCGGGGAGTTGGCCGGTTCCGAAGCCCGAGGCTTCGTTGACCATCAGCGGGGGCATGATTTCGGTATATCCCGCCGCCGTGTTGCAGTCGAGAAAGAACGAGATCAGCGCGCGCTGCAGGGCCGATCCCTGTCCCTTGTACACGGGGAAGCCCGCTCCGGTCAGCTTCACGCCCAGCTCGAAATCGATGATGTCGTATTTGCGGGCCAGCTCCCAGTGCGGGAGCGCGTCGGAGGGCAGCTCGGGCGTCGCTCCTCCCGTCCGCACGACGACGTTGTCGGCGGCGGTCAGGCCGTGCGGCACGTCCTTGTTCGGAAAGTTGGGCAACTTGACGATTTCGGCGTTTAGCTCCGCCTCCACGTCGCGCAGCCGCCCGTCGAGCTCTTTGGATGCTTCTTTCAGCGCGGCCGTGCGTGCCTTGGCCGCTTCGGCTTCGTCCTTTTTGCCCTGCTTGAAAAGCATGCCTATTTCTTTCGCTATGGCGTTCTGTTCGGCCAGATTGCCGTCCAGCCGCGCTTGAATCGACTTGCGTTCGTCGTCCAGCTTCTCGATTCGGTCGACGGCCTCGGCGGCGTCTACGCCCTTGACGGCCAGACGCTCGATCGTGTAGGCCCTGTTTTCCCGGATTTGCTTTATCGTCAGCATTATTCGTTAAAATTTTATCGTGTTGTTTCGTTTTCGCATCTTTTCGCTCGAACCCATTGTTCTGACAATCTGTCGGTTGTTCGAGTTTCGCGCAGCGGGCGGGAACTTGTCTCCTCACCGCCGTTTTCGCCGTCGGTGAGGCAAAGATACTAATTTTTCGTACCTTTGTAACCTAAAGGAATGCCTATTTTATGAACGTGAGCAAAAGCGTGTTGACCGTTGCCGCGACGCTTTGCGGCCTGTTGTGCGGCTGCGGCGGTTCGAGTGCCGGAGAACGCAGCGCCCCCGCGGAGAGGGCGACGCGGAAAAATATCTCGCTTATCGAAGGCGTCTCGCCTCTGTATGGCGCGACCGTGCCGCAGGGAAGCGTCCAGCGGATCGGTTTCCGGCTCCGTGCCGGAGCCGAGGCCGACAGCGTCGTGCTCTACATGGGCGAGCGGCGCGTGGCCGCTTTCGACACGGCGGGATACCCGTACGAAGTCTCTGCGGCGCATCCTACCGGAAAGGTCTTGTACAAGGTGGTCGCGTACCGGGAAGGGCGGAGCGACTCGCGTAGCGGGGAGTTCGCCGTGCTGGCCGGCAAGGCGCCCGTGCTGTACGGGCATCGCGTGAGGAATGTCTACCCGCACGACCGGACCGCCTATACGCAAGGCTTGCTCTGGCACGACGGATACCTGTACGAAAGCACGGGACTCGAGGGAGGATCGACGCTTCGTCAGGTCGATCTTACGGACGGGCGGGTCGTACGGAGCGTCCCGCTCGACGACAGCTATTTCGGCGAGGGGCTCGCGCTGCTCGGCGGCAAGCTCTATCAGCTGACGTGGCGCAGCAACAAGGGATTCGTCTACGACCTGAAGACGTTCGAACGCGTCGGCGAGTTCGGTTACGGGGGCGAGGGCTGGGGGCTCGCTACGGACGGGACCTCTCTCTACCAGAGCGACGGCACGGAGAAGATCCGCGTGATCGATCCCGAGACGTTCCGTACGGTTCGCACGATCGAAGTCTGCACCGACCGGAGCAGAGTCCCCTATATCAACGAACTGGAGTGGATCGACGGAGAACTTTGGGCTAACGTCTATACGACCGATACGGTGATCCGGATCGATCCGCGTACCGGGGCCGTCGTCGGGGTAATCGATCTGGCGGGGCTGCTCTCTCCCGCCGACGTGACGGCGCAGACCGACGTGCTGAACGGGATCGCCTACGACGCGAAGACCGGACGCATCTTCGTGACGGGCAAGAACTGGAACAAGCTTTTCGAGATCGTGCCCGTCAGGCAGTAACGCCGGACCGGGGAACGCTCCGGGTCCGTTCGGGAACGATCAGAACCTTATTTACCGCGCATGTTGAAATTTTCTATATACGATCAGCTCTCGCGCCGCATCCTGGTGCTGGACGGCGGGCTGGGGACGATGATACAGGGCTACGGCCTCGGAGAGGAGGATTATCGGGGCGAGCGCTTCGCCGGCTCGGAGGTGCTGCTCAAGGGGTGTAACGACTTGCTCGTGCTGACCAAGCCCGAGGCGATCCGCAGCATCCATGAGGCCTATTTGCAGGCGGGGGCCGACATCATATCGACCGATTCGTTCAATGCGAACGCCGTGTCGATGGCCGATTACGCGTTGCAGGAGTACGTGTACGAGATCAACCGGGCCGCCGCCGCGCTGGCCCGCAGCGAGGCCGACCGCTTCACGCTGCGCAATCCGTCGAAGCCCCGCTTCGTCGCCGGCTCGATGGGCCCGACGAACCGGACGGCCTCCATCTCGCCCGACGTGAACGATCCGGGCTACCGGGCGGTGACTTTCGACGAGCTCGCCGAAGCCTATTACGAGCAGGCGCGGGGCCTCGTCGACGGCGGGACCGACGTCCTGCTCGTCGAGACCGTGTTCGACACGCTGAACGCGAAGGCGGCCCTGTTTGCGATCGAGCGGCTGCGCGCCGAGCGCGGCGTTCCGATCCCGGTCATGGTTTCGGGGACGATTACCGACGCGAGCGGACGCACGCTTTCGGGGCAGACGATCGAGGCTTTCTATACGTCCGTCTCGCATGCGGGCCTGCTGTCGGTCGGACTCAATTGCGGCTTCGGGGCCGAGCAGATGCAGCCTTACGTGGCCCGGCTCGCCTCCGTGGCCGAATGCGCCGTGTCGGCGCATCCGAATGCCGGGCTCCCGAACGGCTTCGGCGGCTACGACGAGACGCCGCAACGGATGGCCGAGACGATCGACGGCTATCTGAGGGAGGGATTGCTCAATATCGTCGGGGGGTGCTGCGGCACGACGCCCGTCCATATCGCCGAGATCGCCCGCGTGGCGGACGGCCGCGCTCCGCGAAAGGTCCCCGCTCCGTCGCATGTGACGACGCTGAGCGGGCTGGAGACGTTGCGCGTGACGCCCGAGGCCAATTTCGTCAACGTCGGCGAGCGGACCAATGTGGCCGGCTCGGCCAAGTTTGCCGGCATGATTCGCGAGGGGCGCTATGAGGAAGCTCTGTCGGTCGCCCGGCAACAGGTCGAAGGCGGGGCTCAGATTATCGACGTCTGCATGGACGACGGGCTGATCGACGGCGTCGGGGCGATGCGCGATTTTCTGAACCTGCTGATGGCCGAGCCCGACATCGCCCGCGTGCCGGTAATGATCGATTCGTCGAAATGGGAGGTGATCGAGGCCGGGCTCCGCTGCGTGCAGGGCAAGTCGGTCGTCAACTCCATCTCCCTCAAGGAGGGCGAGGCCGAGTTCCTGCGGCGTGCCGCGCTCGTGCGCCGGTACGGCGCGGCGGCCGTCGTGATGCTGTTCGACGAGCGGGGACAGGCCGATACGTTCGAGCGCAAGATCGAGGTGGCGGGCCGTGCCTACCGTCTGCTGACCGAAGCCGGTTTCCCGCCCGAGGACATCGTTTTCGACCCGAACGTGCTGTCGGTGGCCACCGGTATCGAGCAGCACGACCGCTACGGACTCGATTTCATCCGCGCCTGCGGCTGGATCAAGAAAAACTGTCCTTACGCGAAAGTGAGCGGAGGTGTCAGCAATCTGTCGTTCTCGTTTCGGGGCAACAATACCGTGCGCGAGGCGATGCATTCGGTTTTCCTGTATCATGCGATCGCCGAGGGAATGGACATGGGCATCGTCAACCCGTCGATGTTGCAGGTTTACGACGAGATACCGAAACCGCTGCTGGAGCTTTGCGAGGACGTCGTGCTGGCCCGCCGGGCGGATGCGACCGAGCGTCTGACGGCCTATGCCCAGCAGATCAAGGATAAGAAGGGAACGGCCGCCGACGACGGCGAACGACTGCGGTGGCGCTCGGGAACGGTGGCCGAACGGCTCGCCCATGCGATGCTGAAAGGTATCGCCGACTATGTGGACGAGGATACCGAGGAGGCTTACCGCGAACTGGGCAATCCGCTCGCCGTGATCGAGGGCCCGCTGATGAGCGGCATGAACCGCGTAGGCGAGTTGTTCGGCGAGGGCAAGATGTTCCTGCCGCAGGTGGTCAAGAGCGCGCGGGTGATGAAGCGGGCCGTCGCCGTACTGACGCCTTACATCGAAGCCGAACGCCGCGAGGGCCGCGCCGCGTCCGCCGGGCGCATGGTGCTGGCTACCGTCAAGGGCGACGTGCACGACATCGGGAAGAACATCGTCTCGGTCGTGCTGGCCTGCAACGGGTATCGGGTGGAAGATCTCGGCGTGATGGTCGAGAGCGAGCGGATCGTCGAGACGGCGGTTCGGCAGCAGGCCGACGTGATCGGACTGAGCGGACTGATTACCCCGTCGCTCGAGGAAATGGCCAAGGTGATCGTGGCGGTCGAGCAAATGGGGCTCCGCATCCCGATTCTGATCGGCGGGGCGACGACCTCCGACCTGCATACGGCCGTCAAGCTCGCGCCGCTGTACAGCGGGCCGGTCATCCATGTGAAGGACGCCTCGGACGACGTGCGGGTGCTCGCCGAGCTCGGGTCGGTCCGGCGCGAGGAGTATCTTCGCTCGGTCCGGGAGCGGCAGCAGCGGCTGCGCGAGGAGTTCGAGCGCAGGGACGCGGGTGCGTACCGCTCGCTCGCGGAAGCGCGCGTCCGCAAGCCGGCAGTCGATTGGACCCGGGTGCCCGTGCCGAGGAAAACGGGACGGTATCTGTTCTGCAACTATCCGCTCGAAGAGTTGGTCCCGCTCGTGAACTGGAGCTATTTTTTCAGCGCATGGGGACTTCCCGGGCGTTATCCGGCCCTGTTCGACGATCCGAAGCGGGGCGAGGAGGCGCGGCGGGTATTCGACGATGCGCAGCGGCTGCTGTCGGAGATCGTCGACCGTCGTTTGTTGCGCGCCGACGGCGTGATCGGGCTTTATCCGGCCGCATCGGACGGGGACGATATCGTGTTGTACGCCGACGAATCGCGGGAACGGGAGCGGATGAGACTGCCGCAACTGCGCAATCAGCAGGCCGACCGCGAGCGGAATTTGTCTTTGGCCGATTTCGTCGCTCCGCTCGGCAGCGGCGTGAAGGACTACGTCGGGGCGTTCGCCGTGACGGCGGGCCTCGGGCTCGAGGAACTGGCCGGCCGCTACCGCTCCGAGGGCGACGACTATCGCGCGATCATGGCCAAGCTGCTCGCCGACCGGCTGACGGAGGCGTTCGCCGAGGCGCTGCATCGCTATGCCCGCGTGACGTTGTGGGGCTACGAGCGGGAAGGGCAGTGGAGCGTCGGGGACTTGCTTGCCGAGAAGTATCAGGGCATCCGTCCCGCTTTCGGCTATCCGTCGGCTCCCGATCATTCGCTCAAGGCCGACGTCTTCGCGCTGATGGACGTCGGGACGGTAACCGGCATGACGATGACCGAATCGTACATGATCGTGCCGGGAGAGGCTGCCTGCGGGCTGATGCTGGGGCATCCCGAGGCACGGAACTTTTCGGTCGGCCGCATCGACTCCGAGCAGCTCGCCTCGTATGCGGCGCGGCGGGGAACGGACTCCGAGAAAATGAGGGTGCTGATTCCGCAGCATCTGATAGATATGTAACCAAGCGAGAAACAATGCACATAACCGACATTTACAACCAAGCCGCCGCCGAGGGACGGGCCCGTTTCTCGGTCGAGCTGTTGCCGCCGCTCAAGGGCGACGGGCCCGGCCGCGTGTTCGAGGCGCTCGATCCGCTCCGGGAATTCGCGCCGGTTTCGGTCAACGTGACATCCCACCGCGAGGATGTGAAATACGTCGAACGCGAGAACGGACTGCTGGAGCGGCACACGGTGCGCCGCCGTCCCGGTACGGTAGGTATCTCGGCCGCCATCATGCGCCGCTACGGCGTCGAGGCGATTCCGCACCTGATCTGCGGCGGACAGTCGCGCTACGATCTGGAGGACGCGCTGATCGACCTCGATTTTCTGGGTATCGACAATGTGCTGGCCCTGCGCGGCGACAATCTGCGCGGCGAGCACTCGTTCCGGGTGCATCCCGACGGGCATGGGCATGCTTGCGAGCTGGTCCGCCAGATCGCCCGGATGAACGAGGGCGTGTTCATCGACGGCGAGGTCGAGGACTGTCACCGGACGAATTTCTGCATAGGCGTGGCCGGCTATCCCGAAAAGCACTGCGAGGCCCCGAATCCGGCCGAGGACATGCGCCGGCTCAAGGAAAAAGTCGACGCGGGGGCCGACTACATCATCACGCAGATGAGCTTCGACAACGCGAGCATACTCGCTTTTATCGAGAATTGCCGCGCGGCGGGTATCGACGTGCCGATCATTCCGGGCATCAAGCCTTTTTCGACGAAGGCGCAGCTCACGATGCTGCCGCAGATATTCCACGTCGATCTGCCCGAGGCGCTGGTCCGCGAGGTCGAGAAGTGCCCGACGAATCGCGAGGTGCGCGAGGTGGGCGTCGAATGGGCCGTAGCGCAGGGGCGCGAGCTGATCGCCGCCGGCGTGCCGATCCTCCACTTCTATACGATGGGCAAGACCGACAATATGGTCAAGATCGCGCAGGCGCTGTTTTAGACGCGGCGTTTGCGAAGTTTTCGTCCGCCGCCGGCTCGGGCTTTCCCGGTTCGCGCGGCACTTGCGGAGCTCCGCGTTTATTTGGGATGGAAGGCGCTTTTGGCATGTCGACGCGGCCGTATATGAGGGCGGAGACAGTCCGTTCGGCGGCCGGTAGCGTGAGCGGGGCGCTTCGGGGTCGGAGTCCGGAGCGAGAGAGGCCGGAGAAGGGCGTATTTATCCGATCCGTCCGGTTCCCGCTCGGGACATTCGGGATGTTTGCGGGCGCGTGTCGTTCGTAAAGAGAAAGGCTCTGTATGCAGGCCGTTCGCGGGGTATCGTTGCTTACCGGAAACCGGCCTTGCCGAAAACGGTGCGGGATTTCGGGAGAAGGGCGGGATGATCGGAACCGATCCGACGGAGTTGGCGAGGAAACGGTTCGGAAGCACCCGACGAGTCGGCGAGCCGTTGGAAAGCGGTCGGGGCCGAAGGTCTCCCGACGGAGGAAAAGGTGCGAGCGCCCCTGTTTCCTGTAGAGAGTGGGTGCGTGGATTGATGTTTCGGCGTGGCGGAACCGGCTGTCGGACCCGCGAATGCGATTTTAATAGTTGCCGTATGGAAACTTATGATTCGATCAAAAAGGCGGCGGAGGCTGTTTCCGGGCAGGTGTTGCTTGCCCGACGGACTCTGCATGCCAATCCCGAGCTGTCGTTCGAGGAGCGGGAGACTTCCCGTTATGTGGCCGATTGCCTGCGGGAGGCGGGCATCGAATTCCGGCCGATAGCCGGAACGGGCGTTCTGGCCCGGATCGAGGGCCGGGGAGACCTCCGCCGTTGCGTCGTGCTGCGTGCCGACATGGACGCGCTGCCGATCGAGGAGAAGACCGGTTTGGAATACGCTTCCCGGAACAAGGGCGTGATGCATGCGTGCGGGCACGACGTCCACACGGCCTGTCTGCTCGGGGCGATGCTCGTGCTGAAGAGGATGAGCGAGCGAATCGAGGGAACGGTGTTCGGGCTTTTCCAGCCCGGCGAGGAGCTTTGCCCGGGCGGAGCGTCGCTCGTGCTGGCCGAGGACCCGTTCCGTGACTACGAGGTCGCGGCTTTCGTAGGCGAACATGTGGCGGCGGAGATTCCGGCCGGCCGTTTCGGCTTCCGCGCGGGGCAGTATATGGCTTCGAGCGACGAGCTGCGCATCACGGTCCGGGGAACCGGGGGACACGGCGCGCTGCCCCATACGCTGACCGATCCGGTCGTTGCGGCGGCCGCGATCGTCACGTCGTTGCAGCAGATCGTCAGCCGCAATGCCGACGGGACGGTTCCGACCGTGCTCTCGATCGGGCGGCTGATTGCCGACGGCGCCACGAACATCATTCCGCCGACGGTGGAAATGGAAGGCACGCTGCGGACGATGGACGAGACGTGGCGCGGGCGCGCGAAACGGCGTGTCGCCGAGATCGCGGCCGGAACGGCGGCCGCATACGGCGTCGAGGCCGAGGTGAAGATATCGGACGGCTATCCGTGCGTCGTGAACGATCCGGCGCTGACAGCGCGCGCTCGGCAGATCGTCGGGCGGCTGTGGGGCGCCGACCGGGTGGAGGAGCTGGCTTTGCGAATGACGGCCGAGGACTTCGGTTCTTACACGAAGCGCTATCCGAGCGTTTTTTTCCGTCTCGGCGTTGCGCGGACGGACGGTCCGACGGGCGGACTGCACACGTCGGTATTCAATCCCGACGAGCGGGCGCTCGACTACGGCGTGGCGACGATGGCCGCGCTGGCGCTCGAACTGGGACGTTGACAGTCGCCTGTCGCTATTCCCGGGATTGCTCGGTTGCCTGAAGGCGCGGGAATCGCGCCGGACGATTCGGTTCGGAGTGCTGCGGACTGCCGTACAGTGGTGTCGCCTGCGCCGAACCGCAAACGATCGTAGGTACGAGCTGCTCGCCGTCGTATACGCCTACTTGTCGGAGTGCGATGTAATCGGTTCCGACGAGGTTTTTCCGTTCCTTTCTCGGATCGTCTCGCTCCCGGTTCGGTGCCGTTTTCTTCTCTTCTTGTGATTTTTACTTGCTCTCGGTCTCCGTCCGAAACAGGATGAACGCAATATGTTGCGAATGTCAGGGCCGATTTTTGGCAGGTCGTTTCCTGCACCTCCCCGTCGATGGAGCGGCTTTTCGTCCTTCGATTCCGTCTCTTTCGTCTTTGCCGATTGCGCAGCAGGTATGGTGCCGGAAAGCGGCCGAGCGGGAGATAGGTTGGAGTTCGGGAACCGTCGACGATGACGTAGAGAGCGGCTGCGCCGGAAAGGCAATGGTATGCTTCCGTGTACCAAGCATGTTCGCCCCCGGAATTTCTATTGTCTGTTGACCGCGATTTGCGGCCACCGGTTATGTATCCGATTAGGCTCCTGCATGAAATTTTCTCCGACAGAGGGGGAAATTAAACCGGAGGCATCGGGCATTCGGAAGTCGGTACGGTAAACGATATGACCGGGACCGGAAAAGCAAGAGCCCCGCTCCTCGGGAGCGGGGCTCTGCATAGGCCCTGAGCCTTCGCCCTTGCGGGCGGGCTATGCCTTACTGGACTGTTTTAACGATTTTTTCGAATGCTGCGGGATTGTTCATCGCCAGATCGGCCAGCACCTTGCGGTTGAGCTGGATGCCCTTGGCGTTCACTTTGCCCATGAATTCCGAATAAGTCATGCCGTGGCTGCGGGCTGCGGCGTTGATACGCTGGATCCACAGGCTACGGAATTGGCGTTTCTTGTTCTTGCGATCGCGGTAAGCGTACGTAAGACCCTTTTCGACGGTGTTTTTGGCGACCGTCCATACGTTTCCCCTTGAACCAAAGTTACCTTTGGCAAGTTTTAAAACCTTTTTTCTTCTGGCTCTGGATGCTACTGCATTGACTGACCTTGGCATAATTTAAAAGTTTTACGAGCGGTTAGCGGCACGGTTCTCCCGAGCTCTTCGGGGCTAAATCGCTCTTTGTTTGACTGAAAGCGCGAGGCGGCTCCTCGATTACTTTACGAGCAGCAGCTTCACGTTGGCCTCGTCGGCCTTCGAAATGAGACCCGAGTAAGTCAGGTTCCGTTTCTGCTTGGTGGTTTTCTTGGTCAGGATGTGACTTTTGAAAGCATGCTTTCTCTTGATCTTTCCTGATCCGGTGAAGTCGAAGCGCTTCTTCGCACCGGAATTGGTTTTCATTTTCGGCATTCTGATTCGAATTTAAATGTTAAACAGCCCACAAAGATAAGAATTAATCGGGAAACAAACAAAAAGCGGTCCGCCGAACTTTCCCGGGGAAGCTGGGTACGGCCGCCCGGCAAGCATAGAAAAGCCCGCTTCCCCGGCCGGTATCGCGTAGCCTGACAGAATGTCAATGACGAGCTTCTGGCAAAGTTATTGAAGGAAAACGATATTCGGAAAAACGAACCAAAACGCTTCTGTATTATGGAAACGATATTCAAACGCTGGTGGCTGTTGCTGCTCAACGGCATTCTGTTCCTGATTCTCGGGGTGATCTCGCTGGCCTATCCGGTCACGGCCCTTTTCTCGGTTGCCGTCTATATCGGTGTCGTCGCCCTCGTGGCGGGTATCGGCTCGATCGTGGTCGCGCTTTCCAATATGCGCATTCGCGGCTGGGGCTGGCGGCTGCTCGAGGGCGTCATCGACGTGATTTTCGGCTTGCTGATGCTCGGCAACCCGCTGCTTTCGGCCGCGATGATTCCGGTGCTGATCGGCATTTGGGTCTTCGTTCGGGGACTGATGTATGTGGCCGACTCTCTGGCATGGCGCCGTCGCGGGTCGGGCGACTGGTCGCGCTACCTGATCGTGGGCATCCTGCTGCTGGTGCTGGGCTTTCTGATGATGGTCGACGACCGTTTCGGTCTGCTGCCGGTGGCCTATCTGCTCGCGTTTATCTTCCTGCTGGTCGGCTTCGGCAGCCTGATCGTGGCCTTCGGCATGCGCCGCGCGGACAGAGAGCTCCGGCGGCAGGAGCGCGATTGAGCGTTTCGGCCGATAGGATTTTCTTATTCGCCTATCCGTATTTCCGATTTGCGATTCCGGCCGGTTTGCGTAATTTTACGCACGGATAAATCCTAAACCACGATTGTCATGGAAGAAAAGATTCTGAAAGCATTGCAGGAAAAGGGCGCCATGCGTCCGGGCGATATCGCCGCCGCCGCCGGCGTCGATAAGGAAGAAGCCGCCAAAGTAATCAAGAAGCTGGCCAAGGAGGGCAAAATCTATTCGCCCAAGCGTTGCTTCTACGATATCCGGAAATAGCGGCCGCATGGTACGGCTGATGATCTGCCTGTCGGCGCTGCTCTTGGGGGGCGGTGCCGACCTGCTTTCGGCCCGGGGCCGCGAGCTGGTTGCCGGTTCGTACAACATCCGTTGCGACACGCCGGTGGACGGAGACAACGCGTGGCCTTACCGCAAGGAAAGGGTCGAGGCGTTGATCCGTTTTTACGGCTTCGACGTGCTGGGAGTGCAGGAAGCGAAGCCGTCCCAGATGAGCGATCTGCATACGATGCCCGGTTTCGCATCGGTGGGTGTGGGCCGCGACGGGGGAGACCGGGGCGAATATTCGGCGATCTTTTATCGCACGGACCGTCTCCGGGTACTCGACAGCGGCACGTTCTGGCTCTCCGAGACGCCCGATACCGTTTCCAAGGGGTGGGATGCGGCCTTGAACCGGATATGCACATGGGCCAAGATGAAGGATCGGCGCACGGGGCGCGTGTTCTATTTTTTCAATACCCATTTCGATCACGTCGGCCGCGAGGCGAGGCTCCGGTCGGCCGAATTGCTTGCCGGGCGTATCCGGGCCGTAGCGGGCGACAAATATCCGGTGCTTTGCACGGGCGATTTCAACGCTCATGCCGAGAGCGAACCGGTCGCCGTGATGAAGACCGTACTGCGCGATGCCCGCGAGGCGTCGCAGACGCCTGCGTACGGACCTTCGTTCAGCTATGCCGGATTCCCCGTTCAGGTTTCCGAGAAGCTCAGGAACCGCACGCCGATCGACTATTTGTTCGTAAGCGGCCGCGTGCGGGTACTGACCTGCGGCTTGCTGTCCGACTCGGACGGGAGGAATCATCCCTCGGACCATTTCCCGCTGCGCGCCGTGATCGTATTCGACTGAGAAAGAAGTCCGGCCGCTTTCGGCAGGCAAGTGTGTCGAAGTGCGAAGACTGCTTGCGGAATGCGTAAGACATTGAATTTCTTTGTGGTTCAATAACGACGTTTTAACCCGTTGTTGTGCCAAGTCCCAATCGTCGGGAGCAAAAGAGAAACCCGTGCTGACGTAACGAATTTGACGATTAAGGGTAAACCGAATGTGTATCGATGCGCGGTGTCGTTTTTGTATATTTTGTCCTTGCGGAAAATGGCATTTATTTTGATTTCCATTGTTTTACGCTATTCGCAAAATACAAAGTCAATCGTATATCTGTTCTCGCAGGGGTAAACAAAATGGCTTTTTCAAGCCTTCGGGGGACTCTGAAAACAAAAAATCAGCGATCTGTTCATAACAGATCGCTGATTTTCAGAGCTGTTTACGAGACTTGAACTCGTGACCTCTTCCTTACCAAGGAAGTGCTCTACCACTGAGCTAAAACAGCAATGTTTTGTGCCGACTCCCGGATCGGAGTCCGAGGTTTGCGGGGACAAAAGTAGCACTTATTTTTTAAATACCAAAACCTGTCCGAATTTAATGCGGAGCAGTCCGGCTATCGCCTGCACGACCGTTCTTTCCCGAGCGGAACGCCGAGTCCGAAATACAGGTTGGCTGCGGAGGCCCTGATCGGGATGAACTGCGGATTCACCTTGGTGAACATATAGTCGCTTCCGATGAAGAAATTGATCCATGAGGGACTGAAATTCAGCGCGAAGCCGAACGTTTCGAAGGCGCTGTGAATGAACGAGTAGCTGACCGTCGCGGCGAACCAGTCGGTCGGGCGGTAATTGACCGAGGCGGTCAGTTCGGTATAGGCTTTCGGCTTGTAGATGCGGGTGCTGGAGAGCAGGCCGAAGCTGACCCTGTTTCTGGCTACGGCATATTCCGCGCCGAGGTTGATCGTGCTGCGCAGCATGGTCGTGCGGCTCTGCGAGGGGGTCTCCGAGAAATGGAACAGTTCCTGCAGGTTATCGGTCAGGTCGTCCATCTGATCGCCTATCGGGTTGTCCGGCCGATCGTTTCCGATCGGGAGGTCGAATCCGTCGAAATCGAATTCGCCCTGCGCTGCTCCGTTGACTGTCGAGTGCTTGCTCCACCGAATGAATCCGAGGTCGATCACCGCTCCGGAGACCGTCAGGTTATCGAGTATCTTATAGGTCGCTCCCAGATCGATGGCGCTCCCGTAGCCGGCCACTCCGGGCGAACGGAAGTCGAATCCGTCGATGTATTCCCGGCCGTTTCGGTCGGCGGCGAACGTCGGGCGGAGCCCTTGCACCGATGCGGACATGCGTCCTTGCGAAGTGATCCGCCACGAGTCGCCGTTCATGACGGCGTGCAGGTTGGTGAAATGGATGTCCGCATTGCCGGCTCCGACCAGGAACTTGTATTTCCCGCCGATCGTCCAGCGGTCGTTCAGCGGTCGGGAATATCCGACCGACACGTCTACGTAAGAGTCCGTGTATACGTGCAGTTTCTCGATATCGTAAGTCGTTCCGTCCGGTCCCGAGCCGTACTTCATGAACTCGAAAAGCGACTTGGGCACGTTGCCGCTGACGGTTCCCTTGACTCCGATGCCGATCGTCCAGAAACCGCGTCCGGAGAACCAGCCGGCCGAAACGATCTCGGCTGCGATGTCGGCATTCAACTGGTTATTCGTCTTCAATCCGCGCAGAAAGGATTCGGCGGGAACCGACGGGTCCATAAAGGTTACCAGCCGGCCGTCCTTCTGGTAAAGCAGGTCGCCCAGCGCCACGCCGTTCGAGGCGTACGTAGCCGAAATGGAGCCTGCGGCCGGAATGGAAATGAATCCCCGGGCCGGACGGAGGGCGGGGTTCATCGAGGTCCTCAGCGTGGCCTTGTCCATGAAGTAGGCGGTCCGCAGCTGTTGTGCCGTACCCGTCAGAAAACCGCACGATAGGAAGGCGAACAGTAAAAATTGCTTCATAATCAAGTCGGGAATTTGTAGCCTTGGGGTTTTTTATTCGTCGGTAGAGATGGTAATTCCTCCGCTTTTGCGAAGCTTCAGCGCCAGCTTGGCCTGCTGATCCGGCCGCAGGTGCCGGCCGGCCAGCGCTTCGTCGCAGTAGGCGTCGAGCCGTATGCGGAGGTTTCGGGCGTTCTTCATTTTAGGCATGTCCGCTTCGGTAATGGTGAACGATACGTCGCTGACCGCGCCGTCGGTTCCCTGTCCGCCGCCCTCGACCTTCTGCGGAGAGAAAGCGATCCCGACCGGAACGTCCGCCGCGTCCGTGACGATCAGGTTCATGTCGAAATTCAGCGGCAGGGAGTTGGTCACTTGGCCGTAGATTTCGACCAAGCCGCTGGAGAACAGGTAATCGATCAGATCCGCGTCGAACGCTTCGTCGACCGTCTGGTCGGTCCGCCCGTGAAAGTCGGCGGCGGGAGCGAGCGGGACCTCGACCGTGTAGGCGATCCGGGCGAAAGCGTCTTTCGGATAGAAGCAGGCCCGCGAGTCGGCCGCGCCGGTGTCCGTGCGTACCGCTGTATGGATCGAGATATGGTCCGGGGAAATCCTGAGCAAGTCGTTGATCGGACATGCCGTGAACGCGTATGACGCGGGAACGTCGCGGTCCGAAGCGCCGAGCCAAATGTCGCTGGCAGCCGTCTGCCCGTATGCGTCGGGGGCATTCACCGCGATGCGGTCGGCTGCGACCGATTCCGTAGCGCCGGAGCGGCTGTTGACCGAGCGCATCGCAAGCGAAGCCTGCAACGGAATGCCGACGTTGGTGTACGTCGTCAGCCGGATGTGCGGATCGGCGAAACTCAGCACGCCGTCTTCGCCGTCGAACAGGTCGTCGAGCCCTTCGGTTTCGATATCGACCGGCTCCGTCGTGATCTTGTCATCGATCAGTCCGTAAATTACTTGGTAATCGGGGGACGAGATTCCTCCTGCGATCCGAAGTCCGGGAATACCCGAGACGGACAGCGAGGCGTTCTTTTTGATCCGCAGCGAGGCGCTGTACACGATCCGGTCGTCGGTCCCGACAACCGCTTTTTGCAGCAGCAGGCGGACGCTTTTCGGCCGGCCGTTCAGCTCGCGCATCGGGATCGTGCAGGAGTATTCGGAATCGGCGAAGTTTCCGTCTTGTCCGGTTTCGGAGGCCATGCGGTATCCTTTCGGAAAAGACGCGCGGAACGCCACCTCCGCGTCCCCGTCGTCGAGACGGAGGTTTTCGACGGAGAGTTTCAGTTCGAGGCGCGACGCTCCGTTGCGGTTGTCGAACAATACGGAGTCGAGTCGGACGATGTTGCTCGTCGCCAGATCGAGTCCGACGGAGGATTCGCCGAGTTCGATCTCGGCATCCTCCGGATAGTCGTAGGGAGAACCTGCCGGGGCAAGCGGAATATCGAGCCGGGATTCCGAAAAGCAGGACTCTCCGATGCCTATTTCGCCGGGCATGTCCACGCCGATTTCGCCGGAGTACCGTGCCACGTAGTTTCCGGCGTCGTCGACCGTAATCTCTTCGTTATCTTCGATATGGACGATATCTCCGGCCGCGATGATTCCCGTTCCGAGCGGCAGGGTCAGCTCGTTGCCGATCGTCACGTCGTCCGTGTCCAGATTGGACAGATCGTATTGCTTGTCGATACACGAATACTGGCCTGCGAAAATTGCGAAGACGGCAATCCTGCAGGCGCATCGGAGCATGTTTACCATGTTGTTCGTAGGTAGCGTTGTACGAAAGAAATACAAAAGGCCGCGATCTGAGGGACAGCGGCCTTTGTCAGAGCGGAAGACGAGGCTCGAACCCGCGACCCTTAGCTTGGAAGGCTAATGCTCTACCAACTGAGCTACTTCCGCAATTTTCGTTTCTCCGCAGGGCTCCGCTTCCGTCCTTTCGGGAGGAGGCGACGGCCCGGCGGACCGTGTGGGCGGAGATGGATTCGAACCACCGAAGTCGAAAGACAGCAGATTTACAGTCTGCCCCATTTGGCCACTCTGGTATCCGCCCGAATGTTGAAGAACCGCTTGCCGTCGGGTGAAACCGCTTCCGGCGAATGCCGCGACGTCTTCCTTCCCAGCCTCTCTGGTGACGGAGAATGCAACGCCCTCGTCGGGATGCCGGTCCTCCTCGGCGGGCACAAAAGTAAAGATCATTTTTCAATTCTGCAAAAGGGAGCGCCATTTTGCCTGAAATTTATTTACTTTTGCGCTCGGAAGTCCGGCAGGCGGCATTTCCGCTGCAGGAGCGGATTTCCCTGCGGCCGGCTCAGGATGCCGTGCGGGCAAACGAATACCGAGCATTATGAAAAGAATTCTGATCGTGGGGGCCGGCGGGCAGATCGGCTCCGAGCTGACGACATTTCTGCGCGGCCTGTACGGGAATGCCAACGTCGTGGCGGCCGATGTCCGCGAGTGCCGCGCGCTGAGCGAGACGGGGCCGTTCGTCGTGCTGAACGCACTCGATCCGCATGCTTACGGCTATACGGTCAACAAGTACAAGGTCGATACGATTTTCAACCTGGTCGCGCTGCTGAGCGCCGTGGGCGAGAAAGACCCTCAGCTGGCTTGGAATATCAACATGGGGGCGCTGATGAACTCGCTCGACATAGCCCGCCAGTACGGCTGCTCGTTGTTCACTCCCAGCTCGATCGGCGCGTTCGGCTTGTCGTCGCCCAAGGAGCGTACGCCTCAGGACACGCTGATGCGACCGAATACGATTTACGGCGTATGCAAGGTCACGGGCGAGCTGCTGAGCGACTACTATCACAGCAAGTACGGAGTCGATACGCGCAGCGTCCGTTTCCCGGGCATCATCTCGAGCGTTACGCTGCCGGGCGGGGGCACGACGGACTATGCCGTCGAGATTTTCTACGATGCGGTGAAAACGGGCCGCTTCGCCTGCCCGATTCCGGGCGACGTCTATATGGACATGATGTACATGCCCGACGCGCTGAACGCCTGCGTGCAACTGATGGAGACCGATCCGGCTCGTCTGGTCCATCGTAATGCTTTCAATATCACGTCGATGAGCTTCACTCCGGAGATACTGGCCGCCGAAATCCGCAAGCATATGCCCGATTTTGAAATGACCTACCGGATCGATCCCGTCAAGGAGGGTATCGCCCGTAGCTGGCCCGACTCGATGGACGATGCCTGCGCCCGCCGCGAGTGGGACTGGGCCCCTACGTGGGACCTCGCTTCGATGACTGCCGACATGCTCCGGAACGTGGAGCGGAAGCACCGCGAGGGAAAAGTCTGATTTTCGTGATCGGATTTTCTTCCGTGCGGCTGTACTCGGACGCTGCCGGTTCCGATATTTCGGTTTTTTTAGTTTTCAAGCCGTGCGGCAGTTGCCGGAGGAGGAAAGGGGTGTTCGAACCGGGCTCGGACCGTACGGCCGGACGGAAACGGCAAGGCATACGCTGGCCCTTTCGGACATGTGAGCCGCTCGCCGCAACGGCGTCTCCGACGTTGCACGATGGTATGAAATGGGCGAGCCGTCGGAAGCCGGGCTTTCCGATCAGTCGAACACGAGCACTCTTCCCTCCAGCGGCTGGAACTCTTTCGGGCCCGGTTCTCCGGCCGGGGCACCGAACGGCATCTGCGCTACCAGCTCCCATTCCGGATCGAGACTCCATGCCGAACGGACGGCTTCGTCGATCAGCGGATTGTAATGTTGCAGGGAGGCTCCGAGGCCCATATCCTCCAGCATGGTCCAGACCGCCAGCTGGTGCATGGCCGAGGTGTGCTGCGCCCACACGGGGAACCGCTCGCTGTAGGTAGGGTAGGCTTCCTGCAGCCGCTTGACTGTCGCGCGGTCCTCGAAGAACAGAACGGTTCCGTGCCCGGCTCCGAAACTGCCGTCGATTTTGGCTTCCGTACCGGGGAAAGCCTCGGCCGGGACGATTTTGCGCAGTGTCTCTTTCGTTATCTCCCATAGCTTTTTGTGGCTTTCGCCCAATAGCAGTACGATGCGCGTCGACTGCGAATTGAAAGCGGACGGGACATGCAGGACGGCGAAGTCGATCGCTTCGCGGATTCGCTCGTCGGATACCGGCGAGTCGGCTCCTATGCGGTAATAAGACCGCCTGTGCAGGAGCGCTTCTTTGAAATCTCTTTTTGTCATGGCTGGGGTGGTTTTATCGTGTCGATCGCTTTCCGGTCGGCGTGACCGGAGTTTCTATGCAAAAATCGGGGAAAAGAGCTTGAGAAAAACGTATTTCGCTGTCTGCCCGTTTCTTGCCGTGCGGCCGGCCCTCCCTTATTTTTTCAGCTTCAGATAGATCTCGCGGCCGATCCACGCGTCGGTCGCTGCGTAAAGCTGCTGGGCCGGGGTAAGCTGCTTGGCTTCCCAGTTGCTCAGACGCTGGGCTTTCGATATGCGGACGCCGAGCACGATGGCCGCCAGCTTGCGCAGGCTTTTGTCGGTGATGCCGTACTCGGGCGCTATGTTCTGCAGCTCGACGAATCCGCCCGGGGTGAAATGCCTCAGTTGCCTGAGCACGCGGATGTCGTCGCGGATGGCGACTCCGGCCTTGACGACTCGGTCCGAGGAGAGCAGCTGCAGCAACGGCTTTTCGAGCGCGATGCGGTTCAGCCGGAACAGAAAGGCCCGTTCGCCTGACGAGAGTTGTAGCAGCGACACCTTGTTCATCACGCCTTTGGTGAACGACGGGCGGGTCTCCGTGTCGAAGCCGATTACGTCGCATTCCGACAGGTACGCGCACGCGTCGGCGATCAGCTCGCTGCGGTCCACTACGACGATCTCGCCGGGGAAGGACCCCGTCGGGAGCAGGTTGACCGCTTCGCTGGTGATGCTGTCGGCGTACGTTTTTTCCATAGATGGCCCAAAGTTACCGATTAATCCGGAGTTTCCCATCCTCCCGCTCGATAATTTCGCCGTTGTCGAGCAGGGAGGTCACCGCGTCGAGAATGGTCGAGGCATCGCCTCCGAGGCTCGAGACCAGCGTCTTGACATCGGTCGGCCGGTTTTCGACGAGTTCCAGAATACGTTGTCCGAGAACGTTCCGCCGCGAGCCGAGGCCGCTTTTGCGTCGCTCCCGGCATCGGTCGCAGATGCCGCAGGGAGAGGGTTCCTGTTCGCCGAAGTAGCGGCGGATGGCGATGCTGCGGCACTCGTCTCCGTTCAGGTAGCGGAGCATGGCGCCGAGCCGTTTCTCGGCCGCTTCCTTTCTCAGGGTGTAGCTTTCGGGAGATATGCGCACGTCGTCCGCCGGCAGGCGCTCCTCGGAGAGAATCAGCATCGGGCTGCGATTGCCCGGAATGTACTTGACGATGTGCAGTTGCCACAGCTTTTTCAGCAGTTCGCGTACCCGGCCGGCCGTATAGCCCGTCAGGTGCGCGAGTTCGTCCTCGGCGATGGGCACGAAGTCGCTGAACAGGCCGCTGTACCGTCTCAGCAGCACCGTGATGAAGTGGTCCAGCTCGCGGCGGTCCACCCGGATGCGGTACAGCTCGTCGCGCTGGACGATGAAACGGATGCGGGGCGGATTGTCCGTTTCGTCGGTCAGGATCAGGTAGCCGTTCTGTTGCAGTATCTTGATCGATTGGAGAGCCGTCGGTACGAAAAAGCGGAACCGTGCGGCGAAGTCGAACACGTTGAACGTGAAAGAAGCGCCCCGGCCGTCGCCGACAGCTACGCCCAGGTAGTTGAACAGCGCTTCGTATACGCGGCGGATCGTCTGTTTGGGGGGAAAGTCGAGCTCCATGCGTCGTCCCGCTTTCGATGCGTCGTCGTCCGAAAGCAGCGTGACGGCGTAAGCCGGCCTGCCGTCGCGTCCCGCTCGCCCGGCTTCTTGGTAGTACGCCTCGAGCGAGTCGCAGGCGTCGTAGTGCACGACGAAACGGACGTCGGCCTTGTCGATCCCCATGCCGAATGCGTTGGTTGCGACCATGACGCGCGTCGTTCCTCTGATCCACTCGTCTTGACGCACGGAGCGCATCAGGTAGTTCATGCCGCCGTGATAGAATCCGGCCGCTATGCCGTGCTCGTTCAGAAAAGCCGTGATCGTTTCGGCCTTTTCCCGCGTGCGGACATAGACGATGCCCGGGCCGGGCACGCTTCCGACGATGCGCAGCAGTTGACCGTGCTTGTCCTCGGTACGCCGTACGACATAGCTCAGGTTCGCCCGCTCGAAACTCATGCGGCGGACGTGCGGCTCGCGGAACTTCAGGCGGCGCATGATGTCCTCGGCGACCTCGGGCGTCGCCGAAGCGGTCAGCGCGAGGACCGGCACGTCGGGCTGCAGCTCCCGCAGCCGCGCGATACGCAGATAGGAGGGCCGGAAGTCGTAGCCCCATTGGGAGATGCAGTGCGCCTCGTCGACGGCCAGCAACGACACGCGCATTTTCCCGAAACGGGTCCGGAACAGCTCGCTGTCGATTCGCTCGGGAGCTATGTAGAGAAACTTGACGCTGCCGTACACGCAGTTGTCCAGAATGCGGTCGATGTCGCGCGGCGACATGCCCGAGTGGATCGACTCGGCCAGAATCCGGCGCGAGCGCAGGCGGTCGATCTGGTCCTTCATCAGCGCGATAAGAGGCGTCACAACGATGCATACGCCCTCCGAAGCCAAGGCGGGTACCTGATAGACGACCGACTTGCCGCCTCCGGTGGGCATCAGCACGAGCGTGTCCCGTCCGGCGCACACGTCCTCGATCGTCTCGAGCTGCAGCGGGCGGAAACGTTCGTAGCCCCAGTGGCGCTTGAGAGTCTCGAGCAGTTTTTCGCGCGGGATCATCGGCTGGCGGGGAGGCCTACGCTCTGAGCGAGGACGATATGCTGCGAGGCTCCGAGCTTCAGCGCGCGGGCGATCACGTCGCGGTTGATCGACATGTGCACGACGACGGCCAGTCCTTCGGACGCTCCGTACAAGTAGACGTTCTGCGCGATCAGTCCGGCATCGATGCCGGCCGTGACGGCCCTGTCGGAATCGCTACCGCCCGCCATTTTCGAGTAGTCGGCGACGTATACCAGAATCCAGTCGCATGTTTTCGTGTAGTCCTGCGAGTTGACGTCCCTGCGGAAGTCGCCCTCGGCCACGCCGACCAGTTCGTGTTCGGCCGCATCGTAGCGGTACGCGTCGCGGCGGCCGATCAGGTAAATATCGATTTCCTGACGGTTCAACGCCGAAGGGGCCGTCCGGCGGCCGTCGGGGCGATTGATTCCCCATGCCGCCCACAGCAGGTTCGACAACTGTTGTTCGTCCAGCGAGCGCGCGGGGTCCATCAGCCGGTCGGTCGCCCGTTTCGAAAGCGCCTCCATCAGCGGCATGCCTCCCGTTTTGACCGGGGCGGGCAGTTCGATGCTGTTCTGTCCCATAGCCATGGATGTTAAGATCAGGGCCGTAAAGGCCAGCAACACGGTTTTCATCCCGAAGTAAGGTTTTAGAGGTTATGGGACAAATTTACATTTTTTTCGTATCTTTACCTACTCGCAAAAGCAGTCGATGACCCGAATGAAACCGAATACTCCGATGAAAAGACTTTTCGCCGTATTGGCCGCCTGCGCGGCTTTTTGCTGCGCACTCGAGGCTCAGACTCCGCAGCCTCTCTATCCCGACGGCCCCGAGCGCTCGAGCGGGATCGATCCTGCGTCGACCGTCGATCGCGACGGGGTTCTGTTCAACGTGACCGTCCCCGATTATTACGTATTCCTGCCCGAGAGGGAGCGGGCCGTAGGACAGATGGTCGTTGTCTGTCCGGGCGGGGGGTACGGATGCGTCTGCTACGAGCGCGAGGGGCTCGAGGTGGCCCGCTGGCTTGGCGACCACGGCATCGCCGCTTTGGTGCTCCGTTACCGGATGCCGAACGGCCACCACGAAATTCCGTTGGAAGACGTGCACGAGGCGATCCGCATCGCACGGCGCAATGCCCCGTCGTGGGGCGTCGATCCGCATCAGGTGGGCGTCATGGGTTTCTCGGCCGGCGGACATCTGGCCTCGACGGCGTCCACGCATTTCGACGAACGGACGCGCCCCGACTTTTCGATTCTGATCTATCCGGTCATTACGATGGGAGAGCGATACACCCACATGGGCAGCCGCGAGAACCTGCTGGGCAAAGGATACGACGCCGGACTGGTCGAACGCTATTCGAGCGAGCGGCAGGTGACTCCGCAGACCCCGCCCGCCTTTATCGCGCTGAGCGACAACGACGAGGTGGTGCCGGTCCGTAACAGTATCCTGTATTACGACGCGCTCAAAGAAAACGGCGTACCGGCCGAACTGCACGTCTATCCGACCGGCCGGCACGGCTGGATCGGCCGCTTCGATTATTGGGACGAGTATCGCGCGGCCTTGCTTCGCTGGCTCGGCCAAGTCCGGGAGGGGAAGCTGACCGAGTAGTCCGCACGGCGATCGGCCGCGTGAACTCGGCCATGGCTCGCATCCGCCCGGACCGGCTGAAGGCGAGGCGCAGGGGGCGTTTCGGCGGAAGCGTTCCGTGCGAACGTTGTACGGAAAGGCGAATCGGAGTTGCGATATTCGTGCAAATTTGCGATTATTGCGTGCCCGTTCGAGGGAAGAAGCGATTCCTGCGCGGCGAAGTTCGGCCGGAACATGGCCCGTAACGGGAATTTTTGAAATCAATCGAATAGAGTAGAATCATGAGAAGAAACCTATTGCTTACAGCAATGCTGGCTGTTTTTGCCGTCGCGGCGGCTTCCGCTCAGAGACAGGTGAACGAGGCGGACGGATACCGGCTGCTCGTGGCGCCCGACCGGGCCGACGGCTCGTACGGTCGGGGCGACGAAGTGCGCTTTCTGGTGTCGTTCGAGAAGGACGGGGCTCCCGTAGCGGACGGCGAGCTGACATGGGAGGTGACCAAAGACTCGTGGAAACCCAAGACTTCCGGCGTGGCCCGCGTCAGCGACGGACGGGCCGTGATCGGGGGGCATAAACTCGACGAACCCGGCTTCTTGCAATGCCGCGTGAAGTTCGTTACGCCGCAGGGGCACGAACTTCGGGCGATGGCGGGCGCCGGCGTCGACAAGCTGCTGATCGGGCCCAGCATGCCCGAGCCGAAGGATTTTATGTCTTATTGGAAGCGCGAGCTGAAAAAGCAGGCGAAGATTCCGATGAATATCCGCCTGACTCCGGCTCCGTCGACCGATCCGGGTATCGCGGTGTTCGACGTGCAGGCCGACTGCGAGCCGGGGAGCTTTTCGGCCTATCTGGCTTATCCGAAGGACGCGAAGCCCGGTACGTTGCCCGCTATGGTGACGCTCAACGGCGCCGGGGTCAAGAGCTCCCGGGCGTGGTGGGCCGTGTCTTGGGCCAAAGACGGTCTGTGCGTGCTCGACTTCAACGTGCACGGCTTGCCCAACGGCGAATCCGACTCCTATTATGCCGACTTGGAGAACGGTCCGATGTTCGAATATTTCCTTTTCGGCCGGGACGACCGCGACTCGATGTTCTTTCACGAGATGGTCATGCGCCTGATCCGTGCGATCGACGTGATTACCGCTCAGCCCCAGTGGGACGGCAAGACGGTCATGGTACACGGTTGCAGTCAGGGAGGCGCTCAGGCCGTGATGGCCGGCTGCCTCGATCCGAGGGTCGATCTGGTCTGTGCCGAAATCCCCGCCATGTGCGACCATACGGGCATGGCGGCGGATCGCGCTTCCGGATGGCCGTTGTTGGTGGAATGCGACGGGGAGGGCGCGCCCGACGCCCGTCAGCTGAAAGCCGCGCGCTATTACGACGTGGTCAACTTCGCGCGCCATGTGACCGTGCCTACCTATGTGACGGCGGGGATCATCGATTCGCTCTGCCCACCGACCACCGTATATGCGATGTACAATCAGCTCAAGGGCGAGAAGCATATGCTCGAGCATCCTACTACGGGGCATATCCTGACCTCGCAGGGCGAGGATTTCTCGCGGCAGGCCGTCCGCGAGTTCGTCCGGCGCGAGCGAGATACCGGGCGATAGCCTCCGGATCGTACGACTCGGTTTCCTTGAACGGCCGCTTCCTTTCACGGGAAGCGGCCGTCGCATTGGTCGCCGGGGCGAGCGCTGTCGGCCTTGGCCGAATCTTCGGCGCGGCAGGGAGCGGTCCGGTGTGCCCGGTGCGGCGGATGGCGAGGATTTACGTGTATGGTTTTGTCCCGGTATGCTGACGGGCGCTGTTCGGGCGTCGGTTTGCGGCCTTTGCGGAAAGGTCCGGAATCCGGCGGCAGGAACAATGGTTTCGGCTCGACGGGATGCGGACGGATCGGATTGAGCGGGCGCGCGGTTCGGCGGGCTGCGGGAGTCTCTGTGCATGGTTTGCTTCGGCATGCCGGCGGGCGCCGCTTTGGGCCGGTTTGGGTTGCGGATTTTTGCGGAAGGCTCGGAATCCGACGAAAGGACTGCGGTTTCGATTCGACGAGGGTACGGGCGTATCGGGTCGGAAGGGAAACCGTACACGATTATGTTGGAATGCGCGCCGGCAAAACCGTATTTTGTTCCGCGATCGCTATCTTTGCGCAGGGGTAGGGCGAATCCTGCCCGGAACGAGAACCGATATGGAAAATGATGGACGAAACCCCGTGATCTCCCTGCGGGGAGGCGTGATCCGGGACGAGAGCCGGCGCTTCCGCGAGCCGGTCGACTTCACGCTGAACGCCGACGAGCATCTGGCGATCGTCGGACCGAACGGCAGCGGGAAAACCGTGCTGGTCGAGACGCTGTCGGGCCTGCTGTATCTGGAGCGGGGCGAATTGCGCTACGATTTCGGCAAACCCGGCGGCAAGGCTTGCGATAACATACGCCATGTTACGTTCCGCGATGCGTACGGCACGGCCGATCGCGGCTATTATTACCAGCAGCGGTGGAACTCTTCCGACCGCGAGGAGGCGCCTCTGGCGTCGGAGGCGCTCGGGCGTACGGCCTGCGATCCGCGGTGGCGAGACGAGTTGTTCGCGATGCTGGACATGGACCGCTTGCTCGGCAAGCGGATCGTGCTGCTTTCGAGCGGCGAGCTGCGCCGGTTCCAGATCGCCAAGATGCTGCTGGCCTCTCCCCGCGTGCTCTTTGTCGAGAGCCCGTTCATCGGGCTCGACGCGGCTACGCGGGAGACGCTCGAGCGGCTTTTCAGGAGACTGACCGAGCGGACCGACGTGCGGGTCGTGTGGGTGGTCTCGTCGCCCGACGACGTGCCTTCGTTCGTGACGCATGTATACGTCGTGGACGACCGGCGTTGCGGACCCAAGCAGACGCGGGGGGAGTTCGTGCGCGGCGAGTCGCTTTCGGCCCGGCGAGACGATCTGGCCGGACGCTATGCGAGGCAGGCTCCCGTTCTGCCCGAACCGCTGAACGCCGGGCCGGATTGCGACGAAGTGGCCCGGCTTCGGAACGTGACGATTCGCTACGGCGGCCGGACGATTCTCGACTCGGTCGACTGGACGGTCCGCCGGGGCGAAAAGTGGACGCTGACAGGCGCGAACGGCTCGGGCAAGTCGACGCTGCTGAGCCTGCTGTGCGCCGACAATCCGCAGGCCTATGCGCAGGACATTTCGCTGTTCGGACGGCGTCGCGGCACGGGCGAGAGCATCTGGGACATCAAGCGCCGCATCGGTTATGTGTCGCCCGAGATGCACCGCTCTTATGTGAAGGATATTCCGGCTGTCGATATCGTCGCATCGGGCTTTTTCGATACGGTCGGACTGTACCGGACGCCCGACGACGCCCAGCGCGCCGTTTGCGAGCAATGGATGGACGCTTTCGGTATCCGTCCGCTCAGGGATCGCTCTTTCCTGCGGCTTTCCTCCGGCGAACAGCGCCTGCTGCTGCTCGCCCGGGCGTTCGTCAAGGACCCCGACCTGCTGATTCTGGACGAGCCGCTGCACGGGCTCGACTGCTGCAATAAGGAGCGCGCCCGGGCCGTGATCTCGGAGTTCTGCCGGCGTCCGGGCAAGACGATGATTTACGTGACGCATTACGAGCGGGAGCTGCCGGATTGCATAAACCGGCGGATGGAGCTTCCGAGACGCGGGTAAGCTGCCGGATCGGCTGCTTTCGTCGGAAGGCTCGGATGTCCGGCCGAACTGCATCTGCCGGTGCGCATACCGAGGCCGCCGCTGCGCGTAGCGCCGGTTTCCGGAACGGCTCGCAATTTCCCGGACGGGTTTGCTCGAATGCCTTGCAGACATAGGACTCGGACGTATTCCGCAAGGAGAAAAGCCGTTTCCGTTTTTCGAGCCGAAGCGGGACGTATCGTGGCAGCGTGGCGCGCTCGCGTGCCGAAGCCGCGTATGGGTCGGGAAACGGCTGGGAACTCCGACTATTATTATGCCGCCGATACCAAGATAGTTAAAAGCCGTTCTGCAAGAGCGGCTTTTGCTGTCGTAATTTCAATAGAGTAGTTGCCAGTCAAAGGTTGGCCATATTGGACGGCAGTCGATACTGCGATCGAAGTCGGGAGAACGGACGTCGGTTTGGCGTGAAGCGTCATATAGGGTATGGTGTCTTGGGGTGCGCGCGCGTCGCGCCGGCTTCGGCTCGGAACGGGACAGGGGGAGCGTTTCGGGTGTGGCGTTCGCAGAGGCGAATGCCCGACGGCCTTGTCCGATTCATGTGTCTTGTCTCCGTCGTGCGCCTATTCGGCGAATACGTTGCCACTGTCGGGAAGCGCGAGCATGGCGGTAGCGAGACCGTTGAGGGGCCGTCGCGGCCGCGACGAAGTTTCTTGGAACCGGTGCGAAGTCGAAGTGCATGATGTCCAGAAGTGGCGTGCGCTGCGCGTGAGGCGGGTCCGCCGAGGCATGCGGCCGGTCGTCGGATTCCGGCAGGTTCCGTACTTGGACCGGAGGTCCGGTGTATCCTCTTCGGAACATGAAGACGGGACTGTCTTGTCCTTAGCTGTAGCGGAGGCGGCGCTCCGACGATGCGGCGGATCGGGGCCTCGTTCGGAAAACGGGTTGCGGCACGGAACGTACCGACCGTTCGGCAACCGGCCGTGGCCCGAGGCATGGGAACGGCCGATTCGGCCGGGACGATGGCGGGTGGCATAGATGCGGGCGGCACTGCCGCCCGCATCTATGCCGAAAACGCGTCCGGCCTGTCCGGGATCGCCCGATTTCGGTAAACCGCTGCTATCGCTTCGTCCGAAGGCCGGGTAAGTTACCGGAAACTGTCGGAAAGGCGAAGCCCCTCTTGCGGATCATCCGTTACGGTTCGCCCGTGTCCGGCAAAGCGGGTCGGATGACGTCGGCGGGCGTTCGGCCTGCGGAGCTGCGTTTGCGTAAGACCGGACGGCGCTCACCGGGCGGAGTCGTCCGATGCCTGCCGTTCGCGGACGATGCCTTTGTTTTTTCTCCCGTCGATATAGATATACAGCGGGGTGTCGAACCGGACATGCCGCACCGACTCGCTCTCGTAGACGGCCGGCATCGCGTCGAGCCGCCCTTCGTCGAACCGGCCGTCGCCCATGAACGGGTTGATCGTCAGGTAGCCGACGCCGAACGAGGTCAGATTTTGGAAAAAATGCGTGCCCTGACTCGGCTCGACGCGGAAGTTCTCCAGCCCGCACTCGACGATCACCTTCGCTTCGGAGATCGACGGCCACTTGACCGGTATGCCGAGCCACGGATCGCTCGACCCCCAGCGTCCGGGGCCGACGAGCACGTAGGGGCGTTTCTCGGAGCGCAGGCGGTTGTTCAGCTCGCCGATCTCCGAGGCGATCCGCTGCGTGCGCGAGGTGTCGAACGTACCGCTGCGGACGTAGACGACGTCCGTCACGCCTTCGATCGCGCCGAGGCCCAGCGCGCTTTCGGCGTAGATCAGCGCGTCGGAGGTCCCTACGCTGTCCCAGTCGAGCGACCGGGCGTCCTGCTGCTCGACGATCGGGCGGATCTGCAGAAAACAGAACGTCCGCTCGGCCCCGTAGGGGACGTCCATGTCGACGGCGAACTCCATTTCGACCGGGCAGCCCATTTCCTGCTCGCCCATGCGGAGCAGATCGCCGATGATCTGCGCGAGCGGGATCGTGTCGTATTTGAGTATCTGCGAGAACGTGATGATGCGCCGGCCGTCCTCGAACAGGCTGTCGGATATGCGCTGGTTCTGCATGTCCCAGACCGACGCGACGTGGCGCATGTTGCGGAAATGCTTCGCCTTGTTGATCTCGAAACGCTCCAGATTGACCGCGTCGTCGATCGACGTCTTGAACTGTTCGGGCTTCAGGTTCAGCGCGTACATTTCCCGCTGCGTGTCGCGCAGCGCCAGCTCGGGCGTCGAGAGCTGAAGCGCGTTTTTCGGGTAGCGGGGCGAAAAGCGCAGCGTCAGCCCGCCGTCGACGATCAGCTTTCCGAGCCCGAAGGCGAGGTTCACAATGCCGTCCTCAGGCTTCTCGTCGCCTATCGGGTAATAGTTCAGCGAACGGGCGACGCCCGAAATGGTCGGGAAATAGTAACCTCCGTCCTCCGATCCGCAGACCTCTTGGATGACGATGCCCATCTTTTCCTCGCTGAGCAGGTTGCCCGACGCGAGGATGTAGGCCCGGCTCGACGCGAAATAGACCGAGGCGTAGACGCTCTTGATCGCCTTGCCCAGCAGCCGCAGCGTCTGGTCCTCGTTGTCGGTGAGCGGGATCATGTAGGTCGAATAGATACCCGCGAACGGCTGATAGTGCGAATCCTCGAGTTTCGAGCTCGACCGGACGGCCAACGGCCTCGCGGCGTGGCGTATATAGGCCCGCAGGTCGTCGACCAGCGTTTCGGGCAGCCGCGAACTGACGAACTCCGACAGGATTTCCTCGTCGGTGACGTCGGCGTTGATGACGTATTGCAGTCCGTTGTCGCGGATGAACTCGTCGAAATAGTCCGTTGCGATGACGACCGTGCGCGGCAGCTGCACCTTGACCCCTTCGTAGCGGTCGTAGAAACGGTGCTTTTGCAGCATGCTGTTCATGAACGCGAGGCCGCGCCCCTTGCCGCCCAGCGATCCGTCGCCGATGCGGGCGAACCAGATGTAGCGGTTGTATGTGTCGCGGTCGAAGCGGGCGACGACGCCGTGTCCCTGCAGGATGCGGTAGCGGCGGATCGCGTCGGCGATGAACTCGCGCATCTCGAGCGTCGTGGCGAAATGGCTGTTGCGCACCGCGCGCATGGCTCCTGCGAGCGAGAAAAGCCCCCGCGAGTACATCCATTTCGACAGCCGGTTGCGCGAGGCGTGGTACAACAGAACGTCTTCGGGTATTTCCATGACCAGATGCTGCATGTCGCGCAGGTCTTTCGCGCGTCCGATCACCTCGCCCGTAGCGAGGTCCTTGAACACGAAGTCGCCGAAAGTGAACTCCTCGCTGATGTAGTCGCTCAGTTCGAGCAGCAGCGTTTTCGAGTATTTGGCGATGAAGCCTACGCCCAGACTCTCGGCCGTCGCGCGCATGCTCTCCTGAGAGGATTGAAGCAGGAACGGCATCTGCGGGTTGTCGGCCTTGATCAGCCGGCACAGATCGATGCCGGCGTCGAGCTTCTCGCTCGACGAGGGATCGCCCTTATGGATGACGAAGCCGACGTCCGAAATGACGCCCAGCAGATGCTTCTTGTATTTCTCGTACAGCCCGACGGCCTCGGTATAGTTCGTGGCCAGCAGGATTTTGGGCCGCGCGCGCTTGCGCAGCATCTGCTGCTGTTCGTTGAGCGCCTCTTTGAGAAACTCCTTGCTCTGCTGGAGCACGAGCTTGTAGATCGTGGGCAGATAGGTCGAGTAGTATTTGATCGAGTCCTCGACCAGCAGGATCGACTGCACGCCGGCGCCCAGAATATCGCTGTCGGCGTTCATGCGGTCTTCGATCAGCTTGATGATCGTCAGGATCAGGTCGGCGTTGCCGTGCCAGTAGAAAATGTAGTCGATGCCGGAGGCGTCCTCCCGCTCGAGCCGCCGGTACAGGTCGCGCGAGAAGTTGAGCAGCAGCACGACGGGGATGTCGGGCCTCAGCTGCTTGATCTTTTTCGACGAGTGGAACACGTCCAGCTCGCCGACGTTGAACATGCTGATCACCAGATCGAAGTCGGGATCGTCCCGCAGCACTTCGAGCGCTTCGACCGACGAGCTGACCCTCCGGAACGAGGGCGGGTTGCTCAGGTTCAGCTCGATATACTCGCGGTTGATCTGCACGTCGATGCGGCCGTCTTCCTCGAGCGTATAAGCGTCGTAGCTGCTGCTGATGAGCAGTACGCGCCGGATGCGTCTTTGCATCAGGGTGCCGTAGTCGATCGGGCTCTGCTGTCGCGTCCTCTCTGAATCGTTCGCTGTCATGCCGGATAGGTTTGCTTCGGACAAACTTACGGATTTTCCCCGACTTTTCTTACCTTTGCGGAAACTATCGCGAAACCTTATGGCTGCATATACGTTGGAGGAAGTGACCTCGCGGCGCGCTACGCGCGAGTTTCTGGACCTGCCCAAGCGTCTCTACCGCGATGAACCGCACTGGATCTGTCCGCTCGATCAGGATATCGAGAACCGCTTTCATCCCGAGACGAACGAGTTGCTGCGCAACGGCGAGGCGATCCGGTGGATCGTCGTCGACGAGCGTGGCCGGGTCGTGGGCCGGATAGCCGCTTTTTACAATCGGGAATTGGTGGCCGCTTCGGAATATCAGCCGACCGGCGGCTGCGGCTTTTTCGAATCGATCGACGACCAGCGGGTGGCCGACATGCTGTTCGACGCCGCGCGCGACTGGCTGAAGGAGCGCGGTTTGGAGGCGATGGACGGTCCCGTCAACTTCGGCGACCGCGATCAATGGTGGGGGCTGCTGGTCAAGGGGTTCGAGTTCACGCCGCTCTATGCGAACCCGTACAATTTCGAGTATTACGTCCGGCTGTTCGAGAATTACGGGTTTCGGAACTATTTCAACCAGCATACTTACCTGCGCGAGCTCAAAGAGGGGCTTTTCCCCGAGAACGTCTACGAGCGGGTGCGGCGGCTGAAAGAGGAGCCGCGCTATCGTTTCGAGCATATGGACAAGAAGCGGATCGATCAGTACGCCGAGGATTTCCGGACGGTCTATAACAAGGCGTGGGCCGGTTTCTCGGGCGTCAAGCCGATCACCCGCGAGCATGCCCGGGCTCTGCTGGCCAAGATGCGGCCGATCATCGACGAGAAGCTGATGTATTTCGCCTACTGGGACGACGCTCCGATCGGCTTCTTTCTGATGGTCCCCGACCTGAACGGCGTGATCGGACCGCTGGGCGGCCGCTTCGGTCTGGTCCAGAAGCTGCGCTTTCTGTGGAGACTCAAGGTAAGCCGGAAGGCTCGTCGCATTTTCGCGATCATTTTCGGAGTGGTGCCCGATTTTCAGGGCAAAGGCATCGAGTCGGGCATGATCCGCACGTTCGAGGAGGAGGTGGCCAAGGGGCTGAACAAGCGCTACGACAGCCTCGAGCTGGCCTGGATCGGCGATTTCAACCCGGTCATGATGCGTATGGTCGAAAATTTCGTCTGCGCGAAAAAGCACAAGATGCACACCACGTACCGTTACCTGTTCGACCGCGAGAAGGAGTTCCGGCGCGCTCCGCGCGTGGGCATGCGCCGCAAGGAGGAGCATGCCTGACGGGCTCGCTTTGGCGATAAGCTCGGAAAAGACTATATTTACAACGGAAAACCAAAAACGATTCAGATTATGACCCGAGGAATCATACATACCGAAAAGGGAGACATGACCGTCGAGCTGTACGACAACGAGACGCCGATCACGGTGGCCAATTTCTGCAAACTGGCCGAGTCGGGCTTTTACGACGGGCTGACGTTCCACCGCGTGATCCCCGACTTCGTGATTCAGGGCGGTTGCCCGCTCGGCACCGGAACCGGGGGGCCGGGCTATACGATCAAGTGCGAGACGTCCGCTCCGAAGCAATATCACGACCGGGGCGTGCTCTCCATGGCCCATGCGGGCAAGGACACGGGCGGGTCGCAGTTTTTCATCTGCATGAACCGGACGAATACGGCCCATTTGGACGGGGTGCATACCTGCTTCGGCCGCGTGGTCGAAGGGTTGGACGTGATCGACCGGATCCGCCGGGGCGACCTGATTCTGGGTATCGACATCATTAAAGACGAAGCATAATGGAATTGGAAGGAACCGTATGGAATGTCCTGCCGCCCGTCCGGGGAACGAGCGCGCGAGGGGAGTGGGTCAAACAGGAGGTCGTTTTCGAACAGCCCGGGGAGTTCAACCGCAAGGTGTGCGTCAGCTTCTGGGGCGACAAGGCGCAGGATGCAGCGACGCTGAAGCCCGGCGAGGCGGTGACGATCTCGGCCAACGTCGAGTCGCGCGAGTACAACGGACGCTGGTTCACCGAGGTGCGGGCATGGCGGATCGTGCGCAAGGCCGCTCAGCAGCCTCAGCAGGCGCCCGTGTCGGACGGCTTGCCGCCGCTCGACGCCTTCGCCGAGGAGCCGGTTGCTTCGGGCTCGTCTTCGGAGGTGGACGATCTGCCTTTCTAAGGACGGGGCGCCGACAGGATACATAGCTGAAACGGTACGAAAGAGAGCAACCGTATGCTCTCTTTCGTACCGTTTGTCGTTTCCGGCGCGCTTGCCGGCGCTTTGTCGGGTACGGATACGGGTTGCTTGTCTGCGTCGTGCCGGTTCGGAGCCGGGAAAAGAGCAGGCCGGGAGCGATATGAAAAGGTAAAAGGCTTGCCGCCATACGTCCCGGACGTATGGCGGCAGGCCTTGCGGTTTTGTTTCAGATCAGACGATTCCCTGTTCGGCCATGCTGCGGGCCACTTTCATGAAACCCGCGATGTTGGCTCCCTTCATGTAGTTGATGTAGCCGTCGGACTCGGTTCCGAATTCGAGGCAGGCGTGGTGGATCGACGACATGATCTCGTGCAGTCGCCGGTCGACCTCTTCGCGCCCCCAGTTCATCTTCATCGCGTTCTGAGACATTTCGAGGCCCGAGGTGGCGACTCCGCCCGCATTGACCGCCTTGCCCGGCGCGTACAGCATCCGGCGGCCGATCAGCCGATCTATCGCCTCGGGCGTGCAGCCCATGTTCGATACCTCGGCTACGCAGCGCACGCCGTTGGCTATGAGCCGGTCGGCGTCCTCTCCGTCGAGTTCGTTCTGCGTCGCGCAGGGCATCGCGATGTCGACGGGTACCTCCCACGGGCGGGCGCCGGCGTGGAATTCGGTCCCGGGGAATCTCTCGGCGTAAGGAGATACGATGTCGTTGTTCGATGCGCGCAGTTCGAGCATGCAGTCGATCTTTTCCGCATCGAGCCCTTCCGGGTCGTATACGTAGCCGTCGGGGCCCGAAATCGTCACGACGCGAGCTCCCAGCTCGGTCGCTTTCAGCGCGACTCCCCATGCCACGTTGCCGAATCCGGAGATGGCGATCCGCTTGCCCTCCAACGTATCGCCCGCGTGGGCGAGCATCTGCCGGACGAAATAGACGGCGCCGAACCCGGTCGCCTCGGGCCGCACGAGCGAGCCGCCGAAGGTCATGCCCTTGCCGGTCAACACGCCCGTATTCTCCCGGGCCAGCTTGCGATACATGCCGTACAGGTAGCCGATCTCGCGTCCTCCGACGCCGATGTCGCCGGCCGGCACGTCGGTCTCGGGGCCTATGTAACGCCACAGCTCGGTCATGAAGGCTTGGCAGAAACGCATGACCTCCGCATCGGACTTGCCGCGCGGGTTGAAGTCCGAACCTCCCTTGGCGCCGCCCATCGGCAGCGTCGTCAGCGCGTTCTTGAAAATCTGTTCGAAGCCCAAAAACTTCAGAATGCTCAGGTTGACGCTCGAGTGGAACCTCAAGCCTCCCTTGTACGGCCCGAGCGCGTTGTTGAATTGGACGCGGTAGCCGATGTTGACCTGAACGTTTCCCCGGTCGTCGACCCACGGGACCTTGAACGTGAAGATCCGGTCCGGCTCGACGATCCGCTCGGCGATCCGCAGCTTCTCGAATTCGGGATGCCGGTTGTAGACCGTTTCGACCGACAGCAGCACTTCGCGTACCGCCTGCAAATACTCGCCTTCCCCCGGGTGTCTGCGCTCGAGTTCGGCCAAAAGTTGATTGACGTTCATGGCTCGAAGGTTTTAAGTCGTAGTCAAATATAGCGATTTTGTTTTAAAATCGTTCGTCGTCTTGGTGAATTTTCTTCGGATCGTCATTCGGCGGGCCGATGCTTCCCGCAGGTATGCGCAAAACGGAGGCCGTAATCCGATACGGGCGGCGCCGGATGGTGGCAATCCCGAAAAAATAGTTACCTTTGTACATTACGATTAATTTCATTTTCATGGATTTCAAGGAACGCAAGAATACGGACAATACGCCTTGCGAGGGCAGCCTCGACGTCGGTCGCGGCTGTCGTTTCTGCCGCTGCGACGGCGAAGCGACGGCCTCAGCCTGCGAGGGTTGCTACAAGCTGCACTCGTTCAATTGGCTGGAGGATATGCCCGAGGTGTTTCCGACCGATATTTTCGAGGTCCGCTTCAAAAATACGCGCAAGAGCTATTACCGCAATGTGAATAACCTGCCGCTGCGAAGGGGCGACATCGTCGCCGTCGAGGCGTCGCCCGGTCACGATATCGGGATTGTCTCGCTGACGGGCGATTTGGTCGCCCGTCAGATGAAGCGAGTGGGCTTCAACCCGCAGAACGGCGAGTTCAAGAAAATCTATCGCAAGGCCAAACCTTACGATATCGAGAAATGGCAGGAGGCCATCGCGCTCGAACATGATACGATGATCCGCGCGCGCCGGATCGCCGCCGACATGAAACTCAACATGAAGATCGGCGACGTGGAGTATCAGGGCGATAAGATCAAGGCCATTTTCTACTATATCGCCGACGAACGGGTCGATTTCCGCGAACTGATCAAGGTTTTCGCCGAGCAGTTCCGTATCCGTATCGAGATGAAGCAGATCGGAGCCCGGCAGGAAGCTGGCCGTATCGGAGGGCTCGGGTCGTGCGGCCGCGAGCTGTGCTGCGCGTCGTGGATCTCGAGTTTCGTTTCGGTGACCACCAACTCGGCTCGCAGTCAGGAGATCTCGCTCAATCCGCAGAAGCTGGCCGGGCAATGCGGCAAGCTGAAGTGCTGCCTCGTGTACGAGCTGGACACCTATCTCGATGCGCGCAAGGATTTCCCGCGCGTTCGGGAGCCTTTGCAGACGGTCGACGGCGACTATTATTTGGTCAAGACCGACATTCTGAGCCGGACGATGTGGTTCAGTACCGACCCGCATTCTCAGGCCAACATGAGGCCGTTGGGCGTCGACCGGGTCAAGGAGATTATCCGGGCCAATCAGAAAGGGCAGAAAGTAGACCGGCTGGCCGACGTCTCTTTCGAGCCCGAGTCCGACGAGCCGACTTTCGCCGACGTCGTGGGCGAGGAGAGCCTGACGCGTTTCGACAAGCAGCGGGAGGGACGCCGCAAGAACCGTAAGAAGAAAGGCGGTCGCAAGGGCGCTCCTGAAGGACAGCCGCAACCGTCGGGAGCCTCTCCGGAGCAGCGTTCTGCCGCGAAGCGCAGGGAAGGGGAACCCCGCTCCGACCGTCATGCGCCGCAAGGAGGTCGCGGAGCTTCTGCGGATCGCCGGGGCGGCAAGACCTCCGACAGAAACAGACCGTCCGGACCGGATGCCGACGTCGAAAGCCTGTCTTCGGAGACCGGACGCAGGGAAAGCGCTCAGCGCGAGGGCGGCTCCCGGCGGGGAGGACGGAATCGCAGGCGGGGCGGCGCCAAAAACGAGAAGCATGCGGAGCAGCAGGATAATTCGGCTCAGGACGGCAAGCAGGGCAGTTAGCCGTCGGTTTCTCTTTTTGGCGGCGTGGGCCGTTTTGCCGTCGTGTCTCTCGCCCGAACGCGCGTTCGTGGCCGATACCGATCCGGGCGGCTGGGCCGTCTCGGAACCGGCGGTCGTGCGTTTCGACAATTCCGACACGGTGTCGGCCCGAACGATCGACTTGATCGTGCGCTACGGCCGCGATTTTCGCTACGATCGTCTGAGCGTGGCCGTTACGACGGTCTCTCCCTCGGGGCGGCAGCGGCGGGATACGGCGGTGGTGATGCTGCCCGACGTGTCCGGAGAGCCTCATGTCCGCCGCGATGCGGTCGGAGCTTTCCGCTCCGACGCCGTTCTGTCCGAAACGGGAACCTATCTGTTTTCTTTCGTTCCGTTGATGCCCGACCCCCTTGTGAAAGGCGTCGCGGCCGTCGGCGTGGACATATACCGATCCGAAGACTGAGACATATGGGAAAAGACAAGATCAGGCGATTCGAGGAGAACGCCACGTTCCGCTGCGTCGTGCAGCCCGAGTTCGAGGAGATATTCCGCAAGGACTACCGGCTCAAGGGCCGCTGGCGCGAGGACTTTTTCGGTAATCCGAATCCGATCGTGCTGGAGCTGGGCTGCGGCCGGGGCGAGTATACCGTTTCGCTTGCGGAGCGGTTTTCAGACCGGAACTTCATCGGCGTCGACATCAAAGGTGCCCGCCTGTGGAGGGGGGCCAAGACGGCTACCGAAAACGTGATGCCGAACGTCGCTTTCCTGCGCACCCGCATCGAGTTCATCGACTCGTTCTTCGCGCCCGGAGAGGTCGACGAGATATGGATCACGTTCCCCGATCCCCAGCTTCGCAAGAACCGTGTCAAGAAGCGGCTGACCGCGCCGCTGTTTCTCGAGCGCTACGCCCGTTTCCTGAAGCCGGGCGGGGCGATTCACCTGAAAACCGACTCGCAACATCTGCACGCCTATACGAAAGCGGTCGCCGAGGCCAACGCGCTGCCGGTCGAGGCCGGCTGCGACGACATTTACGGCACGGGGTTCGCCGATTCCGTGCTGTCGATCCGGACCACCTACGAGAGCCGTTTTCTGGCCGAGGGGCTACCGATCACCTATCTGCGTTTCGGTCTGGGCGGCCGGACCCGTTTCGAGGCCCCTGCGTTCGCTCCCGACGAGGAACTCTGTTTCGGGAAAGGGTGATTTTTCCCTCTTCCCCTTTCTTATGAACGGAATCGGGGTTCCGTCGCCGGATCGCCGTTCGTTGCATTTCGTGCCGTGATTCTCATGGAATACGGGCTGCGGCGCTTCTGCGTATGCCGGACTTTGTTTGTCTGTATCGGCTGCCGAGGAATACTTCCCGGATAGGGCCGGTCGTCCTGAGTCGGCCGGCTATGCTTCACGGAATGCCGTTTCGGATAGGCCGGCCAGTTCGGCTACCGTGGGATTGTGACTGTCCATACCTCCGTCGGCGGTGATCGTTTGCCCGGTGACGTAGCGGGCGTCGTCGGAGGCCAGAAAGGCGATCGTCGCGGCGATATCCGCCGCTTGTCCGAGGTAGTCGACGGCGTTGTATTTGCGAAAGACGGAGCGGACGTTTTCCGGCAGCGACCGCGTGGAGGCCGGAGTCAGTACCAGCCCGGGCGCAACGGCGTTGCAGCGGATTCCCAGCTTGCCGTATTGCGATGCGATGTACCGCGTCAGGCCGATGACACTGGCCTTCGCCGCTCCGTACAGCGTGCCCCGGAAGTCTCCGAGCAGGCCGCCTATCGATGCCGTATTCACGATCGAGCCTCTGTTGCGGAGCGTCATCTCGGACAGCGCCGCCTGCGTCGTAGCCATGACGCTGCGCAGATTGAGGTGGAACACCTCGTCGAAATAGCCGAGGTCCATGTTCAGCAGGTCGAGGTCCCGGCTCAGATCGCTTCCCCCTACGTTATTGACCAGTATGTCGATCGTTCCGTACCGTTCGATCGTTCTGGCGACGATTTCCCGGCAGCTCTCCGTCTCGGAAGCGTCAAAGCGCAGCGCGAAGGCCGGGGCGCCCTCGCGGTTCAGTTGCTCGGCCAGCCGCTCGGCCTCGGGATAGTTGTAATCGGCGATCACCAGCCGTGCACCTTCGGCAGCCAGCCGCTCGGCCGTAGCCTTTCCTATGCCGGCCGCGGCGCCCGTCACGAGCGCTACGCGGCTTTCGAATCGTTTCGTTTTCATCATGGCGCAAGCGTTTGGTTCCGGTACAGGACAATAATCGTGCGACGATTCGCTCTCGGGCGCCGCATGCTTTGCGGCACAAAAGTTGATCGGGGAGGGTAGCTTTTAGCATCTGAAAATCAATTTTTCATAACGGATCGATCATGAGACATCTCGGACTATGCGCGACAGCGGCCCTGTGCACGCTGGCTTTCTCGGGCCTGCAGGCTCAGGTACTCAAAAACAACAGCCGTCCCGAAGTGATATTCATCAACCGGGGAGGCATCGAAATCGACTCGATGGTGACTTCGGAAGTCATAGAGACCTATTACTCGACTATCGAACGGGGATTCCGTCAGACGGGCCTGCCTCGCTTCATCATCGCAGGCAAGAACCAGAAGATGATTTTCGGCATAGGAGGCAATGCCGACATGCGGCTTTCTTACGATTTCGACGGCATCGCCGACAACCTCGACTTCGTAACGGCCGACATCCCTGTGCCCAACTCGCCGAAGCAGCGTCAGCAGATCCAGCTCGATCCGACGGCCTCGACCCTCTATTTCAAGGCGATCGCCGATGCCGGACGGATCGGGCCGGTCGTCGGTTACATTCAGGCCGATTTCCGGGGCACGGGCAATGCGTTTGCGCTGCAAATGGCCTATGTCGAGGTGGCGGGCTTTTCGATCGGACGCCGGTTCACGACTTTCTGCGATTTGGGCGCCTCTCCCTCGACGGTCGATTTCGAGGGACCGAACGGCTATCCGGCCGTCTATAATGCGATGATCCGCTATACGCGCGCTTTCAACGAACATTGGTCGATGGCCGCGGCTTTGGAAATGCCCGATGTGAGCGCGACCTATATTCCGGGAACCAGCGCCGTCTCGCAACGGATGCCCGACATTCCCCTTTACGTGCAGTATGCATGGAACGGGGGCCGGAGCCATCTGCGGGCCTCGGGATTGCTGCGCGATATGTTTTTCTACGACAACCTGAGGGATAAGACCACCTCGCTGCTGGGCTGGGGCGTGCAGCTCAGCGGGGCGATTCAGGCCGGCAAGCGCCTGACGACCTACATGCAGTTCCTTTACGGTAAGGGCATCGCCGAGTATATTCAGGACATCGACGGTACCGGACTCGATATGGTAGCCAATCCCGAGAAACCCCATTCCATGCAGGCGCTTCCGGTCATGAGCTGGATCGCCGGATTGCAGTACGCGTTCGGTCCGAAGTGGCTCGCAACGGCCGCTTACAGCGGCGTAAAGGTTTTCGGCGAGCATGATTACCGGGTGCCCGATACCTATAAAATCGCCCATTATTTGTCGGTCAACCTGTTTTATAATCTGACGCCGAGCTGTCAGCTGGGCGCCGCCTATTTGTACGGGACGCGCGAAAACATGGACATGCAGCAGGGACATGCCAACCGTGTGCAGGCGATCGTGCAATACAACTTCTAACCGGTCTGCGGACCGCAAGTGCCGTTGCCATGAAAATTCAGACAGGAAAAGGAACTATCGCGCTGACGACGCTGCTGGCGATCTGGTCGGTGTCGATGGTCGTGTCGTTGCCCGGACTGGCCGTGTCGCCGATTCTGGGCCGGCTGCACCGCATTTTCGGCCATGCGACCGATTTGGAGATACAGATGCTGACTTCGTTGCCGTCGTTGCTGATCATTCCGTTCGTGCTGCTGGCCGGAAAGCTTTCGGTCAGCCGGAACAAGCTGCTGATTCTCTACACGGGGCTGATTATCTTTTTCGTCAGCGGGCTGTCCTGCCTTTTTGTCGGCGGAATGACTTCGCTGATCGTCGTCAATGGCATTCTCGGCATCGGGGCCGGCATGGTCGTTCCCCTTTCGACCGGATTGGTGGCCGACTATTTCTCCGGCCGGCCGCGCGTCCGGCAGCTCGGGATCAGCTCGGCGATCAGCAACGTGACGCTCGTGCTGGCCACGTCGCTGACCGGCTGGCTGGCGACGATCGACTGGCACTATCCCTTTTTGGTCTATCTGTTGCCCGGCGTTTCGCTGCTGCTGACGCTTACCTTGAGAAAAGCGCCCTTGCCGGATGCGACATCCGTTTCCGCAGCGGATCGTTCTCGGACTTCCGCCGGAGAGTCCGATACGGCCGCTCCTGTCGCTGTCTTTCGGTCTTCCGGTTCTTCCGGAGACGGTTCGCTTTCGCAATCGTCCGTCGGGGAGGGAGGCTCGTCCGGTTCTGACGGTGCGGCTCGACGTCAGGGTCCTCAAACGGCGAAGGAGACTTATGTCGGGGCGTCGGTCGGTTCCGTTCCGGCCGCCGTGTCTCAGGGGGCTGTTTCTCCGCGCAGGAGTAAGGGGACGGAGCCGTCAGGACCGGCCCGGCCACAGGGTGCGAGGACACCGTCTGCGGCTGCCGATGCCGGTTCGGTCGAAACCGGCTGGCTGCACGGGATCGACCGCCGCCGGCTGGGAGGATTGATGCTGCTCTACTTTTTCGCGACCTATGCCGTACTGGTGATTTCGTTCAATCTGCCTTTCCTGATCCAGCAGTACAAGCTGACCAGTTCGGCATCGGGCGTGATGATTTCGCTATTCTTTCTGGCGATCATGCTTCCGGGACTGGCGGTCGACCGGGTCATCGCGCTGCTGGGCAAGAAAACGATGTTTGTCTCGCTGTTGCTTATCGGTGCGGGCTTGTTGCTGCTGTACCTCATGAAGAGCGAGTTTTTCGTTGCGCTGGGCTGCTTTGCTACGGGGTTGGGATACGGGGTGATTCAGCCGGTCGTTTACAACAAGGCGGTCGTCACGGCTTCCCGCGAACGGACGACGCTGGCGCTGGCTCTCGTCATGTCGGTCAACTATCTGGCGATCCTGCTTTGTCCGTTCATCGTCGATATGTTCGCCGGTCTGTTTCGGTCCTCTTCGTCGGCCGATTTCCCGTTTTTGCTGAACGCGTTGCTGACGCTGATTGCGACGGTTCCGTGCTATCGTTACCGCGACGGATTCGTGTTCGGAATGACCGACAGCGATTTCGAGTAACGCCCGTAGGATCGTCTTTTTCGGCACGGCCTGTTCGGACTTTACTCCCGTGATTATAGCTGTTTTGGGGTGGCGGAATATAGGCCAGCCGAACCTTCTTGCCCGTTCGTCCGTCGTTCCGGCCGGGCCTGTTTCCTGCTGTGCCTGCGCGATGCGGACAGTCTCCGATTGAGTCGGAAACGACGTGCTCGCCGCTCATGGTCCGGGTCTGGCCCGAATGTCGTTTGTGAAGATGTCCGGCTCGCGTGCCCGGGTGAAAGTTGCGTGCCGAACGCGAACGGCTGTCGGAGCAGGCGGTTTCCGAACGGAGCGAAAGGCAATTATATATACTTCCATGTTCAAGCGTGTCCTCCCCTTCCGGAATTTCCAATATATTATATTAACCTCGGTTTGCGACCACGGGTACGTATCCGATTGGGCTTCTGCCATGAAATCCCTTCCGTCGGAAAAGATTTTTTGGGGGGAGCCGGAAACGTCGGAAACCTGAAAGCATACACGGAAAAGTATATAATCGGGAAACGAGAGAAATCGAAAAAGGAGACGCTCGAAGCGTCTCCTTTTTCATTCATACGGTCCGGCCTAGAGTTCCTTGACCCGGATGTTGCGGAACCAGACGTTGTCGCCGTGGTCCTGCAGGCCGATGTAGCCTTCGTGGTTCTCGCCGCCGCAGTTGATCAGCAGGTCGTAGGCTTCGGGCCATTTTTCCTTGCTGAACTTGCTCTTGTCGAGCATCTCTTTCCACTGCGGGGTCCACAAGTGATACTCGAGTACCTGCTCGCCGTTCTGGTAGTGTACGACGGTTCCGTTGTACACCATGATCTTGGCCGTGTTCCACTCTCCGAACGGCTTGGCGTTCTGAGGCTTGGCCGGAATCATATCGTACAGCGAGGCCGACTGGCGGTTGCCGTCTACGCCGAGCTTGGCGTCGGGATGGTTCGCGTTGTCGAGCACCTGATACTCGGGAGCCGATATGAAGATCGGTTGGCCGGGAATCTCCTGTGCCAAATAGAAGACGCCGCTGTTGGCGCCCTTGTCGACCTTGTACTCGAACTCGAGCTCGAAGTTCTTGAACTTCTTGTTCGCGTAGATCAGGTCGCCTCCGTCCTGAGCGCCGGCTTCGCCCATGCCCGAGCCGTTGATCTTGATCGCTCCGTCCTCGACGGTCCATGCGGCCGGCACGCCGGTCTTGTCGTAGCCGCGCCATCCGTCGAGCGTCTTGCCGTCGAAGATGACCGTCCAGCCTTCGTCTTCGGCCGGGGCCTGAGCCTGAGCGGTGGCCGTGCTGTCTGCCGCCGCCTTCTTGTTCGCGTTCGATCCGCAGGAGGCTACCGTGGCGGCCAGCGCCAGGCAACCGAGTGCATACATGATTCGTTTCATTGTTTGATTATTAATTAATTGGTTTTCAGAGATTACTTGGGCATCGCGGGCAGTTCCCAACCTTCGCGGTAGTTGTGACGGATCATCTCGGCGGCGAACTGCTGAGCGTTGATCGGATCCGTGTAACGCTTGTTGAAAGTGGGGTGGCCGTTGTGGATCGTGAAACCGTCCTCGATCATGATGGCGATCTGGTCGCCGGAGCCGATGTTCTTGAAGCGCATGTTGTCGCCGTCCCACAGCAGCTCGCGGTTGAGTCCCTGCAGGCGAACGGCCAGTACGCCCATGACGACCATTTCGTTGAACGGACCGGCTTCGCTGAAGTCCGATGCCGTTTTCACGCGGTTCTTCGCGTCTTCCTTGCAGGCGCGGATCCAGTCCTGCTCGTGGCTGACGGTGATTTCGCGGTTCATCTTCGGTGCGGACGGCTTACGACCCGACACGAGCCAAGGATTCACGCCGTAGCAGCCGCATATCAGCGTGTCTTTCGTTCCATAGAAGATGGCTCCGCCTCCCTGATCGTTCAGCGACCTGCCTTCGGGCATGCCGGCGGGACGAACGGGCGTGATGCCTCCGTCGTACCAGTAGACCTCTACTTCGGGCATGGCGACTTTGCCTTTTTTGGGCCGGGCCGGGAAGACGTACTTCACCATCTGGGCGTTCGGCGCGCAGTCCGTGAGCAGCGCGGTCGAACTGCCCTGAACCTTCGAGGGGTATCCGAGCTGCAAGCCTTTGAATACGGGGTGCAGGATATGGCATGCCATGTCGCCCAGCGCGCCGGTACCGAAGTCCCACCAGCCGCGCCAGTTCCACGGAGTGTAGAGCTTGTTGTAGGGGCGCATCGGAGCCGGGCCGACGAACAGATCCCAGTTCAGCGTCTCCGGAATCTCGTCGACCTGCTCGGGGCGCATCAGGCCCTGAGGCCAGATCGGGCGGTCGGTAAACGTATCGACGCGCTTTACTTCGCCGATCTCGCCGTTCCATATCCAGTCGCAGACCTGGCGCACGCCTTCGCCCGAGGCTCCCTGATTGCCCATCTGGGTGGCCACGCCGTACTTTTCGGCCAGCTTCGTCAGCAGGCGCGACTCGTAGACGGTGTGGGTCAGCGGTTTCTGCACGTATACGTGCTTGCCCATCGTGATCGCGTCGGCCGCGATCAGGCAGTGCGTATGGTCGGCCGTGGCGACGAGCACGGCGTCGATATCCTTGCCCATCTCGTCGAGCATCTTGCGGTAGTCCCAGTAGCGCTTGGCGTTCGGGTAGCGGTCGAAAGTGTTCTTGGCATATTTCCAGTCGACGTCGCACAGGGCCACGATATTTTCGGTCTCCATGTTCTGGAGGTTGGCGGCGCCCATGCCGCCGATTCCGACGGCGGCGATATTGAGTTTGTCGCTCGGGGCGGTATGACCCGCGGCCTTGCCGAGCACGGCGCTCGGAACGACGGTCAGTCCGGCCAGACCTACCGCGCTTTTACGCAGGAAGTCCCTGCGGGATATTTTTTCAGACATGATGTGATGTTTTGGTTAGGTTTCTACTTGACGAACTTCGATACGTTGAGGTATTCGGCGCTTTTGCGGGCGCAGAGCATGGGCGGAAGCGAGTTGGCCTCGATCTCGACGTAGTACTCTTCGAGTCCCTGCTTGTAGGCCGCCTTGAAGATCGACTCGAAATCGATCGTCTCGCTGGCTCCGATGATATCCACGTCCTTGATGTGCAGCAGCGGGAAGCGGCCGGCGTATTTCTGGATGTAGGCCGACGGATTGACGCCGCCCTTGCTGGCCCAGTATACGTCCAGTTCGAAGAAGACCTTGTCGGGATCGGTGTTTTCGATCATGTAATCCTCGATTACCTTGCCTTCGATCTTATTGAACTCGTGCGAGTGGTTGTGGTAGCCGAAACGCAGCCCGGCCGCGTTCGCGATTTCGCCTACGCGGTTGAAATAGTCGCAGTAGTCCTGCAGCTCGGCGAGCGTCGAGCCGACGGGGAAGTAGGGCATGACGATGGTTTTGCCGCCTACGGCCGCCTGGGCGTCGCAAGCCTGTTTCCACCAGTCCATGCAGCCCTGCATGTCGTTCTTGTCGAGTTCGCGGGCGATGTGCGCGCCGGTTACCGCGATGCCGAGGTCCTCGGCCATTTTGCGGAACTCGGCCGGCGTGCGGCCGTAGAACTTCCCGTCTCCGTACGAGGCCGTTTCGGCGGTGGAGTATCCCATTTCGGATATTTGCCGGAGCGCTTGCGCCGCATCGGCGCTCATATCGCCGCCGATCGAATAGAGCTGCAGCCCGATCGATTTCTTCTTGCGCGGAATGCCGTTCTGCTTCGCGCCCTTGGCGGCCGAAGTCTCCGAGAACAGGCTTCCTCCGATCAGCGCCCCTGCCGTGAGGAGCATTGATTTCTTCAGGAATTCCCTTCTGTCCATAGTGGTTAAGTATTATAGTTTAGGTTGTTCCATGCTTCGGCCCGCCTCGGCGATCCGTTCGGGATACTGCGTTCGGCCGGCGTAATGTGTCGTTCGTCTTGTAAAGGTACAAAAAGTTTTCGATCCGAAAACAGAACTCGGCAAAAAATGCGGCCGTATTTCATAGGAAAAGCCGCAACGGCGGTCTCTGCCGTGAAGCAGAAGCCGTCGTTGTGGCTTGTCTGAAAAAGGAGCGCGGCGCGCCCGCTATCCGATGGCGTCCAGTTCGCCGATGTTCCGCTTGATCTGCTCGTCGCTGAGCGAGTAGTTCACCAGATCGCCCGCCAGGTACTTGTCGTAAGCGGCCATGTCGATCAGGCCGTGTCCCGACAGGTTGAACAGAATGACTTTCGGTTCGCCGCTCTCGGTACACTTGCGGGCCTCGCGGACGGCTGCGGCGATCGCATGGCACGATTCCGGAGCGGGAATAATGCCCTCGGTCTGCGCGAACAGGCAGCCTGCGTCGAAGCTCTCGAGTTGCGGGATATCGACCGCTTCCATCAGCTTGTCCTTGAGCAGTTGAGATACGATCACGCCTGCTCCGTGATACCGCAATCCGCCCGCATGGATGTTGGCGGGAGCGAAGTTGTGCCCCAGCGTGAACATCGGCAGCAACGGCGTATAGCCGGCTTCGTCTCCGAAGTCGTAGCGGAAGACTCCGCGCGTGAGCTTCGGGCAGGAGTCGGGCTCGGCCGCGATGTAGCGCGTCTTTCGGCCTTCCTTGAGCGTGTGGCGCATGAACGGGAACGAGATGCCGCCGAAATTCGATCCGCCGCCGAAGCAGCCGATGATCAGGTCGGGGTATTCGCCTGCCATTTCCATCTGTTTTTCGGCCTCGAGACCGATGATCGTCTGGTGCAGCGTGACGTGGCTCAGCACCGAGCCGAGCGTGTACTTGCAGTTCGGCGTGCTCATCGCCAGCTCGATCGCCTCCGAGATCGCCGTGCCGAGCGAGCCCTGATGGTTCGGATGCTCGGTGAGTATTTTGCGTCCGGCTTTGGTCGACATCGACGGCGAGGCGGTCACCTGCGCGCCGAAAGTCTGCATGATCGAGCGCCGGTAGGGTTTCTGCTCGTAACTGATCTTGACCATGTAGACGGCCAGTTCCAGCCCGAACGCCTTGGCGGCGTACGACAGGGCGGCTCCCCATTGGCCGGCGCCGGTCTCGGTCGTGATGTTCGTGACGCCTTGCCGCTTGCAGTAATAGGCTTGAGCGAGGGCCGAGTTCAGCTTGTGCGAGCCGACGGGACTGACGCTCTCGTTCTTGAAATAGATGTGCGCCGGGGTGCCGAGCGCCTTTTCCAGTCCGTAGGCCCTGACCAGCGGCGTGCAGCGGTAGTTTTTGTACTGCTCGCGGACTTCGTCGGGGATATCGATCCACGGGTCGGTCTGGTTCATCTCCTGATCGGCCAGCGCCTCGGCGAAAATGGGATAGAGATCCGAGGCTTTCAGCGGCTGTTTCGTTGCGGGATTCAGAGGCGGCATCGGCTTGTTGGGCATGTCGGCCATGACGTTGTACCACCGGGTCGGAATCTCTGATTCCGGAAGGATGAAGCGTTTTGTTTTCGTGCTCATTGCTTTACGGATTTTGGTTTATAAATGATCGGATGGAATGCGGACAAAACAAGGGAGGCTGTCGTGGTCGACAGCCTCCCTTGGTATTTCGCAGATTCATATCTGCACATGGCGATGCGACTCACGACTTATCGAGTAGAGAGCGCCACCACCAGAATTTGTTGATTGCAGAATGAGTCATCGTTTTCTTGATTCGTTGCAATGGCAAATATAGTGTAAAATCCCGGATTTGAGCAAGCGCTTCGCGAAAATATTGTTAGTTTTGTTTCCGTTTTCGGGTGCGGAATGGAATTTTGTTGTTTTTAAATGTTTTATATTCAGTGTGAAATGTAAATAATTTGAAGTATGAAAAAGAATCGAATAATCTTGTCGCTGGCGGTCGTTCTGTGGCTGACTTCATCTGTTTCGGCTGCGACGATCGACCGGATTGCCGTGCGGAGCGAAGCGATGAAAAAGGAGATCCCGGTCGTCGTGATCGTGCCCGACGCGGCGAAGAGCGGAGTCAGAATGCCGGTGCTGTACCTGCTTCACGGATACAGCGGCGATCAGGAAACGTGGCTCAACGTGAAGCCTTCTCTGCCGCAAATGGCCGACCGGGACAGCGTGATCGTCGTTTGTCCCGACGGCGAGAACAGCTGGTACTGGGACAGCCCGAAAGACCCCTCTTCGCGTTTCGAGACCTTCGTCGCGCGCGAGCTGATCGATTACGTGGACGCCCACTATCCGACGCGGGGCGACCGTTCGGGCCGTGCGATTACGGGTCTCAGCATGGGCGGCCACGGCGGGCTGTGGCTTTCGTTCCGCCACAAGGATACGTTCGGCGCCGGCGGATCGACGAGCGGCGGCGTGGATATCCGTCCTTTCCCCGAGAACTGGGAAATGGCCAAACAGCTCGGCGAGGAGGCGACCAATCGCAAGACGTGGGACGACCATACGGTGATGACCCAGTTGGACAGCATATCGAACGGCGATCTGGCGTTGGTGATCGACTGCGGCTACGACGACTTCTTTTTCGACGTGAACAACAAACTGCACGAGGCGCTCCGCGAGCGGGGCATCGAGCATGACTACACGGTGCGTCCCGGCGTTCACAACGGACCCTACTGGACCAATTCGATCGATTATCAGTGGCTGTTTTTCAAGAAATTTTTCGACCGTTCGGGGCGGTAGCGTCCGACCGGTATGAAAGAAATCATCCGGTGCCCCTCTGAAGGGGTGCCGGATGTTGTTTTTGGGCCGGAGTATTTTTTCTCCGATGTATCCTGCTCCGTCGTTTGAGATAGCGGGTACGACTGTACTCGGAAACTCTTCGTTCGTAATCCGGCTTACGACGAGAAACGGCGGAATTTTTCTCTGCGGTCGCGTTACGATAACCCGGAGCGTTCCGATTCGGGATCGGGATACGGACAAATCCGTTTCCGTTTTCGGGAGCCGTTTTTCGTTCCGGAATCGGGCCGGCGGACTCTGTTTTTTTATTTTTTGCGAAAAATGTCAAATCGTTTCCGGTACGTCTTTCTTCGGTTACGATTCGGAAGTCGAATCGAACCGGAATGTTTCGATTGTTTTGATAAATGCCCTAAGTATTGATTCTGTGTATATTCGGTTGCTTGTTTTCGGCGGCGATTTATTTCACATATAGAAATTTTTTGTTTAATTTTACCGTGAACGGACCGGAGCAAGGCGATTTTGCTTATACATTATAATAGGTGTTTATACATTTTTATATATTCGTTTCGGTTCTTTGCTCGCATTGCCGTGCACGACGTACACGAGCTTCAGGTGTGACTGCAAACCCGTCTGCGAAAGCAGGCATAACTTCGATAAATGTTTATAATATGAAGAACAGAGTACGTTTTTGTTTGTCCGTTTTGGCTGCCGCCTTTTTCGCGTGCGGCCTGACTTCCTGCAAGGACGATCCCGAAAATCCGGCGCCCGAGCCGGAAGTGACGTTGACCGCAGGAGCTGCGACCGAGACGTCGGTCAGCTTTACCGTAACGCCCGTCCATGCCGACCGTTGCGCATGGACGTACGGTCTGAAAGGCGATGCTGCGCCCGATGCCGCCGCGATCTTTGCGAACGGGACGGCCGTATCGGCCGATCAGCCTTCCGATGTGACGATTCCGGATCTGACTCCCGGAACCACTTATGTCGCCTATGCCGTGGCGGCCTCGGGGGAGCATGCGGGCGAGGTGGAATCGATCGATCTGCCGACCGTCGCGCTCTCCTACGATGTGAATTATACGGCTCAATACGCCCAGGGCTATTATTATGGAGACAGGATGAGCGCCGGCACGGGTAACTATTATTTCCACTTGTCCCAATTCGAGTATGCTCCGGTCGAGGGACAGGAGGGCGAGTATCCCGATGCTCCGGGAATGGACGTCGTGCTCGATCTTTACGGCGCGTTCGCCGATTCGCCCGATCATGCGATTCTCCCCGACGGGGTTTACGAGGTCGATATGCAGAACCCTTACGGCGAAGGCACGGTCGGGACCGAGTATTCTACCTATTATCTGATCGGCGACGATCTGCAACTGGCCGACCAGCAGTCTTTCCGCGACTTGCGTGTGGAAGTGACTACCGAGGACGGTGTGGTCAGCGTCGTGGCGATCGGCGAGCTGGAGGACGGCAGGACGCTGCGCGTACGCTACGAGGGCGCTCCGACGGTGTTGAAAAATGGTACGACCGGCTTGGGCGAGAACGTGCAGATCGATGCGATGAATCTGCTTGTCGCTTCCTATTACGGCGACGAGCAGAAGCAGGGAACGGGCAACTATTTCCTCCAGTTCGTTTCCTACGAGGCCGACGACAGCGGCAAACCGGTCGGCGAAGGAGGGTACAAGCTCAGCCTCGACCTGTACGGAACCCTCTCCGATGACGACGATCAGGCGATCCTGCCCGACGGCGTGTACGACATCGCTGCCGAGCGCTACTCGGAAGGCTCCTGCTACAATATGTATACGTGGCTTGCCGAGGTCGACGAGAACGGCAATTCGGTAGCCGGAACCGAATTCTCGGTCGGAACGGTCACGGTGGCCCGCAACGGCGAGAATTACACGCTGACGGCCAACTTCCGCGCGGAGGACGGATGTGTCGTCGAGGCTAAGTACGAGGGCCCGATCGATTTCGAGAACAAGGTGACCGGTCCGGTGGGCGACCATAAGACGAACTTTACTCGGGGCGAGGTTTCCTATATGGGTTCGACCGATGAGATGAGTACGTTCCGTTTGATGTTATGGGATGGAAACATGCTGGATCGGAATGATGAGAATGACCAATATTTGTTTGAGGAAGGAAGGAGGAACACTATGCTGTTCATCGACCTGTATAGCAAGCCTTGTACATCCTCGTCGATCAAGCTCGAGCCGGGAACTTACACGGTAAGCTCCGAGGGCGGTCCGATGACAATTGATCCGGGGCGGCTGAATGTGATTGTGCCCGGTATTATCGAGGAGTCGGAAGGAACCTATTTTTACCTGACGCAGGCTGATTATCCGGTGGTAACCTCGATGTATGAGGATGGAAATACGGCGCTGATCAACGGCGGTACGATGCGGATCGACGAAACTGGTTCCGGCAGCGGTTACCGCTTCACGTTCGACTTCACGACCAAAGAGGGCGGCAGTCTGACTGCGACGATGGAGGGCGACTTGGAGTTCTTCAATCGGGCGCCGATCTATTCGACCCTCGAAGATGACTATGTGGTCGATCTGACCGATGCCGAGTGCAAGCTGAACTACTGGGGAGGTGTGGGCGAATACGGCGTGTGGATGGTGCAGATCGTGAGCGACGAGATCGGCTCGGACGGCTTCTCGTCGCAGATCGCTTCTCCCCATCTTGACGAGACGGGCATCCCGACCGGAACCTATACGGCGAGCAAGGGAGTCGAGCCGGGCACTTTCCTCCCGGGAGAGTTGAGCAGCAACAATATGGTGAGCGGAACGTGGTACGTCGGAGGATTCAACGGCCAGTCGTATACCGAGCGGGCTCCTGCCGTCGACGGTGAAATCCATGTTACGAACAACGGAGACGGCACTTATGTGATCGATTTCGAGTGCACCGACGATGCCGAAGTACCTCATACGTTCTCGGGAAGCTGGTCGGGTACGGCGATTTACGAGAATGCCGGTAATGCCGTCCGCTCGCTGGTTGTCTCCCCGAACGTTCCCGACGAAGCCGGTCGCGCCGCTGTGCGTGCCGCCAAGCTGACCGAAGCCCGTGCCGCCAAACCGGCCGATACGGGCAAGCAGAAGCTGTCGGTCGTTCGCGCGGCGGACAATGCAGGGAAGGCGCTTCGTGCAAGCAAGTATTGATCGCAGCTATTCAGGCCGGTCCGATTCGGATGCGGGCGAACCCGAGGGCGCGGCTCAGGCCGCGCCCTCGCTTGTTTGGCGGATGCCGGCGATCTCCGGGGGAAGGGGCGGATTCTTCGCATGCTGCGCATAGGGCGGGAGCGTCGCTTCCTCTCGGAAATCCGGACGATGGGGTGCGATGTCCCGAAACTCCTGTCCGGTTTGGCAAAAAACGGACAGATTGTCTGCCCGGCTCTTTGTCGGACTCGGTGAAGGGATAAGGGATACGGAAGGGCGCGGCTCAGCAGGGGGCGCCTTTCTTCAGAAAAGGTTCCGGAGTAGGACCGCTCGGCATTCGTTCGACCGGATGTCTTGCCGCCCCGGCGATCCTTCCCTCGAGCGTCAAAAACGCAAAAGCCCGTGCATTACCGAATGCACGGGCTTTTTTGCAAGGCAAAGACTTCCCTTCCTGCGCCTATGCCACGCAGAGTATCAGCATCTGGGCCGTCAGAATCCGCAGAAACATCGTGAGCGGATAAACGGTCGCATAGCCGACCGAAGGCATGTCGTTGCCGGCCGTCTCGTTCGAGTACGCCAGCGCCGGGGGATCGGTCATCGATCCGGCGAACAGTCCCATCAGCGTATAGAAGTTCAGCTTGTAGAATTTGCGCGCGACGATACCTACGATCAGCAGCGGGAGAACCGTAATCAGGAAGCCGTAGCCGATCCAATGGTATCCGTTCTCGTACAGCACCGTATGGACGAATCCTTCTCCGGCGCCGAGTCCGACGCAGGCCAGAAACAGTGCGATGCCGATTTCGCGGAGCATCAGGTTCGCGCTCATCGTCGTATAGGTAACCAGCTTGTAGTGCGGACCGAACCGGCTGATCAGGATCGATACGACCAGCGGGCCGCCGGCCAGCCCGAGCTTGACGGGCTGCGGGATGCCGGGAAACGCGATCGGAATGCTGCCCAGCAGCACGCCGAGCACGATGCCGACGAAGATCGGGATCAGGTTCGGCTCGTTGAGCCGCCGCATCGAATTGCCCAGAATTTTCGACACGGCGTTGATCGCCGCTTCGGAGCCGACGACCGTCACGCGGTCGCCCATTTGCAGTTGCAGGTTGTGATTCGGGATCAGGTCGACGCCGGCGCGGTTCACGCGCGTCATATTGACGCCATAGCCGCTGCGCAGTTTCAGTTCGCCGATGTACTTGCCGTTGAGTTTCGACTTGGTGATCATGATCCGGCGCGTGATGAGCTGGTTGTCGAGCTTTTCCCACTCCTGCATCTCCATGTCGATCTTCTCGCCGAGAAAGTCTTCGACCAGCTCCGCATTATCGGCCGTCGTGACGACCATCACCTTGTCGCCGACGCGGAGCGGAGTCTGCGCGTTGGCGATCTCGATATGCCCGTCGGGCCGGAGCACGCGCGAGATGACGAACTGACGGTTTATCAGGCGTTTGATCTGCAGAACGGTTTTGCCGTCGAGAAACTGGTTTTTGACTTCTACCGAAACGCGGACCGCCTGGCGCGAGTTGTCCTCGCGGCTCGAGAGTATCTTATTCTCCTCGTCGAAGCGGATACGGAAGATCCAGCGGATGAAAAGCATCGACAGGATGATGCCGATCACGCCGAGCGGATAGGCTACCGCATAACCCGTCGCAATGTCGGGCGCGTCGATTCCCGTCATGTCGGCATAGGCTTGCTGCGCTGCGCCCAGTCCCGGCGTGTTGGTCACGGCGCCGGAGAGGATACCCACGACGGTCGTGATGTGCAGTCCCGTCGCCAGATGGACGATGTAGGCGGCGATCACGCCCAGAAAGACGATGGCCGTCGCCAGCATGTTCAGCTTCACGCCGCCTTTCTTGAACGAAGAGAAGAAGCTGGGTCCTACTTGCAGGCCGATCGAGTAGACGAACAGAATCAGCCCGAACTCTTTGACGAAATGGACCAGATGCTCGTTGAGCTGCATCCCGAAATGGCTGAACGCGATTCCGACGAAAAGAATCCACGTCACGCCGAGCCGGATGCCGCCGATTTTGAGCTTGCCGAGCGCGATGCCGAGCGCGATCACCAGCGCGAGAATCAGCACCGAGTGGGCGACGCCTCCGCCCCAGAAAGAGCTGTTGCCGAAAAAAAGATTATGAAACCATTCCATATTAAAAAGTGTACCGATCGTTTGTTTCGCTGGTCCGGATTAGAGTCGCTTGCCGGAGGGGCCGGCGTTGCGGACGGCAGGGCCTGCCCCGATTCCGGCTGCGAAGGTACGAAATTATCCGGAACCTGCGGATGCCGGATCGTGCGCGGAGCACTTTTTTATTAAAAAATCTTAAATATTTGGGGCGCGTCCGTTTCGACCCGGTCCGGACCGGCCGGGCGGCGTTTGCAGGAGAGAAGGGTATGGTCTCTGCCGGTTCGGGTGTTTCGCGCCTTTCGTGTCCGGTGCGGCGTGCCGTTTTTCGCGTCCTTCGAGCGGGGGCGGAACCGGTTCCACCGTTCGGACAGTGCGCGGCGAGGCTCCGATCCGGTCGTTTCGGACATGACCGGTTATGGGGTTCCCGCTCCGTGGCTTGGCCGAAGCCTCGCTGTCCGAAAGTGGACCGTGCTCCGTACGGTTGCCGGCCGGATAAAAAAAGTCGTCCCGTCGTGGGAAATCCGGATTAATTTATGCAATTTTGTCATAAGGGGCGTCGTGTCGTTTCGTGAGGGCGGCTCGTGCGGCTCGTTTTGTTTTACCTAAACCAACTGATAGATGAAAAGACTTTTCCTATGGTCGTCCGTTGCGGCCGTCATGTTGTTGGCCGGCTGCGGAAGCAATGGCTCCGAACAACCGCCGACGCTGTCCGACGATTCGCTTTACGCTACGTTCCGCGATCCCGGCAACGAGTGGCGGGGCAAGCCCTTCTGGTCGTGGAACGGCCGTCTTGAGAAAGACGAGCTGATCCGTCAGCTCCATGTGTTCAAGGAAATGGGCATGGGCGGGGCATTCCTGCACTCGCGCGTCGGCCTGAAGACCGAGTATCTCGGGCCCGAGTGGTTCGATCTGACGAACGCCGTCGTGGACGAGGCCGCACGGCTCGGCATGGAGGCTTACCTGTACGATGAGGACCGTTGGCCGTCGGGCAGCGCCGGGGGCATGGTGACCGTAGATACGTCGTTGCGGATGAAGTATCTTATTCTGGAGACGATGCCCGCCGAGCAGTTCGAGTGGAACGACGAGGGGATCGTTTCGGCTTTCGCCTGCGATCTGAACGGGATCGATTACTCGAATTTGCAGCGCCTGAATCCCGCGTCGAACATGGCCGACTATGCCGGCAAGACGGTGCTCAAGTTCGCGCAGCGGACATGCCCCGAGTCGGACGTGTACAACGGGACGACCTATCTGGACGTTTTCAATCCGAAAGCGACGGAACGGTTCATCGAGCTGACGCACGAACAGTATCGGAAGCACTGCGGCGAGCGGATCGGTACGACGATCGAGGGTATTTTCACCGACGAACCCCACCGGGGCGGTCTGTTCTCGACGTTCGGGGCCGTGTCGACCTATGCCTGTCCTTGGGCGCTGAGCCTGCCGCAGGAGTACGAAAAGATGTTCGGCGGCGATCTGACGGCCGATCTGCCGAAACTGTTCCTGCGCGAGAACGGCGAGCGGGTCAATGACGTGAAGTGGAAGTTCTGCGAACTGACCCAATCGCTTTTCCTGAAGAATTTTGCCAAACCGCAGTACGACTGGTGTACCGAGCACGATATGGCCTACACGGGACATGTGTTGCACGAGAACAACCTGACGAGCCAAGTGACGATGCAGGGTTCGCTGATGCGCTATTACGAGTATATGCACACGCCCGGTATCGACCTGCTGACCGAGAACGACAACGCCTATTGGGTACCCAAGCAGCTTTCCTCGGTTGCCCGCCAGCTGGGGCAGAAATGGCTTCTTTCGGAGATGTACGGGTGTACGGGCTGGCAGTTCGATTTCGAGAATCACAAGGCCGTCGGCGACTGGCAGGCGCTTTTCGGCATCAACCTGCGCTGCCAGCACCTGTCGTGGTATACGATGGAGGGCGAGGCCAAGCGCGACTATCCGGCCAGCATCTTCTTCCAGTCGCCCTGGTGGAAACAGTACAAATATGTCGAGGATTACTTCTCGCGTCTGGGCGTCATGCTGAATCAGGGAGCGCCTGTTTGCGACGTGCTCGTCGTCAATCCGATCGAGAGCGTCTGGAGTCAGGTGTGCGTGCGTTCGTTCAACGGGCTGTCGCCCGCTGCGCCCGAGATCGCCGAGATGGAGGATAAGTATGCCGACCTGTTCCATTGGCTTGCCGGCGAGCGGATCGACTTCGATTACGGCGACGAGGAAATGATGAGCCGTTTGAGCGACGTCGGCCGCGATGCGGAGGGCAATCCGATCTTCCGCGTGGGACAGGCTTCGTATCGCACCGTGCTGGTAGGCAATATGGAGACGATGCGCCGCTCGACGCTCGACGCGCTCGAAAAGTTCGAGAAGGAGGGAGGCCGTGTGATCTTCATGGGCGAGGCGCCTAAGTACGTGGACGTTCGGCCGTCGGAGGAGCCGGCCCTGATGGCGTCCCGCTGCGTGCAGGTTGATTATGAGAAAACTCCGGTCGTCGAAGCCGTGAAACAGGCGATCCGTCCGGTCGTTGAGGTACGTAACGCTGTCGGTGAGAATCTGCCGCTCGTATTCGGTCAGGTTCGACGTGACGACGAGCGCGCATATGTCGTGCTGATGAATATCGACCGGCATCGGAAATACGACTCGGTCAGCGTCACGCTGCCCTTCGAGGGCGAGATCGCGTTGTGGGACTGCAAGACGGGCGAGGTGTGGAAGCAGCCGGCGACCGCATCGGACGGAAAGTCCGTCGTTCTGACCTCTTTCGAGCCGTGCGAGGAGAAGGTCTATACGATTTCGGCCTCGGCTCCCGCTTTCGCTCAAACGGCGCCCTTCTATAGCGTGAGGGAGAAGACGGAGCTGCCCGACTCCTATTCCTATACGCTGAACGAGCCGAATATCTGCGTTCTCGATTTGGCCACATGGCAGATCGGTGATGAGCCCGTGCAGCCGCTGACGGAAATACTCAAAATCGACCGGGCCGTCCGGACTCATTTCAACCTGCCTTGGCGCGGGGGCGGCATGCTTCAGCCGTGGTATGCCGAGAAGCATAAGGGGCAGGAATACACCAAGCCGCTCGGGGTGCTGAAGATGAATTTCCCCTTCAGCATGTCGGTCGTTCCGTCCGATTCCGTCTTCCTGTGCCTCGAGACCCCGCAGCGCTTCACGATTCTCGTGAACGGACGGCGGCTTCCGTCGCAGGACGAGCACGGATGGTTCATCGACAACAGCATCCGCCGCGTTTACGTTCCGTCGGATATGTTCCGCCTCGGGGAGAACAGCGTCGAGCTGGTCGGCCATTTCAGCCGCAATCTCGATCTGGAGGCGATCTATCTGACCGGCCGCTTCGGCGTCGATCTGCAAGGCATCCGCAAGACGATTACGCGTCTGCCCGACAAATTGCGCGTGGGCGATATCGTGTCGCAGGGTCTGCCGTTCTACTCGGGGGCCGTCTGCTACCGGATCGACGGCCTGCCGAGTCCGGCCGAAGGCGAGCGCCTGAAGCTGACGATGGATGGTTTCGACGGGGGCTGTCTGGAACTGTTGAACGAAGGCTCGCATCAGATATGCGGATGGGCGCCTTACGAGTTGGATCTCACGCAGGCGGCCCGGAAAGGCGAACCCGCGCTGCTGAACGTCGTACTGACGCGCCGCAACACGTTCGGGCCGCTGCATCAGGTCCCGGCGCTGGTAGGCGCATACGGGCCGGAGAACTGGACGACCGAAGGCGACTCGTTCACGATGGAGCGCTACATGCTGCTTCCGGCCGGTCTGACGCATCGCCCGTCGCTGCTTCTCGAACGGCCGTAGCCGTCCGTCGATACTCGCGGTAGACCTTGATAGTTCGGAGGAAACGGTCGGAGTCGCGCGGGAAGGGCGCGACGAGACCTTCCCGAAAGTATGGACGCGGTTGACCGCGTGAAAGTACGGTCCGGGAAAGGGTTGCATAGGTAGGCGACTCTTTCCCGGACCTTGTTTACAGAAGCCGTTTTGGATCCCATGCCGGTTTCCGGTCGGCATAGGGCGGCTGTCCGGGTCTGTCGGGAACCGGGCGTCCGGCAGCGTCGCCGGATGCCCGATGACGAGACGTTTTGAGGCCGGTTCGCCGCCGGTCTTTCGCCGGTCGTTCCATGTGCGATAGCCGGCAGATCGGCGTTCCGGCAATTCGCTCCGGCGGCCGTATCGAATGGCTTTGTACGCAAAGACGATCGTATGCTTCCATGTGCCAAGCGTATTCGCTACCGAAGTTTTTACGTCCGGCGGTCGCGGTCGGCAACCGCAGGCCACGCACCCGATTAGGCTCTTATCCTGAATTTTCTTCGCCGGAGAGCTTCACGTCGGGAAGCCGGAATTTGGAAAACCCGGAGCCGGTACGGGTAAGTATATAATTCGATACGCAAAAAGGATGGTCGAAACCATCCTTTTTGCGTCTGTGACGGGGGCGTTATTCCGTTCGCTTCGGTTCTTCCGGCCTGGTTTCGTCTTTCAGGTGCACGTCCAGTTGGGGGAACGGAATGTTGAGACCGACCTCGGCGAAACGCTTGTACACCCGCTCGTTCATATCGAAGAAAAGGTCCCAATAGTCGCCCGAGGAGACCCATGCCCGGGCGAGGATATTGACCGAGCTGTCGCCCAGACTGTTCAGGGCGACGAACGGGGCAGGACTCTTCAGTACGCGGGGATCGGCCTCGAGCATTTCGAGTATCGTTCTCTTGGCCCGGTCGTAGTCGTCGCCGTATGCGATCCCGAATGTCCAGTCGAGCCGGCGGGTGGCTTCCTTCGAATAGTTGTTGATGATACCCGTCGAAATACTCCCGTTGGGGATCAGGATCGTCTTGTTGTCGGGCGTGTTGATTACGGTGTTGAGCAACTGGATTTCCTTGACCGAGCCGCTCTGTCCCTGTGCCTCGATGAAGTCTCCTACCTTGAATGGCTTGAATATGAGTATCATCACTCCTCCTGCGAAATTTTGCAGCGTTCCGCTCAGGGCCATGCCGACGGCCAGACCGGCCGATGCGAACACTGCGATGAACGAAGTCGTGTCGATGCCCAGTATGCCGATGATGATAATGATCAGAAAGAGCGTCAGCGTGATGTTGACCATGCTCGAAAGGAAGCCTCTCAGCGAGGGGTCCACTTCGCGGCGGGTCATCATGTTGCGCATCGCCCGGCGGATCCAGCGGATGATCCAGCGGCCGACGGCCAGCAGAACCAACGCGATGAGAATGCGCAGGCCGAAGTTGACGATGTCTTTGATCAGCATGCTGATCAGGTCTTGGGCCGACATGTGCGATAGCATGTCGAGTTTCTGCTCGATAACGGCTTTTTTCGTCGTGTCCGCGACGGCCTCGGTCGCGGCGATCAGTTGTAAAATTGTCATGGTTTCGTAGAATGTATTCGTATCGGTTGGGAACGCATGGCGCTTATGCGAATTTGATGCCTGACTTTTCGACGAGTCGCTCGGTCTGTTCCCAAAGGGCCTGCCTGCAAGGATGGCAGGTTACCGGATGGGCGACTCGCTTGGGTTTCATGCCGGCCCAGTACAGCGCCTGCCGTTCGTCCGGCAGGTCGCCCGTCGCCAAAGCCAGAGCTGTCCGGGCTCCCTGTTCAGGACTCTTGATCAGCGGCCGGAACAGCAGGTCGGTCAGCGGGTCGAACCATCGGTGCATCGTAATCATGCCCGTGTCGACCACGCCCGGGTCGGCCGCGTAGACGCCGATGCGTCCCGCCGTTCGCCGGGCCAGCTCGAGCGTGAACAGCAGCAGCGCCAGCTTCGACGAGCCGTAGCTCCTGAAACGTTCGTACCGTTGCGGCTCGGGCTCGAAAAGTCGGGGACCGATCCGGCCGATGCGGTAGGTGACCGACAGCGTATTGACGATCCGTCCCCCGTCCGCGATCATCGGCAGCAGCAGCCGGGTCAATGCGTAGGGCCCCACGTAGTTGACGCCCATGCACTGCTCGATTCCGTCGGCGGTCAGGCCGAAACGGGCGCTCATCACGCCGGCGTTGTTGACCAGTGCTGCGATCTCGGCCCCTTCCGATCGAAGTTCTTCGGCGAAACGTCCGATCGATCCGAGCGAAGCCATGTCGAGCGTGCGGACCGTTATTTCTCCGTTTCCCGCCTTTCCCGACCGCATGATTCCTTGCCGGACCGCTTCCGCCTTTTCCATATTCCGGCAGGCCATCACGACCCGCAGGCCCTTGCGGCAGAGCCCTTCGGTCAGGGCCCGGCCTATGCCGCCGGTCGCGCCGGTCACGATGTAGAGTCCCTTATCGTCCATAGCGGTAGAATTTCGCTTTTCGCTTGATGAGCCGCACGATCGGTCCGGGTATCAGGCCCGCCAGCGGAACGAAGACGCGGTTGACGAATCCCGGCACCGTGCGGCGGCGGCCCGAGAACAGCGCGCGCAGCCCTTTGCGAGCGAGCCTTTCGGGCGTCATCATGATGCCGAGCCGCAATGCCAGTCGCCGATAGCGCTCGCTGAGATTGTACAACCCGGTGGCCACGGCTCCGGGACAGACCGCCGTAACGCGGACTCCGCGATCGTACAGCTCGTTGCGGATCGCCAGCGACAGCGTCCTCAGGTAGCTTTTCGTTGCTGCGTAGACCGAAATGCCGGGAAACGGCATCCATGCCGACATGGACGACATATTAAGAATGTAGCCTCGGCCTCGTGCCTGCATGGATCGGCCGAAATAGTGACAAAGCAGCGTCGTCGTTCGTACGTGCAGCCGCAGCATCAGTTCGATCCGCCGGGAATCGACCCGTGCCAGGTCGTCGAAAAAGAAAACGCCGGCATTGTTGACGAGCACCTCGACGTCAAGTTGCTCGTCTTCGCAATAGCGATACAGGTCTTCGGCTGCATTTTCGGCCGACAGGTCGCGGTACAGGGGCGTGACTCGCACGCCGTATTGCTTCCGTATTTCGGCGGCGGAGTTCGCGATGCCTTCGGCGTCGTTGCTGACGATCAGCAGGTCGTAGCCCCGTGCGGCCAGCTGCCGGGCGTACTGGTAGCCGATGCCCGAGCTGGCGCCCGTGATCAGGGCCGTAGCCCGATCCGTTCGTTCGCTCGAGCTCATGGCCGCTTCGTTTTTCGTTCGATTTCGCGTTTCAGACAGGGCGGCAGGTCCGGCACGTTGCGGTAGCAGGCCATTTCGCGCGAGTACATCCGGGCGATGCAGTAGTTCGTGTGGTCGCAGTCGCAGCGTTCCTCGCCCGTCTCTTTCATCCGGTTCACGAAATCCGGTTCGCGGATCAGCGCCCGGGCCATGGCGACGAACTCGAATCCCCGGCCGAGCACTTCGTCGATCTTGGTACGCGATACGAGCCCTCCGACGTAGACGAGCGGGAGCTTCAGCGCCTCGCGGAATCGCAGCGCGTCGTCGAGGAAATAGGCTTCGCGGAACGGCTCGTCGGGGATCATCCAGCGCCCGACGGCCCGCACTCCGGCCTTGAGCCACAGTTGCTTCATGTAATATGTCATCGAGCGCAGCGGCATCGAGCCGCGCATCACGTACATCGGCGCCCGGCTGACGAATCCTCCGCTGAGCACCAGCGCGTGGGCTCCGTTCCGCTCGATGCGGCGGGCCACCTCGAGGCATTCGTCCAGATCGAGTCCGCCCCGGAATCCGTCCCGCATGTTCGTCTTCACGACGACGGCCATGTCGTCCCGGGCCGCCGTCAGCGCCTCGCCGAGGCACATGTCCATGAAACGCATCCGGTTCTCGAGCGTGCCGCCGTATTCGTCTTTGCGGCGGTTCGTGTAAGGCGACAGGAACTGGCTGATCAGGTATCCGTGCCCGGCGTGCACTTCTACCGAGTCGAACCCTGCTTCGCGGGCCAGGTTCACGGCCGTGCCGAAAGCGCGGGCCACGTTGGCGATTTCGCTCGTGCGCATGCCTCGCACGAGGGTGGGGGAGTAGATGTTGAAGCCCGACGAGGCCGAGATCGGCGTGCAGCCGCAGATCGCGCGGTGCGACATGTTGCCGCAGTGGCCGATCTGGATACCGGCGGCGGCTCCCTCGCGGTGGATCGCGTCGGTGATGCGCCGCAGACCGGGGACGATCTCGGGCCGCAGCCACAACTGGTGAGGGAACGACAGCCCGTTGCGCGTGACCGAGGCATAGGCGAGCGTCGTCATGCCGATGCCTCCGGCCGCGACGCTGCGGTGATACTCGTACAGCATGTCCGTCGGCGAGTTGCCGTCGCACATGCCCTCGAACGCGGCTGCGCGGATCGTACGGTTGCGCAAGGTCAGCGGTCCGATCCGGCCGGGGGTGAACAATACGGATTCTTTCATGGTAAAAACGAAAGTTATGCGATTCGACGTATGTTTGTTGCGGATCAGTATATGAAAGGAATGACGCGCTTGCGCCGCTCTTTGCGCAGTTCGTCTCCGAACAGCTCGGCGTAGCGCTTGTAGATCGCATCCGCTCTCGGGACCAGGTTGGCGAAGGTCCACAGCGCGAACACCGCTCCCGAGGCCGACCACGTCAGTATGGCGAAGCCGGTCCATTCGACGATCTCGCCGAAGTAGTTGGCCGACGTAACGTAGCGGAACATTCCGCCCCGAGGCAGGTAGTGGGCCGTGTCGCCCGGTTTGCGCAGGCGGCGGATGATCCGGTCCGAATGGATGTTGATCGCCATGCCGGCGAAGAAGACGGCCGTTCCGGCGAGGAACTGCGGCGAGAGCAGCCACTCGTTCGTGTAGTAGCCTTCCGGCGCGACGTAAAATATCCAGCCGCCTTGCATGCAGGCGTTCAGCAGGTTGAATACGATGCCCATGGCGACGATGCCCAGCGGCATCTCGCTACGGCTCTTGAACAGCATCGGGTAGATGAAGGCCCGGTGCAGATAGTGGAGCTGGAACAGGGCGAAAAAGACCAGCGGGGCCGCTTCGTTCCGTCTCGGCGAGCACAGACACAGCGCCGTCATAGCCAGAAATACGGGGGCCTCCATCAGGATCCATCCGATCCGGTTGTCGATTTTCGGGCCCCAGCGGCCGTCGCGTAGCAGGCCGTATCCGGCCCGGACAAAATAGAGCGCTGCGAAAACGACCGCAGCCAGGGCGACCATCCCGATCAGGAGCAGGTCGAATCTTTCTTTCGTCATCGTTCGTTCGGGTTGCGTAACCGGCCAACGGGCCGGAAAACGAAGTAAAGGTAGAAAATATTGTTTGAATTACGGCTCGCTGGGGAAGGTTTCTGCCGATTTTCCCGGACGGTCGTCGTAATTTGTCTCGTTGCGAGCCTTCCTTTCGGCGCGTGGTTTCCGTTCGCCGTCGGGGCCTGACTTCCTAATTTTTGTTCCGGGCGTTTTGTCCGTATACTGCCTCCGTTACGAAAGGCCGGTCTGACTTCGGACGAATGACCGGCCTTAGGGTCGGTTTCGCCGTGGATAACGGAATCCGTGCTTTCTGTCTGTGTCGGTCTGTTGCTAAGGAAGGCTTTCTTTTGGGGGCGGGTCGTGAAGTTTCCCGAAGCGCGGATGCAATATCCCCGCCCGAAAGATCGTTTTTTGTCGCAGGCGTTTCGGGTGTAAAAAGCCGTCGTTTTCGCTTTTTTTTTTGCTGAAGGTGGGCGCGGCGGTCTTACCGGGTTGGAAGTTATGGCGTAAGTCGGTCCGAGGCGTCGTCCACGCTGTTGTTTCGCGATTTAATTAAATGTAAAAAGGATAGTTTTTTTTGCTATGTTTGAAAATATTTAATACTTTTGGGCTTGCTATATGAAAACCGGAGGCTTGCCGCCGGGCGGACGGCGAGGAAGGTGAGCCGGCCGCGCGAACACGGACCAAACGTTAATTTCAAATAAGAATTCAAACCTTTAAACAAAACTCAAAACTATTTTTATTATGGAAGCCAAGTCAGTAAACTTCAAACAGGCAAAAGGCATTAAGTCAGCATTCCTCGTGATCCTTTGCTGCTTCATTCTGGCCGTCTGCATCTTTCATTTCGTGTTGGGCAATCCCGCGAACTTCATGAACAACGACCCCAACAACCACCCGCTGCCGGGCAACATGTTGGGTACTATTTATAAGGGCGGCGTGATCGTGCCCGTTATCCAGACGCTGTTGCTCACCGTGCTCGTACTGAGCATCGAGCGTGCTTTCGCCATCGGCAAGGCCAAGGGTAAGGGCAACGTGGTGAAGTTCGTCAAGAACGTGAAGGACGCTCTGAACGGCGGCGACGTGGAGAAGGCTCGCGAACTGTGCGTTAAGCAGAAGGGTTCGGTGGCGAGCGTCGTATACTCCGCGCTGACCAAGTACGAGGAGATGGAGAAAGACACCACGCTGGCCAAGGATCAGAAGCTGATGAATATCCAGAAGGAGCTCGACGAGGCTACCGCGCTGGAGCTTCCGACGCTGGAACAGAATCTGGTCGTGATCGCGACGATGACCACGCTGGGTACGCTGACCGGTCTGCTCGGAACCGTGATCGGTATGATCAAGTCGTTCGCCGCTCTGGCCAATGCCGGATCGCCCGACTCGGTCGCTCTGTCCGCCGGTATCTCGGAGGCCCTCGTGAACACCGCTTTCGGTATCGCCACCGGTGCGTTGGCCGTTATTTCGTACAACTATTTCACCAGCAAAATCGACAAGCTTACCTATAGCATCGACGAAGTAGGATTTACCATTGTTCAGACTTACGCTGCAACGCACAAATAATCCACGTCAAAACTACGTCTCGCTATTATGGCTAAAGTAAAAGTAAAAAGGAAGAGCACATTCATCGACATGACCGCGATGAGTGATGTGACTGTACTTTTGCTTACTTTCTTCATGCTTACCTCGACCTTCATCCAGAAGGAACCCGTCACCGTCACGACGCCGGGCTCCGTCTCCGAGATCAAGATTCCCGAGAGCGATATCCTCCAGATTCTGGTCGATCCTCAGGGAAAGGTTTTCATGACGCTGGACAAGCAGGAGGACCGTGTGGAAGTCCTTAAGAAAGTAGGCGAGGAATACGGAATAACGTTCACTCCCGAAGAGATCAACAAGTTCCGTCTGGCCAATTCGTTCGGAGTGCCTATCAGCCAAATGAAGGCTTTTTTGGCGCTTTCCGAGGACGAGCAGGACGCGACGCTCAAGGAGCTCGGCATTCCGACCGACAGCACGGACAATCAGTTCAAGGTGTGGGTTAAGAGCGCCCGGGAGCAGAACCGCAATCTTCGGATCGCCATCAAGGCCGATCAGACGACTCCGTATCCGGAAATTAAAACAATCATGACATCGCTTCAGGATATCAGGGAGAACCGTTACAACCTGATCACCTCGTTGAAGGTCGTTGCCCCTGAAGAATAAGCTGTCGTCATACAACATTAACTATTATGGCTGAAATACAAGAAAGCAGCGGTAAGACGGGTAAGAGCAAGCAGAAGAAGTTCTCCGTTCGGGTCGACTTCACCCCGATGGTGGACATGAACATGCTTCTTATCACGTTCTTCATGCTCTGTACCTCTCTGAGTAAGCCTCAGACCATGGAGATCAGTATGCCGACCAACGATAAAGTGACGGAGGAGGAGCAGACGAAGATCAAGGCTTCGCAGGCCGTTACTCTGCTTCTGGGTGCGGACGACAAGGTCTATTACTACTTCGGAGAGCCCAATTACGAGGACTACACCTCGCTCAAGGAGACGGACTACAGTCCGGAGGGCCTTCGCGCGATGCTGCTGGACCGTAACAAGGAGGTCACCGCCCGCATCAACGATCTGAAGCAGCAGAAGAAGGACGAGAAGATCACCGAGGAGCAGTTCAAGGAGCAGGCCGCTGAAATCAAGAAGGACAAGAACGCCCCGACCGTCGTTATCAAGGGAACCGACGAGTCGAGCTACAAGAATCTGATCGACGCGTTGGACGAGATGCAGATCTGCAACATCAGCAGGTATGCGATCGTGGACATTACCGACGGCGACAAGTTCCTGCTCGATAACTACGAGCAGAAGGGCGAGTTGACGAGGAATATCGACAGGTAAACTAATAAGTACACATTAAATCGAAAGGAAATGAACAATATTGATTTGAATTCGAAGCAATGGTGCGAATTAGTTTTCGAAGGCAAGAATCATGACTTCGGCGCCTATGAAATGCGTAGGGACTCGGCCGCTCGCCACAACAAGGCGATGCTGATCGTTACCATTCTGGCGATCGTCGTGATTCTGCTTCCCTCGATCATTCGTTTCGTCGCTCCGAAGAAGGAAGCCGAGGAGAAGATGACGGAGGTCACCACTCTGTCGAAGCTTCCCCCCGCAGAAGTGAAGCAGGAAGAGTTCAAGAAGCCCGATGCGCCTCCTCCTCCCCCGTTGAAGAGCTCGTTGAAGTTCACCGCGCCCGTCATCAAGAAGGACGAGGAAGTGCCCGAGGAGGAAGAGATGAAGACGCAGGAGGAAGTGACCCAGTCGAAGGTGGCCATCTCGATCGCCGACGTGAAGGGTAACGACGAGATTCACGGACAGGATATCGCCGACCTGCGCGAGGTAGCTCAGGAAAAGCCCAAGGAGGAAGTGGAGGAAATTTTCATGGCTGCCGAGCAGATGCCCCAGTTCCCGGGCGGCCCGGCCGCACTGCAGGAATTTCTGGCGAAGAATCTGCGTTATCCTCCCATCGCCGCCGAGAACGGCATTTCGGGTACGGTCGTCGTCCGTTTCGCCGTGTGGAAGGACGGATCGATCCGTAACATCGAGGTGCTCAGTCCCGTTGACCGCTCCCTCGACGAGGAGGCCGTACGGGTGATCAAGTCGATGCCCAACTGGATTCCCGGAAAGCAAAACGGTAACAACGTGTCCGTGTATTTCACGGCTCCCGTGCGATTCCAGCTCGCGGAACAGTAAAAACGCTCTATTGGCCGGAGCCCTGTTTAATCCTACCGATTTAAGCAGGGCTCCGGTATGTTTTATCCGACGATCGTATACTGCCGTGCGCCGGATATTCGGGTCGGGCCGTTTTATATCCGTCGCTCGCGGTTCGTGGCCGCGGACCGCATATCCGAGCCGACCCTGCCCGAATCCTTTTGTCCGGAGGAAATCGCGCGCAGGAAAGCCGGGAGCATCGGAATTCGTCGGGTCGCTACGGTAAGGTATATCGTTTTTTCTACTTTCGTAATCTTTTAATCGCTCGAATATGGACACGCGCAAGCCCGGGGACAGGAAGCCGAAACCCAATCCGTTTTTTTACGTTTTCGGTCTGTTCATGATATTATTTTATTTGGGGATGGCATACATTATGATATTTTCCCCTATATTTGTAGAGAGGATTTCGGCTCCGCTACGCTATGGGATGGGAGTCCTTTTTTTTCTGTACGGTATTTTCCGAGCTTACCGTCAGTATAAAGATTCTATAAAATAACGCTATATGTCGAAGTTCGATCGGTTATCGGTTTATGCGGTACTGTTGGCCTCGGGTCTTGCTCTTTTCGCGTGTCGCGGCCGTCAGACGAAGGACAAATATACGGATACGGCCACCTCTGGCTTCATTTCGATCAGCGCCGACGAAAGCTTCCGACGGATCGTTCAGCAGGAGATCGATGTTTTCGAAAGCATATACACGATGGCCGGGATCGATCCGATCTATGCGAGCGAGGTCGATGCGATCAATCTGCTGCTGAAAGACAGCGTCCGGCTGACCGTTTCGACGCGGCGGCTGACCGATGCAGAGAAGGCCGGTCTGGAGGAGAAGAAGTTCTTTCCGAAAGAGTTCAAGGTCGCGAGCGATGCGATCGCGTTGATCGTCAACCGCCAGAATCCCGATTCGATCATTTCGCTGAAGGACCTTTCGCGCATTCTGACCGGCGAGGTGACCGAGTGGAGCGAGCTCTATCCCGGCTCCAAGCTGGGCAAGCTGCAGCTCGTGTTCGACAATCCGAACTCGAGCACGGTCCGCTATGCGATCGACTCGATTTGCCGAGGCAGGCCGTTGGCCGGATCGCTCCATGCTCAGAAAAGCAATGCGGAAGTGATCGATTTCGTCTCCCAATCCCCATCGGCCATCGGCGTGATCGGCGTCAGCTGGGTCGGCAGCGAGAGCGATTCGACGAACCTGAGCTTTTCGGACCGTGTGACCGTGATGGCCGTGAGCCGCGAGGAGAAGGCGACCGAGCAGAACAGCTACAAGCCCTTTCAGGCATACATGGCCTTGGGCGACTATCCGCTCATGCGCGACGTGTACGTGATCCTGACCGACCCTCGCAGCGGACTGGCTTCGGGCTTTTCCACTTTTCTCGCTTCCGACCGGGGACAGCGGATCATCCTGCGGGCCGGTCTGATGCCCGCTACGCAGAACGTGCGGATCGTCAACGTGAGAGACAATTTATAATCTGAACATAAAGCTTTATTTGAATGATGAACGTGAAAATTTCGATTTTGTCCCTCGTTTTGATGGCCGGGGCGACTTCCCTCTTTGCCGACAACAACGACAAAGGGATTGACTACTACAAGGCCGGAATGTACAGCTATGCGAAGAAGGCGTTGTTCGAGAACATCCAGAGCGGAAAGACGGACAAGGCGGAGGCCTATTACTATCTGGGCGAGATCTATGCCGCCGAGAACATGAAGGATTCGGCCGCCTATTGCTATAAGCAGGGATTGGTCGCCGATCCCGAGTACGTGTTCAACACGATCGGCGAGATCAAGCTCGATCTGGCTGCCACGCCCGATGTAGACAAGGTACTGGCCGGCTTCACGACGGGCAAGAACAAGAAGAACCCTGCCATTTTCGTGGCGATCGCCCGTGCCTACATGACCGACCCGGCGAGAAAAGCTAAGGTGGAGGAGTATCTGGCCAAGGCCAAGGAGGTGGGTCCCAAGTCGCCGGACGTCTATATTCTGGAAGGCGATCTGCTGGCCGCCGACAAGAAAATCGGGGATGCGGCTTCCAGCTACGAGCAGGCGATCTATTTCGACGACCAGTGCAAGGAAGCGTATCTGAAGTATGCACGGATTTATGCCCGTATGAATCCTCAGCTCGCCATCGACATGCTCAACAAGCTGATCGCACTCGATCCGGAATACACGATCGCCTACCGCGATCTGGCGTCCGTTTACTATGAGAACAACCAGTTCAAGAGTGCGGCCGACGCCTATTCGAAGTACATCACTCCGGAGACGTCCGATATCGACGACCTCTCGCGCTATGCGTCGATCCTGTTCTTCAGCGGCGAGCACGAGCAGGCCCAGCAGATTATCGACCGCGTATCGGCCCGTGCTCCCGAGAATCCCGTCATGCAGCGTCTGAATATGTACATCGCCTACGACAAGGGCGATTTCGCCAAGAGTCTCGAGCTGGCTCAGAAGATGATGCAGAACACCGATACGACTTCGCTGATCGGTCGGGACTATCTGTATTACGCGCGCGTGCTGGGCAAGAACAATATGGCTGCCGAAGCGTTGGTTCAATACGAGAACGCGATCGCCAAAGATACGGCCAACGTGGCTCTTTACAAGGAGATGGCCGAGGTGGCTGAAAAGGCAAACCTGACCGATCAGGCGATTTCGTACTATACCGATTACATTCAGAAGGGAGGCGAAGAGGTGAAGATCGCGGATTATTTCAGCCTCGGTCAGACCTATTACATTGCGGCTTCGGCTTTCCTGCCTCAGGACAATACGCCGCTTTCCGAGGCCGACTCGCTGAAGATGATGCCCTACGCGCTGGCTGCCGACAGCCTGTTCGGCTATGTGGCCGAGCGGGTTCCCGACAGCTATATGGGTAACTTTTGGCGGGCCCGTACCAATTCGGTGATCGACCACCTGTCGACCGCCGGTCTGGCCAAACCTTATTACGAGAAGGCGATCGAGCTGATCGATCCCGAGAAAAATCCCAAGCAGCTTTTGGAGGCTTACCGCTATATGGCGTACTATTATTACTTGCAGGAAGACAGGGACAATTCGCTCAAATATTGCGATCTGATACTCGGTATGGCTCCAGACGATGCGATGGCGACCGCCATATCCAGCAATCTGAGACAGTAACGACCGGCAGTCTGATGTGATGTTTCGCTATTGAGCGAGGATTTACGGCGCCGCCCGCACGAATGTGCGGGCGGCGCTTGCGTTTAGGGAAAGGATAGGCCGGCAGCGGTTGCTGTGGTGCCGTCTGCTCGGTGGGTGATTCCGGCGTCGGGGTATTTCCGGACTCGTGTTTCGGTAGACCGTGCCGTACCCGCTTCGTACAGGAACGCCATACGGAAAACATAAGCCGGGTGCGGCCGGTCCTCCCCCCGGTTCTGTGGCTCGGTTTTCCGGTGCGAAGCGGGCCGTTTCGCCGTAACGAATACGGTATTTCCGTGCCGGAACGGCCGGCAGATGTTGTTCCCGGCTCGTATCATGTCGTTCCGGCCGGGGGTGTGCCTTATCCGTACGACCGTCGGGTGCGGTTCCGGGATGATCGACCGGCAGGTATTTCCCGAGCGTCTTGTCGGCGTGGAATGTTTTGGCCGGTCGTATTTCCGTCGGTTGCTTTTCCTGCGAACTGCTACCGTATGCTTGTTGGAAAGTGCCTGCCGGGAAAGCGAAAAGCAAAAAATGGCCGGCGAACCGATAAAAAAAAGAATAGATTTTTTTCTATTCACATTTTACGCTATTTTTGCATCGTTTTTTACTCTTTATCCTATTCCCGCTTATAAATCGCATGATTCCCGCGCTTTTTATAAGCATTTTTGATTTGTCAAAAACGGTTGATGCTATGGATTTGACGTTATTTCTGGTCGTTATCTTGACGGCCGTGTTTCTGGTCGTAGCGGCTTGGGGGCTCGACTACCTGCTCTCGCCCCGGTCCTTCAACGGGCAGAAAGGGGAAGCCTACGAATGCGGCATACCGACGCGGGGCAAGTCGTGGATGCAGTTCAAGGTCGGCTACTACCTGTTCGCGATCCTGTTCCTGATTTTCGATGTCGAGGCGATGTTCATGTTTCCGTGGGCGGTGATCGTCCGCGAAGTCGGCGTCGCAGGACTGTTCAACATTCTGTTCTTTATGCTGATTCTGGTTCTGGGATTGGCTTACGCATGGAAGAAAGGAGCTTTGGAATGGAAATAAAGGGAGTCAACATCAAATCGATGAAATACGATGCGTTCAATGACAATGAATACATCGAGGAGTTGCGCGCCAACGGCGTGAATGTCGTGGTCGGCAAGCTCGATCAGCTGATCAACTGGGGGCGCAGTAACTCGCTGTGGCCGCTTACTTTCGCTACGAGCTGCTGCGGCATCGAATTCATGGCCGTCGGAGCCGCCCGCTACGACTTCGCCCGGTTCGGGTTCGAGGTGACGCGGGCCAGCCCGCGTCAGGCCGACGTGATCGTCGTGGCCGGGACGATCGTGCACAAGATGGCTCCGGTGCTCAGGCGCCTTTACGATCAGATGGCCGAGCCGAAGTATGTGATCGCGATGGGCGCTTGCGCCATTTCCGGCGGGCCGTTCAAAAAGTCGTACCATGTGTTGCAAGGGGTCGAGCAGATTATTCCCGTCGACGTGTACGTGCCGGGATGCCCCCCGCGTCCGGAGGCTCTGCTCTACGGCATGATGCAGTTGCAGCGCAAGGTGAAAGCCGAGCATTTCTTCGGCGGCGTGAACAGAAAGGAGAAAAAAGTAACCGCAGACAATGATGCAACCCATGAATAGTGTAAGAGAGATATTGGCGTCCAAGGCGCCGTCGGCCGAGTTTTCCGAGAGCGAGCCGCTGACGGTGACCGTTCCGGCCTCGGAGTTGCGGGCCGCGGCGCTGGAACTCAGAAACGATCCCCGGATGCAGTTCGACTTTCTGGTCAGCCTGACGGGCATGGACTGGGGCGATACGCTCGGCGTAGTCTACCACCTCCGCTCGACGGCGTCTGGCAGCGAGGTCGTGCTGAAGACCTTGACGGCCGAAAAGGAAAATCCCGAGCTTCCGACCGTGTCGGATATATGGAAGACGGCCAACCTGAACGAGAGGGAAGCGTACGACTTTTTCGGCATTCGCTTCGTAGGCCATCCCGATATGCGCCGGCTCTATCTGCGCAGCGACTGGGTCGGATTCCCGCTGCGCAAGGACTACGACGCTTCGCCCGAGATCAATCCGATCCGTCTCGAGAGCGAGCCGATGACCGATTCGGCGCCGACGCTCGTCGAGAAGGACGGCCGGGTCGAGGCGGGCGAGAACGTGCTGTTCGACGACTCGGAATATGTCGTCAACATCGGACCGCAGCACCCGGCTACGCACGGCGTGCTCCATTTCCGCGTCTCGCTCGAGGGCGAGATCATCAAGAAGGTCGATCCGCACTGCGGCTATATTCATCGCGGAATCGAGAAGATGTGCGAGAGCCTGACCTATCCGCAGATGCTTGCGCTCACCGACCGGCTCGACTACCTGTCGGCCCACCAGAACCGTCACGCGCTGTGCATGTGCATCGAGCGCGCGATGGGTATCGAGGTTCCCGAGCGCGCGCAGTATATCCGGACGATCATGGACGAATTGCAGCGCCTTTCGTCCCATTTGCTGTTCTGGTCGACGTTCTGCATGGACCTCGGCGCGCTGACCGCGTTTTTCTACGGATTCCGCGACCGCGAGCTGATTCTCGACATGCTGGAAGAGACGACCGGCGGCCGCCTGATCCAGAATTACAACGTGATCGGCGGCGTCATGGCCGATATCCATCCCGATCTGGTCGGGCGGATCAAGAAGTTCATCGCCTATCTGCCCGGCATGCTCAAGGAGTACGACGAGGTGTTCACCGGCAACGTGATCGCGCAGCAGCGCATGAAGGGCATCGGTATCCTGAGCAAGGAGGACGCTATATCCTATGGCGTCACGGGACCGTCGGGCCGCGCGTCGGGCTGGAGCTGCGACGTGCGCAAGCTGCATCCCTACGGCGTGTACGACCGTGTGGAGTTCAAAGAGTGCATCCGCACGGGCTGCGACACGTTCGACCGTTACATGGTTCGCATGGACGAGATCCGCGAGTCGCTGCACATTCTCGAGCAGCTGATCGATAACATTCCCGAGGGCGACTACGCCGTCAAGACGAAGCCGATCATCCGCGTGCCGGAGGGGGCTTATTGGGCGAGCGTCGAGGCCAGCCGGGGCGAGTTCGGCGTCTATCTCGAGAGCCGGGGCGACAAGATGCCCTACCGCGTGAAGTTCCGCTCGACTGGGCTGCCGCTGGTCAATGTGGTCGATACGCTTTCGAGAGGAAACAAGATCGCCGACCTGATCGCCATCGGCGGCTCGCTCGACTACGTGGTACCCGATATCGACAGGTAATAACGACTAAAAATCCAAACGCATGTTATTGAATACCTATACCGACAGTATTGATTTCAACGCGGTGACGGGCTGGGTGCACGATACGTTGAACGCCTGGCTGCCCTCGTGGGGAGCCACGCTCGTCGAGTGCGTGCTGATCGGGCTGTGCCTGTTGCTGCTCTATGCGGTCATCGCGCTGGCGCTGATTTACGTCGAGCGCAAGGTCTGCGCCTTTTTCCAGTGCCGACTGGGGCCGAACAGGGTAGGGCCCTACGGTACGGTGCAGAGCGTGGCCGATATGATCAAGATGCTGATCAAGGAGCTGATTCCGATCAATCACATCGACCGCTTCCTGTTCAATCTGGCGCCTTTCGTCGTCATCATCTCCTCGGTGCTCGCTTTCGGTTGCCTGCCGTTCGGCAAAGGGCTCGAGGTGCTCGACTTCAATGTCGGCATCTTCTTCCTGATGGCGGTTTCGTCGATCGGCATCGTCGGAATCCTGCTGGCCGGCTGGTCGAGCAACAACAAGTACTCGCTGATCGGCGCGATGCGAAGCGGCGCGCAGATGATCAGCTACGAGCTTTCGATCGGGCTGGCTATCATGACGATGGTCGTTTTCGCCGGCACGATGCAGATTTCCGAGATCGTCGAGCGTCAGGCCGACGGCTGGTTCCTCTTTACGGGACACGTTCCCGCGATCATCGCTTTCGTGATCTATCTGGTAGCCGGTACGGCCGAGACGAATCGGGGGCCTTTCGACCTGCCCGAGGCCGACTCGGAGCTGACGGCCGGCTATCATACGGAGTATTCGGGCATGCACTTCGGCTTCTTCTATCTGGCCGAATACCTGAACCTCTTTATCGTGGCCGGGGTGGCGACGACGCTGTTTCTGGGCGGATGGATGCCGCTCCACATCGCCGGCTGGGATTCGTTCAACGCCGTCATGGACTTTCTGCCGTCGCCCGTCTGGTTTTTCCTGAAGGTCGCCGTTGTGATTTTCATCATCATGTGGTTCAAGTGGACTTTCCCGCGCCTGAGAATCGACCAGCTGCTGCGTCTGGAATGGAAGTACCTGGTGCCGATCAATCTGTTGAACCTGCTGCTGATGGTCGTAATCGTTGTTTCCGGGTTCCATTTTTAGATTTCCGGTGTTTGATTGAATAAAGAAATAGGACATGAACGGATTTAAGCAATATATCACTTCCTTCTTTTCGGGACTCCGCTCGCTGCTGGTCGGAATGCGGACGACGCTGCGGGTCTTTTTCCGGAAGAAGACGACCGAGCAGTATCCCGAGAACCGCGACACGCTGAAAATGTTCGACCGGTTCCGCGGACAGCTCGTAATGAAGCACAACGACCGCAACGAGCATCGCTGCGTGGCCTGCGGCATTTGCCAGATGAACTGTCCGAACGATTCGATCCGGGTCGTTTCCGAGACGGTCGAGGACGAGCAGGGCAAGAAGAAAAAAGTGCTCGTGCGCTACGAGTACGATCTGGGAAGCTGCCTTTACTGCCAGCTCTGCGTGCGCAGCTGCCCGCACGACGCGATCGAGTTCGACACCGCTTTCGAGCATGCGGTTTTCACGCGCGGCAAGCTGGTTCGGCAGCTCAATTCGGAAGGTTCAACTCTTGAAAAAAAATAGACGGACATGGAAATTACCCTACAACAGGCCGGTTTCGCCTTTCTCGCCGCGGTGATCCTCGTCTTCTCGGTTCTGACCGTCACGACCAAGCGGATTCTGCGTGCGGCCACATACTTGCTGTTCGTGCTGTTCGCGACGGCCGGCATCTATTTTCAGCTCAACTACTCGTTTCTCGGAGCCGTGCAGCTGCTGATCTACGCGGGCGGCGTCGTCGTGCTGTACGTCTTCTCGATCCTGCTGACGAGTTCCGACGAAGAGAGGAAAGCCTCGCTGCGCAACCGCAGGATCGGAGCCGGCCTCGTCGCCGCGCTGGCCGGCGTCGCGCTGACGCTTTTCCTGCTGCTGACCCACTCGTTCGCTCCTTCGGCCTTTACGGAAGGGGAGATCGACATGCACCTGATCGGGCATACGCTGATGGGAACCGGGAAATACCAATATCTGCTGCCTTTCGAGGCGGTCAGCGTGCTGTTGCTGGCCTGCATCGTCGGAGGGTTGTTAATCGCACGTAAACGGAAGTAGAGCCATGGAAGTACGAATGGAATATTACCTGATTCTGGCCGCCGTGATGTTTTTCGCCGGCGTGTACGGATTCATCACGCGGCGTAACCTGATCGCCGTGCTCATTTCGATCGAGCTGATCCTCAATGCGGTGGATGTCAATTTCGCCGTGTTCAACCGCTATCTGTTTCCCGGACAGCTCGAAGGTTTCTTCTTCACGCTGTTCGCCATAGCGATCGCCGCGGCCGAAACGGCCGTCGCCATAGCGATCATCATCAACATTTACCGCAATCTGCGCAACATCGAAGTGAAAAACCTCGACGAACTGAAGGATTAGGAGGTGTCTCCGGGCGGAGGCCGTCTCGGGCTTTCGTCCGCGACCCGTAAGGAATCGAAAACAAAAGACATTCAATATGGAATACACTGTACTTATCGTGCTGCTGCCGATGCTGACGTTCTTCGTGCTCGGCCTGCTGGGCAAGAGGCTCGGGCCCTGCGCGTCGGGACTCGTAGGCACGCTGTCGATGGGCGTCACCGCGGCGCTTTCCTATGCGACGGCCTGGCAGTACTTCACGACGGCCAAGATCGACGGAGTCTATCAGAAGCTCGTTCCGCTGAACTTCGAGTGGCTGCGCTTCACCGACAAGCTGCATATCGATCTGGGCGTGCTGCTCGACCCGATCTCGGTGATGATGCTGATCGTCATCTCGACCGTTTCGCTGATGGTCCACATTTACAGCATGGGATACATGAAGGGCGAGCGGGGTTTCGAGCGCTATTACGCCTTCCTGTCGCTGTTCAGCTGCTCGATGCTCGGGCTGGTCGTGGCGACGAACATTTTCCAAATGTATATCTTCTGGGAGCTGGTGGGCGTTTCGTCCTACCTGCTGATCGGGTTCTACTATACGAAGCCCGAGGCGATCGCCGCCTCGAAAAAGGCGTTTATCGTCACGCGCTTCGCCGACCTGTTTTTCTTGATCGGCATCCTGCTGCTTTCGTTCTTCACCGGCACGTTCGACTTCGGGCTGCTGACTTCGGGCGACGGCAGCGTGTTCTCGCAGATGTCGGGCCTGACTTTCATGGGAGGCTCGGTGATCGCATGGGCCTTGGCGCTGATTTTCATCGGCGGAGCCGGCAAGTCGGCCATGTTCCCGCTGCATATCTGGCTGCCCGACGCGATGGAGGGCCCGACGCCGGTATCGGCGCTGATCCATGCCGCGACGATGGTCGTGGCCGGCGTCTATCTGGTGGCCCGGCTGTTCCCCGTCTATTATTTCGAGGCTCCCGAGGTGTTGCACGGCATCGCCTATCTGGCCGCATTCACGTCGCTGTTCGCCGCGGTGATCGCCTGCGTGCAGACCGATATCAAGCGCGTGCTCGCGTTCTCGACCATTTCGCAGATCGGTTTCATGATGGTCGCTCTCGGCGTGTCGGGCTACGGCGGACACGAGGGGCTCGGCTACATGGCCGGCATGTTTCACCTGTTCACGCACGCGATGTTCAAGGCGCTGCTGTTCCTCGGCGCGGGAGCCATTATCCATGCCGTGCACAGCAACGAGATGAGCCGCATGGGCGGTTTGCGCAAGCAGATGCCCGTGACGCACGTCACGTTCCTGATCGCCTGCCTCGCTATCGCCGGCATTCCTCCGTTCTCGGGATTCTTCAGCAAGGACGAGATTCTGGCCGCCACGTTCGAGTTCAGCACGCCGCTGGGCTGGTGGATGAGCCTGACGGCCGGTCTGACGGCCTTCTACATGTTCCGTCTCTATTATAACATCTTTTGGGCGACGCCCGCCGAGCACGAGCACGAGCCGCACGAGGCTCCGCGATCGATGGCTGCTCCGCTGGTCGTTCTCGCGGCCGTTACTTGCGTGGCAGGCTTCATCCCGTTCGGCAAATTCGTCAGCAGCAACGGCGAGGACTATATCATCCATATCGACTGGGCGGTCGCCGGAACCAGCGTAGCGATCGCTCTGGTGGCGATCGGAATCGCCACGGCCTTCTACCGCAAGTACAGCCCGATTCCCGACCGTCTGGAACGCTCTTTCAGCGGGCTGCACCGGGCTGCGAGCCATCGCTTCTATATCGACGAGGTGTATCTGTTCGTCACCAAGAAGATCATTTTCAACTGTATATCCCGCTCGATCGCCTGGTTCGACCGTCATGTGATCGACGGCGCGATGGACGGTCTGGCCTATGTCACGAACCGGATGTCGGTGGCCGTGCGCGGTCTTCAGTCCGGTCAGATTCAGCAGTATGCTTTCGTGTTCCTGCTCGGAACGGTGGTCATCACCGTGCTGGTACTGGTTTTTTGACTAAAATAAATTGACGGATATGAATTTCTTATCTTTGTTTGTACTGATTCCGGTGCTGATGACCTGCGCGATGTTCTGCACGTCGAACGCGAGGACCGTGCGGACGGTGATGATGACGGGGGCCTCGATGCTGCTGGCTCTGGCCGTTGCGCTGACCGTCCTGTTTTTGGGCGAGCGGGCGTCGGGCAATACGGCCGAGATGCTCTATACGGCCGACGCGGTTTGGTACGCTCCGCTGAACATACACTATTCGGTCGGCGTCGACGGCATATCGGTGGCCATGCTGCTGCTCTCGTCGATCATCGTCTTTACCGGGGTTCTGGCTTCGTGGAAGATGGCCGTGATGCCGCGCGAGTATTTCGCGTGGTTCTCGCTGCTGTCGATCGGCGTATTCGGCTTTTTTATTTCGATCGACCTGTTCACGATGTTCCTGTTCTACGAGGTTGCGCTGATTCCGATGTACCTGCTCATCGGCGTATGGGGTACGGGACGCAAGGAATACTCGGCCATGAAGCTGACGTTGATGCTGATGGGCGGATCGGCCCTGCTGCTGGTGGGCATTTTGGGCATCTATTTCCATTCGGCTCCCGAGGGCGGGCAGCTTTCGATGAATATTCTAGAGATATCCAAGCATACGATCCCGATGAGCGCGCAGTACCTGTTTTTCCCGCTCACGTTCGTCGGCTTCGGCGTGCTCGGCGCGATGTTCCCGTTCCATACGTGGTCGCCCGACGGTCATGCTTCGGCTCCGACGGCCGTCTCGATGCTGCATGCCGGCGTGCTGATGAAGCTCGGCGGCTACGGCTGCTTCCGCGTGGCGATTTTCCTGATGCCCGAGGCTGCGAACGAGCTGTCGTGGATTTTCCTGATCCTGACCGGCACGAGCGTCGTCTACGGCGCGCTTTCGGCCATTAAGCAGACCGATCTGAAATATATCAACGCCTACTCGTCGGTGAGCCACTGCGGCCTGGTGTTGTTCGCTATCCTGATGCTGAACCAAACGGCGATGACCGGCGCCGTACTGCAGATGCTGTCGCACGGCCTGATGACGGCTCTGTTCTTCGCGCTGATCGGTATGATCTACGGTCGCACGCACACCCGCGACATCCGCGAGATGGGCGGCCTGATGCGGGTGATGCCGTTTCTGGGCGTCTGCTTCGTGATCGCCGGACTGGCGTCGCTGGGCCTGCCGGGTCTCAGCGGCTTCGTGGCCGAGATGACCGTCTTCGTCGGATCGTTCGAGCATACCGACACTTTCCACCGATTCTTCACGATTCTGGCTACGACGTCGATCGTCATCACGGCCGTCTATGTGCTGCGCATGGTGGGCAAGCTGCTTTACGGCGCGGTGCAGAATCCCGAGCACCTGAAGCTGACCGACGCGACTTTCTCCGAGCGCTTCTCGGTAGCTACGCTGATCGTGGCCATCGCCGGGCTGGGCATGGTTCCGCTGTGGGTATCCGACATGATCAGTTACAGCCTGATCCCCGTTATTGAACAATTAACCCGATAATTCGTTATGGATTACAGCAATTTTCTGATGATGAAAGAGGAGCTGTCGCTGATCGCGGTGATAGTCGTCCTGTTGCTATACGACCTGTGCGCCTCGAAGAAGGCTTTGCGCTATTTTCAGCCGGTAGCCTGCGTGCTGGTGGGTGTCCATACGCTGCTGAATCTCGTTCCCGGCGCTGCGGGCGAAGCGTTCGGCGGCATGTACCAGTACACGCCGATGATGAGCGTGGTCAAGAGTATTCTGAACATCGGAACGCTGATCGTGCTGATGCAGGCCGGCGGATGGCTCGCGGGCGAGTCGACCGTTCATAAGCGGGGCGAGTTCTATTTCCTGACGCTGACCACGCTGCTGGGCATGTATTTCATGATCTCGGCGGGAAACTTCCTGTTCTTCTTCATCGGTCTGGAGACGGCCTCGATCCCGATGGCGACGCTCGTCGCGTTCGACAAGTACCGGCACAAGTCGGCCGAGGCGGGAGCCAAGTATATCCTGAACGCGGTATTCGCTTCGGGCCTGTCGCTTTACGGCATGTCGCTGCTGTACGGTACGATCGGAACGCTCTATTTCGACGACATTCCGGCGACCGTTACCGGTTCGCCGCTCCAGATCATGGCGTTCGTGTTCTTCGCCGTAGGGCTGTTCTTCAAGATTTCGCTCGTGCCATTCCATCAGTGGACGCCGGATGTCTACGAAGGCGCCCCGACGCCGGTTACGTCCTATCTCTCGGTCATATCCAAGGGATCGGCCGTGTTCGTGCTGATGACGATTCTCATCAAGGTGTTCGCTCCGATCGCCGCGCAGTGGCAGGGCATTCTCTACGGCGTGATCGTCGTGACGATCACGCTGGCGAACCTGTTCGCGATCCGCCAAAAGAATCTCAAGCGTTTTTTGGCCTATTCGTCGATCTCGCAGGCCGGCTACATCATGCTCGGCGTGATCGGCGGGACGGCTCTCGGCATGACCTCGCTCGTGTACTACGTGCTCGTCTACATGGTGTCGAATCTGGCCGCCTTCGGCGTGATCGGCGTGATCGAGAACCGGACAGGCAAGCTGACGATAGCCGATTACAACGGCCTCTATGCGACGCATCCGAAGCTGAGCCTCGTGATGACGCTGGCTATGTTCTCGCTGGCCGGAATACCGCCTTTCGCGGGCTTCTTCAGCAAGTTCTTCATCTTCGCCGCAGCCGCCCAGCAGGGCTACTATATTCTGGTGCTGATCGCGCTGCTCAATACGATCATTTCGCTCTACTACTATCTGCTCGTGGTCAAGGCGATGTTCATCAACAAAAACGATACGCCGATCGAGTCGTTCCGCAGCGACGGCTATACGCGCGTGAGCCTCGTGGCCTGTAGCGCGGGCATTCTGTTGCTGGGTATCCTGAGTGTCGTGTACGACCAGATCTCGCTGCTCGCGTACGGTATGTAAAAATATGCACGGGGCGGGTCCGCCCCTGACGAAAGCGGCAGGCCTCACCGGGGCTTGCCGCTTTCGTTTGATCGGTCGATTCTCGTTTTCGGCCGGTGCGTCGTTCGTTTCGTCTTGGCTCCGGCGGTTTTCGCCGGCGAAGTCTTCCGTACGGAGCCGGTAAGTCCGGGCGGCTATTGTCCGCCGATGCTTGTTGCGGGGTTGGGCAGGGATAGGGAGTCGCTCCGGCAGAACGAGACGGGTTCGGAAGACTTCGGATCCGGTAGTAGGGGCGACAGAACGGTACGATAGAGTAAATAAGCGGCGATGGAGTGACGTGGTAATGATGGGGCGGTTCGGCTCGTCGCAGTCCGGGCATGCCCGGTCGCGCGTGCCTTGCTGCTCGGGAGAGCGTTCCCTCGTGCCGGCGTTTCGCCGGGCGGATGAAAATCGGTCGTCGAAAAGGTTGTCCGATAGAAAAAAGTGTTTAACTTTGTCTCGTCGGGTAAGGGTGGCGTTTCGCCTCGGCGAAGAAGCCTCAATAGGGAATCCGGTGAAGAGCCGTGCTCGGAATCCGGAGCTGTACCCGCAGCTGTAAGTCTCTTTCCATGCGTCGGGCGATCCGAACAGTCACTGTCTCCTTCCGGGGGCGGGAAGACAGCCCGGGGCGAGACGAGCCAGAAGACCTGCCCTTGCTCCCGCGCATCGATGCTTCGGGTCCAAAGCGGAGTGCAAGTTTTTCCGGGTTTTCCGGAGCCTGCTTTCACTTCAAGATATTTCTTGCCCGAGGAGAAGGGACGATCTCTTTTCGTGCCGGCGATCTTCACCGTGCCGCACAGGGAGCCTCGGAGCGTCGGTTTTCCCTGATGAGCGACAGATGGGGGGATGCCATAGCCCCCATCTGTTCTCATTTCAAGCGAAGAGGGAATATCCGGTTCCGACTCCGGACCCACGCGCCCGAGAGACGGCTTTTCCTGGAAGGGAGAGTCCGTAAGCGGCGAAAGCGCGCCTCTGCCTAAGGGGAAGTTGGCATTTCGGATCGTTATGTTAATTTTGTCTTCGATATGAAAAATCGCTGGAAAATCGGCCTGACATGGTTGGCCATAGCGCTTGGGACGGCATCCTGCCGGCCCGTCGCTACGGCCGCTACGGCGACAGAATCCGATTCTACCGCCTATGCCGCCGGCTTCACGGTCCGGCATGCGGACAGTTGTACGCTGGTCGATATAGTCGATCCGTGGGATACGACGCGGCTGTTGCAACGCTACGTGCTGGTCGATCGATCGGCTCCGTTGCCCGACAGTCTGCCCGAGGGAACGCTCGTCCGAGTTCCGTTGCAGCGGGTCGTCGTCTATTCGGCCGTGCATTGCGGCATGTTGGAGGAGCTGGGCGTAGCCGACCGGATTGCCGGCGTGTGCGAGTCGCGCTATATCGACTTGTCGTTCGTCCGCGAGGGGATCGAGCGGGGAACGATCGCCGATCTGGGCGAGGCCTCGTCGCCCGATCTGGAGCGGATGATCGCGCTCTCGCCCGATGCGCTGCTCGTCTCTCCGTTCGAGAATACGGGTTACGGCCGGGTCGAGAAGTCGGGTATTCCGCTGCTCGAGCTGGCCGACTATATGGAGGCGGAGCCGATGGGCCGGGTCGAGTGGATTCGTTTGCTGGGGTTGTTCTTCGGTCGGGAGACCGAAGCCGAGAAGCTGTTTCGCGCGACCGAGAGCGCGTACGATTCGCTGCGCGCGCTCGCCGAAAACGTTTCCGAGCGGCCTACCGTGATTTCGGAACGCAAGTACGGAGCCGTGTGGTATGTGGCCGGCGGCCGAAGCTATATGGCTTGTCTGTTTCGGGATGCGGGGGCCGACTACGTATGGGCCGACGATCCGAGTACCGGATCGATTCCGCTCTCTTTCGAGGAGGTATTCGAGAAGGGCGGCGCGGCCGATTATTGGCTGATCAAGTACAATTCGGCCGAACCGCTGACTTACGACGGCCTTCGCCGCGACTACGAGCCTTACCGTCGGTTCGCCGCATTCGAGAATGGCCGAGTCTATGCCTGCCATTTGGGACAATCGTCCTATTTCGAGGAGACGCCGATCCATCCCGACCGCCTGCTGCGCGACCTGATCGGGGTTTTCCATCCGGAATTGCTGCCCGGATACGAGTTGCGATACTTCAAGCCGTTGGAGCCATGAGTATTCGTCCTGCCCGTTCGGTTCTTTGGGCCGTGACGGCCGTCGTGCTGTTGTGGGCGGCCAACCTGTTTCTCGGATCGGTCCGCATACCGTTCGCCGAGGTGTGGGCCGTATTGACCGGCGGAGAGGCTTCGCAGCCTTCGTGGGGCTATATCGTGCTCGAGTCGCGCTTGCCGCAGGCGGTCGTGGCTCTGCTGTCCGGCGCTGCACTGGCCGTTTCGGGCCTGATGTTGCAAACCGTGTTCAGCAATCCGCTGGCCGGTCCGTCGGTGCTCGGAATCGATTCCGGAGCCAGTCTGGGCGTGGCTTTGGTCATGCTGTCGCTCGGGGGAACGGTCGGCGGCGGTCTCGCGCTGACGGGCTATTTGGCCGTCGTGGCAGGGGCTTTTGCAGGAGCTGCGTCGATTTTGGGTATCATCATCTTCTTCTCGACGCTCGTGCGCAGCAACGTGATGCTGCTCATTATCGGCATTATGGTCGGTTACCTGACTTCCTCGCTGATTTCGTTGCTGAATTTCTTCGCAACGGACGAGGGCATCCGTTCGTACGTATTGTGGGGAATGGGCGACTTTTCGAGTGTCTCGCTCGGGCAGCTGCCCGTTTTCTGTTCGATGCTCGGTGTCGGACTGCTGCTCGCAGCGCTGCTCGTCAAGCCGCTCAATGCCCTGTTGCTGGGCGAGCGTTATGCCGAGAATCTGGGCGTGCGGGTGAAAAGGGTCCGTTTGCTGCTGCTCGTGAGTACCGGCCTGCTGACGGCCGTCGTGACGGCTTTCTGCGGCCCGATCTCGTTTATCGGACTGGCCGTGCCTCATCTGGCCCGGCTGATGACCGGCTCGTCGAACCACAAGCTGCTGATGCCGCTGACCCTGCTGACCGGCTCGGCCGTCGCGCTGGCCTGCAATCTGGTCAGTACGCTGCCCGGCGGATCGGGCGTGCTGCCGCTGAGCGCTATCACGCCGGTGGTAGGCGCTCCGGTGATTATCTATGTGATCGTGAATCAGAAAAGAATCCAATATTTCAACTGATGGAACCAACCGGTACGGCTCTCGGCGCGCAGGACCTTTCGATCGGCTATCCGGCTCGTGGCCGGAAAGGCGGCCGGCTGTACGGCGCCCTTTCTCTGGCTCTCCGCTCGGGCGAGCTGACATGCCTGCTCGGACCCAACGGAGCTGGCAAGTCGACGTTGCTGCGCACGCTCGGCGGTCTTCAGCGGCCTTTGGAAGGTCGGGTGACGTGGCAGGGAAGACCGCTGGAAAGGTACGGCGCTCGAGAGCGCTCGCGTTTGCTGGGCGTGGTGTTGACCGACCGGTCGCAGGCCGGCGGCCTGCGCGTGCGCGAGCTGGTCGAAATGGGCCGCTATCCCTATACGGGTTTTTTCGGCCGTCTCGATGCGGCCGACCGGCGGGCGGCGGACGAGGCGATCGAGGCCGTCGGCATGACGGCCAAGGCGGATTCCTATGTGGCCGAGCTATCCGACGGGGAGCGCCAGAAGGCGATGATCGCCAAGACGCTCGCTCAGCAGTGTCCCGTCATTCTGCTCGATGAGCCGACTGCTTTTCTGGATGTGGCGAGCCGCATCGAAATCATGGAGCTGCTTCATCGTTTGGCCCGCTTGCAACGCAAAACGGTCTTGCTTTCGACGCACGATGTCGAGCAGGCTATCCGGCTTTCCGACCGGATCTGGCTGCTTTCGCGTGCCGAGGGATTTTGCTGCGGTACGCCCGAAGACTTGGCGCTTTCGGGCCGGATGGATCTCTATTTCGGGCGAGGCGGTCTGTTTTTCGATCGGCAGGCCGGGGGATTGCGCAGCAGGCAGGACGATGCTCCCGCCGTGCGGTTCGAAGCTGCGGACGAGGCTTTGGCCCGCTGGACGAAGAATGCGCTGGAACGCAACGGATTTCGTCCGATATCGGACGGCCGGGACGAATCGCTTCCGCTCGTGCGGGTTTCGGCGCCCGATCGCATCGAGTGGTCCCGGCCCGGTTTTCCTTCTCTGACTTGCCGTTCCTTCGAAGAATGGGTCGGAGGCGGCCTCTGCGACGCAGCGGAGCGTTCCGGAGCCGAATAGTTCCGGATGCGACTATCCGCGGTTTTCATCGATGCAGGCTATATCTGTACAGCCGGCGAAAGGCGGCCGTTCTTTTGTCGGCGCATCGGCCGGTCGCTCTTTGCGCGGGATTCCGTGCGCATATTTCGAGCATGCGTTCCAGTGTCGGAAGGAGCATGCTCCGTTCCGTTTAGGCCGCTTTTCCTCTCTCCTTCGGAAGGTCTGTATGTTCGGCTTGCCGCGCTGTGGCACGCGTATTGATGAGCTCCTGACATAGGAATGAATTTAAAAAACGAAAGCTATGTATTTTTTATGGTATTTGCTTATCGGGCTGGTTGCCGGGTGGATTGCCGGCCTGATCGTTAAGGGGAGCGGTTCCGGAATGCTCGTCAATCTGATCGTGGGTATTATCGGCAGCATGCTCGGCGGATGGATTTTCAGCCTGTTCGGCTGGGTGGCCGTCGGGACTTTCGGAAGCCTGATTACGTCGGTGGTCGGTGCGATCGTGCTTTTGTGGATCGTTTCGCTGGTGAGCCGGCGGAAGAAAGTTAGGTGATGTTTAAATCTCATGATTATGGAAAATTGTAAAAACGGGGCCAAGACGAAGGCCGAGGAAGTCATGCACGACGTCAAGAAAAACGTGACGCATGCTAAGAACACGGTGAAAGAAAAGGCGACTCATGCCGCTCATGTCGTCAAGGAAAAGGCGCAGAAGACGAAAGATCGGATGGAGGAGAAAATGAAATGATTCCGATGACGCGGAAGAGGCGGGCCGGGCATATTGTCCGGCCCGTTTCTTCGAGCCGGTCCGCGAGGTTTTGCCGGGGAATTGCGCAGGTAAGGCGAGTTCCCGAACGATCGGGCCGGCTTCTTCTTGTCGTTTTTATGGGGGCGTAATGCCGTCCGGTCCGACCGTATTATACGAAAAAGGCACGGAAATACGTTTACCGAAAGGTCGGCGCAGAGTCGAGGTCGAGTGTATCGGTCGGAATTCTGTCCGCAGGCGGTTTCCGGCAGCCTTATTTGCGAAATAGCCGATAATGTTTTTAATTTGCGCGAAATAGTCTTTCCGATATGAAAAAAATCGTATGGCTGGCCATTCCGATCGCTTTATCGTTGCTCTCCTGTTCGAAGGACGAGCCGCAGAACGACGGCCGGCTCGAAGTCAAGCTTTACGCCTATATGCTGGACGAGGCGGGACGGAATGCCAAAAAAACATCGGCTCATTTCTATTTCTTCGATGCTTCCGACGGGCAGCAATTCGTCGAGGAGCGGATCGATATCCCGTCCGGGACGGAAGAAGATTACCGTAACGCGAATCTGACCGTTCTGCGCATGTTGCTGCGCGACAATGAATTTCCGCTGACCGACGGAACATCGGTCGTGCCGTTGGTCGTGGACCGTAATGAGGCTGTAGAGGGAAACAAGTATGTGTTGGTCATGCCCGATTACAGGCATCCCGATACGTGGGACCCGTACCGCAGCCATCATTCGATCCGTGTCGAGCCGGGGAAATACTACGTCGTGGCCCTTTTCGGCGACTATCACGACCGCTGGCCCTGTCAGCAGAAATATACGGGCAAGTACCTGACTGTTGCGGCAGCCGACACGCTTTCTCGCATTCTGACGGTCGATTTTCCCAACGATCCTACCTATAAGGGCTATTTCGACTGGCAGGGAGAGATTCGAGAGCCGGCCGATTCGCTGCGTTTCGAGTTTTAGGAAGTATCCTGCCGACAGGTCCGGTCATGCGGGAAAAATCCGATTTCCCCACCGACTTATCCGAAAGCGTAATCGTGTCTTTTGGCAGGATGCCGCCGGAGTCGGAAAGCTACTGGCGTTAAGAAAGAAGGAGAGGGAGTACGGCCGGTTCGGTATGACCGTCTTTCGAGTCCATGCGGTGCGGGACGTTTCTTCTCGTTCGACGGTTTTTGTTCCGGGTTTCATTCGTTTCCTCGTCCCGGACTTCAAGGAGAAGAGGCGCCTTGGAGCGTTCGATTTTCGGCATTTCAGTTGTTCCTGCACGGGCTCTGTGCGGTGCGGTTTTGTTCCGGCGTTGCGGTTGAAGTATTGATGCCGATTCCGATTTTCCCGAAAGGTGTATGAGCGAGGATTGCCGGCCGTCGTGTCCGGCTACCCCTGTCTTCCGATACGCCGGTCTTTATCGTTACACGTAAACGGTGACGAGGGGCCGGCGCAATTCTATTTCCGATGGGCCGTAGCGACGGAGAATCGGCGTAGGTGTCGGTATGTGTTCCCGCCGTTGCAGGATTTGAAGCCGTATGCCGAAAGAGGAAATACAACGATTGGATTGCGCGGCGATATGAACGCCCTAAAGGACGTCGCTCTGTTATTTCGTGGAAAAGTAAATTCCTGACAATGAGCTTTTGTCAGGAATTCGTGTAGTGGTTCTACCCAGACTCGAACTGGGATTTAAAGTTTAGGAAACTTCCGTTCTATCCCTTGAACTATAGAACCGCCTTTATGTGCTTTTCGGTCCGTTTGTCTCCTTGCTTCGCGCATGAAACCGGACGAGACGCGCGCTATTTCGAGAAATCGCCGCCGTCGTACGCCCACTTGACGTATTCGGCTCCCCATGTGTAGCCGCCGCCGAAAGCTGCCAGAATCAGGTTATCGCCCTTTTTCAGCCGGGACTCGTAATCCCACAGGCAGAGCGGAATCGTGGCAGCCGTCGTGTTACCGAACTTGTCGATGTTGATCATGCACTTTTCGCGCGGCAGGCCCATACGATGGGCGGTCGCGTCGATGATCCGCAGATTGGCCTGATGCGGGACCAGGTAGGTGATGTCGTCGGGCGTCAGCTTGTTGCGCTCCATGACTTCGACCGAGGTGTCGGCCATGTTCGATACGGCGGCCTTGAACACGGCCTGACCTTCCTGATAAACATAGTGCCAGTTGTTCTCGACCGTTTCGTGCGTGGCGGGGTAGGCCGAGCCGCCTGCCTTCATGTACAGGTGTTGGCCGCCGCCGCCGTCCGAGTGCAGCACGGCATCCAGCACGCCGTATCCTTCTTCCGAGGGTTCCAGCAGCACGGCGGCCGCTCCGTCGCCGAAGATCGGGCATGTATTGCGGTCGTTGTAATTGATGATCGACGACATCTTATCGGCTCCGATGACGACGACTTTCTTGAAGGTTCCGGTCTCGATATATTTCGCAGCCGTGTTGAGCGCAAACAAGAAACCGCTGCAAGCGGCCGACAGATCGAATCCGAACGCGTTTTTCATCCCTGTTTTGTAGCAGGTCAGGTTGGCCGTCGACGGGAAGAACATGTCCGGCGTGACCGTCGCGCAGACGACCATCTCGATGTCGAGCGGATCGGTATTCGTCTTTTCGAGCAGGTCCTTGACGGCCCGTTCCGTCATGTAGGAGGTCCCCAGACCCTCGCCTTTGAGGATATGGCGGGTCTTGATTCCGATACGGGACATGATCCATTCGTCGGACGTGTCCACCATATGGCTCAACTCGATGTTGTCCAGGATATAGTCGGGCAGATACGCGCCGACGCCCGTGATTGCTGCGGTTTTCTTCTTTGCCATTAACTGAATCTTTCTCTGAGTTTGGTGTCCAACTGGGCATGGATGGTTTTCTCGGTCTGAAGCACCATATTCTTGATGGCTTCGGCGCTCGAGCAGCCGTGCCCGATCAAAACGGGGGCATTGATTCCCAGTACCGGGGTTCCGCCGACCGTTTCGTAGTTGAGCTGGTTGAAGTAGGTATTGCGAAGCCCTTGCTCGAGCGCCATGTTGTAGACGCCCTCTACCTGCTTGATGATCGTGTTGCCCACGAATCCGTCGCATACCACGACGTCGGCGATGCGGCCCGAGAAAATGTGCTTGGCTTCGATGTTGCCGACGAAGCGGAAGTCGGCGCTGCCGTCCATCAGTTCGTAGGCGGCTTTGGTCTGCAGGTTGCCTTTCTCCTTTTCCTCGCCGATGTTGAGCAATGCGATACGGGGCTCCTTTTTGCCCAGAACGCCTTGGGCGTACAGGTTACCGATGACGGCGTACTGATACAGCACCTCCGGTTTGCAGTCCACGTTCAGCCCCACGTCGAGCAGCATCACGCTGCCGCCGTCGATCGTCGGAATGACCGACGATATGGCCGGCCGGATGATGCCTTCGATTTGCTTGACCGTGTACATGCAGCCTACCATCATCGCTCCCGTGCTCCCGGCGCTGGCGAATCCGTCGATCCGTCCTTCCGTCAGGTGGCGGAATCCGACGGCAATGCTCGAATCGGGCTTCTGGCGAAAGGTCAGGGCCGGATTGTCGCCCATCTCGATCACTTGGGTGGTATGCACGATGTCGAATGCGTCGGCGCGGAAATTCTCCTTGGCGAGGAGCTCCTCGATCGAGGGCCTGTCGCCGAACAGGACGATCTTGCTCTGCGGAGCGATCAGTCCTGCGGCCAGTACGGCGCCCGATACCACCGCCTGCGGAGCGTAGTCTCCGCCCATTGCGTCAATTCCTATTCTCGTCATAAGCTATGACTTTGGCCCGGACGGCTACTCCGCTTTCTTCTCGATCGCAAGACGGCCTCTGTAGAAGCCGCATTCGGGGCATACTCTGTGGTAAAGCACGGCTGCGCCGCAGTTCGAGCACGTCGAAACGGTCGGAACCTCGGCCTTGTAGTGCGTCCTTCTCTTGTCTCGTCTCGTGCTGGAGACCTTATGCTTGGGATGTGCCATTTTTGAAAAAAGTTTGTACTGTTAATATTCTTCGTTATCTGTCCGCCCTGCGAGCCCGTCCGCGACGAGGCTATTTCGAGGGCTTGATTTCCTTGAGTTTTTCCCACGGAGAACTTCCGTCCGTTTCGGTCCCCGGACACAGGCGGTCGAACTCTTCCTCGCTGACGATCCGGAAGCGCGACAGCATGTCGGGATCGCAGGTGCTGCGTCCCTCGCTGTCGTCGGGATGAACCCGCTGGTAGGGCAGGCTCAGGCAGATGCTCTCGTAGATGTACTGCGCCACGTTCAGCTCGGTTTCCGACGGGCTGATCCACATCACCTCTCCGTCGCTTTCCCGCTCGCAGTCGCTGTATCGTACGTGCAGCGTTCCCTCGTAGCGGACCGGCATCATGAACTCTTCCAGACAGCGGTCGCACTCGACGGCCACCTCGCCGCGGATGTCGAAGTCCAGCGCCATGCCGTTGCCCCTTTTGTCGAGCGTCAGCCTCACGTCGGCGTTTCCCCGGCGGATTTCCGAGCCTTCGAACGCTTCGAAAAAGCGATCGTCGACTTTCATGTCGAACCGGTGCGTGCCTTCTCCGAGACCTTTGAAAGCGATGGAGTATTTCTTCAAAACATCCATTCCGTGTCAAAAATAGAGCACAAAGGTATATATTTTTAACATAAATGCAAAACCTGCGGCTAAATCCGGTTCCTCCGGAAGATCCGAGCTCGGGTACGATTTTCCCGTGTCTTTCGGCGTGCGCAAGGCCCGTTTCAGCCTACGGCCGAAGCGAGCGCGCGATGAGCGTCAGGTCGCACAGCGCGACGGCTGCCGCCGCTTCGACGACGACCGGAGCGCGGAGCGCGATGCAGGCGTCGTGCCTCCCCTTGATCCGCAGCTCTTCGGGCTTGCCCGACTCGGTGTTGAGCGTGATCTGCGGCGACGAGATGCTGGCCGTCGGTTTGATCACCACGCGGACGACGACCGGGTTGCCGTTCGTAAGCCCGCCCACGATTCCTCCGGCATTGTTCGTCGCGGTCGTGCCGTCCGGGCTGATGATCGGGTCGTTGTGCTCGCTGCCTCGCATCCGGGCGGCGGCGAATCCTGCGCCGAACTCTACGCCCTTGACCGCCGGAATCGAGAAAAGCAGGTGGCTCATCGTGCTTTCGACCGAGTCGAAGAACGGCTCGCCCAGCGCGGGCGGTACGCCGGTCGCGGTGCATTCGACGATGCCTCCGACCGAGTCCTGAGCCCGCAACGCCTCCTCGACGATTTTCGGGAAGTCGTCCGGATTGTTACAATCGTCGATCTCGACGATCCGGCTTTCGATCTTGACCTTGCGACCGAGAATCTTCTTGGCTACGACGCCGGCCGCTACCAGCCCGAGCGTCAGCCGTCCCGAGAAGTGTCCGCCGCCCCGGTAGTCGTTGAAGCCGCCGAACTTGCGGGCGGCGACCCAGTCGGAGTGCGAGGGGCGGGGATGGGCGACGAGGTTGGCATAGTCGCCCGAGAGGGTGTTCTCGTTGCGGAACAGAACGGTCAGCGGCGCTCCGGTCGTCCGGCCTTGGAACAGGCCGGTAGCGATTTCCGGAAGGTCGCTTTCCTTGCGGGGCGTCGTACCCCGCTTGCCGCTTTTGCGGCGGTTCAGGTCCTTTTCGAACGATTTCTCGTCGAGCGCGATGCCGGCCGGTACGCCGTCGAGCGTAACGCCGACCAGCGGCCCGTGCGACTCGCCGAAAATAGAGACCCTGAATAGTCTTCCGAAGCTGTTCATATGGTTGTCTTTTCGTTGTGGCCGTGTTCGTCCGGACGGAGCAGCCCGCTCAGATCGTCCCAGAATTCGGGGTACGACTTGGCGACGGCTTCCGCTCCGCAGATCGTGACGCTTCCCCGTTCGCACCGCAGGGCCGCTACGGCGGCGGCCATCGCGATCCGGTGGTCGTTGTGGCTGCTGACCTCCGCGCCGCGGATTTCGCCTCCGGTGACGCGCATCACGTCGGGCGTGGACAGGTCGACGCCGATGCCCATGCTTTCGAGCACGTCGGCGATCGTGCGTGCCCGGTCGCTCTCCTTGTGCGCGAGCCGTCGGGTTCCCCTCAGCATCGAGGTGCCTTGGCAGGAGGCTGCGAGCGCCGCCAGCGCGGGGAAGAGGTCGGGGCAGTGCGTGGCATCGAATTCGAAAGCGTGCAACGGGCTGCGGCGGACCGTGACCGAGTCGGTGGTCGTCGTGATCTGGGCTCCGGCGCGAGTCAGCGCATCGACGATGGCCATATCGGCCTGTAGCGAGACGGGATTCAGGTTACGCACCGTCACCTCGCCGGTCGTCGCGCCGGCTACCAGCAGGCAGGAGGCGCCGCTCCAGTCGCCCTCGACATTGTATCGGGCCGGGGCGTACCGCTGGCGCCCTTCGATGAAGAACTGCCGGTATTCGTTGTGCTTGACATCGATGCCGAACGTGCCGAGCAGCGAAAGCGTCATGTCGATGTACGGGCGGCTTTTGAGGTTATGTACGGTGAGCGTCGTATCGCGTTCGGCCAGCGGCAGGGCCATCAGCAGCCCGGTGATGAATTGCGAGCTGAGCGATCCGTCCACCGATACGGCGCCTCCGTGCAGAGGGCCTTCGATGCGGATCGGGAGGTATCCGCCTTCGCTCGTCACCTTGGCTCCCAGCGTGCGCAGCGGTTTTTCCATCATCGCCAGCGGGCGTCGCAGGATCGAGCCTCGGCCGGTAATCGTGATCCGCTCGCCGCAAAGCGCCGCGATCGGCGTGAAAAGCCGGGCCGCCAGTCCCGACTCGCCGATATGAATCGCCTGCGCGTGAGGACGAAGTCCGCCGCGGACCGTATAGGTCGTGCCGTCTGTTCCCGCCTCTACTTCGGCGCCCAGATCGGCGGCCACCTGCAGCGCGGCGCGGGTGTCGTCGCACAGGATCATATTGGTCAGCGTGCTCGTCCCCTCGCAGAGCAGGGCGGCCGCAACGGCCCGCTGGGCATAGCTTTTCGACGAAGGAGCCGTTACGCTGCCTTCCGCCCGGGATCGTCTGATCGTCTTGTCCATAGAGCCTCAGCGCAGTTTGAAGTCCTGTCCCAGATAGACCTTGCGCACCATTTCGTCGTTGGCCAGATCCTCGGCCGAGCCGGCTTTCAGAATGCGGCCCTCGAACAGCAGGTAGGTGCGGTCGGTGATCGAAAGGGTCTCGTGTACGTTATGGTCGGTGATAATCACGCCGATGTTCTTGTTCTTGAGCGTGGCCACGATGCTCTGGATGTCCTCGACGGCGATCGGGTCGACGCCTGCGAACGGCTCGTCGAGCAGGATGAATTTCGGATTGATGGCTACGGCGCGCGCGATTTCGGTCCGTCGGCGCTCGCCTCCCGAAAGCTGGATGCCAAGGCTCTTGCGGACTTTGGTCAGGCGGAACTCCTCGATCAGGTTTTCGAGCCGCTCGGCCTGATAGTCTTTCGGAAAGTCCGTCATTTGCAGCACGGCCTTGATGTTGTCTTCGACCGAGAGCCGCCGGAATACCGAAGCCTCCTGCGCCAGATACCCCACGCCTTTCTGGGCGCGTTTGTATACCGGTTCCTTGGTGATCTCCTGATCCTCGAGGAAGATTTGACCCTCGTTGGGCTTGATCAGCCCGACGATCATGTAGAACGTCGTCGTCTTGCCGGCGCCGTTGGGGCCGAGCAGCCCGACGATCTCGCCTTGGTTGACCTCGATCGAAACGTGGTCGACGACCGTGCGTGCCTTGTATCGCTTGACTAAGTCTTTCGTGTATAATCTCATAAGAATGGCGCGGCGAGTGAAATTTTTTCTACAAAGTTAGAAATTTTCGGGATTTTTTACTATCTTTAATCGTTAATACGAATTGGTAAGGATATAATTATAGAAGACAGATGTCTGGGAAACAAAATATTGAACTGCGCGACTGCCTGAAGCGCTATTTCGGCTTCGACAGTTTCAAGGGAAATCAGGAGGCGGTTATCCGTAACGTGCTGGACGGAAAGGATACGTTCGTGCTGATGCCAACGGGAGGCGGCAAATCGTTGTGCTATCAGTTGCCTGCGCTGATGATGGACGGGGTGGCGATTGTCATTTCGCCGCTGATCGCGCTGATGAAAAACCAAGTGGATGCGATGCGGACTTTCAGTATGGAGGACGGCGTGGCCCATTTTCTGAACTCGTCGCTGAATAAGGCTGCCGTAGCGAAAGTCAAGAGCGACGTGCTCGAGGGCAAGACCAAGCTGCTCTATTTCGCCCCCGAGTCGCTTACGAAGGAGGATAATGTCAATTTCCTGCGCAAAATCAGAATTTCGTTCTATGCGATCGACGAGGCGCACTGCATTTCGGAGTGGGGACACGACTTCCGGCCGGAGTATCGCCGCATACGCCCGATCATCAACGAGATCGGACCCGCGCCGCTGATCGCGCTGACGGCGACCGCGACGCCCAAGGTGCAGATGGATATCCAGAAGAATCTGGGCATGCTCGATTCGGCGGTGTTCAAGTCGTCGTTCAACCGCCCGAACCTGTTTTACGAAGTCCGCTCGAAAATCAATGCGACCAAAGAGATCATCCGCTACATCAAGAGCAACGAGGGCAAGTCGGGCATCATCTACTGCCTGAGCCGCAAGAAGGTCGAGGAGCTTTCGGAGTTGCTGGCCGCCAACAATATCAAAGTGGCTCCCTATCACGCCGGCATGGACGCGGCGACGCGCGCCGCCAATCAGGACAAGTTTCTGCACGAGCAGGTGGATGTGATCGTCGCGACGATCGCTTTCGGCATGGGCATCGACAAACCCGACGTGCGCTACGTGATCCACTACGATATTCCCAAGAGCCTCGAAGGCTATTATCAGGAGACGGGCCGGGCCGGCCGCGACGGAGCGGGCGGGCACTGCATCACGTTTTACAGTTATAAGGATATCCAGAAGCTCGAGAAGTTCATGCAGGGCAAGCCGCTGGCCGAACAGGAGATCGGTCGCCTGCTGCTGCAGGAGACCGTCTCGTATGCCGAGAGCTCGGTTTGCCGGCGCAAGACGTTGTTGCACTATTTCGGAGAGGAGTTTGCGGAGGAGAATTGCGGATGCTGCGACAACTGTCTGCATCCGAAGCCGCGTTTCGAGGGCATGGAGCCGATGAAGCTGATGTTGCAGGTGCTTCAGTCCATAGGCGATAAGTTCAAAGCCGACTATCTGATCAATATGCTGGTCGGACGCAACAACGCGCTGATCAAGTCCTACAACCACCACAAGAGCGAGTGGTTCGGCGTGGGCAGCGACCGTAACGACCGCTTTTGGGGAGCCGTCGTACGTCAGGCTCTGATTTTGGGGCTGATCGATAAGAATATCGAGAACTACGGCCTGCTGTCGATCAATGCGGCGGGGGAGGAGTTCGTCCGTCATCCGCACTCGGTGATGATCGCGGCCGACCACGAGTACGAGGACGGGGACGACGACGATACCGTGTCGCCGCCGGCCGGAAAGGGCGGCGTGGCCGACGAAGAGCTGTACGCTATGCTGAAGGACCTCCGCAAGCAGGTGGCCCGGCAGATGGAGCTGCCTCCGTTCGTGATTTTTCAGGACCCGTCGCTCGAGGATATGTCGATCCAGTATCCGGTCACGCTCGACGAAATGCAGAATATCACCGGCGTCGGTGCCGGCAAGGCCCGCAAGTTCGGCAAGCCGTTCGTCGAACTGATCAAGAAATATTGCGACGAGAAGGACATCGTCCGTCCTCAGGACATGGTCGTCAAGAGCGTCGTCAACAAGAGCGGAAGCAAGGTGTTCATCATTCAGAGCATCGACCGGCAGATGGACTTCGAGGACATCGCCCGCGCCCGCGATATGGATTTCGACGAGCTGCTTACCGAGATCGAGGCGATCGTTCACTCGGGGACGCGGCTCAATGTCGGCTACTATGTCGATCAGGCGGTCGACGAGGACAAGGCCGAGGAGATATATCTCTATTTCAAGGAGGATGCCGAGACCGATTCGCTCGACGAGGCGATCAAGGAGTTGGGCGGCGACTTCACCGAGGAAGAGATCCGCTTGGTGCGGATCAAGTTCATGAGCGAGCTGGGCAACTGATCCCTTGCCTCGTGCGGATTCCCTGCCGCACGGAAGGGACCGGAAACGGCGGAATATGACCGTCGGGGAGATGGAACCGGAGGCTGCGGGAAGCCTGGTGGCGGCTCGTGCCGGGAAGCCGGGGCCTCCGTGCGGCGGGCGAGGCGGCCGGACACTTTTTACGGAAGCGGGTGCGGGGACCGGCATGGCGGAAGCGAAGTAACGGAGAATCGAATGAACGTAAGACCGAAAAAATACCTGGGTCAGCATTTCCTGACCGACTTGTCCGTCGCGCGGCGTATCGCCGGCGCGTTGCGTGCCGACCGTTGCCGGACGGTGCTCGAGGTGGGATGCGGAACGGGCGTGCTGACGCAGTTCCTGCTCGAACGCGACGATATCGACCTGTATGGAGCCGAAGTCGACGGCGAGAGCGTCGAATACCTCCGCGAGCATTATCCGCAGTTCGTCCCCCGCCTGATGGAGGGGGATTTTCTGCAAATGGACCTCTCCGCGATGTTTCCCGGCGGCGTGAACGTGATCGGCAATTTTCCGTACAACATATCCTCGCAGATTTTTTTCAAGATACTGGCCTCCCGCGACCGGGTGCCGGAAGTGGTCGGCATGGTGCAGCGCGAGGTGGCGTTGCGGATTGCCGGGAGTCCCGGGGGCAAGGATTACGGTATACTGAGCGTCTTTCTGCAGGCGTTTTACGATATCGAATACTTGTTTACTGTCGGCGAGGGCGTGTTCAATCCGCCCCCCAAGGTCAAGAGCGCCGTGGTCCGGCTCGTGCGTAACGGCGTGGAACGGCTCGACTGCGACGAGGCGCTTTTCGCGCGTGTCGTGAAGGCGACTTTCGGCCAGCGCCGCAAGACGATCCGCAATTCGTTGCATGCGGCGTTCGGCGACCTGCGCGGCGAGGAGCACGACTATTTTTCGCTCCGCCCCGAAGTGCTGAGCGTGAAGCAGTTCGAGGAACTGACACGCTGGGTGGGCGAGCGGATCGCGGAAAAACCGTGAGATAGACGACAGGTTGGGAACCGTCGTTCGCGCATGCTCCGTCGAGGATGCGTACCGGGCTGAAGCGGCGGATCGCTCGGGAGCCCGGGCAGGATGCTGTGCCCCCGGGGTTCGCGGGCCGACGAATCGATCCCGCAGAAGGACGAGGGCGGCCGGATGCCCCGCCGGCGCGGACCGGAAAAGGAGTTCGGCGGAGCGCGGCGTTCTGGAGGGGATGTTCCGGACGCCGGCAAGGTAGAATTTGGGATGACTTAACTGCTAAACCTGACATAACTATGAAACGATTGATCGTAGCCGTCCTGTTGCTGACGGCAGCTCTTACGTGCCGGGCGGCGGAGGTCGGAAGCCTGCGCTGCGAGTATCTGGCCGATCCGCTGGGAATCGATGCGACGCGTCCCCGGCTGAGCTGGGTCGTGTCGTCGTCGTTGCGCGGCGACCGCCAGACGGCTTACCGGGTGCTGGTCGCCTCGTCGCCCGAGCTGCTCGCCCGCGGAGAGGGCGACTTGTGGGACAGCGGGAAAACGGCCTCGGGCCGCAGCATTCAGGTCGAATACGGCGGAAAGCCGCTCGCGGGCCTTGCCAAGTGCTACTGGAAAGTGCGGGTATGGGATGCCGACGATCGCCCGAGTCGCTGGAGCGAGCCGGCCCGCTGGAGCATGGGGCCGCTCTGCGAGGAAGACTGGGGCAGGGCCGAATGGATCGCCGCCCGCGACGAGGAGACGTGGCGGAACGAGTGGGCCGAGCATAAGCGCCGCGACGTCGAGAACCGGGAGCCGAACACCTGGCCTTGGTTCGTCGGCACGGGCCGGACGATCTGGGACTTGTACGAGAACGCCTCGCCCCGCTACGATCCTTCGCCTCTGATGCGCAAGGAATTCTCCGTCGGGAGGAAGGTCGTCTCGGCCGATTTGTATGTCTGCGGGCTGGGCTATTATGAGGCTTATCTGAACGGACGCCGAGTCGGCGATCATGTGCTCGATCCTGCTTGGACCAATTTTCACAAGCGGGCGTTTTACGTGACTTACGACGTGACCGGAATGATCCGCCGGGGAGGCAATGCGATCGGGATCATGCTCGGTCGCGGTCAGTACAGCCCGATATGCACCGACATATGGGGATTGTACCGCTCGAAATGGGTCGGGCAGCCCAAGGCGATCGCGCTGCTCGCGATCCGGTACAGCGACGGTACGACCGAGCGGATCGTGACCGACGAGAGCTGGCGGACCGCCGGCGGTCCGGTCGTGTACGACGACACGCGCCACGGCGAGTTGTACGACGCCCGCTTGGAGCAGGACGGCTGGAGCGAGGCCGGATTTTCCGCCGAGGGGTGGCGTCCGGCCGTTTCGGTTCCCGGGGCCGGTCCGCTGCGGGCGCAGATGATGCCGCCCGTGCGGGCGTTCGATCCGATCGAGCCCGTCCGGACTTTCGACCGAGGGAACGGACAGACGATCTACGACGCCGGGCGCAACATCGCCGGCTGGGCTCGCGTGCGGGTCCGGGGACCCGAGGGCGCCCGCGTGCTGGTCGAGTACTGCGAGCTGCCGTCGGACCGGGAGTTGGTGCCCGACATCCATCCGTCGAAGCTGAAAATCCGCGTCGAGGATACGGATTACGCCTCCTTTTACGACAAGTCGATCAATATCCGTCAACAGAACGGCTACATATTAAAAGGTAAGGGGACGGAGACGTTCGAGTGCCGTTTCGCGTACATGGGTTTTCAGTTCGTCCGCGTGACGGCCGATCCGGGCGTCACGGTCGAGCGGGTCGAGGCCGTACCGGTTCATACCGATGTGGCCGAGGCCGGACGTTTCGTCTGCTCGAACGATGTGGTCAACCGTCTGCAAGACATGTCGCGCGCGAGTCTGCTGAACAATTTCCACAGCATTCCGACCGACTGTCCGCACCGCGAGAAACAGGGCTGGACGGCCGATACTTACATGACCGATCAGGCGGCGATCTACAATTTCGATATGGCCGCCTTCTATGCCAAGTGGGTCGAAGATTTAGCCGGCACGCAGGACTCGGCGGGCGGGCTGTGCACCGTCGCGCCCTCGACCGGTTACGACCAGAGCATCTCGACCGTCTGGCCCGCCGCGATCGTGTACGTGCCTTGGGACTTGCTGGCCTATTACGGCGACCGTCGGGTCGTCGAGCGCCACTATGAAACCATGATGCGTTTTGCCGAGAGCAGCTTGCTGCGTCAGCGGGATGGTAAACCCGAGATTATCGGCGAAGTGCTCGGCGATTGGGTATCCCCGCATATGACGCTGTCCGACACGCTGATGTCCTATTCGATGGCGCCGCCCGAGGGGCTGACGCTTTACGGGACCGCTTCGCACTACCGTGTCGTGCGGAATCTGGCCGAGGTCGCCCGCTTTCTGGGCAAGCGCGACGATGCCGTGCGGCTGGACGCTTGGGCCGACCGGATCGCCCGCCGTTTCAACGAGGAGTTTTTCGATGCCGCTTCGGGTATTTACCACGGCGAGAATCCGACGCCGTACAGACAGGCCGCCAACGTCGTGCCCCTCGAGTACGGGTTGGTTCCCGAGGCCGACAGCGCCCGGGTGCTCGGCAGCCTGCTGCGCGATCTGGACGGTACGCGGGACCGGATCGGAACCGGTTTCGTCGGCACGCTGTCGATGATGGAGCTGATGCCGAGGATCGATCCCGAGCGGGCCTACCGTCTGGCGACGCAGCCCGACTATCCGGGCTGGGGATTCATGGCTCTGAGCGGGGCGACGACGATGTGGGAGACGTGGGACGGCTCGGCCTCGCGCAATCATCCGCCCTTTTGCCTGATCAGCGCCTATTTTTACAAATATCTGGCAGGCATCCGGTGCGACCGGGCCTATCCGGGCTTCGAACGCTTCACGGTCGATCCCTCGGTCGTAGGCGATCTGACGTTCGTCGAGGCCTGGCACGACTCGCCTTACGGCCGTATCCGCAGCGAATGGAGGCGCGACGGCTCCCGTCTGACGATGAAGGTGAGCGTTCCGGTCGGCACGACCGCTACGATCGGTGTCCCGACCCGCGATGCGGCGGGCGTTGCCGAGTCGGGACGGCCTGTCTCCGGGACCGACGGGGTGAAGTTTCTGCGTGCGGCCGGCGGCAAGGCGTTCTACGAGGTCGGATCGGGAAGTTACGTTTTTACGAGCCGGCTGTAGCCTGAGCGATGCCGTTCCGTCCGTGCCGGCGGGGACGGGGCGGATGACTCGTTCCGTTTTATCCCGACCGGTTCTCCGGGCGGCGCTGGACCGCCGGACCGGTCTCTTCATGCCGATCCGTATCGTTCCGTCCGTGAGCCGACGTCGGGGACGGACGGTTCGGTAGCGAAGGGTTCGCGTTATGAAAAATATGGCGATGAGGGTCTGTTTTTTCATCCTGCTGTCCGTTTTTTGCCTTTCCTGTGCGGAGCGATCCGAGCGAAGACGGATGGCGCTTCCTGCCGATACGGCGCGCGTATCGGCTGCGGAGGTGCCGGTCGCCGATTCGATCCGCCTGTACGCCGAGCTGGTCTGCGATTCGGCGTCGTATCTGGTGATGGAGAATCGGGGTAGCCGTCCCGTGACGACCGATGCCGGATACCGGTTCGAGCAACGGGTGCACGGTCGTTGGAAAAGCGTTCCCGTACGCGGCCGGGATACCGGGCGGATCGTGCTCGGAGCCGGAGAGCGGGATACGCTCCGGCTGAATTTCCGGCGCGAGATCGGGTACGATCCGATCGGCTTCTGCCGGATCGGCAAGACGTTCGCGGACGTGTCCGGAACGAGAGCCCGGTTCGACCGGATGTGCGAGGCGGAGACCCGTTCCCGGATCATAGACTGGAAACGGGTGGACCTGATTCCCGACACGATACGGCCCGACGGGCGTTTCGTCGAGATGACGGCCGAAGTCGAGGGGGCGAGCGTGCTGGTGACGGTGCGGAATAGGACCGGACGCGAGATCGTTTTCGGAGACGAATCCGATTTTCGCCTCGGCGTCTTCCGCGACGGACGGTGGATGAGCATCTCCTATGCCCGGGTCGTTACGGCGGTGGCTTATCCTCTGAGACCTTTCGATACGATCGGACGGATGCCGCACGCGTTGCCGTACCGGCTTTATCGTTTCGAGCCGGGACGCTACCGGATTGCGAAAGAGTTCTTTTTCGAACCGGATTTCAGACGGAAATACGTGGCCTCTGCCGAGTTCATGCTCGATCGTTGGATCGGTTGCGACGAGACAGGCGAACCGGAGATCATCATCGAGTGCAGATAAGAGCTTCCGGTTGCGGAGTCGATTCCTGCGGAAACACGGAAACCGTGGACCATCATCTCCGTGCATGGCCGGCATATCGGTGTCGAACGGCCATTGAAGGTGCCGGAGACTTGCTCTGCCGCTCTATGACAACGGGACGCTGCGATTTTTTATGTTACGGAAACGGTCTGCGGTTTCCTGCCGAACGGAATTTCTCCTTTCCTTCTGTTCCGCTGGTAGTTCCTGCTCGCCTCGCGATCGGTTCCGGTTCAAAGGACGCGATTGTCCTGTCCGGCAATCTCTGCGCGGGCTTCTGCCGCTCTCCATACGGACGAGCCGCTCGTCTGACCGTCCGATGCTGCCTGGACTACCCGGGAGCCGGTTGGCTGCGTTTCTTTTTTTAGACGGAATGAGCTATCTTTGAGACCTGCGAGCGGACCGGCCGCTCGTGGCCGACGATTCGCTTGCGGGGCGGATATGCTCTGCCGGCGGTGCTCGGAGCCGGTCGGATGACAAAACCAAACCCGAAATATGGAACAAGAACCCAAACAACCCGCTTCGCTTCCGGATAATGCCTACCGGGAGCTCGCCCCCGGCGAAAAGTACTCGCCCGTGATGCCCGCTTCGTCCAAGCCGAAAGAGGTGACCGTCTATTCGGTCGTGTTCGGCATCGTGATGGCGATCGTCTTCTCGGCTGCCGCCGCTTATCTCGGCCTGAGGGTCGGACAGGTGTTCGAGGCCGCTATCCCGATCGCGATCATCGCCGTCGGCGTCGGCAATCTGACCGGCCGCAGCGGCATGCTCGGACAGAACGTCATCATCCAGTCGATCGGCTCCAGCTCGGGCGTGATCGTCGCTGGAGCGATCTTTACGCTGCCGGCGCTCTACATTCTGGGGCTGGAGGCTCATTTCTACCAGATATTCCTGTCGTCGCTTTTCGGCGGCCTGCTCGGGATTCTGCTGCTGATCCCTTTCCGCAAGTATTTCGTCAAGGACATGCACGGGAAATACCCGTTTCCCGAGGCCACCGCGACGACCGAGGTACTCGTGTCCGGCGAGAAGAAGGGCGATCAGGCCAAGCTGTTGGCCTGCAGCGGTCTGATCGGAGGACTGTACGACTTCGCGGTCGGCACGTTCGGCTGGTGGACCGAGAACGTCTCGACGCGTTTGGCCGAGTGGGGAACGCTGCTGGCCGATAAGGCGAAGCTCGTCTTCAAGGTCAATACCGGAGCCGCCGTACTCGGTCTGGGCTATATCGTCGGGCTCCGCTATGCCGCGTACATCTGCGCCGGTTCGTTTACCGTATGGTTCGTACTGATTCCGTTCATCAGCCATTTCGCCGACGGACAGACGATCGCCGTCGGCGAGGGCGTGACCGCGTTGCTCCGCGACATGTCGCCCGAGGAGATTTTCCGGAACTACGCGCGCCATATCGGGATCGGGGGCATCGCGATGGCCGGCGTGGTAGGTATCATCCGTTCGTCGAAGATCATCCGCCAGGCGCTGTCGCTGGCCGTGACCGAGCTGCGAGGCCGTCAGACGCCCGGGCAGGAGACCGGCCGCACGCAACGCGACCTGCCGATGAAGCTGATCCTCGCGCTGCTGATCGCGACGCTGCTCACGACGTTCGTCTTCTTCCGCTTCGGTGTGCTCGACAACTGGTTCCATTCGGTGATCGCGATCCTGATCGTGTTCGTCATATCGTTCCTGTTTACGACCGTCGCCGCGAATGCGATCGCGATCGTCGGTACGAATCCGGTGTCGGGCATGACGCTGATGACGCTGATCCTGAGCTCGCTGGTGCTCGTCAGCGCCGGCCTGACCGGAACCGGCGGAATGACCGCCGCGATGATTATCGGCGGAGTGGTGTGCACGGCGCTCTCGATGGCCGGCGCTTTCATTACGGACCTGAAGATCGGCTACTGGCTCGGAACGACGCCCGCGAAGCAGGAGGGCTGGAAGTTTCTGGGTACGGCCGTCTCGGCGGCTACCGTGGCCGGGGTTTTGATGATACTGAACCAGACGTACGGATTCGTCGGCGAGGGTGCGCTCGTGGCGCCTCAGGCCAATGCGATGGCCGCCGTCATCAAGCCGCTGATGGAGGGCGGAGCCACGCCCTGGATGCTTTATCTCGCCGGGGCCGCTCTGGCGCTGATCCTGACGATGATCGGCGTCCCGGCGCTGGCTTTTGCGCTGGGCATGTTCATTCCGCTCGAGCTGAATACTCCGCTGCTGATCGGCGGGCTCGTCAGCTGGTGGGTCGGCAGCCGCAGCCGCGACGAGCGCACGAACCGCGCGCGCCGCGAACGGGGAACGCTGATCGCTTCGGGTTTTATCGCCGGCGGGGCGCTGATGGGCGTCGTGAGCGCGCTGCTGCGCTATTTCGGAGCCGACTGGTTCGCCTCGTCGTGGAACGCGTCGAAGGGTGCCGAATGGCTCGCCGTGGGAATGTACGCGTTGCTGATCGCCTATTTCGTCAAGGACAGCCTGCGGGCCAAAGGAGAATAGGACCTGAGCCGTTGCGCGGGCCTTTCCGAGGTCCCGCTTCGCTCCGGCGACTGTGAAAGCGGTCGGGAACGGAACGGGCGGCGATACGGAGAGGAGAGCGTTGGGGCGAGTTTTTATGCAGGCGCGATCCGATCGGAAAAGGTGGGACCGCCCGTACGATTACGTTTCCCGGTATTCGGAGCGATCGCGTTATTCGGAAAGGAACAACCAAATGGAACGAAATATGGATTTTATCGAAGAACTCAAGGAGCGCTTTCTCCGCTACGTCGCTTTCGATACGCAGAGCGATCCCGAGAGCGAGACTTTTCCGTCGACGGCCAAGCAGCTCGCGCTGCTGAACCGTCTGGTCGAGGAGATGATCTCGCTCGGGATGACCGAGGTCGAGATCGATCCGAACGGCTACGTGACCGGGACCGTTCCGGCCACGCCGGGGTGCGAATCGAAACCCGTGATCGGCTTCATCGCGCATGTCGATACGAGTCCCGACATGAAAGGGGCGGACATTCGTCCCCGCTTGATCGAGCGCTACGACGGCGGCGATATTCCGCTGAACGACTCGCTTTCGATGCGGGTGAAGGATTTTCCCGAACTCTCTTTTTTCAAGGGGCATACGCTGATCGTGACCGACGGTACGACGTTGCTCGGGGCCGACGACAAGGCCGGCGTGGCCGAGATCATGACGGCGGCGGCCTGGCTGCTCGCCCATCCCGAGATTCCGCACGGCAAGATCCGCATCGGATTCACTCCCGACGAGGAGATCGGCCGGGGAGTGGACTTTTTCGACGTGAAGCGCTTCGGGGCCCGTTTCGCCTACACGGTGGACGGAGGCTTCGAGGGCGAACTCGAGTACGAGAACTTCAACGCGGCTTCGGCGCGGATCGTCGTGCAAGGGCGCAACATTCATCCGGGCTATGCGAAGGACAAGATGATCAATGCCCTGCAGGTGGCCTGCGAGATCAACTCGCTGCTGCCCGCCGTGCAGCGCCCCGAGCATACGCAGGACTACGAGGGCTTCTATCATCTGGTCGGTCTGAGCGGCACGGTCGAAAAAGCCTCGATGGAGTATATCGTCCGTGATCATTCGCGCGAGCTGTTCGAGGAGAAAAAACGGTTTCTGGCCGACGCTGTCGCGCTGTTGTCGCGCAAGTACGGCGAAGGGACGATCTTGCTGACGGTCAAGGATCAGTATTACAATATGCGCGAGCAAGTGGAGCCCTATCCCGAGGTGATCGGCAAGGCGATGCAGGCGATGCGCGAGGCCGGAGTCGAACCGATCGTCCGTCCGATCCGGGGCGGGACCGACGGCGCCCGGCTTTCGTACATGGGGCTTCCGTGTCCGAACCTGTTCACGGGCGGCATGAACTTTCACGGCAAGTTCGAGTATTGCTCGCTCGACACGATGGGCCGCGCCGTGCGCACGATTCTGAATTTGGCGCGGCTTTGGGCCGAGTGATCGGACGATACCGGGCCTCGTGAGAGGCTCGGAGGTATTTTGCTGACGGATAGGGGACGGACCCGCGAGCGGCAGACCGAAAGTCGCTTGCGGGTCCGTCCCGTGTTTCGTCGGTCTGCGAGCGGCGCGTACCGGTAGCGGCATGTCGGGCGGTCGGGGCTTTTCGCCGGACCGGAGGTTCTGTCGCCGGGTTTCCGGTCCGGCGTTCGGAAGGCGAAGGGTTGCGGTTTCTCCTTATTTTGCTAAATTTGTAAAAAATCCATTTTTACGGAACATGCTGTCCAAGAAAACGAGATATGCGATTCTGGCTTTGGCTTCTCTGGCACGGGAGTTCGGCAACGGGCCGGTCCCGATCAGCCGGATCGCCGGCGACGAGCATATCCCGCAACGGTTTTTGGAGGGTATCCTGCTCGAACTGAAAAACGGCGGCGTGCTCGGAAGCGTCCGGGGCAAGGCGGGAGGCTACTACCTTTCGAGGGACCCGGGCGAGGTGACGTTGTGCGACGTCGTGACCCGCTTCGAGGGAACGGCCGGAATGCTGGCCTGCGCGAGCGGCCGGACCGGTTGCTCCTGCGAGTTCAGCAAGGAGGAGAGCCTGTGCAAAATACGCGCCTCGTTTGCCGACATCCATCGGAAAATGACCGAAATGCTGAGCGGAGTGACGCTCCGCGATCTGGTCTGATTCGTACCGGCCGCCTTTCGTTCGTCGCCGCTCGGAAGCGAGCGCGCCGGCGGAGTTCCCTGCCGCGTTTCGGTACCCGAACGGGGCTGTATGATTCCTTGAAAGTGCGGGTCGCCGGCCCGAAAGCAAGCGGGCAGCGGGTCCGGACTTCGGAGAATCGTGCGGAGGCATGGGCCGAAGGTTTTCGCCGGCGGATCGCGTATTTTGTCGAATTGTTGTTAACTTTGGACGGACCAAACGATTCCGCATGATTCCGGCTGCCGTTCTCGTTACCGTAATCGCTTATTTTCTGGTGCTCTATCTCGTGGCCAGCCTGTCGGGCCGACGGGCGGACAATCAGGGCTTTTTCGTCGGTAACCGCCGCTCGCCCTGGCCCGTCGTCGCGTTCGCGATGATCGGATCGAGTATCTCGGGAGTGACTTTCGTGTCGGTTCCGGGCTGGGTGCAGGCCAGCCAGTTCTCCTATTTGCAGATGGCGCTCGGGTTCGTGGTGGGGCAGCTCGTGATCGCGTTCGTGCTGATTCCTCTTTTTTATCGAATGGGGCTCGTGTCGATCTACCAGTATCTGGAGAGCCGTTTCGGCATCTCGTCGTACCGGACCGGAGCCTGGTTTTTCTTTCTGTCGAAAATGATCGGGGCTGCCGTGCGGGTTTATCTGGTCTGCCTCGTGATGCAGTTACTGGTATTCGGGCCGCTGCATGTGCCCTTCGTGTGGAACGTGGCGGCGACGATGATCCTCGTGTGGCTCTACACGTACCGGGGCGGCGTCAAGTCGCTGATCTGGACCGACTCGCTGAAGACGTTCTGTCTGGTAGCCAGCGTCGGTCTCTGCATCTATTTTATCGCTTCGGACCTGCATTTGGATTTCGGCGATGCGGCCGGCGCCGTAGCGCGGCACGACTATTCGCGGATTTTCTTTTTCGACGATCTGAACGACCGGCGGTATTTCTTCAAGCAGTTTCTGGCCGGAGCCTTCACCGTGATCGCGATGACCGGGCTCGACCAGGACATGATGCAGCGCAACCTGAGCTGCCGCAACTACCGCGATTCGCAGAAGAACATCGTGACCAGCGGCGTGTTGCAGCTGTTCGTCATCCTGCTCTTTCTCGTTCTCGGCGTGCTGCTCTACCTCTATGCCGAGAAGAGCGGCATCCGGACGCCGGAGCGCAGCGACGAACTGTTCCCGATGATTGCGACCGGAGGCTACTTCCCTGCGGCGGTCGGCGTGCTGTTCGTGATCGGGCTCGTTTCGTCGGCCTATTCGGCGGCGGGTTCGGCGCTGACGGCGTTGACCACGTCGTTCACGGTCGACATCCTGCGCTGTACCGAGCGCTGCGACGAGGCGCGCACCGCCCGCGTCCGCAAACGGGTGCACGCCGGCATGGCTGCGATGATGGGCGCGGTGATTCTCGTTTTCGGACTGCTCAACGACACGAGCGTGATCGACGCCGTCTATACGCTGGCCAGCTATACCTACGGCCCGATTCTCGGGTTGTTCGCTTTCGGCATCTTTACCCGTCGGAGCGTGCGCGACCGCTGGATTCCGTTGGTAGCCGTGCTGTCGCCGGTGCTGTGCTATGTGTTGCAGCGCAATTCGGAACGTTGGTTCGGTGGCTACTCGTTCAGCTATGAGCTGTTGATATTCAATGCGCTGTTTACGTTCGTCGGACTGTGCCTGCTGATCGTCCCCGGTCGCCGAGGGGAGACAGGCCGGGCGCTCCCGGACACGGAGTCCGGACAATCCGCAAAAACAGAATGATTCGGCCTATGGAAAACAACCTTCCGGCCGGCAGCGGCCGCCTGCTTTCGCTCGACGTACTGCGGGGCATGACCGTCGCCGGCATGATTCTCGTGAACAATCCCGGCAGCTGGGGGGCGGTATACGCTCCTTTGCAGCATGCGGCGTGGAACGGACTGACGCCGACCGATCTGGTCTTTCCGCTGTTCATGTTCATCATGGGCGTTTCTACCTATCTGTCGCTGCGCAAGTACGACTTTGCGTGCAGCGGCGCGGCCATACGCAAGATACTGGTCCGCACGGCGGTGATTTTCGCCGTCGGTCTGGCCGTCGGCTGGTTCTCGCGCTTCTGCTTCTCGATGCAGTCGCTTGCCGAGCAGGGCGTTCCGCTGTGGGAGCGCGTGGCGCGCTCGGCGAACAACTTCGATCGGATGCGCGTATTGGGCGTATTGCAGCGGCTGGCGCTCAGCTACGGAGCGGGAGCCCTGATCGCCGTGACGGTGCGGCGGCGGGCGATTTCGTGGATCGCAATGGGGCTGCTCGCTGCCTACGGCCTGATCTTGCTGTCGGGAAACGGCTTCGATCTGTCGCCGGACAATGTCGTCGCCGTGGTGGATCGTGCCGTGCTCGGCGAGGCGCACATGTACCGGGGCGAGGGATTCCCGTTCGATCCGGAGGGCTTGCTGAGCACCGTCCCGTCGGTAGCCCATGTGCTGATCGGTTTCTGTATCGGCCGGGCGCTCGTCTCGGAGGAGGAATTGAAGCTGAAGATTCTGAAGATATTGCGCTGGGGAGCCCTGCTGATGCTCGCGGGCTGGCTGCTCGGCTATCTCTGTCCGGTCAATAAGAAGGTCTGGTCGCCCTCTTTCGCGCTGCTGACCTGCGGCGTGGCCGCTTCGGCGCTGGCGTTGCTGATGTGGACGATCGACGTGCGGGGACATCGTCGCTGGAGTCGCTTTTTCGAGGTGTTCGGAGTCAATCCGTTGTTTCTGTATGTGACGGCTTCCGTGCTGTCGGTCGTGCTGCTGGCGGTCCGCGTGCCTTGCGGAGGCGAGACGATGAGCCTGCAAGCGGTCGTGTACTCGCACGGGCTGAGACCTTGGCTGGGCGACTACCCGGCCTCGCTGGCCTATCCGTTGCTTCTGGTAGGAGTGGTGTGGCTGATCGGACTCCCGTTGTACCGAAAAAGAATATACGTCAAGATATGATACTGATTGCCGACAGCGGTTCGACGAAGACCGACTGGTGCGTCGTACGGGAAGGCCGGCCGGTGCGGAGATTCGAGACCGACGGAACGAATCCCTTTTTTCAGGCTCCGGAGCAGATCGAACGCACGCTGGCCTCGCAGTTGCTTCCCCGGCTGGACGGTCGGCCGGTCCGAAGCGTTTTTTTCTACGGCGCGGGTTGCGCGTTCGAGGAGCAGACCGCGATGATCCGTCGCGTCTTGCGTTCGCTGCTGGACGTCCGTCGCGTCGAAGTAGGAAGCGATATGCTGGCCGCCGCCCGGGCGCTGTGCGGGCGCGATCCGGGGATTGCCTGCATTCTGGGTACGGGGTCCAATTCGTGCCGCTGGGACGGGCAGCGGATCGCCGAGCAGGTGTCGCCGCTCGGGTTCATTCTCGGCGACGAGGGGAGCGGGGCCGTGCTGGGCCGCCGGCTGGTCGGCGACTGCCTGAAGAATCGGTTGCCCGCCGGATTACGGGAGAAGTTTCTCGACCGTTTCGGCCTGACTCCTGCCGAAATATTGGATCGGGTTTACCGTCAGCCGTTTCCGAATCGCTTTTTGGCCTCGCTGTCGCCCTTTCTGGCCGAGCATATCGCTGTGCCCGAGATTCGCGCGCTGGTCGAGGAGAGCTTCGGCGACTTCTTCCGGCGCAACGTGGCGCAGTATGCCGGCTCGTCCTCTCTGCCCGTGCATTGCGTCGGCTCGGTAGCCTATTTTTATCGCGAGCCGCTGGAGCGGGCCGCCGGACGGCTTTCGCTGCGGATCGGAACGGTCCTTCGCAGCCCGATAGAGGGTCTGATCGCCTATCATTCAACCGAAAACAAGATATGACATTCGTGAAAATAACCGAGCAGCCGTCGTCGCACGGCGATCTGGACAAGATGTCCGTCCGTGAGCTGCTCGAGGGAATCAACGACGAGGACGCTCGGGTCGCGCCGGCCGTGCGGCGGACGATCCCTCAGCTCGAGAAGCTCGTGACGGCCGTCGTCGAGCGGATGAGGCGCGGCGGCCGCATTTTCTATCTGGGGGCCGGAACGAGCGGCCGGCTCGGCGTGCTCGACGCCTCGGAGATACCGCCCACGTTCGGCATGCCTCCCTCGTTGGTCGTCGGACTGATCGCGGGCGGAGACCGGGCGCTGCGCAATCCGGTCGAGTTCGCCGAGGACGACGAGGAGCGCGGTTGGGAGGAGTTGCGCGAGCGGAGCGTGTCGTCGCTCGATACGGTGATCGGCATCGCCGCATCGGGTACGACGCCCTATGTGGTCGGCGCGCTTCGCCGGGCCCGGGAGCACGGCGTTCTGACGGCCTGCATCACGAGCAACCCCGGCTCGCCTTTGGCTGCCGAGGCCGATATTCCGATCGAGATGGTCGTCGGACCCGAGTTCGTGACGGGCAGCTCGCGGATGAAGTCGGGAACCGGGCAGAAGATGATCTGCAACATGATTACGACGGCGACGATGATTCGTCTGGGCCGGGTGCGCGGTAATCGCATGGTGAACATGCAGCTCTCGAACGACAAACTGATCGATCGCGGTACGCGCATGGTCGCCGACGAGCTGGGGATCGGTTACGAGCGGGCTCGGGGACTGTTGTTGCTGCACGGCTCCGCTTCGAAAGCGATCGAAGCGGGGCACGACGGCAAAATGCCGGAGCGGGAGGCCGACGTGTAGCTTCCGGCAGACCCGAACCGATTCAGGGGAACGGCGGGCCGTCGGCTCTTTGCCGGACGATAGTCGGCGGTTTCCGTATCGGGGTTCTGTTTGCCGTCCGTATTTTGACAGCGGTTTATGCCGGTCTCTCCCATTCCGACGGCAGCGGAAGCGATTTTATTAGCCCTGCCGGCGCCTTTGGCCCTGTTTGGCCGCCTTAGAGCGGAACGATGCCGAGGCCGGGCCGGTCGGGTAGCGTGATATGGCCGTCGACGATCTTCATGCCGTCGAAGCGGTCGTTCGAGATCAGCAGATTACCGTCCAGGTCGGCCCAGTCCATCATCGGCGAGAGCTGCGCGGCGGCCGAGACGGCGCAGGAGGTTTCGGTCATGCAGCCGATCATCGTCTTCATGCCGAGCGCCCGAGCCAGAATAGTCATTCGATAGGCTTCCCTCAGACCGGTGCTTTTCATCAGCTTGATATTGATGCCGTCGTAGACTCCCTCGGCGCGCTTGACGTCCGGAAGGCGTTGCAGGAACTCGTCGGCGATGATCGGCAGCGGGCTCCGTTCGCGCAGCCAGGCCGTCTCGTCGATCATCTCCTTGGGCAGCGGCTGCTCGACGAACAACGTATTGCGCTCGGCGAGCCAGCAGATCGTTTCGAGCGCCCGCTCCTTATCGGTCCATCCCTGATTGGCGTCGACACAGAGCGGCTTGTCGGTCGCCGAGCGGATGACCTCGACGAGCTCGCGGTCGCCCTCGACGCCCATTTTGACCTTGATCACGTTGTAGGGAACCGTTTCCTCGACTTTTTGCCGGACGACCTCGGCCGTGTCGATGCCGATCGTGAACGAGGTGTCGGGCGCCTTTTCGGGCGACAGACCCCATATCTTGTACCACGGTTGTCCGAGCAGCTTGCCGACCAGATCGTGCAGCGCCAGATCGACCGAAGCCTTGGCCGCCCGGTTGTCGGGAGCAGCCCGGTCGACGTAGTCGAGAATCTCGTCCATGCGGAACGGGTCCGTGAACTGGCTCAGGTCGAGCGAGCCCAGAAAGCGGCAGACCGACTCCTGCGTCTCGCCCAGATAGGGAGGCATCGATGCCTCGCCGTAGCCCGTTATGCCGTCGTATTCGAGCGTGACCTGTACGTCGGGCGTGTGCGTGCGGGTGTTGACCGCGACCGTGAACGGATGGATCAGCTTCAGATCGTAGGGCTCGAAGGCGAGGCTCAGCCTGCCGCTGTGACGCTTGGGCCGCTTGTGCGGCGAACGGGAGACGGCGCGTAGCGCGACGGAAGGGACCGATGCTGCGATCAGGCCGGCGGCCGCTGTCTTGAGAAATTCTTTTCTGTCCATATCGGGTTCGGATGAGTCGTTATCGGATGTCGAAATACCATGGATGCGAGCGGACCGCCGTGATGCCGGGCGTTCCGATCCGCGTTCCGATTCGGCTGATCGACAGACAGCTCATCGGCAGATAGTCGTCGGCCGACGGGTCCAGACTGTTGATCTTGACGCGTCCGGCCGAGTGGATGAAGCGCCCTTCGCCGAGATACATCGCCACATGGGTCACCCGTCCGCTGGCCGGATTGCCGAAGAAGATCAGATCGCCCTTGAGACATCGGGGCCATTCCGACGGGGCGAGTCGCTCGCCCGTGAGCGCTTGCTGCGACGCGTCGCGGGCGATGACGATGCCGCCTGCGAAGTAGGCCGTCTTCACCATGCCCGAGCAGTCGACTCCTTTGACCGACGTGCCTCCCCACAGATAGGGGACTCCCGTCATCTGCCGCGCTGTCCGTTCCAGCCCGTCCGGATCGAGCGGACGAGAGGCCCACGTTTCGAAGTCTTCGATCTCGCGGCGAAGAACATAGCCCGACCTTCCGTCGGGCAGCCGGACGGAAGCGAACTTCCGGCCGCTTTTGGCTGCGGTATCGGCTTCGAGAACCGAGCCGAGCACCAGATCGGACACCGAGCCCGAGCGGAGGTCCGGCCCGGCGTAGACGGATCCCGTGTAGCCCGTGTAGACGTAACGGGCGGCCGAGCGCCAGCGTTTCGTTTCCTCGGCTGTCTTCAGCGCGATCGAGGCCGCGTTGGTCCAGCCGATGTAACCGTCGGGCGTCTGCACGCGATACCAGTTGTCGTACTGTTCGAGTACGCGCAGCGGCGTGCCCATGATGGCTTGCGTGCTCATTTCGGCCGCGTGGTCCGGAGCCGTCCGCAGATTGATCGACGAAAGCGTGACGAGAGCCTCGTTCTTCTCTTTCAGCGAGGCGTCGGGCAGCGCTTTCACATAATCGGCGAACCGGATACCTGCGCCGCGAAACGCTGCGCGGAGCGCTTCGATCGCTTCGGGATCGTCGCATTTCCCTTTCAGGATATGGAGCGTGTCGTTGATCCGCTCGGCTTCGATTTCGAATACGGCGACCCTTCGGTCAGGGGCGTGCTGCCGGCGTACTGCGTCGAGTACGGCCGCCGCGTCCTGAGCGGAGAGTCCGCTCCCCAGCGCGAGGCCGAACAGCAACAGCAGGCTTCGCAGAGTGCCCGCCTGCTTGATCGTATGCTTTTTCATCGGTTTCATCGGTTTCGGTCCGGTCCCGTTCTCCGTTTTTCGGAAACGGCCGTCGATCGGGGCCTTTGCTTGCAAAAATAGGGATTTCCCTTTTCAATGGCAAAACGGAAGCGCCCGGGCGCTGTTTTCGGAGTATCCGGCCCCGCGCCCGCCGGCGTAGGAAGACGGTATGGCAGACAGTGTGCGGCAGATGCTCTGCCCGGGATGTGCCGCGGGCGGCCTGCCGCCCGCAGAAAGCGTCGGACCGGCGGAAGAAGCCGGAATTTGCGGCGAATCGCTCCACGTCGCGAATTGTGGTTTGTTTTTTGCAAAAGGGAGACTCGTTCCCGCGCAGCGAGGATGCGAACTTATTGTTTAACTTTTAAAAATAGAAATCATGAAAGGCAGCTGTTTCTTTTCGTTTTTGGGCGGAGCCGCCATCGGCGCGATGATCGCTCTGCTGACCGCTCCCGACTCGGGGGCCAACACCCGTCACAAAATCGCCGGCAAGATCAAGCAAGGCGGTCAGAAAGTGAAGGATACTCTCGAGGAGGGCTATCATTCGATGCAGCACTCGATGCAGGAATAAGTTCCCGTAAGGTATGGAAAACAACGACAGACCCGGACGGATCGAGCGCGCTGCCCTGGATGCGAAGGATTACGCGATGTGGTCGCTGGACCGCTTCAGGCTGAGCCTGATCGACAATCTTTCGACTTTCGTCAGCACGTTGTTCAGCGTTTTCGTTCTGATTGTTCTGGCGGGTATCGGGGCGATGTTCTTCGCCGCAGCGCTGACATGGCTTCTAGGCATGCTCATCGGCTCGATGCTCGCCGCCATACTGATTATGGGAGGCTTGTTCGTCCTGTTGGCCCTGATCGTGTACGGCAGGAGAAAGAGGCTGATTCTGAATCAAACCGTCCGGATGTTCAGCCGGATGATGTCCGATCTGGGCGATAAGTACTCCGATGATGAATAACAGGGTTTGCTACCGAAAGATACGCACGTACACCGACCTGAGAATCGAGCGGATGCGCGTCGACCGCGAGCTGGACTCGCTGGGAGAGCGGCTCAAGGCCGACTGGCGGGGCATTTCGCAGATGTTCTCGATGGGCTATCTCGTCGACCGGATCACCGGTCGGGCGAGCCAGATGTACGCGTTCGTTCAGTGGGGCATGTCGGCGTACAGTCATGTGCGCTCGATAATCGAAAAACATAAGGCCGAAAAATCCGGCCAAGGCAGTCAGGACGGCCGGTGACGCCGTTGCCCGTACAGCATCGGCTTTCTTGCGGCAAGCCCGCCGCAAGAAAGCCGATGTTCTTTTTCGTTCCCGGATGTCGCGCGGACGTCCGTTTTGCTATCTTTGCGTCGTAGAACCAAATGCGATCGGGACGATGAAAACGAGAATAGCGGTCGTCGGCACGGGCGGTGTCGGCGGGTTTCTGGGCGGATTGCTGGCCCGTTTCTACGAACATTCCGACGAGGCGGAGATCTATTTCGTTTCGAGGGGGCAGGCGCTGCGGAACATACGCGAGCGGGGGCTGCTGGTCGACGCGCAGGAGGGCCGCTTCACGGCCCGGCCGAAAGCGGCGACCGATTCGCCGGCGGAAATCGGAGAGATGGACTACGTGCTCTATTGTACCAAGTCTTACGACGTCGAGGGCGCTGTCGGGCAATTGCTGCCCTGCATCGGTCCGCATACCGTCGTGCTGCCGTTCATGAACGGCGTGGACGGAGCCGAGCGGATCCGGCGGATGCTGCCTGCGACCGAAGTGTGGGACGGCTGCGTCTACGTGGTGGCCTATATCGTCTCTCCGGGACACATAGCCGAGCATACGAACGGCTATCGCTACCTATTCGGCTCCGCGACGGGCGATCCCGCCCGGCTGGCCGAACTCGAACGGATTTTCGAGCGGGCGGGCATCCGGGCCCGGCTCGAAGCGGACATCGTGCGCCGCGTATGGGATAAGTTCGCTTTCATATCTACGGTGGCTACCTCCACTTCCTATACGGACAAGACATACGGCGGCGTGCTCGGCGATCCTGCCGACCGGGCCGATCTGGATTCGTTGCTTGCCGAGTTTCAGACCGTTGCGGCCGCCAAGGGGATCGTGTTGTCCGAGGGTATTGCCGGAAAGGTGATCGCCCAGATGGAACGGATACCGGCCGATACGACGACTTCGATGCAGCGCGACTTTCGCACGGGGCGGACGACCGAGCTCGAGTCGCTGACCGGATATGTCGTCCGCGAGGGCCGGCGGCTGGGCGTTCCGACGCCGACCTACGACCGGATGTACGAGTCGCTGCGGGGCCGTTAGACGACGTGCCGCGCCATTTTCTCGAAGGCGCTTTTCTGCGCCGGGCGATCCGTCGCGAGGCATGTCGTTTTCTGCGGAGTGTCGTCTCTGCGAATCGAGATTTCGATTGCGGAATTTTTCAGAAGGGTGTATCCGGCTTGTCGGTGGCCTGTTCCCGCTGAGGATGGAACGGACTAAGCGCGCGTTCCGTAACAAAATGCGTTGCCAGAACGTGAGAAAACGGCGAAACAGATAATTGCCACCTGTTCGCTTGTCCCTTAACCGGTGTGCGGAAGAGCTTATTTCCGTAGAGGAACGGGCTCCTGTCGCCGGATCGTTGTCGGACCGTTGCGAAAATTTTTTTTGCAGGTGTTCGCGGTTGCCGTCAGTACGGCGTTTTGTCCTCTTGGTCGCGCCACAACTCGAACGCGCGGATCGCCTCGTCGGGGAGCATGCGCTCGGACGGCAGCGAACGGGCGGACGGGGCGAGTGCGAACTCGTCGTATATGAACGAGTCGTCGAAGCCGATCTCCGCCGCGTCTTTCTTGTCGTTGGCATAATACATCCGGTCGAGTCGGGCCCAATAGATCGCGCCGAGGCACATCGGACACGGTTCGCACGAGGTGTATATCTCGCAGCCGCTCAGATCGAAGGTACCCAGCACCCGGGCCGCGTTGCGTATGGCGGTCACTTCGGCGTGGGCCGTCGGGTCGCACCCCGGCACGACGCGGTTCGTCCCGGTGGCGATCACGCGGCCGTCGCGGACAATCACGGCGCCGAACGGGCCGCCGCCCTTCCTGACGTTCTCGATCGACAGATCGATCGCCTGTCGCATGTATCGCTCGCGGCCGTCGTTTGCGGCACGCTTGGTTTTCTCTTTTTCATCCATGGTCGAAGCGGTTGGATAATGAGGTAAAGATACGGAAATATTTCCGGTCGGCAAGCCGTCGGGCATCCGGGGGCGCCTGTGTTTGGCCGTGCCGGCGGAAATGCGTAATTTAGGCCGGAAAAAATTGCGCGAAACGATGAAAATGTTCGAGGAAAGAATCCTGCGCGACGGGAAGTGCCTGCCCGGCGGAGTCCTGAAGGTGGACGGATTCATCAATCATCAGATGGACCCGGCGCTGATGATGTCGCTTGCCCGGGAGCTGGCGCGCCGTTTCGGAGGCGAGCCGCTGGACCGTGTGCTGACCGTCGAAGCGAGCGGGATCGCGCCGGCCGTGCTGGTCGGCTATCTGCTCGGCCTGCCGGTCGTCTTTGCCAAGAAAAAGTCGCCGAGCACGATGGAGAACGCTCTTTCGGCCCGTGTCCGCTCGTTTACGAAAGGGTGCGACTACGACGTCTGCCTGAGCCGGGACTTCCTGCATGCGGGAGACCGGGTGTTGTTCATCGACGACTTTCTGGCCAACGGAAACGCCGCGCTGGGCATGCTCGAACTGGTCGGTCAGGCCGGAGCCTCTCTCGCAGGCATGGGCTTTCTGATCGAGAAGGCGTTCCAGCCCGGAGGTGCGATGCTGCGCGAGAAAGGTATCCGCGTCGAGTCGCTGGCGCGGATCGAGAGTCTGGACGGCGGCCGGATCGTATTCGCCCGTTAGGGACCGTCGTTTCCGGTTCCGTCGCTTTCCCGAATTATCCGATCAAGGTCGCATATTCACATCCAAGCTGATGTCGGCTTGACGGGAAACGGCAGGAGCCAATACCATGACTTTCCATGTAGAGTATTCCGACGTAAGATCGAGTTCGATATTCACATCGAACTTGTGTCTCCTCGGTTCAGTTCGCTTTCCATGTTTACTATCCCATGAGACGCATTCCCAGTGACGACCAAAAGGGAGTGTTTCTCAAAATCGACGGTCGGCAGTTCCGTTTCGCAATCCTTGATATAACTTTTCAACTCTTCGCCGGAACGTATTACATGCAATTTGTCTTTCTCAATATTTTCCCAGTTTGTTAACGAATCGAACAGCGATTCGACATGCGTTATCGCTACTTGGCCGGGTTCGGGATTTTTCGGTGAATTTTCTTTGCCATCGCATCCTGAAAATGCCGACGACAGCATAACGAGCGAGGCGACATAAATTACGGCTCTCATAATATTTCGATTTGGTTTCGCTTTACCGGTCAATGTAACAAATTTATTCTCCGAAAACAAACGACGTTATACATATCGCACCGAACGTTCCTGTCGGTATTACGGTAATTCGTTTTAGGTCGCCCTCAAAGTTGTCGAAATAATCTTCGACCGTTCGGAATGTCCTGTGCCTCGTTTTTGTCCGGTTCTTCATGGAACGTCATTTTCTTTCGGGTTTCTGAGTAAAAAACCTTTGTTCTCTATCCGGTATCGGGGGAAGCTCATAGATCCGCTCTCTCCGGAAGGGGAGAGGATGCAGTCGTTTTCATATAGTCTGTCAGAACATCCGATGCTTGATTTGAGGTGATTCGACATCGGTCTCCACGATCGGATACGCTGCGATTTTTTGTGAGAAAAAGTCACTCGCATAATCCGCAGGTTCATTCTCAGCATAAATTTCCCATTCCATTATTACCGTTTCGTAAAAAACTCATTTCTTGTCAGACGTAAGAGAGCGTCTTGTGTTTTTTGTCAGGCATTCTCAGAATTATCCTTAACTCGAAGCAATAGATAAATAGCCCGGCAGGCGCAGCAATATCTGCCTCTGCTATAGGTTTCGGGCTCTTCGGATAGGGGAGAGCGATCGAGACTTGGTATGAACGGTAAATAATAACGTTTGGAATAGCTGTAGCGAGCCGATTCTGCGATTGCGTCGGACCGGCGCATCCGCTTCGGCCTGACGTTCCATATCTTCGGAGGCGGAAACAAGTCCGGTTCCGGATTCATCGAAAAGTTATCGCTGCATTTTCCGGAGTTCGGTCCGATAGGATTTATTCTCGGCAGGGGGCCGGTCTGTCGCCCGAGATGCCGAGATTCGCGGTTCCGTTTCGTGAAAAACGATCATGCCCGGGTTAAGAATTTTTTCGTCCCGGGAACGGCGACGGTCGGCTACGGAGATATTGCCTGAACCCGTTTTGTACAAGTCGCACCGTACAGACGGAATGCTTGCGAGGCGACCGCGCCCGGCCGGGTGTGGCGAGCTGGCGTGAGGGACAATCGCTGTCGGGCGGCTGTACGGTCGGGCGATTCTTATGAATACTTTCTCGGATAGCGCAGCAGAATGGCCAGCAGCGAGCAGATGCCCAAAGCCATCGGGTAATAGAGGTAGCCGATGATCTCGAGCGGGGAGACGGACGCCAGCCCGGCCGCGATCATCAGTTGCGCCCCGTACGGGATCAGTCCCTGCACGAAGCACGAGAACGAGTCGAGCAGGCTGGCGCTCTTGCGCCGGTCCACTCCGAAGCGGTCCGCTATTTGCCGGGCGATCGGACCGGTGGTGATAATCGCGATCGTGTTGTTGGCCGTGCACAGGTTGGCCATGCTCACGAGCGCGGCGATGCTCAGCTCGGCCGTCCGCTTGCCCGAGACTTTCCGCGTCAGCGCGCCGATCAGGTAGTCGATGCCGCCGCCCCGGCGGATCATTTCGAGCATGCCGCCTGCCAGCAGCGTGATGACGATCAGTTCGCCCATGCCGGCGATGCCTTCGCCCAAGGCCCCGATCCACTCGATCCACCCGACCGATCCGCCGAGCAGACCTACGGCTCCCGTCAGCACGATGCCCGTTACGAGTACGGTCGTCACGTGTACGCCGCATACGGCCAGTACGAGCACGGCGAGGTAGGGTATGATCGGAATCCATTCGACGGATTGCCTCTGCGCAGCGGCGGGCATTTCCGCACCGCTCAGCAGGTAGAGCCCGAGCACGGCTGCGGCGGCCGGGACCGCGATCAGGCCGTTTACCCGGAACTTGTCGCGCATGCTGCATTCTTGAGTGCGGGTCGCGGCGATCGTCGTGTCGGAGATGAACGACAGGTTGTCGCCGAAGAAAGATCCCCCGACGATAACGGCTACGATCATCGGCGTTTCCAGGCCGGTTTTCTGGGCTATGCCGAGCGCGACGGGCGTCAGCGCGACGATCGTGCCGACGGAGGTTCCCACTGCGAGCGAGATGAAGCAGCCGGCCAGAAACAATCCGCCCAGCAACAGGTTTCCGGGCAGAATGCGCAGCGTCAGGCCGACCGTCGCGTCGATCGCGCCCGTCGCCTCGGCCGACCGGGCGAACGCTCCGGCCAGCACGAAGATCCAAATCATCAGCATCAGGTTGTGGTGCGATGCTCCCTGCGTGAAGTGCCGTATGCGCTCGGTGAGCGGCTCCCCGCGCGAGATCAGGACCGAGTAGACCGACGCGGCCAGAAAGGCGACGGCGATGGGGACCTTGTAGAAGTCGCCGGCCGCGAGCGACGTGCCCAGATAAAGGCACAGGAAAACGGCCAACGGACTGAGCGCCAGCAGGCCGCGCGATTTTTTCGGACGGGCGGAATCGTTCATTTTCTCGTTTTTCAAGCCTCGTATCGCTTTCTTACGGGCAAAGATACTCTTTATATGAAAATGTGCGGTCCTCCGTTTGTCTCATATTGCGCTTTCTTTGCTTTTGTTTTGGAGATAAATAGTTTGTATGTCAGTGATTTGCATGCGAAGGCGGAATGTCGAAAATATATGGACGGAGAGGTGCTCGACGGGGAAGGGCAAAAAGAGCTTGCGGAGATGGCGTTGGAGACCGGACGGCTGCCGATGCGGCTCGACGCTGCGGACTTTGCCGACGCCGAGAGGAGGAAGTCGATTTTGAAAGATATGTTGGGAGGGATGGGTGAGCACGTCCATATCGATATCGACTTCCGCTGCGAGTACGAGAAAAACGGCGTGACAAGCGCGGGAAGGGTGGTGACGCGTTCCGTCCCTGCCGATTGCGTGGCGGTCGGCAATCCGTGCTGGGTGATAAAAAAACTCTGACGGCGGAGCGTCTGTCGGAAGCGGCTTATCTGACCTGCCCTCTCCTGTGCCGACCGGGCTGCACGCGGTTTCTTCCGTTCCGGACGGGATCGGGCCGAAGTCCGCTACATGTCTAATTATTCGACACGGGTGTCAAAAAATAAGACACGCAAAAAATAGACGGATAGGGGTAAATCGTTTGTTTTTAATTTGTTGTATTTGTGGTATGCTTTTTATTCCATAAAGTCCGAAATATAATACTTTCCGTGAAATCAAATCCTATGGAGCCATGAGAAACCTGAACATCGCTTTACGTTCGCTTTTCAAAAAAGAGCGGCACAACATGACGAAAATCCTTTCGCTGGGTATTGGACTGGCCGTCGCGCTGGTACTGATCGCCAAAATCTGTTTCGAGCGGTCGTTCGACTCGTTCTATCCGGACGTAGAGCGGGTGTACCGGCTGGTCGAATACGGCTCGATGAACGGAGGCGATCCTTTTGAGTTTTCCCAGACGCCGGGAGCCGTAGCGCCTGCCATGAAAGAAGAGGTCCCGGGCATCGAGGCCGCTACGCGTCTGACCTACGTAACCGGAAAGGGAACCCGGATCACGGCCGGCGACAAGCGGCGCTACTTGGCCGATAACGTGCTGATGGCCGACAGTTGCCTGTTCGACGTGTTGCCGCGTCCCGTTCTGTCGGGCGATCCGAAAAAGGTGCTCGCCCGTCCGGGCTATGCGATGATATCGCGTTCGCTGGCCGAGAGGCTCGGGGGGATCGACCGGGTCGAAGGAGAAGTCCTCGTGCCGGTGGACGATCCCGGTTCGAGGTGGATCGTGGGCGGCGTGTTCGAGGACGTGCCGGAAAACTCGCACCTTCGCTACGATATTCTGGTGTCGCTGGAAGGCATGGCCGAGTGGAGCCGGAACAACTGGGTCGGGAACGATCGCTATCTGGGGTACGTCCGGTTGGCGCCGGGAGTGACGCCCGAGGGTCTGGATCCGGCGATCCGTCGGATGATCGACAAGCACATCGATAGCGAGGAGATGCGAAAGGCCGGGGCGAGTCTGCTATTTTCGATGAAGCCGCTGCGAGAGATGCACGCCGGCACGAGCGACGTCCGGAACATGTTCGTGATGCTGACGATTCTGGCTTCCGCTCTGCTGTTTACCGCGATGATGAACTATATCCTGATCGCGCTTTCGTCGCTCGCCGGTCGGTCCAAGGAGATCGCCTTGCACAAGTCGTACGGCGCTTCGGGAAGCGACGTGCTGCGACTGACGATGACCGAGACGCTGCTGCACATGGCCGTCTCGATGGTTCTGGCGATCGTGCTGATCTTTCTGTGCCGCGGCCTGATCGAGGACCTGCTGGGCGTTTCTCCCGAGACCTTGCTGCTGTCGGAAGGGGCCGTCGTCCTGCTGGGCGTCTGCGCTGCCGTATTTCTGGTCACGGGACTCGTGCCGGGAATTCTTTTCGCCCGGATTCCGGTAACTTCCGCTTTCCGTCGTTCCAGGGAGAGCAGGCGGATATGGAAGCTGTCTCTGCTATTCCTGCAGTTTGCGGCCGCCGGACTGCTGGTTTCGCTGCTGATCGCGATCGGCCGGCAGCATCGTTTCATGCTCGACAGCGACCCGGGATACTCGTTCGACCGGCTGGCTTTCTGTCCGGTTTCCGGACAGGATTCGGCGACCCGCGTCCGGATCGTCGAAGAGATCGGGAAGCTGCCCGAGGTGGAGCGGGTCTCTTCCTGCAGCTGTCTGCCGTTGCATGGCATGGCGGGGAACAACATCATGCTGCCGGGTTCGGACTGGGAGTGTTTCAACGTGGCCGACCAGTACGCGGTCGGCGGCGGATTCCTCGAACTGATGGAAATACCTCTCGTCGACGGACGCTTTTTTACCGAGGACGTATCGGGCTCGACGGAAATCATGGTCAGCCGGTCGTTCGTCGAACGGATGAAGGATTTCGCGGACTGGACGGACGGCCCGGTCGGCAAGATGATTTCCATTACGGGACATGAGCCTTGCGATTACACGATCTGCGGCGTGTACGAGAATTACCGCATCGGATCGCTGAACGGTATGGACCCGCGTCCGTCCGTGCTGTTCTATAACCGCAAGCCTTCTCCGATGTTGTTGATCAAACTGCGCGCGGTAACGGCCCGGGCAGTAGACCGCGTCCGGGAGAAATTGCAGGAGCTGATGCCGGACGGCGACTTGCAGCTGACGCTTTATTCGGCAGCCATGGCGAATCTGTACGGCGATTCGCGGAAGTTCAGGGATCAGGTCTTGATCGGCGGCATCGTCACGCTGCTTATTTCGTTGATCGGACTGATCGGCTACACGGACGACGAGACCGGCCGCCGTCGCAAAGAGCTGGCCGTGCGCAAGGTGCACGGAGCCACGCTGCGGGAGATTCTGTGTATTTTCCTTTCGGACATCCTACGGGTCGCGTTGCCGGCCGTCGTGCTGGGATGTGCCGTCTCTTTCTTTGTCTCGGAGTTCTGGATGCGGCAGTTCGCCGAGAAGGTACCTTTGAGTCTGTGGATTTTCGTCGCCGGCGGCGCGGGCGTCGGTCTGGTCGTCACGGCCTGCGTGATCTATCGGACGTGGAAGGCGGCCGGCGAGGACCCGGTTAGGAATCTGAAAAGCGAATGATGCTGTCTGTGGCGATGCTTTCGGCGAAAAGCCCGATCCGGGAACGGAGACGGGCTTTTCGTTTGTTCGATCCGAGAAATCGCGTCCGATTCCGGGCGAAATGACTATCTTTGCTCCACGAAAGACCGCCTGTTGCGAGGACGGCCGTGCCGGGGAGCGCGTCCGTTTTGTCGTTCAGCGGGAGTGGAAACCGAACTATCAACCCTAAAAGCATTCAGACATGAAGAAACTGGCGACGCTTTGCCTGCTTTTCGCCGCGCTGGCCGGCGCGGGATGCACGGGCAAGACCGAAAAAAAATCCGCATCGAAAGGGCCCGTCCCGATGACGCACATTCTGATCTGCTGCCGCAGCTCTAACGAGGGTGTTATCCGATTCAAGGTGGGCGACGAGTGGATCACGAACCACGATTACAGGAATATCGACCATGCCCGGGCCATTCTTTCCACGATTCAGCAGGCCGGTATCAACGATGTCATCATCGATTTGACGAATCCCAGCCAATGGGCCGAGACTCCGGCCAGCTGGCCCGGCTGCCAGCCGGGCGAGAATGCGCTGTGGGAGACCGAGACCAAAGATCAGATCGCGACGATCGAGCAGGTCTGCGAGGAGCTGGGCATGCGTTTCGTCATGTTTATCGGCAATCCGGCCGCGCATACGCTGGCCTACTGGAACGGGATAGCCGAGCGCATCTGGAAGTCGTGGGCTCAGAAGGATGTTTACCGCAAGTACGGCTATGGGGACGATCGCCCGATGCTGGTGGTTTTCTATATGGGCGAGGATTTCTGGAAAATGTACGATGCCGCGCCGGAGCACGAGAAGAATTACCTGGCCAAGTTCCGCATCGGGACCTGTCAGGTCAATTCCCCGATGAACTTCACGGCGACCGACGGCTGGGGCTACCGCAACCGCTCCTCCAGCTCGGACAACAAGGTGCGTTTCGTCTGCCCCAACGAGGGAGTCGCTCCGACGCAGTGGAAACGCAGTACGTTGCAGGAATGGGAGGAAAAGGTCGGGTGGGCCGGCGAGGCGACCGAATACTGCATTTTCGGGTCGTACGACGACACCTGCGACGCGATATTCTGGGGCATAGCCGATACCCGCGAGAGCCGCAACGCCTACAAGCGTTATCCCGGCGACGAAAGCCCGGACGCGTATTACAACGTAGTCAAGAACTATCTTTCGGACCGCGCGAAGTAGCGGAGTCCGTTACGGGGCCCGGGGAAAACGAACGGGCCGAGGCCCGACCGATTGCCGGACCGTTCCGTACCGGCGATTGGCTTCGCACCGAAAAACGACAGCCGAACTTTCGGGTTCGGCTGTTTTGATTATTCCGGATAGATTGATATGCAGTTTTTTGCGGGAAACGAAAATTTAATTATCTTTATAACACCGCCGGATACGACATAGAATGATCGATAGTATATGAAAAAGCGTCGGTGCATATTTCGTTTGCCGTTTCCCGACAGCCCCTGATTCGTTCCGATAGCACGGTCTCTTCCTGTATCGGGTACGAAACGTCGAAGTTCGAAATAGCAGATTTCTTCGAGGACGGCCGTAACGGAATGCCCGATCTGCTTGCGAAAGAGCGGTTGCGATATCGAAGTGGCAACGATAGTGTCCGATACGAAAACCATGAAAATGAAATTCGGCCGGAGCAGCGCCGGGACCCGTTTTCTCCAGATTCCGTATCGTTCGGCTTCTGTCTAGACCTCGACGTGGCCGCGTATTGAAAAGACAAATAATTCGGAATAGGATCCTTTCCCAACATTTTAATCACCTAAATCTTTTTACTATGAAACGATGTGCTTGGTTAACAGTCTGTTTTGTTCTTGTTTCGTATTGTTCATTCTCCCAACAACATGTTTCCATTCGAGATTTTGAGTTTCTGGTCGAGAAGATACGGAACGACTATCCGGGATATGAAGCGAAAGTCACGCCGGCTCTTTTTGCTTTGGAGGATCGGATTCGTCATAAGCTGGAGCTGCATCCTGATTCCTCTTTTTACTATTTCAGTGAATATACGAGCTATTTCAGGGACGGACACTTACGGATGGGCTGGCTCGGCGGTTCTTCGGCTCCGCAGAGCGAGTCGGTGACGATTCCCGTTCATCGTATCGACAGGGATTCCCTGCTGCGGAAGAACCGCGATTCTCAGAACTTGGAAGGGCTTTGGGTGTCGAATTTCGGGGAAGAGATCGCCATACTGAGGTCCGCAGCCGATACGAATTCCTTCGATGGAGTGTTTTTGTCTGAGGACGAGGGTTTTTTCAATTTTACTCCGCTCGCTGACACGATATTCGCTTTCACTGCGAAAGGAGTCGCCCCGGGTTTCCCTAAAAAAAGTCTTGCGTTGCTCAGACTGAATCGGAAGATACTGGAAATACACCATTCGAATCATCGTTTTACGCGGAAATCGAATGACGATATTTACGATCAGGCCGTGACATACACTTTTATCCCGTCTTGTCCGAACGGTCGGAACAATTATATAATGGCCAGCGTACTCGACGACAGTACCTTCTTTATGCGGATTCCGGGTTTTTATGATTATGATAAAGAACGCATCGAAGAGATGTTGACATGGTATCGGGACGATATACGAAGATGCCCCTATTTTATCATCGATCTCAGAGGGAATAGGGGAGGACGGAGTTCGGCTTATGAAGCGCTTCTTCCTCTTTTGTACACCCATCCTTTCGTACTCAAAGGTGTGGAGTGGTACGCTTCGGCGGGAAATATCGAGGATTTCGAAACGGCATTGAAAGAGGGCGATATAGTAGGGGGTGAAGAAGGTATCGCTTGGACGAAAGCCCTGATCCGGGAAATGAAAAAGCACCGTGGCGGTTTTGTCATCCATCCGTATGATCAGGGCGAATCGGATACGGTCGTCTACGATACGGTATATGCATACCCGCGCAGGGTGGGTATTTTGATCGATAAGTCGAATGCCTCGGCTGCCGAACGATTTTTGCTGTTTGCGAAAAATAGCGCCAAAGTGACTTTGTTCGGGAACGAGCATACGGCCGGGATACTGGATTATTCCAATGCCGTACCCCACACTTTGCCGTCGGGGAGATACGAACTGGTTCTTCCGATGACCCGGTCGCTCGACTTGCCGGATCATCCGATCGACAACATCGGCATTGCGCCGGACTGCTATATTCCCTTTCCTCGCCCGACCGATTTGTACGACAAGCTGGATTTGTGGGTCTATTTCGTGAGGAATTATTTTCAGATGGAAGATGATCTGAAGCAGGAAGATGCTGAGTGATTTCGAGTGATGGCGTGAAGCGGAGAGAGTGGCTGGAGGCCGCTCTCGTTCTGTCGGGATGTTGTAGGCCGAGGGGTATTGAACCGGGGGATGCTCTGCGGTTCGGTCGGATATGCTTCGGAAAACCGGAATACGGGGAAGTAGAACGCTATGCGCTTTCGTAAACGACTATGCGGGAACGTATTATTCGATTCTCTTATGCGAAGTCCCTGATGCTGAGGCCGCAATTTTTCGATCAATGGAAACCTTGCTTCGAGCTCTGTAAAAACAAAACGATCAACACGTTACAACGTATTGATCGTTCGTAGCGGGAGAGAGACTTGAACTCTCGACCTCATGATTATGAATCATGCGCTCTAACCAGCTGAGCTATCCCGCCCTTGCGGCGTTTGCGAGTGCAAAAGTAATAATTATTTCCTTGCCCGCAAATAATTCGGACCGTTTAAGGTAAAATAATGAAAAATTAATGGGATGAAAATAGGGCGGCTGGCCGAAAAAGAGTAACTTTATCATCCCGATACGGGAAAAACGAACCACATTAAACGGAATCGAAAAAATGAGAAAACTTGCTTGGACGGCTTGGGCTCTTGCGATGCTGGCCGTCGCGCCCGATTTGTCGGCCCGGGAAAGCTCCCGCGCGAAAGAGGTGCCTGTGAGGAATGTGATTTACATGATCGGCGACGGCATGGGGCTGACCCATGTGTCGATGATGATGCTCGAGGAGGGCTATCGTCCGACTTCGTTCGACCGCAGCCAAAACGTGGCGCTGATTACGACCTATTCGGCGAATAACCGGGTTACCGACTCGGCGGCGGCGGGTACGGCGCTGGCTTCGGGCCGCAAGACGAATAACGGCATGCTGGGAATGACGCCCGACGGCGAGACGTTCGAGTCGATGATGGAGAAAGCCATGGATGAAGGGTGGAAGGCGGGGCTCGTCGTGACGGTTTATCTGCAGCACGCCACGCCGGCTGCGTTCTATGCCCATGTGCCGAGCAGGAACGATCTGGACGAGATATCCGAGCAGTTCGTCGAGAGCGGCGTGGACGTGGCTTTCGGCGGCGGCAGGAAGTTCCTCGCGGCCGACCGGGGCGACGGGAAGACGCTGATCGACGAGCTGAAAGCCAAGGATTACCGTGTCGTGTACGATCTTCAGGAGGCGGACGCCGTCGATCGGGGCCGGATCGTGGGCCTGTTCTCGGAGGAGTACATGCCGACCGTACTGAACGGGCGCGATGAGAACTATCTGTGCGATGCGACGAAAAAAGCTCTCGAGATTCTGACGAACAATGCCGGAAGGAAAGGCGGCTTCCTGCTGATGGTCGAAGGCTCGCAGATCGACTCGGAGGCGCATGCCAACAACGCTCAGGGCATTCTGGCCGAAACGCGCGACTTCGATCGGGCCGTCGGCGCGGCGATGGACTATGCCGACGCGCATCCGGGCACGCTGGTCGTCGTGACGGCCGATCACGAGACGTCGGGCCTGTCGATCACGAGCAACGAGACCGATTTCACGCTGTCGGACAGCGGCGTCGGCTATCATTTCGGCACGACCGGCCATTCCGGAACGATGGTTCCCGTCTATTTGTACGGGACCGGCGCCGAGCGGATCAACGGCGTGATGGACAATACCGAGCTGTCGAAGAAGATACAGTCGCTGATGGGTCTGGAATAGTTGCCTGCGGGCTGAGAAAGTCCGGGAACGGGTTGTAGCGGCACGTGAGGAACGGATCGTGCTTTCGTTATCTGCGTTTTCGGTCCGGGTCGGAGGCTGCTGCGGTTCGGTGCGCAAAAGAACCGATTCATACGTCTTTTCAGGAGCAGCAAGCCGCCGGTTTGCCGCTCCTTGATTTTCGGACGGAACCGCCGTTCGTCCTTGCTTTCGTAATTCTCGGACTTCTGATTTTCTCCGTCCCGGGCCGGCACGATGGGTTAAGTTCGCGATGACGCGCCGGTGCGAAGCCTTGCTTCGCCGGGTACGTCTCTTTTGCGTGTCCCGATGATATGGCCGTGCTTTCGGCACTCTTTGAATTGGGCGGAACCGCTGTCGGAGAGAAGCCCGGTCGCGTGCGAGCTGTTCCGGTTCGGGATATTGCGGAGCGATATGGAGCGTTTGTTCTGAAGACGACGGAATTTTTGGGCAGGTTTACGGGTTGCGGGTTGTGGGTATGGAGCAAGGGAAGCGTTCTGAGGGTAACTCGGTTGTCTGGCAGGTTACGGTGTACGGAAAGGTTTCATGCTCCGTCCGCGCCGGTATGCTCGGACTGTATTGGAGGCCGGGGAATAAGGCCTGAATAGTCGGACGGGATGCAGTGCGTGGCTCATGTCCGTATCGGACGGAAGATGTACGATGCTTCCGATTCCGGTTCGCAGCCGGTGGTTTCTCCGGGACTGGGACCGGGTTGGCGCAGCGCCGACGGTTACGTTTCGTCGTGCCGGAAGCGTGCCGGGCGATCGCTCGCCTGTCGGGGCAATGCGATCCGATGCTCGTTTCGGATTATGCGCGGCGGTTGTTGCCGGATTGTTGATCGCCAGGGCCTTTGAGAAAGACGAATGCCGTCGGACTACAGTCCGACGGCATTCGTCTTTGATTCGGTCAAGTCCCGTCGTTCGGTTCAATCGATGCGGACCGTAATGCCCGGCCGATAGTTTTCCGCCAGACAGACTTTCGGACTCATCAGATGGTAAACCGGCGAGAGTTCGTACGGAGTTCCTTCGATCCGGAACGTGCCGTCTCCGTCGGCCAGAATCGGGGTTTCTCCGTCGAGATGCAGCGGCGCTTCGCCCTCGTATGCGAGCACGAGCGGACCGTACATCGCCTTGTACAGCGTTCGGTCGGCGATGTCCCGGTTTTCAAGAGGTACCCAGCGGGCGGCGAAACCGTATTCGAGCTCGATCCGGTCCCCTGCTGAGAACGGGCCGGCCACTTCGGCGAATCCTGCCGAAACGTTCGCTTCGACCGGATGTCCGTTGAGCGTCAGCGACCGCAGCTGCATATAGGACGGAACGACGAGGGCGAGCGAAACCTCCTTGTCCGGTTTTTCGGCAAAGCGGAACTCGATTCGATCCCCGAACGGATAATCGGTGCGCTGTTCGAGCACGACGTTCCGGTCGGGCAGTTGCAACCGGCTTTCGCGGTAGAACGGTACGACGATCCGATTGCCTTCGGTGAAGTAGGCGTACTCCGCCGCGCGGCCCAGCCCTTCGCCTCCGCGCATCGTGCAGCACCAGTAGGCTTCGTCGGCGTGAATGCCCAGTTCCGGGTAGACGACGCCTACCGGCTTGTCGCAACCGAATCCGCCGTTATGGCGTTGCGTGGCGGCGATACCGTTCAGATAAATCTTGTCTGCGTCTTCCAAATAGGTCGGATTGCGGGTCGCAGCCCAGAGCTGCGTGGCGAGCAGATAGGAATCGACGATCGCACAGGGTTCGGTCCATGTGTCGTAGCGCTCGAACCAGTTGTAGTTCTCGTAATTTTCGGTCATGCCGTATTCCTTGTACAGCTTCCAGCGCTTTTCGACGCGGGGAATCAGCGTCGTGTCGCCGGTCAGGGCGGCGTAGCGGAGCATGCCGCGCAGGGCCGTGAGCGAGGCGTGGGTTTGGGCCCGGATTCCCGTCAGGTCCATTCGCTCGAACAGCGCGATCAATTTGTCTATCAATGCTTTCGACTCCTCGGACGGAATGTACTGGTACGAATGGATCAGTCCTTCCATGCCGATGAACACGCAACCCACGTCGGACGAGAGCGCCCAGCCGTCGACCGTATTCTGCACGCGGCCCGACATGTCGCCGGCTCCTGAGACGCGCTGCTCCTCGCTCAGCGGATAGCGGTCCACCAGCGGGGCGATCGGCAGAAAGAGGCTGTCGACGATGCCGCGAGCGATCTCCAGCACCTGCGGGTCTTTCTTCCATGCGTAGTATTCGCACAGTCCGCGGAGCAGCCAGCCGTGTCCCGAAAGTTGCTGTTCGTCGGCCGATCCTTCATGGATCGAGCCCAGATAGCCTTTCGCATTCAGCTCGCGGGGCAGCCGGCGGATCAGTTCGTCGAGATAGAGCGGCGTGCGGCCCGAAGCCCGAGCGTCGAGTACGAGGGCCAGAATCGTGCGGCCTTCCTTGTCGCCGGGCCATCCGCCCGATTGCTCCTCGGTCCAGTAGACCTGATCGGGCTGGTAGTAGTCGGTTTCCAGCCGGTCGAAATTGTGCTCGATTCTCTGTCGCAGTTCGCCTCCTACGGTCACGCGGTCGAAACCGGCCGGAGCGAGCGCTTGGGTCTGCGGGCCGGAAGCGCAGCCGGCCAACAGACATGCGCCTCCGAGCAAAGCGGAGAGGCGCGCAGGTTTTTTTCTCATGGCAGTATCGTTTTAGGCAGTTGGTTCGGATATCGGGTTATTCGGTTTTGAACCGGCGTATTTCCTCCTTCAGCAGTTTCAGATAACGGTCGCCCAGCGTGAGCGAGGGCTCCAGATCTTTGCTGACCTCTATGCTGGGCTGCTCGCCGGTGGTCCATTCGTTCCACGAGACGACCATGGCGAAACGGGGACCGACGGCGCGGGCCCGGGCGAACTGTTCGCGCAGCGTCGCGCCGTCGCGGCGACCCTTGGCCGGAATGTAGTCGGTATCTCCGGGCTTTCCTTGCGGTCGCACGGCCGCGCATATGACCATCGACTCGGGTCGGCCGTCGCGGACGGGATAGGTTTGCTCGCCCCGGTCCTCCCACGACCAGTAACCGTAACGGCTGACCCGGTCGTCGGTCCGCAGGGGCGCCTGTTCGCTGACGTATCCGGTCATCCAGCGTACCGCGAAACGCTCGTCGTCCCATGCCGGCGTGCCGTTCTGCCAAGGCGAGGGCGTATCGACGTACACGACCAGCAGCGGCTTGCCCTCGTGGAGCTGCATCATCTCCCGGTAGCGGGGATTGCCGGCATACATTTCCCATACTTGGTCGGCTTTTTTCTGGAGACGACCGTCCTCGGCGGCCTCGGGCGCGCCGGTCACGCCGATGAAAATACTGATTCTGGGGTGGGGGAGGCCCGCCTCCGACATCTTGCGGTATTCGTCGAACAGAATGGCGGTCGCGTCTTCGATCACGTCCTGCTTGCCGCCGGTCCACAGCTTGCAGGGGTCGTAGGTGACATTGTTCGACCAGTCGAGCCAGACGAAGTCGACTCCGGCGTCGGAGAGCCATTCGGCATGCTTGCGTATGACGCGGCGATCGCGCGAGTCGTACTCGCCGATCTGCGGCTTGTCCCATGTGCTCGACCACAGGTCCCTGTCGGCCCACAGTCCGTAGGCGATGCCCACCTCGCGCTCGGAGGGCGGAACGGGCGGATAGGAGGATGCACCCTGCCTGCCGGTCGGTTGCGCGGACAGCGTGCCGGCGGTAAGCGCCCACGAAAGTAAAGCGGTCAGAAAGACGGTCGGAAACGGATTCTTTTTCATAGGTTCGGGATTTAGATTTCGTCGTATCGGGGGAGATAGGGGAGGGGCTGGCTGTTCCTATTTGCGGCTTTCGGGAACGATGGCCGATTTTATCGGGTCCGCAGGCCGTTTGTCGTTTTCCGTCGGACAGGGCAGTCGCGAAATGTCCGAAAACGGTTGTCCGGGACATGCGGACCGGTCGTGTTCCCGATCGATGGCTTTTCGCAACGATTTCCGCATTCGACATTTCCGTCCCGGGCGATCCGAAGACTGTCGAATGGTGAATGCCCGATAGCATAAGCATGTTTAGCCTGTCAGCGCTTGAACGGCTGTGGCTTTCCATTGAAACGAGCGGTCCGCGCTATGCCGTTGCGGAACGCTCCGAAAGCCGAGGGAAACCTTTCCTCGGCCGAGACCACGAATTTCCCGCCGAGGTCAGTTCCTTCTCGGACGAAACCGGCTGTCGGGATGTGATCCGGTATGCCGAACCCTCCCGGAGAGTTTCCCGGGAGGGTTTCGATGCTTCGGGGCATGCGGGCCGTTTACTTTTTCGGCTTCGGAGCGAGGATCAGAATCATCCTTTTCCCCTCCAGACGCGGCATCTGCTCCACTTTGGCCCACTCTTCCAGATCGGTCGCGAAGCGCAGCAGCAGGATTTCGCCCTGATCCTTGAAGACGATCTGGCGGCCGCGGAAGAAGACGTACGCTTTCACTTTGGCGCCCTCTTTCAGGAAATTTTCCGCATGCTTGAGCTTGAAGTTGTAGTCGTGATCGTCCGTGTTCGGCCCGAAACGGATTTCCTTGACTACCACCTTGACGATCTTCGACTTGATCTCCTTAGCTTTCTTTTTCTGCTGGTACAGGAATTTCGAGTAGTCGACGATCCGGCATACGGGGGGATCGGCCTTGGGAGAAATTTCGACCAAATCGAGTCCCATCTCGTCCGCCTTGCGCAGTGCCTCGCGCAGCGAAACGACCATCGGCTGCTCGATGTTGTCGCCCACGAGCCTTACCTGAGGCGCCGTGATGCGGTTATTGATTCGGTGTGCAGCTTCTTTCTCCTGCACCCTGCCCCGATAGGGGGATCTTGTCTGAGGTTTTGTAATTATAGCTTTGCCCTCCACCGTTAGTTAGTAAATCCTTTATCCTTCAAAAAGCGGGGGAACCCGGTGAAGGTCCTCCCACTTCTTTTTTTCTGCTATGTCGCTACGGCCGCTCTACTTGTTCGGAGTCTGGATCTCGCCGGCCACTTTCTCGCGTACCAGAGCGATGAACTCGTCCTGCGTCATCGAGCCTCGGTCGCCCTCGCCCTGCGCGCGGACCGACACCATGCCCTCGGCCTCCTCCTTCTCGCCCACGATCAACAGGAACGGAATGCGTCGCAGCTCGTTGTCGCGGATCTTGCGGCCGATCTTCTCGTTGCGGTCGTCGACCGTAGCACGAATATCGGAATTATTTAGATAATCCGAAACTTTTTTCGCATAATCGTTGAATTTCTCGCTGATCGGCAGCACGACCGCCTGATCGGGCGAGAGCCACAGCGGGAACTTGCCTCCCGTATGTTCGAGCAGCACGGCCACGAAACGTTCCATCGAGCCGAAAGGCGCGCGGTGGATCATGATCGGTCGGTGCGGCTTGTCGTCCGAGCCTTTGTAGGTCAGGTCGAAGCGCTCGGGCAGGTTGTAGTCGACCTGAATCGTGCCGAGCTGCCATTGCCGCCCGATCGCGTCGCGAACCATGAAATCAAGTTTCGGGCCATAGAACGCGGCCTCGCCCAGCTCGACCGTCGTCTTGAGTCCCTTCTCGGCGGCGGCTTCGATGATGGCCTGTTCGGCTTTGTGCCAGTTTTCGTCCGAACCGATGTACTTCTCCTTGTTGTTCGGGTCGCGCAACGAAACCTGAGCCGTGAACTTGTCGAAACTGAGCGTCTTGAAGATGTAGAGCACGATGTCGATCACCTTCATGAACTCCTCTTTGAGCTGGTCCGGCCGGCAGAAGATGTGGGCGTCGTCCTGCGTGAAGCCGCGCACGCGCGTCAGTCCGTGCAGCTCGCCGCTCTGTTCGTAGCGGTAAACGGTGCCGAACTCGGCGAAGCGCAGCGGCAGATCCTTGTACGAGCGCGGTTTGAACTTGTAGATCTCGCAGTGGTGCGGGCAGTTCATCGGCTTGAGCAGGAACTCCTCGCCCTCGTCGGGCGTGTGGATCGGCTGGAACGAGTCCTTGCCGTACTTGGCGTAGTGGCCCGACGTGACATAGAGGTCTTTCATGCCGATGTGCGGCGTGATGACTTGCAGGTAGCCGTATCTTTTCTGCACATTGCGCAGGAAGTGCTCCAGACGGTCTCTCAGCGCGGCGCCCTTGGGCAGCCACAGCGGCAATCCCGCGCCGACCCTCGGCGAGAAGCAGAACAGCTCCAGCTCCTTGCCCAGCTTGCGATGGTCGCGTTTTTTGGCTTCCTCGAGCATGGCCAGATACTCGTCGAGCATCGACTTCTTCGGGAACGTGATGCCGTAGATACGCGTCAGCATCTTGTTCTTCTCGTCGCCGCGCCAGTAGGCTCCGGCTACGGAAGTCAGCTTGATCGCCTTGATGTATCCCATGTGCGGCAGATGGGGCCCCCGGCACAGGTCGGTGAACTGTCCGTTGGTATAGAAACTGATCGTGCCGTCCTCGAGCCCCTCGATCAGTTCTACCTTATATTGGTCGCCTTTCTCGGTGTAGGTCTTCATCGCGTCGGCCTTGCTTACTTCGCGTCGCGTGATGGCCTCCTTGGTCCGGGCCAACTCCTCCATTTTCTTTTCGATTTTCGGCAGGTCGCCCTCGGTGATCGGGGTCGGGGAGTCCACGTCGTAGTAGAATCCGTTCTCGATGCTCGGGCCGATGCCGAACTTGATGCCCGGGTAGAGCGCTTCGAGCGCTTCGGCCATCAGGTGGGACGACGAGTGCCAGAATGCCTTCTTGCCTTCGGGGTCTTCCCATTTGTGCAGCTTGATCTGCGCGTCGGAGACGATGGGACGGTTCAGGTCCACGATTTCGCCGTTGACCGAGGCCGACAGCACTTCCTGAGCCAAACGCGGGCTGATGCTTTCGGCGATCTGCATCGCCGTCGTCCCCTCGGCGTACTCACGAATGCCGCCGTCGGGGAAAGTCACTTTAATCATAGTTTCGAAACTTAAGTATAATCGCGGTACAATACGAGCTGTACCTCTGCTTGTTCTTACTGTTGGCCTTCGGACTGCTCGGGGAGCTCCGAGGCCGACACGTCGGCGCCCGTCTCGCGCTTATACTTGCGCAGCGGGTTGGCGCTGATCTGTCGGTATATCCTGCGGCTGCGCAGCACGTCGATCGCCATGTAGATCGCCTCGCGCATCCCGTTTCCGCTGGCTATGCCTCTCCCGGCGATGTCGAATCCTACGCCGTGCGCCGGGCTGGTCCTCACGACGGGCAGGCCGGCCGTGAAGTTGACGCCTCCTTCCGACAGTGCCTTGAACGGGGCGAGTCCCTGATCGTGATACATGGCCAGTACGGCGTCGTATTTCCGATAAGCCGCGGCGGCGAAGAATCCGTCGGCGGGGAAAGGCCCGAACGCGAGAATCTTCTCGGCGAAGGCTGCTTGGATAGCCGGCGCGATGATCTGCTCTTCTTCCTGTCCGATCAGGCCTCCGTCTCCGGCGTGGGGGTTGAGGCTCAGCACGGCGATGCGCGGTTCGCGGACCGAAAAGTCCTGAATCAGCGCATGGCGCAGGGCTCGCAGCTTCGAGAGTATGCCTTCTTTGCTGATCGACGCGCTGACGGCCGAGACCGGGATGTGCACGGTGACGAGTCCGACCTTGAGCAGATCGCTGCACATCATCATCAGCGGCTCGCCGCTGAACTCCGAGGCGAAAAACTCCGTATGGCCCGTGAAGCGGAACGCCTCGCCCTGCACGTTCTCCTTGCAGATAGGACCCGTGACGACCGCGTCGATCGTTCCGGCCTTCAGGTCGGTTGCCGCAGCCTTCAGCGCGGCGACCGAGGCGGCTCCCGCCGCCGGCGTCATCTCGCCCGGCTCGACGCGCAATTCGTCGGAGCAGCAATTGACCAGGTTGACGCGTTTCGGATTGGCCTCGGCGGCCGATCCTACGATGTTGAAGCTGAGGTTTTCGGCTCCCTCGATCTGTTTCTTGTAAAAGCCGGCCGCCTTGGCCGAGCCGTAGACGACAGGCGTGCACAGTTCGCAGATGCGCGGGTCGCAAAGGCTTTTGACGATCACTTCGTATCCTATTCCGTTCGCGTCTCCGTGTGTAATGCCTATCTTTATTTTATTGTCGCTCATAATGTTCGGTTCGTTCGGTCGAATGTTTCCTCGCGGCGCGGAAGGCGGCGCGGCCGCAGCCGCGGGCTGCAATGGGCAAAGATACGAAAAACTATTGTAAATAAAATAGCTGGCGCAGTGTAACTTTTGCGGACGGTTTCCGTATTATATATAAAGCCGGAGCGTGCCGGCTCGAAAACGGTCTGTCCGATGAAAAAAGTCTGTTTCGTGTTCGTCCTGTTGCTGGTGGGGAGCGTAGCTTCGGCCCAGACGCGTATGGTTCGTCTGACGCGCTACGAGGGCCGGCCGATTACGGGAGTTTCGGCTTCCGGCGCTTTCGACGTGCGGCTGATCCGTTCCGACGAGACCCGCGCCGTGGTCGAGATCGACGAACGACACGAACCGATGCTTCGCTTCGAGATCGACACCTGCGGCGTCGTGCATGTGGGTATGGACGGCGGCGTTCGGATCGATTCCCGCCATGCGAAGCGGCGGCTTTACCTTTATCTGAGCGATTTGGCTTACATCCGTGCCTCGGGCGCTTCGGACGTGGATTGCGCCGGACTTTTCGAGAGCGGCGACGTGCGGATCGAACTGGGCGGAGCGTCCGATCTGGGCGGGCTCGAGCTTGCCGCAGCGGGTGTCGTGAGCGTCGAAGCCGGCGGGTCGAGCGATATCGACGCCTCGGTTCGCTGCCGTGAGCTCAACGGGACGTTCTCCGGTGCGTCGGACATCGTGCTGAGCGGATTCAGCGGGAATTTGTATTGCGATTTATCGGGAGCCTCGGATATGAAAGTGTCGGGCGCGGCCGGCATCGTTTCGGTCAAATGCAGCGGTGCTTCGGACTTCGACGCGGCCGGGCTCGTGACGCAAAGCTGCCGTGCCGAGGCGTCGGCTGCTTCCCGAATTGCGCTGGGACCCGTCGAGAAAGAACTGTCGGCCGACAGCGGCGGCGCATCGTCGATCACTTACCGGGGAAATCCGTCGTTGGGCTCGGTCGTTCATTCTTCCGCCTCGTCGGTGCGCCAGGCACATTGATCATCCTCTGATTTTCATATAATAAAAGTAGTTTAAGTAATTTGTTTAGGACGGACGGCCTCTCATAGCGGGAGGCCGTTTTTGTTTGGGCATCGTATATTTAACCCGTTTTTTGCTGGCGAACCGGATGAATGAATTACATTTGTTCAATCTATTTATCAATATCGTATTCAATGAAATCGTTCAAAATCGGGGATCTTACCGTAAAACTGCCTATTATCCAAGGCGGTATGGGGGTCGGCATATCTCTGTCGGGTCTGGCCTCGGCCGTAGCCAACGAGGGCGGCGTCGGAGTCATTTCCTGTGCCGGCATCGGGCTTTTGTATCCCCGTTTCTCCAAAGACTATCTGACCAACAGCATGATGGGGCTCCGCGAGGAGCTGCGCAAGGCGCGAGCCAAAACGCGCGGTATCGTGGGCGTCAACGTCATGGTGGCGTTGAGCAACTTCTCGGACATGGTTCGCACGGCGATCTCCGAAAAGGCCGATATCATCTTTTCCGGGGCGGGGCTGCCTCTCGATCTCCCTTCGTATTTGCGGGAGGATAGCACGACGAAGCTCGTTCCGATCGTCTCCTCGGCCCGCGCCGCCCGCGTGATATGCGAAAAATGGAAGGCGAACTACGACTATCTGCCCGACGCTCTGGTTGTCGAGGGCCCCAAGGCCGGCGGCCATTTGGGCTACAAGAGGGAGCAGATCGACAATGCCGACTACTCGCTCGAGCGCATCGTTCCCGAGGTCGTTTCCGAGGTCGGGCGCTACGAGGAGCTTTACGGCCGCCGGATTCCGGTGATTGCCGCAGGCGGCCTCTATACCGGCGAGGATATCTACCGGATCATGCGGCTCGGCGCGACGGGCGTGCAGCTCGGCAGCAAGTTCGTGACGACCGAGGAGTGCGACGCTTCGCCCACCTTCAAGCAGACTTACATCGACTCGTCGAAGGATGACATCGAGATCATCGCCAGTCCGGTAGGCATGCCCGGCCGCGCGATCGGCGGAGAGTTCATCCGTCGGGTGAAGGAGGGACTCATGCGTCCGAAGAAGTGCCCTTTCCATTGCATCAAGACCTGCGACTATACGAAAAGTCCCTACTGCATCATTATGGCGCTCTACAACGCGGCCAAGGGGAATCTTTCGAGGGGGTACGCTTTCTGCGGGGCGAACGCCTATATGTCGAAGAAGATCACCAGCGTCCGCGAGACGATCGAGTCGCTCAAGTCGGAGTTCGCCGCCGCCGCCTGCCGCCGCAACGGCCAGACGGCCGTGCTCTGACGTTTTCGGGCGGAGAGCTTCCGCAGGACCGTTAACCGAACAATATTCAGGGATGATGCGAGTCGTCTTTGGGTATTGTTTTTGTTTTTTGGAGTAGTTCGAAAAAACGTGTCATGGCAAGGAACATCGAAAGAAAAGAGTTTCCGGTGCTCGAAATGAGCTGCGCGTCCTGCGCGAACCATGTCGAGCAGACGGTCCGGCATTTGGAGGGAGTCGGCGAGGCTTCCGTCAATTTCGCTTCGAACACGCTGTCGGTCGCGTTCGACCCCGGGACGATCACGCCCGTTCAGATCCGCGATGCCGTTCGGGCGGCCGGCTACGACCTGATCGTCGACGAGCGCAACGGCGAGCAGCAGCGCGAGGAGTCCGAGCGTGCGCGCTATCGCCGGTTGCGTCGCGATATGGTCGGAGCATGGGCTTTCTCGCTGCCGCTCATGCTGATCTCCATGGCGTTCATGCACATGCCCTACGGCAACTGGATCATGCTGGCGCTGTCGTTGCCGGTGCTGGGTGTGTTCGGGCGCATGTTTTTCGTAGGCGGGTGGAAGCAGGCGCGTCACGGACAGGCCAACATGGATACGCTGGTCGCGCTCAGCACGTCGATCGCCTTTCTGTTCAGTCTGTTCAATACGGTCTATCCCCGGTTCTGGACCGAGCGGGGGCTGGAACCGCATGTCTATTACGAGGCCTCCTGCATGATCATAGCTTTCGTCCTGCTGGGCAAGTTGCTCGAGGAGCGGGCCAAGGGAAGCACCTCGTCGGCTATCAAGAAGCTGATGGGATTGCAGCCTTCGACCGCCCGCCTGTTGGCCGGCGGCATCGAGCGGGATGTTCCGATAGCGACATTGCGCGCAGGGGATCTCGTGTCGGTGCGTCCCGGGGAGAGGATTCCGGTCGACGGCACAGTCGAAAGCGGCGAATCGTTCATCGACGAGAGCATGATTACCGGCGAGCCGCTGCCCGTCGATAAGAAGCCCGGCGACCGGGCGGTTGCCGGAACGATCAACGGCCGGGGCTCGTTCGTGCTGCGGACGACCGGGGCCGGCGCCGACACGCTGCTCGCGCGGATCATACGCATGGTACAGCAGGCGCAGGGCAGCAAGGCTCCCGTGCAGCGCATAGCCGACCGTATCGCTTCGGTGTTCGTGCCGACGGTCATCGGGCTGTCGGCGCTGACTTTCGTGCTTTGGCTCGTCATCGGGGGAGAAGCCTATTTCTCGCATGCGCTGTTGTCGGCCGTTTCGGTGCTGGTGATCGCCTGCCCCTGCGCGCTGGGGCTCGCCACTCCGACGGCGCTGATGGTGGGTATCGGGCGCGGGGCCGAGAATCAGATCCTGATCAAGGACGCGGCGGCGCTCGAGCAGATGTGCCGTATCGACACGATGGTACTGGACAAGACCGGAACCCTGACCGAGGGACGTCCCTCGGTTACGGAGTGGATCGACGTCGTCCCGCCGTCCGACGGACTTTACGATGCCGTCTATTCCGCCGAGATGAAGTCCGAGCATCCGCTGGCTTCGGCCGTCACGGCCTATCTGGCCGGCCGGGGCGCCCGGCGCCGGGAGGTGGACTCGTTCGAGAGCCTGACCGGTCGCGGCATCGCTTTCCGTTGCGACGGAGCGTCTTACTGGATCGGAAGCCGGGCGTTGCTCGAGACTCGCGACGTCCGTCCGTCCGTAGAACTGCTCGCGCGTATCGACCGTCTGGAGCAGGAGGGCGCGGGAACCGTATTCGTCGGACAGGACGACCGCTTGCTGTCGGTCGTCGTCGTCAGCGATCCGCTCAAGGAGACGACCCGCGAAGCGCTGGAGCAGCTCCGACGGCGGCATATCCGTCTGGTCATGCTGACCGGCGACAACCGTCGGGCCGCCGCTGCGCTGGCCGGGCGGTTGGGCATCGACGACTTCCGGGCCGAGATGATGCCCGACGACAAGGAACAGTACGTGCGACGGTTGCAGGCCGAGGGTCGTCGCGTAGCGATGACGGGCGACGGGATCAACGACTCGCAAGCGCTGGCGCGAGCCGACGTGAGCATCGCTATGGGGCGCGGGACCGATGTGGCGATGGACGTGGCGATGATTACGCTGATGAACTCCGACTTGTCGCTGCTGCCCAAGGCCTATGCGCTTTCGCGCAGTACCGTGCGCCTGATCCGCGAAAACCTGTTCTGGGCTTTCGTCTACAACCTGATCGGCATACCGATCGCGGCCGGAGCGCTCTATCCCCTGTGCGGGTTGTTGCTGAGTCCGATGTTGGCCGGAGCCGCTATGGCTTTCAGCTCGGTGTCGGTCGTTGCGAACAGCCTGCGTCTGAAATGGAAAAAACTTTAAACGATTATCCGATGAAAAAGAGATTCAAGACCAACGCCAAGTGCGGAGGATGCGTCGCCAAGATCGGCGAACAGCTGAACAAAATGGCCGAGCCGGAAGAGTGGTCGATCGACCTTGCCTCGCCGGAGAAGTTGCTGACGATCGATACCGACGAGCCCTCGGAGGCTGTCGTGCGAGCCGTTTCCGAAGCGGGTTTCAAGGCCGAGCCGCTCGATTGAGGCGCAGCCTGTCCGATGCTTTCGGCCGTGTGCCCGTTCGGATCCGGGGCCGAGACGGATTAGAGGTCCGGGTATTCCACGACCCGCGTCTGCGGAGACATGGAGTACCCGGACTTTCGTATGCCCGTCGCGTATCGGTCGGTTTTCGTTTCAGTCGGTCTGGTTCCTTGTCTTTCCTGCCGGATTCGGCCGGCCGTGCATAGCGGGCCGTTGTCGTCGTTTCGACCGGAGGCAGGGCTTCTCCATCCTTTCGGCTGCGTATGGCCGGCTGTGCGGGACCGTCCTTCGGGCGTTTGGGTACGCCGCGCGGAGTCTGCCGGAGAAACGTTCTTCCGTACCGTCCGAACATCGGAAAAACTGCCGCTTCGCGTTTCGCGCGGCGGATCCGTTGCCGTCGCGTGCCGCGTGTGTTTTCTGTCCGGACGGGAAAACGGGGATCGGCTTTCGGAATCGGGTAATTGTATACTTTAAATGTACCATGCATATTTGTCTCCGGATTTCTATAATCTGTCAGCCGCGGCATGTGGCTGCAGCTTGCGTATCCGGTTAGGCTGCTACTATGAGATTTCCTTCGTCGGAAGTGATTTCATACGGGGAAAAACCGGACGTATCGGAAACTCGAGAGCCGGTACGGTCAACGGATATAATTGGGGCGGAATTATTCTCATGCTTTTCCATGTTCTCGCATCGCCGGACCGGGTTGTCCGTGTCGGTAGGAGTATTTCTGACCGGCGCGTATTTCGGGAAGGGCAGGGAGCCCGGTTTCGGCCGGGAAAGCGGGCGTCGTCCGGCCGGGAAGCGCTACTCGCTCCTTTGCTCGTCGTTCTCGGTCAGTTCGCGCAGCGTGTAGACCAGCGGGCCGGCGAACGCTTCGCGGCGGTACGGGCACTCCTCGACCGAGCAATGGTTGCAATGGCGTTCCTCGCACGGGTCCGAGTGTACCGAAAAGAGTACCCGGTCCGAGAAGCTTTGCTCGATCACCCGCTTGAGCTCCTCGCAGGCCTTGTGCCCCTGCCGGACCGTATAGTACCACGGCAGCGTCAGGTCGCAGTCGATATAGGCGTAGCTCCCGTAGCGGATGATTTTCAGGTTGTGGATGTCGATCCAGTCGGGACGGGGACGGCGCGATACGGTTTCGAGCATTTTTTCGAGGTATCGTTCGTCGGCCGTGTCCATCAGGTCCGATGCCGTTTTGCGCAGGATCGAGATTCCGGTCCATGCGATGATGCCCCCGAAGAGCATGGCCAGCGCGCTGTCGATCCACCCGATGCGCGTTACGTAGAGCAGTACGAGGCCGGCGACCAGCCCGATCGTCGAATACGTGTCGGATTGGAGATGCCTGCCTCCGGCTACGAGCGCGACCGAGTCGTAGCGCCGCCCGGTCCGGATGCTGTAAAGGCCCAGCAGGTAGTTTACCGCTCCCGCCGCCGCTACGATCGCGATGCCCGTGTCGAGCTGCTCGATCTGCGAGGGTACGAACAGCCTGCGGATGCCTTCGTAGACGATAGCCGCTCCGGCCAGCAGGATCAGCAGGCCTTCGATCGAGGCCGAGATCAGCTCGATCTTGCCGTATCCGAACGGATGGTTGCGATCGGCGGGTCGGGCGGCTCGGTACAGGCTGTAAAGGCTGATCAGGCCCGCCGTTACGTTGACGATACTCTCCATCGCATCGGTCAGCACACCGACCGAATTGGTCAGGAAATAGGCGGCGAACTTGCCTGCCATCAGCATGACCGAGCACAGTACGATGCGTCGCTGCACCCGCTGCTTGACCTGTTCTTTTTCCCGGATTTCCATAGAACCTTGATTCCGTAGGCAAAGATAGCGTTTCCATATCAATAACCATACGGAATATCGGGGGCGTGGGGCGGCCCGCTTTACGGCGGCCGCGCCCTATACCTTTTGTTTCGACGCGCAGAGAAAGCGAGCGCGGAAGCGTTCCGTTGCGGTCGGGGAGCGACGGTTTTCCCTGCTGGCGTTTTGTCTGGCCGTTTTATTGCATACCTTTACGATAATCGTCGTGCACGGCGATTCTAAAGGAGAATGCGTTATGAAAAGAATTGTTTTGCTCCGTCACGGAGAGAGCGAGTGGAATCTGCAGAACCGGTTCACGGGATGGACCGATGTCGATCTGACCGAGCGGGGAGTGGCCGAGGCCCGCGAGGCAGGGGAACTGCTCGGCCGGGAGGGATTCTCTTTCGGCAAGGCCTATACTTCCTATCTGAAGCGGGCCGTCAAGACGCTGGATTGCGTGCTCGACCGCATGAATCTGGACTGGATTCCGGTCGAGAAGACTTGGCGGCTGAACGAAAAGCATTACGGCATGCTGCAGGGACTCGACAAGAGCGAGACCGCCGAGCGGTACGGCGAGGAGCAGGTGCTCGTCTGGCGCCGCAGCTACGACGTGGCTCCCGATCCGATCCCCGAGGACGATCCGCGCAATCCGCGCTTCGAGGCCCGCTACCGCGAGGTGCCCGACCGCGAGCTGCCGAGAACCGAGTCGCTCAAGGATACGATCGAGCGGACGATACCCTATTGGAAGTGCATCCTGTTCCCCTCGCTGAAGGATTACGACGATCTGCTGGTCGTCGCTCACGGCAACAGCCTGCGGGGTATCGTCAAGCATCTCAAGCACGTTTCCGACGGTGAGATCGTCCGTTTGAACTTGCCGACGGCCGTACCCTACGTTTTCGAGTTCGATGGCGGGCTGAACCTCGTGCGCGACTATTTCCTCGGCGATCCGGAGAAGATCCGGAAGATGATGGAGGCCGTCGCCAGTCAGGGAAAAAAGAAGTGACCGGAGACTCTCGTCCTCCGGAAATGCGACAATAGATGAAAATGCGGGGTCAGTTCCGACCTCTCTGAAACGAATTTGGCTATGAATACGAAAATCGAGAAAATTCTGGGAAGCGAGGCCTCTTTCTACCTCGATCATGTCTGCCGGAAGATCGGCAAAAGACTGATCCATGCGCCCTCGTCCGATACGGTCGACCGGCTTTGGGTCGGGACGGACCGCAACGTGCGTACGCTCTGTAGCTTGCAGACCCTGTTCGGACACGGCCGGCTCGCCGGGACGGGCTACCTTTCGATCCTTCCGGTCGATCAGGGCATCGAACATACGGCAGGCGCCTCGTTCGCACCCAATCCTCTTTATTTCGATCCGGAGAATATCGTTCGCCTGGCGATCGAGGGAGGCTGCAACGCCGTAGCGTCTACTTTCGGCGTGCTGGGTGCCGTCGCGCGACGGTACGCACATCGGATTCCCTTCATCGTCAAGCTGAACCATAACGAGCTGGTCAGCTATCCGAACACCTATAATCAGGTGATGTTCGGTACGGTCGAGGAGGCGTGGAACATGGGAGCCGTCGCGGTCGGGGCTACGGTCTATTTCGGCTCGCCCGAGAGCCGTGCGCAACTGGTCGAGGTGGCCGGGGCCTTCGAGCGTGCCCACGAGTTGGGCATGGCGACGATTCTGTGGTGCTACCTGCGTAACGGCGCGTTCAAGAAAGACGGGAGTGACTACCATGCGGCGGCCGACCTGACCGGTCAGGCCGATCATCTGGGCGTGACGATTCAGGCCGATATCGTCAAGCAGAAGCTGCCTTCGGGCAACGGAGGGTTCCGGGCCGTAGGGTTCGGCAAGACGAGCGACGCCATGTACGACCTGACGACCGACCATCCGATCGACCTGTGCCGCTATCAGGTGGCCAACGGCTACATGGGGCGTGTCGGTCTGATCAACTCGGGCGGCGAGTCGCACGGGGCGGACGATCTGCACGATGCCGTCGTGACGGCCGTGGTCAACAAGCGGGCCGGAGGCATGGGGCTGATCAGCGGCCGCAAAGCGTTCCAGCGCCCGATGAGCAAGGGTGTCGAGCTGCTCCATGCGATTCAGGACGTTTATCTTGACGGCGATATCACGGTGGCTTGAGGCGAACGGCGCGGGACGAGGATCAAGCGCCGCTCATGTTTTTCTTCGCCCGTTACGGAAACGGCATGCGGAGCGTTTCGGGGAGGCTTTCGGTCTCCCCGAAACGTGACCGGCGTACGCCTGCCGCGTCCGGGCGGCGGCCGGCTCAGGCATGGAACATTCGGAAGACCGTCGGTCGAACCTCCGGCTCCGGATGCGGAACGGCCGACAGTCCGGCTCGCCGGCAGGCGAGCGAGGGGCGGACAGAAAAATAATTCGGCTTAGAGGCCTCCGAGGGCTTTGCGGAGGCATGTATCGGTTCCGCTTATCGATGTATAAATATATATGATCGATATTTTTACGATGATAATTATTTGTGATATATATTTGTTTCCGAGAAGGAACAATCACTATAAACCGAATAAAAACAGAAAACTATGGAACCGATTATCAATTCCAGTCTTCCTGAATTCAAGGTTCAGGCATTCCACAACGGCAGTTTCAAGACCGTCAGCAGCGACGATGTGAAGGGCAAGTGGGCGATCTTCTTTTTCTATCCGGCCGACTTTACGTTCGTCTGCCCGACCGAGCTGGTCGATATCGCCGAGAAGTACGAGCAGTTTCAGGCGATGGGCGTTGAGGTTTATTCCGTGAGCACCGATTCCCATTTCGTACACAAGGCATGGCACGACGCCTCGGACAGCATCCGCAAGATCAAGTATCCGATGCTGGCCGATCCGACCGGAGCGCTGAGCCGGGGCTTCGGCGTGATGATCGAGGACGAGGGTATGGCCTATCGCGGTACGTTCGTCGTGAACCCCGAGGGGCGGATCAAAATCGCCGAAATTCACGACAACAACATCGGGCGCAACGCCGACGAGCTGCTGCGCAAGGTGGAGGCGGCCCAGTTCGTTGCCTCGCACGACGGCGAGGTGTGCCCTGCCAAGTGGAAGAAGGGCGAAGCTACGCTGAAGCCGAGCATCGATCTGGTCGGTAAGATTTAGTTTTTCGGCGAGCGGTCGGACCGGCCTTCCGAAGCCGGTCCGATCCGTTCTCCGTCGGATTTCGGTTCATGAACGATTCAATACGATAGAGCCATGCTGGATGCATCCCTCAAGGAGCAGGTCCGCTCCATTTTCTCCGGCCTCAAGGCCGATTATATGTTCGATATGGAAGTTGCGCCGCAACACGAAAGCCGTGGCGAGCTCGTCGAGCTGCTCGGCGAGGTAGCCTCGTGCTCCGACCGGATCGCTTGCCGCGAGCGCCCGGGCGAAGGGTTGCGCTTTTCGCTGCTGAGGAACGGTGAGCCGACCGGGATCTCGTTCCGGGCCGTGCCGACCGGTCATGAGTTCTCGTCGCTGCTGCTGGCCGTGCTCAATGCCGACGGCCAGGGCAAGAACTTTCCCGACCGGAGCGTCTGCGACCGGGTCCGGGCGCTGAACGGTCCGATCCGCCTGACGACCTATGTGTCGCTGACGTGTACGAACTGTCCCGATGTCGTGCAGGCCCTCAATGCGATGGTTACGCTGAATCCGGGCGTAGAACACGAGACGGTCGACGGGGCGATCCATCAGGCCGAGGTGGCCGCGCTGAACGTTCAGGGCGTTCCGTCCGTTTTTGCCGACGGCGAGTTGCTGCACGTAGGACGGGGCGATTTCGGCGAGTTGCTTGCGAAGCTGGAGGCCCGCTACGGGATCGATGCCGCGGGAATCGAGGCTGTCGAGCGCCGTTTCGACGTCGTTGTGCTCGGGGGCGGACCCGCCGGCGTTTCGGCCGCGATCTACTCGGCCCGCAAAGGACTGAGCGTGGCCCTCGTGGCCGAGCGCATCGGCGGGCAGGTCAACGAGACGGTCGGTATCGAGAACCTGATTTCCGTTCCCGAAACGACCGGTCGCGAGCTGGTCGGTCGGCTCGCGGAGCATCTCGGCCGTTATCCGGTCGAGGTGTTCGAGCACCGTCGGGCCTCGAAGGTCGAGGTAGCGGACGGACTCAAGAGCGTGGCGACTGCGACCGGCGAGCGGTTCGTGGCTCCGGCGCTGATCGTCGCTACGGGCGCCCGCTGGCGACGCCTGAACGTGCCGGGCGAGCGGGAGTATACGGGGCGTGGAGTCGCTTTCTGTCCGCATTGCGACGGACCGTTCTACAAGGACCGTCCGGTCGCGGTTGTCGGAGGCGGCAACTCGGGCGTCGAGGCGGCCATCGATCTGGCCGGCATCTGCTCGCATGTGACCGTGCTGGAGTTCATGGATTCGCTGAAGGCCGACGTCGTGCTTCAGGACAAGTTGCGGAGCCTGCCGAACGTCGTGGTGTTCACTTCGGTGCAGACGACATCCGTCGAAGGCGACGGCTCGAAAGTGACCGCCGTGCGACTCAAGGACCGTGCGAGCGGCGAGGAGCGGACGATTCCGCTCGACGGCGTTTTCGTGCAGATCGGACTGTCGGCCAACAGCGACCTGTTCGACGACTTGCTGGAGCGGAACCGGGCCGGCGAGATCGTTATCGACGACTATTGCCGGACGGGCATTCCCGGCGTTTATGCGGCGGGCGATGTCTCGACGGTTCCTTACAAGCAGATCGTCGTGGCGATGGGAGAGGGAGCGAAAGCCGCTTTGTCGGCTTTCGACGACCGGGTTCGCGGCGTGATCGGGTAGAGAAGAGCCGCACGGAAAGTCCGCTTCCCGCTGGCGGGGCGAGCTCCCGGATGGAAAGATTGAGCATATCGGCTGTCGAGGAGTTGCAACCCCTCGATAGCCGATACGTTTTTCGAACGCTCCGGATTTCGGACGACGAGCGAGGAGACACCGGCGGGATATCTGACCGGAATTCTGAGAGAAGGGGCGTGGACGTTCTGCTCTTCCGGCCGTATGCTGCCTTTGTTTTCTTCAGGTTTGCACAGCCCGTCGAGCTGCGGCCGCATCTTCGGACACCGTATGTTTGGTGATGCTTTGGCGTGAATACGGTCTTTTCTGCGATTTTGTCGGGCGTCTGCCGGAGGCGCTTCGAGGAGGCTCGTGCTTTTGTGCGTATGCTTGCAGGAGGGCGTCGGCCGTTCGAACATGGGTTGTGGAAAGTTCGGGAAAGGGGCTATGCGCTCGTTCGGAGCGAATATCCGTTCATGTTGTAAAAGCAAGGCGTAAGGTAACAGGGTGTAGGGGATGCCGTATCGGAGTGCCTTGTGGTGCGGGACCGTGCAACGGTCGTAAATGCAGAAACGGGTTGTGATTTATATCGCAACCCGTTTCTCTGTGGAAGCACAGGGATTCGAACCCCGGACCCTCTGCTTGTAAGGCAGACGCTCTGAACCAGCTGAGCTATGCTTCCTTCTTCATGCAACCCGTTGTTTCCCGATTGCGAGTGCAAAGGTAGGTAAAATATTTTTACTTCCAAATATTCGCTCGCTTTTTTTCTCCTTTTCTTTTGAAAAATGATCTTTTTCGGGAAATCAGGGCCACGCGACGGAAAAAACATGCCGGCCGGACTCGAAACGATATGCGACCCGAAGTCCGTAGTAACGTCCCACTGCATTGACCAGCGCCAGTCCGAGCCCGGTCGATCCTTCTTTTTTACTTCCTTGGTAAAAGCGCTCGAAAATGCGCTCTCCGTCGAGCGACGCGTCGCCGTCATTGGCTACCGAAAGCGTACGATCCTCTATGTCGATTCGGATGCCGCCGCCCGCCGCCGTATGGATAAAGGCATTCTTGACCAGATTCGCCACGAGCACCGATGCCAGCGACTCGTTCATCCGAACCGCGAGCGGTCCGGCGCAATTCACCGAGCATGCGATGCCCCGCGATTCGTATATCTCTTCGCAAAGAGCGACTTGTTCGCGAACCAGACCGGCTATATCGACTTCCGTACTCTCGGGGAACTGCCCGTTGTCGATCTTCGTCAGAAGCAGCAGGGTTCTGTTGAGCCGTACGATGCCGCCCAGCGTCCGTTGCATCTGGAACAGCTCGCCCATTTGCTCTTCCGTGAGCTCGGTCCGGTCCAGCAGCCATTCGAGCCGGTTTCCGAGCACGGCCAAAGGCGTCTGCAACTCATGAGAGGCATTGCCGATAAACTGCTTCTGCCGATCGAACAGCTCGTCGGAACGGTCGGCGGCCCGTTGCGCCGCTTCGTTGAGCCGGCGGAATTCCGATATGTTCGTATCGTCCGGAACCGGAGGATTGTTCCTCCCGGGCACGTAGCCGTCGAGCCAGCGAAGCAAGGCATAAAGCGGACGCATGCTGCGGTGGAGAACCCATACGGTCACGCCGACGATCGTAACCAGCAACAGGAAGTAGAGGGAAACGACCCACCCCAGAATCGTCTCGAGCAAATCGTCCTTTTCGAACGTAGGAGTGGCTACCTTCAGTTCGAAATAGTTCCCGTCCCGGTCCTGAAACACGGTCGTCAGTATCCGGGCCGGCTCCGTCTCGTCCTTTTCGGGAATAAACACTTCGGCGTCATAGTAAACGATGCGGGGGTGTTCCGAAGCATAAGCCTCGTCGACCGGAGCGATCGAATAGCTGTTGTTCGAACCGCTGTTCAGTGAGGGCAGCGCGCGACCTGCCAGCATCCGCGTGACGATCAGCTCCGAATAGTCTTCCAGGGCGTCGTCGGCCTCGTCGTTGATTTCGTCGACCATCGCTGCATAGAACAGCACGGCCCAAAGGGCCAGCAGCGGCAGCAGAACGAGCGAAAGGCGGAGCGCGATGCGATAGATCAGTTTCATGCGACAAGGGGATCAATCGGATTCGGATGCTACGAGCTTATAGCCGAACCCGTAAACGGCCTTGACCTCGATGGATGCTCCGGCTTCGGCGAGCTTGCGACGAAGATTTTTCACCTGGGCGTACAGGAAATGAAAACTGTCCGCCTGATCGGCGTGATCGCCCCATACGGCTTCGGCCAGCACCGTCTTGTCGACCAGATGTCCGGGTCGCTGCATGAAATAGAAAAGGATATCGTACTCCTTTTTCAGCAAAGAAAGTTCGCGGCCGGCCACCGAGACGCGCCGACTCTCGGGGTCGAGCGACACATTGCCCGAAACGACGGTCATATCTCCTCCGCTGCGGCTGCGGCGCAACACGCTTTTGACGCGGGCCAGCAACTCGGCCGTATGGAAAGGCTTGGCAAGATAGTCGTCCGCGCCACGGTCCAGACCGAGTACCTTGTCCTCGAGCGAGTCGCGAGCCGACACGATGATCACGTTCTCCTTGCGGCGCAGCTCCTTGATCCGCTCGAGCAGTCGCAGCCCATTGCCGTCGGGCAGCATGATGTCGAGCAGGATGCAGTCGTAGTCGTATCCGGACACGCGCCTGTCCGCCTCGGCATAAGTTGCGGCCGTCTCGACCACGTACCCTTCCTGCCGCAGCGCACGTTGCATGACCTCCCGGAGCGAAGGCTCGTCCTCGACGATCAGAATCTTCATACGGCAAATGTACGGAATTGATTTTGTAAAGAAATTGAAACGAAGAAATATCGGCGGTTCAAAACGGTCTTCTGAAAAGCTCTTCGGCCGCCGGATGTCCGACCTTCCGCAAGGCCCGCAAGACGCCGCCTATGTCCTCAGCCGCGCAAAAAAGCGAGTCATCAGTTCCTCGCACTCGTCTTGCAGAACGCTTCCCCGGACCACTGTCTTCGGGTGGAACGGCGAGGGCGATAGCCGTCCGGCGCCCCGTTTGGGGTCGGACGCCCCGTAGACGACAGCGCCCAACTGGCTCCAGAAACATGCCCCGGCACACATCACGCACGGCTCGACGGTCACATAGAGCTTGCATTCGGCCAGATACTTTCCCCCGACGGACGAGGCGGCGGCCGTGATAGCCTGCATTTCGGCATGAGCCGTAGCGTCCGACAGCGTCTCGACCAGATTATGTCCTCGACCGACGATGCGGCCGTTCCATACGACGACCGCTCCGACCGGGACCTCGCCCTGCTCGAACGCCTTCCGCGCTTCGGTTAGGGCCTGCCGCATGAAACGCTCGTCTTCGCTGAGTTGTTCGTCTATCATTTTTCCTTATAGGTTCGGACGCTCGAAAGTTGCGGTCCTCGGAAAACCGCAACTTTCGCGTGCAAACAAAAACAAAAATAGCCGAAATATCGGAAACCGGAACGTCCGGCAGCAAAATTATTCGCTGAAGTCCAGATTGCTGGGTTTAGGCAATGCGTCCCATCCGCTTTCGTTCGTCGTCGCCACGGAACGGTCGACCACCTCGAAGCTCAGGTCGCTGAACCAAATCTTCCCCGTACCGTCCAACAGAGCGCCGTAGGCTAAGTTGGTCGCCTGCTGCGGCACGTCGAGCACGATCTCGTACTTTTTCCATCCGGTCGTGCCGCGAACGGCCCGCCCATGCATATTGTCGAAAGCGAGCGACCGAGCGCCCTGTCCGTCGACGCGGAACCAGAATCCGGCCCAGCCGGCCACGTCCTGCGACTTCATGTAGCCGCTCATCCGGATCCGTTTGCCGGCGTACTCGGAGGGCAGGCACTGCTGCATCAGCGTTCCGAACCCGTCGATCTCCGGTTCGATCGACTGAATCGTGGCCGCATGGCGACCGTTCATCGTAACGGTAGGATCGGTTCCCATTCGATAGCTGTCCGGCTCGTTACCGGCTGAAAACCAGTTCTTCGGCACGTCGAAAGAGCACAATAGAACCACCAGGGCGACGAGAGTCGTCCCCCTCAAAACGTTCGTTTTCATGACGATAAGATTTTAATTATGCCTACTTCTTGTCGAGCGGTGTTCGGCACGTCCGCTATAAATCGCCTACGAGGATCCGACTGACCGACCGTTCTCGCCGCTCATCGGACGGTGACCGGCACGTTGCGATCGACCGTCTCGAAGGAGAGATCGGAAATCCATATTTCACCCGTACCGTCCAGCAGAGCGCCGTAGGCTAAGTTGGTCGCCTGCTGCGGCACGTTGAGCACGATCTCGTACTTTTTCCATCCGGTCGTGCCGCGAACGGCCCGCCCGTGCATATTGTCGAAAGCGAGCGGCCGAGCGCCCTGTCCGTCGATGCGGAACCAGAATCCGGCCCAGCCGGCCACGTCCTGCGATTTCATGTAGCCGCTCATCCGGACCCGTTTGCCGGCGTACTCGGAGGGCAGGCACTGCTGCATCAGCGTTCCGAACCCGTCGCCCGGCACATCGGTATCCCGCCGAATAGCGACCGTCGGCTTACCGTCTTTCGTTTCGTCCGGATCGATACCTATCCGGTAGGCCTCGACTCGCGTTCCCGCCGCGAACCAGTCCTTCGGTATCCGATTCTCCCCCCGAACGAATGGAGACGTCCCGCTATGGAGCCCGTCCGTTCCGACCGGACGTCCGAAAGCCAGTGCCGTGACGAACAGCAGCGGTACGTAAGCCAACGCTTTCCACCCGGACCGGCTCCGCACGCGCCCCATCATCCGGATACGTCTTTTCACCGAACAGTCTCCGTGAAATCCCGTTGCCTGAGCGAACAGTTTCTCGCCGACGCACTTGCGAATAACGAGCATCTGATAGGAGCGACGCTCGACTCCCTGGCCGAGCACGTAACGGTCGGCCTGAAACTCGTGAATCTCCCGCATGTCCCGGCGGATCAACCAAATAAAAGGATCGAACCACAGGACGACCTGGCACAGATTGAGAAAAAGCGAATCGAAAAGATGACCGAAACGACGGTGCGCATCCTCGTGGGTCAGTATCTCCTGGGAATTGTATTCGAAATCACGTTGGGATATGACCACGTAGCGTCCCAACGAACAGGCCGTCGTATCGTCCGGAACCACGATCAGCCGGCATTTGCCATGCTTCAGCGTCTTACGGCCCAGAATCAGCCGTATCGTAACGATCGCTTCACGAAACATTTTCACCAGCAAGAACAGCACTCCGACACTATACGCGAGGAGGAGCAAGCCGGCCCACGACAGCCCGGGCGCGGGGCGCTCGGATATTCCGTGCGGAGAATCGTTCGTTTCCCCGGCAACGAAGATCTCCGGTTTCCGCTCCGCGTCCGGCTTTCTTCCGACCTCAGAGGTCGCAACAGCGACAGGGGAATGAGCGGTCGTCGGGACCGGTACGGGCGACGGCAGCAAAGGCACTACGAACGCGCAGACCGCAATCAGCAGCAAGATAGCTCGGTTCAGGCCAAAACACGTCTCTTTCCTCATCAAAAGGAAATAGCATGCGTAGAGCAATGCCGTAACAGCCGACGCTTCCAGCAAATAGATCAGCAATCCGTTCATGGCTTCTCATTTTGAGATCCGGCTTCGACCTGCCGGATCAGTTCCTTGATTTCCTCGGGAGTGATTTTCTTCTCCTCCACGAACATGGACAATACGGAGAGATAGGAGCGATTGAAATACTTGCCGACCGCATTCTGCAGCGACATCCGGCCGAACTTCTCGCGCGACAGGAGCGGAAAATAACGGTAAGTCGTCCCGAAACGCTCGTGACCGACAAAACCTTTTTCTTCCAGACCCCGCACGATCGTCGATACGGTGTTGTAATGCGGCTTCGGCTCGTCCATATCCCGAATGAGATCGTGAACGAACAGCGCTCCCCGATCCCAGAACCGCTCCATAATCTCCTCTTCTCGATTAGTCAGATGTTTCATCTCGTCGACAGTTGGTTTACATTCGTTTCATAAGGCTCTCAATGCAAATATAACTATGTTTTTTAGTTTACAAACGAAAAATACATTATTTTTAACTATAAAATTTAGTTAAACAATTATTGTTTTGATAATCAGTGTAATATAATTATCGATTTCGCGCAAGATATTCCGATTCCTCGGTGCCGGTACGGTTCCGCAGCGGACATGAGCCGAAAGGTCGCTCGGTTCGGGCCGTGTGTTCCGCCATGCGTGTCCGGAAAAAAAACGGCCGGGAAGATTCCGGTTCGACTAAATTTGCTACCTTTGAAGTCCGTTTGCGGGCGTGCGGCGCCGACCGGGTATATCTCGCCCCAAAAGACAGGCTATGAAAAACGAAACGATGTACAGAACACACACCTGCGGAGAACTCCGCATGGAAAACCTGAATCAGACCGTCACGCTGGCCGGCTGGGTACAGAAAGTGCGCAACCTGGGCGCGATGACCTTCATCGACCTGCGCGACCGGTACGGCATCACGCAGCTGGTCGTCGAGGAGCACTCGTCCGCCGAGTTGCTCGAAACGGCCTCGCATCTGGGCCGCGAATACGTGATCCGCGCGACGGGCCGCGTCGTCGAACGGGCATCCAAGAACGCCAAGATACCGACCGGCGAAATCGAGGTGGTGCTCGAAAGCCTCGACGTGCTGAACGCTTCGCTGACTCCGCCGTTCACGATCGAGGATCAGAGCGACGGAGGCGACGAACTGCGGATGAAATACCGCTTTCTGGATCTGAGGCGCAATCCGCTCCGCAACGCGCTGATGCTGCGTCACCGGATGGCTCACGAGATACGTAACTTTTTGGATAGCCGGGGATTCCTCGAGATAGAAACTCCTTACCTGATCAAGTCCACGCCCGAGGGAGCGCGCGACTTCATCGTGCCGTCGCGGATGAACCCGGGCGAGTTCTACGCGCTGCCGCAGTCTCCGCAGACTTTCAAGCAGCTGCTGATGGTCGCCGGATACGACCGCTATTTCCAGATCGTTCGCTGCTTCCGCGACGAGGACCTGCGGGCCGACCGTCAGCCCGAGTTCACTCAGATCGACTGCGAGATGTCGTTCGTCGACCGCGAGGACATCCTGAACGTATTCGAGGATCTGGCCAAGTACCTGTTCCGGACGATTCTGGGCAAGGAGTTCACCGAAGCCTTCCCCCGCATCGGATGGACCGAGGCTATGGAAAAGTATGGCTCGGACAAGCCCGACCTGCGCTTCGGCATGACGTTCAACGATCTGAGCGAAGAGGCCCGGGGCAAAGGATTCGGCGTATTCGACTCGGCCGAGTATATCGGAGCGATCTGCGCCGAGGGCTGCGCCGGATACACGCGCAAGCAGCTCGACGCCCTGACCGAATTCGTCAAACGTCCTCAGATCGGAGCCAAGGGCTTGGTTTACGTGCGCTGCGAAGCGGACGGCAGCTATCGGTCGAGCGTCGACAAGTTCTACGGACAGGAGGACCTGGCCCGGTGGGCCGCCCGATGCGGAGCCAAGCCGGGCGACCTGCTGCTGATTCTGAGCGGTCCGAAAAAAAACACGCTATCGGCCTTGTGCGAGTTACGGCTGGAAATGGGCGAGCGGCTCGGACTTCGTCCCCACGACCGGTTCGCGCCGTTGTGGGTCGTCGATTTCCCGTTGCTCGAATGGGATGACGAGACGCAGCGTTACTATGCGATGCACCATCCTTTCACGTCGCCCAAGAGCGAGGACCTCGCGCTGATGGACACCGATCCGGGTCGCGTCCGTGCCAATGCCTACGATTTCGTCGTGAACGGCGTTGAGGTCGGCGGAGGCTCGATCCGTATTTTCGACTCGGAGCTCCAGCAGAAAATGTTCCGCGTACTGGGCTTCTCGGCCGAAGAGGCCGAGAAGCAGTTCGGTTTCCTGACGAACGCTTTCAAGTACGGCGCCCCGCCCCACGGAGGCATCGCTTTCGGGTTCGACCGCTGGTGCGCGTTGTTCGGAGGAGCCGACTCGATCCGCGACTACATCGCTTTCCCGAAGAACAACTCGGGCCGCGATACGATGATCGACTCGCCCTCGACCGTGTCCGACGCCCAGCTTGACGAACTGTCGCTGTCGGTCCGCGTGCCGCAGCGGCACGCATAGCGTCTCTCTGTTTCCCTGACGAGGAAAAAATCCGAAAACAGCACGATGCTCCGGTCCGAAGCCGGGGCATCGCGCTATCTGAAAATGCCCGCAATCGGGCATCTGCCGGAACGTTTCGAAGTCGAACCTGCATAAGCCGTTTCGCAAGATTCAGCCGAATTCATGTCCGCCCGAGATGTCAGGCTCTTGCTTATCGGGACCGACCCTCCGCGGTCTCGAAACCGGTCTTGGCGAACAGACCGGCCAAATGATCCTTTTGCCGGCGTTTCATGCGGCTTTTGACTGCGAATACGGACAACCGTTTCCATCCGCCGCAGCGAGACGGTCATGAAAAAACGGGCGACATTTTTTTCAGAAGGCCCTCCGTTTCAAATTCGTTACAAAATCGTTGCGGAGCTTTGTCCTACCGAACAAAGCGAAGTTTAACCCGATAAAATTTGAAACGCTATGAAAAAGTTCTTATTTCTCGCGGCCGCCCTGCTGGCCCTCGGAATTTCCACCGCGTGCGCCGACAGCGACCGCCCGATCGACGTGGCTCAGCTTCCCCAGAAGGCGCAGCAATTCATTCAGAAGCATTTCGCCGGCGAAAAAGTCGCTCTGGCCAAGGTGGAGCGCGATTTTCTGGAAGTCCGCTACGAGGTGATCTTCACCGACGGCGCGAAGGCCGAGTTCTACAAGGACGGCGAATGGAAAGAAGTGGATTGTCGTTATTCGTCGGTTCCCGCTGCGGTGATCCCCGCGCAGATCGCGCAGTACGTGTCCGGACACTATCCCGATGCGTCCATCGTGCAGATCGACCGTGACAAGCACGACTACGAGGTCAAACTCTCCAACGGATTGGAACTGACGTTCGACCTGAAGTTCAATCTGGTCGATATAGACGACTGACGCCGTGCGACGACGGAATTACGTACATACCCGATACTGAATGTGAGAAAGTTATGAAAAAGTTCGTTTTCATTGCAACGATAGCCTGTGCGGCATGTATGCTGTACGGATGCGACAAGAGCGAAGACGGAGGCGGTCCGGCGGTAAGTCCCCGGGCGGAAGCGGCTCTGTTGGCGAGATACCCTGCGGCAACCGATGTCGTATGGAGAACCAGCGGCAATTATTCCGTGGCCGAGTTCAGTTTGCCGGCTGTGCGCGCCGCAGTCCACGGCGGGCGGGACCACGCTGCCTGGTTCGATGACGGGGGCGAGTGGTACATGACCGAGACGGATATCGTTTTCGGCTCCCTGCCGTCAGCCGTGCAGGCGGCGTTCCGCGACAGCGAGTATGCCGGGTGGCGGATCGACGACGTGGATATGCTCGAGCGCGAAGGTGTCGAAACGGTTTATGTGATCGAGGCGGAAGGCCGGTCCGGAGGCCGGGAGACCGAGGTCGATCTCTATTATTCTTCTGACGGCGTGCTGGTTAAGAAAGTCGTGGACGCCGATTCCGACTACGATTACGGCGATTACATTCCCGCACGGCCTACCGGTGAAGTGGAGAGTTTCGTACAGACGCGTTATCCCGGGGCCCGGATCTTGGATGTCGAGCGCGAGAACGGCATGACCGAGGTTGAAATCCTCGACGGAACCGTATGCCGCGAGCTGCTTTTCGACGCGACGAACTCGTGGGTGCATACCAAGACCGAGCTGAATGCAGGGAAGGTCCCCGCGTCGATCATGCAGGCCCTTTCCGCTTCGGAATATGGCGGGTATCGTATCGATGACGTCGATCGCTACGAGACTCCGCAGAAGGAGTTCTATCGCTTCGATTTGGAGTCGGCCTCCGGCGACGTGAAGATCGACATTGCCTTGGACGGGACGCTGAGCGTCGTGACGCCGGAGATTTCCGGGCCCGGAACCGGGAACGGTTCGATGCTGGACGATGCGGCTGCGCGGTTCATCGCCGAAAAGTATCCGAATGCCCTGGTTCGGGAATTCGATTGGGACGACGGCTTGCTCGAAGTGGAAATTTACCACGAGGGTAAGGAAAAAAGCGTTTGCTTCGATGGGGCCGGCCGGTGGGTGAAGACCGAGTGGGACGTGAGGCTTTCCGAACTGCCTGATGCCGTAAGGACGGCCATAGCCGGGTCGCAGTATGCGTCGTACCGCGTGGACGATATAGAATACGTGCAGACGTCCGGGACCGAATATTACCGGATAGAGTTGGAACGAGGCGATTCCGAGGCGACGCTGCGCGTCGATGCGAGCGGAAACATGCTGTGAGTTGTCTGAGGACTTCCCGACATGATAATAAGGGAGGAGTCCGACGAGTCGCTCTTTTACGATTTCACCCCTGTCAGCATGATTTCTGACAGGGGTGATTTCTATTTTAGGGACTGGATGAACAGCCTCTCGGTCGGTCCGCTCCGTTTGTCCGGTTCCGGCGCACGGGCAGACTCGTCGTTTCGGGAAGCGGCCTGTGCCGGGAATCCTTGCCGTCCCTTGCCAAGGGAAAATCGGTGCGGAGAGAAGGGCCGGCCTATTGCTGTGCAATGAAAGCCTCCAGACGCTTGACCGCAGCGGCCGATGCTTCTTCGCTCGGCTGAGGCGCTTCTTCGGGGATCGCTCCGGCTACCAGATTCAGGCAAAGGTCGAATCGCTCGGCAGCGAGCGCCGCGTCGATCAGGGGCTTGACCAAGGCTTCGAGCAAGCTTCTCAGCGGAAGGCTACTACCTCCCAAAGACAACTCGAAGCTCGGATCGATCATCGAGATAACGGTAGAGAGCAGGCCGAATACCGGAGCGGTTTGCTCCTTGCTGACATATACGGTCATCTTGTCGCCCTCCTTCTTGAAATAGAGCGGAATACCCACCGTTGTGATCGTTCCCGGATCGAGCGGGCCGAGTTGAGCCTTGCTCGGATCGTTCTTGAGCATCAGGTTCAGGTTCGGTACCAGATAGAGGGCGCCGTCCTTTACGTACCATTTGATCGCGTTCAGCGGGCTATGCACGAAGACGGGGCTGATCTGTTCGCCGCTCAGGGCCGGCATCATGTCGTTCAGCAGGTTGGAGTTGTAGGTCGCCGTCAGGTTGCCGTCCGCCTGAAAGTCAATATTGACGACGGCCATCGAGCCTTTGAGCAGTGCGCCCAGAATCTGGACGATGAATTGCGAGCCGCTGATGTCCTGCTCCGTTTCGATCGAGATGGGGGTCAGCGTGGCCGTACCGAAGTCGTCCGTTTCGAGGTTCAGGTTCCACACGCCGATGATGTCCGACTTGTAGGTCGGGGTCAGATTCAGCGTCAGCCGGCCGTCGCGCAGCTCGCCGCTCAGCGTGATGTCGCGCGAGGCGTTGCTGCTCGTGCCTTCGAAGACGTTGAACAACGGCGTGGTCATCTTCACGTCGGTGAATGTCAGGCCGGTTTCGCCCGGGACCGCATAGTCGGGAATCGAAATCGTCAGCTGGTTGGCGTCGGAGCCGCTGATCTGGGCCGTTTCGCCCGAGAGCAGCAGGACGCTTTGGCCTCCCACGTTGATCTGCAGCTTGTCTCCGGTATAGGAGCCTACGGCCTCGTCCAGCGGAACGGAGTAGTTGGCCGTTGCATTGTCGTCGTCGCATGCGGTCATAAGAAGCGCCGCGCACAGAACGGGAAGGGCAGACAGGAGAATTTTTTTCATGTTGAATTTTTAAGTTAAGTTTAATTAATGATGGTGCTCGTATGCACTGTTTGTTTCCGTTTTTCGTCGTTTACGAGTGGATGACGATCCTGGCCGAGGAAGGTTTTCCGATTTTGTTATTATTGTTTATCCGCTTCATAACGAGAATATTCCTTGCTTTTCGATTCCGAATCGCTAAAATGTACAACGCCGGCGGGACCGAAAAGTTACAGCCGTGCGCTTTTTCCGTTTTTTATTTGGAAAAGTGAAACCATGTGGATTATCTTTGCTCCATTCCCCGTTTTCGTCCGAATGCGGGGAGCGTGAATTTAAATGCTCTTCTATGAAAAAAATTTTTACTCGCATCTTCCCTCTGTCGCTGTTGCTGCTGAGTTCCTGCATCAAGGGAGAACCTCGCAATACGGAAGCCGACATCGTCCGTTGCATTCTTCCCGCCGATATACTCAAGTCGGAGCCGACGATCGACGACAACAGCGTGCAGGCTTTCGTCGTAGGTGGCGTGGATATGAAGAAGCTCGCGCCGGAATTCGAACTGACTCCCGGCGCGACGATTTCGCCCGAGTCGGGCACCGAGCGCGATTTCACCGAGGACCAGCAGTATACGGTTACTTCCGAGGACGGAGTTTGGCAGAAAACGTACCGCGTGAGCATCACGCAGTCCGACATGCAGACCAAATACGACTTCGAGAACTGGAAAAAGCAAGGCAGTTACGTGATTCCCTATGAGATCATGGGCGATCAGATCCAGAACATCTGGTCGTCGGGCAATTCCGGCTTTGCGCTGACCGGCGGCGGCGGGTCGTACGACAAGTTCCCGACGGCCTATACCGAGGAGTCTCACTCGGGCCAGTGGGCGGCCAAGCTCGTTACGCGCGCTACCGGAACGTTCGGCGTCAATCTGAAGATGCCCATCGCGGCGGGTAACCTGTTCATCGGTACGTTCGACGGTATGAGCGCGACGAAAGATCCGATGAAAGCGACCCGTTTCGGAATGACTTTCGGCCGCGAGCCCCTGCGGCTCACGGGCTATTACCGTTATCAGTCGGGTGGCGACATTACCGATGAGAACAACCAATTGGTGGTTCCCGCGCGCCGCGACTCGTGCAATATCTACGCCGTGCTTTACGAGACCGACGATGAAGTGGAGTGCCTCTATGGCGACAACGTGCTGACTTCTCCGAATCTGGTGGCGGTCGCCTTGGTCGATCAGCCCGAGGAGACGGATGTATACAAGAAGTTCGATGTCGAGTTCGAGTATCGGAAGCCGTACGATCCGCAGAAGTCGAAGGAGTTCAAGTACAAGCTGGCCGTCGTTTTCACGTCGAGCCGCGACGGCGGCCGGTTCCGGGGCGCGGTGGGCAGCACGCTGTGGATCGACGACGTGGAGGTCGTTTGTCGGGAGCCTCTGGCCGGGGAGCAGTAAAATCCAGTGAATATGAAAAAAAAACTATATATTCTGTTGGCGCTGGCCTGCCTGTGCGGCACGCTTTCCGCGCAACGCAAGTTCGAATATCGGGTCAAGGCCGGATTCAACGTGGGCGGCGCGCTGCCGATTCCGTTCCCTGCCGAGATACGGAAAATCAAGTCTTATAATCCGACGATGGCCTTTTCGATCGAGGGCAACATCATGCGGCGGTTTACCGACAAGTGGGCCCTGCTGAGCGGTATTCGTCTCGAAACGAAGGGGATGTCCACCAAAGCGCGCGTCAAGAATTACGCGATGACGATGAATGTCAGCGTCGGCGACGAGCCGGGGGAGATCAGCGGCGTGTTCACCGGCATGGTCAATACGAAAGTCCGCAACGAGTATATCACGCTGCCCGTGCTGGTGCTCCGCGAGCTGTCTCCGCGCTGGGACCTGAGAGCCGGTCTCTTTTTCTCCTGCCTGATCGAGGGCGGCTTCGACGGGACCGCCTACGACGGATATATGCGCGAGGGCAATCCGGTCGGCACGAAGGTGGGCGTCGAGGCGGCCTCTTACGATTTCAGCAGCGACGTGCGCACGTTCAACTGGGGCGGCGAGATCGGAGCCGAGTTCGCCGCTTACAGGCATCTGACGGTGTACGCCGATCTGACATGGGCTTTCAACTCTCTTTTCCCGAAGGATTTCAAGAGCATCGGTTTCCCGATGTACAACGTGTATCTGAATATAGGCTTCGGCTACGTCTTTTAGCTCGGACCGTTCGGGCGGACAGCCCGGTTGTCCGGCAAAAATACGGAGGGCGTCTCACAAACGTGAGACGCCCTCCTGTATTTATATTCGGCGAGTCCGGACGAGTTTGCGGATTGCACGGCTATCGGTACGCTGAAAAGCCGTCGATCTGTCTGCCGGATCGGAGCCGGTCGTTGCAGGTTTTCCGGAATCCGCATCGCCCGGTCCGAAAGTTTGCCCGAAAGCCGGCCTCTTTCGGAATCAGTCGGCTGTCGTTAGTGCGATGTCGTCGATCTGATAGCCTGCTGCGCGCGACTCGAAGCGGACGATCAGATTTTTGGCATGGGGAATGCCGTCGCTCAGCGTAATCTGAGCCCATCTTTTATTGGCCGGGCGCGCGTCGTCCCCGATAATCAGCGGCGTGAATGTGCCGCCGCCGTCGCTGACGCTGACGGTCAGTTCTCCCGGCTTGTATCCCTGTTCCGAATTGGCGCAGCCGAACTGCAGGACCGGAGCGGACGAGGCCAAGGACGCGTTCAGGCCCGAAATAGTGAAATAGGCTCCCGACGAGTTGAATGTCAGATTGTTGCCTCCCGAAGCCCCGACGTAGGCGGACGACGGGTTTTGGGCCGATACCGTGACGCCGGCTCCGGCATATTCGGCTTCGGCATACGACCAGCCGGTGAACTTGGCTACCTGAGTGGCTGTGGAGACCGTCGCTGCTCCCATCGTCTCGAGGTAGTCGATCCGTCCCGACGGAAAGAGTATCTGTACCTGCTCTTCGGTTACGTCGGTGGAGACGGTGATGCTGACGCTCAGCCTGCCGGAGGTCGGCTCGGGTGTGTCGTCGATTTCGATGAGATAGAGTTTGCGGGCTTCCAGCGTGAGTTCCTGTTCGTACTGCGCTTCGCCTGCCGTCACGACGAGCGTCGCGCTGCCCGGCAGGAAGTAGCCGGTCCGTTCCGCGTCGTCGCCTTCGAAGTTCAGGATGCCCTCGATTTGCCGGACGCTCGCCGAGCGGACCGGATGCGCTGCCGCGAAGTCGTCGGTATAGGAGATTCGCACGCCCGCGTTGGTCTGGGCGCAGGAGACGGAGGCCTCGCTCTGCTTGCCGACGCTGATGCGGGTTGGGGCCGATCCCCCGTAGACCGGCGTGTCGAATTGCGGGGTCTCGAACGGTTCCGAGTAGGCGGTCAGCAGGTAGTCTCCCGCCGTCAGTTCGATCGGATCGGGAGTCTCCCCGATAGGCGATATCGTCCGGACGATATCGCCGTCGCGCGAGATTTCGAGCGTGAATGCGGTCGCATCGCTGCTTTTGGTCCGGCTCACCGTGACCGACGGATCGACGTCGAGACGGATTTGCAGTCGGCCGGTTCCCTCTTCTGAGGCATGTTCCGAACACCCTGCCGCTGAGATCAGCAGCAGGGAAATGATTCCCAGTTTGTTCATCGTTTGTCGTTTTAGGCGGTTGCGGAAATAGTGGAGGATTCGGGGGCCGTGCGGTTGCCGGATAGGGCTTTCATAGGGCGTGGACCGAGCCGGGATACTTCCGGATCCGGAGATCCGATCGGGAGAGAACTTGCGCCGGATGCGCTACGACGAATCCGGATGCCGAGGCATACCGGGGCCTGCGTCTGCAGTCGGGTGATTGAATTGTGTTTCATAGATATAATAAGGATTTAGGTGAATTGTGGGATTCCTTATTTGTGAGCGCGATGCGCGTATTTCAAAAATAAATGAAAAAAATCGGAATTGCAAGTAATCCGTTCAGGCACACTTCTTTCCTCTCGGAGAACTTCCCCGGGCCGCTGCGAACGGGACGTTCACGGCGACCGCCGGCGGCAAATAGACGGAAGCACGGCGCGCCGGGACGAAATTTTGAGTAACTTTACGGCGCATCGCGCGAAGGGAGAGGATGGGGCCGTCTCCGGCGCGGGCGCAAACGAACGAAAGCTATGGAGCGCATTCTGTTTTTGGGATTGGGATACATCGGTCTTCCGACGGCGGCTCTCGCCGCTTCGAGAGACTTGGAAGTGGTCGGCGTGGACGTCGATCCGGCGATTGTCGGGAAGGTGAACCGGGGCGAGATTCATATCGTCGAGCCCGGCTTGGCCGAGGCGGTCCGCGAAGCCGTGTCGGCCGGGCGTCTGCGCGCGTCGCTCGAGCCTGTGCCCGGCGATGTCTATGTCGTGGTCGTGCCGACTCCGTTCAAGGGAAATCACGAGCCCGACGTGTCGTACGTCGAGGCGGCCACGCGCTCGGTCGTTCCGCTGCTCAAGGAGGACGATCTGTTCGTCATCGAATCGACTTCGCCGGTGGGGACGACCGACCGGATGGCGCGGCTGATTTTCGCCGAGCGTCCCGAACTGGAGGGGAAGCTGTCCGTAGCCTATTGTCCCGAGCGGGTGCTGCCGGGCAACGTGCTTTACGAGCTGGTGCATAACGACCGCGTCATCGGCGGCATCGACGACCGTTCGACGCGGCGCGCCATGGAGTTCTATGCCCGTTTTGTCGAGGGCAAGCTTCATGCGACCGATGCGAAGACGGCCGAGATGTGCAAGCTGACCGAGAATTCCTCGCGCGACGTGCAGATCGCTTTCGCCAACGAGCTGTCGTTGATCTGCGACAAGGCGGGTATCAATGTCTGGGAGCTGATCGAGTTGGCCAACAAGCATCCCCGCGTCCACATCCTCCAGCCGGGAAGCGGAGTGGGGGGGCATTGCATCGCGGTCGATCCCTATTTCATCACTTCGGAGTTTCCGGTCGAGTCGCAGTTGATCGCCAAGTCGCGCGAAATCAACAACTACAAGGCTTTCTGGTGCGCCGAGCGGATTCGTGAGGCCGTTCGCGGCTTCAAGGTGCGCGAGGGTCGTCCTCCGCGCGTGGCGCTGATGGGACTGGCTTTCAAGCCCGATATCGACGATTTGCGCGAAAGCCCGGCCAAGTACATCGTTTCCAAGGTGATGGAGGCCGAGGACGCCGACTATATGATCGTCGAGCCGAACGTGCGCGAGCATCGGGTCTATAAGCTGACCGATTATGCGGAAGCTTATGCGCAGGCCGACATCGTGGCGTTTCTGGTCGCTCACGCTCCTTTCCGTTCGCTGGCGTACCGGGACGATGCCGTGATACTCGATTTTTGCGGAATATTCAGAAAATAGACTTTATCTAATGAAAAAGGTGATGCTGGTTTTCGGGACTCGTCCCGAGGCGATCAAAATGGCCCCGCTGGTACGGGAGTTCCGACGGCATCCGGACTTTTTCCGGACGGTCGTCTGCGTCAGCGGACAGCACCGCGAGATGCTCGATCAGGTGCTGAGGCTGTTCGCTATCGAGCCCGACTACGATCTGAACGTTATGAGGCAGGGACAGGATCTCTACGACGTGACTTCCCGCGTGCTGACGGGCATGCGCGACGTGCTCGACGAGGCCTGTCCGGACGTGGTGCTGGTTCACGGCGACACGACGACCTCGACGGCCGCCGCACTGGCCGCCTTTTACCGCCGCGTTCCGGTCGGACACGTCGAGGCGGGACTGCGCACGCACGACATATACAGCCCGTGGCCCGAGGAGATGAACCGCCAGATCACGGGCCGGATCGCTTCGTATCATTTCGCCCCGACGGAACTCTCGCGCCGGAATCTGCTCGGTGAGGGAGTCGATCCCGGGAAGATTCTGGTGACGGGCAATACGGTGATCGACGCGCTGCATACGGTGGTGGAGCGGATCAGGAGCGACAGGGAGCTGGCCGGCCGGTTGGCCGGCGAGTTGCTTGCAGGCGGGTACGACACGGCGCGTCTCGACGGATCGCGCCGCATGGTGCTCATTACCGGTCACCGGCGCGAGAATTTCGGCGACGGATTCGTGCGGATATGCTCGGCGATCAAGCATCTGGCCGAGACTTATCCCGATGTCGATTTCGTTTATCCGATGCACCTCAATCCGAACGTGCGCCGGCCGATTCACGAGGCGTTCGGGAATTCGTCCCTGCCGAACCTGTTCCTGATCGAGCCTCTCGAATATCTGCCGTTCGTCTGCCTGATGGAGCGGAGCGCGATCGTGCTGACCGATAGCGGAGGCATTCAGGAGGAAGCCCCGGGGCTCGGCAAGCCCGTGCTCGTCATGCGCGATACGACCGAGCGTCCCGAGGCGCTCGATGCCGGAACGGTCCGCTTGGTCGGCACCGATTATGACCGAATCGTCGGGGACGTCAGCGCGCTGCTCGACGATCCCGAGCATTACAGGACCATGAGTCAGGCCGTCAATCCTTACGGGGACGGAAAAGCCTGCGGCCGGATCGTGCAGTTTCTGAAGTAAAACGCTTCCGGCGCCGATCGGCCGGTCGGATGCCGGCGCTTCGTCTTTGGAACCTTGAGCGAGCGATGAGGCGTGCGGTATGTGGTCGTTAGTTTTTGGAGCGCCGTTCCGGTTTTAGGGAGCGGCGCTTCGTCTTTCTCCCGAACATGCCGTCGAATAGTCGTCCGGCAGAGTATTCCGGCACCGATGATTTCCGGCGTCGAGGCTGGGGAGAGGATGCGGCGACATGCACTGAAGCGGGATTGCCCGTGCGTTGAGGAAAGCGGCGGCCGAACTCCGACCGGGTCCGTATCTTCGTTATAAGTTGCGTTCCGAGCGAATCCGTTCGAGCAGTCCGTCGCTGGCGTCCTCGATCAGGTCCAGTACCAGCTCGAATCCCGCGTCGCCCCCGTAGTACGGGTCGGGGACTTCCGTGCAGTCGGACTTCCGGCAGAAATCGGTCATTTTACAAATGGCGGCTCCGGACTCCGTTTTGCGGCCCAGTCTGCGCAACTCGCGCAGGTTGCGGTCGTCCATGCCGACGATCCGGTCGAAACGGTCGAAGTCTTCGGGCGCGACGGGCCGGGAGATCGAATCGAGGCGGTAGCCCCGCCGCGCGGCATGCGCTTTCATTCGCGGGTCGGCTCCGTCGCCGGCATGGTAGCCGATCAGCCCCGCCGAGTCGATCTCGAACCGCCCGGCGAGCCCGGCTTTTTCGACCCGGTCGCGGAAAACGGCCTCGGCTGCCGGCGAGCGGCAGATATTTCCGAGACAGACGAACAGGATCTTATACTTTTCGTTCATATTCATCGGGTTGTCTTGCGACCGGCCGACCTTTTCCCCGATCGGCCTTCGGTCGTTCCCGGCAAAGGTACGAAAAGTTCGCGAACGGTCCGGTGTCCGGTATCCGCGGAAGCGAGTCCTGCCACCGGAGAAGAGGAGTCAATAGTCGATGCGCAGAAAATCGCCCCGAACGTTGAATTCGAGATCGGTTCCGTCCGAAAGCTCGATGCCGTACCCGCGGCGGTCTCGGTCGATCTTGACGACCGGCCGATCGGGATAGTTCCGTTTCAGGTAGTCGGCGATGCGGAGCGGAATGATGCTCTGGGGTACGGTCGTCCGCTCGGCATCGATCTCGGTCCACTGGCCCCGACGGTCGAATTCCAGATCGGAACCGTTTTCGAGCAGGACGTCGTACGAATCGGTCCGGCCTCCTTCGCGGTCGATTTTGATCAGGGCGATCCGCGTGTCGGGAAAATGGGTCGCGATGAATTCGCGTGCCGTTGCGGGCAGTTTTTGCGGATCGGTCGTCCGGATCTCGTTTCCCGCCCGAAGCGCCGCCGAGACGGACATCATCGAGAGCAGTATGAACAGAAGTTTTTTCATGGCATTCCGGTTTTAGTCGGTTGTTGTCCGGTCTTCGTCAAAGTCGATGCCACACTTGCCGAAAAGCCGCCGGAGGCCGTATCCTTTGCGGTAAGCAATGAGGTTGCGGTTCCGGCGGCATCGGTCCGAGAGAGAGTTCCCGTCAATATTTCTCGAAGCCCAGAGGTTCGCCCGCGTAAAAGTCGAGAATCTTGCGGCGAAAGATGAATTCGAACTTGGCTTGCACCAGTTCCGACTCCGACCGCTCCATGCGTGTTTTGGCATCGTTGTAGTCGAAGATCGTCGAGCGGCCGGCGGCGGACTTCTCCTCCTCGTAGCGGAAGGCTTCCCGGGCCGCCTCGAGCGAGCGCGAGGCCGACAGATATTTCTGATAGGCTGCCCCGGCATTGTAGTACGACTGTTCGATCTCCTTGCGAAGCGCCTGCCGGGCTTCGGTCAGCGCCAGCTCCTGATTGCGGATGGCGATCCGGGCCGAGCGGATGTTGTTGCGTGTGGCCATCCGGTTGAAGATCGGTATGCTGACGTTCAGTCCGACCGATTCGCTTCCGTAGTTGCGGAACTGGTTTCCGAAACTCGCATTCATCGCTTCGTTACCGAATATGTGAAAATAGCTGGTCCCGTAGCTGGCTCCGAGCGAAATCTGCGGATAGCGGGCCGAGCGGGCCAGCAACAGATTTTTCTCGCTGTTCTGTAGTCGGTATTTTTCGGCCTGCACGCTCGGGCGGTTCCCGACGGCGTATTCGTATATGACCGAAGGGGATTCCATACTGCTCATCGCGCCGATCTGGATCGTCCCCAGCTCGGGCATTCGGATATCGAAGCCCGTCGCATCTTCTCTGTTGAGGGCTTGACTCAGGTCGAGCAGCGACAGGGTCAGGGTATTCCGCGCCTGAGTCAGTGTCAGCGAGTCCTTGGCCAGCAACGCGCGGCTCTCGTATAGTTCCGATTCGGGACTTTTGCCGCTTTCGACGAGCAGCCGGCTGCGCTCGATCTGAGCCATGCTCAGCGCGACTTGGCTTTCGGCCACGCGGACGAGCTCTTTGTTGAGCAGCGCCTGAAGGTAGAGCGCCGTCACGTTCAGCGAAACGTCCTCGCGGGCCCGGGCCAGGTCCTGCATCGCCGCTTGCAGGCTCAGCTTCTGGGCGGCGATGTCGTGTTTGATGCGCATGCCGTTGAACAGCGGGATGCTGGTCGATACGCTCAGGTTGGACGAGAATTGATTGACATTTTCGTAGGTATTGTTTTCTCCGATCGTCCGGCCGAATCCGAAACTGCCTCCGAGTCCTGCGTTCAGATTCGGCAGCCGGCTGTTGCGGGCCGTGTTCAGTTTGACGTCCTGATCTTCGGCGCGCAGGCGGAACTGCTGGATCGAGATGTTGTTCTCGACCGCGTACTCGATGCACCGATCGAGCGTCCAAGGCTCTTGCTGGGCCGAGGCTCCGGCCGCGGGAAGCGTAAGGACGAGGGCGGCCAGCATGGTTTTTCGTATGGTCATGGTTGTGCGGTTAAACGGGTTCTGAAATCGTTCGGTTACCGGTTATTTTATGGCAGGCTGTTTCGTGCCGCGCAGTTTCTCGCCTCCGGACAGTCCTTCGGTAACTTCGACGTTGACGCCGTTCGACAGGCCGAGCTTGACTTCCTTGCGCTCGAAGGTTTGGTCGGTAGCGGTCGAGTCGCTCGTAAGCAGGTTGACGAACGTTTTGTCGCCCTCGAACTCGACGGCGCTCTCGGGTACCGTCAGCACGCCGGCCCGCCGGTCGGTCACGATCTCCGCGTTCGCGCTGTATCCCGCCCGGACGAACAGATCTGGCGGTATCTGCGTGGAGGCTTTGATCTCGAACATGATCACGCCGTTCTCCTCGGCTCCTTTCGGGGCGATGTACTCCAGTACGGCGTTGAGCGCGACGTCCTGCAACGCGCCGATCGTCAGTTTGACGGGCATGCCTTCGCGCAGGCGTCCCACCTCCGTCTCGTCGACCTTGCCCCGGAAGATCATGTCGTTCAGGTCGGCGATCGACGCGATCGTCGTGCCGTCGTTGAACGTGTTGGACTGGATCACCGAGTTGCCGACCTTGACCGGCACGTCGAGAATCATGCCGGTGATCGTCGAGCGGATTTGCGTGTTGCTCAGCTCGGCGTTGCGGCTGGCTATGCCGTTCTGGACGATCTCGAGGTTGTCCTTGGCGTTCTGCATCTCTTCCTCGGCTTTCGAGAGGGTCGTCTGGCTCGTTTCGAATTCCTCCTTTGAGATCACGCCCGAGCCGTACAGCTCCTTTACGCGGTCGAAATCGCGCCGGGTTTGATCCAGACTGATCCTCGCTACGTTGACGCGCGACTCGGCGCTATTGAGCGTTGCCATTTCGGGGATCACTTTCACTTTGGCGATCACTTCCCCCTGTCGCACTTGCTCGCCCGCTTCCTTGTAGATTTCGGATATGATACCCGAAATCTGAGGCTTGATCAGAACCTCGTCGCGCGGCTCGACCTTCCCGGTCGCCACGGCCCGTTTCTCGATCGTGTCGGTCTGCGGAACGACGATCTGGTAGACCTCTTTGACAGGACGGGTCTTGTACCACAGGAATGCGAACGTGCCGCAGAGGATGAGCAGGAAAAGCACGCCCAGCGAAATTTTCAGAACCTTTTTCATTATTTCGAGTTTTTCGGTTTATGTTTCGTTTCTATTCTTCCCGTATGGCGTCGACCGGCTTGATCTGCATGGCCCGGTTGGCCGGCAGGATACCGGCGACGAGGCCGCCGGCGACCAGCACCGCGAGCGAGAGCATGCCGGTCGAGAACGGGATTTGGGCCCTCAGCGGGACCGGCATGCCGGGCGAGAGGAGCGTTTCGGCCGCCGACAGCAGTCCGACGGCCAGTGCCAGCCCGAAAACGCCGGCCACGAACGTCAGTACGAAAGCCTCGCTCATGATCTGCGAGATGATCGTGCGCGGCTTGGCTCCCAATGCGCGGCGAACGCCTATCTCCTGCGTCCGCTCGCGGACGGTCACCAGCATGATGTTGCTGATGCCGACGATACCCGCCAGCAGGGTGCCCAGACCGACGATCCATGTAAGGATCTTCAGCCCGCGAAACAGACTGTTGGCCATCTCGACCTGTTCGCTCATGTTCCAGATCATCACCGCTTTCGTGTCGTCGGGCGACAGCGTGTGGCGGCTGTTGACGATCTGTTTTATGCTCTCTTCGACGCGGGGAATGGGAACGCCGTCATAGGCCGCCACCGAGACCTGGTGCAGGCGCTTGCCCGTGTTGTACATCCGTTGCACTGTGCCGAGCGGGAGCAACACGGAGGCATCCGAGTGGAAACTTATGCCCACGTTCGATACGGCCGTCACGCCGACGACCGTCAAATAGGTGTTGTTCATCCGGATCGTGCGGCCGACCGGATTTTCTCCACCCGGGAACAGCTCCTGCCAGATTCGCTCGGTAATCACGCAGACCTTGCGCTGCTGCTCCATGTCGATTTCGTTGAAGAAACGGCCGAACAGCAGCCGTTGCGGCAGAATCTGCTGGAAACTCGGGGTATAGCCGACGATCGAGTAGGTTCCCTTGCGGTCGTTGCGGCTGAAATTGTAGGAACTTCCCCAGAAGATGCCTCCCACGGCTTTGATGCCCGGTATTTGGGTCTCGATGATGCGCATGTCGTCGTTGTCGAGCTGCCAGTAGCGTCCGGCCGGCAGTCCTTTGTACGGGATCGACGTCTTGCCGCCCCACAGGAAGCAGGAGTTCTCGTTCATGCCGTTCAGGTTGGCGTAAAGCAGGTTGCGAAGGCCCAGTCCGGACCCCATCATGACGGTCAGCATGAAGATGCCCCAAAAGACTCCGAAGGCGGTCATGATGCTGCGCTTGCGGTTTCGGTTGATGGTCTGCCAGATTTCTTCCCAGCGGTCTAAGTCGAACATGGTTTCCGTGGCGTGTAGTTGCGGTTCGGGTTGATTGGTTGCGGGTCGTTTATTTGTTGTGCCTCATCGCGTCGATCGCCTTGATACGTGCGGCCCGGCGAGCCGGAACGTAGCCTGCGATCATGCCTGCGACGATCAGTACGAGCGTGGCGCTGACGGCGGTCGACAGGTCGAGCGTGGGATTCTTGAACATGGAAAATTGGCTCGGCGAAGCGGCGGCGGCCCGGTCCATGAAAAAGTTGACCGCTTCCATGACCCCTACGCCGCCGATCAGTCCGACGTAGCCGAAGGCCGCCGTGATCAGTACCGATTCGAGCAGGACCAGCTTGACGAGCGACGACGGCCTGGCGCCCATCGCCTTGCGGATGCCGAATTCGGACGTCCGCTCGCGGACCGTCACGAGCATGATATTGCTGACGCCGACGATGCCGGCCGTCAGCGTGCCGATGCCGATGATCCAAATAAACAGGGCGATGCCGTGAAAAATCGTCATCGTCTGCTGGTAACTCTCCATGCGGTCGTTGATCCAGATCGCGCTCTTGTCCTCGGGCGAGAAGCTGTGCTCGGCGCCCAGACGGGTCCGGAGCTGCCGTTTGAAAAGGTCGCTCTGCTCTTCCGTATCGATACCCCGGACGGTAAACGAGATGGAAGCCACGTCCCGTTTGTCGCCCATGTATGTCAGCAGAACCGAGGAGAGCGGCCCGTATATCTGCGAAGTGTAGCTGTAGCTCAGTCCTTTGTAGGTTCCGACGACCGTATAGCCCATTTTGTCAATCTGTACCATCCGCCCGACGGGACTGCCTCCGTCTTTGAACAGGACGCGGCAGGCCAGATCGTCCAGTACGACCACCTTGCGTTTCTCCTTCACGTCGGTCTCGTTGATAAAGCGTCCTTCGACGATCTGGGTGCCGTCGATCGGCTGCGTTTGCGGAAGCACTCCGTACAGCGTGGCCGACGTGAACTCTCCTCCGTACGAGATATGCGCGTCGTTGTGCCATACCGAGGCGGTGATTTTGTCTATCCGGTCCGAAAATTCCGTTTTCAGGATTTCCATGTCCCGCTGGTTGATCTGGATGTGCCTCCCGCTTTGGAATCCCTTGTAAGGAACGGAGGTTTGCCCGCTGTAGATGAACATCGAGTTGACGGCCCGGCCGGAAAAATTGTCCTGCATCGCGTTGCGGAGTCCGTTGCCCGAGCCGAGCAACACGATCAGCATGAAAATGCCCCATGCGACCGAAAAGCCCGTGAGGAAAGTGCGCAGCTTGTTGCGGCTGACCGTCGAGAATATCTCCTGAAGCTGCTCTCTCATCGCCCGGGAACGGTTACCGAGCCGATCAGCCCGTCTTTGATGTGAATGATCTTGTCGGTCTGATCGGCCACTTCCTGAGCGTGCGTGACCAGAATCATCGTCATGCCGCTGCGGTTCACCTCTCTGAGCAGGTCCATCACCTCCTGCGACGTCTTGCTGTCGAGAGCGCCGGTCGGCTCGTCGGCCAGAATGATTTGCGGCCGGGTGATCAGCGAGCGGGCGATCGCCACGCGCTGCTTCTGTCCTCCCGACATCTCGTTGGGCATGTGGTCGGCCCAATCGCGCAGTCCGAGCCGGTCGAGGAACTCGAGGGCCATCGCGTTGCGCTTGCGGCGGGGCACTCCCTGGTAATAGAGGGGCAGCGCGACGTTCTCCATCGCGTTTTTGTAGCTGATCAGGTTGAACGACTGGAAAATGAAGCCGATCATCCGGTTCCGGTATTCGGCCGCCTTCGTTTCGGACAGATTCTTGATCGGCTTCCCGTCAAGGAAGTATTCCCCGCTGTCGTAGTCGTCCAAAATCCCCAGTATGTTGAGCAGGGTTGATTTGCCGGAGCCCGACGCTCCCATGATGGAGACCATCTCGCCTTCCCCGATTTCGAGGTCGATGCCCTTGAGCACATGGAGCGGCGAGCCGTTGTAATAGGTCTTGTTGATGTTTTCCAGTCTGATCATACTGTCCGCGAGCATTGGTTTGGGCGTAGGGTCCGAAGCGGGTCCGGTCGTTCGTTCCGCGCCGGGAGGGTTGAGTTTTCAGTTAAATGAACAATACAAATCTATGAAAAATAATAATATTATGCAATGCAAAGTAGTGTTAAATTTTAAATTTTATCGGTTTTAGTATATAACTTGTTCATGATGTGTGTTTTATGTTGTGTGAAGAAAATTCCGGGGACCGCTTGTACGGATGGCGTGCATGGACGAGGCCGGTTTATTTTTTTCGGGTTGAGAACGGAGTTTGTTGTGGCAGGACGTGCTTTTGTCGGATAATATTGCTATCTTTGATACGAACTAACTAACTTTATCAAACTCAATCCAAACTTTTTACCTGATGAAAAACACTTACTTCAAGCTTTCGGCCGTCCTGCTTCTGGCGGCCTTGCTGCTCGGAGGGGCGAGGCTCGGGGCTCAGTCGCTGATTCTTACGAGCGACGAGCAATTGAACGATCTGATGGATCCCGACAAGAAGCTCGATCTTTCGCTGGGTTATACACCCTACCATGCCAGTCTGCGCGACATCTGCGAGCAAGGCAAGAAACAAGGTTCCAAGCAAATGGTTTTCGCGTTCGACGAATTTTTCCGCCAATACCGCCAGCATGCGGGTACGGAGCGGCGGCTTACGCCCGATATGGACGAGTACGTCGAAAAAATCAAGTTTGTCAGCGACTTCGCCAAGAAGTACGACATCGGCCTTTGCCTGAGCCTGCTCAGTCCGCTCGAGCTGGGGACCGCCTACAAGAACCAGACGGGGCACAGCGGTCGCTGGCTCGCTTACAAGGTGGGCCTGCGCGACGGCAGTACCGGCAAGTTCAGCGTGCCGATCTGGGAGCAGCTCTACTGGACCAACAACAAGGGCAAGACGCCTGTCAAGCTCAAAGGGGTCAAAGCTTATGCCTTCAAGGAAAAGCCCGTCGGCAACAGTCCTTTCCGGGCCGTGAATCCCGACGAAATCGTCGAGCTGAAGGAGGTAAAATACGAGGCGATGGACACTTACGACTCGGATAATTTCGTTCCCGGCGTAGGCAATACCGGCAATCTGATGCGTCTGCTGCGCGTTTACGGCGAAGGCGGCGGGCTGGAAGGCTACGACCGAGTGATGGTGCTGCTCGAATACGAGACGCAGGAGATGGACTATTTCAACGAGGACGCGCTGCCGTTCCTCAAGGCGCTGATGAAGAAGTACCATGACAACGACATCAATCTGACGGCGCTCTATTCCGACGAGATGCACATTCAGCAGGACTGGTTCTACTTCAGCCACCACGAGAACGGCCAGTTTGCCGAACGTTATCTGACCGAGAGCATGGCCGACAAGTACCGCAAGAAATTCGGCCAGCCTTTCGACGACAAGTATATGCTCTATTTCGCTTACGGCGCTCCGAACTATCAGCCTACGGTAGAGGCCGTGGTCAACGTGCAATACGTGATGGGGGATACTCCCGAGGACATCCACCGTACTTTCCTGCTGCGCGACCGCTATTACCGGATGCTCAACGACGAGGTGGTCGATCTGTTCAAGGCGGCCAAGGACTATGCCGAGGAGCTGTTCGGACGCGAGCTGGAAACCAGCGCGCACGCATCGTGGGCCCAGAGTCCGACGATCGACTATTGGAACTACGAGAAGCGCAACGGCAGCGCGAACCAGTACGAGTATACCTCTAATTTTATATGGGGCAATACCGTGCATCAGGCTGCGGCCGCCTGCTACGACTACTTCAAGTGGAGCGAGTATCTGGAGCCGACGGGCAATGACTTCGCCGAAGGAGGATGGGCCGACCGCGACTACTACGGCGCTGCGATGGCCGCATCGATCGCGGTGGTGAACGAATATCCGGTGGCCTATGCGGCCGCTTGGGGCATGCCCGCCGAAGTGTACGACTGGAAGATGTCGGTCAACGACGCGTTCGGAACCAAGGCCGGCAAGCCGATGGACATGCTGACCGGGCATGTGACGCGCGACGTGGACGTGCTGATTCTCTATCCGATGAATCTGGTGGCCGCCGAGGAGCGCTTCGGAAGCTGGATGGCCCAGTACGGATATGCCAACTATCTGACGGCCGACAAGCTGCTTGCTATGGGCGAGGTGACCGCCGACGGCAAAATCAAAGTCGGCGACAAGACTTACGGCACGCTCGTGGCGATGTTCGAGGTTCTGCCCGAGAAGGGACTGCTCGATATGATGGGACGGCTGGCCAAGGCGGGCGGCAAGGTCGTTTGGTTCAGCGCTCCTCCCTTGATCGATAAGGCCGGCGGCAATTGCGCGGCGGCATGGTCCGAACTGTTCGGCGCGAAATACGAGCATGACGTCTATATGGGCGAAATGGCGCCGGGCCGCGTCGTGTCGTTCTGCAACGATTTCGCCGCGATTCCCCAGCAGACGGTGCTGACCGATTTTCTGGTCGACCGCATCTATCCGGTCGAGGCCGACGGAGCGCAGGTCGTGGCCAAGTGCGGCAATCAGGTGCTCGGTACGCTGAAAAAACTGCCCGGCGGCGGAGCGCTCTGCTATGTAGGCATGCGTCCGCGCGACGACCAGTCGCAAAGCCTCGGCTATGAGACGCGCACGCTGTTCGAGGTGCTCAACGCCGTGGGAGCCTATCCGGCGACAGGCAAGTTCGCCGGCGTCAACGACAATCCTTCCTATGTGTCGCGCACGACCGATTATTTCGCTACGTCGTTCCCCAACGGCGCGACGGCTGTCGTGAAACATTACCGCACGCATCCCGAGAGCTGGCCGGGCGGGTTCTCGCGCAATCGCGAGGAGGACGTCAAGGCGCTCGAGGCCAATCCGCTGCCCTGCGACAGAATGGAGTTGCGCGGGCTGAAAGTCAACGGCCATGAAGTGACTTACGACGGCAAGATTTCGATGGCGTTCCGCACGGGCGCCGACGGAAAGCTCGTGTCGTTCTTCGGCCGCGAGTGCGACGGCGTGACGATCGACGGCGTCAGATATTCGTTCAGCGAGCAGCCGGTGTCGCGGATCGTTTTCGCTCCGTCTTTGGCCGACGAGAAGGTGACCGAGGTGCTCGTCGAGGGACAGGGCCGCGTGACGCTGCCTTTGGCCGGAGGCAAGAAGAAACCTGTCGTGAAGCTCGGGAAAAAGACGATCAAGACGGAAGTAGCCGACGGGCAACTCGTACTCAACGTCGATCCGTCTATCTCGGGCCGCTGGTTGACCGTGCACAGGTAATCGCCGGGCGGGTATTCTGGCTTCGGACCGCAATGCGGGTCTGAGTGACAGAAAGCTCCCGTCGATCGAGTTGAACATAGAGCCCCGTGAGCTTCTGCTCCGGGGCTCTTGCTGTGACGGATAGGCCAAGGAACGTGCTTGCGTCGTGCGTTGGCCGGAGGCCGCTTTTCCGTCCGGGCGATAGCGGCCTTCGGTCCGATACGGTAGTCTTGTCCGTCGCAGATGTGCCGCATGACCTGCTTTTCATTCGTGCGGGGGGAGGTTCTGCCGTTCGGGGGAAAACATCCCGGATTACACAGGATCGGGTCCATAATCGCAGGAAAAGCGCATGGTGGAAGGCGTGTTCGAGTTTCGAGCGCGGGGATGTCGTCGCGTTCCGCATCCGGAGACTTGCGGCGTGTCTCTGTCAAGCGGCGATTCGATGCGTTTCTTCGATAGCGGGAGGAAATTTTCCGAGGGAACGATGTGCGAAGATAAAGAACGACCTTATGACACATGGGTTGCAACGAGCCGTCCTGAGCAGATTCGTATGTTAGGCTGTCCTGACGTATGCCCGTCGGAATGCCGGGCGGCCGGGTCAACGGGTCCCCGTTTGTTCGAGCGAGAGGGTCAGCCCGTCGCGCATCTTGAGCGTCGCATGCTTTCCCTTGCCTCGGAAGTCGGCTATGTCGTTGCCATATCCGTATCCGCTGCCGGTCGGGTATTGCGGCAGATCGAACACCGTGCCGTCGAGCGTGACTTCGGCGCGCCCGACCGAGAACTTGACCTCGACGCGGAACCGGCGGCGGCTCTTGCCGTCGGTCCCCTCGAATAGGGCGGTAATCGGGGCTTCGTCCTGTTCGTAGAGGGTTTTCCCGCGCTGTTCGATAATCCAGCGTCCGTTCGCGAGGCGCACGTTTTTCGTGTCGTCGTCCTCGACGTTCCAAGCCGATCCTCCGCCCGGAAGCATTCGGCGGTCGAGTATCTCTGTCTCCTGTCCGTCGGGCAGAAAAAGCTCGGCACGCGACGAGTCTTCGGCGAAAACGATGTACGCGGCCGTCGTAGCGTCCGGTTCGGCAGCCGGGGTCATTCGGATACCGGCCTCGAACGGGCGGATACACTCTTCGCGTACCTGCGACCAGACGTAGCCGGCCGACCCGATGCACCCGTGGGCGTCCCGGTCGGCGCCTATGGCGGCCGTTGCGGCGGCGCTGTCCTGTCGGCCGGTCCCGTTTTTCTCCTGACGGGCGAGGCATCCCGCAAGCGAGGCGGCCAGCGGAAAGCAGACGATCCAGAATCGATATTTCATAGCGTATGCGGGTTTTCGAGTCTTTTCGCTACAGTGTAGCAGTCGGGACAATGCTGCGCCCGAACGGGGAGAGGGCCATGCTCATCAGCTTGAAATGCTGCCTGCCGAACGGTATGCCGATAATCGTGATGCATAGCAGCGCGCCGAACAGCAGATGAGTCAGCACAATCCAGATTCCGCCCAAAAAGAACCAGATCACGTTCATCAGCGTATACAGGCAGCCCGCTCCCTGATCTGTCCGTACCGAGGTCTGGCCGAACGGCAGCAGGGCCAGCAATCCCAGCTTGAGCGCCTGAATCCCGAACGGAATGCCGACGATCGTCAGGCAGAGCGCCAGTCCCGAAACGAAATATTCCACTGCGACGGCCAAACCGCCCAGCAGTAGCCATACGATATTGCCCAAAAGGTTCATGTGTTTTGCGAGTCCGCCTTTAGGACGGAATGTCCAAATATACGGTTTTTTTCGTAATCCGGTGCTCTGCCGCAGACATGATTCCGGAGGCTTTTCGGCGTTGCGGCCGAAATCGGGGAGACGAAACGGATTCTGACGGCCGTGCCGAGGCCGTTCCGGCGACCGGTTCCCGGCGTTCCGCGCGAGGGATGCTCCGGGGCGTTCGGGGGCGTTTTATTCATTCCGTCGAGCTTTGTACCCGACCGTCGTACCGGAATTCCGCTGCCGGCACGTTTTTTTGTCTTTCCGGTCCGGCTTGCGGCGGCTGCCGGAGGAAGCGGGGCCGGTCGCTTTCCCTCGGATGCCTTGTTTTCGTCCGGTCTCCGAGCCCGAGACCGCCGGGATGTCCTCGTGCGCGGTCCGGTCCGCATGTGTGCCGATCGGTTTGCAGCCGAAGGTCCGGGCTTTTGCCGGGGAGGGATTCGGATACTGTCGCGCGAAGATTCTTTTGTTTCGATAATTTTGATTTATTTTGCACTGATTTAGCCGTTTTTTGGGACCCGGCGCGTGGTATACAATTTGCGATACCTTAGGAATCGAATTAAAAGAAGCGTTATGGAAAATACCAAAACCAGAGAGCAATCCGTTGATACAGACCCGATGTACGATAATCGCGAGGTCGTGACCGACGCCGAGGCGGAAATGGAGCGGGAGCAGACCGCTGACAATATGTCAGAAGACGACGCGCCCGAGACTGACAAATCGGCCGAAACTGCCGGAGCGCAGAGTGCGGGGGACGGCGCCCTTTCGGACGTCGAGCGGCAATGGCAGGACAAATACCTGCGTCTGGTGGCCGAGTTCGACAACTACCGCAAGCGGACGCTCAAGGAAAAGATGGATTTGGTCGCCTCCGGCGGCGAGGATGTGATCAAGTCGCTGCTCGGCGTGATGGACGACATCGACCGCGCGCTGGTGGCGATGAGCCAGACCGACGACATCGAGTCGGTCCGCAAGGGGATCGAGTTGATCCACCAAAAGCTGCTCGATACGCTCCATGCCAAGGGCGTGCAGGAGATCGAGGCGATCGGCAGCGAGCTCGACACCGATCTGCACGAGGCGGTAGCCAAGCTCCCTGTCGAGGATGACAAAAAAGGAAAGATCATCGATGTCGTGCAAAAGGGCTACAAGTTGAAAGACAAGGTAGTCCGTTACGCGAAAGTCGTTGTAGGAGAATAATTCGGATATGGCAACCAAGAGAGACTACTATGAAGTGCTCGGCGTGCAGCGCGGGGCCAGTGCCGACGAAATCAAGAAGGCCTACCGGAAGGCGGCCATCCAGTATCATCCCGACAAGAATCCTGGCGACAAGGAGGCCGAGGAGAAGTTCAAGGAGGCGGCCGAGGCATACGACGTGCTGAGCAACCCCGACAAGAAGGCGCGCTACGATCAGTTCGGCCACGAGGGTATGAGCGGAGCCGGAGGATTCGGCGGTTCCGCGGGCGGCTTCGGCGGCGGCTTTACGATGGAGGACATCTTCAGCCAGTTCGGCGATATTTTCGGCGGCCATTTCGGCGGCGGCTTTTCGGGCGGTTTCGGCGGCGGACGCTCGCGCGAGCGTGTCAATCGGGGTTCGGACCTGCGCATCAAGGTGAAGCTGACGCTCAAGGAGATCGTCAACGGTACGACGAAGAAACTAAAGATCAACAAGATGATCGCTTGCGATCAGTGCGGAGGTACCGGAGCGAAGGACAAAAGTTCCTATGCGACGTGTACGACCTGCAACGGATCGGGCTATGTGACTCAGGTGGTCAATACCTTTTTCGGTCGCACGCAGACAACCCAGCCTTGTCCCACTTGCCACGGCGAGGGACGCATCATCACGACGCCCTGTCCGAAGTGTCACGGCGAGGGAATTGTCCGGGGCGAGGAGATCGTCGAGATACGGATTCCGGCCGGCGTCGGCGAGGGCATGCAGCTGACCGTCAGCGGCAAGGGCAATGCCGCACGTCACGGCGGGGTCAACGGCGATCTGCTCGTACTGATCGAGGAGGAGCCCGACAAGGAACTCGTGCGCGATGGCAACGATCTGATATACAACCTGAATATAACTTTCCCTCAGGCTGTGCTCGGCGCTTCGGTCGAAGTGCCGACGGTCGACGCCCGGGCCAAGATCAAGATCGAGCCCGGTACGCAGGCGGGCAAGGTGCTGAGACTCCGCGGCAAGGGTATTCCCGACGTGAACGGCTACGGGCGGGGCGACATTCTGGTCGTCGTCAATATCGACGTGCCCTCGTCGGTAAGCGCTTCGGAGAAGGGCCTGCTCGAGCAGCTCGCTCAGACCGAGCATTTCAAGCAGGCGGGACAGAGCCGCGATATGAACATATTCGACCGCATGCGCAGCTTTTTCCGTTAGGACGCCGCGTCCTCTCGGCGGAGGCGGCAAGCCGTACCGACCAAGGAATAGATGGAGAACGACAAGATCAGAGTGTTGCCCGACGGGGTCGCCAACCAGATCGCCGCGGGCGAGGTGGTGGGCCGTCCTGCTTCGGTCGTCAAGGAGCTGATGGAGAATGCCGTCGACGCCGGCAGCACGGTCGTGACGGTCAACTATCGCGACGGAGGAAAGAGCCTGATTCAGGTCGTCGATAACGGTTGCGGCATGAGCGACACCGACGCGCGGCTCGCTTTCGAGCGGCACGCGACGTCCAAAATCCGCTCGGCCGACGATCTCTACCGGCTCCATTCGTTCGGATTCCGCGGCGAGGCGCTGCCCTCGATCGCGTCGGTCGCGGAGGTCGAGCTGCGCACGCGCACGCCTTACGGCGAGCTGGGAACGAAGGTCTGCATTCACGGCGGGCGTTTTCAGTCTCAGGAGCCGGTTCAGATGCCTCAAGGGACGCAGTTTTCGGTGAAAAACCTTTTTTACAACACGCCGGCCCGCCGTCGCTTTCTGAAAGAGGCTTCGGTCGAGGCCCGGCATATCCGCACCGAGTTCCAGCGCGTGGTCTTGTGCAATCCGGGGATTGCTTTCACCTTGTGCGACGGCGATGCGCCGCTCGTACAGCTGCCGGCGACGAATCTGCGGCAGCGTATCGTGTCGGCCGTCGGCGGGCGCGAGATCGCGAAGAACCTGCTCGAGGTCTCCGTCGATACGTCGATGGTGCGCGTCGAGGGATTCGTCGGCCGCCCGTCGGCCGCCAAGAAGACGAATCGGGAGCAGTTCCTTTTCGTCAACGGGCGCTACTTTCAGTCGTCTTATTTCCGCAAGGCCGTCCTGCAGGCTTACGACAAGCTGATTCCGTCCGATACGCAGCCGTCCTATTTTCTCTATATCACGATCGATCCCGAGCGGATCGACGTGAACGTGCACCCGCAGAAAACCGAGATCCGTTTCGACGACGAGCAGGCTTTGTGGCAGATATTCAATGCCGCCGTCCGCGAGGCGCTCGGCAAGACGGGCGTCGTGCCGCTGATGGATTTCGAGATCGATCCGTCGATCGACATACCGGTCGCGCGCAAGGGAGTGATCTATCGTGAGCCCGATTTGGGCGTCGATCCGTCGTTCAATCCGTTCGATGAGGAGCGGAAAACGTCCGGAGCCGACCGCCCTTTTTCGGCATACGGCCGCGGGCGCGAGTCCCGGGATCGGGTGAGCGACTGGGAGCAGCTTTACGAAGTGGACTCGCAGGCGATATTCCCGACGGACAAAATCGGGGAAACCGGCGCGGATCGGTTGGTCGAGTTCGACAGCGACGAGTTGGAGTACATCGAAGGCGGCGGGTCCGGTGCGGCTCAAGCGGCTTTCGATTGGGAGGCCGAGCCTGTCGTCGGCGAAGTACTGATGCTCGGAGGGCGTTATTGCGCGATCCGTCTGCGCGAAGGTCTGGCCGTGGTCGATCTGCCCCGGGCGTGGGAGCGGGTGCGCTACGAACGCTATTTGGGCATGCTCGGCAACGAGACCTCGGCGACCCAGCGGCTGCTGTTCGCCGAGACGGTTCCGCTTTCCGCCGCCGAAGCGTGCATCGCACGCGAGATAGCCGGGGATTTGGAGGCCGTCGGGTTCGATTTCCGGATCGGGGAGGAATCCATGACGGTGACGGGCATTCCGGCCGACCTGCCGGACGTCGGTGTCGGGCAGGCCGTTCGCGAAATGCTTTCCGAATTCCGCGAAAGCGAACGTTTGTCGCCCGACGACCGGATTCGGCGCACGGCGGCCGTGATGGCGCGCTGCGGAGCCATGACCTCCCGCGATGCGATGGACGCCGAGGCGGCTCGGGAGCTTTTGCGCGAATGGCTCCGTTGCGAAGGATTCAACTATACGCCCGACGGCCGGCCGGTGATGACGGTGCTGACCGTCGAAGAATTGGCTAAACGACTAAAATAGACCGAGACGATGAGATTTCAAGCTGCCTATTCGACCCCTCCGGTGGTCAAGAACCTGATTATCCTCAATGCCCTGTTCTTTTTGGCCGAGATGGTGCTGCCTGCCGGGGCGGGCGACTGGATGATCCGTCATCTGGGGCTGTTCTACTGGGGGAGCGGCAATTTCCAGCCGCTGCAGCTCGTGACGCACATGTTCATGCATGCGAGTCTGACACACTTGTTTTTCAATATGTTCGCGCTGTGGATGTTCGGCCGCACGCTCGAGTACGAGCTGGGCAGCAAGCGCTTCCTGCTCTATTACATGGTGACTGGCGTCGGGGCGGGTCTGTTGCAGCTCGGCGTGACATGGATCGAGGTCAGCTCGCTTGCCGATGGTGTGGCCTCCGGCACGGTCAGTCCCTATGTGCTTCAGTCCCGCATCCATGCCGTGACGATCGGGGCGTCGGGAGCCGTTTTCGGCGTACTGCTGGCCTTCGGCATGATGCATCCCAACTCGATGATCATGCTGCTGATTCCGCCCATTCCGATCAAGGCGAAGTATTTCGTGATCGGCTACGGCTTGCTCGAGCTGTATCTCGGCATGTCGGGCAGCCAAAGCGGCGTGGCCCATTTCGCTCATGTCGGCGGAATGCTTTGGGGATGGCTGTTGCTTCGTTATTGGAAGAAAACAGGTAAGATTTACTATTGACGCGACCGGAAGAAGGCGGAGCGCGCCGACGCATCGCTACCTGTCCGGCTGCCGGAAGCAGGATGCCGGGCGGAAGCCTCCGGCGAACGAGCGGTTATACGAGAGCCATGAGAGTACGCGATAAGGAGAAAAAGAGTGCGGGCATTCTGCTTGCGACGGCGGATGCGGTCGTCCTCGTGCTGTCGTTTTTGGTCGCGGCGGCGTTGATGCTTTCCTATCTGGCGCCTCACGTCGATCCTCGCCGGGCCGCGTGGTTCGCCTTTCTGGGCTTGGCGGCTCCGTTTCTTTATGTGGCCGACGTCGTGTTGGCGCTTTACTGGACGATGCGCTGGAGACCGGTCGCCCTGTTGCTGCTGTTTGCCGCGTTGCTCGGTCTGGGACATGTCTCCAAATTTTTCCGTCCCGAGCTGAGCCGGCGCTACGAGCAGCCTCGCGAGACCGGAACGCTGCGCGTGCTGAGCTATAATGTGGAAGGGTTTTTCGGCAAGGATTCGCTCGGCAAACGCGAAAATCAGATGAAGCGGATCGTCCGCTTCATCGCCGATACCGATCCCGATATCTTCTGCCTGCAGGAGTTCGAGTACAATCGGGTCAATACGCTGGACAGCCTCGAGTCGGCGCTCGGGGAGTGGAAGTACCGGGCGCTTTTTCTCGACAGCACGGCCGACCGTCGGCACGGGAGAGGACTGGCCCTGTTCAGCAAGTACCGCGTGATTCCGAGGGGGGGCATCCGCTATCCGGGCTCGACCAATTCCTCGATGTGGGCCGACGTGATCGTTCACCGCGATACGGTGCGGGTTTACAATAACCATATGCAAAGCACGCAGATCAGCGAGGACGACAAGCAGTTCCTCGGGGCCATGGCGGCCGTTCCCGACTCGGCGCGCGACGACCGGGCCAAGGGAATCGTGCGCAAGCTGGTCCGCAATTTCAGGGTCCGGGCGACGCAGGCCGATTCGGTGGCCGGCTTCATTCACGACGGCACGCCGAGGGTGATCGTCTGCGGCGATTTCAACGATACGCCGATGTCTTACACCTATCGCCGCTTGCGAGGCGATCTGACGGATGCATTCGCCCGCAAGGGCCGCGGAATGATTTACACTTACCGGGGATTTCTGGGCGTTTTCCGGATCGACTACCTGTTCCATTCCGACGATTTCGAAACGGTCGACTATGACAGCGAGCAGCCTCTGTGGAGCGACCACAATCCGGTGATCGTCGATCTGAAGCTGCGCCGGTAACCGTTTCTGCCTGTCTCGGGAAGTCCCGGGTTCATAAAAACGAAGAAAGTCATGATTCTCGACGCCGTTTCCCGTTTGGACCGCTATGCCGCCTTGAATCCGCTTTTTCTGCGCGCAGCCGAGTACCTGCGTCGCAGCGACCTGAACCTGATGGCCGACGGCCGCTACGAAATTTCCGGCGAGGATGCTTTCCTGACGCTGACCCGCTCGTCGTTGCGCCTTGCGACAGAGGCTCCTTTGGAGGCCCATCGCCTTTATGCGGACATACAGATCGTGCTTTCCGGCGAGGAAGGCTACGGCTGGAGAAGCATCGCTTCGTGCACGGCGCCGAGGGGAACCTATTGCGCCGAGCGCGACATCCTGTTCTATGACGACCGTCCCGATACTTTCCTGACGCTTCGGCCCGGCGGGATGGCCGTTTTCTTCCCGTCGGATGCCCATGCTCCGCTGATCGGCAGCGGGGAGGTCCGCAAGTGCATCGTTAAGGTCCGCTGCTGACGGAGACTGTCCGCCAGAGCCTTGCGGAAGACGGGGCGCGGCGGGTTGCCGACGGGTACGTATGCCGGCTGTCGCTTTTTTCGCCGGATTTCGTCGATCGGCGGATAGGCCGTGTCATGGCTGCGACCGGAACGGCTACCGGGTTTCACTGTCGAGGCGGGGTTACAACGAATTGCGCGGCTGCGTGAAAAAAACGGGCTCGCGGGACAACGGCCTGCGGTCGCAAGGGGCGGGCATAGTCCGGGCAGCCTTCCCGGTCTCCGGCCCGGCGGGTTCCCATACAAGGAGTTGGGAAAAGAATCGGAAACCGCCGTATGGAATCAATCATCGGCCCCACCGGGTCGAATAGTCTCTCAGCTCTTTTTGCAGCAGCCTGTGTTTGCCTTCGGTCATTCGATCGAGCAAGGCATGGAAGGCGGGGCCGTGATTTCGGTGCAGCGTATGGCACAGCTCGTGGATCAGGATATAGTCGATCAGCCGGTCGGGCAGTTTCATCAGATGGAGGCTCAGCGAGAGGTCGTTTCTCGACGAGCAGCTGCCCCAGCGCGTGCGGCTGTTGCGGACGGTCACTTTTCCGCAGCGGAATCCCAGTTCGCGGCACAGCTCGGCCACGCGTCCGGGCAGGTATTGCTGTGCCTCGATTCTCCACGCCTGCTCGATTCCCCGCCTGATCGCCTCCTGCACCGGCTCGTCGGCATAGTTCATATCGGCCGGGTAGCGTACCCGGATTAGTTCGCCGTCGATCCGTGCCGTTGCGGCGATGCAGGCGCACGGCTCCAGCCTCAGCGTATGCTTGCGGGTGGAGTAGGGCATTCCGATCGTTTCGTGCGGCAGCCGCGCGGCAAACCGGGCGCGCGTGCGCTCGGCCCATGCTTGCTTCTCGTCCAGAAAGCGCAGCGCTTCCCGTTCGTTCATGCCGCGCGGGATCGTCAGTCTGATCTCGCCGGAGGCCCGGACGCTGAGAGTCAGCCTGCGGGCGCGCTCCGAGCGGACGATCCGGACCGTCCCGAGCGAGGGATGTGCATACTCGGACATGCGGGGCGTGAGCGAGCTATTTGACTAGGTCGGCCTCGGCCGAGACGACCTTCCCGAAATCGAACCGCTCGACGGTCTGCTGCATCAGCGCCGATATCTCGTCGTTGCACGGATTGCCGATACTGCCTTCGTGCGTATGGTGCACTTGCCTCTGCGGCTTGAACCGACCCTGCTCGATGTCGAGCCCCACCCGGCGGTAGGCTTCGCGGAACGGCACGCCCGAAAGGACCAGATTGTTGACCGTCTCGACGCTGAACAGGTAGTCGTATTTCGGATCGTCCAGAATATGCTCTTTCACGCGGATGTTGCCGAGCATGAACGCCGCCATCGACAGGCAGCTTCTCAGATCGGCAATTGCCGGGAAGAGCACTTCCTTGAGCAGTTGCAGGTCGCGGTTGTAGCCCAGCGGCAGGTTCGTCGTCATCATCGCGATCTGGTTGGGCAGTCCCTGAAGCAGGTTGCACTTGCCCCGGATCAGTTCCCAGACGTCGGGATTCTTCTTGTGCGGCATGATGCTCGACCCGGTGGTCAGTTCGGCCGGATATGAAATGAAATCGAAGTTCTGGCTCAGGAACATCGTGTTGTCCATCGCCAGCCGCGCAAGCGTCGCGGCGACCGACGACAGGGCCTGAGCCGTCACGCGCTCGGTCTTCCCTCGGCCCATCTGGGCATAGATCACGTTGTAGTCGAGCGTGTCGAAGCCCAGCAGCCGCGTGGTCATTTTCCGGTCGAGCGGGAACGACGAGCCGTAGCCGGCGGCCGATCCCAACGGATTCTTGTTGCAGATGCGGTAGGCGGCCAGCAGCATTTCCGCATCGTCGACCAGGCTCTCCGCATAGGCTCCGAACCAAAGACCGAACGACGACGGCATGGCGATCTGCCAGTGCGTATAGCCCGGCATCAGCACCTCCTTGTGCTTTTCGGACAGTTGCTGCAACACAGCGAACAGTTCGCCGCATTGCCCGACGATTTCGCGTAGCTGGCGGCGCAGGAAAATCCGCAGATCGACCAGCACCTGATCGTTGCGCGAGCGGCCGCTGTGAATCTTCTTACCGGCCTCGCCCACGCGCTGCGTGAGCAGAAACTCGACCTGAGAGTGAACGTCCTCGACGCCTTCCTCGATCGTGAATTTTCCTTCGGCGATTTCGCGGTATATCGTCTTGAGCCCGCGTTGTACGGCGTCCAGATCCTCTTTGCCGAGCAGCCCGACCGCGTGTAACATGCGGGTGTGAGCCAGCGAGCCGAGCACGTCGGCTTCGGCCAGGTACAGGTCCATTTCGCGGTCTCGTCCGACCGTAAAACGCTCGACCTCCCGGTCGACGTCATTGCTTTTCTGCCACAGTTTCATATTTTCCGTATCGTTTTTTCTGTCGTTCGTCGAATGTGCCGTGCCGCTTCCTCGGGTACGTCGGCTTGATGTCCGTCCGTCGCGCGCACAGCGGTTCCCGGCGTACTTTCCCGTGCTCCGATATGCCCGTGCGCGATTTTTATGCCCCGAAACCGAACCGATACGTCGGCCGGAGTCTTGCCGGCCACCGCTGGGCCGATTTCCGGTGCGGACCGCCGTGTCCGTTTCTCTGCGAAGGAGCGGCGAGCTGCATCGGCCGGGAACGACGGCTTTCCTATCCGTTTTCAGTCGCTATGCAGGTCGTCGAAATGCGGTCCTAATTTTCCTACAAGATAGCGGAAAGCATCCGGATATACAAATCGATTCCCTCGCGGATTTCGCTCAGACCGACGAATTCGTCCGCGCTGTGCGACCGCGCGCTGTCGCCTACGCCCAGCTTCAGCGACGGGATGTCGAGCAGGGCCTGGTCCGACGTCGTGGGCGATCCGTAGGTCGTGCGGCCCAACGCCAGTCCGGCCCGGACGATCGGGTGGGCCGGCGGGATACTCGACGGCTTGAGCCGGGTCGAGCGGGGCGCGACCTCGCTTCGGACGTGGCGGCGGATCTCGTCCAGCACTTCCTCGTTCGTGTAGCGGTCCGTCACGCGGATGTCGACCGTGAACCGGCACTCGGCCGGCACGACGTTGTGCTGTGTCCCGGCCGAAATGATCGTAACGGTCATCTTGACTGCCCCGAACAGTTCTGACACCTTCGGGAAACGGTAACTCCGGAACCACTCGATGTCCTGCATGGCCTTGTAGATCGCGTTGTCGCCTTCCTCGCGCGCCGCGTGGCCCGAACGCCCGCGCGCCGTGCAGTCGACGACCATTAGTCCCCGCTCGGCGATGGCCAGCTGCATCTGCGTGGGCTCGCCGACGATGGCGAAGTCGAGCGGACCCAGCTCGGGCAGCACGCATTCCAGCCCGTCGCTGCCGCTGTTCTCCTCCTCGGCCGTGATTGCCACGCACAGGTTGTATTTCATCTCTTCCCGGTCGTAGAAGTGCCGGAAGGCCGCCAGCAGCGACACGCCGCTCGCTCCGGCGTCGTTGCTGCCGAGCCCGTAGAGCCGGTCGCCCTCGATAGCCGGATCGTAAGGGTCGCGCGTGTAACCGCTGTTGGGCCGCACCGTGTCGTGGTGCGAGTTGAGCAGGATCGTCGGCTTCGCGGGGTCGTAATGCCGGTTGAATGCCCAGACGTTGTTTTTCTTCCGATGCGTCTCGATGCCGCTGTCGGAGAGAAAAGCCGCCAGCCGCTCGGCCGTGCCCGCTTCCTCGCGGCTCGGCGACGGAATGCGGATCAGGTCGCGCAGCAGCGCGACCGCATCGCTGTAAAGAGCTTCCGTGTTCATGTCCGTATGTCGTTTCATGATCGAGTCTTTCTTCGTTCGGCTTCAGGCGCGAAGGCCGGAGTTCTCCTCTGCTTTCTCCTTCGCTTTCGGGGTGCTCGCGCCCGGTGCCGTTTGGAACTGTTTTCGCTTCGGGTTTGCCATGTTATTGATCGGCAGGTGTCAGCGTTTCGCCTTGTCTTTGTTTTGTTTCTGTTTCTGTTTTTCTCTCCCTCTCTGCGTCATGCCGGCCTTGTACAAGTCATTCGCAATCTGTTTTGCCTTGTTCTCGGCTCGTGCCGTTTCGGCCGGCCGCTCTCCGTTTCGGGCTTGCCGTATGGCCGATTTCGTATCCCGAGCGGGGCTTTCTGTCCTTTTTTCTCTGTTCTTTGTTCTTTTCCCTTGTGCCGAGGCTCGCTTCGTTCAAGTCGTCCGCAGCCCGCTGTTCCACGCTTGTCGTTCGTACCGTTTCCGGCCGGCTCCGTTCCGGATTTCGGATACGCCGTCATACCGTTGCCGACCGAAAAACGAGATCCTGTCCGGTTTCGAAACGGTCCGCTTCGGCTTGCAGAGGAAAGCATCGCGTCCGCCCGTACGGGCATGTCGGGAGCGCGGCTTTTTTCGGAGAGATATCGTCCGGCTATGCGTCGGACCGGCTTGTCCCTGTCCGCTGGCGTACGGCCTCGAACAGCATGACGGCCGCTGCGGCTGACACGTTCAACGACTCGACGCTGCCGCGAATCGGTATGGCCAGCCGCATATCGCACAACTTGAGCACTTCCTTCGATATTCCCGTGTCCTCGCTCCCCATCACGATCGCGGTCGGGCCGCTCAGGTCGGCCTCGAACAGCAGTTTGTCGCTTTTCTCGGTCGCGGCGACGATCCGGAACCCCTCGCTCTGCAATATTTTCAGCGTGCCTCGTATGCTGCCTGCGCGACATACGGGGATCAGGCTCAGCGCCCCGGCCGAACTTTTCATCGACTCGGCATTCACCGGGGCCGAGCTCTTGAGCGACGTGACGAGTCCGTGGGCTCCTGCGCACTCGGCGCTGCGGGCGATCGCGCCGAAGTTGCGCACGTCGGTCACGCCGTCCAGCACGACGAGCAGGGGCGTTTCGTCCTCGGGAATCGATTCGAGCAGCTCGTGCAGGCCGACGTACTCGATGGACGCCGTCAGCGCTACGGCGCCCTGATGGTTACCCTGCGCGAGCCGGTTCAGCTTTTCGACCGGGACCCACTGCACCCGGATCCGGCGCTGCCGGCACAGTTCGGCCAGCTCGCCGAGCAGTACGCCGTCGGCCCCTTTCTTCAGATAGACTTTCTCGATCTGCCTTCCGGCCTCGATCGCCTCGATGATCGGCCGCAGGCCGAACAGCATGTTCTTGTTTTCCATGACGCGGTTTTTCCTAATATTCCTTGCGGCCGGGCTCCGGTCCGAAGAGCGGGCTCCGGCGGCAGCGCCGGCCGGAGCCCCGCATTCCGGCCGCATGCGGCATTCCGGACCGGTGCGCCCTTTCCCGGCGGGATGTCCCGTAGAATCGGCCGCTCCGGCTTTCTATGCTTTCAGCGAATCCTTCAGGTTTTCGAGCGTGATGCTCAACTCCTCCCAGCGGTAGGTCTGCTTCGTCAGTCGCTCTTTCATTTCGTTATAGCGGGCGTAGACCGTTCCGTCGCTCAGGTCGATGCCGTGAGCCGCCGGGTCGGCCATTTGTCGGTCCAGTTCGGCGATTTGCTTCTCCAAGTCCATGATCTCCGTCTCGGCGCGCTCCACGTCCCGCTCGGCTTTGCGCAACTGTTTCTCGGCCTCGCGCTTGCGTTCGTATTCGGCCTTGCCCGAGACTTTCGGGGCTTTCGCGCCGGTATCGGCTGCCGGGGCTTTCTTCCGCTCGATTTCGCGCATCGAGGCGATCTGCCGGTCGCGCAGAAAGTCGTAGATGCCGCCCAGATGTTCCTTGACCGTTCCGTCGCGGAACTCGTAGACCCGTTCGACGAGTCCGTCGAGAAACTCGCGATCGTGCGAAATGACGATCACCGTGCCGTCGTACTTTTTGACGGCGTTTTTCAGGATGTCCTTCGAGCGCATGTCCATGTGGTTCGTCGGCTCGTCGAGCACGAGCAGGTTATACGGCTCGAGCATCAGTCGCGCCATGGCCAGCCGGGCCCGCTCGCCTCCCGACAGCACGCGCACCTTCTTGTCGATCTCCTCGCCCCGGAACAGGAACGCTCCGAGGATGTCGCGCAGTCGCGTGCGGATGTCGCCGACGGCTACCCGGTCGAGCGTGTCGAAGACGGTGAAGTCACCGTTCATCAGGTCGTCCTGATTCTGCGCGTAGTATCCGATGCGGACGTTGTGTCCGATGCGGACGCTGCCTTCGGTCGGCGTCAGTTCGCCGATCGCCATGCGGGCGAACGTCGTCTTGCCTTCCCCGTTGCGGCCGACCAGCGCCACTTTCTGTCCCCGTTCGATCGTGAACGTCGCGCCCGAGAAGACGTGCTTCGCTCCGAAGCTCATGCCCGCGTCCTTCGCCTCGACGACGATCTGTCCCGAGCGCGGAGCGGGCGGAAACTTGATGTTCAGCGCGCTCGTGTCTTCCTCGTCGATCTCGATGCGCTCGATCTTCTCGAGTTGCTTGATGCGCGACTGGACCTGATTCGACTTGGTGGGCTTGTAGCGGAAGCGCTCGATGAACTCCTCGGTCTGCTCGATCATCTTCTGCTGGTTCAGGTAGGCCGCCATCTGCTGCTCGCGCCGTTCTCGCCTCAGCTCGACATACCGGCTGTACGGGACCTTGTAGTCGTACGCCTTGCCGAGCGACAGCTCGATCGTGCGCGTGGTGACGTTGTCCAAAAAGGCCCTGTCGTGCGAGATCAGCACGACGGCCCCGTTGTATTCCTTGAGGTAGCCCTCCAGCCACTGGATGCTCTCGATATCGAGGTGATTCGTCGGCTCGTCGAGCAGGAAGACCGACGGGCGGCGCAACAGCAGCTTGGCCAACTCGATGCGCATGCGCCAGCCGCCGCTGAACTCGCTTGTCGCGCGCGTGAAGTCTTTTCGCTCGAAACCGAGCCCGAGCAGCGTTTTCTCGACCTCCTCCTCGCGGTTCTGGCCGCCGAGGATATGGAAGCGGTCCGTCGCGTCGTTGAGCCGGTGCAGCAGTTTCTCGTACTCGGGGCTCTCGTAGTCGGTCCGCTCGGCGATCTGCGCCGTCAGGCGGTCGATCTCCTTTTCCAGATCGAGCACTTCGGCGAAAGCCGACTCGGTCTCGGCATAGAGCGTCGTCGTGTCGGCCACCTTCATCTGCTGGGGCAGGTATCCGATCGTGCACTCGCCGTTACGCGAGACGCCGCCCGAGGTGGGCGGCTGCTCCCCGACGAGCACCTTGAGCATCGTCGACTTGCCCGCTCCGTTCTTGCCCACCAGACCGATCCGGTCTTTGGGGTTGATCAGAAACGATATTTCCTTGAATAGATCCTGTCCGCCGAAGCTGACGGTCAGGTTGTCCACCGAAATCATTCCTCCGCTATACGTTCAACAGTTCGTGAATGGTCGCTTCGGGATTCTCGCTGGCGAACACCGTGCTCCCGGCCACGAGCACCTCGCAGCCTGCGGCGTACACCTCGGCCGCGTTGGCGAGCGTGATGCCGCCGTCGATCTCGATCACGGCCCGCGAGCCGCAGCGGTCGATCTCCCGGCGGAGCTCGGCCACTTTCTCGGTCGATCCTTCGATGAACGACTGTCCGCCGAATCCCGGCTCCACGCTCATCACGAGCACCAGATCGAGTTCGTTCAGGTAGGGCGCGACGGCCGCGACGGGCGTCTTCGGCTTGATCGACACCCCGGCCTTGGCGCCGGCCTTTTTGATCATGGCGATCGCGCCGCGCACGTCCTCGGTCGCCTCGAGGTGGATCGTGACGATGTCCGCTCCCGCCCGGACGAAGCGCTCGACGTATTTCTCAGGATTCACGATCATCAGGTGCGTGTCGAGCACTTTCTTCGTGCCTTGGCGGATCGGGCTCATGACCGGGAACCCGAACGAGATGTTCGGCACGAAGACGCCGTCCATCACGTCGATGTGGATCCACTCGGCCTCGCTGCGGTCGAGCATCGCGATGTCGTCGGCCAAATGGCCGAAATCGGCCGAGAGGACCGAGGGGGATATGATTCTTGGCATAATCCGTCTGTTTTTGTCGGTTTGCTGTAAATTCGTACAAAGGTAATGATTTTTATCGCTATTTTTGCTCTGTCGTCTATCCCGGCGGCAGAAATCGAACCGAAACGACCATGCTGTATGCTTTTGTTTTGTTGGTCGGACTGGCCGTCGGCGCTCTGGTCGTCGCCGGATTGGTCCACCGCCCGGCCGCCCGCCGCTGGGCGGAGACCGAGCGCGGGCTTCGCGCCGAGGCCGAGACGCGAAGTGCCGAGCTGATCGCGCTGACCCGCGACGCGGCCGAGAGTTCCGCGCAACGGCAGGCGCTGGAGAAAGAACTCGCCGAGCTGAAGGCCGAGCGCGAGCACGAGCGGGCCCGCCGCGCCGAGGAGATCGTCGCACTCGAACAACAACAACGGCTGGCGTTCAAGAATCTGGCCAACGAAATACTCGATGAGAAGAGCCGGCAGTTCAAGCAGAGCAACCGCGAATCGCTCGAATCGCTGCTGAATCCTTTCCGCGAGCAGATCGAGGGTTTCCGCAAGCGTGTCGACGAGGTGTATAAAGGGGAAATTGAGCAACACTCTTTACTCAAAAATGAAATTTGTAGGCTCAGCGAGGCGAACCTGCGTATATCCGAGGAGGCCGACAACCTGACCCGCGCGCTGAAAGGCAACTCGAAAGTGCAGGGCGACTGGGGCGAGATGCTTCTCGAGACGATTCTCGACAGTTCGCATCTGACCAAGGGCATCCACTACGAGACGCAGCACAACCTGAAGGACGAGCAGGGCAACAACCTGCGTCCCGACGTGATCCTGAAGCTGCCCGAGGGCAAGCGGATCGTCATCGACTCGAAAGTTTCGCTGACGGCCTACGTGGCCTATACCGAGAGCGCGACGCCCGAGGAAGCCTCGCGGGCCGTGAAGGATCATCTGCGCTCGGTGCGCGCCCATGTCGACGAGCTGAGCGGCAAGTGCTATCAGGCGCTGCTCGACCGGACGCGGTCCGAATCGCCCGATTTCGTCATCATGTTCGTTCCGAGCGAGCCGGCTTTCCTGCTTGCGATGCAGCAGGACGCCTCGCTGTGGGGCTATGCTTACAACAAGAAGGTGATCGTCAGCAGCCCGACGAATCTGTTCGCTCTGCTCAAGATCGTCGACGACCTGTGGAAGCGCGACATGCAGAGCCGCAACGCGAGAAAAATAGCGGACGAGGGCGGCAAGCTCTACGATAAGTTCATGGGCTTCGCCGAGACGCTGCTCGATCTGGGCAAGAGCATCTCCGCCTCATCGGAAAAGTACGAAAAGGCGATCAAGCAGCTCAAGACGGGTCAGGGCAATCTGATCCGCCGCACCGAGCGGCTGCGCGAGCTGGGCGTCAAAGCGACCAAAAGCCTCCCGAACCAGCTGTCCGACTACGACGAGGAGGACGAGCGGACGGAAATAGAGACCGTAACCGAAAACGAGGACAAGAACGGAGAGGAGAGCGCTTCCGTCCCGAACGTCCGTTGATCCGTAAGCGATAGGCAGACTATGCTTTCAAGTTCGGCGTTCCGGTTCGTATCATCGTTTGATTACATCTGATAGGTCTGAAGTTTCATAAATTTTAAACCTGTAAAAGGACGTTATGACAAAAAGCGAGTTAACCGCGAACTTGAAGGAATGGGAATTGGAGCATCTGTATTCCCTCGATGGATCATTAGAACCTGATAAATATATCCTATATCATAACTATTCTGTTTGGGAATATTTCTTCTTCGACGAAAAAGGAGGTCGTAGTAATATGAGATTTTTTCATTCCGAAGAAGAAGCTTACGATTTTATTTATCAAGATGCTTTAAGTTTCCATCAAACAAGTGAGAAATATGGCATAAAATGGTGATCAGATGATTTCCAAAGCCTAAGCGGCCATGAATCGAAGTCAGGGCAATTTGATTTACCTTGACTTATGAAATTTTAAATACAATCAAGTTTTGCGGTACCTATCTTTGGTCAATCTGGTACAAGAATTCATACAAAGCCCTTCGGAATTTAGGACTATATCCGACTTCTATATAAAAGTTAGATATGACCAGAAAAGAATTGGAGCGGAAACTTGAAAAGTCAGGACGTTTAAGTCGTTACTTTTTAGATGGTTCCCTTCGTTCAGATTGTGGCATTTTATTGAGGAATTATTCTGTATGGGAATATTTCCATATGGACGAAAGGGGAAGTCGGACGCTTTTAAATTATTTACTTCGGCAGGAAAAGCCTATGATTATTATAAAAATGCGTTAGATTCTTGCAACGTTTTTCAGACGGCATTAAACAAACGCCCAAGTAGTTTGCGGCCGAGCGATCTTCGGAGAGCCGGATTTCCCCTGATATGGCCTGCCCGAAGTTTCCGGATCGTCGCCTGGTTGTGAAATTTCCATGTTTGCCGGGCCGAGTTGTTAAATTCGGGGCGGGGCGCATTGTTTTTTCTCTTTTTTGTTATACATTTGCCGTGTCGAACAGAAACTGTAGAACGTTTAATCCGTTACGAGGAGCGATGAATCAGCTTTCGCCTTTTTTTGGTTATTATTTTTACTTCTACTTTACCAAAAGCGGACTGGGATCGCGTTGCCTTTAGCGAACGAATCGAACGATGAAAAGATAGACGATCCCGGTCCTTGCAAGGTCCGGGATTTTTTTTTGAGATGAAGATGACAAGCCAGAACGAATGGACGGAGCCGGAGGCTGTGGGCGGCGTGGGAGCGCGCGTCGCCATTCAGGGCTACGAAGGTAGTTTCCATCATATCGTCGCGCGTCGCTTTCTGGGCGAGCGGGCGGAAATCGTTCCCTGCGATACGTTCCGCGAAGTGGCCCGGCAGGTCGAGAGCGGCGGAGCCGAGTACGGTATCATGGCGATCGAGAACTCGATCGCGGGAAGTATTCTGCCCAATCTGGGTATTCTGCATAACAGCCGTCTTCAGGTGACCGGGGAGTATTACCTGCATATCCGGCAGAACCTGATGGCGCTGCCCGGGGTCGGGCTCGAGGGAATCGAGGAGGTGCACTCGCACCCGATGGCGCTGCTGCAGTGCGTCGATTTTCTCGATACGCATCGCTGGCGTCTGGTCGAGACCGAGGATACGGCCCTCAGCGCCCGACGCATCGCCGAGCGGGGTATCCGCAATGCGGCCGCCATAGCCGGCGATTTGGCCGCCGAGCTTTTCGGGCTCGAAATCGTCGCGGCGGACATCCACTCGATCCGTAATAACTACACGCGTTTTTTGGTGCTTCGTCCCGACCACCAGCCGATCGACGAGTGCTCGGACAAGGCTTCGCTCTGCTTCAAGACCGACCATCGTCATGGCTCGCTGATACGCGTGCTGCGCGAAATGGAGGACTCGACGATCAATATGACCAAGCTGCAGTCCTCGCCGATTCCGAGCGAGCCGTGGCACTATATGTTTCATGTCGACATGGAGTTCGCCTGCATGGACGACTATAACCGCGTGATCGAGCGGATGCGGTCGGTCACCAGCGAGTTGCACGTGTACGGCGTGTACCGCAAAGGACAATGAGAACGATTGAAAAACGACAAGAGATGAAACCGATCGAAATGAAATTGGCCCGGAGACTCGGCGGAGTGGGGGAGTACTATTTCTCGAAGAAGCTGCGCGAAATCGACCGGATGCGCGCCTCGGGCCGTCAGATCATCAATTTGGGTATCGGCAGTCCCGACAGGCCGCCCCATCCGGACGTGATCGGAACGCTGGCCGCCGAGGCCGCCAAGCCCGGCAATCACGGCTATCAGCCTTACAAGGGCGCGGCCGTGCTGCGCGAGGCGTTCGCGCTTTGGTATAAGGAGCGCTACGGCGTCGCGCTCGATCCGGAGGGCGAGATTCTTCCGCTGATCGGGTCGAAAGAGGGCGTGATGCACGTCTGTATGACCTATCTCGACGAAGGCGACCGCGTGCTGGTGCCCAATCCAGGTTATCCGACCTACCGTTCGGCGGTGACGATCGCCGGGGGCGTCTGCGTCGATTACGTGCTGCGCGAGGACGGCGGGTGGATGCCCGATTTCGACGAAATCGAGCGCGGCGGTCTGCAAGGCGTCAAGATGATGATCGTCAACTATCCGCACATGCCGACCGGAGCCGCCCCGAAGGAGGGCCTGTTCCGCCGTCTGGTCGATTTCGCCCGCCGGCACGGCATCCTGCTGCTGCACGACAATCCGTACAGCTTCCTGCGTAACGACCGTCCGGAGAGCCTGCTGGCCACGCCCGGAGCGACGGAAGTGGCGCTCGAGCTCAATTCGCTGAGCAAAAGTCACTGCATGGCGGGCTGGAGAATCGGGATGATCGGCGGAGCCCGCGAGCGCATCGACGAGATCATCCGTTTCAAGAGTAACATGGACTCGGGCATGTTCTATCCGCTGCAGGCCGCTGCCGCGAAAGCTCTGTCGCTGGGCGACGACTGGTATCGGGAGCTCAATGCGCTGTACCGCCGCCGCGAGGCCAAGGCTTACGAGATACTCGACGCGGTCGGCTGCACCTACGATCCCGTTCAGGCGGGGCTGTTCGTTTGGGGACGGCTCCCCGAGGGAGCCGGAGACTGCTATGAGTTTTCGGACAGGGTATTGAACGGCTGCGGCGTGTTCCTGACGCCCGGCGGCATTTTCGGTTCGGAGGGCGACCGTTACATCCGCATCAGCCTCTGCGCAACGGAGGAAGTGCTGCAACGCGCGGCCGACCAAATAAAAGGAATGGTATTATGAAAGCGGCCATCGTAGGCGTCGGGCTGATCGGAGGATCGTTTGCTCTGACGCTCAAGGATAACGGAATTTGCGACGAGGTGATCGGAGTCGACAATTCCGAGCGAAACCGGGCCAAGGCGCTCGAACTGGGGCTCGTCGACCGGACGGCATCGCTGGCCGAGGCTGTCGCCGGGGCCGATCTGGTGGTGCTGGCTACGCCGGTAGATTCTATTCCGCTGCTGGCCGTCAAGGTGCTCAATCAGGTCGATCGGCAGGTCGTCATCGACATGGGCTCGACCAAGCAGGAACTGTGCGAGGTGATCGCGCAGCACCCGCGCCGGGGGCGCTTCGTAGCGACGCATCCGATGTGGGGAACCGAGTACAGCGGTCCCGAGGCGGCCGAGCACGACGCTTTCAGGGGCCGCACGGTCGTCTTCTGCGACCGCGAGCTGAGCGATCCGGATGCCGTGGAGCTCGTCGAGCGGGTCTATGAGCGGATAGGCATGCCGATCAAGTACATGAGCGCCGAGGAGCAGGACACCCATACGGCTTATGTGAGCCATATATCGCACATTACGTCGTTCGCGCTCGCGCTGACCGTGCTCGAGAAGGAGCGCGAGGAGGAGCATATTTTCGATCTGGCCGGAGGCGGTTTCGAGAGCACGGTCCGTCTGGCCAAGAGCTCGCCCGAGACTTGGGTTCCGATCTTCATGCAGAACAAGTATAACGTGCTCGACGTGCTGCGGGAGCATATCCACCAGTTGCAGATTTTCCGGCGCATGCTCGAGCGTGACGATACGGAAGGGCTGCGAACGATGATGCAGCGCGCCAACCGGATCAAGAAGATATTGAAATAGCCGGCCGGGGATTCCGAGAGGGGAGGCCCGGGCGTCGGCGTCCGGGCCGGAACGGAACGAAAGCCGCCGGTCGGGATCGCTTCTCGGTGGAGCGGGGCCTTCCCGTTTCGTCCGGGCTCCGACAAGGCAAATGAGAAACAACGCGAAAAGAACAACGATATGAAACCGTTTGACATCAAGGCGAAACGCCCGCTCATTATCTCGGGCCCGTGCAGTGCGGAAACCGAGGAACAAACTTTGGAAACCTGCCGGCGGATTGCCGACACGGGTCTCGTCGACGTGCTGAGGGCCGGCATTTGGAAGCCGCGCACGAAGCCCGGTTCGTTCGAAGGCGTGGGCCTCAAGGGGCTCGCGTGGATGAGCCGTGCCCGCGAGATTACGGGCTTGCCGATCGGCACCGAGGTAGCTACGTCCAAGCATGTAGAGGCGGCGCTGGAATTCGGCGTGGACGTGATCTGGGTCGGCGCGCGCACGACGGTCAATCCGTTCAGCGTGCAGGATATAGCCGATGCGCTGAAAGGTTCGGACGTGACCGTGCTGATCAAGAATCCGATGAATCCCGACATCGAGCTGTGGGGCGGCGCCGTCGCGCGGATGCGCAACGCCGGCATCGAGAAGCTCGGGCTGATTCACCGCGGCTTTTCGGCTTACGGAGCCTCGCTGTACCGCAACAATCCGATGTGGCATCTGGCCATCGAGATGCGGAGCCGTTTCCCCGAGCTGCCGATGATCTGCGATCCGTCGCATATCTGCGGCTGCCGCGACTATCTGCTCGACGTGGCGCAGAAGAGCGCCGATCTGGATTACGACGGGCTGATCGTCGAAAGCCATATCTGTCCCGACAAAGCGTGGAGCGACGCTTCGCAACAACTGACGCCCGACGGGCTCGAGGCGTTGCTTCGGAGCATCGTATGGCGCCGCTCGACGACCGACAGCCCTTCCTATCAGCAGGCCCTGGCGAAGCTACGCGCGCAAATCGACCAGATCGACGCCGAGACTTTCGAGCTGCTCGGCAAGCGGATGCGCGTGGCCGAGGAGATCGGCCGCGTGAAGAAGGAGAACAACGTGGCGATCCTGCAGGGAGGCCGTTGGAGCAGCATCGTCGACCGGGTCGTCTCGCAGGCTCCGAAGCTGGGGGTCAGCGAAGAGTTTCTCAAGACCGTTCTCGAAGCCATTCATCTCGAGAGCATCAACCTGCAGAACCGGATCATGAACCGGTAAGGCGCGTAAGAAAATTGCGTTTTTCGACGTATTGTTTGCGCATTCTGTTCGGAATCTTTATTTTGGGGAAGTTCTCGCGACGGGACTTCCCCTTTTTCGTAACGATAGCCTGATGAAACGAAAACCTGACTTTTCCCTGCCGGCGATCGGCCGTTACGTCGAGGCGCTCGGCGCGCCCTACGGACTGTTTCGCACGCTGGGCGACGTATCGCCCGAGTACGATGCCTGCGGGGCCCCGGTCTTCATAGCCGGCAACTACGCGGCGGTATTCCGGATACGGACGGCCGACGGCAAGCGCAGGGCGTTGAAATGCTACATACGGCCGACGGGCTATGCCGAGGCGATATGCGAGGCGCTGGGGCGTGTCCGCTCCCCGTATCTGGTCGAGTGCCGCTATTTGCCCGACGAACTGTACGTGTTCGATCTGGCCGGACAGGGCAGCTACCGTTCGGTCGTGCTGATGGAGTGGGCCGATGGAGAACCTTTGGGCCGTTGTCTAGCCCGCTTGTGCGGCTCGGACGACCGCGAAGGGCTCGGGGCGCTGGCCCGGCGCTTCGACCGTTTGGGATTGTGGCTGCTGGAGGCCGATTTCGCACACGGCGACCTGAAGCAAGACAATCTGATCGTCATGCCCGACGGGTCGTTGCGCCTGATCGACTACGACGGGGTCTACCTGCCTTCGTTGGCGGGCAGGCCCGGGCTGGTGGCCGCTTCGCCGGCTTACCGGCATCCTTTGTGCGGCAACGGGTTTTTCGGCCCGGAGGCGGACGACTATCCGCTGGCCTTGATAAGTTTCAGTCTGCATGCGCTTGCGGACGATCCGTCGCTGTTTCTTCGCTATAGCGACGGCGAGAACATTCTGCTCGATGCGGAACAGGTACAGCCCGGCCGTTCGGAGTTGTACGACCGCTTGATGGATCGGTTCGCCAAGGAGGGCGCGCTTGCGCAGGTTCGTCTCGGCCGATTGCTGAGAAGTCCGTCGCCCCGTTTGGACGGGCTTGCGGAGGCGTTGGCAGGGCTCTCCGGAATCGAGACGACATCCGGAGCGGCAAGTTGGAGCGTGATTGACGATGAGGATCCCCGGATGGCCGTCGTCTCGCAGGGAGGCCTTTTCGGCTATGCCGATTTGGAACGGGGAAGGCTTCTCCTGCCTCCGGTCTATCAGGATGCGGGGCCTTTTCGCGAGGGGCTGGCCGTCGTGCGCCTCGGCGATCGGTTCGGCCTGATCGACCGCGATGGGGTGTGGCGGGTCGACTGCGGTCGGTACGACTATGTGGGGCCGTTGAGCGGAGGCCGGGCTCTGGTCCGCCGCGACGGTCTCTACGGCTTCATAGACCGCCACGGCCGCGAGGCGATAGCCGTGAGGTATCCGTTCGCCTGTAGGTTTCACGAGGGCCGGGCGGTCGTTCGTATCGGCGACAAGTACGGCTATATCGATACCGAGGGACGTCAGGCGATCCCGCCCGTTTTCGACCGGGCATATCGCTTCATTGGAGGAAAAGCGCGTGTCAACCGTTGCGGCGAGACTTTTTTTATTGACAAATCGGATGAATGTTGGCTTAAATTTGATTAAAGTCGCTAACTTTATTCCGTTATTTTCGGGATGGGCGGATTCCTGGTTTGGTTTTTTCGGAAATGCCTGTTGTGACGCGTGCCGATACACAATTTTAAGATATTGACAGACAAGATATATGTATGAGGCAAGAATCAGCCGGAACCATCCGGCTGCGTTTTTGATTCTGATCGATCAGTCCGGTTCCATGTCGGAGCCTACGACGTTCCATGGCCGCAGAATGTCCAAGTCCGAGGCCGTTGCCCTGACGGTCAATATGCTGATTGACGAATTGCTGAACCGTTGCAAGCGCGAGGAAGGGTATCGCGACTATTTCGATATTGCCGTACAAGGTTATCACGGCGACCGGGTGGTTTCGCTCTGGGGCGATCCGGAGCGGACGTTCATGCGTCCGAGCGAGCTGGCGGGAGCCGAGCTCTGCCGCGTGGACGTTCAGCAGGAACGTACGCTGCCCGGAGGCAAGACCGTCGTTTCGGTCATAAGTCAGAAAATCTGGGTCAGGCCTTTGGCGTCGGATAAGACCCCGATGTACTCGGCCCTGAGGCGATGCCACGAGTTGTGCAGCCAGTGGTGCGCTCGGCGTTCAAACCGCGAGAGCTATCCGCCGACGATCTTCAATATAACGGACGGCGAGTCGTCCGAGGGCGACGAGCGGCGGTTGCTCGACGCGGCCGAGAGCATCCGCAAGTTGGGTACGGACGACGGGACCGCCCTTTTGATCAACATCCATATTTGCTCGGACGAGAGCCGGAGACAAGTGCTGTTTCCGATGTCCGAGCAGGAGCTGCCCGAGCAGCGTTATGCCCGGCTGTTGTACCGGATGTCGAGTACGATGCCGGATATTTACGGCGAAAGCATCGTCCGTTTGCGCGGAGGGGGCGACGGGCCTTTTCGCGGGATGAGCTACAATGCCGGAATGACGGAGCTGGTGAGCATGATGGATATCGGATCAGTCAGTGTGAATCTATTATTTTGAGAGAGATATGGGTTTGGCGATACATAATTTGATAGAGTCGGTTTGCAATCCTTCGGGACGTTTCAAAATGCTGGACGGAATCCGTGTGAAAACGGACAGCAAGGGAGACCCTGTATTTTTGTATAAGGATCGGTCCGTCTGCTTCTGGGTGGATTGGAATGGGAACGGGTATGTCCTGAAATGTTTTTTGCATTGCCAAGAATCGGACAAGGCTTCCTTGCAGCAGATCGCCGAATATCTCGAGGGAATCAATTCGCCCTTTTTGGTCGATTACGTTTATCTGAACGATGAGATGCTCGTATTCGACGATTCGGGAAACAGTTATTATATCGACGTCGTTCTGATGGGATATTCTTCGGAGATGGTTCCGATGGACGAGTTTCTGGACAGGGCGGCCAAGCGAGGCGACCGGCAGGCGGTGGAGCGGCTGTTGGACGATTTCTGCCGGATGGCGGTCTGGCTGATCAATGACAGGATCGTGCACGGCGCGATCCGCGCGAGCAATGTGCTGGTCGCTTCCGACGGGACGGTGCGTCTGATCAACTACGAGTCGATGAGGATTCCCCCGAGTGGATCGATGCATGGCAGCGTGATCGACAACGATAACATCGTCGTGGCCAATCTGGCGCTCGCATTGCGCGTGCTGCGCGACGACCCGAGCCTGTTCTATACGCTGAGGGGCAATTCGATGTTCCGGCTGCCCATACTCCGCTCGTCCCTGTTGCCCATGTTCGCGCATGCGGCGCAGAAATCGGGTTGCGTGCCGATGCAGGCGCTCGTCGAAATGCTTTCGACCTGTAATCATACCCTGCACAGCCGGCGCGAGCTCTCCGAGGTGCTCGAGGCGCTGACGGCCGACCGTACGCCGGTAACGGTCGATTTGTCGAAAATCGCTATCGATTCGGAAGAGGAAACCTATATGCACGAAATGGCTTGCGAGAACGAGCGAAAGCTGCGAGACAACAGCTTCAAGGCGCAGTATAGCTGGGTCGGCGGAATGAGCGAGGCGCTGATCAGCGCGGAGCAGAACGGCAAGTGGGGATACATCGACGGCGAAGGCCGGGTCGTGCTGCCGTTTCAGTACAAATGGGCCAGCGACTTCGCCGAAGGCCGGGCGGTCGTCGTCGCCCCGTCCGGGACGTATGCGCTGATCGACAAGACGGGTCGGGAAATTTTGCCCGCCATGTACGAATTGATGGAATGGGACGCGGTGCACGGAGTGGTCAAAGTCTCTTACGAAGGCGTATTCGGCCTGGCCGATCGCAACGGAACGGAGATCGTACCGTTGCAATACGACTGGATGGGCGATACCGACAATTCGCTGATCCTGGTCCGCGACGAGGCGGGACGTTGCGGCTATATCCGTCACGACGGCAAACAAGCTATCGCGCTGCAATACGACGATGCCTACGACTTCGACGAGCAGAATAAGGCGCTGGTCGTTCTCGGCGATCGCTCGTTCTATATCGATCTGGAGGGAAACGAATTGTTCGAGGCGGATGAGATGAAGGTGGCGAGGTGATCTTCCGTATTGCGGATTGCGCTTATCGTACGAAAGTCCTGCCCGGCAATCGGGCGACTGACGGAGAAAAGAAGGCCGGCCCCCGGAAAGAGGGCCGACCTTGTGTTATCCTTTGCTGGCATGTTCGAGCCGCCTCGCGGACTTGCCGTTCCGGTTATTTCGGAGGCTGTATTTGCATCGGGCAAGTCTGCCCGGGCTTCGGCATATGGCGGAATCGCCTCGATCGTTTCGATTCGGGGAGAAACGTCTGCCGAGCCGGTTACCCAAGGAACAAAAAAGCAGATTGCGGCTCCGTCGTGCCGCAATCTGCTTTTGTCAATCCTTGCGGATATCTGCTGTACTATTTCACTTCCTCGAAATCGACGTCGGTCACATTATTGTCGCCGGCCGCCTGCGATTGTCCTCCGCCGGCTCCCGTTCCGTTTGCTCCCGCTCCGGATTGGGCCCCTGCGTTCGGACCCTGCTGGGCGTTTTGCTGCGCGTTATACATATCCTGCGAAGCCGCTTGCCATGCATTGTTGAGCTCGGTCGTCGCGCTGTCGATGTCGGCCAAGTTCTGAGCCTTGTGGGCGTCCTTCAGCTTGCCGAGTGCCGCGTCGATCGCTCCCCGCTTGTCGGCGGGAATCTTGTCGCCGTACTCTTTAAGCTGCTTCTCGGTCGAGAAAATCATGCTGTCGGCGGCATTGATCTTGTCGATGCGCTCGCGCTCCTGCTTGTCCTTCTCTTCGTTGGCCTTCGCCTCGTCGCGCATCCGCTGGATCTCCTGCTCCGTGAGGCCCGACGAAGCTTCGATGCGGATCTTCTGCTCCTTGCCCGTACCCTTATCTTTAGCCGATACGTTCAGGATGCCGTTGGCGTCGATGTCGAACGTCACCTCGATTTGCGGTACACCGCGCGGGGCAGCCGGGATGCCGTCCAGATGGAAGCGCCCGATCGTCTTGTTGTCGCGGGCCATTTGGCGCTCGCCCTGCAGCACATGGATTTCGACCGAGGGCTGGTTGTCGGCCGCAGTCGAGAATACCTCGCTCTTGCGCGTCGGGATCGTCGTGTTCGCGTCGATCAGGCGCGTGAACACGCCTCCGAGCGTCTCGATACCGAGCGACAGCGGGGTCACGTCGAGCAGCAACACGTCTTTGACCTCGCCGGTCAGCACGCCGCCCTGAATGGCCGCACCGATAGCGACGACTTCGTCCGGGTTCACGCCCTTGGACGGAGCCTTGCCGAAGAACTCCTCGACGACTTTCTGAATGGCGGGGATACGGGTCGAACCTCCCACGAGGATCACCTCGTCGATCTGGCTGTTGGTCAGGCCCGCGTCGGCCATGGCCTTCTTACACGGCTCGATCGTCGCGCGGATCAGATGGTCGGCCAGTTGCTCGAATTTGGCGCGCGTGAGGGTCATGACCAAGTGCTGCGGAATGCCGTCTACCGGCATGATGTACGGCAGGTTGATCTCCGTCGAGGTCGAGCTCGACAGCTCGATTTTGGCTTTTTCGGCCGCTTCCTTGAGCCGCTGCAGGGCCATCGGGTCCTTGCGCAGGTCGATGTTGTGCTGCTTTTGGAACTCGTCGGCCATCCAGTCGATGATCACGTGGTCGAAGTCGTCGCCTCCGAGGTGGGTGTCGCCGTTGGTCGATTTGACCTCGAACACGCCGTCGCCCAGTTCCAGAATCGAGATATCGAACGTACCGCCGCCCAGGTCGTACACGGCGATCTTCATGTCCTTATTAGCCTTGTCCAAACCGTAGGCGAGCGCGGCCGCCGTCGGCTCGTTGATGATCCGGCGGACTTTCAGGCCCGCGATCTCACCGGCTTCCTTGGTCGCCTGACGCTGCGAGTCCGAGAAGTAGGCCGGTACGGTGATAACTGCCTCGCTCACTTCGGTGCCCAAATAATCTTCGGCCGTTTTCTTCATTTTCTGAAGGATGATGGCCGAAATTTCCTGAGGCGAGTAGAGGCGCCCGTCGATGTCGATGCGGGGGGTATTGTTGTCGCCTCGTACTACCGCATAGGATGCTCGCTCGATGTCCTTGCCCACTTTGTCGTAGGTCTCGCCCATGAAGCGCTTGATCGACGTGATCGTCCGCTTGGGGTTGGTGATGGCCTGACGCTTGGCCGGGTCGCCTACCTTGCGCTCGTTGTTGTCTACGAAAGCGACGATCGAGGGCGTCGTGCGCCGTCCTTCGCTGTTGGGTATTACCACCGGCTCGCTGCCTTCCATGACGGCGACGCAGGAGTTCGTGGTACCGAGGTCAATTCCAATAATCTTTCCCATAATCGTTATCTGTTTATTTCTGTTATTACTCAGTTTATCGTTCTGATTTTGTTTTGTTCTCGGATTCTTCAATCTTTATGCCAAGCGGTCCGACAGGGCGATTTTGCGTCTATGCTGTCAGCGAGGGCGCTGCCATTCGGACAAGTTGGCATCCTTCGCTGACATTTCGTCCGATCGGAAACTGTTTTTGCGAAAATCGGACGATACATTTTGAATTTATAATAATTTACCTTAATTTTAAAAGCAGATCGCCATGGCATGAAAATGGAATCGAAATCTTGCATAACTATAAACTAAACCTCAGACGTTATGGTAATTACATTTAACGAGCTGCGTCGTATCAAGGACAAGCTGCCCAGCGGCAGTTCGCAGCGGATTGCCGATGAATTGAATTTGGATGTCAACGTCGTTCGCAATTATTTCGGCGGCAGGCATTTCGATGAGGGAGGGTGCCCGGCAGGGATTCATATCGAAAGCGGCCCGGACGGCGGGGTCGTTACATTGGACGATACGTCCATACTGGAATGCGCGATGCGCATCATAGCCGAAAATGCCGAGGCATAGTAGCCTTCGCACGGAACCGATAGTTTACAGGGGAAGGGGAGCGCCATGCGCTCCCCTTCCCCTGCGTTTGTCCGGAGACCGTGTCAAGCCAGCGGAGTTCCGCTTCCGGCTCGTGCGGAAACGTTTGTTGTCGGGGAAAGGCTTCCGAACTCGGAGGCGGAGGGAGCGGCCGGCCGTTGGTATAGCCGCAGTCCGAAAGCGGGCATGACCGCCAGCAGGTGGTTGAGCAGGTCGGCTACCACTTGCTCGTAGACCGGAAACGATTTTTCGGTCGAGAAGCCGTATATTTCCAACGTCAGGCCGTTTTCGTCCCACGGAAGATAACGGGCCAGTACGGGGAGCGAGTGCACGACTTTCGGATGTCGGGCCATGTAGATCTGGGCATAGCAGCGGAACAAGCCGAAATTCGTCCGGCACGGGCTCGTACCGGTTTGCCGGTCGAGTATTAGCATGGCCTCGGCCAGTTCGGCGATGCGCGGATCGGCGGTCAGGGCCGTAAGTTGCTCCTCCGAAAGCGTCGAGACGGTCGTCGCGTCGATGCGCAGCGGGCGCTTGAAACGCCGTCCGGCGCTCTCCTCCATGTTGCGCCAATTCGTGAACGACTCCGAAACGAGCGAGTAGATCGGTATCATCGTCATCGTATTGTCCCAGTTACGGACCTTCACGCTGTTGACGTTGATTTCGCTGACGACCCCGTCCGCTCCTTTCGACGGCATCTCGATCCAGTCGCCGGGCCTTATCATGTCCTGAGCCGAGAGCTGGATCGATGCGACGAAGCCCAGAATCGTGTCCTTGAACACGAGCGACACCAGCGCCGCCGAAGCTCCCAGTCCGAGCAGCAGGTCCGTCGGATCGCGGCCGATCAGGATCGAGACGATCAGGATGCCTGCGATTATCCATACGACGATCTTGGCCGTCTGTACGTAGCCCCGGATCGATTTCCGGCGCGACTGGGGCTTCGATTCGTAAATGTCGTTGACCGTATTGAGCAGCGCTCCGATCATCAGCGCTCCCACGACCGTCATGTAGACGCGCAGCACGAGCGTGATCGCTCCGATCAGCGCGGGCCCGTACCCGCTGAAGACTGTTCTGACCAGAGCCAACAACCCGCCGGCGGTTGCCAGTTCGATCAGTCGGGGAAAGAATTTGTGCCGTAGCAGATGGTCGTCCCACAGCGTTTCGGTCTTGCTGACCGCATGCCGGATCAGGCCGAGCAGGACCTTCGTCCCGAGCCGGTCCAGTACCCATACCAGCAGGGCCAGTACGGCGAATGTCGCCAGCAGCGTGAAAGCGCTTGCTCCGGCCGGGCTCAGCCCGGTTTTCTGCAAATAGCTTTCGAGCGATTGCAGCAGGAGGAATTTCTCGGTCGGATTCTGTGCGAGTATTTCCATGTCGTCGTTTTTGGGGAAGCTTGCGAGGAATTGTTTCGTTGAATTATGTATTTGTTGCTGATTTGCAATTATATAGTCTGATTTGAAGGACCGCTGCACGGACTTGCGTCTGCAAAGATAACCGCATCGGTCCACGATTCCGAACGTGCGGGATAAAATTAATACGTCGGGATGCCTTTCTGTTGTATTTGGTAAAAAAAATGCGTAGGTTTGCAGACCAAATGCGGATATTGCAGTAAGATAGCCGACAATCGAAACAAAAATAATAACTAAAAACAACATGCAGAATAAAGGTGCACTGAAATTTTTGGCCATCGCTCTCGCGATCGCTTGCGCGTATCAGCTGTCGTTTACGTTCGTTACGCGGCATGTCGAGAAGAAAGCGGCCGAATATGCAGCCGGGGATGCCGTGAAAGAGCAGAATTACCTCGACTCGATCAAGTCCCAGACGGTCTACAACCTCGGTTTCGTCAAGTTCAACTACAAGGAGTGCAAGGAGAAGGAGATCAACCTGGGCCTCGACTTGCGCGGCGGTATGAACGTGATGCTCGAAATTTCGGTCGAGGACGTCGTCCGGGCTCTTTCGAACGACAGCAAGGACCCCGCTTTCAATCAGGCGCTCAAGGAGGCCACCGAGGCTCAGAAAAACAGTACGAGCGACTATATCACGCTTTTCGCCGAGGCATACGAGCGGATCTCGAACGGAGGACGGCTCAGCTATGTCTTCAATACGCCCGAGTTGCGCGAGCAGATCACTCCGAACAGTTCGAACGCCGATGTGATCAAAGTGCTCCGCAAGTCGGCCGACGGCGCGATCGAGAACTCGTTCAACGTGCTCCGCAATCGTATCGACCGTTTCGGCGTTACGCAGCCCAATATTCAGCGTTTGGAGAACTCGGGCCGCATTCTGGTCGAGCTGCCGGGCGTGAAGGAGCCCGAGCGCGTGCGCAAACTGCTTCAGGGTACGGCGAGCCTCGAGTTCTGGGCTACCTATAATAATACGGAGATCTACCCCCTGCTGATGGAGGCCAATCAGGTGATCAAGGACCTGCAGGACGCCGGTCAGATCGCGGGCGACGATACGACCGCGCGCGAGGTGGCTACCGTAGACTCGCTTGTTTCGCGTCAGGCCGTCTCCGACAGTACGTCGCTGCTGTCGGCTCTCGACAGTCTGGGACATCCGGCCGAGGCCGAGGACGATGCCGCTCTGGCTGCCCAGTATCCGCTTTTCTCGAAGCTGACGCCGGTCGCCGATCAGCAAGGACGGGTGGGCGACGGGCCGGTTATCGGTCAGGCGCTGTCGTTCGATACGGCGACGGTCAACCGCTATCTGAATCTGCCGCAAGTTAAGGCGTTGCTGCCCCGCGACCTGAAGCTGATGTGGGGCATCAAGCCCGTCGATGTGCAGGAGACGGTCTTCCAGCTTTACGCCATCAAGGCCAATACGCGCGACGGCAAGGCTCCACTCGACGGCGGCGCGGTCGTGAGCGCTCACGAGGGATATGCGCAGCACGGATCGAGCGCCGAGGTCTCGATGACGATGAATGCGTCGGGAGCCCGTACATGGGCCCGCATGACGGCCGATAACATCGGTCAGTGCATCGCCATCGTGCTCGACGGATACGTTTACTCGGCGCCTGTGGTCAATCAGGAAATCAGCGGCGGACAGTCTCAGATTTCCGGACAGTTCACGATTACCGAGGCCCGCGACTTGGCCAACGTGCTCGAGTCGGGCAAGCTGCCCGCTCCGGCGCGCATCACGCAGGATACGGTCGTCGGTCCTTCGCTCGGACAGGAGTCGATCAATTCGGGTATGTTGTCGTTCATTCTGGCATTCGTGCTCGTGCTTCTTTATATGATCTTCTTCTACAACAAGGCCGGTACGGTTGCCAGCATCGCACTGATATGCAACCTGTTCTTCCTGTTCGGCGTGCTCGTCTCGTTCGGAGCCGTGCTGACGCTGCCCGGTATCGCCGGTATCGTTCTGACGATGGGTATGGCCGTCGACGCCAACGTGATCATTTACGAGCGAGTCAAGGAGGAGCTGCGTATGGGCAAGACGCTGAGCGTCTCGGTGGCCGAAGGATACAAGAATGCCATGTCGGCCATCATCGACGGTAACGTCACGACGCTGATCACCGGTATCGTGCTGTTCGTCTTCGGTACGGGTCCCGTGCAGGGCTTCGCTACGACGCTGATCATCGGTATCATCACGTCGCTGTTCACGGCCATCCTGATCACGCGCCTGATTTTCGTCGGCATGCTTTCACGCGAAAAGAAGATCACGTTCTCGAACCGCCTGACCGAGAATTTCTTGGCTCATACGAAATTCGACTTCATCGGCAAGCGGAAAATCACCTATATCATTTCGGGCGCGTTCCTGCTCGTTACGCTCGTCTCGCTCGCCGTGCGCGGTATGAACTACGGCGTCGATTTCTCGGGAGGCCGGGCCTATGTCGTGCGTTTCGACCATAACGTGACCGCCAACGAGGTGCGCGACGCGCTGAGCACCGTTTTCGACGGCGCCGATGCCAACAGCAGTTATGAGGTGAAGCAGTTCGGGCCCGAGAACCAGATGCGCATCGTTACTCAGTACAAGTACGACGACGCGGGCGACAACGTGACGGCCGAGATCGACAAGATGCTTTACGAGGCTTTGGCTCCGCTGAACAACGAGTCGCTGACCGAGGCCGAGTTTGTCACGACGGCGACTAATCCGGTGGGCATCATCAGTTCCGATAAGGTAGGTCCGAGCGTGGCCCACGACATCAAGGTCAATTCGGTGATCGCCGTGCTGTTCAGCCTGCTGGCCATTGCGCTTTACATCATTATCCGCTTCAAGCGCTGGCAATGGGGCGTCGGCAGTGTGATCTCGCTGGCTCTCGACGCGCTGTTCACGATCGGACTGTTCTCGCTGCTGCACGGTATTCTGCCTTTCAGTCTCGAGGTCGATCAGTCGTTCATCGCGGCCATTCTGACGATCATAGGCTACTCGATCAACGACAAGGTCGTGATCTTCGACCGTATCCGCGAGTACCAGACGCTCTATCCGAAACGCAATATCCGGGAGAATATCAACAACGCGATCAACTCCACCTTGTCCCGTACGATCAACACCTCGGGCACGACGTTGGTCGTACTGCTGGCGATCTTCCTGTTCGGCGGCGAGGTGATCCGTGGTTTCGTGTTCGCGCTGCTGTTCGGCGTGCTGATCAGTACCTACTCGACGGTATTCACGGCTACTCCGATCGCTTACGATCTGATCCGCAGGGACCGGAAGCAGGCTTAGCTTTACGCGTGAGGGAAACGAACGAAACGGCCGCTGTTTTTGCAGCGGCCGTTTTGTTCTTTTTATTATCTTTGCTTCCGATATGGGCTTCGGATTTTTAAATATGACGCTGATCGACGTGATCGACATTTTTGTCGTTGCGTTGCTGATGTTTCAGATTTACCGGCTGACGCGCGGCACCAACGCGCTGCGCATCGTGGCGGGCATTCTGATCGTCTATCTGTTGTGGATCGTTGTGCGGGCTCTCAAGATGGAACTGCTGAGCATGATACTCGGTCAGGTGATCGGAGTCGGGGTCATTGCGCTGATCATCGTTTTCCAGCAGGAGATTCGGCGTTTTTTGTTGTTGCTCGGCACGCAGTACACCAATCGCCGGCACTCGTTCATGAGCCGGATATTCCGTCCTCGGGGCCGGGGCGTGAACGTCGTGGGGCAGGAGTGGATCGAAACGGTCGTCGAGGCCAGCGCCGATATGGCCCGTACGAAAACCGGCGCGCTGATCGTCATCGCGCGTGCCGTCAATCTGCTTCCGATCATCGAGAAGGGCGAGAAGATCGACGCGCTGATTTCGGGGCCGCTGATCAAGAACATCTTTTTCAAGAATTCTCCGCTGCACGACGGAGCGATCGTCATTGCCAACGGACGGATCGCTGCAGCCAAGTGCGTGCTGCCGTCGACCGAGCGCGAGGTTCCGATGGAGTTCGGCATGCGGCACCGCGCGGCTCTCGGCGCTTCGGAGGCGACCGATGCGCTGGTGATCGTCGTATCGGAGGAGCGCGGATCGATCTCGATCGCTCGTAAGGGGCATATCAGTCAGAATATTACTCCCGCTCATCTGCGCATTCTGCTTCGTAAGGGACTTTCCGTTTGACAGTTATGACAGTTCGGGACGGCCGCATTCCGGCCGGCCCGAATACGGCCGTTTTTTCGACGATGTCGGTTCTTGCGGGCGGTACGATATGAGATGCAGGTCCTCGGGGGAATGGGGCCTCTTTTGCGGGAGGACAATGCAGAAATCGGGCGGGTGTGTGCCGCGAGTTGCCGCAATCGATTGTCTTTCCGCACTTAAGAATTCGGCGGCGGTCGTTTGGAAGGTTTTTTGCAGAGGTGCCGCTCGTAAAGCCTGCCGGCGATCGGCGTGCCGGAGACGGAGAGCCTCGGCGGGCGACGGACTGCTTTTTCTGCCGGACGACATGCGAACGCCCGGCGATTGATCAATAAAAAACAAAAGCGATGAAAAAACAATTGGTTACCGCCAGTCTGCTGGCACTGCTTGCCGCTTCGTGCGGCCATCGGACGGATCGCAGTACCGCCGCGCCCGATTCCTCGAAACCGGCTGCCGCCGCTTCGGCTCAGGCTACCGATACGGCAGCTCTCGGTCCGGAAATGCTGCGGACCTACGAAGGTCTTCTGCCTGCTGCCGACGGGCCCGGCATTCGCTATGAGCTGACGCTCGAGAACCGCGAGCACAGCGGCGACGGGACCTACCGTTTGGCCATGACCTATCTCGAGGCCGAGAACGGACGGGACACCACGTTCTTTTCGAGCGGCCGGTGGGGTACGCTGCGCGGTACGGACGACGATCCTGACGCGACTGTTTACCAGCTCAATATCGGCGACACGACGCTCGAGCAGATCAATTTTCTGAGCTATCCCGACAGCCTGATCATGCTGGGCGCGGATATGAAGCGGGCCGAGTCGAAACTCAACTATACGCTGAAGCTGGTTTCGTCCGTCGAGCGGTAAAACGGGGCGATCGGAGCGCATCGAATCCGGATTTTGAATACCTTTGCGTGTCAAATCCGGACAGGCGATGGAAGACCGTAATATCCGAGGCCATGCGGCCATGTTGGGGGTGGGCGTGATTTTCGGCTTGCTTTCCCCCGTCTCCAAGGCATTGCTCGATTCGGGGCTTATCAGTCCTGCGGGACTGATGATGACCCGTACGGCGGGCGCAGCGGCGGCATTTTGGACCGCTTCGTTGTTCGTGCGCCGCGAGCCGGTCGCGTTGCGCGACCGGCTTTCGCTCTTTTTCGCGGCCCTGCTCGGCATCGTGCTCAATCAGGGTTCGTTCATTCTGGGGGTGTCGATGACCTCGCCGATCGACGCGTCGGTCGTTACGACGACGGCGCCGATTTTCGCCATGATTATCGCGGCGCTCTATTTGCGCGAGCCGATTACCGGCATGAAGATAGCCGGTGTGGCTATCGGGGCGGTCGGGGCGCTGATGCTGATCCTCTCTTCCCCGGCGGCGGCCTCCTCCGGCAGCGGCTCGATCGGCGGCGATCTGCTGTGCATGTTCGCGCAGTTGTCGTACGCTACTTATTTCGTCGTCTTCAAAGGTTTGATCGGTCGTTACGGGCCGGTTACGCTGATGAAGTGGATGTTCCTTTTCGCAACGCTTTGCTGGTTGCCTTTCGGGGCGGAGGATTTCGTTTCGACTCGTTGGCAGGCGTTCGGGTGGCGGAATTTCGCCGAGGTGGGTTTTATCGTGCTCGGGGCGACGTTTCTGACCTATCTGCTGTTGCCTGTCGGACAGAAGAACCTGCGCCCGACGGTCGGCTGCATGTACAATTACCTGCAGCCGCTGGTTGCCTCGCTGGTCGCCGTTCTCGCGGGTATGGACCGTTTCACGACGATCAAGGCGGCGGCCGTCGTGCTGGTTTTTGCCGGGGTTTATGTCGTGACCCGGAGCAAATCCAAGGCTCAGATGGACGCCGAGGCATCCCGGCGGTAGTTTCCGGCAGTTTCTCTGCGATTCGCGTCGTTTTCGCGAGGGGATGCGACCGAGAAAAAAGGGACTTTTCCGACTTCCCCGAACGGTTGCCGGTGAGAACGGCCCTTTCCGTTTTTCCTGAAAAATTTTATCTTTGCGTTATCTATCCGATCCTGCTGAAAATATGAACGGCTCCAAGCGCAACTATATGATATACGGGACGATGCTCGCCGTGTTCGGGCTGCTGATGTGGTGGGTCGTCCGGATGGGAGAAGCCTACGATACGTCCGACGTGGTTGCCGTGCGGCATGCGGACTCGTCGGTCGATCTGTTGCGCGAGACTTTGGCGTCGAACCTGACGCACCCGGTGCCGCTGCTGCTGTTGCAGATCATAGCGATTTTGGTTGCCGTCAGGATCTTTTCCTATCTGTTCAAGTATCTCGGTCAGCCCGGCGTGATCGGCGAGATCGTGGCCGGAATCGTGCTGGGGCCTTCCGTGCTGGGCCATTTCTTTCCCGGCGCGTTCGAGTTCCTGTTCGAGCCGTCGTCGCTCGTGCCGCTGAACGTGATCAGCCAGATCGGCCTGGTGCTGTTCATGTTCGTGATCGGTATGGAACTCGATCTGGGCGTCGTGCGTCGTAAAGCGAGCGAGACGCTCGTCATCAGCCACGCGAGCATCATCGTGCCGTTTTTTCTCGGGCTGGTGCTCGCATATTGGGTCTATCCCGAGTTCGGGGCGCATCACGCTCCTTTCCTCTCTTTCGCGTTGTTCATCGGCATATCGGTCAGCATCACGGCTTTTCCCGTACTGGCCCGGATCGTGCAGGAGCGCAACCTGGGCAAAACGCCGATGGGAATGCTCGCGATCGCCAGCGCTGCGAACAACGACGTGACGGCGTGGTGTCTGCTCGCGGCCGTGATCGCCGTGGCCAAGGCGGGAGACGCGGTCGGCGCGCTCTATACGATTGCCCTGACGGCCGTTTACATCCTGTTCATGTTCTGTCTCGCGCGCCCGTTCCTGCGTAAGATCGGCGAACTGTATAACAAGCGCGAGACGGTGGGCAAGACGCTCGTGGCTTTCATTTTCCTCGTGCTGATCCTTTCGTCCTACATTACCGAGGTACTCGGCATCCATGCGTTGTTCGGCGCTTTTCTGGCAGGAGTGATCATGCCCGACAACCTGAGTTTCCGGCGCGTGATGACCGAGAAAGTCGAGGATGTGGCCGTCGTGCTGTTCCTGCCGCTGTTTTTCGTTTTCACCGGCCTGAGGACCGAAATAGGCTTGCTCAATACGCCCCATCTGTGGGGCGTCTGCGCGCTGTTCATCGTGATGTCGATCGCAGGCAAATTGCTCGGCGCTACGCTGTCGGCCCGGGCCGTCGGCGAGTCGTGGAAGGACAGCCTGTCGATCGGCGTGCTGATGAACACGCGCGGACTGATGGAGCTCATCGTGCTCAACATCGGTTACGAGATGGGGATCATTCCCGGCTCGCTGTTCGTCATATTCGTGATTATGGCGCTGTTCACGACCTTCATGGCCACGCCGCTGCTGTCGCTGATCGAGAAGCTGTTCGCCCGCGAGTCGCGCGCGAAACGGCCGACGATTCACCGCTATCCGCGTATTCTGATCTCGTTCGCCAATCCCGAGAGCGGCCCGGTGTTTCTGAAGCTGGTCAATCTGCTTTACGGCCGCATGATCGGCGGCGCCAAGGTGACGGCCGTGCACTATACGATAGGGACCGATACGAGTCCGTTGAACGCCTACGACTATTCCAAAGGCAGCTTTGCCCCGCTGCGTGCCGAGGCCGACCGACTCGGACTCCGGATCGATACGCGCTACCGGGTGACGGACCGTTATGTGGAGGATCTGCGCTCGCTGGCCATGCGCGAGCATTACGATTTCGTACTGACGGGAGCGGGGCCCAGCTTCATCCGCAACTATCTCGGACCGGTGCGCCGCACGCCGCTTGCCGGGGCCGAGTACCGTGTCGGCGGACTGTTGCGCCGGCGCAACTGGCTCTTCCCCGAGGGGCTTTCGCCCGATAAGAGCCGTATTCTGTTTCAGAGCATTCCCTGCACGCTGGGAGTGTTCGTCAATCGCGGCATCGGGACGGTGACCCGTGTCGGCGTGATGCTGGGCGGCCCGGACGACCGGATGCTGTTGCAGTATATCCGGACTGCGGCCGAGCGGATCGAGGTCGAGCTGATGTCTGTCGATCCGGAGCTGGATTTGGCTTCGGAAATGACGCCGTCCGGGCGTCTGACCCTGTGCGGGCCGGGCACTCCGCTCGAGCGCTGCATCGAGGGCAAGCAGTTGGTCGTTGTGAGCTACGACGCATGGAACCACCTGATTCGGTACGCTCGTCCGCTGCTCGATGCCTTGCCTTCTTTCGTAATCGTCAAGCCCCGGCAGGACGCGCGGTAGCTTTGTGCCTGCTCAGCGGGGATCGACCCCAACTCCCGCGTTTCTATTTCAGTTCCCTGACGGCTTTCAGCGCCGCATCGTAGTCGGGCTCGTTCTTGATTTCGGACACGTATTCGATGTATCGGACGATTCCTTTGCGGTCCACGACGACGACGCCGCGACCCAGCAGCCGCAGCTCCTTGATGACGAATCCGTACTTCATGCCGAAATCCAGGTCGCGGTAGTCCGAGTAGACGCGGACGTTGTCGATGTGCTCGGCCGCGCAGAAGCGTTTTTGAGCGAACGGCAGATCGACCGACAGCGACAGGATGACGACGTCTTTGTCGAGCCGGGCGGCTTCGCGGTTGAAGCGGATGTTCTGCAACGCGCAGACGGATGTGTCCACGGACGGAAATACGCTTATAATCATTGTTTTGTCCTTGAATTGCGTCGAGGCCACCGGTTGCAGATTCCCGTCCAGTACCTCGAAACGGGGCGCGCGGTCTCCCGGCAGCAGATGCGTGCCTACGAGCGTTACCGGTTGTCCCCCGAAAGTGATTTTCCAATTGTCCATAACGAAGATTTAAAAGGTTTTATGCATCGGACGACATGCAACTTTAGTACCGGAATGCCGCTGCCGTTTTTCTTTCCCGAAGCAATGCGCTATCTTCGCCGAAGAAAGGAGGGCTTCGACGCATGGGAGAGAAAGTGAGCAAGACGAATGCGGCCCGTTTGCTGGACCGCGCGAAAATTCATTACGAGCTGATCCCCTACAGGGTGGACGAGGACGATCTGGCAGCCGTCCATGTAGCCGAGCAGCTCGGCGAGCCGATTGAGCGCGTGTTCAAGACGCTCGTGCTGCGCGGCGACCGGACGGGCGTTCTGATCTGCGTCGTGCCGGGCGACGCGGAGGTCGATCTGAAGGCGGCGGCCCGCGCATCGGGCAACAAGAGCGTCGAGATGCTGCACATGAAAGACCTGCTGCCGACGACCGGCTATATCCGGGGCGGCTGCTCGCCGATCGGGATGAAAAAGTCCTTTCCGACCTATATCCATTCGACCTGCCGGCTTTACGATTCGATCTACGTCAGCGCCGGCGTGCGCGGATTGCAGATTCGTATCGCGCCCGACGACCTGATCCGTACGACGGACGCGTCGGTCGTCGATCTGACAGTCTGAGCGTATATGCGTCCGATGAAACAGACCAGCGACATAAGCGCCGTTCTGATCGAATGGTACGGCCGGCATTTCCGTCCGCTGCCTTGGCGCGAGACGTCCGATCCGTACCTGATCTGGCTGTCGGAGGTGATCCTGCAGCAGACCCGCGTGGCGCAGGGCCTCGACTATTTCCGCCGGTTCGCTTCGCGTTTTCCCGACGTGCGTTCGCTGGCCGCCGCGACCGAGGACGAAGTGCTGAAGCTGTGGCAGGGGCTGGGCTATTACAGCCGGGCCCGTAGTCTGCATGCGGCCGCCCGCCGGGTGGCGGAGCGTTTCGACGGCGTTTTCCCGACCGGTTACGACGACGTGCGCTCGCTGCCCGGCGTGGGCGACTATACGGCCTCGGCAGTCTGCTCGATTGCCTACGGCCAGCCCTGCGCCGTGGTCGACGGGAACGTCTATCGCGTATTGTCGCGCCTGACGGACGCCGATGTGCCGACCGATACGGCTGCCGGAAAGCGTTATTATGCCGAACGGGCCCGCTCGCTGCTCGACGAGTCGCGTCCGGGCCTGCACAATCAGGCGATCATGGAGTTCGGCGCGTTGCAGTGCGTGCCGGCGAACCCCGACTGCGAATGTTGCCCGTTACGCGACCGTTGTCTTTCGTTGGCTCGCGGCACGGTGGCCGACCGTCCTCCGAAGCGGGAGAAAAAGGCGGCGGTCCCCCGTTACTTCAATTATCTGCACGTTCGTTGCGCCGGCTCGACGCTGCTGGCGAAGCGGACCGGCCGCGATATCTGGCGCAATCTGTACGAGTTTCCGTTGATCGAGACGCCCCGGGCGGTCGATTTCGGCGAACTGCAGCGGACGGCTCGGTGGCGGGAGTGGTTCGACGAGGCGGGGGATGTCCGCGTTTCGGGCATGCTCCCGATGCCCCGGCATGTGCTGTCGCACCGTGTGATCCATGCCTGTTTCTATCGGGTCGACCTGCCGACCTGGCCGGCAGGATTGTCGTCCTTTCTGAAAGTTCTTTCGTCGGAAATATCCCGTTACCCTGTCTCGCGGCTGACCGAGCTTTATCTGGAGCGAGGGGAGTGAGCTTGCCCGAGGCCGGGGAGGGTGCGCCTGCCTTATGCCGGCATGTCCGATGAGATGGCCGTTCCGTCATGTCGGAGGCGGGCGATCCGAGTAGGCGATGCCGGCGGCGCGCGGTTCCGTTTGAGACGGGGGCTTTCCCTTGCTGCTCATCTGCCGTTCTGCGCGTAGGCTTGGAGCCGTTTTTATCTTGTCTTTCAGTAGGGTACGGCGCGTCCGGTCATGAACGGGTATATCCTGCTGCTCTCCGGATTGTTCCCCGGCGATTGGGAGCGCTTCCGTTTTCCCGCTCTGTTTCTATTCTTCCGTATGATTTGGGTCCGTTTCCGTTTCGTTTCCCGCAAGGGCATCCGCTCCGTTGCCTTGCGGTAGACTGAGGATTTTCTCCGCCCGGCCGCGAGCGGTATCCTGCCGGGCTCCGGATGGCTTTTCTTTCGGCCGGGAGATACCCGGTCCGCCGGGAGAAGCTGGCAGACTATTTGATGTGTAAGCATGGCAGTAATTCCTAACGGATAGTTTCATGGACATGCTTTTGCACAAGGCCGCCACGCGCGGCTATTTCGACCACGGCTGGCTCAGGACCCACCATACGTTCAGTTTCGCCGACTATTACGATCCGGCGCGCCTCAATTTCGGTGCGCTGAGGGTCCTCAACGACGATACGGTTGTTCCGGGGGCGGGTTTCGGCATGCATCCGCATCGTGAGATGGAGGTCGTTTCGATTCCGTTGAGCGGCCGGCTCGAGCACAAGGACAGCCTCGGGCACGCGGACGTGATCCGTGCGGGCGAAATTCAGGCAATGAGCGCCGGGACGGGTATCTATCACAGCGAGTACAACCCGAGCCGCAGCGCGCCCGTCGAGTTTCTGCAAATATGGATTTTCCCGAACCGTCGGGGCGTCAAGCCCCGCTACGAGAATGCCGTGATTTCCGATCTGGCGCGTCCCGGCGAGCTGTCGGAGATCGTCTCTCCCTACCCGGGAAACGGTCGCGGCCTGTGGATCTATCAGGACGCATGGCTGTCGCTGGGCGATTTGCGGCAGAATACGCGCGTCGAATACGTGTTGCACAGCGCCGGCAGTTACGGCGTCTACGTATTCGTCGTGGAAGGCAACGTCGAAATCGCCGGTACGACCCTCGGCCGCCGCGACGGGCTGGGCGTTACCCGCATGTCCGACTTCTCGCTTCGGGCGTTGAGCGATGCCCGCGTGCTATTGATCGAGGTTCCTCCGGTCGAGTGATTCGCTACGGTTGCCTTGCTGAGAGGCGGGTCGAGCTTCCTGTTGCGTGCCGGGGCGCTTTTTCGTGCGGCTTCTGTTCCGGGAACGTTTGGACCTGTTCTGTCCTTCGAGCCTCTTTTCGTCCACATGGTCGAGGTGCACTTCGAGCGCGCGGACCGAGATCAGCAGTTCGCGGATCGAGATCCACAGCGAAACGACCAGCAGACCCAGCGCCGCGCCGAACGTATAGACGGCCGTTTTCTGCAAGCCGATGTATATCAGTAGCGTGCATACTACGCACAGCAACAGGCTGCTGACGCCGTAGATCTGCATCGAGCGGGTCATGTGCAGCCTGCGCCGCAGGTTGTCCATTTGCTGCTGCGTGATCGGCGAGGGGTTGCTCTCGTGCTCCTTTTTCAGATTGCGGATGACCGAGGCATAGGCGAGAAAGCGGTTCGTGTAGGCCAGCATGATCAGCGATATGGCCGAAAACAGGATCGACGGGGTCGTCAGTGTCAATTCTTCCATGAGACAGTTTTTTGCGTTTTGCGCGGGGGAGTGCCTTCGGGCCGTTCCCCCGCGTTTTATCGTTTTATATTTTCCGGTCTTGCCAACGGGCCTTTTTCAGGTAGAGGCTTGCCAACAGCAGCAGTACCAGCGCGTAAACGTGTTCGGTGGTCCAGCACAGCGCGACGTCCGAGTGCCGGTAGAGCACGATCCATACCGTGTAGATCGCGTATACGCTCAGCGTCGCGAGTTCCAGCATCAGGGCCGAGCGGGTGTTGCCGGTTCCCGAGACGACGTTGAAGCGGATGAAGGCCGGCACGCTGATCAGGTAGGACGAGAGCATGACCCGCAGCGAGGCGACCGACCCGTCGATCAGCGACTGCTCGTCGGTGTATATGCGCAGGATCAGCTCCGGGAAAACCGCGAACAGGGCCAACAGCGGAATGACGATCAGGTAGCACATGCCCACGATCCGCCGCGTCGTGCCGGCGACCAGCTCCGGCTGTCCGGCTCCCATTTGGTTGCTCACGAGCGTGCTGGCCGTTGAGGCGAACGAGCTGACGATGACGAAGACGATGCCCGACACGCTGCGGATGATGTTCGTGACGGCCAGCGGCCGCTCGCCCAGATGCTCGACCGCGATGAAAAAGAAAAACCATGTCGAGATGGCGACGAACATCTGGATCATCGTCCATACCGAGACGTTCAGCATGCCCCGCAGCAGCTTGGACGAGAATCCCGCGAAGCGGAACAGCCCGTATTTGCGATGATCGATCCTCAGGCGGGTGTAGACGATGAAGAATACCATCGAGATCATCTCCGAGGCCGACGAGGCGATCGCCGCTCCGGCGATGCCCATGGCCGGCAGGCCCAGCTTGCCGAAAACCAGCACGTAGTTCAGTACGACGTTCGACAGTACCATGACGATCGAGTTCAGCGTCAGCGTTTTCGTATTCGTGATGCCGACGAAGAACGCCCGGAACATAATCGCGACGAACGCGAAAAAGAATCCGAACACGCGCCAGTTCGTGTAGCTGACGGCGGCTTCGTACACTTCGTCGGAGCTGATCAGCGAGCGCAGCACCATCGGAGTGAACGTGTGCGATATGACGAACATCACGGTCGCCAGCGACAGCAGGAACAGCAGTCCTTGCTGGAACAGCGGCCCGATCAGGGCATAGGCTTTCTCGCCGTTGCGCCGCGCAATCAGAATCTGAGCCCCGATTCCGAAACCGAATCCGAGCATGAAAATCACCAGATAATATACGCTTCCGAGGGCCGAGGCTCCCAGCTCTACTTCGCCCACGCGACCGAGAAAAGCCGTGTCGGTCAGCCCGATCATGTTCTCCATCAGCAGGCTGATGAGAATCGGGTAGGCGATCGTCCATATTTGCTTGCGGGTCGGTTTCATAAGGCGTGCGGATATTTTGCATTTGCCGTGCCGTTCCGGCCGGAGGCAAAGGGTCGCAAAGATACGATTTTTGTACGGATTGCCAATCGCTCGCATGAAAAATAAGCGGATTGGCGTGTCCCGGCCGGAAAGGGCGGATTGCCGTCGCCGGGCAGGCGTCGCTCGGGAGGCGGGGGACCGGTCGATAAACACGAGGACAAAAAACGGCGGGTCTTTGCATAATACGGAATAAAAGCGTATTTTGGAAACGATCTGAAAGTCGACGCTATGAAAAGTATCCTATGTACGCTGGTCCTTTGCATGTTTATGGGGGGCGGGCGGATTTCCGTTTTCGGAAAGACGGTTCGTCCGGCCGCGGAAAGCGGCTGCTCGGCTTCTCCGGCCGGCTCGGAAAAAATATCGAAACAACGGGCCCGCGCCTATCGTAAAAAACAGACTGTTTGGCAAAAGGCTCAGGCCGAGCGCGAGGCGGCACTTCGTGAGGCGCGAATCGAGCGGGACAAAGCCATGCGGGAACGGCAAATGGCTTTGCGCGAGGCCCAGCTTGAGCGCGAGGCGGCACTTCGTGAGGCGCAAATCGAGCGGGACAAAGCCATGCGAGAACGGCAAATGGCTTTGCGCGGGGCCCGGATCGAGCGTGAAGCGGCTATGCGCGAAGCGTGTGCGGAACGCAGGAAGGACCTGGACGTTGCCTTGCGAAAGCAGCGAAAAGTCCTGCAAAAGACAGCTGCAAAGCAGAAAAGGGCGTTACGCAAGGCCGAGCGGGCCCGGCAACGGGCATGGGGGCGTTAGGAAACGACCGATCGGAGGCGGCGGACGATTTTTCGTCGGCGGAAATTCGCGTATGGCGTCCTCACGCACCGGCCGCGGTTGGCCTACCGGGGGGCCGGATAAGGCCGTATACTTCGGATTTCGTTGTTCCGCGGTTTTCTCGAGTGGCTTTCCTTGCGCTCCGGCCTTTCGTTTTACCGGTAGGAAATGGCGCGGGAGCGAATAGCGGCAGGGCTGTAGGTATTGCTTTCCCCGATATTCGTATCGTGCGCGTTGCGGTTGTTTCGGGAGCCCTGCCGCATCGCCGCTTTGAAATATTTCGTATTTTTGTCCGTTGCGGTCCGGGGATCGAGGCGGTTTCGGGGATTCGCGGGAGCGGCCGTCGGCCGGCCGGGAGTCGTCCGCAGCGGCCGGGCGGTTCGTCGCCGCTTATTGCTTGTTTATTATCACCGAAATTCGATGAAGATCGTCACGTACAACGTCAATGGGATTCGCAGCGCGATCGGCAAAGGGCTCTGCGACTGGATCGCCGACGAGCGTCCCGATGTGCTTTGCCTGCAGGAAACCAAAGCCCAGCCCGAGCAGATTCCTTCGGAAGCTTTCGAGCGCATGGGTTACCGCTGCCACTACTTTTCGGCCGTTAGGAAAGGTTACAGCGGGGTGGCGATTCTGACCCTCTGCGAGCCCGACCGCGTCGTGCCGGGCATGGGGATCGAGCGCTACGACAGCGAGGGCCGCTTTCTGAGAGCCGACTACGGCGACCTGTCGGTGGTCAGCGTCTATCATCCTTCGGGCACGTCGGGCGACGAGCGGCAGGCATTCAAGATGCGCTGGCTCGACGATTTCTCTGACTACGTGTCGCGCCTGCTCGAGACCCGCCCGAAACTGATTCTTTGCGGCGACTTCAATATCTGTCACCGGCCGATCGATATTCACGATCCGGTGCGCAATGCGACCGTCAGCGGGTTTCTGCCCGAGGAGCGCGAGTGGATCGGCCGCTTCATCGACGGCGGATTCATCGACACGCTCCGGTTCTTTCATCCGGAGCCGCACTTGTATACGTGGTGGAGCTTCCGCGCGAATGCCCGGGCGAACAACAAAGGTTGGCGGATCGACTATGCGATGGCCTCCGAGGCCGTCCGGCCGATGCTGCGCGACGCGCGGATTCTGCCCGATGTCCGGCACTCGGACCATTGTCCGATGCTGCTGGAGATCGATTTCTGACTTTTCCCGCCTCACGTTTCTCACCCGTGCCCGAGCGCAAGATCATACATATCGACATGGACGCTTTCTATGCCTCCGTCGAGCAGCGCGACCATCCCGAGTACCGGGGCCGTCCGCTGGTCGTCGGCCGTGCCGAGGGCCGGGGCGTGGTAGCCGCGGCCAGCTACGAGGCGCGACATTACGGTATCCGTTCGGCTATGCCGTCGGTCCGGGCCGTGCGGCTGTGTCCCGACCTGATTTTCGTGCCCGGGCGCATGGAGGTTTACCGGAGCGTGTCGGCACAGATTCATCGCATTTTCCATGAGTACACCGATCTGGTCGAGCCGCTCGCGCTGGACGAGGCTTTTCTGGACGTGACCGAAAACAAAGCCGGTTTGGCGCTGGCCGTCGACGTGGCCCGGGCCATACGGCGCCGCATCCGCGACGAGCTGGGGCTTGTCGCTTCGGCCGGCGTGTCGTACAACAAGTTTCTGGCGAAAGTGGCTTCCGACTATCGCAAGCCCGACGGGCTGTGCACGATCCATCCCGACCGCGCGGCGGCCTTTATCGCGCGTTTGCCGATCGAGGCGTTTTGGGGAGTGGGGCGAGTAACGGCCCGCCGGATGCACGAGCTGGGCATCCGCAGCGGGGCCGATCTGCGGGCGCAGCCGCTCGACTTTCTCGTCGAGCGTTTCGGCAAGGCGGGGCGCCTGTATCACCAGTTCGCACAGGGAATCGATCTGCGTCCGGTCTGCCCGACGCGCGTGCGCAAATCGGTCGGCTGCGAGTCGACGTTCGAGAGCGACCGCGTGACGCTCGGCGAGATGAGCGAGGAGCTGTACGCGCTTTCGGCCCGGCTCCGCCGTCGGCTCGAACGCGCCGCGTTCCGAGGCCATACGCTGACGCTCAAGGTCAAGTTCGCCGATTTCCGCCAGATAACCCGGAGCCTTTCGCCCGGAGAAGAGCTGTCGGCCTCATCCGGATTGTTTCCGCTGGCGGAGCGCTTGCTGCGCGAGTCCGGCGTGCCGGGCCGTCCGGTCAGGCTGCTGGGCCTTTCGGTGTCGAATCCGGCGCAGGACCTACCGCCCGAGCAACACGAGCTGTACCGCCAGCTGCGACTGGAGTTCTGAGTGCCGGATTCCGCACACGGCGCATTCTCCGGGCCGGTTTTCCTTTCGGAATCGGTCCCCTCGCTGAACGTGTTTTGCTTGTACGAAGCCTCTCTTTTCCTGTCGGTCGTTCCGTTGCCGGGAAAGTTTTTCGAGCCCTATCCCGTTCGGTCGCCGCTGTGTCTCGGCCTTTTACGGCCTTCGGTCGTTCCGTCCGACCCGAGGACTTCCGCTTGTTTCAGCCGTCTGCAATCCAGAGCCGGCTTCCATGTTCGGTTGCTGTCGTTTCGGTGCACCGGCCTGCCCGGATGTGAAACCTGGACTGCTTGGGGCGGGGACCGGCAGGGCGATTTTTCGGGCCGTTTTGCCGCTTCCGGCTTGCAATATTGATAAATGATCGCTTAATTTGTAAGATCGGCTGGGCGGCCGTTTCTCGATTTCCGGTCGGTAGTATCGCCGGAGTTCGGAAAAAGCGGCCCGGCAGGAGCCTCCGGCATGGACGATTACTGACAAACCTAATGATAATCCGAACCGAAATGAAAAAACTTTTAGCCTTCTCTTGTTTGATGTGCGCCGCGACGCTGTCGGCCGCCGGTCCGATGGGCAAGGGCAGCCTGCCCCCCGTTTTCCCGAAAGACGTGGCCGACAAGGCGCAGTTCGATACCCGAACGCGGGCCTATCTGTCGCCTGTCCGCGTGATGTGGATGCAAAACGGCGAGCTGATCGACGGCGCGCAGAACCTGTTGTTGCAGGGCAACGGCCAGGCTACGACGGCCGCTACGCCCAAGACCGTCTTTACGGCCAAAGAGGGCAAGCGGCCGTCGATTCTGCTCGACTTCGGCCGCGAGATTCACGGCGGCCTGCAGTTCGTTACCTGCATCCGCGCCTCGACCAAGCCGGTCAAGGTGCGCGTGCGGCTGGGCGAGTCGGTCGGCGAGGCGATGTGCAACATTACGCCCGAGAACGGCGCGACGAACGATCATGCGATGCGCGACTATACGATCGAGCTTCCGTGGCTCGGCGTGTGCGAAGTGGGCAATTCCGGCTTCCGCTTCGTGCGGATCGATCTGCTCGAGGATGACGTCGAGCTGCCTATCAAGGAGATACGTGCGAGCCTTCTCTATCGCGACATTCCCTACCTGGGCTCGTTCCGCTCGAGCGATCCGCGCGTGGACAGCATCTGGATGACCGGAGCCTACACGCTGCATCTGAACCTGCAGGAGTATCTGGTCGAGGCTCCGAAGCGCGACCGGCTCGTATGGCTCGGCGACCTGCATCCCGAAGTGCGCACGGCGCTGGCCGTTTTCGGTGACAACGAGGCTTTGTCGCGCGGGCTCGACTTCGCCCGCGACGAGACGCCGCTGCCTGGCTGGATGAACGGCATGTGCTCCTATTCGCTGTGGTGGGTGCTGATTCACCGCGACTATTACAAGTATCGCGGCGACATGGACTATTTGCGCGAGCAGCAGCCCTATCTGAGCCAGTTGCTCAGGATTCTGATGAGCAAGGTCGATGCCGAGGGGCGCGAGCACCTCGACGGGGGCGGCCGTTTCCTTGACTGGCCGACGAGCGAGGATACGCTCGCGATCGATGCCGGTCTGCATGCGCTGATGCTGATGACGCTCGAGGCCGGCGGCGAGATGCTGACCGCGCTGGGCGACAAAGAGCTGGCCGGGCAATGCTTCGAGACCGCCGGACGGATGAAGAAGGTGACGCCCGACTACCGTACGTCGAAACAGTCGGCCGCGCTGATTGCGTTGGCCGGGATCGTACCGGCCGAGAAGGCGAACGAGGAAGTGCTGAGCGTCGGCGGCCCGCACGGTTTCTCGACGTTCTACGGATATTACATGCTGCAGGCTCAGGCCAAGGCGGGCGACTATGCCGGCGCGATCCGCAACATGAAGGACTATTGGGGCGGCATGCTCGATCTGGGCGCCACGACCTTCTGGGAGGATTTCGACGTGGACTGGCTGAAGAACGCCGCGCGCATCGACGAACTGACGCCTGCGGGCAAGATCGACGTTCACCGCACCTACGGCGACTATTGTTACAAGGGATACCGTCACAGCCTGGCCCACGGTTGGGCATCGGGTCCGACCGCTTTCCTGAGCGAGTACGTGCTCGGCGTGCAAATCGTCGAGCCGGGCTGCAAGGTCGTCCGTGTCGAGCCGCATTTGGGCGATCTGGAATGGGTCGAGGGAACGGTTCCCACCCCCTACGGCGTGATACGGGTCCGTCATGACAAGCGTCCGGACGGTACGGTGCGCTCGAAGATCGAGGCTCCGAAAGGCGTGAAGGTGATCAAGTGACAGACGGTTCGTCGTTCGCGTCCGCCGGACGCGAACGACGAACCGTGAAAAGGACGGTGTCAAAAAACATATTTTTTATATCATTATTTTCACAGACCGTTCGTATCCGTTCGATTAAATTTGTTAACGCAAAACGAAGGGAAAGATACGTACATCCGCCGGGACGTCTCCGGACGAGAAGAGGCGCCGGAGATGAGGCATATATCGCCGCTTCGCCCGATCTTTTCCCGGGCGGGTAGCAGCAGCCCGCCGTTTTGCGGGGCGATAAGCAAAAAACGAACAACTTAAAACCAAACCTATAAGACAGATGAAGCAATATTCGTTTCTCGCGTTCGATCTGGGAGCCACCAGCGGCCGCACGATCCTCGGGACGCTGAACGAGGGCAAGCTCCAGATGAAGGAGCTGACTCGCTTCCCGAACCAGATTCTCGAGCTGGGCGGACATTTTTACTGGAATATCTATTCGCTGTACGAGCATCTGAAGGCCGGTATGGTCGCCGCCGCGAAAGAGGATGTCGAGATCGAATCGATCGGTATCGACACATGGGGCGTCGATTTCGCCTTTTTGGGGTCCGACGGCCAGATGCTGGGCATGCCCTATGCGTACCGCGATCCGCATACGATGGGGGCTCCCGAAGAGTATTTCGAGAAGATCATGTCGCGCAAGGAGGTGTACGAGGCTACTGGCATTCAGGTGATGAACTTCAATAGCCTGTACCAGCTTTACGCGATGAAGCGCGATAAGTCGTCGCTGCTGGCCGCCGCCAAGGAGGCTCTGTTCATCCCCGACGCGCTGAGTTACATGCTGACGGGTAAGAAAGTGGTCGAGTATACGATCGCTTCGACCTCCCAGATGCTCAATCCCCGCACGAAGAAGTTCGAAAAAGAGTTGCTCGAGAAGATGGGCGTCGATCCCGAGCTGTTCGGTCAGATCGTGATGCCGGGCTACGTGATCGGCGAGCTGACCGATACGCTGGCCGCCGAGACCGGGCTGGGCAAGATTCCGGTCGTCGCTGTCGCCGGACACGATACCGCTTCGGCCGTCGCCGCCGTTCCGGCCAAGAACGAGAAGTTCGCTTACCTGAGTTCCGGAACCTGGTCGCTGATGGGTATCGAGGTGAAAGACCCGATCATCACCGAGGAGACGATGCGCCTGAACATTACCAACGAGGGTGGCGTCGAGGGCACGACCCGGCTGCTGAAGAACATCACGGGCATGTGGATTCTCGAACAGTGCATCAAGGAGTGGAAGAAGGAGGCGATCGAGTACACCTACCCCGAGATCGTCAAGATGGCGCGTGACGCCGAGCCCTTCCAGTCGTTCATTGATCCCGACGACGCGTCGTTCGCCAATCCCAAAAGCATGATCGCGGCGATCAAGGAGTTTTGCACCAAGAGTGGGCAGAAAGTGCCGCGCAATCATTCTGAGCTGATCCGCTGCATTTTCGAGAGTTTGGCTCTCAAGTACAAGAACGTGCTCGACAAATTCCGCTCGCTGGCTCCGTTCCCAATCGAGAGGCTGCATATCATCGGCGGCGGTGCGAAGAACCGTCTGCTGAACCAGTTCACGGCCAACGCTACCGGCGTGACGGTCGTGGCAGGGCCTTCGGAAGGAACGGCTATCGGCAACATCATGTTGCAGGCCCGTGCCGCCGGCTGCGTGAACTCGCTGCAGGAGATGCGCAACATGATCAGCGAGGCGATCGAGATCGAGACCTTCACGCCCGAGGATACCGACGCGTGGAACGCCGCATACGAAAAGATCAAAGGCTTGATCAAATAAAACCGGACGGGCGGCCGTCCCGCGGCGGCCGGTCCCGTTCTTTCATCGAAATCAATCGTTTCAACTTAAAACCTAAAGACCAATGAAAGACGCACAGATTCAGAAAGCCTACGAGGCCGCCAAGGAGCGCTATGCCGAAATCGGCGTGAATACCGATGCCGTGCTCGAACAGATTGCCAAGGTATCGCTGTCGCTGCACTGCTGGCAGACCGACGACGTGACCGGTTTCGAGAATCCCGACGGCCAGCTCTCCGGAGGTATTCAGGCTACGGGCAACTATCCGGGCAAGGCCCGCAACATCGAGGAGGTCCGCAAGGACATCGAAAAGGTCAAGACGCTGCTCCCCGGTAACCATCGTCTGAACATCCACGCCATCTACGGCGACTTCGGCGGCCAGAAGGTCGACCGCGACCAAATCGAGCCGAAGCACTTCCAGAGCTGGATCGACTGGGCCAAGGCCAACAACATGAAGCTCGACTTCAACAGCACCAGCTTCTCGCACCCGAAGAGCGGCGACCAGACGCTGTCGAACCGCGACAAGGGCATCCGCGACTTCTGGATCGAGCATACGATCCGCAGCCGCAAGATCGCCGACGAGATGGGTAAGCAGCTCGGCGACAAGGCTTGCCACAACCTGTGGATTCACGACGGATCGAAGGACCTGACCGTCGACCGCTACCTGTACCGCTCGCTGCTGAAGGACTCGCTGGACAAGATCTTCGCCGTGAAGTGCCCGAATGTGAAGGATGCCGTCGAAAGCAAGGTGTTCGGCGTGGGTCTCGAAAGCTATACGGTCGGCTCGCACGAGTTCTATATGGGCTATGCCGTTCAGAACGGAATCATGTGCACGCTCGACATGGGACACTTCCACCCGACCGAAGAGACTTACGACAAGATTTCGTCCCTGCTGCTCTTCACTCCGGAGATCATGCTGCACGTAAGCCGTCCGGTACGTTGGGACAGCGACCACGTCGTGATCCTGAACGACAGCGTGCAGTTGCTCGCGCAGGAGATCGTATGGGCCAATGCCTTGGGCAAGACCAATATCGGCCTCGACTACTTCGATGCCTCGATCAACCGCATCGGCGCTTACGTCGTAGGTAGCCGTGCCACACAGAAAGCGTTCCTTCAGGCCCTGCTGACTCCGATCGGCAAGCTCCGCGAGTACGAGGCCGAAGGCAAGCTGTTCCAGCGCATGGCCGTGCTCGAGGAAGCCAAGAGCATGCCTTGGGCTGCCGTTTACGACTACTTCTGCTACCAGAACAACGTTCCCGTGGCCGAAGACTACATCGCCGAAATCGAGAAGTACGAGAAGGAAGTTACCTCGAAAAGATAACGTCCGTTAACCGAAATGAACTGTCCGTACATGCGATTTTCCGATGAAAATCGCATGTACGGATGATTCATTGAAAAACTACTGATCTTATGGAAATATTACTGGGTCTGTTGATTATCGCCATAGGCAGTTTCGGACAGTCGAGCTGTTACGTGCCCATCAACAAGATTAAAAAATGGAGTTGGGAATCCTATTGGATCGTTCAGGGCGTGTTCGCATGGCTCATTCTGCCGTTGCTTGGCGCTTTGCTCGCCGTCCCTGCCGGGCACAGCCTGTTCGAGCTGTTCTCCAGCGATAACTCGTTCAATATCTGGATGACCATCTTCTTCGGGGTCTTGTGGGGTGTGGGCGGACTCACGTTCGGCCTTTCGATGCGTTACCTTGGCGTCGCTTTGGGACAGAGTATCGCATTGGGAACCTGCGCCGGTTTAGGTACCATCATGGCTCCCGTGCTGCTCAATATGTTTTTCCCCGAGCTCGATGCGCTTTCCAAGCTTACCGGGTCGGTTATCGCTGGAGTCGTAATCACCCTGATCGGTATCGCCATTATCGGTATCGCGGGCTCGATGAAGTCGGCCTCGCTCTCCGAAGAGGAGAAAAAGGCTGCCGTGAAAGATTTCAATTTCCCCAAAGGGATCACCATCGCTTTGCTGGCCGGTTTCATGAGCGGATGTTTCAATGTGGGACTGGAGTTCGGCAAGGGTATTTCGTTTCCCGAGACGGCGGAAATGTTCAGAACTTTGCCCGCCACATTCCTTGTGACGCTGGGCGGTTTCGTCACGAACGCCATCTACTGTTTTTACCAGAACCAGAAGAACAAGACTTGGGGCGATTACAAGAAAACCGACGTATGGGCGAATAATGCCTTGTTCTGCCTTTTGGCCGGAGCTCTGTGGTACAGTCAGTTCTTCGGACTGTCGATCGGGAAAGGCTTCCTTACCTCTTCGGAGGCTCTTACCACATTGTCGTTCTGTATCCTGATGGCGCTCAACGTCGTATTCAGCAATGTGTGGGGAATTATCCTGAAAGAGTGGAAAGGTTGTAACTCGAAGACCATTAGCGTATTGGTGATCGGCCTGATCGTTTTGGTTTTCGCCGCCTTTGCCGAGCCGCTGCTTAACAAGGTTTTCGGCAATTGAGCCGTTCTCCCGGAGGCTGTGGAACCTATTCGATTTCCGGCAGATGAGAAGACACGGTCTGTCGGAAGTCATTAACCGAATAAAACTTCGAAATTATGAGATGTGCATTCAAAATGAAGCTCAAGCCCGGATGCGAGGTTGAGTACGAGAAGCGCCACCGCGCCATTTGGCCCGAGCTGGTCAAGCTGCTCAAGGAAACGGGTGTCAGCGAGTATTCGATCTTTTGGGACAAGGAGACGAATCTGCTGTTCGCCGTTCAGGAACAGGCGGGCGACAGCGGCTCGCAGGATCTGGGTACGAATCCCATCGTTAAGAAATGGTGGGATTATATGGCCGATATCATGGACGTCAATCCCGACAATTCGCCGGTGTCGATTCCCCTGAAGGAGGTTTTCTATATGAAATAGGGAATCTTCCGGTTTCGGCCGGTTGATCGGATGCAGCGGAGGGCGGCCGACGGGCCGCCCTCTGTTTTTCGGGTTTTCGGTCTTGTCGTCCGACGATGTTCCGAAATTTTTCCGAAATATGCCGTATTCGGGTCAAAATGTTTATCTTTAGGGTAGGTTAGTACCCGATTATGTCGAAACTCACCCGTCTCTGCATCTGTTTTCTCGCCTTTTGTCTTTTTCTCGACGGTTGCACCGAACGGACGAACGTCGATGTCGGTTGTCGTTCTATTGTCGGAATGCGGTTTCTGAGAGCGTTCGTTCCGGACGATGGCGTTGCGTGGCGCCCGGCGGATTGGCCGTCGCGCTGCTGCCGAAAGCGGTCTCTTGCGGCAGCAGCGGCATGCCGTCTCTCTGTGGGTTCGTGCCTTGGCAACGGTCAATTTGTTCAGTTGACGATTTAAATGGACGATCATATGCGAAATTTCACCCGTCTTTGCATTTTTCTGCTGTTTTTCCCTTGCTTCTGGAGCGGTTGCAACGACCGTTCGGTTCGGCATCGGATGCTCGAGGCCGAGGCTCGTTTCGACACGGTACCGTCGGATATTTTCCGGCTATTATCGGAGGTCGGGTCTCCCGACAGTCTCTCTTCCGAGGACCGGGCCCTGTACGATCTGCTGACGCTCAGGTCTTACAGCATTAGGGGTAAGCCGCTGCCCGACTCGCTGGTTCGGCATGTGTACGCATACTACCATGCGACCGACGACAGCCTGCACCGTGCACGGGCATCCCTTTATATGAGCCGTCTCCATTACAAATCGAGATCCCATTTTCGCCAATGGTTGCTTCCCCTGCTCGAGGCAGAACGTTACGCGCCTACGGATAACTTGCTTCTTCGCGGCCAAATCTCTTCCGACATGGGAGCCGTCTATGAAATGCAGTACGAGGACGAACTGGCATTCGACAAGTATCGCCGGGCCTACGAGATTTTCAAACGGCTGGGACGGTTGGATTTGCAGGTTCGGGCCGCCGGTCGTACGGGGTACGTGCACTTTTACCTGCACCGCTACGACAGCGCCCGATATTATTTCCGGGAGGGATTTCGGATATCCGGGATTCTCCGCGATACGGCCATGCTCTCGAATTTTGAATACAGTATAGGGAACGTTTTCAAATACGAGAACAGGCTCGATTCGGCCTATGATTATTTCAATCGGGCGATTGCGTGGAGCCGGGATACGACCCCTGAGATGCGCCTTTTGCTGGCCGATGTCTACCTCGAGCAGAACAAGGTGCTCGACGCCCGAAGGACTTTGCTGAAAGGACTTTCCGTTTTCAAGCGGAGGAAGGACACGGCCAAGATATGCGGCGCGTATCTCGTTCTGAGACAAATCGAGGAGAAGGCCGGGAACCGGGAGTTCGCGTTGGTGGCTGCCGACAGCGCCCACAGATACAAGGATTTTCTGACGGACTTCGTTCAGGAGAACCTGATCTCCGAGATACGCAAGGATTCCGATAACTTGCAGCTCGCCGGCGAGCGTAACCGGCTGTTGCTCCAAAGGCGTAATCTGTGGCTGGTTCTGTCGCTTTGTCTGGCGGCGCTTCTGGGCGGTCTTTGCCTCTACTTCGTGGCCGTCTCTCGCCGCGACCGGCGGATTTTGCAGGCCGAGTCCGACCGCCGGCGTCAGGAGAACGAGACGCAGCGGGTCCGCTTGCAGTTACAGGGCGAGACGATCAGCCGTCAGCAGACCGAATTGAGGCTCGAGCGCATGCGCTCGAAACTGGGCGAATCGCGCCAGCTGCTGTTACGGCATTTGGAGGTGCAACGCCATATCAGCGAGTTGAAGCGGGCAGGAGAGCAGGAAGACGATCTTGACGGACAGCAGGTCGCTCGTTTGATCGACCGATTCTCGCTGACTCCGAATAGCTGGCCCGAGCTGGCTCGGATCATCGATCAGATTTACGACGATCTGCCGGTGGGCCTTTCGGAGGTTTATCCACAGTTGTCGGTCGACGACGTTCGTCTTTGCTGCATGATTATCGTCGGTTTGTCGTCCTCGGAGATCGCGCAGGTTCTGGACATCCGTACCGAGTCCGTCTACCGCAAGCGCCGTCGTCTGAAGAAGAAATTGTCTTTGGGCGAGAAGGACAGTCTTCGCGAGCACTTGCTGCGGTTCATAGACCGGATGGCGGACGATCCGCGAGCAGTCTGACGGTTTCGTAAGAGACCTCGGTTCGTCTGCGTCCGGAGCCGTTCGACGACCGTTCGGACCGTAACCGGGACGATGTGGGGGCGACCCGACATGGGATTCATGGACTGTCCGTTTTCTCGGCCGGCAGGCCGCGGAGAGTCGCTTGTCGAAATGGCGGACGTTTCGGTCGGATCGTTTCGGCCGGGAAATCTCCGACAGGCGTTACGGCGGTAGCATAAATAAAGACAGCGCCCCGTTTCACAGGAAACGGGGCGCTGTCTTTATTTAGAAAACTCTGCCTTACTCTTCGGCGACCACCTCGAAATGAACGGTCGCGGAGATTCCTTTGTAGATTTTGACAGAGGCTTCGTAGGCTCCTATCGTCTTCACTGCATCCAGCGAGATGCTCTTGCGATCCACCGTGATGCCCTTGGCTTCGAGGGCTTCGGCCAGGTGAGCCGCCGTGATCGATCCGAAAATGCGTCCTTCCTCGGCCTTGGCCGTCAGCTTCAGCGAGGTTTCGGCGATCTTGGCCGCGAGCGCCTCGGCGTCGCCTACCAGCTTGGCTTCCTTGTGGGCCTGCTGCTTGAGGTTCTCGGCCAGTATTTTGCGGGCCGAAGCCGTCGCGCTTTTGGCCAAACCCTGCGGGATCAGGTAGTTGTTCGCATAACCGGGGCGTACGTCCACGATGTCGTTTGCATAGCCCAACTTGTCTACGTCCTTGATCAGAATGACTTCCATAGTGTATCCTCCGGTTTAGATTATTTGAACATGTCGGTTACGAAAGGCAGCATGGCCAAATGACGAGCACGCTTGACGGCGGTAGCCACCTTCTTCTGGTACTTCTGCGAGGTACCGGTCAGGCGGCGGGGCAGCAGTTTGCCCTGCTCGTTGAGGAATTTCTTGAGAAACTCCGCGTCCTTGTAGTCGACGTATTTGATGCCGGCTTTCTTGAAGCGGCAGTATTTTTTCTTCTTGACCTCTACGGTAGGCGGGTTGAGGTATCTGATTTCCGATTGATTCTGTGCCATGACTGTTTACTCCTGTTTTGATTTGTTCTTGTTTCTGCGTTTTTCTGCGTATTCGACGGCGTATTTGTCCATTCTGAAGGTCAGGAAACGGATCACGCGCTCGTCGCGGCGGTACTGGGTCTCGAGCTTCTCGACGAGGTCGCCTTCGCCCTCGAACTCGATCAGGTAGTAAAAGCCGGTGGTCTTCTTCTGGATCGGATAGGCCAGCTTGCGCAGTCCCCAATCCTCGGAGGAGACGATCTGACCGCCGTTCTCGGTGATGACACCTTGGAATTTGCCGAACAGTTCCTTCGTCTGGACGTCAGACAGAACCGGAGTGGCAATGAAAACGGTTTCGTAATGATTCATAATCGGTTGAATTAATCGTTTGTACAAAATGTGCCGCAAAGGTAGCAAAAAATAATCAATCCGCAATACTTTGTCTTGAGTCGAAGGCTTTTCCGCCGGTAGTCCGGTCCGCTCCGGGCTCGAACTGTCCGGTCCCGCCCGGGCGGCCGTGCCGCAGGATGTTCCGCGCCGTGTCGCCCGGTCTCTATATCTTTTGCGTCCGGGAGGATAGGGGGAGGGGGGCGAGCGTTTGTCCGGCGCTTCGGCGCGCGTTTGCGCTTGTCGCCTCCGGCAGGCGAACGCTTCCCGTTCCGTTCGGCTTTGCCGGGCAGAAATTATTCCGAAACGGCCGAACGAAACGGCGAGATTTTTACCGTTAGCGGACTAACAAACGGAAAACAATTCTTACCTTTGTCCGTGTGGAATTTTTAAAACAGAGATGATATGGCTGAATTCATTTATCAGGAACCGTTCCCGCTGTCGGAGGATACGACGGAATACCGCCTGCTTACGAAGGATTACGTGAAAACGGTCGAGTGCGACGGCCGCCGCATTCTGAGGGTGGCCCCCGAGGGTCTGGAACTGCTGGCGCGCGAGGCGATCGCCGACGTGTCGTTCTACCTGCGCGCGTCGCATCTGCATAAACTGACGCGCATTTTGGACGATCCGGAAGCGACCGACAACGACAAGTTCGTCGCCTATACGATGCTGCTCAATCAGGCGGTCGCCGCCGAGGGCGAGTTGCCGACCTGTCAGGATACTGGTACGGCCATCGTGATCGGCAAGAAGGGCGAGGACGTCTATACGGGCTGTAACGACGCCGAGATGCTCTCGAAGGGTATCTACGAGACATACCGCGACCGCAACCTGCGCTATTCCCAGGTCGTTCCGTTCACGATGACCGAGGAAAAGAACACCGGCACGAACCTTCCGGCCCAGATCGACCTGTACGCGACTCAGGGTAATGCGTACAGCTTCCTGTTCATCACCAAGGGAGGGGGCTCGGCCAACAAGACGTTCCTGTACCAGCAGACCAAGGCGCTTCTGAACGAGAAGTCGCTGACCGAGTTCATCAAGACCCATATCATGGACCTCGGCACGTCGGCCTGTCCTCCGTACCATTTGGCCATTGTGATCGGCGGTACGTCGGCCGAGGCCAACCTCGCCGCCGTCAAGAAGGCTTCGGCCGGATACCTCGACCATCTGCCCACGTCGGGCAACGAGGGCGGCCGTGCGTTCCGCGATCTGGAATGGGAGGAAAAGGTGCTTAAAATCTGTCAGGAGAGCGGCGTGGGCGCCCAGTTCGGCGGTAAATACCTCGTGCACGACGTGCGCGTGATACGCATGCCGCGCCATGCGGCCTCGTGTCCCGTAGGCATCGGCGTGAGCTGCAGCGCCGACCGCAACGTGAAGGCCAAGATCACCGAGGACGGCATTTTCCTCGAGCAGCTCGAGAAAAATCCGGCCCGTTTCCTGCCCAAGACCGCTCCGGGCATGAAGCCTGCCGTCGACATCGATCTGGACGAGGGAATGGACAAGGTGCGCGAGATTCTGTCGAAATACCCTGTCAAGACGCGCCTGAACCTGAAAGGCACGCTGATCGTCGCGCGCGACATCGCCCATGCCCGCATCAAGCAGATGCTCGACGAAGGCAAACCGATGCCCGAGTATTTCAAGAATCATCCGATCTATTATGCAGGTCCGGCCAAGACGCCGCAGGGCATGGCTTCGGGTAGCTTCGGCCCGACGACCGCCGGCCGTATGGACCCCTATGTCGACCTGTTCCAAGATCACGGCGGCTCGCTCGTGATGGTGGCCAAGGGCAACCGCTCGCAGGCCGTGACCGATGCATGCCGGAAGCACGGGGGCTTTTATCTCGGCTCGATCGGCGGTCCGGCCGCCGTGCTGGCCCGCAACAGCATCAAGAAAGTCGAAGTGGTCGATTTTCCCGAGTTGGGCATGGAGGCCGTGCGCAAGATCTACGTCGAAGACTTCCCCGCCTTTATCATCGTCGACGACAAGGGCAACGATTTCTTCGCCGAGTTCAAGAAATAGGACTTCGTTTTTGCAAGAAGTCGGAAAGTTGGCCGGAGGGCGCTCCGAGAATGATTCTCGGAGCGCCCTCCGGCTGTTTTGCATCATGGATATAGAACCCCGGATCGGGACATCGGGGAACGGATCGTGAGGGTATAATAAAAAGAGAGTCGGTTACGTTCTATCAGGAGTTTGTCCGAAATAGCGGGTCGGATTTTCCGTTTTGCTAAAAACCGTTATTTTTGCAGCTAATTGATCTGTTCAAATATGTTACGTGCGATGAAATACCTGCTTGCGGTGGCGGCGTTGCTGTCGCTGACCTTTCCGGCGCGGGCCCAGAAAGTCGACTTCGAGGTCGGCGCTCCGGGCGTGGTGGCCGTGGGCGAGGCTTTCCGGATCGAGTTTACGGTGAATGCCAAGCCCGACGGGTTTACGCCTCCCGCATTCGGCGGGTTCGACGTGCTGGCCGGCCCGACGACCTCGGAGGGGACTTCCGTGTCGATCGTCAACGGCCATGTCAGCAAGACGGTTTCGTTTACCTATACCTATGTCCTGCAAGCCCAGAACGAGGGGCTGGCTACCATCTCGGCCGCATCCGTACAGGTCGAAGGCAAAACCTACTCGACCCAGCCGCTGACGATCGAGGTGGTGTCGGGCGAAGCGATGCCGGGGCAGGGCGGCGCTTCCGCCGGAGGCGCGGATAAGAAAGCGGATGCCGAAGCTCGGAGCGGCAAGTTGGCTCCGGACGATATCCTGCTGCGGGTGACCGTCAATCGGAACAATGTCTACAAGGGGCAGCCCGTACGGGTAGCCTTCAAACTTTATACGCGGGTGCAACTGAGCGGAATAGAGAGCGTCAAGTATCCTGCTTTCAACGGTTTCTGGGCGCAGGAGCTCAACGTAGACGGTTACAGTTGGCAGCGGGAGACGCTGAACGGCAAGGTCTACGACGCCCGTGTCGTGAAAGAGGTGCTGCTTTACCCTCAGCAGTCGGGTACGCTGCATATCGAGCAGAGCAGCATGACGGTCGTCGCACAGATCGTCGTTCAGTCGCGTAGCCACAGCCAGTCGCTTTTCGACGATTTCTTCGGCGGCCAGTCGGTGCAGGAGGTGCGCAAGAATCTGTCGGCAGCGCCCATACCGGTGACGGTCAGGGATTTTCCCGCCGGCGCGCCGGCCTCTTTCAACGGCGCGGTCGGCAAGTTCCAACTCAACGGCAGCCTCGACAAGCAGACCGTAACGGCCAATGCTTCCGATACCTATCTGCTCAAGTTGTCGGGAAACGGTAATCTGCCGCTGATTCAGGCTCCGAAGCCCGAGCTGCCCGCCTCGTTCGAGTCCTACGGCAACGGGAAGTCGACCGAGAGCCTCAGCCATAATGCCTCGGGCATATCCGGCTACAAACAGTTCGAGTTTCCTTTTATTCCCCGGGCGGAGGGCAATTATTCGATTCCTCCGGTCGAGTTCAGCTATTTCGATCCCGATGCGGCCAAGTACGTCACGCTGACTACACCGCCTTTTGGAGTCGAAGTGCTGCCCGATTCGACGGGCGGAAGCTCCGGCGGGGGGATCGTCAGCGGCATCGGCCGGGAGGACCTGAAAATCCTCGACAGTGACATACGGTTCATCCGGCTCGGCGACTCGGGCCTTTCGCGCAAGGGAAGCCTGCTGTTCGGGAGCGCCGCCTACTTCGGGATGCTCGCCGTGCTGTTGGCTTTGTTCGTCGCGGTTTACCTTTACTTGAAAAAGCATCTGCGCGACTTGCAGAACGTGACGCTGGTGCGCAATCGCAAGGCGAGCAAGGTCGCTCTCCAGCGTTTGCGTGCCGCGCACGATCATATGGCGGCTCGCGAGGAGAAGCAGTTCTACGAGGAGATGCTTCGGGCGCTGTGGGGGTACATGAGCGACAAGCTGAACATTCCGGTGGCCAATCTTACTAAGGACAATATCCGCGAGGAATTGCTTCGCCGCGATATTTCCGTCGAGCTGGCCAACCACTATATCGGCATCATTTCCGATTGCGAGTACGCGCAGTATTCTCCTTCGGCCTCCGTGCAGATGACCGAGCTGTACGGCGAGGCCGTGCGGATGCTGTCGAAATTCGAGTCCCTGATTAAAAAGTAATGGCGATGAAAAGGATATTTCTTGTGCTGGCGCTGTTGTCGGGCCTGTGCGTCCGGGCCGCTGCCCCGCTCGATACGGAGAAGATATGGAACGACGCCAATACGGCTTACGTCAATGCCGACTATCCGGCTGCCACGGAGGGGTACGAGCGGTTGCTCGGCGAAGGGTACGAGAGCGCTCAGCTCTACCTGAATCTCGGCAACGCCTATTTCAAGCGGGGTATGAACGGGCGGGCCATACTCAATTACCGGAAGGCGCTCAGGCTCGCTCCGGGCGACGAGGATATCCGCTACAACCTGTCGATCGCCGAAGCCCGCACGCAGGATCGTATCGAGTCGGTTCCCGTCTTTTTCGTCAAGCGGTGGATCGTGTCGCTCGGGCGTTCCGTCGGGAGCAACACGTGGGCCGTGCTGAGCCTCGTGTTTTTCGCGCTGATGCTTTTCTGCACGGGCGTGTACCTGTTGTTGAGGCGTGTTTCGTTCCAGAAAGCCGGATTCTGCGGAGCGCTCGTCTCGCTGTTGCTTTTCGTCGTTTCGGTCGCGTACGCGTCGGCCGGGCGCAAGGCCCGCCTGCATCCCGACGAGGCGGTCGTCATGAGCTCGGCCGCGCCGGTCAAAAGCTCGCCCGACGCCTCGAGCACCGATATTTTCGTGCTGCATGAGGGCACTAAGGTCGGCGTCCGCAACTCGCTGGGGGACTGGCGCGAAATCGTGATCGCCGACGGAAACAAGGGTTGGATTCAGGCTTCGGCCATCGAAATGATCGATTAGCCGATATGTCGAAACTTTTGGACGAGGTCGTATCGGAGCTGTCCCGCCTGCCGGGTATCGGCAGACGCACGGCGATGCGGTTGGCTATGCATCTGCTGCGCATGGAGCTCCGCGACGTGGAGCTGATGTCCGAATCGATTTCCCGGTTCCGGACCGACATACGCTATTGCTCCCGGTGCAACAATCTGTCGGACGACGATCTCTGTGAGATTTGCGCCGATACGTCGCGCGATGCGTCGACCGTCTGCGTCGTCGAGCAGGTCAAGGACCTGCTGTCGATCGAGAATACCCGTCAGTATAACGGGCTGTATCACGTGCTGGGCGGCGTGATCTCGCCCATGCAGGGCATCGGCCCTTCGGACCTGAAGATCGACCTGCTGCTCGACCGTATCGCCCGGGGCGATGTGCGCGAGGTGATTCTCGCGCTGAGCACGACGGTCGAGGGCGAGACGACCTCTTTCTACATTACGCGGCGTCTCTCCTCCTGCGAGGGTGTGCGCGTTACGTCGATCGCCCGAGGTATCGGCTTCGGCGATGAGCTCGACTATGCCGACGAGCTGACTATTGCCCACGCGATTCACAATCGTCGCCCGATCTGATACGGCCCGGCTCTCCTTTTGCTACGTTTGCGGTTTCTCTGCCGTCTGCTGACATCGCGGACGAGCGTTCGCTTGTCCGGCCGGATTTCGGTCCGCAGACCGAGGGAGCTCGTCTGTTCAGGGGTATGCCGCATTATGCCTGCCGTCGCTTCAGGCGGGTCTTACGATTCGCATGAGCTGCGTCTGGGATCGTAAAACGGATTCCGGACGGATGTACGGTCCGGTCTTTCATTTTTTACGGCCCGATCCGTCTCTGTTTCAGCCAAGGAGTTTTCGGACTGAAATCCGGCTGATTCCGGGCTGCGCTTGGCATGTGTTCTGCTTCACGTCTGCGGACAGGTTCTTTGCGAGACCCGGCCTGTTTCCCGAATCTTTCCCTGATGACCGATAAGCCCCTTTCTCCGTACGGGGCATGCCTGCTCCCGAAACGGCTTTAGCCGCTCCGTTGGAAGACATTCGCGTCGGAGTCCGCTCGCTACTTGACCGCGATCGTTTCGATTTCGACGCGGGCGCCCATCGGCAGACGCCCTACCTCGTAGCAGACGCGGGCGGGCATGTCTTTTGCATAGAAACGCGCGTAGACGGAGTTCATTGCGGCGAAGTCGTTCATGTCGGCAAGCAGGACGACCGATTTGACGACGTCCGAGAGCGAGTATCCCGCTTCGCGGAGGATCGCTTCGACGTTTCGCAGCGCCTGCTCGGTCTGCTGCTCGACGGTATCGGGCATCGTACCGTCGGCCGGGTCGATCGGGAGCTGGCCCGAGACGTACAGCGTGGCGCCCGATGCCTCGACTCCCTGAGAGTAGGGACCCACGGCAGCCGGGGCCGCCGAAGTGGAGATGATTCTTTTCATAGCTCGGTGTGTGACGAGTTCGGTTTTCGCAAATTTAGGGTAAAACCGTGCAGGTACGTTCCTGCTCTTTGAAATATTTCGTATTTTTGCGCTGAAATTTATTCAATAACTATATAGGAAAAACAAAAGGAATTATGAAGACTACAGTGCGTTTACTGCTGATTGCTGCGCTGGCCGTGTCGGTAGCCGCTTGCTGCTCCTGCCGCAAGGGCAGGAAAAATGCCAAGCCCTTGACGGGAACTACCTGGTCGCTCGTCGAATGGCAAGGACGGCCTTTTCAGGCCAAGGACAACTACCGGCTGGTTTTCGGCACCGAGGAGGGCCGGTTCGGCGGCCGTGGCGACTGCAATTCGATCATGGGCAACTATTCGGTGACCGACAAGGGCGGCATGAAAATCGAGTCCGTCGCCTCGACGCGGGCCTTTTGTCCCGATCAGGCGCAGGAAGACCGATTTATCAAAGAACTGGACCGTATCGACTCGTACCGTATCGACGGCGATCTGCTGATGCTGATGCGCGACGGCGAACTGCTGATGGTCATGCAGGCCCAGCCGTCCGCCGAATAGCGTTGCGTTCGGTTACGGGCAACGATAGGGCCGGGACCGGAAAAGGTTCCGGCTTTTTTGTGTCCGGGCCGCTCCGGTCGGCGATGTCCCGCGGACGATAGCATGAAGCGGGCGACGGCTCCGAGGTTTCGGGCATGCGGGGCGGAATGCTGCTTTTGCGACAGCGGACGGGCGGATGACTCGTTGCGAGGACTGGTTCGTTTCTCGTCCCTTGGGAACGACTTCTGCTTTTTCGTAGCATAAGGGCTTCGCATCGCTGGAGACATAGATAGGGGGTGTTTACCCTGCCGGAGAACTTTTTCGCTCGTAGTGAGTCTGTTGTTTCATTCGTCCGGTATTAGGTTCGTTTTATGTTCTTGTCAATTAATTGTTTGCGCCTTTGTCTTTCCCTCGGAGCCGGGGCGGTTCCGGGCGGCACGACGGTCGCCCGTTTAGGAAAAATGTATTCTTCTGACTGTGTTCCGCTTATCTTTCCGCCCGATTTTTTCCGAGGGAAACGTCCAGGTCCGAAGCGGAAAATCCCTCCGGAATGCTTTTCTTTGTCTCGTATGAAAAGCGGTATTCTGGATAAGCTCACCGTGCTGGCCGAGTCGGCCAAGTACGACGTTTCCTGCGCTTCGAACGGCGTGACCCGCCGTCACAGAGAAGGGGGCGTGGGAAGCGCGTCGGGGTGGGGCATATGCCATACGTTCACGGCCGACGGGCGTTGCGTTTCGCTGCTCAAGATCATGCTGACGAACCATTGCGTCTACGATTGCGCCTATTGCATCAACCGCCGCAGCAACGACATCCGCCGGGCCTCGTTCACGGTCGGCGAGCTGGTCGATCTGACGATCGGGTTCTACCGCCGCAACTACATCGAGGGCCTGTTTCTCAGTTCCGGCGTGCTGCGTAACCCCGACTACACGATGGAGCGGATGGTCCGGGTGGTTCGCGAGCTGAGGACCGTGCATCGTTTCAACGGCTACATTCATATGAAGAGTATCCCGGGGGCGAGTGCCGAACTGGTGCACGAGGCGGGCCTCTACGCCGACCGTCTGAGCGTCAACGTCGAGATTCCGACCGACGAGAATCTGCGGCGACTGGCGCCCGAGAAGAACCATGCTAGCGTCTATGCGCCGATGGGCTATATTCAGCAGGGCGTGCTTGCGAGCGCCGAGGAACGCCGTCTGTTCCGCCACGCGCCCCGCTTTGCGCCGGCCGGGCAGAGCACGCAGATGATCGTCGGGGCGACCGACGAGAGCGACAGCCAGATTCTCAGGCTGGCCTCCTCGTTGTACGAGCGCCCGTCGATGAAACGGGTCTATTACTCGGGCTTTATTCCGGTCAACGCTTACGACAACCGTTTGCCGGCGCTCAAGCAAGCGCCGCTGGTGCGCGAGAACCGGCTTTATCAGGCCGATTGGCTGATGCGCTTCTACGGGTTCCGTCCGGACGAAATCGCCGATGACGCGCATCCGCAGCTCGATTTGGAGATCGACCCGAAGCTGGCGTGGGCTCTCCGTCATCCGGAGGCGTTCCCGGTCGACCTGAACCGGGCCGACTACGCCATGATTCTGCGCGTGCCGGGGATCGGCGTCAAGTCGGCCAAGCTGATCGTCTCGTCTCGCCGCTTCGGCCGCATCACGCTTTCGGCGCTGAAGAAAATGGGCGTCGTCGTGAAAAAGGCGCAGTACTTCATCGCTTGCGGAGAGCTGCCTGCGCGGACGATCAACGAGGTGCGGCCCGAGCATTTGCGACGGATACTGACGGCTAAGGTTCCGTCCCGCGCCGCGCTCGACGGCAGCCAGCTAACGCTTGCATTTCCCGAATAATGGAGTCGGACGCATGATTGTTTTCCGGTACGACCGAACGTTCGAGGGGTTGCTCACCGTCGTGTTCGACGCCTATTTCCGAAAGAGCTTTCCCGAGCGCCTGATCGGTCCGGGCGAGCCGGTCCCGATGTTCGCCCGGGAGGTGCTCGACTCGACGACCGATCCGGTCCGGGCGGAGCGGGTATGGAAGGGGTTGCGGAAGAAGCTGCCCCGGCGTCTTCGCAACATGCTCCTCCACGTCTGGTTGTCCGAGTCCGTAGGGGCCGACGAATTACTGCTGCGCTATATGCGTAAGATATTCGATTCGCCGGAACGGAAGTCGGCCGACTTCACCGACGCGGACGTGCTCGCCGTGCACGACATCGCCCGCACGGTTTCCCGCGAGGCGCACCATCTGATTCAGTTCGCCCGCTTGCGCAAGATGGCCGATGGTTCCTATTATGCTCCCGTATCGCCCAAGTGCAATGCGCTGCCGCTCGCTGTCGGTTATTTCCGTGATCGCTTCGCCGACCAGAGATGGCTCGTTTATGATCTGAAACGGCGCTACGGTTATGCCTACGATTTGCACGAGGTCCGCGAGGTCGTTTTCGAAAGCCTTTCCGACGCTCCGTCCGAGCGGTTGACGGACGATCTGCTCGATGCCGACGAGCTTGCCTTCCAGCGTTTGTGGAAAAGCTACTTCGACGCGCTGGCGATTCCCGAACGGTTCAATCCTCGCTTGCAACGCCGGCAGATGCCCGCACGGTTTTGGAAGTATCTGATCGAAAAGGAGTAACGGCTACCCCCCCCGTGTTTCGTCTTATCGACTCGGTCGGCGGTTCTCCGGGTCGTTTTCGAAACGACCCGGAGAATTCGGTTTTGCAAGACGGGAGCGGTATGGGCCGTATGCGGACATTGTCTCGAAAAAGGAGCTCGGTTCCGGATTCCGTTACCCGGCTTTGATTTCTGCTTTCGGAAAACCGGCGGATTTTCGGTCCTTCCGACTTGCGGCCCTCTGTTATGGGGGACGGGCAGTTTGGCAATCGTGAATGCGGAAATCCTTCAGTCTGTGAAACCCATACAACGACGTACGGCCGTCTTCCGACGGCCGTACGTCGTTGCGTTTCGTCCGGCTACGCTCCGGCGTAAACGAGGAAGCCGAGTCCGATGACGAACAGGATGAACATCGTTAGGTTCAGGCGTTTCGATACGGCCGGAGCGCTCCGGAACTCTTTCCATACCAGAATGCCCCAAAGCGCGGAGACGAGCGTCGCGCCTTGCCCCAGACCGTACGATATGGCCGCTCCGGCTTGTCCCGACGCGATCATGCTGAACGACTGGCCCAGACACCAGATCATTCCGCCGACCATGCCGACCATGTGCGTGCCTGCCGAGCCCCGGAAATAGCCTCCGATTCGGATCGGAGGACCCTCGACCGGTCTTTTCATGGCGATCGTGTTAAAAATGAAGTTGCTGGCGAATACCCCGACTGCGAATACGAAAACCGCCGTGTAGGGAGTCAGCTTGCCGGCGGCCGGATGGGCGAAGTCGGTCAGGTCCATCGAGGCCGCGACGAAGCGGTAGAAGAACGCCATGATGATTCCGGCCGCGATCGAGATGCCGATCCCCTTGGCCGGTACTTTCTGCGTACCTTTCAGCATTTTCCGGTACGCCATGCCGTTGAGCACGATCGCCACGACGATCAGCACGACACCGAGGAGGATAAACAGGGGCTGGCCTTTCGCCTCGCCGAAGTAGTTGACCAGCACGCCCAGCACGAGCGCCAGCCCGATGCCCACAGGAAAGGCTACCGACAGCCCGCTGATCGCGATAGCGGCCGCCAGCAGGATGTTGGCGGCGTTGAACACGACGCCGCCCAGAAAGGCGCTGCCGAGGCTGTTCCGGTCGGCCTGAGCAAGATCGGGCAGAAAGCTGCGTCCCTCGCTTCCGATGCTGCCGAGCGTGAAGGCCGACAAAATCGAGAACAGCAGTACGCCGATCACGTAGTCCCAGTAGAAATACTCGTACCTCCACGTTTTCGAGGCCAGTTTCTGCATATTGCCCCACGAGCCCCAGCAAAGCATCGTCACGACGCAGAAAATTACGGCCAGCGTGTAATTGTTTACGATGTACATGGTTATTCGGTTTTTAAGGTTCGATCGATCTTTCTGGACGTCCGCTCGCTCGCCGTAGGGAGCCGGTTCGTCCGCCGTATTCCCGTTTCCGTTTCGGATGCGTGCGTTCCCGACGCCGTCGCGCCTGCATTCGCGCGCTTCGGATCATGCCGGCACGGTCCCGTCGGGGCCCCTCGTATTTCTTCCTGCGCTCTCAGGCCGATCCCCGCGATCCGAGAGGATACAGGGTAGTTTTATCCGTAAAACGCGTCCGTTTCGCTTCGGTACGGGGCCGACGCTTGTGCTCCCATGCGTGTCACGGAGATAGCGGCGGCCTTGGCGCCGAAACGGACCGCGTCGGTCAGGTTCCTTCCTTCCGACAGCGCTACGACCAGCCCGGCGTTGAATACGTCGCCCGCGGCCGTCGTGTCGACCGCTTCGACCCGATAGGCCGGGATCACCTCGCAACGTCCGCCTTCGCACAGCAGCGCTCCCTTCTTGCCGAGCGTGACGATCACGTGCCGCACGCCCGCCCGATGAATCGTCCGTGCGGCCTGCTCGGCCGAGCGCTCGTCCCTGACCGGAATGCCCGTAATCAGCTCGGCCTCGGTTTCGTTCGGCGTTATCAGATAGAGATTTTTCAGCAATTGTTCCGACAGCGTGGCGGCCGGCGCCGGATTCAGCACGACCCGCTTGCCTCGCTCGGCGGCCAGCGATGCGACGTACTCTATGGTCGGCATCGGAGTTTCGAGCTGCATCAGGACCAGATCGCACGCGTCGATCGCCGTAAGGGCCTTGTTGATGTCCAGCGGCAACAGGTTGGCGTTGGCTCCCGATGCGACGACGATCGTGTTTTCGGCCCGGTTGTCCACCGCGATCAGCGCGACGCCCGACGGCTCGTGCGGGTCGGTGAATACGAACGAAGTATCGATCCCCTCCTCGGCGAGCTGCTGACGGGTGGTAACGCCGAACAGGTCGTTGCCCGTCTTGCAGACGAACGTGACTTCGGCTCCGAGCCGTGCCGCCGCTACGGCTTGGTTGGCGCCTTTCCCGCCCGGGTTCATCAGGAACGTGCCGCCCAAAACGGTCTCTCCGGGCCGCGGCAGATGGTCCGTCTTGACGACCATGTCGGTGTTCGTGCTGCCGACCACCAGGATTTTGCCGGTTTTTGGCGTAGTGCTATTCATGTCGGATAATTTTTAAATTTTTTGCAGGAGATGTCGTATTCGGAACGACAGCAATTCTTTTGCCGCATCGGACGGTGAGACGCTCTATGGCCGAAAAAACGACGGGATTCGTACTGACGAAATGCGGCTTGTTATCCCGGATGCTCGAAGGACGTCAGTACGGATGATCCTCCTTGCCGAGCTCCTTCTCGGAGATTCTCACCCGGTTCATCGACCGCCAGACATACCAGATGTAGGCGACCACGAACGGGATGAGCAGCGAGACGATGCTCATCACATAGAGCGTGAACCGGCTCGAGGAGCTGTTGTAGATCGTCAGGGAGCTCTGCGGATCGGTCAGCGAGGGGTAGTAGGCCGTATCGTTGTACCCGGCTGTCAGCAGCAGGCAGAGCACGGTCAGCACCGTGCCCGCGCCGGCGAACCAGATACCCCGGCGGCCCCGGCGGAACAGCCCCTCGGCGATGCCCCACAGCACAGAGAGGATACCTGCGACCAGCAGCACGAAAACGACCGGCATCGCAAGCAGGTTGTGCAGATACTTGTACGGCTCCTCGCTGATCCGGCCGCTTGCCGGATCGACCGCCCAGCCCCGGGCGAGCAGCAGCGTGACCAGAAAGGCCACGAACGTCGCGACGAATGCCGCCGCGTTCCAGCGCAGGTGACGCCGCGACCGGTCGAAAATGCTCTGCTCGTCGATGTTGTTCATGAAGTAGAGCAGGCCGAGTACGCGCGAAAGGAACAGAACGGCCAGTCCCAGCAGAATGTTGCGCGGGTCGGCCAGCGCGTCGAGTCCGTACCAGGGAGTGGCCCACTGCGAGATGGTGTTGAATCCGTCCGTGCTCGCGAAGTTGGCCCGGTCGACCGTGAACTGCGCGCCGAAGAACAGCGTGCCTACGGCCGTTCCGAGCAGGAAAGTCCCCGCTATGCCGTTGACGATCAGAAAGGCGTTGAACGTCTTTTCGCCCAGAAAGTTCGACGGCTTGCGTCGGTACTCGTACGAGACGGCCTGAATGACGAATACGAGCAGGATCAGCATCCAGACGTAGAAGGCCCCGCCGAAGCTCGTGCTGTAAAAGAGCGGGAACGACGCGAAGAAGGCTCCGCCGAACGTGACGAGCGTCGTGAACGTGAGTTCCCATTTCCGTCCCAGCGAGTTGACGATCAGGTTGCGTTCCGTTTCGGTGCGTCCGATCGTGTAGAGCATCGCTTGTCCGCCCTGTACGAACAGCAGGAAGACCAGCAGCGCCCCGAGCAGCGAGATGATGAACCACCAGTAGTGTTGCAGGAAAATATGTACCGTATCCATAGCTCTTTCCGTTATTGGTTGTCGATAGAGGTTCGTTCTTGTGCGGCGTGCGCGTCGGGGGGCTCGGGCCCGATGCGGATTTGCCGCGTCATGATCATCAGCTCGGCGATCAGCAGCGTCGTGAACAGCACGACGAACAGGAAGAAGGCCGTTATCAGCGAGCCGGTGTTGATTCTCGAGACGGAGGCTACGGTCGGCAGCAGGTCCTGAATGGTCCACGGCTGGCGTCCTACCTCGGCGACGATCCAGCCCGACACCGATGCGAGATAGGCCAGCGGGATCGACCACAACATCGCGTACAGCATCCACCGTTTGCCGGCCAGCGTGCGCCGGTAGCAGAAGAACAGGATGGCGGCGAACAGCAGGATGAAGTAGCCGCCCAGAGCGACCATCACGCGGAACGAATAGAAGACCGTCGGCACGTTCGGAACGACGTCGGTCGGCTCCTTGAGGAATCCGTATCCGATCGAGGCGAACTGCTTCTCGGTGAAAGCCTTTCCGGCGGGATCGTCCGGATCGAACAGCTTTTCGAACCGGGCTTGCTCCTGCTCGTCGCCTGTCCGGCGTGCCTCGCGGTAGCCTTCGAGCGCCTCGAGGGCCTCCCGTCCGAGTTCCATGCGCTGCTCGGTCGACGGAATGCCGTACTTTTCGTTACCGTATACCAGGTCGTTGATGCCCGGAACGAAGGCGTTTGCGTCGCGGAAAGCCATCAGAGACAGCATTTTCGGAATTTCGATCCGGAATGCGAACGCGCTGTCGTCGCTCGTGCGGACGGTCCTGTCGACCGGTCGGAGCGCTCCGACCGCGACCAGTCCCGCCTCTTGGCGCCCGTCGTAGAGGGCTTCCATGGCCGCCAGCTTCATCGGCTGCGTCCGAGCCACCTGCACGGCCGAGCCGTCGCCCGTCATCGCGGCCATCAGCGAGAAGAACAGCCCGAACACCGACGCGACGACGATGCTCCTGCGTGCGAACTGCTCCTCGCGTTTGCGCAGCAGATACCATGCGCTGATGCCGACGACTACGACGGCCGACAACACGTAGGCCGACGTGACCGTGTGGAAGAACTTGTTGATCGCCACCGGCGAAAGCACTACGTCCCAGAACGAGGTCATCTCCTGACGGGCGGTCTCGACGTTGAACGTCGTGCCGACGGGCGACTGCATCCATGCGTTGGCTACCAGAATCCACAGCGCCGAGAGATTGGCGCCGATGGCCGTGATCCAAGTGGATGCCAGATGAAAGCCTTTCGATACCTTGTTCCAGCCGAAAAACATCACGGCGAAAAACGTAGCTTCCAGGAAAAAGGCCATAATGCCCTCGATGGCCAGCGGGGCACCGAAAATGTCGCCGACGAAATGGGAGTAGTTCGACCAGTTCGTGCCGAACTCGAACTCGAGGATCAGGCCCGTCGCCACGCCGATCGCGAAGTTGATCGCGAAGATGCGGATCCAGAATTTCGTCGTGCGCTTCCAGAAGGGATCGCCCGTGCGGTAGTAGAGCGTTTCCATGATCGCGCAGATGAAACCGAGCCCGAGCGTCAGCGGCACGAACAGCCAGTGGTAGATCGCCGTCATCGCGAATTGCGCCCGCGACCAGTCTACCACGTTCATCAGATCGGTAGAGGTAAGTATCATATCGTTAAGGTTTAGAATCCAGCATTCGTTCGATCACGTAGTCGCCCTTTTGCCGCTCGTTTTCGAACCCGCCGAGCGTGTCGGGAAAGAAAAAGAGCTTCAAGATGCCGAACATGATAAGCAGCTTGAGCAGCACGACCGCCCACAGCGTGCGTCCCAGCGTCATGGCCCGGAAGCCGTCCGCGTAGAAGCGGTAGACTCGGTATATCGGATTGCGGTTCGTCATGCGGTGCGGTATGGCGTTTGTAAATCAAATATATGAATTATTTTGAAATTGCGTATCTTTGTATGCCACCAACTCAAAATGTATGAAAAAGTTCCGGACCATCGTGTTCGATCTGGGCGGCGTGCTGATCGACTATAGTCTCGAGCGTTCGATCGAGGCTTTCCGCAGGATAGGATACGGACAGATCGAAACGCTGATCGATCCCTACCGGCAGTCGGGCGTGCTGTTGCAGCTCGAAAAGGGCGAGGTCGGCCCCGAGGCGCTCTACGACGAGATTTCGCGTTCGGTAGGCCGTCCGGTCGATCCGAAGGCGATCGACGCGGCCTTGTGCGGCTTCCTGCTCGACATACCCGACTACAAACTCGACATGCTGCTCGATTTGCGTCGCCGGGGATTCCGCCTCTTTATGCTCAGCAATACCAATACCATTATGATGACCTATATGAAAAACGGGGTATTCCGCAAGCAGGGACTGACGATCGACGCCTATTTCGACCGGCTGTTCCTGTCGTACGAGATGGGATTGGTCAAGCCCGGGGCGGAGATTTTCCGTCGGATGATCGAGTCGTCGGGCATCGTTCCCTCCCAGACGCTTTTCATCGACGATTCGCAGGCTAACGTCGATACGGGGAAGGCTTGCGGATTCGATACTTATCTGGCGGCCCGGAACGAAGATTTCCGGCCGTTGTTCGACCGCATCGAGCCGTCGGTCTAATGGATGGGGGGAAAAGCGCGTTAGGGAAACCGAAAACTGCAAATGTTGATTGTCCCGTCGGAGAACGTAGTTGGATAAAGGACCGATATGGACGGGGAATTTGGTGATCCGGTGGGTATGAAAAATGGATAGCAGTCGGATCGGAGGAGGAAAGAACCGCAAAGAAAGTGTTCGCTTTGCCGTTTATATAATCGCGCTGATCGCTCATATTTTAACAAAATCGGGGAAAAGAGTACAAAAGGGGAATAATACGAGGACGAGGGCAGAATGTGAAATGCCATAGAATAATTAAGATAATTTACCTTTAAAAAGAAAACGATATGAAAAAAAGCTTTCTTTTCACGATTCTCGCTTGGGCGCTGACCGGCTGCGCCGAACGACAGGCAGATTCTGCGCCTGCCGTGCTGACCGACCGGATACGGTTCGCTGAGGCGGTATTTCCTTCGGACGGAAAGCTGCTCGTGGGCAGTTTCGGGTCGAGCGAGCTCGACCCGCTCAATACCGAAGGAAAAGGGTATGTGCTGGAATTTACCGATACCGTCTCGCGCGTGCTGATTCCCTCCGACGGCAATCTGTCGGCTCCGAAGGGCATGCTTGTCAAGGACAGCTGCCTGCTGATCGCCGACGTCGGCAAGCTGGCCGTGTACGATCTGCGCGATACGGCGGCCGCTCCTCAGATCGTCCGTTTCCCCGACGGAGAGCTGTACGTCAACGACATGGCCCTGCATGGAAATACGCTTTACGTGACGGTGACCAACACGGGAAGCATCTATTCGCTCGACGTGACGCGCCCGTATGCGATCGACACCGCCTCGCTCAAACCGTACGTGACGATTCCCGGAGCCAACGGCATCGCGATTCGCGGCGATACGATGTATGTCGCGTCCTATCCGCCCGACGGCGTGACGACGCCCGACAATGCGATCTATTGTATCGAAAACATTTCGGCGCCTGTGGCGACCAAGCTGTTCGACCGGCCGGGGCAGTACGACGGCCTGGCACTGAGCGCCGACGGCGGCCGCCTCTATTTTACGAATTGGGTCGATTCCGAGGTGGGGTACTACGATTTCGCGGACAAGCAGGTTCACCTGCTCGATCCCGGCGTAGCGATCGGTGGCCCGGCCCGGTTGTCGCTCGACGGGGACCGGCTCTATGTTCCCGATCTGCCCGGAAGCCGCGTCGTCATTCTGCCGCTCTGAGATTTTTCCCATGCGGCAGAACCTTCGCGGTTCCTCTGAAGGAGTGCGATGGCACCGGTCCGTTTCGGTTTTTCGGTTCGGGACGGTTTCCTGAATGCCGTTTTACGGCCGGGAGAGGGCGGGGCTGTGTGTTTGGTTCCTGTTCGAAGGTATGTGTCGTCTCGGTGCGGAAACGGCGTTTTTTGACACTTCGCCGTCCGTATGTCCAGCGACATGCCCGTTTGGAAACCGGCCGGCGGATTCCGTTGCGGCCGGGACAGGGGGATGTTTGCGGCGGTCGTGCCGGCGTTTGTTGGTAAATCCCGAAAAACGTATTACTTTTGCACGGTCCGTTCCCGGACGGCGGACGGACTTTCAGTTCGGGGTGTAGCGCAGCCCGGTTAGCGCACCTGCTTTGGGAGCAGGGGGTCCCAGGTTCGAATCCTGGTACCCCGACTTGAAAAAACCTTTCAGACAGCTCTGGAAGGTTTTTTTGTATCTTGTCGCAGCCGTTTCGATTTTGCCGATTTTTGCTCGGTTAACACGTTTTTCAGCCATTTGTGTTAACCAATGTGTCAACCAAACGACACCATGAAAGCAAGCACCGAGGTTGTTTGTTACAAGTACAAACCATTAAAAGACGGCACACTTCCTTTAATGCTCCGAGTTACGAAAGACCGCAAATGCAAATACGTTTCGCTCGGCCTTTCCCTGCCCGAAAAGTTTTGGGATTTCGAAAAAGGCAAGCCCAAACGCAACTGCCCCAACAAGGAACGAATCGAACGGCTGATAGCCGCAAAAACGGCGGAATACAACGACCTTATCGTCGAAATGACCACCCAGCAACGCGAGTACACCGCCGATACGTTAGTGTCGCACTTTCGGTCGCAGACACAATGCGGGAGCGTCGTTGAATTATACGACAAGCTGATTGCCGACATGAAGCGGGAAAAGCAACTTGGCAACGCAGAGGTTTACAAATACTCCCGCGCATCGCTACTGTTGGATCTGCATGCAATTTGCTGAAAATTACAAAGAAGAAAAATGCTCATTGTCACATAAAAGAAAAATACATATATTTATTAAATCACTATTTACAACTCAATAACCCATATTATGACTTATGCAATTTATTTCGGATTGGCTTTCATACTTTTTTTAATTCAAAACTGGATTGGTAGTCGCTCATATTCAAAAGGATATGTGCGATTTTCATTGCTTGACGAGCAAGATGAAGCCATATCATTCAATTATGCAGTTAAAGTCTTTGGGCCTTTAGTCTATTTGATTTTATGTGTAGCAATACTACAATATTTTCAATTAAACGAATATGTAAGTAATATCATATACGTAATATATTTTTATATAATACTACGTCTACTAATCATAATCTTATATGGTAGAGGACGCATCGTAAATTGGTGGATAATATCTATTTACTACTTATCAATTATTCTAATAGCATGCATATTTTGCCAAACATTTATTGATAAAGTAAATGATATTTTACCAGACTTTTCAGAATTAAAAAATGAGATATGGTTACTCATAATCATTTTTATATATCAAATTGGCAATAACACCCAAGAATCTACACCTGCTAATCAAATATATGAACCAACATTAGCTTATCTCCCTGAATTGAAAAATCGAAAGAAAAAATACATACTAAGGAATTATACAAAATTTAGCAAAAAATATTCTTCTTTATTCCCAGACAATCCCAGCCTCCAAATTGTAATAATATCCATATTAATATTTGAAAACTTTAATAGACCTCAATTTATAAGATTATTAGAAAGAATATGGGTTAGAGTTAGCAATAAACCAGTAACGCAAGGAATTATGCAAATTGCGCATAGCAAGCCGTTATCAGATATCGAAAGTGTACGCATTGGATGTTCCAGTTTAAACCAGAAATATCTTGACAATAAAGACTCATATAAACCATTTCGCCGCACAATAAAATATCATTGCCCTGATAGAAAATATATTCGTCAAATATTATTCATTTCAAAAGCTATTATTGATAATACCACAACTCAAAGGTCATTTAATGATTTATATTCAGAAATAACTGACGAGTTCTCTTTATATGATTGATTTGGAGTTAAATTGCGTCGTATCTTAAAGAATAGGGAAAGAGGGCCGAAAAAATGCGGCGTTTTCTTTTGACACCAGCAATACTGTACTAATTCACTTAATTATTAACCTGCATTGGGATTTCACAAATGTGTCAACCAATGTGTTAACCGAGAAATAACGGTAAAAGCGAAAAGAAGTCAATATGTGCGTTAGAATGTGTTTGAAAGGCGTTTTTTATACAACACAAGCCATTTAGCGCACCTGCTTTGGGAGCAGGGGGTCCCAGGTTCGAATCCTGGTACCCCGACAACGGAGAAAAGCCTTTCAGACTACTCTGAAAGGCTTTTCTCCGTGTGGATGTGACCGCCGCATATCGTCGTTTTTGCTCGGGTTACACCTTTTTTGCCCGTTTGTGTAAACTGAGATTTACCGGATGAGAAAGTGTCGATAGGTGGCTTCGGGTAGCTTTTCCTGTACGGTTGGAGATACGACAGGGCCGGCAACGAAAAATTGCCGGCCCTGTTCGATAGTTATCCGTATCGTGTTTCTGCCTACTCTCCGTGCAAGGCCGCGTCTTTTTGCTTGTATTCGCGGATCAATTCAAAAATGTAAGGGCCGCGTTCGGTCGGCGTGCAGCTTTGCTCGATGTTGCCTCGCAGCGAGAAATTCCAAAACAGGGAGAGTTGGACTCCGGCTTTGAGGAACGCTTCGAAGAACGGAACGTATTCCTCGCGCGATCCGCGGATCGCCCCGAACTCGCCCATTACGTATACCTTGCCCAGCGATCGGGCCGTTTCGACGGCGATGGCGATCTGCTCGTCGAGGGAGACCTTGCCCAGATCGGCAAACTGGCGGCCGTGCTGGTATACGTGCTCCGAGACGGTTTCGATCGGTCCCGGATTCAGTATGCGGCTGATCTTGCGGTATTGTTTCGTGTCGTCGATCGTCATCCGGTCGCGGGTATACTGATTGTACTGGGTTTCGCGCAGGATCGCGTTGCCCGAGAGCAGCATTCTGCGGTCGGGATCGAGCCGGCGGACGATGCGCGTGAACGTGCGGTAGGCGTAAAGGATATCGTTGCCCCTGATCCGCCAGTCCGGATCTTCCGTCCCGAAAACGTCGCGCCAGTCGGGCGGGTCGGCCTGGGTATGGCGCTGGGCATATTGGGGCAGGTCGGCGTGCAGGTTGAACTCGTTGCCGAACTCCCATGCGAAGATGCTTTTGTATTCCCTCAGGGATGTGACGATGTCGGTCGTGTAGGCTTTCAGGAACTCTGCCGTTTTGCTGCCCGGCCTGCCCCAGCTGCGGAACGGCTCGCCGAAATATTCCGGCACGGCGGCATAATGCCACATCAGGCAGGGGATCAGTCCGATTTCCAGTTCCTGCGCGCGGGCCGCGATCTGACGCAGCGCATCGATATAGGCGTCCCGGTCGGTCATGTACGAGGCTCCGAGCTCGGCGCTGTAATAGATGCCGCAGTTGAAGCGGATGAGGCCGATCCCTTCTTTCTTGAGCAACTCGAGCGTTGCGAAAGAGTCCGACAGGTCGATCCGCAGTCCGTCATCTGTGAATTTGAGCGCGCAGTTGAACAGGTCGTAGCAGTTCATGCCGATGTCGCGGTACTTGTGCCCAGCAAGGAAAATGGTCGGCTCGCGGTTCGGGTCGTCTTTCGCCCGCTCGACATAGAGGCCCTTGCGCGCCCCGGAATCGTTCCAATAGGTTTGTACGGTTTCGTTCGCTCGCGAGGCGGAAGCCGCCGCAAGGCAGGGACCCGCCATAGCCGCTATGGCCAGTACGGATCGGTAAAGCATTCGTTTGGTCATTTCTATTTGGGTTTTCACGGCAAAAATAAGACATCCGGGCCGTAGGAGCAAGGCTGCGGCCGGCTTTTTCTTTGCCTTGACAGCGCTGCCGGGCGTTTCGTCAGGTGGTTTTATTGATTGTCTGAGGCTTATGCGATACGGGAAGCGCCTGCAACCGAACGGTTTCGGCGGATAGTCGAATAAATCTTTTCCCGAACAGTTGCATTTTTGACGTAAATTTTATTATCTTTGCACCGCGTTTGAACGGAAGTGGCCCGAGGCCATGTTCGAACGCGGAACTCGTTCGGGGTGTAGCGCAGCCCGGTTAGCGCGCCAGCTTCGGGAGTTGGAGGTCCCGGGTTCGAATCCCGGTACCCCGACCAGATTCAAATTCGCTTATTTAAAGCATCGAGCCCTTGCATCCCGAGCAAGGGCTTTTTTGTTTTTAGTCTTTGTGCCTGCGGGGGGGGGCTGGGCCGGTACGTTTCCCTTGTCGAAATGCCTGAAAGAATCGGATGTATGCGGAATGCCGGCTGGAAGGTAAAAAGATGGCGGCCGCCTGCCGTTGAGGAAAGGCGGCCGCCGGAGAGGGCGCTTCTTTCAGGCTGTGAGCGAGAAAAGGATGGTGCAGAGAATGGATACGACAAACAGAATGCTGAGCGTCAGCGTGGCCGTGTCCGCTTTTTCGAGTGCGGTCGATTGCTTTTTTTCCATAATCTTTTGTTTTTCGTTGATTGCTTCCTTGTGGGGGCTTGCTTTCCGTCGTTGAAAGAGGTCCAGTAGAACGCGATGCAAAATCGGAGCCGTTTTGTCCGTTTCCCGCCGTTTGCAGGCTGCTCGTGCCGGCTTGCCGCCGTGCAGGGAAAGATTTCCAGCCGATTGCCCTGCGGAAAAATGTCCGTTTTTTCCCGTGCGGACTTCCGTTCCCCGGATGCGAAGCCTGTGTATTGATCGAACGTCGGGTGGCTTCCGCGAGTAACGGGGCAACGGCCTGCCGTCGTCCGCTCCTGTCCCGAATCGGCTCGCAAGATACGCTCATCGAGGAATAGCGTTGGGCAGAGCGGCTTTGGCGGTTCTTGACGCGAGCCGCTCGCGGGATTCCGGAGCGTATGGCAGTGGCTGCGGGCTTTCCCATCTCGGTCGAATCGGCTCTTCGTCCGGGCTGTTTTTGCTTTTGGGGGTACTTTGTTCCGATATATTCACTATCTTTGCGAACGTGTCGAGGCTCGATCCCGACGGGCGGACCGTCCGGGAGACGAATGAGGGAACGCCGTGCGAATCGGCGACAGTTACCGCTGCTGTATGTCTCGGCTTCTTTTCGGCTCGGGTGGCCGAGAAGAAGCGAAACGTTCCGAAACGGATGCCACTGGCTTTTGGGCCGGGAAGGCTTCGGAGCGGAGACGAGTCAGAAGACCGGCCCGACGCATTCCGATTACAGCCTGCGGTGTATGGGCCGGTAATCCGTCCGGAGCTTCTCTGCGGACCGGTTTTCCCTGTGGCCGTGCTGTATGATAATGTACGGCGATTATGAAAAGAAGAATCCTTGTCGCGCTATTGGCGTTGCTTCCGGCTTTCGGGATCGTGACGTCCTGCATGGACTACGGGGCTCGGGCTCCCGAAAAGATCGGTGCGGACGGCCGAGGGCTGTTCATTACCAACGAAGGAAATTTCATGTACGGGAACGCTTCGTTGTCCTACTACGACATCGATTCGATGCGGGTGGAGAACGAGGTGTTCCGTCGCACGAATACGATCAAGCTGGGCGATGTGGCCCAGTCGATGGCGATTCGCAACGGGCTGGGGTATGTTGTCGTCAACAATTCGGGCGTCATATTCGTCATCGATCTCGATACGTTCGAGCTCAAGGGAATGATCGAGGGACTGCTTTCGCCCCGCTACATCCATTTCCTGAGCGACGAAAAGGCCTATGTGACCGACTTGTACGCTTGGCACATCACGATCATCAATCCGAAAACGTTCGAAATCACCGGCCGCATCGACGTGAAGATTCCGGGCAAGAATCAGCCGTCGACCGAGCAGATGGTGCAGTACGGCGACTTCGTTTTCACGAACTGCTGGTCGTACGATAACAAGATACTGGTCATCGACACGCGCACCGACAGCGTCGTCAAGTACATCGAGGTCGGCAAACAACCCACTTCGCTTGCGCTGGACCGTTTCGGCAAGATATGGACCGTCACCGACGGCGGTTATCCCGGAAGTCCTTACGGACAGGAGGCGCCGGGACTCTACCGGATCGACGCCGCCACCCAGCAGGTCGATAGGGCTTTCATGTTCCGGTTCGGCGACCGGGCGTCCGAGGTTTGTCTGAACGGCACGCGCGATACGCTGTATTTTATCAAGGATCATGTCTGGCGCATGGACGTCCGCTCCGAATCGCTGCCCGAAAAGCCGTTTCTGGAGAATATGACAGGCAACTACTGGTACGGGCTGACGGTCGATCCCCGGACTTCCGAGGTCTATCTGGCCGATGCGCTCGATTACGTGCAGCCCGGCTGGGTTTTCCGTTACTCGGCCCGGGGCGAGTTGCTCGACAGTTTTCAAGTCGGCATCATCCCCGGGGCTTTCTGTTTTAAATGACGATCGCTATGAACCGACTGTATAGGACCGCTCTGGCGGCCGCGCTGACGCTGACGACAGCCTCCCTGAGGGCGGCGAACGGGACCGTCTGCGAGTCTCCCGAGGCGTCCGAGCCTCTTTCCTCGCGCACGATTCGGCTGAAGGAGGCCGTTGTGACCGGGCGGCGTCTGGCCGACATCGGAGTGACGAAGATGAATCTCGATTCGGTGGCGCTGCGGCAGAACGTGACCAACAGTTTGGGCGACCTGCTGTCGCAGAGCACGCCGGTGTTCATCAAGTCGTATGGCCGGGGAACGATGGCGACGGCTTCGTTCCGGGGCACGGCTCCCTCGCATACGCAGGTGACGTGGAACGGCATGAAAATCAATTCGCCCATGCTCGGCATGGTCGACTTCTCGCTGATCCCTTCCTATTTCATCGACGAGGCGAGCCTCTATCACGGAGCCGGTTCGGTCGGGGTGTCCGGGGGCGGTTTGGGGGGGGCGATCACGCTGGGGACCAAACCGCTGGGCGAATCGGGAGCCGGCGTGCACTTCATTCAGGGTATCAGCAGTTTCGACACTTACGACGAGTTCCTGCGTTTCACCTACGGCACCCGGAAGTTCGAATCCTCGACCCGCGTATGCTACGTGACCTCCGACAACGATTTCAAGTATCGCAATTACGATAAGTACGAGCAGATCGACGGGCAATGGGTCTATCCGATGGAGCGGAACAAGAACTGCTCGTACCGCGATTTTCACTTGTTGCAGGAGTTTTACTATCAGCCCGATGAGCGGAATCGCTTCGGGCTGGCGGCCTGGGTCACCGATTCGCGGCGCGGCATCCCGATGCTGACGGTGGACTACAAGCAGGAGGGACAGGCCCGCTCGACGCAGGACGAGACGACGCTGCGTGCGGTCGCCTCGTGGGATCGTCGCGGCGACGGGCTGAAAATGGGCGCCAAGGCCGGCTATATCTATTCCTACATCTTGTATCGTTACGACGGGAATCCCGATCCCGACAGCGGCGAGCTGCAGCAGATGATCCACTCGCACAGCCGGATCAACACCGGCTACGGGCAGTTCTATGCCGAGTATTATCCTACGCCGAAGTGGGCGTTGACGGCCAATGCGTCGGTCAATGTCCATTCGGTGAGCAGCCTGGACGACCCCGATCTGGGCGGGGCGCAGCCCGAGGATACGATCCGGCTCGGCTATGACAAGGTAAGGGCCGAAGTGTCGCTGCTCGCTACGGTGAAGTACCGGCCTCATCCGCGTCTGGGGCTGGGTATCGACCTGCGCGGCGAGAGTTACGGACGGAACCTGACGCCGCTGATTCCGGCCGGGTTCGTCGATTATACGCTGTGGCCCCGGTTCGGCGTCGTGCTCAAGGCTTCCGTCGCTCGCAATTACCGCTATCCGTCGCTGAACGACCTTTATTTCAAGCCGGGCGGCAACGATTCGCTGAAAACCGAAAAGGGATATACCTACGAAGGAGGCATGGAGTTCCGCGTGAAGGAGGGAGTATTCGATTTCGGCGGCGAGGTTACCGTCTACAATTCGCATATACGCGACTGGATCGTCTGGCTGCCGACATTCAAAGGATTCTGGACGCCGCTCAACGTCAAGAAGGTGCACAGCTACGGCGTCGAGCTCCGGGGCGACTTGTCCGTGAAGCTGGGACGCCTCTGGGCATTGAACCTGAACGCTTTCTGGGCCAAGACCCGCTCGATCAACTGGGGCGATCCGAAAGAGTGGTACGACCAGTCGATCGGCAAGCAGCTCGTTTATGTCCCCGAATATTCTTCGGGCGTTACCGGAAGGCTTTCGTGGCGCGGATACGAGCTGACCTACCGGTACAACTATTACAGCGAGCGCTATACGACATCGAGCAACGAGAAAGGATCCAGTCTCTATTTGCTCAATTCTTACTACATGAACGATCTGGGTCTTGGCAAGACGTTCCGTCTGAGCGTGGGCGAGCTGTCCGTCAAACTGTGGGTCTACAACCTGTTCGACGAGGAGTACGTTTCGGTGCTTTCCCGGCCGATGCCCGGCCGCAATTTCGGTCTGTTCATAGGCATCACGCCGCGCTGGGACAAGAAAAGGCGTTAGTCGGTCAGCCTGTCGTTGCTGTTTCCCTCCATGAGGTTATGCGTGAGAGAATACGGCGCTCGTTTTGCTGGTATGCCGGCAGGAAGGCTCGGATGCGGGCATGTTCCCGGATGCCTCGTATCGAAAAAAACGTTCCGGCCGTCGGCCGGAACGTTTTTTTCATAAACGGGCGCTCGTCCCGGTTTCCTATTTCTTGACCCAGTCCGTTTCCGCGTCTTTCGTGTAGCAGGGCAGCGTTCCGACTCCGCCCATGAAATAGGTCGCGTCCGGATCGAAGTCCTGCGGAACATAGATCGTTTCGAGCCGGTTGCCTTCGGATGCGATTCTCGTCAGCGAGAACGGCGACAGGTCCAGTTCTCCGCTCAGCCCGTTATTGGCGAAGCGCAGTTCCCACAGCCGCGTGCATCCGTCGAGCACGAGGCTTGTCAAGCTGTTGTCGCCGCACAGCACGCCGCCCACTTTCGAGCAACCGGTCAGGTCGAGCGACGTCAGTCGGTTGCCGCTGATTTCCAGCCAATAGAGATATTTTTGTTTCGACAGGTCGATGTCCGTCAGCTGATTGTTGTTCAGATTGATATAGAGATAGGGCAGTCCTGCGTCCTCGTAGCCGCTTCCGGAAGAGCTCGGCGTGTCGAACGTCTTGTCGCCCATGTTGACCGAAGCGATCCGGTTGTCGGGCGCCATCAGGTAGCCGATCTTCGTATTGCTCACGTCGAGCTTGTCGATCCGGTTGTTCTGACAGTTGATCCATACCAGCTCGGCGCTTTGTGTCAGGTCGAGCGTGCCGATTTCGTTGTAGGCGCAGTAGAGCGTGTCGATCTTCGGGCATTTCGTCACGTCGAGTGCCGACAGCGAGTTATGGCAGCAGTTGAGTGTCTTCAGTTCGGGATTCCGGCTCAGGTCGAGCGATCCGAGCTTCGGGTTTCCGTATGTGGTCAGCCGTTTGAGTTTCGGGTTGTTCGACACGTCGAGCTCGTCGAGGCCGAAGCCGGGATAGTTGCTGCTCGCGCAGTTCAGTTCCTCCAGTTCGGGATTACGGCTCAGGTCGATATGCTCGATCGGAGTCAGGTCTCCCCAGCGCGTGTGGCAGCACATGCCGAAATCGAGTTTCTTGAGATTCGGGTTGTTCGTCACGTCGAGCTCACTGAGATTCAGGTAGTATACGTCGAGCGTTTCGAGCTTCGGGTTGTTCGATACGTCGATTTTCGTGATGCCGTCGTCGTCGGTCATGGCGCCGTTGTTCATGCCGCACAGCAAGTGGGTCAGTTCCGTATTCTGCGACACGTCGAGCGACGTGAGGCGGTTGCTCTCGCAGTTGAGTATCTGCAGATCGCGTAGCGGAGTCACGTCGAGCGATACGATCCGGTTCGATTTGCACCAGAGGGCCCGGAGTTTCCGGTTGTTCGTCACGTCGAGCGACGTGAGCAGGTTGCTCGTGCAATTGAGACTTTCGAGTTCCGTAAAATATTCGATGCCCCGGAGCGATTTGATCGACTGGCCGCTCAGTTCCAGCTCGGTGACCAGCGCGGCTTCCCATGCCTGCAGTTTTCCGTCGTTGTTCTTGTCGTAATACAGGGTAAGGGCTTGGAACTTGGAGTCCTCGAATTCGACTGCTTCGTCGGGATCGTACTCGGCCGTTTCCTCGGAACCCGTTACCGTGCACGTCGCCTGGACGGCTTCGTTGCTGCGGAGCCGGACCGTGATGACGGCGTCGCCCGTATTATGCACCGTTACGTTGCCCGACTCGTCGACGGTCGCCACTCCGGAATCGGAACTGCTCCATGCGAAGTCCGGCTTTTCCGTCGCGTTTTCGGGCATAACCGTGACGGTCAGTTGCACCGTCTGTCCGATCTGTACGGTTTTCGTCTCGGCGATCGAGATACCCGTGATCGGAACGTTCGTCCCGTCGTCTTTTGAACAGCCCGCGAGACCTGCCGCGAGCATGAGTGTCAATGCAGTAAGGATTTTATTCATTATCGCAGTGTATTGCATAGTGTCGTTTGCCTTGTGAATGGATGTTCGGTTCCGTTATTCGGCGAAGGAGTAGGTCGAAACGATGCCGCCATCGCCTGCGACTTTGCCGATTCGGGACTCGACGCCGGTCATTCGGGTACCGTCGCTTATACGGTATACTTCCGTATAGACGTGATAGAAATCCGTCGTAGGAACGTAGAGCAGGCCATCGGGAGTGGCGGTCATGTATTTGGCCAGCGATCGGCTCGTCGTGGCGAAAACGCTCGTTTTGCCTGTTTGGCAGTCGTACCGGTAAATCTGGGTGGCCGAATATCCCTCTTGTTTGATGAACAGCTCGTCGCTTGTCGCCGAGGCGCATGCCATGCAGCCGTACAGGCCGTTGCCCACGCTGACCATCGGAAGCCCCTCTATCGCCAACATCCGCTCGGTCGTCGCATAGGTCTGCGGATCGATCGTCAGTACCGACGCGGAGGAAGTGGCTGTCGTTCCCCACATCCAGAACGGATTTGCCGTCTTGTCGATTTTTCCCGCCACTACGGCGTAGAATTTGCCGTCGCGGCCCTTCACGACGTCGCAGACCTGACGGTCTGCGTCCACGTCGATCGTCTGGATTACCTGGTCGGTTTCGGTGTCGATCACCGCGATCTTGTTACCGTTGCCGACCATGATGTATTTCCCGTTCTTGACCATGTGCGAGTAGCACGGGCCGTCGACGCCGACCGCACCGTATGTGGCGTCGATCGTCGTGAACGTATTCATTCCGTCCGGAGCGACCTTCAGCACGCCGATGCCGGTCTGGTTATTGGCGTTGCTTGAATTATACAGTACATAGAACTTGCTGGTGTCGATTACCTGCAGATTGTAGATTTCCGATGAGGACTGAAGCGTGGCGGGATCGAAGCCCTCGGCCGTAATGATTTTTTCCTTCTTGAGCGTCTGGGCGTCGCAGGCGATGACGGCCGAACGGTTGGACTGGTTATTCGGAATCAGGATATAGAGCTTGTTGTCGTAAATGCTCAGGTCGTTGATTCCGTTCGTGCTGCCCGTACTTTCGCCGTTGACGGTCGTATACAGGTTATCCTCGTAGAACGTTCCTTCTCCGCTCGGATCGAAAAAGCCCAGTCCGCCGGCAGTCGAGCCGAATATCCATAACCCGTTCTTGTAGGGACCGTTGAAATTGACCGTAAACGCCGAGTCTTCCGACGCGATCCCGTCCAGATTGACGGCCGAAACGGTAACGGCCAGCGATCCGCTCCGGTCGGAGGCCGGAATGTCCAGCGTCGCGCCGGTAGCGGTCTCGACCGTGTCGCCGTCGATCGTCCATGCGTAGCTCGCTACTTCGACGTTCGATACCTCGACGGTCAGCTTGACAGCCGTTCCCACGGCCACCTCGACCGGGTCGCTCAGCGCTTCGTCGTTGCAGGAGATCGACGCGATGACGGGAGCAGGATCGACTACCTGCAACTCTCCGATCTGTTTGGTCGTGACTCCGCCGTCGGCGTTGTAAAGATTGACCGAAATATCGTACGTGCCGCGCTGCGCAGGCGTGAAGTCGAACCTAACGCTTTCGCTTTCGATTTTTTCGTTGACGATCCATTCGTAGCGGTCGATCGCGACGTTTTCGCACTCGACCGAGAAGCCGACGGTCTGGCCCGTCGTGATTTTCATTTGGCCTTCGGTCGCGCCGATGATCTCGACCTTCGAGACTTCGGGCAGCGGCAGCGAGTCGTCCTTCGAGCACGACGTCAGCACGAGCGCTGCGGCCAGAAAACAGAACAGTAGCTTTTTCATCATTGCTGTAAATTTGGTTAAAAATGATATGGAGATTTTACAGCAAGCGATGTACGGGTGAGAAATACCCTCCGGAAAGATACGCGCCGGCCGGCGCGCGACATCGAATGATTACCACCCATAAACCGCAGGCAAGTAAAATCCGTTCGCTCAGGCAGGTCTTCTGACTCGTCTCTGTTTTAAAGCCTTCCCGACGACAGCGGCGCCAGTGACATAAATTTTAAAACTTTTTGACCCTGCAGAAGACGCTTCTTCCGGCGCAGGGCAGAGACATACAGCAGCGGTTACTGTTGCCGATTCGCACGGCATTCCCTATTAATTCCTGCTCGGCGAAGCGGAATTCGCCGTCTCGGAAACCATTGCGAGGCAAAGATAGTATTTTTTCGGAGATATTTCATTTTTAGTCCGATATATTCTTCTTTTTCGGACAACATGTGCGGCGGCCTTCCGTTGCCGGACCGGTCTCGGACCGCTTGTTCGGAAAGGTGGTTTTTTCCTTTCGGGTTGCGGAACGTTCGGCGACGGCTGCCCGTGCGATCCCCCTCTCGGCGGTTTCAGGCTTTTGCGCTATACGGAGAAGATTGCGTCCGCCTCGGCGGCAGATTAGCACGGGATTTGTACGGAGCGTAGAGACGGCGGAGCCGCCGGTGCGGCTTGTCGGTACGACCGGGTGAAAAGTTATCGCTTTCCGCCCGATGGAACGGGAACGAATATGGGAAGACGCGAAGAACTCGAATACGAAATAGCCGAGATGCGCAAGCGGATCGACCGCGCGCCGGAGAATACTCCGGACGAGGTATTGGAATTGTGGCACCAGCAGCTCGACAGCGCATGGTTCGAGCTGAACAACCTGTACGACGACTACGAGACGGAAACCGAATGATTCGTCCGTTCCGTCGCAGCGGTTTTTGCGAGGACCCTGTCCGCCCGCCGTCGGATACGATCATCAAAGACAGAAATTATGGAAAATCAAACGCACTCCGTGCCGAGAATCGGGGAGAAAGCCCCCGCCTTCACGGCTTCGACGACGCAGGGGCCGATCCGGTTCCCCGACGATTTCAAGGGCAAGTGGGTTCTTCTTTTCAGCCATCCGGCCGATTTTACGCCGGTCTGCACATCCGAGTTCATAACCTTCGGGGCGATGTCCCGCGATTTCGAAAAGCTCGGATGCCAGCTGATCGGTTTGTCGGTCGACAGCCTCTCGAGCCATCTGGCATGGCTTCATACGATTCGCGAGCGGATCGAGTTCAACGGAATGAAAAACGTCGACGTGCGCTTCCCGCTGATCGACGACGTTTCGATGCACGTCGCTACGCTGTACGGCATGATCCACCCCGGCGAGAGCGGGACGAAAGCCGTCCGCGCCGTATTCTTTATCGATCCCGACGCGGTCATCCGCGCGATCATCTATTATCCGCTGGCGCTCGGACGCAATTTCGACGAGCTCAGGCGAGTGCTCGTCGGGCTTCAGACGATCGACCGTTTCCATGTCTCGCTGCCGGCCGACTGGCGGCCCGGCGACGAGGTCGTCGTACCGTCGCCCGGTACGATGGATGCTCTGGACCGTCAGGAAGAGCATCCGGCCGACGGCGTGACGTGCCACGACTGGTTCTTCTGCACGCGCAAGCTGACCGAGGAAGAGCAGCAGGAAATGGCGATCGGCTGAGCCGGCCGGCTTGGGGCGGAAGCCGTTCCGGGATCGGCTCGTTCCGACGAACTTTCCCGTTCGGCGGGGAATGTCTTTCCCGAAGATTCTGTCCGTATCTTCTTATTTTGCCGCCTTGGGCCGCATCGGTCCGAACTCGGCGCATGGCTTAGTCTGTTTTATGCTCCGTTGCCTGCTCCCTCCCGGATTGGGGACAGTCGGGCCCTGAGCTGCGTAACCGGTCTCTTCCGGTATGCGGGCGGTGCATCGTTCCGTACTCTCCGGGGACGGAAACGCCGAGCGGTGCGGGATCGGACGACTGCCGACCGATTGTCGTTCACGGAGGTCAGATCGGCTGGCCGGCCAGATCGTCGGGAAACATCATTCTCCGTTCCCAGTCCACGTCGGGCTTGACGATCAGATAGACCCTGACCCGCGTCGCTTTCGGCCTGCTTCCCTTGCGCTTGAACTCTATGCAATAGCGGACGCCCGGCTTGGCGCAGACGTTATCGAGGCGCAGGGCAGTGAAGTCGCCGGGCTCGAATTCGTATTCCGATATGCTGAACGGTCGGGGCGATCCGGCGGGCAGTTGCGGCTCGATCAGGTCGTAATCCAGTTCCGCTCCGGCGTTTTTCACTCCGTCGAACAGGAAGAGCTTCCAGTCGTCTTCGGCTATTATGCCGGGATTCCGGCAATCGTCGTATTTAGGGAAGATCAGCTTGAACGATTCGATTCTCCATGAGATTCCGAGAATGCCTTTTCTTTCTCGGTAAGGCTCCCGACAGCCTTTCGTACTGCCGTTGCATCCGGCCAGCAACAGCATGCCTGTGCATAGTGCTACCACTTTTTTCATAATTCACTGTTTTTGTCGGACCGACGATCCGCCTGGAAAGTGATTCCTTGTTGCCGGGTGAATGAGTCAGGCACCGTCGCCTGATCCGGTTTGTTGGGTTTGTTTGTCCTGCTAATATAAGGAAATATATCGGAATGGAAAAGCTTGCCGGCGGATTTGGGTATTTCCGGCGATGTTTTCCGGCTTTATGGCTTGGGTCCCGCATTCGGAGGGCGTTGCGTCTGCGTTCGGGAGAAACAGTTCGTCCCGGCCGTCCGGGGAACGAGACCGATGAAGAAAAACAGACACCGCCGAAATGCTTCGGCAGTGTCTGTCGTGGACCCAGAGGGGCATGATCCCACGACCTTCGGATTATGAGTCCGCTGCTCTAACCAACTGAGCTATGGGTCCTTATGTGATTCGATACTTGAGCTTGCCCTCCGACGGGCTCCGTGAAGCCGGCTTAAGACCTGTTCTTCCCGTTTGTCCGTAGGGATTATTCCTCTCTTGCGGGCAGCCATCGCTTTTCCGCCGACAAAGGTAAAATCTTTTCACGATTTTGCAAAGTCCCTGCGATTTTCGACGGGGCCGTCCGTCCGGCCGTTGCCGCCGGTTGCCGGCGGCGCAACGGTCTGTCGGGCGATGCGAGGCGTCATTTCAGCGCCCGATAGTTGAGCAGCCCTTCTTCCAGAAAATCGACGAACGCCTGCACATCGAGGTTGTAGCCCCGTCCCGGGACCAGCGGCCGCTCGTCGGGCCCGAGGATCAGGTAGTAGGGTTGCGAATTGATTCCGAACCGCTTGTGGGCCAGATAGGCATTGATCTTCCCGATGCTTTTGAGCGTCCGTCCGTCCGGCGTGGCGATCCACTCGCTTTCGGGCAGGACCTTCTTATCATCGGAATACAGCGCGACGATCACGAAGTTGTCGCGCAGCAGTCGCAGCACCTGCGGGTCCGACCAAACCTTGGCCTCCATTTCCCGGCAGTTGACGCAGCCGTGTCCCGTATAGTCGACAAACAGGGGCTTCCCGACCTGACGAGCGTACTGTGCGGCCTCGTCCAGATCGAAAAAGCCCCGGAGACCGTGCGGCAGCTTCAGAAAGTCGCTGTGCTTCGGCTTGGGAAACGCGTCTTTGTCCGGTACGGCGGCCGAAGGCGACGGTACGGCAGGCACGAAGTCCTGAGTTTCGAGCGGCGGCAGGTAGCCCGATATGCCTTTCAGCGGAGCGCCCCACATGCCGGGGATCAGGTATACGACGAACGAGAACGTGACGACCGACAGCAGCAGCCGTGCGACGCCGATCGATTTCACCTCGCTGTCGTGTTTGAAACGCAGCTTGCCGAGCAGATAAAAGCCCAGCAGCGAGAAGATGACGATCCACAGCGCCAGATATACTTCCCGGTCGAGAATTCCCCAATGGTAGGTTTGGTCGGCGACGCTGAGGAACTTCAGTCCGAGCGCGAGCTCCAGAAATCCCAGTACGACCTTGACCGAATTGAGCCAGCCTCCGCTTTTGGGCAGGCGGTTCAGCAGCGAGGGGAACAGGGCGAACAGCGTGAAGGGCAGCGCGAACACGACCGAGAAGGCCAGCATCGTGAAAACGGGAGCCCATATCTCGCCCGAAGTCGACTTGATCAGTACGGAACCCACGATCGGGCCCGTGCACGAGAACGAGACCAGCACGAGCGTCAGCGCCATGAAAAAGATACCAGTCAGGCCGCCCCGGTCCGCCCGTTCGTCGCTTCGGTTCACCAAACGGCTCGGCATCGTGATCTCGAACGCTCCGAAAAAGGAGGCGGCGAAAACCATGAAGACGAGGAAGAAGATCACGTTCGGAATCCAGTGCGTGGCCAGCCAGTTGAAAATGTCGGCCGTGACGGTTCCCTGTCCGAAGAGGTTGGTGATGACGATGATGATCGTGATAGGCAACGTGTAGAGTCCGACGATGCAAAGTCCGTAGGCCAGCGCTCTGAATCGGCCCCGCGTCCGGTTCTCGCTGCCTTTCATGAAAAACGACACGGTCATCGGAATCATCGGAAAGACGCAGGGTGTCAGCAGGGCCGCCAGTCCCCACAGCATGGCCTCGACGATGGCGGCCCACAGTGATCCTCCGGTCTCTTGGGCAGACGAGGCGGCAGGCCGGAGTGCGCTTTCCTGTCCGTCCGGTTCGGCGGAAGCGGCAGCTTCCGCCTTGTCTGTCCGATCCTCGGTCGGCGAGTCCGCTTTCGGGGACGGCTTGCCGTCGGAGAAAGTTTCCCTCTGTGAGGAGGAAGCCTGTCCGTCCGCCGTCTCGTTTGCCGGATTGCCTCGGGCTTCGGACGTCTGCCGGACATCCGGGTCAGGCTTTGTCGCCGTCCGCGCCGATTCCTCGGCGCCGGGCACGCCCGCTGTCTGTCCTGCCGAGGCTCCGCGTATCGTGAACGTCAGAGTCCGCTCTTCGGGCGGCAGACAGCTGCCTTCGTCGCAGGCCATCCATTCGACGGTAGCCTTCAGCGTAATGTCGCCGGTCTTTTTGAGCCGTACCCGCTGGGTGAACACGGCTTTCGAGGCATAGGTCCCGATTTCCATGCCGAACAGCTCGTCGCGGACCCGGCGGGGAGGCGCGGGTTCCGCGATGCCGCCGATCAGCTCCGCATCCGGGTTCGATTCGAAAGAGATGGTCGTCGGGTTGGGGCCGCCTTCGTAAGGCCCCGTGTCGTATATGTGCCAGGGCGCTTCGATCCGGGCCTCGATCCGGAGCAGGTATACGTCTTCGCCCATGCTCTCGACGGAGGTTTCCCATGCGACCGGATCGGGTTTCTGGGCTTCGAGCCCGATGGCCGGCAACAGCAGCAGCGCCGACAACAGCAACTTGAACGGAAGGATTCGGCTCATAAGGTATTCGTGGTTGAGACGGGAACGGGATTTCTTTCTCCGCCGTGTCGCTCGCTCGGTCCCGGACGGCCGTCTTGGTTTAATATGCTCTTTCGTTGCGTTTCTCGTAAAAGTTGACGAACGCCTGATCGGCGACCGCGTTGCCGCCCGGGGTAGGGTAGTCGCCGGTGAAGTACCAGTCGCCCCCGTGCGCGGGGATCGCCTCGTGCATGTTCGGCACGGTCTGGTAGATCACTTCGACCTGCGAGCGGATATCCGGCGCCTTGATGATCTGCGCGATCTTGGCCGAAATCTGCTCGTCGGTGAACGGCTCGTAGATTCGTTTGACGCAGTTCGCGGCTTGGCTTCGCTCGCCTTGCAATTGCTCGAGACATTCGCGGTAGACGTCGTCGATGAGCGTCTGCCGTCCGCTTTCGCGCAGCAGTTCGACGGCGGCCCGGAAGGCGACGAAGTCGCCCAGTCGCGACATGTCGATTCCGTAGCAGTCCGGATAGCGGATCTGCGGGGCCGACGAGCAGACGACGATCTTGCGCGGCTCGAGCCGGTCGAGTATCCGGACGATGCTCTGCCGCAGCGTCGTGCCCCGCACGATCGAATCGTCGAGAATCACCAGATTGTCCTTCCCGGCACGTATCGTGCCGTAGGTGATGTCGTAGACGTGGGCCACCAGATCGTCGCGGTCGTTGTCCTGCGTGATGAACGTCCGCATCTTGACGTCCTTGATCGCCACTTTCTCGAAACGGGGCTTGAACCGCAGGATCTCCTTGAGCCGCTGTTCGGTGAGCGAGCCGTTCTCGTGAAGAATCCTTTCGGCGCGGATATGCTGGCAGTATTCGTCCAATCCTCCGACCAGTCCGAAAAAGGCGCTCTCGGCCGTATTGGGAATATAGGAGAAAACCGTATTTTCGATGTCGTGGTCGATGCTGCGCAGGATTTGCGGCACGAGCAGCGCGCCCAGCCGCTTGCGTTCGCGGTAGATGTCGCGGTCGCTTCCGCGCGAGAAGTAGATTCGTTCGAACGAGCAGGGGCGGATGGGCTGCGGCGCGGTGAACGGTTCGACCGAGAAGTCCCCGTCGCGGCGGACGATCAGCACATGGCCCGGCTCCAGTTCCCGGACCTGCTCGTAGGGCTTGTTGAATACGGTCTGGATCACCGCGCGTTCCGAGGCGGCCACGACTACTTCGTCGTCGCGGTAGTAAAACGCCGGACGGATGCCGCAGGGGTCGCGCATGACGAACGCGTCGCCGTGCCCGATCATACCGGCCATCACGTAGCCGCCGTCCCAGCGACGGGCTGCCAGCGAGACGACCTCTTTCAGGTCGATATGCTTGGCCAGCAGGTCGGTAATCTGCTGCTTGGAGTATCCCTTATCTTTGAAATAGCGGTATTTGTCGTCGTTCTCGCGGTCGAGGAAATGTCCGATGCGTTCGAGGATCGTCACGGTGTCGGTCGTCGCCGGCGGGTACTGTCCCAGTTCGATCAGGCGCCGGAACAGCTCGTCGATGTTCGTCAGGTTGAAATTGCCGGCCAGTACCAGACTGCGCGTCATCCAGTTGTTCTCGCGCGAGACGGGATGCACGTTCTCGATGTTGTTCTTGCCGAACGTGCCGTAGCGCAGATGGCCGAGGAATACCTCGCCGGTGAATCCGACATGGCGCTTGAGCCACTGCGCGTCACGGAGCCGCTCGGGGTTTTTCGCCGTCGCCTCCGCGATCCGCGACTCGATGCGCTGGAAAACGTCTTTGATAGGCGTGGCGGTGTTCGAGCGCTCGCGGTCGATGTAGACGCATCCGGGCTCGGGATAGAGCTTGATGTTGGCCAGTCCGGCTCCGTCCTGTCCCCGGTTGTGCTGCTTTTCCATCAGCAGGTGCATTTTGTTCAGCCCGTAAAGGGCCGAGCCGTATTTTTTCAGATAGAAATCGACGGGTTTCAGCAGGCGGATCATGGCGATGCCGCACTCGTGTTTGATCGAATCGCTCATAACAGTATTTGTAAGGTGCCCGTTCGGATTCGGAAAGGTTTTCCTATCGGCCGAAGTACCTGCCAAAGATATCTATTTTTAATCGGCCGAGCAACATTTTCGGGGGGAGACGGGGCCGTGCGGTTCGCGCCGCTTTTCCCGCGATAGTTCCGGCTTATGGCCTGATCGTATTTTATGATAGGCGGAAATGCGTCGTATTCGCGCATTTATCTTATCTTTGTAAGAGAAAAAATACCGACGACCGGTGCCGGTATCATTTAAAACTTAAAGCAAGATGGGAAAAAGTATCAAAGGAACCAAGACCGAGCAGAATCTGCTCAAGGCGTTCGCCGGTGAATCGCAGGCGCGCACGCGCTACACGTTCTTCGCCAGCGTGGCCAAGAAGGAAGGCTTCGAACAGATCGCAGGCGTCTTTCTCGAGACGGCCGATCAGGAAAAGGAGCATGCCAAACGTTTCTTCAAGTTTCTGGAAGGCGGCATGGTCGAGATTACGGCCAGCTATCCGGCCGGCGTCATAGCGACGACGCGGGAGAACCTGGCGGCTGCGGCCGCGGGCGAGAACGAAGAGTGGACCGAGCTCTACCCCGAGTTCGCGCGGGTGGCCGACGAGGAGGGATTCCCCGCCGTCGCCGCGACGTTCCGCTTCATCTCGAAAGTCGAGGCCGAGCATGAGGCCCGGTACCGGACTTTGCTCGCACGCGTCGAGGCGGACAAGGTGTTCGAGCGCGACGAGGAGATCGAATGGCAGTGCCGCAACTGCGGGTATGTGCACAAGGGCAAGAACGCGCCCGAGATGTGCCCGTCGTGCAGCCATCCCAAGGCCTTTTTCGAGCCGAAGAAGAACAACTACTAAGCGCGGGGGAGCCTCTGACCGGAGACTGTGTCGCGGACGCAGGGCGGAGGAGCGATCCTCCGCTTTTTTTCGTCAGGTCGGCGCTTTGCGGGCGGCATCTCCGATACGAGCCGGGAGCACCGCGCAGGGAAGGCTTGCGGCAGGTCTCGGTCGATTCTTGGCCTCAGGACCGTCTGTATCGCATGGGGGACAGGCCCGTGTGCTGCTTGAAGTATTTTCCGAAGAAGGACTGGTTGGCGAAATGGAGTTCCTCGGAAATTTGGAGTATCGTCAGGTTGGTCGACTTGAGCAGGGTTTTGGCTTCGAGTACGACGTAGTCGTCGATCCACTGGCTGGCCGATTTTCCCGTCAGCTCCTTGATTACGTTCGACAGGTGCTTCGGCGTCAGGCAGAGCTTGTCGGCGTAGAACGCTACGCTCCGTTGCTGCTTATAGTGCTCGCCGACCGTGCGTATGAACAGCTCGAAGAGCTCGTCCTTTCGAGTCTGGGGCTTTGGACAGACCGGCTGGTGCTGATCGAATATGTGGGCTATGTCGAAGAAAAGCGCATGAAGCAGCGACAGGGCGATCTCACGCTGGTAACGGTGGCTTTTCTGCCTCATTTTCTGCCGGAGGAACGAGTGGTACTCCAGTATCCGGACGACTTCGTCCGGATTCAGGCGCAGGCACGGATCGTCCTTGAGTCGCAGAAAAACGGGCAGGAACTGCTGGATTCCCAGCAGCGAGTTTTTGACGAAATCGGTCGATATGGCGAATGCGCAACCGGTAAAATCGTCGCTCTCGCCGTGTCGCTGGACGATTTGCCCGGGCATCAGAATGAGCATGTCGTTGGTACGGAACGTGTATTCCTTGAGGTTGATGCTGGCGCTGGCCTCTCCGCTGAGACACAGGGAGAGCACGGCCAGATTGATCCGGCTCGGATATTCGAAAACCGGAACTCCGCCGAAGTCGTCGAACACGGCCAGATCGTGGCCGATCGTTTCGATGTTCTCCCGGGCTTCCGGATTGATCGTCGTCAGGTCGAGGCGCGGGATGTTGTGCTCTTTCATGGCTATGACGTTGAGTTCAGGACAAACTTAACAAATAAGTTCCGGTTATCGGACGACAATCTGACGAATCGGATATTTTTGCAGGAATATGGAACTGTCCGGAGGTTGTATATTCGCGGCTCTTTGTCCAAATTTGCATTCGATGCGGGGCGTTTTTTCTGCAATAAAAGCCGGTTCCGCGTTCGGGAGTCCGATGCTTTCCGAGGGACGGCCAAGCCGAGATTCCGCGCATGGCCGAAATTCGTCGCGTAGGGAGGCGACCGCCGTTCCGGCCCGGGAATTGAACGTATGGTTCCGTGCAGGGCGACGCGGGGAATCAGTAGGGAACCGAAAACAGGTCGGAGCGGAATTCGCCGGGAGCTTCGGATTCCTGTCCGTTCCCGGACCGTTTTCGGTGCGTCGGGACAACGTGCCCGGCACCCATTAATTATATCGGATCGAAACATGAGGAAAAAAATAGCGGCCCTTCTGCTGATCTTGTCGTGCCTCGGTTCGGCAGAAGCCCGGAAACGCCGGAGTCATCCCGATCCGGAGCGGTTTTCCGATACGGCCGAGGTCTATAGTCGGCTGGAATCGGTTCCTCCGTTCGGAATTTACAAGGATAACTACTTCGTCACGGGCTCGAGCTTTTCGGGCGGGAAGCTGACCAAGAACAATTCCGACGCTAAGTTTCAGATCAGCATCCGGCACCGCCTGATCAAGGGCATGCTTCCTTTTCATACTTACCTGTTCCTTACCTATACGCAGAAGTCCTTTTGGGATATATACAAGAAATCGAAACCTTTCGCCGAGAGCAATTATAACCCGACGCTCGGGCTGGGCACTCCGATTACCCGCCGGGACAAGCTCGTGGGACTCGGGATGCTGCAGTTCGAGCATGAGTCGAACGGCCGGGGAGGCGATTCGTCGCGTAGCTGGAACCGGATTTCGCTGACGGGGATATTCGAGTTCAACCGGCGCTTCAGCGGAGAGCTCAAGCTCTGGATTCCGATGGGGCTTTCCGACAATCCCGACTATGTACGCTACGGAGGCTACGGTCAGGCAGCCGTCAATTACAAGAGCCTCGACGAGCGGGTCCGCCTCTCGCTGCTGGTCGTCAAACGCGGCGGCTGGAACCTGAACGCGAACCTGCGCCTTGAGGCGGGCTACCGGCTTTCGAGACGCAGCAATCAGTATCTTTTCCTGCAATATTACAACGGTTATGCCGAAAGCATGATCGAATACCGGCAGTTCCACAGCTACTGGCGGATCGGTTTTGCGATCAAGCCGCGCGGGTGGACGATTTTCTGACCTTTCGGCCGGACGGAGTCGCGTTTTTTGTTGCGTGCGGTCCGTTTATCGGGCGAGTGCCGCAGCAAAGCGGAATTCGGAACGTTTTTTTGCGTGACGCTCGTACCCGGTCCGTTTCATGGACCGCTGTTCTCAGGCGTTCGCCAGGACCGCTTATCCGTTTTTGGAAAGGCTCGATAGAAGAACGCTGGCACTGTGCCGCCCGGCGAACGTGTCCGATTTGCCCGTTTGCGCTTGGATGACTCAGAACACGAGGGCGGCGCGGACTCCGACACATTCGCCGACCGAACCGATCGGAACGACGGCGAACGATGTTCTCCGTTTGCGGTAGGGCTTCGTAAACAGGTAACCGCAGCCCGCTCCCAAAGCCGCTCCGGCGAGCACGTCCCAAATGTCGTGTTTTCGCGCGCCGGCTCCGATGCGGCTCCAGCCGACATAGACGGCCAGCGCGTAGGCCGGGGCTCCGAATTTCCAGCCGTAGCGTCGTTGGATATACGATGCTCCGGCGAAGGCGACCGCCGAGTGAATGGACGGGAAGGCCGGCCCTTCGTGTCCTGCCGGCCGGGATTTGCCGATCGCGTATTTCAACCCGTAGCCGACGGCCAGATCGGCGGCGCACGCCAGAGCCAGTTGCTTGACGCCTTGACGGTCTCCGACAGCCAGCGAGACGATCAGTCCGGCAGCCGGGAGGGCGACCGCAGCGATATCGCCGGCGATTTCCGGCGTTTTCGGGCTTTTCTCGGACGTGCGGGCGGCCGCCGGATTCGGTGCCATGCACAACAAAGCCAGCGCGGCGATGATTCCGACTCGATATGGGCGTGAAACGTACATGGACGATTTTTAAAAACGGATGTTGCCTTACGGGCGCCGGTTCCTGTTCCGGGCTGCCGGCGGGGCTTCTCTTGCAAATTCCGGGCTAAAGCCGGTGGCAGACGGCTGTTTTCGGTTTCGCCGTCCCGTTTGCCCGTCGTCCGCGATTTCCGTTTCCTCGGCTGGCCGGACCGGGGAGCCGGCGGGAGGTAAGCGTCGTTCTCGATATTTTTCATAACGGACGGAGCGGCTTGATCGAAAATTTGATAAATTTGTATGGCTGTCGTTCCGGGACGTGAATTCGGTGAAAGGGAATTCCGCCGGCGGTAGCCGACCTGAACTTAAACCTAAACTGTTATGAAAAAAAGAAGAACGATCGAACGCTGTGTCCGTTTGGGTGTGGCGATCGCCTGCGTCTCGGCGGCCACGGTTCTCCGTGCCGGAGATCGGGCCGAGGTCTCGGTTGCAGGGTCGGAGAGGGCCGATACGGCCTCCTTCCGCGACATTTATCCCGACACGTGGGTCGCCACCGATGCGGTGGGACGAACGATGCCGACCGAGGAGGAGGTCGGCCTGCCGAAGAATGACCGGCGCCGCGTAGTGGGTATTTTCTACATTACCTGGCATACGCAGGGACTGCACAATCTGAAAAGTCCCTATACGGCGGATGTGACGAAGATTCTGGAACAGGACCCGTCCGCGCGTCTCGATGCGCATCATCCGCTCTGGAAGGAAGGCTCCTATCACTGGGGCGAGCCCGAGATGGGCTATTTTCTCAGTCAGGACGAGTGGGTGATTCGTAAGGACGTCTCGATGCTGGCCGATGCGGGCGTCGACGTGATGATCATGGACGTGACCAACGCTGTCCGCTACTGGGACGAGTGGGACGTGATCTTCCGCACGATGCAACGGATGAAGGCCGAGGGAAACAAAGTGCCCAAGTTCTGTTTCTGGGCGTTCAACGGTCCGGTGATTACCGTCGTGCAGGATCTCTACGACCGAATATACAAGCCCGGTCTCTATTCCGACCTATGGTTCGAGTGGGACGGCAAGCCGCTGCTGCTCTACAACAGCCGTCCGGGGATCGATGCCGCCGAGAGTAGCAATCCGAATACCAATCCCCACTACGATCCGGACGCGGTGACGAATCCTGCCAATCCGCATTACGGCGATCCGGACTATACGGAAAAGGTATACAAAGATTACACGTCCGAGGTGAAGAACTTTTTCACGCTGCGCACGATGTGGTGGGGCTACTACGAGTGGGGAGGCGAGCGTTTCGTCGGTACGGAGGACAACTGGAGCTTCGGCTACAACATGGCCGATCCGAAGGTAGCCGCCCTGAAGCCCGAGGAGCTGCTTTCGACGCATGACGGCCGGCGCGAGCAGGCCGCCGTGACGCCGGCCCAGCATCCGGTGACGATGGGCGGGGCCGATTCGGTCGGCGTCGGGAAATCGTGGTCGCGCGCATCGGGCGAGCCGCAGCTCGACGAGCACGACCTGCCCGTTCCGACCTATGTGCCCTGGCTCGGCAAGACGGTCGAGCATCCCGAGCATTACGGCATTTACTTTCAGGAACGCTGGGACGAGGCCCTCGCGTGCGATCCCGAGTTCCTCTATATCAACGACTGGAACGAGTGGACGGCCGGCAAATACCAGCCCGGCGGCGAAGGCAAGACGGTGTCCTGGCTCCGCCGACAGAGTCCTTTTTATTTCGTCGATCAGTACAACGCCGAGTTCAACCGCTGCATTCATCCTGTCAAGGGCGGCTATACCGATAACTATTACATGCAGATGGCCCAGAATCTGAGGCGTTACAAGGGCGCCCGTCCGATTCCGCGCCTCGAGGGCTATGTCGAGGCGAAAGCCGACGGCGATTTCGGCGAGTGGGATGCCGTGACGACCGAGTACCGCGATACGCGCGGCGACGTGTTCCACCGCGACGCGAAGGGCTACGCCGGTCTGCACTATGTCGATACGTCGGGCCGGAACGATATTCTGACCGCCAAGGTGGCTGTCGGGCGCCGCACGATCGGGTTTTATGCCGAAACGGCCGATGCGCTGACGCCGAGCGACGGAAACAACTGGATGCTGCTGCTGATCGATGCCGACAACGATTCCTCGACCGGCTGGTACGGCTATGACTTCGTGATCAACAAGAAAGTGAAGGATGGCCGGACGACGACGCTGATGCGCTACGATTCCGGTTCGGAGCAGTGGATCGAGGTGGCCGAGCTGCCTTACCGCTACGAGGAAAACAGGCTGGAAGTCATCGTGCCCCGGAAGCTACTGGGTCTGACCGGCGACGGGTTTACGTTCGATTTCAAGTGGAGCGACAACGCCTACGAGCTGAAAGACCCCATTTCGCTCTGCCTGCACGGGGACACGGCGCCGAACCGGCGTTTCAATTATCGTTGCATCTGGAATCGCCGATAAAATCGGCTCGGAGAGGTAAAAAATGGACCGCTTTCTTCTAATTTATTGGGGAATTGCTATATTTGTATGCGGCAACGAGGCTCCGGGTCGCGTATGCGAGGGTCGTATAATAAGGCCCGGGGAGTATGTCCGAATGTTTAATCTTTAAAAGAATATCGTTATGAAAGAGTTAGTAGCTCAAATCAAGGAGCAGATCGCCGCATTCACCGAGAACGCCGATCTTCAGGTAGAGAAGAACAACAAGGCTGCCGGAACCCGTGCCCGCAAGGCTGCGCTGGAGTTGAGCAAGCTGCTGAAGGATTTCCGCAAGGTGTCGGTAGAAGAGGCTAAGAAATAGGCTCTGAGCCGTTGAGTCGAGCGGAGCTGTCCCTGAGGGGCGGCTCCGCTTTTTTGCATCCGTGTCGAGCCTTCCGAAGAGGACCATGGCGAGTCCGATATCGGCTTTTGGAAAGCGGCTTTTACTCGGTCTCCGGATTCCAGCGGCTGCGCCGCATGTCGACATGGCCGTTGGACCTGAAGGCTACGTCTTCGTTTTCCAACAGGATTTTTTGTTCGGGCCAGGCGGGAACCGTCCGTCCCTGACTGTTCACCACCCTGTGGCAAGGCAGGCGGGACGATGCCGGAGCCCGATGCAGCGCCTGTCCTACCATGCGCGAGCACAGCGGCCTGCCAGCCAGCGAGGCGATCTGCCCGTAGGTTGCGACGCGGCCGGGCGGAATAGCCCGCACGATGTCGTATATTTCTCGGTAAAATTGTTCGCGATCCATCGATTTCGTCGTCCGGTTCGGTTCGTTTGCCGGCGGAATCCTCTGAGCCTATGTATCGGAGCCCGTTTCTCGCGATGCGGTTATGGCGTCCGGTCAAGGCCGGTGCATGACGACCCGCATTCGAGTTCAGGGCTCAGGGGCTGCGGCGGACCGTTCCGCAAAATATCTGTTCTCTATCGCCGTTCGGTCGCGCGGCAAGCCCCGGAATATCCTGTTTCGCTCGCATGGCCGGGCAGGACCTTACAAGCCGTTTCCTCTGATGCTGGAGGACTGTTGCTGCCCGGCGGTCTGTTCGAAATATTTCCACAGGTTATCCTGCGGCGGTACCGGCGCCGTGATGAGGACCGGACTGCGGCGGACCGGATGGACGAACTCGATCGAGCGGGCATGCAGCGAGATGCTGCCGTCGCGATTCGAGCGCGGGGCTCCGTACTTCAGATCGCCGCGGATCGGGCATCCTATCTTCGACAATTGGGCTCGTATCTGGTGGTGTCTTCCGGTGAGCAGCTCGATTTCGAGCAGCCGGTAACGATCGCTTTCAGCCAGTAGCCGGTAGTCGAGCCGGGCTTCCTTGGCGTCGGGGACCGGACGGTCGTAGGCCTTCGTACGGTTCGTCCGCCCGTCGCGCACGAGGAAATGCCTGAGACTTCCCGATTCGGGCGAGGGACGGTTCTCAGTAATAGCCCAATAGATTTTGCGGATACGTCTGTTTTTGACCGTCTCGTTCATGCGCGCGAGCGCCTTGCTCGTTTTGGCGAACAGGACCGCTCCGCTGACCGGGCGGTCGATCCGGTGTACGATGCCCAGAAAGACGGCTCCGGGCTTGCCGTCGCGGACGCGGATCATCTCCTTGACTTCGTCCTCGAGAGCCGGATCGCCCGTCGGATCGGGCTGGACCAGCTCGCCGGAGCGCTTGTTCACGACGATCAGATGGTTGTCTTCGTATAATATTCGTTCGGGCTCAAACATAAGCGGTCGGTTATTCATGCAGCGCCTGCGCGTTTGTGCCAAAGACGGCATGTTCGGTTTCGAATTGGCTGAAGGCGGAGGACGGTCATCTCGCCCGTATCGGTTTCTGTATATCCGTAGAAACGGTTCGTCCGTGAAAAACGAGCCTTTCGTCGGCCGGCGGGGCCGAATCCCGTTCCGTTTTCTGCAAGTCCGGAGGGATTTTCGCAGACGGACGCGGACCGTTTGCGTCGTTCTTTCTGCCCGTGCCGGTCGAAAACGGCGATGTCTCGGGTGCGTGGTGCGATCCGCGTAGCCGGGACGGCTTTCGGGAGAACGGCCGGACAGAAGACGGCTCTTTCCCGTTCGGCTGTTCGGGAAGAAAAAGAGAGCGCCCGGGTTACGGGTTCGGCGGCTGCGGTCGTTTTTTTGCTTGTCATGGGATTCATTCGAGCTCGAACGTGAAAGGCAACAAGGCGCGCGCGGACTCTACGACCGTCGCGCTGCAGGCGCCGCACAGGATCAGCCGGATCGGAGCGCCCTGCCTCTTTTCGGTGTCGGCGATCACCTGCCGGCATGCTCCGCAGGGCGAACATTCCCGCGAAGCGGGCAGCGAGGCGATTGCCAGCGCGCGGACTTTCCGTCCGCTCCGGTTCGACTGCACGTAGTAAAGCAGGCTGCGTTCGGCGCACATGCCCGAGGGAAAGACCTCGCTTTCCTGATTGGCTGCCGACACGATTTCCCCGTCGTCAAGCAACGCGGCTGCGCCGACCCGAAAGTCCGAATAGGGCGCGTACGACTTCGAGCAGGCTTCGGCGGCGCAATTCGCCAGCCGCCGCTCCGCCTCGGGCAGGTCCTCCAGCGGAGCGTACCGCAGGTATTCGAAAGAGTATAGCCGTTTTTCCTTCATAACGGTTGTCGTTGTTAGCGCATAGTCCGCTCTTGCCCGGTTACGGCGCGGCCGGTTCCGTCCAAAAACGAGAGCGGATTTCCGGGAGGGCCATGCCCGGTCCTTGGGGTCGTTCCGGACACTTCGGGGATTTATTCGACAGGCGGTCTGACTGCCCGCACCATATGCCTTTTGCCGAGGGCCCCGGGCAGGCGCTTCACGTCGAATCCCGCCTCGCGCAGATTGCGCTTGACCGTACCTTTGGCCGAATAGGTGACCAGCAGCCCTCCTTCGCTCAGGATGTCGAATATCCGGCGGAAAACGTCCGCCGTCCACAGTTCCGGTTGCGTGTCCGGAGCGAAAGCGTCGAAGTAAACCAAATCAAAGGTAGTGTCAAATTCGTAATCCTGCAAGGAAGTTTCGACCTTTCGGATGCGGAATCGCTCGGTAATTCGCGCCGGAACGTTCCACGGAGCCTCGTGCAGGGCCATGAACAGCCGGTCGGCTCCGTAGCTGAGTTGCGCGGCGGTTCGCGGATCGACGGGATAGGGCTCCAAGGCCGTATAAGCCACCGTGCGGTTCATAAAGAAAGCGGCCCGCGCCGTAAGCCATGCGTTCAGGCCGCTGCCGAACCCGACTTCGAGCAGCCTGACATGGGGCAGGCCGCTTGCCGCGAACCCCTGCCGTATATAGACGTGCATCGATTCTCCCGTCGCTCCGCGCGTAGAGTGGTACGTATCGCCGAAAACGGGATGCCTCAGCGTGGGCGTCCCGTCTTCGGTCGGCTCTATGATCGGCCGGATCATGTCCGCTCGCTTAATTCAGCAGAAAGCGGACCGTGACCGAGTGCTCGATCCTGATTTTTTCGAATTCCAGATTCGGAGTCGCTTCCGCCGTGCCGGCCGCATCGGCGACGGCGGCGCTTTTGGCCATCAGCATCACGTTCGCATAGCGGGGCGTGTTGTAGCCGTAGTCCTGAATATAGACGGCCGGACCGGCCGTTTGGCCTACGGCTTCGGCCAGCACCTCGGCGTTCTTGCGGGCCGCCTTGGCCGCATCGGCGCGTACTTGCTGGCGCAGCTCGTCCATGTTCGACACGTCGGTGCGCTCGATGTTCACGTCGGCGATCCCTGCCGCCTGCAGAGCTTCGAACGCTTGTCCGAGCTGCGCGGCGCTGGAGACTTTCAGTTGGTAGGTTTTCGTCGAGAGAATGGCGTTCTTACGCAGGAAATAGGTTTGCAGGTCGCTCGACATGTCCTGCACGACCAGATCCTTCTCGATGTCGATGTGCGCGGCTTTCAGACGGCGGAACATCTCTTTCTCCTGTTGCTCGACCGAGACTTTCCCCTTGTTGTCCTTTTCGTTGATGACGATCCGCACGTAGATTTCGTCCGGTGTCACCTCCATGTCGGCTTTGCCCGTCACTTCGATATAGGGTTTGTCGAGAAAATTCTTTTCCTGAGCCGAGGCGCCGGCGGCTATCAGCAGCGCGGCGGCGAGTACGATCGTCTTTTTCATCTTGTTTCGAGTTTAAAGGTTCTCTTTTCGTATGGATGTTCTGTATTATTCAGATGCTTCCCGCTTCCGGAATGTTGCATCTTTTTGCCTGCCGTCTCGGCGGACGGTCGTTCTGCGTGGGGCGAAAAGTTTTTCCCGACGCTTCCGCATACCGTTCGACCGTCTCGGCGAATCCGGCTTCTCCGCTGTTCGGCAACAGCCGTGCCACGACCGGGAAAAACGGCTTTCCGCCGTGCTGCTTCCGAAAAGACGGTCCCCGTCGGTGTTTTGTCAATCTTGTCCGGGATCGCTCTCCGACCGGTCTCTCCGGACCAGCAGCACGACGTTTTCGACGTGGTGGGTGTGCGGGAACATATCCACCGGCTGAATGCGGAGCACGCGATAGTCGGCATCGAGCAACGCCAAGTCGCGGGCCTGCGTGGCCGGGTTGCAGCTGACGTAGACGATCCGTCCGGGCGCTGCGCCGAGGATCGTGCGCGCGACGTCCTCGTGGATACCTGCCCGGGGCGGGTCCAGAATCACGACGTCGGGCCGACCGTTGCGCTCGACGAACGCCTCGTCGAGCACGTCCTTCATGTCTCCCGCGTAGAACGTCGTATTGTCGATGCCGTTGAGGCGCGAGTTGGTCCGGGCGTCCTCGATCGCTTCGGGCACGTACTCGACGCCGATCACTCGCGACGCCCGGGCGGCGACGAAGTTGGCTATCGTGCCCGTGCCCGTGTACAGGTCGTAGACGGTTTCCTGTCCGGTCAGCGCGGCGAACTCGCGGACTATCTTGTACAGTTCGTAAGCTTGGGACGAGTTGGTTTGGTAGAACGATTTCGGCCCGACCTTGAAACGCAGGCTCTCCATCTCTTCGAAAATATGGTCGCGCCCGCTGTGCAGGCGGATTTCCAGATCGCCGATCGTGTCGTTGAGTTTCGTGTTGACGACCCACATCAGCGATGCCAGTCCGGGAAAGCGCTCCCTCGTGTGGCTCAGCAGCGCGTCGATGCGCTCGCGGTCGTCTTCCCCGAACACGACGATCGCCATCACCTCGCCCGTCGACGCGGTGCGCACGATCAGGTTGCGCATCAGTCCCCGATGCTCGCGGATATCGTAGAACGAGTAGCCCCGGTCGATGCAGAATGCGCGGACTTCCTGCCGGATCGCGTTCGACGGATCGGGCTGCAGCCAGCATTTGCGGATGTCGAGCACCTTGTCGAACAGTCCCGGAATATGGAAGCCGAGGGCCGGTTCCCGCGCCGGCTCGTCCTGCGCGGCGATCTCCTCGGGCGTCAGCCAGCGCCGGTCGCTGAAAGTGAATTCCAGTTTGTTGCGGTAGAACAGCGTCTGCCGCGAGCCCCTGATCGGGCCGATCTCGGGCAGCTCGATTCCTCCTATGCGTTTCAGTTGCTCGGCGACCTGCTCCTGCTTGAAGCGGAGCTGTTCGTCGTAAGGCATGTTCTGCCACTTGCATCCGCCGCAGACGCCGAAATGCTCGCAAACCGGCTCGACGCGCAGCGGCGAGCGGCGGACGAAACGGACGATACGGCCCTCCATGTATCTCCGGCGTTTGCAGCACACCTGTACGTCGACCACGTCGCCCGGCACGGCCATCGGAACGAACACGACGATGTCGTTCCATCGCCCGAGCGCCTTGCCCTCGGCGGCTACGGCGACGATTTCGAGCGACTCGATCAGCGGATGATTCGCTTTTTTTCTTCCCACTTATTTTCCCGTTTTGTTTTTTACCACAGTAACTAATCGCTATCTTTGTCTGCGATTGCGGCGTAAATATAGGACAAATATATGATAAAGACCGGAGTTATCGTTTCCAATCCGTTTCAGGAGAATACGATCGTGCTGTCGGATTCTACGGGCGAGTGCATCATCGTCGATGCGGGCGGATACACCCCGCAGGAGAACGCGGCGCTGTCGAAATACATCGAGCAGAACGGGCTGCGCCCCGTCATGGCCGTCAATACGCACGGTCATGTGGACCATATGCTCGGCGTGAATTACGTGAAGGACACCTACGGCGTTCCGTTCGCGATCGACGGGCGCGACGCCTTTCTGATCGAGTCGGCGCCGACTCACGGCGCGATCTACGGGTTTCGGGTCGATTCGGTGCCGGGCATCGACGTCGACCTGCAGGGGCAGAAGGAGATTCGTTTCGGCCATACGACGATGCGGATCATCGAGACGCCGGGCCATACGCCGGGTCACATCGCGCTGTACAATCCCGAGCAGAAACTGCTGCTGACGGGCGACACGTTGTTCCGCGAGAGCATCGGCCGGACGGACCTGCCGGGCGGCGACTACAGTTGGATCATGCGGAGCATACTCGACAAGCTGATGCCGTTGGGAGACGACGTGCATTTCTATCCCGGTCACGGGCAGGACAGCACGATCGGCCACGAGGCGCTCTACAATCCGTTCGTGACCGAGGTGCTCGGAGGAGAGGTGAATTGTTGAATCTTAAAAGAGCGAGCGAAGTGGGCGCTGTGGGACATGCGGTCCGCCGGGCCATGTACCGGACTCTGTCGCTGGACCGTTATCTGAAGACGCTGAGCGGAATGTACCTGCTCGGCTACCGCACGGGGATCGGCCGCTCGGCCGCCTACGAGTATCCCCGTTTCCTGAAAAATCTCGTGTCGGAGGGCGATACGGCGATCGACATCGGGGCCAACCTTGGCTATTACTCTTATGCGCTGGCCTCGCTGGTCGGGCCGCAGGGACGTGTCCGGGCCGTCGAGCCGGTCGAGCCGATCCGCCGCGTGCTGCGGCACAATCTGCGCCGTTTCCGCCATGTCGAGGTTCTCGCCTGCGCGCTCGGCGACGCGGACCGGACGATTCGCATGGGCAACGCGACGGTGGACCGCGACGGCTATTTCGGCACGGGGCAGAACTTCGTGCTCGACAAGCCGGCGGCGGGGTTGGCGCTCGTCGAATTCGAGGCCGAGATGAGGCGCGGCAGCGAGCTGTTCGCGTCGCTCGACCGGATCGATCTGATCAAGTGCGATATCGAGGGCTACGAGCTTGTCGTGATGACCGAGATGCGTCCGCTGCTCGAGCGGCATCACCCGACCGTGCTGATCGAGACCGGGGGAGATAACCGTCCGCGAATCGTCGCGCTGTTCGGCTCGATCGGCTACGACGGCTATGTGCTGAGCGAGGGGACGATGAGGCCGCTCGCCGACGGCGATACGAAAGACATCGTTTTCATTCACCGCAGCAGGCGGGAGCGCTACCAGAAACTGATCCGGCCATGAGAATAGACATTCTGACCGTCGTACCCGAGTTGTTGCAGAGTCCGCTGAACGAGTCGATACTCAAGCGCGCCCAGCAGAAGGGGCTCGTCGAAATCTGCGTGCACAACCTGCGCGATTACGCGTTCGACAAACACCGTCAGGTCGATGACTACCCGTTTGGAGGCGAGGCGGGCATGGTGATGAAGGCCGAGCCTATTTTTCTGTGCATCGAGGAGTTGCAGCGGCAGCGCAGCTACGACGAGATCATCTATACTTCGCCCGATGGCCGGCGCTACGACCAGCACGAGGCCAACCGGCTCTCGACGCTCGGGAACATCATCATCCTATGCGGTCACTACAAGGGAGTGGACTACCGGGTGCGCGAACATCTGATCACGAGCGAGCTGTCGATCGGCGATTACGTGCTGACCGGAGGCGAGCTGGCCGCCGCGATTATAGCCGACAGCGTTGTGCGCATTCTGCCCGGTGCGATCGGCGACGGGAGTTCGGCGCTGACCGACTGTTTTCAGGATAACCTGCTGGCGCCGCCGGTCTATACGCGTCCGGCCGATTTTCGCGGCTGGAAGGTGCCGGACGTGCTCTTGTCGGGCAACTTCGCCGAGATCGAGAAGTGGCAGGAGCAGCAGGCGTTCGAGCGTACCGAGCGGCTGCGGCCCGATTTGTTGAGGTAACGGGCCGTGTCGGGATTGCTCCCGGATTTTTGCCGGGGCATCGGGAAAAGACCGGACGGCAATCGGTCGGGACTTGGCCAAGGCTGCGAACCGCTCGGCGCGGATTCGCAGGGTGAGCCGGAAGATTCGAAGGGCGGGTTGAAAACGTCCGGGCGGCTGTCTCGGCCGCTCGTGCGGGAGCAGCCGGCCGTCGGACAGCAAGCGCGTCCGTACGATGGAGGGGCCGGGCGAAAACCGTTTCGCCGGGTTCTTACGGGTATACGATAGAATGAAGGGCCGGCGCGTCTCGGAAACGGAACGTATGCCGGGAATACGGCATCCCTGTTTTCGTGCGGAAGAGTAGCCGGAGTCGGCAGGTAAATATTTATGCAAACCGAGTCGTTATGAAATACTATCTGATAGCCGGCGAGGCTTCGGGCGACCTGCACGGGTCGAACCTGATGAAGGGCATACTGAAGGCCGATCCCGGAGCCCGCTTCCGCTTCTGGGGCGGCGACAAGATGGCCGCCGTAGGCGGAGCGGAGAATCTGGCGATGCACTACGAGAAAGCGTCGTTCATGGGATTTACCGAAGTGCTGAAGAATCTGCGGACGATCTTCGGCCAGATCGAGCAGTGCAAGCGCGACGTGGCGGCCTACGCTCCCGACGTGCTCGTGCTGATCGACTATGCCGGTTTCAACCTTCGTCTGGCCCGTTTCGGCCGCGAGCGCGGCATACCGACCTATTACTACATCGCGCCGAAAGTCTGGGCATGGAAGGAGTCGCGCGTGAAAAAAATCCGGCGTTGGGTCGACCGGCTGTTCGTCATCTTTCCGTTCGAGGTCGAGTATTTCCGTCGCCGGGGTATCGAGGCGATCTATGAGGGCAATCCGCTGATGGACGCGATCGATGCGCGCCGTGCCGCGCTCGGCTCGAAAGAGGAGTTCCGGGCCGTGCACGGGCTCGACGGACGTCCGGTCGTGGCATGCCTGGCCGGCAGCCGGCGCTCGGAGATCGGCTACAATCTGCCGTTCATGGTCGAGTTGTCGGGGCGGTTTCCGCAGTATCAGTTCGTCGTGGCGGGCGTGCCGTGGCTCGACCGCTCGGTCTACGAGCCGCTGATCGCGGGCTCGCCCGTGCGCTACGTCTGCGACGCGACTTACGAGTTGCTGGCCCACAGCGAGGCGGCCGTCGTCACGTCGGGGACTGCGACGCTCGAGACGGCTCTGCTTGGCACGCCCGAGATGGTATGCTATCGCCGCGACTGGCCGTCGATGCTGATCGGCAAGATGTTTCTCAAGACGAAATACGTCTCGCTCGTCAACCTCGTACTCGGCCGCGAGTGCGTGCGCGAGCTGCTGCAACACCATATGACGATGGCCAATGCGACGGCCGAGCTGCAGGCCATTCTGCCCGGAGGGGCCAAGCACGAGCGGATAAAGACCGATTACGCCGAGTTGCGCTCGCTGATCGGCCGCAGCGGGGTGTCGGACCGTGTAGGGAGCCGGATGGTCGAACTGCTCAAAAGCGACATGAAATGAAAATCATCTGCATCGGCCGCAATTATGCGGAACATATCGAGGAACTGGACGGCCGCCGCAACATTCCGTCCGCGCCGGTCTTTTTCTGCAAGCCCGACACGGCGCTGCTGCGCAACAACGATCCGTTCTATGTGCCCGCTTTCAGCCGCGAGGTGCATTACGAGACCGAGCTGGTCGTGCGGATCGGCCGCGTGGCGCGTGCGATCGACGAGCGTTTCGCGCCACGTTGCTACGACGAGGTGGGGCTCGGCATCGACTTTACGGCTCGGGACCTGCAGCGCGACTGCATCGCCCGGGGGCTGCCGTGGGAAATCTGCAAGGGGTTCGACTATTCGGCCGCCGTGTCGCCGCAGTTCGTGCCGCTCGCCGAGTTGGGCGGCGACGTGCAGCGGTTGCGTTTCGAGATGCGGCTCAACGGCGAGCTACGGCAGCGGGGCGATACGGCGCAGATGATCTTCGGCGTCGATCGGATCGTATCCTACCTCTCGCATTTCATCACGCTGAAGATCGGCGATCTGATTTTCACCGGCACGCCTGTCGGCGTCGGTCCGGTCCGTCCGGGCGACCGCTTGCAGGCATGGCTCGAGGGGCGGATGATGTTCGACTTCGATATCAAATGACCGGATGCGGACGCTTGTGTCCCGGCCGCTTGCGGTTCCCAGCGGATCGCTCTCGGAGCGAAACCCGTTCCGCGAACGGAGAGAACGGTGCCGGAGGAGGCTGCACACGCCGCTCGACGGACTGAATCGCACTGATTATTTTTGAATGGCAAAAAACGATCAAACCATGTTGCTCGCAGAAAAGTTGAAAGCCTACCGGCTGATTCTCGCCAGCGCCTCTCCCCGGCGCAGGCAGTTGCTCGTCGGATGCGGACTGCCTTTCGTGCAGGCCGAGCCTTACGACGTGAGCGAGACCTATCCGGCGGGTATGCCGGCCGGCGAGGTTCCCGTTTACCTGGCGCGGCTCAAGTCCGACGCCTATCCGTTACCGCTCGCCTCGTTCGACATTCTGGTGACGGCCGATACGGTCGTCGCCGTCGACGATCGTATTCTCGGCAAGCCCGTCGACCGCGGTGCCGCGGTCGCGATGCTGCGTGCGCTTTCGGGCCGCAGGCACCGGGTCGTCACCGGCGTGACGATCCGCACGGCCGACCGCGCGGTTTCGTTTTCCTCGTCGACCGACGTTTTTCTCCGGTCTCTGTCCGACGAGGAAATCGGACATTATGTCGACACGTACGCTCCCTATGACAAGGCTGGCTCGTACGGCATTCAGGAGTGGATCGGCTATGTCGGGATCGAGCGTATCGAAGGATCGTTCTACAACGTGATGGGGCTGCCCGTGCAGCGGCTGTACGTCGAGCTGGACGAACTGATAGGGTAGAATCTGCCGCATTTGCATATCGACCTTTTGGAAAAATCTATGATGAAGAAATCTTTTATCGCGCTGCTGGCCGCCCTGATGCTGGCCCCGGCGCTGCGGGCCGACCGGGGCATGTGGCTTCCGGCGCTGATAGGCACGCGGATCAAAGACATGCGTTCGAAAGGGTTCCGCCTTTCGGCCGAGGATATTTACAGCGTCAACAAGGCTTCGCTGAAGGATGCCGTCGTGCTGTTCAACGGCGGATGCACCGGCGAACTGGTTTCCGGCGAGGGGCTGTTGCTGACGAACCATCACTGCGGCTACGGCGCGATCCAGTCGCACAGCAGCGTACGGCACGATTACCTGACCGACGGGTTTTGGGCCATGAATCGGAGCGAAGAATTGCCCAACCCCGGCCTGTACGTGTCGTTTCTGGTCCGCATGGAGGACGTGACCGCGCAGGTGCTCGACGGGGTGCGGGACGATCTGCCCGAGGCGCGCCGCGACTCGCTGATCCGGCTCAATGCGGCCCGGGTGGCCGACGCGGCGGTTCGGGGGACCGACTGCCGGGCCGATGTCGAGCCGTTCTTTTACGGCAATCAGTATTTCCTGTTCGTATACCGCAACTACACCGACGTCCGTCTCGTGGCAGCTCCGCCTTCGTCGATCGGCAAGTTCGGCGGCGATACCGACAATTGGATGTGGCCGCGCCATACGGGCGACTTTTCGCTGTTCCGCATCTATGCGGGGCCCGACAATGCTCCGGCCGACTACTCGAAAGATAACGTGCCTTTCCGTCCGCGTCGCTCGCTCGCGATTTCGACGCGCGGACTGCGCGAGGGCGACTTTACGTTCATATACGGGTTTCCGGGGCAGACCCAGCAATACGTTTTGTCCGATGCGGTCGACTATCTGCTGAATCGAGGCAACCCGCACAAGATCGCGCTGAGGACGATGCGTCTCGACATCATGAGCGAGGAGCAAGCCAAGGATGCCGATACGCGCATCCGCTACGCGTCGAAGCATGCCTCGGTGGCCAACGCGTGGAAAAAGTGGCAGGGCGAGAGCCGGGGGTTGGAACGTCTGGGCACGCTCGGCAAGAAGCGCGAGCAGGAGAGCCGCTTCGACCGATGGGCGGTCTCGCATCCGCAGTACACCGGTCTGCTCGGCTGGATGAAGGCCCTGTATGCCGAGCTGGAACCTTACGCCTTCGCGCGCGATTACTATAACGAGGCTTACCGGGCCATCGAGCTCTCGCGTTTCGCGTCGGCTGTCCGCCGGATGCCGGTGTCGAAGCGGGCCGCTGCCGCCAGAGCGTTCTACAAGGATTACAGTCCCTCGATCGACCGCCGGATCGCCGAGCGGATGCTCGGACAGTATCTGGAGAATGTGCCGCAGGAGTTCCGTCCCGAGGCTTTCGTCCGGACGGTCGATTCGCTGGGAGGCGTGCGGGAATTCGTCGACGATCTGTTCGGGAACAGCCTTTTTACTGCACCCGAGCGATTCGAGCGGATGACGGCAGGCGATTCGGCGACCGCGCAGGCTGCGACCGAGGCCGATCCGGCCGTTCGGCTGGCTGATGCTTTCGACGCGGTGTACCGGGATCGTATATTCGGTCGTTACCGCGATCTGAGCGCATCGATCGCGTCGCTCTATCGTATCTATATGCGCGGACTGATGGAAATGGAGCCCGATGCCGTTTTCTATCCCGACGCGAATCTGACGCTGCGCGTCAGCTATGGCCGCATGGAGGGCTACAAACCGCTCGACGGCGTGTACTATACGCCTCAGACGACGCTCGAAGGAATCATGGAAAAGGACGACCCGACCGTGTACGACTACAATATTCCCCAACGCCTGCGCGAGCTGTACGCTTCGAAGGACTATGGCCGCTGGGTTGTCGACGGGACGGTTCCGGTCGCTTTCCTCGCGACGAACCATACGACGGGCGGCAACTCGGGCAGCCCGGTGCTCAACGGCCGGGGCGAACTGGTCGGCCTGAACTTCGACCGCACGTGGGAAAGCACGATGAGCGACATCGAGTTCGACCCGTCCAAGTGCCGTAATATCGCCGTCGACATCCGCTACGTGCTTTTCCTGATCGACAAGGTCGGCGGGGCGGGCTATCTGCTCGACGAGATGGACATACGATAGGAGCGGTGTAGAAAACCGTCTCCGAGAGGCCTTTCCCGCGACGCGGCTATGTCTCGGGAAAGGTTTTTTCGCGTTCGGTCCGCTCGTTCGGGAGGAGGACGTTCCCGTTGCCGGGTCGTTTACCGGCCGGCATTCCGGAATATGGGGCAGCTGTTCCGGCCGCGCGCATTCCGGGTGGCGTTTCCGCTTTCGCGCGCCGAGTATTCGGGAGGTCGATTTTGCGTTTTGCCGCGCAGCGGTGCGAGGCTTCTTTTCAAGGAAAGCGTGGAGAGCGGCGAGTCGTCTCGACAGGGGACGACGGTCCGGGACGCGCTGCGTCCGAATCGTGCGGGCGTTTCCGTAAGGCGGCGGCACATGTTTTCGTATGCCGGTTTGACTTGGCGGATTCCTGCGGATTCCGGCCTGACGGGCCCGCTCTTTCGCCGTCATGTTCGCGCCCGGGATTTTGCACCCGCCGGTTGCGGCTCGCGGTCGCAGGCCGCGCATCCGGTTCGGACCTTGCCCCGAATCATGGCCGCCGGAGGAGGGCTCGTGCAGGGAACCGAGCGCGTCGAAGATTCGACGGTCGGCACAGAGAAAGTTAATGAGGCTCGGGAAGTACGGCGGACGTGTCGGGCGGCAGGTACCGGGATGTGACTGATCGCTTTTGTGGCGATTGAGCCATGTGTTGACTGCGCTTTTTTATTTCTGCGCGGCTCGACTCGCCGCTTATTTCAGCGTGATCCGCTCCTTTTCGAGTATGACGATTCCTTGCTTGAACAGTCGGCCTGCGCTGCGCTTGAACGTTTTCTTGCTCATGCCGGTGTGCTTGTGTATCGCGTCGGGGGCGCTGTCGTCGCCGAGCGGGAGCGTGCCTCCGGCTTTGCGCAGCAGTTCCAGCAATCGCTCGGCCGACTCCTTCACCTCGTCGTATCCCTGCTTCTGCAGGCTCAGGTCGATCCGGTTGTCTTCGGTGATTCGCGTGACATAGGCTTTCATCCGGTCGCCTACGTGTACGGGACGGAAAATCTGATTGCGGTAGATCATGCCCCAGTGGCGGTCGTTGACTACGACGCGGAAACCGATCGGGCTTTCGAGCGCGACCAGAATGTCCGTTTCGTCGCGGGGAGCGACGCTCGGTTCCGCGTTGTCGACGAACGATTTCAGGTAGGTCGTTGCGACGGCCCGGCCGGTGATGTTGTCCGAGTAGACGTAGACGACGTATTTCTTGCCGATCTCGATGCGTCCCTGCTGGTTGCGGTTCGGCAGGAACAGGTGCTTGGCCGGAATCCCCCAGTCGAGAAAGGCCCCGTGCACGGTTTTGTCGACCGCTTCCAGAAAGGCGGCCTGTCCGACCGTCGCCAGCGGCCGCTCGGTCGTGGCGACGAGCCGGTCCTCCGAGTCGTGGTAGACGAACACTTCCTTGCGGTCTCCGATCCGGTCGGAGAGCGAGACGAAGCGGTTCGGGAGAAGCACCTCGTCCCCCTCCTCGTTGCCCAGATAAAGCCCGTGGTCCGAAATTCGGCGGACGGTCAGCGTATGGTAGTGTCCTGCGGTCAGCATAAGCGCGATTTTTTGCAAAGCTACGTTATTTCGGCCGATTATTCCTCTTCCGGCCGAATATTCTCTCGGGAAAAGTGCCCGACGGCTTGCCGGAGCGGTTCGTGATAAACGGTTGTCCCGAGCCGGCGGTCGCGGAGGGCGGCACGACAAGGATGCGGCGTTTTATGCGGAACCGGCTCCGTCTCGTTTAATGGACTGGCGGTCCGGCGGACGAACGGGGCCGTCCGTCCGGCTAAGGATCGGAGCGACTCCGAAAAAGGGAATAATTTTCGTATCTTTGTACGCTTGATCTTAAAGTAACGCATGAATATGAAATACCTGTTTTGCTCGCTGCTCGTACTGGCCTCCGTTTCGGCCTGCGCGCAGCCTTCCGGCGCTCCGGCTCCTTCGTCCGTTTCGTTGGCCCCTGTCGTCGTGCCCGCGTTGCCGCAGAGTCTGGAGTTTGCCGGCGAGGCGGTGCCTTTGGACAACTACGATACGCGCGAAAGCCTGTTGCGCGAGCTGATGAGCTGCATGTACCTCCACTCGCGCACGACGCTGACGCTGCTCGCCACGACGCGCTATTTTCCGGTCATCGAGCCGATTCTGAAAAAATATGGGATTCCGGACGACTTCAAGTATCTCTGCATGGCCGAGAGCGGGCTCGACCCGAACGTCCGCTCGGGAGCCGGCGCAGCCGGTCTATGGCAGTTGATGCCGGTCTATGCGAAGTCGGTCGGGTTGCTCGTAGGCGGGGACGTCGACGAGCGCTACGATGTGACGAAGGCGACCGAGGCGGCTTGCTGCTATTTGGCCGACGCTTACGAGCGGCTGGGCAGTTGGACGCTGGCCGCCGCTTCGTACAACGTCGGCATAGCGGGCGTGTCGCGACGGCTTGCGAAGCAGGGCGTCGATTCCTATTACGACCTGTTTCTGCCCGCCGAGACGCTGCGCTATGTCTTTCGCGTGCTCGCATTCAAGCTCATCGCGCCCGATCCGGCCGCCTACGGGTTCCGTATCGACCCCGCCGATTATTACAAGCCGCTGACGGACTACCACGAGGCGACGGTCGAAGGCCGGCCGATCGATTGGGCCGCCGTCGCGCGCAGTCACGGGACGAACTACAAGATGCTCCGCGAGCTGAACCATTGGATCAGAGACTACGACTACGATAATAAAGCCGGCCGTTCGTTCGTTATCAAGGTTCCGAACCGGGATTTCCGTCGCGCGCGGTAGTCCGGGGAAAGGTTTGAAATTTGACTTATGTCCGAAGATAAGACGATAAGAGTATACGGGGCGAGAGTGCACAACCTCAAGAACGTCGACGTCGAGATTCCGCGCGATAAACTGACCGTCATCACCGGTCTGTCGGGTTCCGGCAAGTCGTCGCTCGCTTTCGACACGATCTATGCCGAGGGGCAGCGACGCTATATGGAGACGCTTTCCACCTACGCTCGCCAGTTCGTCGGCACGATGGAGCGTCCCGACGTCGACAAGATCACGGGGCTCAGTCCGGTCATCTCGATCGAGCAGAAAACGACGAACAAGAATCCCCGTTCGACGGTAGGTACCGTTACGGAGATCAACGACTTTCTGCGCCTGCTTTTCGCCCGTGCTTCGGAAGCCTATTCGCCCGTAACGGGCGAGGTGATGGTACATCATACCGACGAACAGATCGTCGATCTGATCCTTCGCGACTTTCCCGGAAAAAAGATCGCGCTTCTGGCTCCGCTGGTGCGCGGCCGCAAGGGACACTATCGGGAGCTGTTCGAGAGTTTGGCCAAGAAAGGTTATCTGTATGCCCGCGTGGACGGCGAGATTCAGGAAATTCATGCCGGCCAGCGGCTCGACCGCTATAAGATTCACCATATCGAGCTTGTCGTCGATCGCCTGGTCGTGAAGCCCGATGTCCGGGTGCGGATGCTCAAGAGCCTGCAGGAGACCATGCGGCAGGGCAAGGGAACGATGATGGTCTACGACTACGATATGAACAACGTGCGTTTTTACAGCCGTCACCTGATGTGTCCGACGAGCGGCATCGCGTTCAACGAGCCGGCTCCGCATACTTTCTCGTTCAATTCGCCTCAGGGTGCCTGCCCGCATTGCAACGGGCTGGGCGAGGAAGCCGTTTTCGACTTGAAGCGGATCGTGCCCGACGGCGGGCGCTCGATCCGCGAGGGAGGCATCGAGCCGCTCGGCCGCTATCGCAACAATCTGCTGTTCGCCGAAATGGAGGCTTTGGGGCGCAGGTACGGCTTTTCGATCGACGACCCGATCGAGTCGCTCGACGAGGAAGCTCTCGGCGCCGTGTTGTACGGTGCGAGCGAACCGCTGCGCATCGACGCCCGCGAGCTGGGCGGCACGGGCAATTACATGGTGTCGTGGGAAGGGTTGGCCGACTACATCGAGAAACAGCGGGAGGACTCCTCCTCCGCCCGGGGCGACAAGTGGAAAGAGCAGTTCGTCGTCCGCAAGGTGTGCAGCGTGTGCGGCGGATCGCGTCTGAAAAAAGAGGCCCTGCAATTCCGCATCGACGGCAAGAACATCGCCGAGCTGTCGGCCATGAGCATCGAGGAGCTGGCCCGTTGGATGGAGGGTCTCGAGGACCGTCTCTCCCCGAAGCAGCGGCAGATCGCCCGGGAGCTGCTCAAGGAAATTCGCGAGCGGCTGCGCTTCCTGCTCGACGTAGGGCTCGGCTATCTGTCGCTCAGCCGCAGCTCGCGCTCGCTGTCGGGCGGCGAGAGCCAGCGTATCCGGCTCGCTACGCAGATCGGATCGAAGCTCGTCAACGTGCTCTACATTCTCGACGAGCCGAGCATCGGGCTTCACCAGCGCGACAACGTCAAGCTGATCGCCAGCCTGAAGGCTTTGCGCGACGCGGGCAATTCGGTGATCGTCGTCGAGCACGACGAGGATATGATGCGTCAGGCCGACTGGATCGTCGATGTCGGCCCGCGCGCCGGCGTTCGCGGCGGAGAGATCGTAGCCGAGGGACCTTTGTCGAAGGTGATGGCTTCGGGCGGCATGACGGCCGACTTCCTGTGCGGCCGCCGTCGGATCGAAGTCCCGGCCGCGCGCCGTGAGGGCAGCGGGCAGAGTCTGTTCGTTCGCGGTGCGAGGGGTAACAACCTGAAGAACATCGACGTCGAGTTCCCGCTGGGGCGGATGATCTGCGTGACGGGCGTCAGCGGCAGCGGCAAGTCGTCGCTGGTCGACGCGACGCTGCGCCGGGCGCTGAGCTGCGAACTGTACCGCTCCTACGAGCGGCCGCTCGAATACGACCGCATCGAAGGCATCGAGCATATCGACAAGCTGATCGTCGTCGATCAGTCGCCGATCGGCCGGACGCCGCGCAGCAATCCGGCCACTTATTCCAACGTGTTCGGCGACATCCGCAAGCTGTTCGAGTCGACGCCCGACGCGCAGATTCGCGGGTTCAAGGCGGGCCGCTTCTCGTTCAACGTGAAGGGGGGGCGCTGCGAAGCGTGCAAAGGAGCCGGCGTGCAGACGATCGAAATGAATTTCCTGCCCGACGTTTATGTCAAGTGCAACGTCTGCAACGGGCACCGGTACAACCGCGAGACGCTGGAGGTCAAATACAAGGGCAAGAACATCGACGACGTGCTGAACATGACGGTCAATCAGGCGGTCGAGTTTTTCGAGGCGATTCCGTCGATTCACATGAAACTCAAGTCGATTCAGGACGTGGGGCTCGGCTATCTGACGCTCGGACAGCCCTGTACGACGTTGTCGGGCGGCGAGAGCCAGCGGATCAAGCTGTCGACCGAACTGGCCAAACGCGATACGGGCCGGACGCTCTATATACTCGACGAGCCGACGACCGGCCTGCATTTCGAGGATGTCCGCGTGCTGCTCGACGTGCTCGGAAAACTGGTCGACAAGGGCAATACGGTGATCGTGATCGAGCACAATCTGGACGTGATCAAGGTGGCGGACTACCTGATCGACATCGGTCCCGAGGGCGGGCGCGACGGAGGCCGTCTGGTGGCGGCCGGGACTCCCGAGCAGGTCGCTCGCGTCGAGGAAAGCTATACGGGACAATTTCTCAAGCCCTTGCTCGGCAAGTAAGCCTTTGCTACATTTTTATCGGCAGGCAATCTGTTCCCGAAAATATACGACGATCGGGCGTTTCGTCCGCCGAATGGAGGGACCGGATCGTTTCCGAAAATGTGCGGCGACCGGACCTTTCGTCCGCAGAGCTTGGAGGAAAGACTGAACCGGGTCTTGGTGTGCCCCTTTCCGATTTCCCTGATCTTCTTGTGGGTATCCCGGAACCGTCCCGCTGAAATGTGGATAACCGGGCCGAATCGTGTTGATAAGTAGCCTTCGGTCTGTCGACAAGTCTGTTTATATCTCTTCGCTTTTTGTTGGTAGTAAGAATCTCTTGATTGTTGACGGAGGCACTGGATTGTATCGGGAATGGCTTCAGCGGCATTCATTCCTGAATCGGCCCCAAAACCATTTCGTTTTTCTTGATGTGTGTCGTGTGTCTGTATCTGTTCGGTTATAACTACAAAAAGAGACCGTTCGTCTTTTGCTACGGATACACAACTTTTCCCGGGCCGATTGATGCTTGGATTCCATGCAAGAGCGGGCACGGCGACTGAAGGACGTTGCTGCAAATCCGCCGTGCCCGCTCCTGCTCGTGATGGTTGCGGAACGGTTATTTCAGGGGCGAATCGGGCTCTTTGGCCATGTGGCTGTAGTACAGCCGGTCAAGCAATCCCGGCGCGAACTTTTTGATCAGCACGGTGGCGCGCCCGTTGAAGTCCATGGCGAGCGTACGCTTGCGCCGGACGACCCCGCGCGCGATGCGGCGGGCCACTTCGGCGGCGCTCATCATCTTCTCCTCCTTGCGCGGCGACTCGCCCTGAGCCGATCCGTCGGCGGTCAGGGCTGAGAAACGTACGTTCGACGCCGTGAAACCCGGAGCCGCGATCATTACGTGCACTCCCTTTTTCAGGTTCTCGATGCGGACCGTCTCCAGAAATCCGGTCATCGCGTATTTCGAGGCCGAATAGCCCGTGCGGCCGGGCAGGCCGTGAAATCCGGCTACCGACGACACGCCGACGATCGATCCGCGGGAGGCCTGAATATACGGCAACGCGTATTTTGTGCAGTAGACCGTTCCCCAGAAGTTGACATCCATCAGTCTTTTGAGCACGCCGAGATCGACCTCGTCGAACAGCGCGCGCATCGAGATGCCCGCGTTGCAGATCAGCACGTCGATCCGGCCGAAGCTCGAGACCGCCTTTTCTACCAGCCGGCGGCAATCCTCTTCGCGCGTGACGTCCGTCGGTTCGTAGACGGCTTGCGTCCCTCGGGCAGCCAGATCTTCGGCGATGGAGCGGAGCTTGTCTTCCGAACGGGCGCCCATGACGATCCGGGCCCCTCGCGAAGCGAACTCGTACGCCAGCGCGTAACCGATTCCGGACGATGCTCCGGTAATGACGATTGTTTTGTCCTTGAAGTTCATGCTTTCGTATCTTTTGACTGCGTTTCGGGCGCAGCGGTTATTCGTTCTTCCTTGCGCTTTCGCGTCGGAGCCGGCCGGGCGGGGCCGTTCTCCTCGTTTGTTTCCGGGCCGCCGAGTGTTCCGATGCGAAATCCTCGGTGCGTAGCGACCGTGACTCTGTTTGCCGTGCAAGCGCCTTTGCAGCGGCTTATTTCGGGGGCGGCCCGTCCCGCAGGGCTTTGGAAATTTATATCTGCAGCAGGCCGAGCGGCCGCATCAGGTCCCATTTCTTCGACAGGTAGAAAGCCACGAAAGACTCCTCGCTGTAATGCCGGAACAGCTCGGCCGCCTCGCCGAACGTGAACTTGCGCGACAGATCGGAGGCGGTTTGCATCAGGCACAGCAGAAATTCGGTCTCATGCGGCTTGAATTTCAGTTTCCTTGCAGACGAGGCGCCGTGCAGCACGAGGCCGTCCTCTTGCCGAACGGGAGGAGGACCGATCCACACGACCCTTGCGTTTTCGTCGAACAGACGCGATGCGTCGGGCCGGATCATCTGATCGGCTATGAGTGAGGCGTCCACTGCCGTGCGTGGCGTTTTCCCGGCGAACCACTTGTGAGCCGGACGGTCGAGCCCGTCGCCGGCCATGTAGTGTCTGAGCGCCTCGTTGAGTCCTTCCCCGACCAGACGGATATCGTATCCCCGGTTCTCGACGAATGCCACTTCGTTGTTGGCGAACGCGTGCACATGGGCATTCCGGCGACGGACGCCGAACGCTTCCGGGTCGGTTCCGCTCGGGCTGTGAACCGTCATCGCGTACCGGTGCCAAAAGGCCGAATCGATCAGTCCGGCCCGGAACATCTGGCGCACCACCTCGAGCGAGTCGACGCTTTCTTGCAACGTCTGGGTAGGAAAGCCGTACATCAGGTAGGCATGGACCATGATGCCCGCATAGCTGAAGTTACGCATGGCGAGCGCGGCTTGCGCTATATCGACGCCCTTGTTCATTTTCTTCAGCAGCCGGTCCGAGGCCACTTCCAGCCCGCCCGACACGGCGATACATCCGGCCGCGGCCATCAGCAGGCACAGGTCGCCCGTGTAACGGCTCTCGAAGCGGACGTTCGTCCACCAGCTGACGCACAGTCCGCGGCGGAGTATCTCGAGCGATATTTCCTTGAGCAGCTTGGGCGGGGCCGCCTCGTCGGTGAAGTGGAAACTGCGGCTGCCCGTTTGGCGGATCACCTCTTCCATCCAGTCTACGAACGTGGCGGCCGGAACGCTCTCGTACCGCCGGATATAGTCGAGCGACGTATCGCAGAAGGCGCACTTGGCCCAGTAGCAGCCGTGCGCGATCGTCATCTTGTTCCAGCGTCCGTCGGTCCACAGCCGGTGCATCGGGTTGGTCGTTTCGAGCAGCGAGAGATACCGGTCGAAAGGCAGCCCTGTGAAATCCGGGCAACCTCTTTCCTTGTGGGTCACGTTCCCCTCGCCTTCGTGGTAGCCGTCGCGCGTGTAGGTCCGCACGAGCTCTCCGTCCGAAAGAATCCGCTCCAGCGGCAGCTCCCCGTCGTCGAGTATCAGGTAGTCGATGTAACGGAAGATGCCCCGGTCGCTCATCGTCCGGAGCTCGGTCGACGGATATCCGCCTCCCGCAGCGATCCGGATGCCGGGATAATGTTGCTTGAGGTATTGCGCGCACCGCAGCGCGGCGAGCAGGCATCCCGGAAAAGGAATCGTGAAACCGACGATCGTCGGCCGCTCGACCGTGATTTTCCGTTCGAGCAGTTCGCACATTCTTTCTTCAATCGGGTTCATCGGCTCGACCAGTACGGTCTCGATCTCGGCGAACGACCCGATCGCCATGGCCAGACGTTCTCCGTAACGGACGATCTCGAAGTGTTCGGTCACCGTCGCGCGGATCAGATCGCTCAGATCCTGCAGGTAGAGCGTGCAGAGGAATTTGGCGCATTCCGCCGTCCCGAGGGTTCCGAACAGATCGCTCAGGTCTCCGATCGCCTCGAATCTTCCCGCCTGCGGCAGAAACTCGCCCGTGCAGATCAGTTGGGCGAGGCCCGGGTCCCGTCCGCGCAGGAAATCGACGACGGCGTCGATCGTGGCCGTATAGCGCGTCCGCATGGCTTGGATGCGCTCCAAATTCTCGTCTTCGCCCGGAATCCGCAGATCGAAAACCCGTTCGAGAAAATCCCGCGAAAACACGGTCCCGATCAGTTCGACCGACAGGTCGGCCTGAGCGACGTCGAACCCCCTGCGCCGGAGGTAGCCGCTCAGGTAAGCGGTGGCCGGGTAGGGACAGTTGACCTGAACGAACGGAGGCGTGACGAGCAGCAGCTTTTCCACGTTATTCGGGAATTTCGACGGTCAGGCCGTCGTATGCGAAATAGACGCCCTCCGGCAGCGCGGCCTGTTCTTCCGCGTGGCGTCCCATCTGGTGCGATACGTGCGTCAGGTAGGTGACGTTAGAAGAGACGGCGCGGCTGATCCGCAGCGCATCGTCGAGCGTGAAGTGCGACAGGTGAGGTTCTTTGCGCAAGGCGTTGATGACCAGCGTGTCTACGCCCCGTATTTTGTCGATTTCCCGCTCGTCGATCCGGTTCATGTCGGTCAGGTAGGCCAGCGGTCCTATCCGGAAGCCGAGGACCGGCAGCTTGTAGTGGATGCCCCGGATCGGGACGATCCTCGTCTGTCCGATGGAGAAAGGCTCGTCGGAGCGAATCGTATGCAGGTCGATTTCCGGAACGCCGGGGTAGGGATGCTCCGAGAACGCATAGTCGAAGTCCTGCTTTACCCGCTTCTGGACCCGTTCTTCGGCATAGAGCTTCACCGGAGCGCCGGAAGTGTAGTTGAATGCCCGCACGTCGTCCAGTCCGCTGATATGGTCCTTATGCTCGTGGGTCAGCAGAATTCCGTCGAGTCTTTCCACGCCCGCTCGCAGCATTTGTTGCCGGAAATCCGGGCCCGCGTCGATCAGGATCGTTTCGCGGCCCGTCTCGATCAGGGCCGACGTTCGCAGCCGCTTGTCCCGCTCGTCCGGCGACAGGCAGACCCTGCAATGGCAGGAGATGACCGGTACCCCCTGCGACGTCCCGGTTCCCAGAAAAGTCAGTTTAGCCATGCGGAATGATAGTTTGCAGGTCCCAAAGGTAGCAAAAAAAAACGATTCGCCGGGCCGCTCGGAGACTGCCTGTCGCGCTGCCGAGGAAGTTTCTTCCGAACCGGCCTGATTCCCGATTTTTTCGGAAGACGGTGAAAGCCGGGCGAGTTCAGGTCTGCCGTGCGGCGGATTTCCCGGACGACTGATCGGGAAGCCCTGCCGGACATATTTGCCCGAAGTTTGCTGTAATCGGTTCGGTGCCTGTACACGGAGCCGAAATGATCATAGCGGATTTTATGGTAGTTGCCTATTTGAGAGTGAGCACTGGGAAGCAGAATCTGGCGAACCAGCAGGATGAAATCAGGCGGTTCGCCGCCGCCAGAGGCATCGTGGTCGACCGTTGGGTGACCGAGGTGGTCAGCGGCCGCAAGAACGAAAAAGAGAGAAAGCTGGGCCCATTGCTTGGAAAAATGCGGTTGGGCGATACGTTGATCGTGACGGAGCTGTCGCGGCTGAGTCGCACGCTGACCGACATCATGGCGATCATGGGGCGCTGCCTCGAGCACAGGATCGTCCTTTACAGTATCAAGGAGGGCTATGCCTTCGACGACAGCATCAATAGCAAGGTGCTCTGCTTCGCCTTCGGGCTGGCGGCCGAGATCGAACGGAACCTGATCTCGATGCGAACGAAAGAGGCGCTGGCCCTGTGTCGGGCCGAGGGCGTGAAACTCGGCCGTCGCAAAGGGAGCTACACGAAATTGCGGATACTGATCGATAACCGTCGGGAGATCGTACGGATGCTGCGCTGCCGCAAGTCGATCGCCGACGTATGCAGGCGTTACGAGGTTTCCCGGGAAACGTTCAACGCACTACGGAGGCGGTACGGTTCGGTCGCCCGCGCAGCCGAGTCGCGCCGAAAGTCCGGATAGATTTCCCGTAGGGAAGCGTGCGTTCGGCGACATGGCCGCTTCATGCGTTGTTTTCGAGGTATCGATTGCCCGAGGCATTGGAAACAATCCGATACTTTCCGTATCTTTACGCCCGGAAATCAACAAGCAAGATTATGAAATTCGAAGAATTGGGGCTTCATGAAGATATTCTGGAAGGAATCCGGCCGATGAATTTCGACCGGATGACTCCCGTGCAGGAACAGACCATACCGGTGATTATGGAGGGGCGCGACCTGATCGGCTGCGCCCAAACGGGAACGGGCAAGACGGCGGCTTATACGCTCCCGCTGCTCGAGCGGCTGTTGCGGGAGGGCAATCCCGACAACGTGGTCAAGTCGCTGATCGTCGTGCCCACGCGCGAGCTCGCGCAGCAGATCGACGTCCAGTTTCAGGGATTTTCCTACTTCCTGCCGCTTTCGACTACGGTCGTGTACGGCGGCGGCGACGGGTTCGGGTGGAGCGAGCAGAAGCAGGGCATGCTGATGGGAACCGATATCGTGATCGCCACGCCGGGCCGGCTGATCGCGCATATCCAGAACAGCGGAATCGACCTTTCCCATGTCGAATACTTCGTGCTCGACGAGGCCGACCGGATGCTCGACATGGGCTTTTTCGACGACATCATGCGGATCGTGTCCCAGCTGCCTTCCGAGCGTCAGACGATCATGTTCTCGGCCACTCTGCCGCCCAAGATACGCAAGCTGGCCAAGGAGATCATGCACGATCCGGCCGAGGTCAATATCGCCGTGTCGAAGCCCAACGAGGCGATCGAGCAGTCGGCCTACGTCTGCTACGAGAACCAGAAGATGGGTATCGTCCGCGAGTTGTTTTCGAAGCCTGCGGGAACGAAGACGATCATTTTCTCCTCCTCGAAGCAGAAGGTCAAGGAGCTCGCTTTTTCGCTCAAGCGCATGAAGCTGAACGTCGCACCGATGCACTCCGACCTGAAGCAGGAGCAGCGCGAAGAGGTCATGCTCGACTTCAAAAACGGCAAGATCGACGTGCTGGTGGCTACGGACATCGTGGCGCGCGGGATCGACATCGAGGACATCGGCACGGTAATTAATTTCGACGTTCCGCACGACCCCGAGGACTACATTCACCGCATCGGCCGGACGGCCCGGGCCGCGGCGACCGGCACGGCCATTACGTTTGTCAACGAGAAGGAGCAGGGCAAGTTCCACCGGATCGAGACCTTCATCGAGCGGGAAATTCCCAAGGCCGCGCTGCCGGAGCAGCTGGGGCCGGGTCCCGCTTACGATCCCGGAGTCGGAGAGCGTCGCGGTGGCCGGGGCGGCCGGAATGGATCGGGCCGCGGAGGCCGCAACCGGGGCCGGGACCGTGGCGGAGACTCCCGTCCCGCACTCGAGTCGCGCCCGGATCAAGGCGGCGGTTCCGCCGGACGTTCCCGAGGGCGCCGTCATGGCCGGGGACCCCGCAGGGAGGAGAGAAAGAAAGACGCCGAGAGTTAGTCTTCAGGGGCGGATCGGCACGCGGTATGCCGTTTCCCGTCGGATGTCTGCCGGATGTTGCGTCGGTGCGGGGAAAGCGTCTTTGCGCGGAATCCTATGAGCCGACAGCGGGTTTCGGTCCTCCGTTTATAGCGGCTTCCGGTTCGACCTCGGAGCGGGTCGGAAACGGGTTGCGTTTCATGGTTCCGGATTTCGGCGGCATACGGTTGATTCGCGAGGATTGAGATTGATATAATATCGTTATGGAAGTATCTTTGAGCATAGACGACGAGACCTGTATCCGGTGCGGCCGGTGCGTGCGGGTGTGCCCGTCGGTCATTTTCACGCAAGCCGCCCCGAAGCGGCCGGTCGGCGTGCAGCACCCGAACACCTGCATCGTCTGCGGACATTGCGTCGCGGCTTGTCCGACCGGCTCGGTCCGGCACGGCGACTTTCCCGAGGGAAAAGTGCATCCCGTGGATCGCGGCGGGCTTCCCTCGCCCGAGCAGATGCTGGCGCTGTGCCGCTCCCGGCGCTCGAACCGCGCGTTCACGTCGTTTCCCGTTCCCGAGCGGGCGCTCGGGATGATCGTTGAGGCGGCCCACCGCGCGCCGACGGCCAGCAATCTGCAACAGGTGGCGTTTACGCTGGTCACCGATCCGGATACGCTGAGGCGCATCACCGCCTTTACGGTCGAGACTTTCGCTTCGGTGGTCCGCAAGCTCGAGAATCCGCTGCTGAAGCCTTTGTTGAAAGTTCTTGTCGGCGGAGCTTACAAGTACCTGCCTAACTTTCACCGGTTGATCGGTGAGTACGGCGAGGGGCGCGATCTGATTCTGCGCGGTGCCACGGCGGTGTTGCTGATCCACACGCCCGACGGCTCGCGCTTCGGCTGTCAGGATTCGAATCTGGCCTATCAGAACGCTTCGCTCATGGCCGAGAGCTTAGGGGTCAGCCAGTTCTACACGGGCTTCGTCTGCTCGGCTGCCGGGCAGGCCGGACACGGTCTCGAGAAGCTGCTCGGAATCGACGGGAAGATCCATGCCGGCATGGCGATGGGCATGCCGGCTTTCCGGTTTCCCAATTACGTCGATCGCCGCGAGGTCGAGCTGCGCAGACTGTAAGTTTGCCTGTGTCCGAGATCTTTTTGTTCGGGACATGCATCCCCCGACGGCTTGCGGGCTATCGGTTGCGTGCGATGCTATGCTATTAGAAATAAGAATATTTCCGACTGCCTGATTGCAGATATAAAGTCATAGAATGGCTTGACATTGGATGGCTTTTGTTTAATCAGAGCTATACGGGGAATATTGGCATATTGGATGGGTAAGTCTTTTATAACTATATCCAAAACCTCATCTTCGGTAGATGCCAGATTTTGACCGCCATTTACCCATTTCCCATCTTCAATCCAGCAGTAATTGATAAAAAACAAATTATCCGATTCATTGTATGAGATAACCGATGCTGCGGAATCACAATAAGTTATAATGCCTTTGATCTGTTCGTTTAAGATATATTGTTTGGTATGATCGCTAATGTCCTCGTCTGGACGGTTTTGTGAAAGGTTAAATTGAAAGGTTGAAATGGCTGACCAGTATTTTGGTTTGCCGTTAATGCGAATCCAAGTCCTTGATAAATAGTTATTAAGCGGGCTGGACAGATTTGTAGAGTCTAGCTTGAAGTCCTTGATGCTTTTATTTATTTTTACTATCGCAAAACCGGCCGGGAGTTGACAGTAAATCGGAATCGTAAAGACCCCTAATAATAAAGAAAGATTTCTTCATATTTTGAAAACAGATATGGCCCCGTTGGCGTTCTCCGTATGCACGACCTGTATGCAATATTCAAAAATATCTCGATACCTGCAAACAGATTTGCAGGTAATTTGGTCAACGAGCGAGGAAATTTATCCCGGTTGGGTGTCCTCCCCGGATTTTCTGCGTCGGAAGCGGCACTCTCGGTATGGCTTCCGAATCTATAGGCATTGATAGACTGTTCAATTGCGAGAGTATCAGTCTGAGATTCTTCGTTTGATATCTCGTCGGTAATATAATTGACGGACGAAAATTCACGGCATTTCTTTGTGCTGCCATTCGCAAAAAGATAGCAGAAAATACGGATGGTGGTGAAGATTACTTCCGTAATAATAGAAATCGGTCGCCTTGTTCGCGCCGCAATTTTCTCTTGCGTCCGGAGGCATGGAAAGCGCCGGAAGATGCCGTCGCTGTCATTTCCGTCGTCGGAGACCGGTACGATGCCGAGCAGCAGCGGCAGGCAGGCTGCTAAAGAATCTGTAAAAAGGGTAGTATTATCCGGAATCGGTCTACCGTCCGGACGGAATGCGCCCTTATCTTTGCATAGAAGAAAATAGCGGAAGGTATTGCGTTATCGCCGCATGATGCCGGCGTCGGCCGCGCCGGCTTCTGTCGGTCGGACGATCGGGGGCGGATGGGTGTTGTGTGGCATTGCAAAAGCGCGGCCCTTGTGCGAGGTTGGCGGAACGGACGATGACTGCGCTCGAATGTGTGTCTGTGCGGGGACGATTCGTACCGGCTGAAACTGAAAATGCGGGGCGAAGGATATTGTATAAATAATGTTTAAATAGGATAACTATGAGGATACAAGCAATCGTCATGCTGACATTACTGACCTTGACGCATGTCGCGGCGCAAGAAACAACTATTAAATCGACGGATATGGAGGCATTGGAATTGACGCGGGAGTGGGACAAGACATTTCCGCAGAGCGATCGGGTGGAGCATTCGAAAGTCACGTTCCACAATCGCTACGGCATTACGCTTGCCGCAGACCTTTATAAGCCGAAAAACGGACGGGAGCCTTTGGCTGCCGTCGCTGTCAGCGGTCCTTACGGGGCGGTGAAAGAGCAGGTGTCGGGCCGCTATGCCCAGACTCTTGCCGAGCAGGGCTTTCTGACCATCGCTTTCGATCCTTCCTATTATGGCGAAAGCGGCGGTACGCCGCGTTATCTCACATCGCCCGAAATCAGTACGGAGGATTTCAGCGCGGCGGTCGACTATCTCTCGACCCGTGAGGACGTCGATCCGGAACGTATCGGAATCTTAGGCATCTGCGGCTGGGGCGGGTTCGCGCTCAATGCCGCGGCCAACGATCCGCGCGTCAAAGCTACCGTAACCTCTACCATGTACGACATGAGCCGCGTGAATGCCGACGGATATTTCGACGCCATGAGCGCCGATGACCGTTACGAGCTGCGCGAACGGCTCAACGCTCAGCGCACAGAAGACTACCGCAACGGCAGTTACAAACTCAACGGCGGCGTAGTCGATCCGATTCCCGAGGACGCTCCGCTTTTCGTGCGTCAGTATCACGACTATTACAAGACTGCGAGAGGCTATCACCGTCGTTCTCCGAACTCCAACGGAGGAATCACCGAAACCAGTGCCCTGTCGTTCATCAACATGCCTATTCTTTCCTATATTGGGGAGATCCGCAGCCCCGTGCTGCTGGTTCACGGCGAGAAGGCTCACTCCCGATATTTCAGCGAGGATGCGTACAAGAGGCTGACCGGAGACAACAAGGAACTGCTGATTGTCCCCGGAGCCAACCATGTCGATCTGTACGACAATCCGGATGCGATACCGTTCGACAGGATAGGCGAATTTTTCCGGAAATATTTAATGGATAAGAGATAAACCGTCGCACATGGATCGCAGAAACTTTCTGAAAACGGCATCGGATTTCGGCCGCCTGCCGCCGAATACGAAAGAGTCGTTTCGACTGCCGATCAGTTCGAAATAACATTCCCGAATCCGGCAGACCGAGGCGGTGCGGGTCGCGATACAGATGGAGGCGTAGAGACCTTTGGCCGAGGAACGGATTGTTTGCGGACGAAACGTTGACAGGATCGGTCGGTAAATACGGACCGGTCGACGGCACAGGTCGTGCTGCGATGGCATTGGCGGCGCGGAGTCGTCGCCATTCCCAAGACGGTGCATTGGCGGCGAATAGGGGAGAACTTCGGAATAGGGGATTTTACGCTTGCGGCAGAGATATGGCTGCTATCGCGGCAATGGACGCCGGCCGTAGCCTGATCCTCGATCGGCGTGTCTCCTCTGAGGTGGAACGATTGTATGATGTTGAATGTAAAATGGATGACCGATGAAAAAGTTATTGTGGATTCCGCTGTTGTCGGTTGCTCTGCTGTCTATGGCGGCCTGCGGCGGAGATGGCGGCGAGCCGTTTGCGCCGGGACAGTCCGGAGCGTCCGAACGACCGGACGAAGAAAACGGCGATAAACCCGATACGCCGGCACTCGGCGATAGCGGACGCTATTTGGTGCTTTATGCCTCGCGCACGGGTAACACCGAACGTGTGGCGCAACGGATTCAGGCGACACTCGACTGCGACATGCTTGAAGTGGAGCCGCAGGAGCCTTACGATAACGATTATAACGCTATGCTGGAACGAGCGCAGGAAGAGCTGGCGGCTATCCGTCAGGGCAATTTTCCGCCTGTCAAAACCTCGATGGAAAGTTTCGACGATTACGACATCGTGTTCGTCGGCTATCCGATCTGGTACGGCAGCATGGCGACACCGATGCAGACGTTCCTGCACACCCATGCCTCGAAACTTGCCGGAAAACGAATCGCCCTGTTTGCCACCAGCGGCAGCAGCGGCATTTCCGCTTCGGTCAGCGAGGCCCGCAGTCTTTGCCCCGATGCGACGATCATCGACCGAACCCTGTTGCTGACTTCTGAGAGTCTGTCGCAAATGGCGACACGTGTTCCGGTATGGCTCGACGAAATCGGGATGAGCCGGGAAGAACCGGAAGAACCCGATACTCCGGCCGCAATCTCCCTGAAAGTGAACATCACGGTCGGCGATCGCACGATTACCGCCACGATGGAGGACAATGCGGCAGGCAGGGATTTCCTCTCCCGTCTGCCGTTAGAGGTTACGCTGAACGATTACAACAACACGACCGAGAAAATATTTTATCCCGATCCGGCTCTGACGACCGAAGGAGTGACACGCGGCTGCACCCCTACGCCCGGTGACATCACCATCTATGCGCCGTGGGGCAACGTGGCGATTTTCTGCAAGAACTGGTCATACAGTAACGATCTGATTAAAATAGGCCGTATCGACGGCGACGGTATCGAGGTCCTGAATGTCGGTGGCGACATCCGAGTGAAATTTGAAAGAGAGTAATATGACGACAAAAGATTTCAAAGAATACGTGAAGACGGGGCAAGCTCTCGACACGGAGGAAATCCATCGTTTTATGGACGAAATGAGCGACGAGGTGCGTCGTATTACGTTCCGGTTGAATACGGCTTATCGTACGCCGGACGAAGTGCGCGAATTGCTTTCCGAGTTGTTCGGTTATGAAGTACCGCAATCGCTTCGCGTTTTCCCTCCGCTTTATGCGGATTTCGGGAAAAACATCGCCGTAGGCGAGCATGTATTCATCAATGCCTGCTGCCATTTTCAGGATCACGGCGGAGTCACGATAGGCGACGGTTGCCAGATCGGGCATAATGTGGTCTTTGCCACGCTCAATCACGGGCTTGCACCCGAAGAACGCAGCCATACTTATCCCGCACCCATCGTGCTGGGCGAGAACGTATGGGTAGGCTCGAACGCGACCATTCTGCAAGGCGTGACTATCGGTGACAATGCCGTTGTTGCGGCAGGAGCGGTCGTAACGAAAGATGTGATGGCAAATACTGTCGTCGGAGGCGTTCCGGCAAAGTTTATCAAAAATATCGACGACAAGAAATAACTTTAAAACGAATTGATATATGTTAGGCGATTTCACTTTTCACAACCCTACGAAACTATACTTCGGGGAAAATTCATTGGAGAATTTGAGTAAAGAACTGGGCAAGTACGGAGAAAAAGTCATGCTGGTGTACGGCGGCGGTTCCATCCGCAAAAACGGTATTTACGATGCGGTACAGGCGGAACTCCGCAAAGCGGGAAAACAGACGGTCGAATTGTCGGGCGTCATGCCCAATCCCACGATCGAAAAGGTCATGGAGGGCGTGGCACTCGCAAGGAAAGAGGCGGTGGATTTTATCCTTGCCGTCGGCGGAGGTTCCGTCTGCGACTATGGCAAGGCGGTAGCCGGTTCCGCCTACTGCGAACAGGACCCGTGGGAGTATTATTTCAACAATTTCGGAGAAATGACCTGTCGCTGGATTCCTGTCGGCTGCGTGCTCACGATGGCGGGAACGGGATCGGAAATGGACAGTTGTTCCGTCATCTCCAAGCACAGCGAGAACCGGAAGAAGTTCTATTACTTCCGCAATCCCGATTTCTCCATTCTCAACCCCGTTTACACCTATACCGTTCCCAAGCATCATACGGTGGCCGGTATTTACGACATCATGTCGCATATTCTGGAACAATACCTTTCGGGGACGGACGACAATACGACCGACTACATCGCCGAAGGGCTGATGCGCTCCCTTGTTGTCAGTTCCCGGAAAGTGCTCGGCAATCCGGAGGATTACGAAGCGCGCAGCAACATCATGTGGACCGCGACATGGGCTTTGAACGGGCTTCTCGCCTGCGGGAAGCCCACCGACTGGATGGTACACATGCTGGGGCAGGCTGTCGCCGCCTATACCGACGCAACGCACGGACACACGCTCTCGGCTGTCAGCGGGGCTTATTACCGTCTGCTCATCGAGCGTTCCGAAGATGCGGCGAAAAAATTCCGCCGACTGGCAACCTCCGTGTGGGATATTGTTCCCGCCGGAAAGACGGACCAGGAAATCGCATCGGAAGGGCTCGCACGGATGGAGGACTGGATGCGGGAACTGGGACTGGCAATGGACATCACGGCCTGCGGTGCCGATCCGTCGCAACTCGAAGGTATGGCCGATGCGTGCCCTATCAACGAAACCGGTTATGTTGTCCTTACTCGTGAGGATGTGATCGATGTGTTACGTCAAAGTCTTTAATACAATTTTGAGGATGAGAAAATCGATATCGACCATCTTGTCCCTCTCTCTTTTATTGTCGTGCAATACGCAACCGGCAAAGGAGATAAACAAACAAAACGGCACGGAAATGGGAAAGAAAAATATCGGAAGCCTGCTTGCTCTCTATCCCAAACCGATGACGGTCGTCGGTGCGGAGGTCGAGGGCAAGGTGAACTGGCTCGTCGTGGGGCATACGGGCATTATCGGTCACGACCGGATTCTCGTGAGCATGAGCAAAAGCCATCATACCAATCAAGGGATAAAAGATTCCAAAAAACTTTCTGTCAACCTTGTCGGTCGAGAAATGCTGCCGAAAGCCGACTATGTGGGTAGTGTGAGCGGCGCATCGGTCGATAAATCAAACATATTCGAATACCATTGGGGCGAGAACGGCACGCCCGTAATCGACGCGTCGCCGCTGACGATGGAATGCGATGTGGTGGATATTTACGAAACGGACGGATTCGACAATTTCATCTGCTCCGTTGCCAACACCTATGCCGCTCCCGAAGTGCTCGACAGTGCCGGCAGACTCGACTATACGCGGTTGAAACCCGTGCTGTTCGAGTTTCCGACTTATTCTTACCTCGCTACGGGAGAGGTGATCGGCAAATGTCTGAATCTGGGCAAGGCGCCGGGCATGTGCGCCAAAGAATCCATGACGGCCGACGGTATCGTGCGCCTGTCGAAAATCGAGGTTTATCCGCAGTATCTCGACGAGTACATGAAATACGCAACCGAGGTGGGCGAAGTCTCCCTGCGTACCGAACCGGGCGTATTGACAATGTACGCAGTCAGTGAAAAGGAAAACCCTTACAAGGTAACCATTCTTGAGACTTATGCAAGCCGTGAAGCATACGAGAAACATATTGCTTCGGAACACTTTCAAAAATACAAGCAGGGAACGCTGCATATGGTCAAATCGTTGGTATTGTCCGACCAGACGCCGCTCAATCCCACGAACCGAATCAATAACTTCATTCAGTAAGGAATAATGAACCGAATCATTTTAATCTCAATATTCAGCATTCTGACATTCAATGTTATGGCACAGGAAAAGATAGTACAGACAGCAGGGCGCGACCAATTAGGCGAGTTCGCTCCCAAGTTTGCGGAACTCAACGACGACGTCCTTTTCGGCGAGGTATGGAGCCGCACCGACAAGCTCGGTCTTCGCGACCGCAGCTTGGTAACGATTACCTCTCTTATCAGTCAGGGTATCACGGACAACTCGCTAATATATCATTTGCAGTCGGCGAAGAACAACGGCATCACCCGCACCGAAATCGCCGAAATCATCACGCATATCGGCTTCTATGCCGGCTGGCCGAAGGCATGGGCGGCATTCCGTCTGGCGAAAGACGTATGGGCGGAAGACACGACCGGCGAGGATGCCAAGGCGGCATTCCAACGCGAGATGATTTTCCCCATCGGCGAACCCAACACGGCGTATGCCAAGTATTTCACCGGCAACAGTTACCTCGCACCGGTTTCGCGTGAGCAGGTGAATATTTCCAACGTGACTTTCGAGCCTCGCTGCCGCAACAACTGGCATATTCATAAAGCCGCGAAAGGCGGCGGGCAGATGCTTATCGGTGTGGCCGGGCGCGGCTGGTATCAGGAAGAGGGCAAACCGGCGGTAGAGATTCTCCCCGGCACGGTCATCCACATTCCTGCCGGCGTAAAGCACTGGCACGGTGCGGCAGCCGACAGCTGGTTCGCACACCTCGCATTCGAGATTGCAGGCGAGAACGCTTCCGACGAGTGGCTGGAGCCGGTTACGGATGAGGAATACGATCGGCTTCAAAAATGAAAATAGATTTTCTTATGTATAAGGTCGTTCTCGCATTATTGGCAATGGCAGGAGTTGCTAAGACGTCATATGCACAGCAGGAACAGGACATGAGTAGAGGGTATCCGAACCATAGAGTTCTGGTCGCCTATTTCTCGGCGACGGGAACGACGGCCCGCGTGGCCGGCAAAGTGGCACAGGCGACGGGCGGAGAGCTCTATGCGATTACGCCCGCAGAGTCTTATACGAGCGCAGACCTCGATTGGAACGACAAGCAGTCGCGCAGTTCGGTAGAAATGAGCGATCCGGCGTCGCGTCCGGCAATCGGCGGCGAGGCATTGAACGCGGACGGCTACGACGTGATTTTTCTCGGTTATCCCGTTTGGTGGAATCTTGCGCCGCGTATCGTCAATACGTTCGTCGAAAGTCACGATCTGAACGGCAAAACGGTCATACCGTTCGCCACCTCGGGGAGCAGCGGCATCGCGAATAGCGCGGCGGCGTTGAAAGAGACATATCCCGACATCGATTGGAAAGAAGGGAAACTGTTGAATCGGGCGAGCGCCGGCGATATCCGCGAATGGGTCGGTAAGCTCGGGTACTGACCTGCCGGGAAGAAAGCGATACCGGCCCTGCCGGCAGGACGGTGAAGCGCTGCTGTTGGGGGACGGCAGGGGGATTTCCGTGCCGATGAGGGAAATCGGCGGCGTAGCGTGTTTTTCCGGGGCGAGAGGCAGATCGTACCGGAAAAGGAAGGGATGGGTGAGATCGAGGACCTCGGGCGGAAAGAATGACGGTATGGCAACCGGGGCGAGTACGGCAGCCGGGGTGAACACGCGAACCCTCGGTCTTCGGAACGTGGTTTGCGGCCGCAAACCGCAGATGGCTGGCAGAAAGTGGCGAAAATCCTGAACTCTCATCGCTTCCTGCCTCGTTTGATTTTCGTTTTTCGTGAATCCGGCGCGGATAACGGAAAAGAAAATCCCTCGTTCCGTTCATAAAAATACGACAGCCCGAAAGGTCGGGCTGTCGTATTTTTCTATCAAAGTTCTCCGTATGGAGACCGGTTCGTTCCGCAGAACGAAAAAGAGTCCTCGGCGGGAGCCGTTATTTCGTAATACGGTTGAGCCAGCGGAGCATAGCGAACATGACCGTCATCGAAATCAGGCAGACGGCGACGAACACGCCCCACGTCATCCAGATCGGAATCGTCTCGTAGAAAATCGCTCCGATGAACAGCAATTGATTGCCGACCGCCGTAGCTCCAAGCCATGCGCCCTGCATGATGCCCTGATATTGGGGAGGAGCGACCTTCGACACGAACGAGATGCCGAGCGGGCTGATGAACAGTTCGGCAACGGTCAGGATCAGGTAGGTTCCGATCAGCAGGAACGGCGTCACGCGCTGAGCCTCCGAAAGGCCTCCCATGCGCTCTACCTCGGCAGCCGGCGGCACGCCGAGCGAGCCGAGCATCATCACTACGTAGGCGACGGCGGCGATTCCCATTCCGATCGCGATCTTGGCGGGCGTCGAAGGCTCTTTGCCCCGGGCCCGCATCATACCGAAAAAGGCCAGCACGAGCGGCGTGAGAAATACGACGAAGAACGGGTTCATCGACTGGAATATCTCGGCGGAGAGCCCCAGCGAGCCGATGCTGAGTCGGGTGTAATCCTTAGCGAAATAGGTCAGCGTCAGTCCGTTCTGGTGGAACGAGAACCAGAAGAAAATCACGACGGCGCATACTGCGATCAAAGCCCAGATACGCTGCCTGACCTCCTTGGCCGCCATGCGTACTTCGCCCGGATCGATCCGAGAGCCCGTGCCCGCAGCCTGAGCCTGACGGGGATCGGGCAGGCTTTTCTTATTCGCCAGAAAGATGACCAGCGATATGAGCATGGCTGCGATAGCTACCCCGAAGGCATAGTGGAAGCCGGTGGCGAAAGCGCTCAGATAGCTGTCGGCGAAAGCCGCCATGTCGGTCGGCGCGCCGTTGCTGCTGACTTCGGCGGCCAACGCGGCGAAACGCTCCGAGGCTTCGGGCGAAAGGTTGCCCCCGAGGAAGCCGTGGCACAGCTCCGGCAGATCGGGATTGTAGAGGAATCCCTTGGTCGAGAGCCACCAGTTCCGCACTCCGATAGCCACCATAGGAGCGAAGATGGCCCCTACGTTGATGAACATGTAGAAGAGCGAGAACCCCGAGTCGCGCATCTTGCCGTACTTCTCGTTATCGTACATCTGTCCTACGAGCGCCTGAAGATTTCCTTTGAACAGACCGTTGCCGAACGCGATCGTGAACAGTCCGATGCATGTGACGGTCAGATACAGAGGTAGGTTGCGGACCGGCGTAGGCGTCGGAATTGCGATCAGCAGATAGCCTGCCGCCATAATTACCAGTCCCGTCAGAATCGTCCCCTTGTAGTTTCTGGTCTTGTCGGCGATCAGGCCGCCCACGAACGCGAGAATGTAGATCGAAAAGTAAAATACCGAATAGATAATGCCGGCGTTGGTTTTGTCGAGCCCGAATTTGGACATCAGGAACAAGGTCAGAATCGCCATCATCGTGTAGAAACCGAACCGTTCCCCCATGTTGGCCAGCGCAGCCGGCAGCAATCCCTTAGGATGGTTTTTGAACATAGTCAGATTGGGTTTATGAGTTTTGGAATTGTTTCAATCAGACAAATATATGATAAAATCTTCGTATATATTGCCCGTTCTGCGAAATTTGCCTAACTTTAGTATCCGATAACGATAACGCGAGGCATCTATGGAAAACGCACTGGAAGAACTGCCGATCGTCGAGCGCGACCCGTGGCTGAGAACTTACGAAAGCGCTCTTCGGAGCCGCTATGACCTCTACCGCAGGCGACGGGACGAGATCGGGCAGGGGGGCGATTCGCTGCGGGATTATGCCAACGGCTACCTCTATTACGGTTTTCAGTACGATCCGGCTCTGAAGGGCTGGCATTTCCGCGAGTGGCTGCCCGGGGCCGAGGACGTCTACCTGTTCGGCGACTTCAACGGCTGGCAGCGCACGCAACTGCGGTTGCGCAAGGATCCCGACGGCGTCTGGAGCATTTTCCTGCCCGACGAGAGTTTCGGCGACCGGCTCGTGCACGGCTCGCTGGTCAAAATGCTCGTGCACGGCGCCAACGGCTGGCTGGAACGCATACCGTCCTATATCCGGCGCGTCGTTCAGGACCCCGTGTCGAAAAATTTCACGGGGCAGCTGTGGGCTCCGCCCGTTCCGTTCGACTGGCAGGGCGACGCTTTCGACATCGCTTCGGTGGGCGACCTGCTGATCTACGAATGCCATGTGGGCATGGCGCAGGAGGAGCCTCGCGTAGGTACCTACGCGGAGTTCACCCGCGACGTGCTGCCGCGCGTCAAGCGCGACGGATACAACACGGTTCAGCTGATGGGCATAGCCGAGCATCCCTATTACGGGAGCTTCGGCTATCATGTGAGCAATTTTTTCGCGCCCTCGTCGCGCTTCGGCACGCCCGAGGAGCTCAAGGAGCTGATCCGGACCGCGCACGGCTTGGGTCTGGGCGTTATCATGGATCTGGTTCACTCGCACTATGTCAAGAACCTGAACGAAGGGCTCAACGAGCTCGACGGGACGAATCACCTCTATTCTCCCGCCGGCCCGGCGGGCGACCATCCGTTCTGGGATTCCAAGTTGTTCGACTACGGCAAGGAGCCGGTGCGCCACTTCCTGCTGTCGAACGTCAAGTATTGGATGGAGGAGTTCCATTTCGACGGCTTCCGCTTCGACGGCGTCACGTCGATGATCTATACGCATCACGGGCTTACGGAGTTCGACGATCCGGCCAAGTATTTCAGGGAAACGGACCCGGAGGCGATCTGCTATCTGACGTTGGCGAACGCCCTGATACACGAGTTGCGTCCGCACGCGGTGACCGTCGCGGAAGATGTCAGTGGCATGCCCGGCATGTGCTTCCCGGTCCGGGACGGCGGCGTCGGGTTCGACTATCGGCTCGCCATGGCGGTTCCCGACTTTTGGATCAAGCTGCTCAAGGAAGTGCCCGACGAGGATTGGGATATCTGGCGGATGTGGAACACGATGACCGACCGCCTGCCGGACGTGGGAACGGTCGCCTATTGCGAATCGCACGACCAGGCCCTCGTGGGCGATCAGACGCTTGCTTTCCGACTGATGAATAAGCAGATGTATACCGATATGAACCGCGCGGCCGAAAACCTGCTGATCGACCGGGGCATGGCGCTGCACAAAATGATCCGTTTGTTCACGATCTCGCTGGCCGGGCAGGCCTACCTGAATTTCATGGGCAACGAGTTCGGACATCCCGAGTGGATCGACTTTCCCCGCGAAGGCAACGGCTGGAGCTATGCGCACGCGCGAAGGATGTGGAGTTTGGCCGAGAACGGTTTTTTACGATACAGCTATCTGGGCGAGTTCGACCGCGCGATGCTGAAGCTCGTCCGCCGGTACTCGATCCTGAGCAGCGGCTATGCCTACAATCACAAGATGGATACCGAGAACAAGACGGTTGTTTTCAGCCATCGGGATGTCGTATTCGTGTTCAACTGGCATCCCGACCGGAGCCTGCCCGATTATCCGATTCCCGTGCCGGAGGCGGGGCGCTACCGCGTGCTGATGAGCACCGACGACCGCGAGTTCGGCGGGTACGGCCGGATCGACCATTCGGTCAAGGCGTTCAGCTTTCCGCAGGTATGCCCCGACGGCGCGACCCGGCCGCATATCCTGATCTATAACCTCTCTCGTTCGGCTCTGGTTCTGAAAAGGATGAGCCGTTGATTCCGTTGCCGGCGGACCTGAGTGTGCGCTCCGCATGCAAGGCCGGACCGGGCGGATGAGGGGGCGTGCCATGTCGTTATCGGCGAGAGATTCCGATGGCAGCTCTGTGAACCGTGTGTTTCGCGCCTTAAAGATTAACCGGAAATACCTTGTTGAAAAGGTGTCTTCCCGTCGGCGGAAAAAGAGTCGCGAAATGCGTCGGCGGGCGAAAAAATCGCTATTTTTACTCGACTTAACCGACTAACCTGAAATCCGATGAAAAAGATGCTGATGCTCGCCGGCCTGCTCTTTACGGCCTGCGCTGCGCTTGCCGGTCCCCGGCTCCGCTACACGATCAACGAACACTGGAAATTTTTCAAAGGCGAATGTCTCGGAGCCGAGGAGCCCGGGTACGATGTCTCCCGCTGGGAAACGGTCGATCTGCCTCATACATGGAACGTGGCCGACGTCGAGGACGAGCCGTACGGTTGGTACCGGGGGGCGGGCTGGTACGTGCGCGACCTGCCGATCGACTCGCTCGCCGGAGACCGCCGGATATTCCTTTCGTTCGGGGCGGCCAATACGGTCGCCTCCGTGTGGGTGAACGGCCGTAGCGCGGGCGAGCCGCATATAGGAGGATATACGCCTTTCGCTTACGACGTGACCGAACTGCTTCGTGCCGGTGCCTCGAACCGGATCGCCGTCCGCGTCGACAATTCGTATAACGAGCAGATTCCGCCGCTCGCGGCCGATTTCACGTTTTACGGAGGTATCTACCGCGACGTGGAACTGATCTGCACCGATCCGGCGCACTTCGATGTGCTGAGTGCCGGGACCGGCGTATATCTGAGCACTCCGGACGTTTCGGCCGGAAGCGCTACGGTCGAGATCCGCTCCGATTTCCGTTTGCCGGAAGGTATGCGGGGAGTTTCGCTGCGCCACACGGTGTTCGATGCCGACGGACGGAGCGCGGCTTCCGTATCCGAGAAACTGAAGCGAGGACAGGCCGTTTCGACCCGGACCGTGACGCTCGACTCTCCCCGGCTGTGGGGACCCGACGATCCGTATCTGTACAGCGTCCGCTCGGAGCTGGTCGGCTCCGACGGCCGCGTGCTGGATCGCGTGACCAATCCGCTCGGAGTCCGCACGTTCTCGTTCGATGCCGAGCGGGGATTCGTTCTGAACGGCGAGCCGCTGAAGCTGATCGGTACGAACCGGCATCAGGACTATCTGCATTACGGCAATGCGCTGACGGCCGAGATGCACCGCCACGACCTGAAACTGATGAAGGAGATGGGGTCGAACTGCCTGCGCATCTCGCACTATCCGCACGATCCGGCGGTGCTCGAGATGTGCGACCGATACGGCCTGATCTGTTTCGAGGAGATACCGGTCATCTGCTATATCACGTGCAGCGAGGAATTCGAGCGCAACAGCCTGTCGCAGATCGGCGAGATGATTCGGCGCGATTACAATCATCCCTGTATCGTCGCTTGGAACACGAGTAACGAGGTAACCCAGCCGCGTCCCGAAAGCCGGCAGTGGACCGACGTGCAGAAAGAGGAGTACGACGCCTATCTGGCGGCTTTTTTGGGCCGTCTCGAGCGGTTCGTTCAGGATGCCGATCCGACGCGCGAGTCGATGATCGTGCTGTGCTACGATCCGGTGACGAACGTCCGGAAAGGGTTTCATCAGGCCGAGCTGATCGGCTATAACAAGTATATCGGCTGGTACGAGGGCGAGCTTGGCGATTTGCAGGGTTTCCTGGATCGCTACCGGAGCGCCGAGCCCGGCAAGCCGATGTTTCTGTCGGAGTACGGGGCGGGAGCCGACGTGCGCATCCATTCGTTCGAACCTTCGCTGTACGACCACAGCGAGGAGTTTCAGATACTCTATTTCAAGCATCATCTGAAAGTGCTGATGGAGAACGACTTCGTTGCCGGAGCTACGGTCTGGAACTTCAACGATTTCAATTCCGAGTCGCGCGTCGATGCCATTCCGCATATCAACGAGAAAGCGCTCGTCACGGCCGACCGCCGGCCGAAGGCGAGCTATTATTACTATAAGGCCGTGCTGTCGAAGGAGCCTTTCGTATCGATTCCTACGCAGCAGTGGAAGGTCCGGGGCGGACGCGAGGATGCGCCGGACGCCGGCGTCTGCACGCAGCCGGTCGAAGTGTTTGCCAATACGCGGCAGGTGGAGCTGTTCTTAAATGGCCGCAGTCTCGGCGTGCAGCCCGTCGAGGAGCATTGCGCGCAGTTTCGCGTTCCGTACCGTTCCGGCGAGAACGTGCTGGAGCTGCATTCGCGCTCGGACGACGGGCGGGAGTTGCGCGATGTGCTGAAGATCGATTTCCGGATGCAACCCTATGATTTCCGCAGCGGACGGATGCCGTTCGAAGAGATCGCCGTTAACTGCGGCTCGCCCTGTTTTTTCAATGATGCGACTAAAAACGATTACCTGTGGTTGCCCGACCAGCCGTATAGGGAAGGAAGCTGGGGGTATGTGGGCGGCCGCGTCTATCGTCGGGACGGCAAGCGCCTTGGCAGCGATCATAATATCATGGGTACGGCGCTCGATCCGCTGTACCAGACCCAGTTGCGGGGCGTAGAGTCCTATCGTTTCGACGTGCCGGACGGCAACTACCGGCTGACATTGTTGTTTGCCGAGCTCGACCGCGCCTCGCAGGCCGACCGTAGCTTCGATATCGTCGTCAACGGCCAGACGTTGGCCGAGGATGTCGATCTGGCCGCGCGCTACGGAGTCGACCGGGCCGTGTCGATCAGCTACGACGTATGCTCGGAAGAAGGGCAGGGCATTCGCATCGATTTTCCCGTCCGCCGGGGCGAGGCCGTTCTCAACGGAATCATGTTGAGGAAAATCTATTAGCGGGACGTGTTCGGGAAAGCGCCTGGATAAGGGCGTGCCGCTCTTTCGGGAATCGAACGGACGAAGGGGTGCGGCCGTGCCTAGCGGAGGTGGCGTGCGTCGGGACGATCGTTTTTCCTGTGCGTATCGTTTGGCGGCTTTTGCCCCGCCGGCAGAGAATGAACCGGATAGTGCGGGGACGCGACGGAAGTATGCCGTTGCCCGAAAGCGGCCGTTTTGCCTGCCGGAAAGCGGACCTGAGCAGATCGAGAATCGACTCCCTTCCCGATGAGTCCTTTCCCCGTAGGTACGAGCCGGACAGTCCCGGACATATATTCGAATCCGATGCGTATGAGGAACTGCCTGCGAGGTATTTTGGGGATTCCTCGGAACGAGCGTCATAAAGCTTCCCCGTCATTGTCCGATTGCAGAATGGCCCGCGGCGCTATGGCCTTTGTCCGGGGAACTATTCGCCAAGGGACCGTGTCCGACGCAAAAAACGAAGGCGAGCGGACTCTCGTCCTGCGCTCGGTCAGCTCCTCTCGGGAGCGAAATACGGCGTATTTACGCTCTGGCCCGGAAAATCGGACGGTCCGGATGCGCCGGTTTCGATATTATCGTGTATCTTTGTTCCGTCATATGCCGGAAACCGTCGCCGCACTGGGGCGCCGGACGGCCCGAACTTACATGAATCCATGATGAAACGCATTGCACGAATTGCCGCGGTCTCGGCGGTCCTTATGGGCCTCGCTCTGCCGCGTGCCGTCGCTCAGGAGCTCGTCTGGGGCGCCTACTTCGATTTTTTCTTCGATAACAGGGAATATAAGAGCGAACTCAACTGGCCCCAGTCGCTGTTCGGCGCCCGGATCGCTCCCGAATTGGGCGTGAGCTGGGACGGACGTCATTCGATCATGTTGGGGTACAGCATGCTGGCCAATTTCGGCGCCAAGCCGTTCGAGACCGACAACGAAATCTTCGGTTATTATCAGTATGATTCGCCCAAGTTCAAAGCTTATGCCGGCGTGATTCCCCGCTATAAGGAGATAGGCGACTATCCGAGCGCCTTTCTGAGCGATTCGGTCAGGTACTTCGATCCGAACCTGACGGGACTGTTGTTGCAATACCAGGGCGGCCGGGGATACGTCGAGTTCGGTTGCGACTGGAACAGTATGATAACCAATGAAAAACGCGAGAAATTTCTGCTGTTTTCAGCCGGACGTATTCGTTACGGCCTGTTCTATGCCGGCTATCATCTGACGATGTACCACCACGCGGGAACCTATCTCGAAGACGGAGTGGTGGACAACGTGCTGATCCACCCGCATGTGGGACTCGATCTGGCCGAAGTCGCCCGGATGGAGAAACTGTCGGTGCAAGCCGGATGGCTTCAGGCTTTCCAGAACGACCGCAAGTATGTCGGGGAGTATGTCACGCCGCACGGATTCCAGTTGGAGATCAAGGCGCAGAAGTGGAAGTTCGGTATTTTCAATACGCTCTATGCCGGCAAGAATCTGATGCCCTACTACATGACCGACAACCCGTCCCTCGACTACGGTCCGGGTCTCTATTGGGGCGAGCCTTGGTATCGTACGAACCGGATCTACGACCGGCTCGAACTCTATTGGCAGCCGCTTTGCAACGAAACGATGAAATTGCGCGTCGCCTCCGTGCATCATTACGACGGTCATAAATGGGGCTGGCAGCAGAAAGTGCTCTTTACGGTCAATCTGGGGCAGCACCGCGTATTCAAAAAGAAACCCTGACGCGACGAGGGCGGCCATGACACGCAATCTTACCAACTATCACAGCCATTGCTCGCTGTGCGACGGGAGAGCACCGATGGAGGATTTCGTGCGCGAGGCCGTGCGCCGCGGATTCGCCTCTTACGGCATCTCCTCGCACGCGCCGCTGCCTTTCCCGGCCGTCTGGACGCTCGACCGGGGCGACGTGACGGCCTATCTTTCCGAAATCGAACGGCTTAAGCGTTCGTATGCCGGGCGGATCGAGCTGTACGCCGGCATGGAGATCGATTATTTGGACGAGTGCGACAATCCTGCCTCCGATTACTTCCGGCAGCTTCCGCTCGATTATCGGATCGGGTCGGTCCACCTGATGCACGCCGACGACGGCGGCATCGTCGATATCGATACCTCGCCGGAACGTTTTGCGGAGATGCTGAGCGGGCGTTTCGGCGGCGATCTGCGGCGGCTGACGACCGCCTATTTCGACAAGCTGATCCGGATGGTCGAGGCCGGAGGATTCGATTTCGTGGGTCACGTCGACAAAATATCCTACAACGCCGAACGCTGCGAACCGGGGATCACCTCCCGAGGCTGGTACAGGGACAAAGCAAGGGAGTGTTTCGAGCGGATCGCCGCCCGGGGCCTGATGGTCGAGATCAATACGAAAAAATATAACGCCTGCGGAGTTTTCTTCCCGAACCGGGAGCACTTCGGCCTGTTGCGGGAGCTGCGAATCCCCGTGCTGGTCAACTCCGACGCGCACCGTCCCGAGCTGATCGACGATGGCCGGCACGAAGCGATGGCGGCCCTGAGGGAAGCGGGTATCCGCGAAGTGATCGAGCGCGTCGGGAACCGTTGGGTGCCTGTAGAAATCGTTCTGTAAGCGGAACGGTCCGGCTGACTTATCCGTGTTTCGGCTACGGTAGGGCTGTGCAAGCCGTCCTCCGTTCCCGGATTTACAGCGCGTAAAAACAGATGAACGAGTATAATCGTCTAAATTTCAGTCTTATGAAATCTCTTTTTGTGCCCATTGCTCTGCTCGCTCTTTCGGCGACGGTCTTTCTTTTCTCGTGCGCCCGGAGCGGACGGACGACCGAGGAACGCGCGCCCCGTATCGTCAATCTGATCAATTTCGTTCGGAATACCGAACCCCGCCCGGTGAATATATCCGACGAGGAGCTGTACCGGACTACGCTCGCCCAGACCGAGCTGCTCCGCAGGCATGGCCTGAAAGGAACTTTTCTGCTGCAATACGACGCGCTGATCAATCCGAAATATCAGGCCCTGATGAAACAGGCTCTCGCCGAGGGCTCCGAAGTGGGCGGCTGGTGGGAAATCACCCAGCCCCATGTCGAAGCGGCCGGAATGGAGTGGCGGGGAGCCTACCCGTGGGACTGGCATGCCAATGTCGGCTTTTCGTCGGGCTACGAACCGCAGGAGCGCGAGAAGCTCGTCGATACGTACATGGCCAAGTTCAAGGAGGTTTTCGGCCGTTATCCGGCCTCGGTGGGCTCGTGGTTCATCGATGCCCGCACGCTGCAATACATGGCCGACCGGTACGGCATCGTCGCCTCGTGCAACTGTCGGGACCAGGTGGGAACCGACGGATACACGCTTTGGGGAGGATACTGGAACCAAGGATACTATCCGAGCAAACTGAATGCCTATATGCCGGCCCAGACTCGCGACGGACAAATCGGCGTTCCGGTTTTCCGCATGCTCGGCAGCGATCCGATCAACCAGTACGACAGCGGTATGGGCGAGCCTGCGCAGGGTGTCGAGACGCTCGAGCCGGTCTATGAGTCGGGCGGCGGCAATCCCCGGTGGATCGACTGGTTTTTCGGCATGATGACCGAGGGGGAGTGCTTGGCCTACCAGTACGTGCAGGCCGGTCAGGAGAACTCGTTCACGTGGCTTCGGATGCAACGCGGACTCGAGTATCAGGTGCGTGTGATCGACTCGCTTTCACGAGCCGGCAAGCTGACCGTACAAACGCTGGCCGAGACGGGCCGGTGGTTCAGGGAGCGTTTCGAAACGACGCCGCCGACCAGCGTGGTCGCTCTCAGCGACTGCAAGGAAGCCGGACGCGGCAGCGTCTGGTACGACTGTCGTAACTATCGGGCCAATCCGGTATGGGAAAACGGCACTTTCCGTTTCCGCGACATACACCTGTTCGACCAGCGGCTGGAGTCGGACTACCTGAACGAGGCCAATCCGTCGACCCAATGCTTCTATACCACCCTGCCCGTCGTCGACGGACTGAACTGGAGCAGCGTGCGGGATACGGCCGGCCTGCGGCTGATGTTCGGCAATCTGTCGGAGAGTCCTGTACGGGCCCGGGTGGGCGAGCCCGAGGTGGAGCGGTCGGCCGAAGGCGAACTGCGCATCGCGATGCCGCTCGACGAAGGCGGCCGATGCGTCATTCGGCTGAACGAGCGCTCGATTCGGATCGAACTGCCCCCGAGCGCTCCCTACCGGCTGATGCTGACGACCGCTCGCGACAAGCGGCTGCCGTTCACTAAAATCGCATCCCGGGAAATCCGAGCCCGGATCAAGGACTTCGACTACGGTTTCCGTTGTACGGCGGGAACTATCGAATCCAACCTTCAGGGGGCTGTTTTCTCCGTTTCTCCGGATGGCGAAGGGGCGATCGAACTCGAAATGGCTACCGGCCGGTAGCCCGGATATGCGCCGGTCCGTTTGAAATGGCGCTTTTCTGTTCGGTATCCGGACGTTGCATCGTTTCGGTCTGACGGGATCGGCCCGTCAGACCTTCTCCCTGTAACATTCCGGAGCGGGTTCAGCCCAAGCCGTGCAACTCGCGCCTGCCGTTCCGACAGAGACTTTTCTCCTGTAATGCACGCGTTTCCCGGTTTTCTGAAACAAGGGAAATGGCCGGATAGTAAAAACAGTCCGGACAAAATTTTGAAAACCGATTTTTTTATTCTACATTTGCACTGCTTTTCAGAAGCGGGGTGTAGCTCAGCCCGGTTAGAGTACACGTCTGGGGGGCGTGTTGTCGCTGGTTCGAATCCAGTCACCCCGACATTGAAAATCAGCCACTTACATAAAAGTAGGTGGCTGATTTATTTTTAGTGGAACACTTTTGGAACACAAAAGGCTGATAACGTCTATTTTATATACCTATACCCACAAAGGTGATAACACCATAGATATGTAACTGATAAAAATTAATCATAATATTTATAACGCCGAAATTCCATTCTTTGGTCATGGTCGTATGACGCTTGCAACGAATCATAAACCAATCGCCTCAACCAATTCCCCTGCTCGTCGAAATCAATGTATTGATACGATTGATTAGTCAGCGTATCTCCATCCACAATATAAGTCAATTCCCTTGTAATACATCCGTCTTTAAGGAATAACATCGTAAGTACAGGTATTGGCTGATTTCGATCGAAAAATGTACGGGTAATTGTTGTCAAAGAATCGGAATATGTAATATCCGTTTCGCACAATGGAATAGTATCTTTTTTATAATCGGAAGATATTCGGCTCGTTTTTTTGACCGTATGTGTCCGGTTAATGCGTTCTATACTGGAAATAGATTTTAGATCACCTTCACGATTATATCCGTATTCGATTCGCACCGAGGAATCCCCGGGAGACCGTTGCACCACGTAATTCGGCTCATCGTACGATTCCTTCTCGAAAAAACGGGATTCCATCCATCGCCCTGAATGATCGAATGTATGAATTTCGTCGTATCTATTGATCGTATCCGGCACCCATTTCCCGAATTTTAAATAAGCAATAGCACCACCTCCTCTCATTTCGGCTACTCTGCCTTTAAGCATCCAATATTCGGCATCCGTTTTTTGTCTTGCGCATCCTATCAGCGTTATAAGACAACCCAATAAAACCAATCGTTTCATCTGTATTTGATTTTATTTTTTTCGATTAAAAGTAAATTCTGTCGATCTCGGACATTGCTACAATCATATCATCCTTGTCCTTATCATTCATATAATCGCGTAGCATCTGTTGCAATCTATATCTGATACTGAAATACTCTCCCTCCGGAAATGATACGTTACTGACAGAACATTCGTACGACAATGCCGTAAATCTAGAGTCATCTGACCGAAAGTCGAATCGATCGTCCAGTTCATCATCTTTAATATAACTATCTTCTTTGTCATACATAGATGATGAATAAATTGTCGGATACTTTAAAAACGTATAATTTGGTAAGAAATAAAATTCCTGAAAACGTGTTTTTTCTATCGTCTCTTCACTGTCGGCAAAAAATACACCGGGAATGGGCTTGTGAATCAGAACAGGCAAATAATTTCCATTCATTTTTAACAACACGATATTTCGTCCTAATTTCATGTATGGTATAGACTTGTCATTCAACCATGTACATAGGTCGAAACGATCTCCACTTTTAGGATCATCCATTTCGAACATGATACATCTTATGCCAGCCATGGCACGAGGGTAATGCGATCTCATAACTTGTATTTCTATGGAACTACCCAAAGAATTTTTACCGTCCAATAAATTAATGTAATTGTTATTTGTAATGGTTTTTAACGTATCTTCTATCTGTCTCTTATACACATCTGACGCTGCCGACGATACTCCTTGTGTAGAT